>FTKM01016181.1_pt1 | contig 400266 bp, 382 predicted proteins | sample 1658051 | NCBI WGS metagenome assembly FTKM01 (sample SAMEA3914794, study PRJEB12502) | metagenome | biome: forest; material: soil | place: Canada | collected 2011-07-05 | depth 0.1 m | reverse complement strand
TGCAAGCCGGGCTCGATCACGCCGCACACCAAGTTCGTGGCCGAAGCCTACATCCTGACCAAGGAAGAAGGCGGCCGTCACACCCCGTTCTTCACCAACTACCGTCCGCAATTCTACTTCCGTACGACCGACGTGACCGGCATCATCCGCCTGCGCGAAGGCGTGGAAATGATCATGCCGGGCGATAACGCCGAGCTGGACGTCGAACTGATCACCCCGATCGCCATGGAAGAGAAGCTGCGCTTCGCTATCCGTGAAGGCGGCCGCACCGTCGGCGCCGGCGTCGTCGCCAAGATCGTCGAGTAACCAGGGCCACAGGCCCTGGACCCGGACTCGTGACAGCGCTGAACGGCGCGGCACTCACGAACGGGTCGAGATCAATAAAAGAGCCCTCCCGGCGAAAGCGGGGAGGGCTCTTTGCTGTTCGTGAGCAAGGCCTCCACAGATTACACAGATTGCGCAGATGATTTCGGGCAATGGCCGAAGGCCTGTGGATCGTCGGATCGCGCAAGGTTTGAACCACGAAACACACGAAAAACACGAACGGGAAAAGCGGCACGGCTTATCGCGTGAAACGCCCAAACGTCCCTGAAAGAAGGCGCTTCGCACGAATGTCAGCCAAACCCTGAATTTCGTGTTTTTCGTGTGTTTCGTGGTTCAAAATCTTACTTAAAGAAGACATGCGCTGCGCGCGGTTCAGGCAAATCCGGAACCATCTGTGCAATCTGTGTAATCTGTGGAGACCTTTCTTCACCCAAGAAAAACGCCGCCCGTTGAGCAACGGGCGGCGCAAAGTATCGGTCTCGTCGGGCGACTTATTCCGGCACCGACGCCCGGCCTGTAACGGTGAGGTTGGCCGTCGCCGTCTGGGTATAGGCGGGTTGGCCGCCGCCCAGGCTCAGGACGTACTTGCCGGGCTCGACATGGCGCTTGCCAGCGGCGTCGACCTGGGAGAGACGGCGCGCGTCGAGGTCGAAGCTGACCTTTTGCGCGGCGCCGGCTTTCAGGTGGATGCGGCTGAAGCCGGCCAGCACCGGATGGGCGCTGTCGCCGGGCTTGGCGACGTAGAGCTCGACGACCTCGTCGCTGTCACGCGAACCGGTATTCTTGACCGTCACTGAGGCCTTGACCGGCTTGCCGGCCTTCACCTTGGCGGAGGAGACCCCGGCGCCGGAATAGGCAAAGGTCGTGTAGGACAGGCCGTAGCCGAACGGATACAGGACCTGGCCGTTGAAATAGCGGTAGGTGCGGCCCTTCATGTCGTAGTTGTCGAACGCGGGCAGTTGCGACGCCGACTGGTAGAAGGTGACGGGCAGGCGGCCGGCCGGGCTGAAGTCGCCGGCCAGCAGTTCGGCCACGGCCTGGCCGCCTTGGCCGCCGGGGTACCAGGCTTCGACGATGGCCGGGACGTTCTTTTGCGCCCAGTTGACCGAAAGGGCGCTGCCGTTTTCCAGCACCAGCACAACCGGCTTGCCGGTGGCCGCAACCTTTTCCAGCAATTGCTCCTGCGGCGCCGGCAGGTCGAGCGAGGTGCGATCGCCGCCGGAGAAGCCGTCGGCCTTGATCTTCATTTCCTCGCCTTCGATGCGTGCCGACAGGCCGCCGACGAAGACGACGACATCGGCTTGCTTGGCCGCTTCGACCGCGTCGCGGCCATCGTCGCCGGGGACGCTCCACACCAGTTGCTGGCGGCCGGTCTGGCCGGTTTGCGCCGCTTCGACACGGATCGGATAGGTCTTGCCGGCGTCGAGCGTGATGGTGCCGGCGTCGACCGATGGTGAATCGCCGACGCCCCATTCGTCGACGACCAGGGTGTCGCCGATAAAGACGCGGTAGCCGTTCTCCGAGGCATAGCGGAAGCTGTATTCACCCGACTTCGGCGCGGTGATGAAGCCGGTCCAGCGCATGGCGCTGTCCTTGTCGTCGCCGCTCCAAGCCTGGTGGGCATTGGCGACCTTTTCGCTATGCGCCGGCGTACCGGTCAGTTCGTGGGTAGGGAAGGCATCCGCCGTCAGGCCGTGGGTCGTGCAGGCGGCATCGAGGCACAGCGCGCTATCGGGCACCGCCTGCTCTTCGGGACCGACCAGACCCGAGCCCTGGGCGTACAGGATCTTGGCATTGGGGAAGCGGGCGCGGATGCCGTCGAGCACGGTCACCGGATGGGACGGCTTGCCGTAATAGTTGCCGACCAGGGTATCGAGGCTGTCGGCATTGGGGCCGATGACGGCAATGGTTTGCGGCGCCTTGAGCGGCAGCAGATTGTTGTCGTTCTTCAGCAGCACCATCGACTGGCGCGCCATGTCCAGCGCGACGGCGTGGTGCTCGGGCGTGTCATAATCCTTGGCGGTGATGCCGGGGAAGACTTGGGCCGGCGGATCGAACAGGCCCAGCTTGATGCGGGCGACGAACAGGCGGCGGACGGCCTGGTCGACATCGGCTTGCGGCAGCAAGCCTTGCTTGACCGCCGCGACGATGTTCTCGGGCTCGGTCGTCATGTGGTTGCGGTAGTCACCGCAGATCACGTCCATGCCGGCCTTGAAAGCCAGCGCCACGCCTTCCGGCGCGGTCTTGGTGTAGTGCAGCGCGTCGGGGCGATAGATATTGGCCGCGGCGCCGCAGTCGGAGACGACGTAACCCTTGAAACCCCAGTCCTGGCGCAGGTGTTGGGACATCAGCATGGTGTTGGCGCAGCCCGGCACGCCGCCGATGGCGTTATACGAGCACATGACCGAATCGACATGGCCTTCAGTGACCGTGGCGCGGAAGGCCGGCAGGTAGGTGTCTTCCAGGTCGTGCGGGCTCGGGTGGACGTCGGCCTGGTGGCGCGTCGATTCGGGGCCCGAGTGGACGGCGAAGTGCTTCGACGTAGCGATGACCTTGAAATAGCGCGGGTCGCTGCCTTGCAGGCCTTCGATGAAGGCGATGCCGGTGCGGCCGGTCAGGTAGGGATCCTCGCCATAGGTTTCCTGGCCGCGACCCCAGCGCGGATCGCGGAAGATGTTGATGTTCGGCGACCAGACGGTGAGGCCGCGATACCAGTCGGCGCTGCCGTCCGCATGGACGCGTTCCAGGTATTTGGCGCGGAATTCGGTGCTGATGGTGTCGCCGACGCTATGCATCAAGGCGGGGTTCCATGCGGCCGACATGCCGATGGCCTGCGGAAAGACGGTGGCGATACCGGCGCGCGCGACGCCATGCAGGCCTTCGTTCCACCAGTTATAGGCGGGTACGCCCAGGCGCGGAATGGAGGGCGCGGCATTGCCCAGCTGGAGCGCCTTTTCGTCGAGCGTCATCTGCGAAACCAGGGCGGCGGCCCGGGCGTCCGGCGACTTTTTCGTGTCGAGCCAAGGACAGGCGGCGCCGGCCGGGCAGGCGGGTGTCGGCGCGGTCGCCAGGGCCTGCGAGGCGAGCGCCGTGGACAGGGCAATGGCCGAGACGCAGGCCAGCGCCGTGAATGTGCGTGTCATGGTATGTTTCCTTCCCCGATCGCCGGCCCCAAAGGTTCACGGGCGGCGGCTTTTAGGTAGCGCTATCAGCCGCCGGTCAGGCGCGCAAGCCCGGATGCAGCTCCCGCGTGCGGTCAACCGAGATGCCTCTGTAAAATTCGTGACATTGTTGCGGGCGCCTACGCCTCTATATAGCGGCGAGCGGGTTTTTTGCTGCGGCGCACTTGCTTAGTACTGTACAGTACGGTACGAGTTCGTCTGTTAAGTGAGAGGAAGAATCCATGCCCCGGATTTTAGCCATCGCCGCCTTTGCGGCCGTTTCCACCGCGGCCGCCTTGGCCCCCGGCCTGGCCCAGGCGCAGACCCAGCCCTATGTCAGCCAGGGTAAACAATCGGACTGGACGCTGGATGTCGGCGCCGGCGCCGTTTATGGCTTCACGCCTGGCGGCACCAAGGCGAACCAGGTCAATGTGATCCCCTGGGCATCGTTCAACTGGCACGACCGCTTCTATGCCAACGTGCTCGAAGGCGTCGGCTATAATATCGTCAAGAACGACCTGTGGCGCGTCGGCGTACAGATCCGTCCCGACTATTCCGGCGCCTCGGCGATCAACGGCATCAAGCTGCCGGGTTTCAGCGCCGACCTGACCGGCTACGCCTATCGCCGCATCGGCTATAATTTCTCGATCGGTGGACGCCTGATGCACGACATCAGCGGCCAGACCGACGGCACGGCCGCCTGGCTTTCGCTGGGCCACCAGGACCGCACGCCGATCGGCTTGCTGCAGACCACGCTCTATACCCGCATCGCCGACGAGAAGGCGAACCAGGCCTATTACGGCATCGATGCGGCGCAATCGGCGCAGAGCGGCCTGCCGATGTATACGCTGGGCGCCGGCGCGCAAAACGCCGGGGTTGCCTTGCTGATGCTGAGCCCGGTGTCGAAACATTGGGCCGTGGGCTCGTTCCTCAATGTCGAAACCGCACTCGGCCAGGTGGCCAACAGCCCGCTGATCCAGGACCGCCAGGACAAGGCCATGGCTTATCGCGGCGGCCTGATCGTCGTCCGCCGCTTCGGCGGCGATCTGCGCTAAACGCCTGCTGGGCGCGGTCTCTTTGCGGAGGCCGCGCGGCATGCTAGGCAAAGCCTATGAAAGACCTGATCCGCACCAATAACCCGGCGCTGATTTCCTATGTCGAGGCGCTGCTGAAGCAGCTCGACATCCGATACTTTATTGCCGATCAGGCCATCAGCTCGGCAGAGGGCTCGATCGGTATGTTCCCCAAGCGCATCCTGGTCAGTGACGAACACCTGGCCAAGGCCCGGCAATTGATGATCGATGCCGGTTTGGAAAACGAACTGCGCGCGGAACGGCCGAGCGGCTTTTTCGATTCCTGAAAATCCTGTCGTTGCCATCGCAACATCTTGCGCCGCGTGCCGCCAACGGATAGCGTCACCGCTTCCGTTCTGTGGGGAGCGCCCATCCATGAAATCCCGTTTGTCGCTGGCTGTGCTGGCGTCCGTCCTTCTGTCGTCCACCATTCTCGCGGGAGGTGTCGTGGCTCAAACGTCCCCAGCCGTCGCGGCCACGCCGCTCACCCCGGAACGCGTTTTCGCGGACCCCAACCTGTCCGGCCCCAAGGCGGTCGGCGTCAAGCTGTCGCCCGACGGCACGCTGCTGACCTTCCTCAAGCCAAAGGCCGACAACAGCCAGGTCCAAGACCTGTGGGCGGTACCGGTCAAGGGCGGCGAGCCGTTCATGCTGATCGATTCGGCCAGCCTGACCACACCGGGCAAGGCCCTCTCCGAGGCGGAAAAATCGCGGCGCGAACGCATGCGCGTCTCGGCGCGCGGCATCGTCGCCTATGACTGGTCCGAAAACTCCCAGTCGATCCTGGTGCCGGTCGACGGCGACATCTACATGTACGATCGCTCAACCAAGGCGGTGAAGCGCGTCGCCGATACGCCGGGTGACAAGGTCGATGCGCGCCTGTCGCCGAAGGGCGACGCCATCAGCTATGTCCGCGACGGCACCCTGTTCATGCAGGACCTGGCGACGAGCAAGGAAACCCAACTGACGCCCAAGGCCGATGGCGCCATCTCCTACGCCACAGCCGAATTCGTCGCCGAGGAAGAACTCGAACGCTTCAGCGGCTATTGGTGGTCGCCCGCCGGCACGCAAGTCGCTTATCAGAAGACCGACGAATCGGGCGTCAAGATCGCCCAGCGCGTCGAGATCGGCGGCGAGGGCGTCCATATCGTCAACCAGCGCTATCCCTTCGCCGGCACGCCCAATGCGGTCGTCGAGCTCTACGTCAAGACGCTGGGCAGCGACACGCCGGTCAAGGTCGACCTGGGCAGCAATACCGACATCTATCTCGGCCGTGTCACCTGGTCGAAGGACGGCAAGACCCTCTATGTCCAACGTCTCAGCCGCGACCAGCACACGCTTGACCTGCTGAAGGTCGATCCGGCCACCGGCAAGTCCAGCGTCCTGCTGTCGGAAACCTCGGCGACCTGGGTCAAGCTGACTAACGATTTCCATCTGTTGAGTGACGGTAGCTTCCTCTGGTCGTCGGAACAGGACGGCAATCGCCACATCTATTATTACGGCGCCGACGGCAAGCTGGTGCGCCAGGTGACGCACGGCGACTGGCCGGTCGATCACATCAATGCCGTCAACGAAAAAACCGGCGATGTGTGGTTCGAAGCGTCGAAAGACTCGCCCCTGGTCCACGCGCTCTACAAGGTCAATTACAAGACGGTGGGCGAGCCGGTGGCGCTGACGACGGGCGACGGCTGGTGGACCGCCGAGGTCTCGGGCAATGGGGCCGCCTTCATCGGCGACTATTCCGATCCCGCAACGCCGCCGCAGACCGCGCTCTATGACGGCTCGGGCAAGCGCCTGCGCTGGATCGAGGAAAACAAGCTCGACGCAACCCATCCCTATGCGCCGTACAAGGACGAATATCCGGCGCCGGAATTCGGTTCGCTGAAGGCCGCCGACGGGCAATCGGTCTATTATTCGATGCTGAAGCCCAAGGGCTTCGACCCCAAGAAAAAGTATCCGGTCATCGTCTCGATCTATGGCGGGCCGGACGTCTTGCCGACCGTGCGCAAGTCGTGGGTCGCGCCGTCAAGCCGGCTGTTCCAGGAAGCCGGCTACATCGTCTTCACGCTGGACAACCGAGGCACCGCCAACCGCTCCGTCAAGTTCCAAAGCGCAACCTACAAGCACCTGGGCGGGGTCGATATCGACGACCAGATCATGGGCGCGCACTGGCTGCAGCAGCAATCCTATGTCGATGCCGCCCATATCGGCATCATGGGCTGGTCGTATGGCGGCTTCACGACGATGATGGCGATGACAGCCAAGGACACCCCGTTCGCCGCGGGGGCTGCCGGCGCGCCGCCGACGCAGTGGGCGCTTTACGATACCGCCTATACCGAGCGCTACATGTCGACGCCGCAGGCCAATCCGGACGGCTATGCCGCGTCCGACGTGCTGAACCGCATCGGCAACCTCAAGCCGGGCGCGCTGCTGTTGATGCAAGGCATGGCCGACGACAATGTCCAGTTCTCCAATTCGACGCGGATCATGCTGGCCCTGCAACAACGCTCGGTGCCGTTCGAACTGATGCTGTATCCGGGCGAACGCCATGGCCTTCACGGTAATGAGCGTAACCTGCAGCGGTATCGTCTGTATCTCGACTTCTTCAAGCGCAAGTTGATGCCGGACAAGCAATAGGCGGCAAATCAACGCGCCTGAACATCAAGAATTGCAGGCCTGGGTTGCATAAACCCAGGCCTTAATTCCAATATTACAAAGCATTCATGACATGTAATTAAGTTGCCCGAGGCGGCCGGGCGCGGCAAAATGGGTCCATAGACAGGAAAGCCTCCGGTGAGGGGGCGGGCTTTTTGAGGACCACATCATGAAATCCATGCTTGCCCTGACGGCTCTGGCCGCCCTGGCCTTCGGTACCTACGCCCAGGCGGCTCAGGCGTCGACCGAGGTCGAGCTGCGCCACGCCGCCGTCCGTGTCGTGGTCATCCCCGAAGAGCGCGCGGACGTTGCGCTCAGCGTCAATTATGGCTCCAGCACTCTGCCCAAGATCATGGTGCACGAGGAAGGCCACAAGCTGGTCGCCGACGGCAAGCTCGACATGCATGCGATCAATTGCCACGATGGCGGTATCAATGTCGGCGGCTACGGCGATATCGCCCGCGCCGACCTGCCGGAAGTGATCATCCACGTGCCGATGGACGCCAAGGTCTCGGTCGGCGGCGGCAGCTTCGGTGAAGTCGGCGCCAGCAAGTCGCTGGCGTTCGACGAAGGCGGCTGCGGCACCTGGAAGATCGCCGACGTCGCCGGCAAGGGCGAAATCAATATCGGCGGCTCGGGGACGGTGAATACCGGCAGCATCGGCGACGCCGAGGTCAATATCGGCGGCTCGGGTAATTTCCACGCCCGCAGCGTCGGCCGTCTGGAAGGCAATATCGGCGGTCACGGTGATATCGATGCCGACACCATCACCGGCGACAGCGAAATCAATATCGGCGGCTCGGGCAACGTCAATCTGCTGGGCGGTCAATCGCCCAAGATGGAAATCAACGTCGCCGGCTCCGGTCGAGTTACCTTCGGCGGCGAGGTGCGCGACCTCGAAGTCAATATCGTCGGCTCCGGCGACGTCCACGTGAAAAAGGTAACCGGCAATGTTTCCAAGTCCGTCATGGGCTCGGGCAATATCGTCATCGGGCAATAATCAGCAAAGTCTGCCTGAATGACGGCCCGGCTGTGTAGGCGCACAGCCGGGCATCTTATTTTTAGCCGCACAGAACCTATATCTATAAGGGAAAACCCCTTGCCTATTTTCGTCTATGTGAGACAGTTAGGTCCGTGTTGAACCACACGGGGGTATTATCGATATTGGATTTGTGAATGTCGGCGGAAGGTGAGCACCTGCAGGTCAAAACGGACTCGGCGATCGAAACGCCGCAACCGGACACGCCGCCTGCGCCACCGGTAGCGCCCCAGTCCTCCGCGTCCAACCGCCCGAAATTCCTGCGCCAGACCGAATTGGTCGATCGCGTCGCCGCCTATGATCCGACCGTCGACGAAGCCCTTCTCAATCGCGCCTATGTCTATGCCATGAAGATGCACGGGGCGCAGTTGCGCGCCTCGGGCGATCCCTATTTCGCGCACCCGATCGAAGTCGCCGGCATCCTGACCGACTACAAGCTCGATGCCGCCGCCATCGCCACCGCGTTGCTTCACGACACCATCGAGGACACGCCGGCAACGCGCGAGGACATCGCCGAGAAGTTCAGCGATGAGATCGCCGGCCTGGTCGAAGGCGTCACCAAGCTGACACGGCTTGAGCTGCAGTCGGAATATACCAAGCAGTCGGAGAACCTGCGCAAATTCATCCTGGCCATTTCCCGCGACATCCGCGTGCTGCTGGTCAAGCTGGCCGACCGCCTGCACAATATGCGCACCCTGCATTACGTGGCGCCGGAAAAGCGTGAGCGGATTTCGCGCGAGACGCTGGAAGTCTACGCGCCGCTGGCCCGCTCGATCGGCTGCAATCGCTTCGCGACCGAGTTGGAGGACCTGGCGTTCTCGCACATCAGTCCGGCGGCGCACCAGGCCATCGTTCACCGCCTGGAGGAGATGAACCAGGAGAAGGGCGGCGCCATCGCGGCGATTGCCCGCGACATCGCCGGCAAGCTGGAAAAGGGCGGCATGTTCGCCCGCGTCATGGGCCGCGAAAAATCGCCCTATTCGATCTGGAAAAAGCTGCAGCGCAAGGCGGTCGGTTTCTCGCAGCTGTCTGACGTCTATGCCTTCCGCGTCGTCGTTTCGACACCGGAGGATTGCTACCGGGCGCTGGGCATCATGCACCGCACCTGGCCGGTCGTGCAGGAGCGTTTCAAGGACTTCATCTCGACGCCGAAGTCCAACAACTACAAAAGCCTGCACACCACGGTCGTCGGCCACAAGGGTACGCGCATCGAGTTGCAGATCCGCACCGAGGAGATGGACCGCGTCGCCGAAGAGGGCGTGGCGGCGCACTGGGGCTACAAGAACCAGACCTACGGCTTCGACGAGGAGGCGGCGACACGCGACGGCGGCCGCAACCCGATGAACTCGCTGCGCAATATCGTTTCGATCGTCGAAAACGGCGGCGATAGCGAAGACTGGGTCGAACACGCCAAGATGGAGATGTATCTCGATCAGGTGTTCTGTTTCACGCCCAAGGGCCGGCTGATTTCGCTGCCGCGCGGCGCCATGCCGCTCGATTTTGCGTTCGCCGTGCATACCGAGGTCGGCGAAACGGCGATCGGCTGCTTGATCAACGGCGAGCATCGGCCGCTGCGCACCGTGCTGCAGAACGGCGACCAGGTCGAGATCCTGAGCGGGCTGGAATCAAGGGTCAACCAGGACTGGTTCTCGCTGACCGTCACCGGCCGCGCGCGCGCCGCCATCCGCCGCCATATCCGCCAGTCGGAGCGTGGCGACTTCATCAAGTTGGGTCGCGCCGGCATCGAACGCGCCGCCGCCCAGGCCGACAAGCGGCTCGACGATTTCAGTCTGCGTTCGGCGCTGGAACGCTTCCGTGTCGACACCGAGGATGAGCTGTTCGAACTGTGCGGCCGTGGCAAGATCCTGCCGGCCAAGATCCTCGAGGCCGTGTTCCCCGATCTCAAGCTGACCATGGCCCTGCCGCTCGACAGCCTGACGCGCATCCGTGACGGCGAGGGCGGGGCGGCCTTCGTGCGCGGCTCGGTATTGGGCGAGCATCAGAAGCTGGTGTTTTCGACCTGCTGCCATCCGGTGCCGGGCGATCGCATCATCGGTATCGTCACCAGCCTCGACGGCACAAGCGACGACGTCCACGTCCATTCGATCGAGTGCGAGACGCTGGAGGCCGAGGACGGCAATACCGACGCCTGGATCGACCTGCACTGGACGTTGAACGCCGAGAAGAACACCCTGTCGATCGCCCGCATCCGCGTGAACATGCAGAACAAACCGGGCGTGCTGGGCCAGGCCTGCACCCTGGTCGGCGAGGCCAAGGGCAATATCATCAATATCAATATCGCCCCGGACCAGCTCGATTTCCTCGACATCGAATTCGACATCGAGGTGGTCGACGCGCGCCATATCACCAATATCGCCGCCTCGCTGAAGACCTCGCCACTGATCGAAAGTGTTGAGCGGGTGAGGGGATGACTTTTTACGGTTCTTGATTTTTTAGCTAAATTAGCTAATCTGGCGCAATTGGCTAATAGGTGTAAGATGACCGAATTCACCATCCCTTCGACCGAATTTCAAAATCGTGCCGGCGCCTATATCGAGCGCTCGGCGAAAGAGCCGGTCTTCATAACCAAGCATAACCGGCCCGTCAGGGTGCTTCTGGACATCGAAGAGTATCGCAAGCTGCGTAGCCATTATCGCGAAGCGATGCTGGTTTCGGAACTCGATGCCGATGATTTGCAGGCGATTCTGACGGCTGACCTCCCGCCGGAAGCCGAAGCATTGAACCATTTGATGGCCGATCCTTCCAAGGCCTGACATGCCCTTGCCTGATCCCAAGCCTGGCTTGGTCATAAATTACAGCTATCTGTGGCGGGACGACGTCGAGGCCGGGCGAGAAGAGGGGCGTAAGGACCGCCCCTGCGTCGTCATCCTGGCCGTTCAGAACGTCGAAGGCTCCCAGATCGTTACGGTGGCGCCGGTAACGCATTCTGAGCCCTCGCGCCCGGACGTCGCCGTCGAGATTCCGGGGCCGGTGAAAAAGCATCTGGGCCTCGATGACCTAAAGTCCTGGATCGTGACGACGGAAGTCAACCGTTTTACGTGGCCGGGGAGTGACTTGCGTCCGATATCGCGCGGCAGGCAGGGTGTGTTTGCCTATGGTTTCGTTCCCGCCGACCTTGTTCGGAAAATTCGGCAGCAGATTGCCCAACGCCAATCTGTGGATATCACGAGGCGCGACGGCTGAGGGCTCCTTCGCTGATATAGACATTCCGCGTAAAAGCGGAATATGCCTGTTGCAGGCGCTCATATCGAAGATAACGGGTCTGTATGCCGGTTGAAAACGAACGCAAATATGTGCTGTCGCCGGCCTTCCGTAGTGACGGCCTCAAGGGCTGGGCGCGCTTCGACATCCTCCAGGCCTATCTCGATGACGGCCCGCGCATCCGCAAGTTCGGCGACGACTATCTGTTTACATACAAGAAGTGGGCGCCGCACGTGAAGGAGCTGGTCGAGATCGAGACCGCCATCTCGCGGGAAGATTTCGAGCTGTTGTGGCCGATGCGGGTCGAGGCCGTGCAAAAGACGCGCTACATCAAGGAAACGGACGACGGCGAGTGGGTCGTCGACTTCCTGCGTGACGACGAAGGCGACGTCTATTTCGTCCTCGCCGAGGTCGAGTTGTCGCGTTTCCAGGCCTTGCCTGACGAAATCCCCGAGGAGATCCGCGCCCATATCCTGTACGCGGTCGCGGCCGAGGACAACCGTTTCACCAACAAGAAGCTGTCCGACCAGGACTATGCCGAAAGCCTGCTGGCCAAGGTCTCGAAATAGGCCGGGTTCGGTCAAGTTTGCCGTTTAAAAACGGTATCGAACGCGCTAAACCGCGCCTGAGAAACAAGGGACCAGACGGATATGACCTCAGAAGACGTGATCGAAGAATTCCGCGCCGCCGACGCGCTGCGTACCGGCCATTTCGTGCTGTCGTCAGGGCTGCATTCACCGATGTTCCTGCAAAAGAACCTGGTCTTCATGCACGCCGACCGTTGCGAGCGGTTGTGCAAGGCGCTGGCCGAAAAGATCAAGGCGATGGCGCCGCAGATCGACGTCGTCATTTCGCCGGCCGTCGGCGGCATCATCCCGGGCTATGAAACCGCGCGCCACCTGGGCGTCGCGTCGATGTATGTCGAGCGCGAAAACGGCGCCTTCAAGCTGCGCCGCGGCTTCCATGTCGAGCCGGGCGCCAAGGTGGTGATGGTCGAGGACATCGTCACCACGGGCCTGTCGTCGCGCGAATGCATCGAAGCCATCCGCGCCGCCGGCGGCGACGTCGTGGCGGCCGCCTGCATCGTCGACCGCTCCGGCGGCAAGGCCGATGTCGGTGTGCCTCTGGTCGCTTTGGCTTCGCTGGAAGTGCCGGCCTATCCGGCCGACAAGCTGCCGCCGGAACTGGCGGCTATCCCGGTCGAGGATCCGGGCAGCCGCCGTCTGGGCAAGGCGTAACCGATGAGCCGCCTGCGCCTCGGCCTCAATGTCGACCACGTCGCCACCGTGCGCAACGCACGTGGCGGCGCCATGCCCGATCCGACGCGGGCAGCCAAGCTGGCCTTGGACGCCGGCGCCGACGGCATTACGGCGCACCTGCGCGAAGACCGCCGCCATATCCGTGACGCCGATGTCTCCGCCATCAAGGCGGTTTGCGATGCGGCCGGCAAGCCGTTGAATTTCGAGATGGCGGTGACGCCCGAAATGCTCGGCATCGCGCTTTCACTGAAGCCGCACGCCGCCTGCCTGGTGCCCGAGCGCCGCGAAGAACGCACGACGGAGGGCGGGCTTGAGGTTGCCGGTCAACTCGCGCAGGTCGGCGACGCCGTGGCGCGGCTGAGCGGCGCCGGCATTCGCGCGTCCCTGTTTATCGCCACCGATCCCGTTCAGATCGAGGCCGCCGCCAAGATCAAGGCACCGGTCGTCGAGTTCCACACCGGCGCCCTGTGCGATGCGTTTCGTGAGGGGGAGACCGCGCTGTTCGACCGCGAGCTGGCGCGCTTGCAAGCGGCGGTCGCCCAGGCCGATGGCTTGGGCATCGAGGTCCATGCCGGCCATGGCATCGACTACGACACGGTGGGCTTTATCGCTGCGTTGGCGCCGGTGCGTGAGCTGAATATCGGCCATTTCCTGATCGGCGAGGCGATCTTCGTCGGGCTTGAGGCGTCGCTGGCCAAGATGCGCGCGCTCATGGACGCGACCCAGAAATGATCGTCGGCATCGGGGTCGACCTGTGCGATGGCCGCAGGATCGAGCGCTCGATCGCTCGTTTCGGCGCCAAGTTCGTCGACCGTATCTTCACCGAGAACGAGCAGGTCCACGCCCGTGCCGCGGCCAAGCCGGCCATGTCCTACGCCAAGCGCTTCGCCGCCAAGGAGGCGGTGGCCAAGGCGCTGGGCACGGGAGTGCGCGGCTTCCTGTTCGTCGATATCGAGGTGATCAGCGGCCCGCTCGGCAAGCCGGAAGTGCTGCTGCACGGTGAAGCGCAGACCGTGTTGCGCGGCAAGCTCCACGCCGGCCAGCGCGCGCATATCCACCTCAGCCTCAGCGACGAGGTGCCCTACGCCACGGCCTACGCGGTCATCGAAGCGATTTAGCGCAACCCAAGTTTCAGAAAATGGCTTCCCTCCGAACGCGCAGCGTGAGGCAAGGGCGACCGCCCGCCCGAGCTCGTGCGAGGAGCCCAGCGGCGCCTGAGCGGCAAACAATCGCTTCATATGCGGGCGTACCGCCTGCATATGAAGCCTTGTGCTCGCCACATTCAAAGGGTAGGTGTTGGACGCAAACCAAGGGGCGGACCTTATGACGACACAGGACGATTCAGCCATTCGGAACGCCGCTGCGCGCGCCAATACGTCTTCGCCGCAAGCCCCTGAACCGGTTGTCGAAGAGGCCGATACGCGCTCGTCGACCCAGGTCGCCATCGACGAAGGCAAGGAAATTGCCGGCGTTGTCGCCGTTGCCGTAATCCTCGTCCTGCTGCTGCGCACCCTCCTGTTCCAGCCCTTCACCATCCCGTCGGCGTCGATGGAGCCCAACCTGTACCAGGGCGACTACATCATCGTGTCGAAGTGGAACTACGGCATCTCCAAGTACTCGTTGCCGATCGCCCTGCCGATCATCCAGGGCCGCCTGTTCGACACTTCGCCCAAGCGCGGCGACGTCGTGGTGTTCAAGCTGCCCCGCGACAACAAGACCGATTTCATCAAACGCGTCGTCGGCCTGCCCGGCGACCGCGTGCAGATGAAGCACGACCAGCTGTACATCAACGACCAGGCCGTGCCCAATACGCTGATCGGGCCGGTGCCGGCGGAAGACGCCAAGCTGATCAGCGGCCTGGATACCGCGACCGAATATAGCGAGAGCCTGCCGAACGGCCGCACCCACCTGATGCAGGACATGGTCAAGGACGGCCCGGTTGACGACACCGACGTCTTCGTCGTGCCGGCGCACCACTATTTCATGATGGGCGACAACCGCGACAACTCGGAAGACAGCCGCTTCCCGATGGCGACCGGCGGCGTCGACTACGTGCCGGAAGAAAACCTCGAAGGCCGCGCCATCATGGTGCTGCTGTCGTGGAAAGAGGGCTCCAGCCTGTGGAAGCCGTGGACCTGGCTCAACTTCCATTGGGATCGCTTCTTTAAGGGCATCAAGTAAGGGCGCACCCGCTCTCTTGATCGGTCACACAAAGAATTGCCTTGGCGGACAAGGGACCGTGGTGTAAACGCCGCGCCAATGTCCCGCATCCAATCCCGTTCGCCCAACGTGCGCGAAAAAGCCATTGCCACGCTGCAAGCGCGCCTCGGCTATCAGTTCGAGAAGCCGGAAATGCTCGAGCTGGCGTTGACACACGCCAGCGTCGCCGAGGGCGCGCGCAAGCAGGCCGACAACGAACGCCTGGAATTCCTCGGCGACCGGGTGCTGGGCCTGATGATCGCCGAGACCTTGATGGAGGCCTTGCCCGAGGCCAGCGAAGGCGAGCTGTCGCGGCGTTTTCACTCCCTGGTGTCGCGGGAAGCCTGCGCCGATGTGGCGCGTGAGCTCGACCTCGGCAACGCATTGCGCCTGGCGGCGGGCGAGACCAAGAGCGGTGGCCGCAACAATCCGACCATATTGGGCGATGCCTGCGAGGCTTTGATCGCCGCGGTCTATTGCGACGGCGGCTATGCGGCGGTCGAACGCTGTTTCAAGCCGTTGTGGCAAAAGGCCTTGTCCGATAGCAGCGATGCCTGGCGCGCCAATCCGAAATCCTTCCTGCAGGAATGGGCGGTGGCCAACGGCAAATCGCCGCCGCTCTATCAATTGCTCGACCGCAAGGGCCCGGACCACGCGCCCGTCTTTACCATCGAGGTCGTCATCGACGGTCTCTCCTCTCAATCGGCCACCGGGCGGTCACGGCAGGAAGCCGAAAAAGCCGCCGCCCTCGGTCTTATTCAACGCGAAGGGCTCAAGTGAGCGAAATTCAAGATACGGCAGGCGCAGACTCTGCAGGTTTCGTCGCCATCATCGGCGCGCCGAACGCCGGCAAATCGACCCTGGTCAATGCCCTGGTCGGCACCAAGGTCTCGATCGTCACGCAAAAGGTGCAGACGACGCGCTTTCCGGTGCGCGGCATCGCCATCGACGGCCGTGCCCAGATGGTGCTGGTCGACACGCCGGGCATCTTCAAGCCGCGCCGCCGTCTCGATCGCGCCATGGTCAAGTCGGCCTGGGGCGGGGCCGAGGACGCCGACTGCGTCGTGCTGCTGGTCGACGCTGCCGCGCAACTGGCGGTCAAGCATCCGGGCACGCCGGCGACCACCGATCCCAACGACACCAAGAGCATCAAGGCGACCGCCGCCGATCACAAGGCGGTCGAGGATGTCGACATGATCGTCGAAGGCCTGAAGTCGGCCGGCCTCAAGGCGATCCTGGTGCTCAACAAGATCGACCTGATGAAGCGCGACAACCTGCTGGCCGTCGCCGACGAACTCTACAAAACCGGCGTCTTCGACGAGGTCCTGATGATCTCGGCGGAGAAGGGCAGTGGGGTCGATGATCTCAAGGCCCTGCTGGCCAAACGTATGCCGGCCGGGCACTGGCTCTATCCGGAAGACCAGGCGGCCGACGCGCCGGTGCGCATCCTGGCGGCGGAAATCACCCGCGAAAAGCTGTTCCTGCGCGTGCACGAGGAACTGCCCTATGCGGCCGCCGTGGTGACCACGGAATTCAAGGACATGCCCGACGGTTCCGCGCGCATCGAGCAGACGGTCTTCGTCGAACGCGACGGCCAGCGCGCCATCGTGCTCGGCAAGAACGGCCAGACCCTGAAGTGGATCGGCCAGAAGTCGCGGGAAGAGCTGGGCAAATTGCTCGATCGGCAAGTGCACCTGTTCCTCCACGTCAAGGTCGAGGAAAAGTGGAGCGACGACCGCGCCCTGTACGCCCAGTTCGGCCTCGAATACGATTCTTAGCGAGCTCAAACGCCGCAGGGCTCCTCGCACAGGCTCGGGCGGGCGGTCGCCCTTGCCGGATTGCGAAGGCGCAATCCGGAGATAACGGTTGTATGGAATTTACCGACGAAGCCATAGTCCTGGGCGGCCGCGGTCACGGCGAGACCGGGGCCATTGTCCATGTGCTGACCGCGCACCATGGCGTCTATGCCGCCCATATCGCCGGCGGCGCGTCGCGACGCCTGAAGGCGGCCTTGCAGCCCGGCGCCCGCGTTGAATTCAATTACCGCGCGCGCCACGCCGACCAGTTGGGCTCGGCGACGCTTGAGATCGACGGCGCCACGCCCGATGTGCTCGACGACCCACTGGCCTTGGTCGGCCTGCAATGCGCCTGCGCGATGACGCGGGCGACCCTGCCCGAACGCGAGGCCCATACCGGCGCTTTTCACGCCTTGGGCGCCCTGATCGGCGTGCTCGACCACGAAGATATCTGGCCGGCCATCTATGTCCGCTACGAGGCGGGCCTGCTCGAAGCCATGGGCTTTGGCTTGGACCTGTCTGCCTGCGCCGTGACCGGCGAGCGCGACGCCCTGGTCTATGTCAGTCCGAAATCGGGCCGGGCGGTGAGCCGCAAGGCCGGCGCCGACTACCACGACAAGCTGTTGCGCCTGCCGGCCTTCATGCTGTCGTCGCAGGGCGGTCTGGACGAGGGCGATATCGCGGCGGGGCTCAAGCTGACGGGCTTTTTCCTGGAACGCCACGTCTTCCATCCGCACGACAAGCCGCTACCCGATATCCGCCTGCGCCTGGCTGAGGCCCTGGCATCTAAGTAGCTCAAGCGCTGCATGGCTCCTCGCATAAGCTCGAGCGCCCCATTCTTGTGAAGTACTGGCGCGCTTGCCAGATCACTTTCGCGATCTGGAACTGGCATAGCTGCGTGATGCGAACAGCGTTTGCGAATCGCTGCATCCATTCTTTACTAAGGAATCGGTGGCATTATTCCGGGTTGGAGCGAAGAGGCGGGATGCATTCATATACCGAGCAGGAGTTGTTGGAGGCCAACGTCAATCCGAAAACCGGGTTGGCGACCGACTACCTGAACCTGTTCAATGAAGCCATCATGCTGTTCGAAATGGGCCTCGACATGCCGGACATGGCCGAGGAACTGACCGAGTGGGCGCCGCACGGCTATGTCGAGCATTTCGACATGTCGGGCTTCGAGATGCGCGACGTGGTCATCGCCGCCTATGCCGACGCGCCACGCCCCATCCGCGCCGCCTTCGACGCCTGCTGCGAGCGGGCGCAATCGGTGTTCGCCTTGTCGATCGATATCCTGCTGAGCTCGAACGTGCATGATGATATGGCCCGCGCCGACCTCGACAGCCGCCTGGCCGAAATGAAATCCATGGTCAGCGAGATGGACTCGCATATCCATGGTCGCGTCAAGGCCGGGGAAGACAGCCCGCAAAGCGCCGTCGACGCCCTGTTCTAACCCAGGCGCTTCCCCGGATTTCAGGGGATATTCCGGTGTTGCTCTTGTGTTCCCGAATCGGGGACGTTAAGCCAGACTCATGAGCGATATTACGATTCCCGACGAAGGCGGCCGCGTCATAGACGAGCCCATGAGCGACGCGCTGTCGCGGCGCTACCTGGCCTACGCCCTGTCGACCATTACCGGCCGCGCGCTGCCCGACGTGCGCGATGGCTTGAAGCCCGTGCACCGGCGCGTGCTCTACGCCATGTACGAGATGCGCCTCAATCCCCAGGCCGCCGCGCGCAAGTGCGCCAAGGTGGTCGGGGAGGTCATGGGTAATTTCCACCCGCACGGCGACCAGGCGATCTACGACGCCCTGGTGCGCATGGCGCAGGACTTCGCCCAGCGCTACCAACTGGTCGACGGCCAGGGCAATTTCGGCAATATCGACGGCGATAACGCCGCCGCCATGCGTTACACCGAATGCCGGCTGACGCCCGCGGCGATGATCCTGCTCGACGGCATCGACGAGAATGCCGTCGATTTCCGGCCGACCTACGACGAGCAGGACGAAGAGCCGGTCGTCCTGCCCGGCGGCTTCCCCAACCTGTTGGCCAACGGCTCGATGGGCATCGCGGTGGGCATGGCGACCTCGATCCCGCCGCACAATGTCGTCGAACTGATCGACGCGGCGCGGAAGCTTTTGGTCAAGCCGGACACGACGACGGCCGAACTGATGGAATTCATCCCGGGGCCGGACTTTCCGACCGGCGGGGTCTGCGTCGAAAGCCGCAAGGCGATCCAGGACGCCTACGAGACCGGGCGCGGGTCGATCCGCACCCGCGCGCGCTACGAGGTCGAGGATCTCGGTCGTGGCCAATGGCGCATCGTCGTTCGTGAAATCCCCTACCAGGTGCAAAAGTCGCGCCTGATCGAGGATCTGGCCAACCTGATGGAGGCCAAGAAGGCGCCGTTGCTCGGCGACGTGCGTGACGAATCCGACGACCAGGTCCGCCTGGTCATCGAGCCCAAGACGCGCAATATCGAACCCGAAGTGCTGATGGAAAGCCTGTTCAAGATCTCCGATCTTGAGACGCGCTTCGCCGTCAACATGAACGTCATCGATCCGACCGGCACGCCGCGCGTCATGGGCCTGCGCGACTGCCTGGTCGCCTTCCTCGGCCACCGCCGCGACGTGCTGCAGCGCATGTCGGCGTGGCGGCTCGACAAGATCGAAAAGCGCCTGCACCTCCTCGACGGCTTGATGATCGCCTTCCTGAATCTCGACGAGGTCATCCGCATCATCCGCGAGGAGCCCAAGCCGCGCGACGTGCTGATGGAACGGTTCACCCTGACCGAGGTCCAGGCCGACTACATCCTCGACACCCGCCTGCGCCAACTGGCGCGGCTCGAGGAAATGACGATCCAGGACGAGCACAAGAAGCTCAGCGAGGAACGCGATGGCCTCCTGGCTTTGCTGGGTTCGGAAAAGCTGCAATGGAAGCGCATCGACCAGCAACTGGTCGAGGTGCGCAAGCAATTGCCGTCGCCGCGCCGCACCACCTTCGCCGATGCCCCGACCAATTTCGAGGTCGCGACGATCGAAAGCTACCTGCCCAAGGAGCCGGTGACGGTCATCCTGTCGGAGCGCGGCTGGATTCGCGCCGCCAAGGGCAAGGTCGAGGATCCCTCGGAACTGAAGTTCAAGGAAGGCGACGCCCTGCATTTCCTGGTGCCGGCGATGTCGACCGACAAGGTGCTGATCCTGACCTCGGACGGGCGTTTCCTGACGCTGGGCTGCGACAAGCTGCCCTCGGCGCGCGGTCACGGCGAGCCGCTGCGGCTGATGCTCGACATCGAGGAAAACGCCCAGATCGTCACCATGTTCGTCTTCACGCCGGGCGCCAAGCGCCTGATGGTGGCGAAGAACGGCTATGGCTTCGTCATGGGCGAGGACGACGCAGTGGCCAACAAGCGCGCCGGCAAACAGGTGCTCAATGTCGACGGCACAGAGGCCCTGGCGGCGTTGCCGGTCACCGGCGACATGGTCATGGTGCTGGGCGACAACAACAAGCTGCTGGTCTATCCCCTGGCTGAAATGCCGGAGATGGCGCGCGGCAAGGGCGTCAAGCTGCAGGCCTACAAGGGCGGCACCGTACGCGACATCGCCGTGTTCGACAGCGCCGCGGGCGCGGTTTGGTACGACGGCACCGGCAAGGCGCGCGAGTTCAAGGACGTCAAGGACTTCACCGGCAAGCGCGCCGCCGCCGGCAAGATGGCGCCGCGCGGCCTGCGCAAGCTGCGGCCCTGATCAAGGTTGCAAGCCGGCGTTGAAGCGGTAAGGTGCCCCAAATTCTGAAGGGAACCGATATGCTGCTTTCGCTTATTGCCGCCGCCGCGATCGCGGCTTTGCCGACCGCGGTCATCCCGGATACGGCCATCCACCACTATGCGCTGAAAGGCGCACCGTTCGGCGTCGTGCCGTCGAGCGACAGCCGCCACCTCTTCCTGGCGACGGCCGCCGGCGAAAAGGGGCTGGCCGCCTATGATATCGGCGACGGCAACCTGACCCGCACCGGCTTTGTCGCCCTGGACGGCGCGACCGACTTCTCCCTGACACCGGACGGAAGCCTGGCCGTCGTGGCGGGCAGCGGCCACGTCTATTTCATCGATACGGCAAAGCTGATCGCCGGCGGCCAGGGTGCTTTGCTCGGCCACATGGCCCTCAGCGAGACCAGCATCAATACCGCCGTTTCGCCGGACGGGCACTTCGCTTTCGTCGCCGAGGAAGGCGAGGCCGTGATCACGGTCATCGACCTGGACAAGGCGCGCGCCGGAAACTTCGCCAAGTCCGCCGTGATCGGCCGTATCGCCGTCGGCTATTCGCCGATCGCCATCGTCTTTTCCAAGGACGGCCAGTGGATCTATGTCACCGTGGAAGCGGCGGCAAACAGCCTGAACTGGCCGAACACCTGCAATGACGAGACGGGGCGGGGCGGGGCCTCCCATGCCCAGGGTGCGGTCATAACCCTGAATACCGCCGCGGCCGAGGCCGGCTCGGATCGCGCCGTCGCCGGCATCGCCGCGGCGGCGTGTTCGGCGGTGCGGCTGAAGCTCAGCGATGACGGCGCCCGGGCCTATGTCACGGCGCGCGCCAGCGGCGAAGTGGTGGCCTTCGACACGGCCGGCCTGCCCGGCAAGGTGAGCCGCTCGCCCGCGACGACCGCGCCGGTCGGACCGTCGCCGGTCGGTATTACGGGAGATGGCGACCATCTGTTCGTCGCCCTGTCCAACCGCTTCAAGCAGGGCCAGGGCGAATCCTCAGTCGTCATCGTCGATCCGCAGACCCTGGCGGTCACCGGCAGCATTCCGGCCGGGGTCTTCCCTCGCGAAGTCACGGTCACGCCGGACCATCGCTGGCTGTTCATCAGCAATTTCGGCTCCAACGACCTGGAGCAGGTCGATCTGAAGGCGGTGCCTCAGTAACCGCCACCACCGACCGCACCACCTCCGCCGGGGCTTCCGCCACCACCACCAGGGCCGCCATAACCGCCGCCGCCTTGTCCGCCGCCAAATCCACCGCCACCGCCGCGACCGCCATGGAAGCCGCCCTGGCCATGGGTGGCGACCGGACCGAAGATATAACGCAGGCTGAGCATGAAGCTTGCGCCCTCGTCATAGGGTTCCTGAAAGGCACGCGTCACACTGTCGTTGATGACGCGTTCCATCGGGTGCGTGAGCAGGACGTTCGACATGTTGGCGGTCAACACGAACTTGTTCGGGACGATCTGGTGCACCCATGAGAAGTTCATGCTGGTCTGGCCGGTCTGGTATCCTTGGACATTGTCGGTTTCGCCGCGATAGAGGAGGCCGGCGGTCAGGGTTTCGGACGTGATCGGCCGATAGGTAAAGCGCAGATTGGCGCTGGAATTGGGACCCTGGACGTCTCTCAGCTGGTTGATCGACGGGTCGAGATAGTGCCACTTCGTATAGCCGTAATTGGGACTGAACGTGACCTGATACATCCGGTTGGCCGAATGCCAGGTCAGGTAACCGCTGAAGCCGTAATTGTGCGTGCTGCCGGCGTTTTCGACGGTGTTGAGCAGGATGTCCGGCATGTCCGGCAGGAAATACGACACGGCTTGGATGTTGCCGATCGTATTGTTGTAATAGAGGCTGCCGCCGACATCGAGCCCGGTGACGTCGTGGCCGTAGGTCAGGTCGTATTTATCGGTCGTCGACGGTTTCAGCGCGGCGTTACCCGACGATGCGGTGAGCCCGTCGACATTATAGACAATCTGAGGATCGAGCTGGCTGGCCGAAGGGCGTGAGATGCGCCGGGAATAGGTCAGCCGCAGATTATCGGCGGTCGAAATCTTCCAGCTCAGGATGGCGTTCGGCGTATAGACCATGCTCTCACGCTTGAAAAACATGGTCTGTACATTGGTCACCGGGTCGGCGCTGGTGGCGGTCTCGTGCAGTTCCTCGACGCGCAGACCGGCCTGGAAGCCGAAAATCCATAGCTGGCGCTGGTAGATACCGTAGGCGGCGTTCAGCTTTTGATTGTCGTTGAACTGGCGGACCCGTGTCGGGTCGGGCGAAGCGGGCGACTGGGCAGGCGCGGCCAGGGGCAGGGATTGGAAGTCGTACTGATCGCTGATCGTATCCTGAAGCGACCACCCCATCTGGATCTGCTGCTGGGTCTTGTCGTAGTCGCCCAGGGGATGCGACCAATCGCCGCTGAACTCGTCGACCGAGTCCTTGGTCTTGTCGGCATTGGTCGTGTAGGTGTCGGCGGCCAGCGGATCGTATGAAATCAGGCGCGTGATCGTATCGCCATGATTGAGGTTTTCGCTGTGCGACAACTGCATCTTGAAGTCTTCGGTCGAGCCGACCTGCCCGCGGTGATCGAAGGTCAGGCGCGCTTCCAGGCTTTGCGTCGGCGCGGATGAATCGGTCAGGCGCGTGACGTCGCCGATCAGGTTATGATCGCCGTCGTAGCTGACGGTTTCCTGGCTGCCGACGCTTTTGCTGTCATGGTTGTTATAGCTGAAGTCGCCGGTCAGGTCGGTGCTTTCGGTGAAGTCATATTCGGCGTTGAGGGTGGCCGATATATTGTTGTTCTCGGATTTGCTGACCGAGTTTGTATCGTCTTCACGCGTGACGTCGCCGGTTGTCGGGTCGAGCGTAAAGCGATCTCCGCGCGAATAGGATTTGGGGCTGCTGCCGTTCGACGCGCCGCCGCGGACGCCGCCGCGGCCGTTGCCGCCGGCGCCGTGGCCGAAATTCAGGCTGCCGTTGAGGTGCAGCTTGCCGAACGCCCAGCCGCTGCGCAGGGCAATGCTGGCACGGCCCATGTCGCCGGTCGTGATGTTGATGCTGGTCTGGGGCTTCAGGGCCCGGCCGCGCTTCATGACGATATTGATGATCCCGCCGGCGGTATCCGAGCCGAAAGCCGCGCCAGGGTTCGGAATGACTTCGATGGTGTCGATATCGTCCGCCGACATGCTTTGCAGCGTGAAGGCGCGGTTTTCGCCCTGCATCTGGGCCGATTTCTTGCCGTTGACATAGACCTGCACGCCACTATTGCCGCGCAGCGAGACCGTGCCGTCATTATCGACCGTCACGGCGGGGACATTGTTCAGCACGTCGGCGGCCGTACCGGTCGCGGCCAGCGGATCCTGCTTCACATCATAGACATCGCGGTCGATCTTGTGCTCGATCAACGGTTTGTCGGCGGTAATGGTCACCGTCGTGGTGTCGTCAGAATTGTCTTTCGTCTTGGCCTGGGAGGCGCGGACGGGAGGATTGGTCGGAGGCGGTGCTGCGGCCGAAGACGAGGCCCCGGACTGGCTTTGCGCCTGGGTGATCGCCGGCACGAGGGCGATAAGGACAACCAGGCTGACGCCAAGGGCTAGTCGTCGCGACTTGGGCGACCAGGACTTGGACGAATTATGAGCGGGCATGCAGAATGGTCATCCGATTTTACGTTTATCCGCCGAATAAACGCTCACGAATATGGCACCTGTCTGGGAAAAACGGTGTCAAATCTGAAACATGAGGATGAGATTTGGAGTGCGGCCAAAATGCCACGGATAAGCGATTTTACTAGCGGGCATGAACCTTGGTAGGCGCGCTTTAAACGCGTTTCATCGATACCGGCGTGGGCGGCAAGGGCGAGACAGGAATGTCCTGCCAGCCGAAATCGGTCAGGGCTTCCAGGGGGCGATAGCGCGCCTTGTAGTCCATCTTGGGCGAGCCCTTGACCCAGTAGCCGAGATAGACATAGCCGTAGCCGGCGCGCTGCGCCTGTTCGACATGGTCGAGGATGATGAAGCGGCCCAGCGACCGCGTCATCAGTTCGGGATCGTAGAAGCTATAGACCAGGGACAGGCCGTCATTGAGCGCATCGACCAGGACGCAGGCGACCAGGCGTTCGTTCAGGCGATATTCGATCAAGTGCGTGCGGACCAGCGTGTCCTCGATCATGGCGACCAGGTCGGGCCAGGTCATGTCCATCATGCCGCCGTCGGGATGGCGCGCCTTGAGGTACTTTTGCAGCAGATCGAATTGTTCGCGCGAGGCTTCGGCCTCGACAAAGGCCTTGGCCAGGTCGCGATTGGATTTCAGCACGCGCTTGTCCGAGCGCGACATGGCGTAGCGGCGCACGGGAATGCGCACGCTCTGGCAGGCGCGGCAATTCTGGCAGGCGGGGCGATAGGCGATGTTCTGCGAGCGGCGAAAGCCGATGGCCGACAGCTGGTCGTTGACGCTGATCGCTTCAAGCGGCGGCAGGTGGACGAACACCTTGCGTTCTTCTTGACCCGGCAGGTAGGGGCAGGGACCGGGGACGGTCAGATAATATCTGAGTTTTCGGCCCGGAAAATGTTCACTCATGGGAAACGCCGCCAGTACCTTGTCTACGCACCGATAACATCACCTATGTGATCCTAAATCGCGGCGTCTCGCAAGCGCCAAATTAGCAAGCCATTGCGGCGAATTGCTGGCGTGGCCGCCACTCCGTGAATTCGCCGACGGGAATTTAATTCTGAGGAAGCACCGGGGCTTCGCGCAGCAGCACGATGGCGATGCGGCGATTGCCGGCCAGCGACGGATCGTCCGGATAGAGCGGCTCCTTGGCGGCCTTGCCGGACACCTGGGCGATTCGGTCCTCGTCGACACCCGACGCCTGCAGGACGGCGCGCGCCCCATCGGCGCGGCCCGACGACAGCGACCAGTCGCGCGGATCCTGCGCCGACTGGCCGGCGGTGCCGGAGGTGTGGCCGGTGATCGAAATCCGGTTGGGCAGCTTGTTGACGACCTTGGCCACGGCCTGCAGCAACAGCTTGCAGCGGGCATTGGGCTGGGTGGAATTGGCGTCGAACATCGACCGGCCTTCCTGGTCGATCAACTGGATGCGCAGCCCTTCCGGCGTCTGGTCGACCAGGATGTTCTTCGACAACTCAGCCAGTTCCGGCATGTCCTGCAGCGATTGGCGCAGGCTTTCGGCGGCGCTTTGGAACGCTTCCTGTTCGGCTTTTTCCGCATCGGACGAGGTTTGCGCGTCGCTGGCCGATTGCGTCGAGGCCGTCGCCTGGGACTTGTCGGCGGCCTTGGTGTCCTTGCCGTCGCGGTCCTTGGTGTCGGGGGGCTTGGGCGCCATCTGTTCGATGAACGACATGGTGCCTTCGTTCTTGTCGCCGTCCTGGCCCAGCGCGTTGCCGCCCAGGATGCCGCCGGAGCCCGAAGTCGACTGCGACACGTTGGCCGGAGCGAAATAGTCGGCGACGCCGCGTTTTTGCTCGGGTGAGGTGGTGTTGATCAGCCACATCAAGAGGAAGAAGGCCATCATCGCGGTGACGAAGTCGGCATAGGCGACCTTCCAGGCGCCGCCGTGGTGACCGCCGCCGCCGCCCTTCTTGATCTTCTTGATGATTATGGGGGCGTCGCGGTTGGCCATAAGACTTATGCTGGGTCACAAACTGGCGCCGACCCTAGCCCGGGTAACCTTAACAACGGATTGAAACAGCGAGTTAAAAGAAGAATTTTTGAACCACGAACCACACGAAAAACACGAACGGAAAGCCGCGCGCAGCGCGTGTGCTTGTCAATTCACCGGCATTTCCGGTTGGCATGAAGTTCGTGTTTTTCGTGTGTTTCGTGGTTCAAATATATCTATTGCCAAGGCAGGCCCTGCGCACTAAGCGGAAGGCCAAAGATCGCAAGTGACCATGGACGCCAGAGCCTACCGACATACCTTGGGCAGTTTCGCCACCGGCGTCTGCGTCATGACCATAGCCGACACGGATCACGTGAGCGGCCACGTGCTTGGCATGACCGCCAATTCGTTCAGCTCGGTCTCGCTCGATCCGCCTCTGGTGCAGTGGTGCATCGACTTCAAGGCGCATCGCTATGCCGCCTACGCCGCGGCGAAATCATTCGGCATCAATATCCTGAGCGGCCGCCAGCAACCCTTGTCACGGCGTTTTGCCAGGGAAAACGCCCATATCGTGCCCGACGAGATGCTGCTCTGCGACACCCATCCGCTGCGCCTGCGCGAGGTTGCCGGCTTTCTCGCTTGCGAGGTCTATGAGACCCGCCCGCTTGGCGACCATCTCGTCATCGTCGGCCGGGTGACCCAGTTCGATGGCGATGTCGCGCGCACCGGGTTGACTTTTTTCCGTGGCAAGTACGGCTATGTGAGGACCAAGACATGAAGCTTTGTTTCGCCGGGCTCGGCATCATGGGCGGGCCGATGGCCGGCCATCTCGTCCGCGCCGGTCATTCCGTGGCCGGTTTCAACCGCACCTACCAAAAGGCGGAATACTGGGCCCAGGACGTGATTCAGTACTCGGGGGGCGCCACCGCCATGGCCTCGATCGAGGAAGCCGTCGCCGGCGTCGATGCGCTGCTGCTGTGCGTCGGCCGAGATGCCGATGTCCGCGAAGCGGTGACGGCGGCCCTGCCGCACCTGCGGCCGGGCGCCCTGGTCATCGACCACACCACCACCTCGGCCAAGCTGGCGCGGGAATTGGCCGCACTCTGCGCCGAAAAAGGCGTCGTCTTCTTCGATGCCCCGGTGTCGGGCGGCCAGGCCGGCGCGGAAAAAGGCCAGCTCAGCATCATGGTCGGTGGGCCGGAATCGCAATTTCCGGAAATGTCGAAAATTGTCGAGCCCTACACCAAGTCGATCACCCGCATGGGGGAGGCGGGCGCCGGCCAGACGGTCAAGATGTGCAACCAGATCGCCATTGCCGGCGTCGTCCAGGGCGTTGCCGAGGCCATGCATTTCAGCAAGTGCGCCGGGCTCGACCCCGACCTGACCTTCAACGCCATTTCGGGCGGCGCGGCCGGCTCGTGGCAGATGTCGAACCGCTGGGCGACGATGGCCCGGGGCGAGTACGACTTCGGTTTCGCGGTCGACTGGATGCGCAAGGACCTGGGGATTGCCTTCGATGAGGCGCGGGAAAACGGCGCGGACCTGCCCGTCGCGACCCTGGTCGACCAGTTCTACAGCGAAGTCCAGGCCATGGGCGGATCGCGCTGGGACACCTCGTCGCTGCACGCCCGCCTTGAAGCGCGGCGGCGCAAGGCTTAACCTTCGTCGGTATTGAAGCCCAGTTCGTCCATGAGCTTGAAATAATAGGCCTCGGCGTCCTCGTTCTGCTGCTTTGTCAGGTCCGGGGAGACGAGATAGGCACCGACGACATGGGCCCCCTTGGGAACGCCCGCCGGCCTGGGGTTTTCCAGATACCTGCCCATGATCCGCCACGCCTGGCCGGTGACAAGATCCTTGTCTCCGCCCAGGCCCTGTTTGATCATGTCACCCAAGGCATAGGCCGCCGGCGCGAAGCGCTGGGCGGCGGACGCGCGAAACAGCTTGCGCGCCATGACATAGTCCTGCGCGGTCCCCGTGCCATCGCGGTACAGCATGCCCAGCCCGCATTCGGCGCGAGGTTCACCGGCATCGGCACCGGCCTTGAACCAGGTGAAGGCCTGGTCGAGGTCTTTCGCGACGCCGTCGCCGGTCATGTACATGATGCCGAGATCGGCATCGGCGCGGACGACGCCATCGTGAGCCGACGCCGCGTACAGGCTTCGCGCCTTTTGCGAGTCCGCGGTCGTGCCTTCGCCGTTCTCATACATGGTCGCGGCTTCGTATTCCCCCCAGCCGACGTGCTGATCGGCCGCCTTCTGGAACCAGTAGAGCGCCTTTTTGTTGTCCTTCATGGCCCGGCTGGCATAGTAGCGGTGACCAAGTTCAAGCTGAGCCTGGCCATCTCCGCCTTCAGCGGCCTTTTGCACCTGGTCGGTCGGCGCGGCCCTGTAGGAGGTCGTGTAGCTTGAAAGATTATCCGCCGATGCCACTCCCGCCGCCAGCCACAGGCTCGATAGCGCCGTCACGTACAAAAGCCGCATAATTCCCTCCCGTAAGACGCGCATGTCTCACGGAACAGTCATCCGTCGGTATGTGCGTCTTGTCCAGTGCCGACTTGCTTCTCGGCGTAGCGTTGCAAGGTGCGGCTATAGCTGTCGTCGAACTGCACCAGGCGGATATCGTCAAACGGCCATTCGGTTTCGTCGGCCTGCCAGTTGCCGCCGGGATCGATGCCCTTCAGCACGACCAGGTCGTTTTCGATGGCATCGACCAGGCCCACATCGGCGCTGTCGTCGGCGGACAGGACCACGAACTTGTCCTTGGCTTGCAACGACTTGAACAAGGCGGGCAGGCTGTTGATCTTGACCCAGCCATAGCGCTTGGTGCGCTTGACGCTGTTGAAGTCGAGGATTTTCATCTGGTCTTCGGCATGCTCGGAGACTTCGCAATCCTCGACGAGTTCAATCGGAATGACCAGGGCGCCGACGTCCTGGAATTCATGGATCGCCTGGACCAGGACCAGGTCTGAGCCCACGGCCAGGATAAAGCCGTCGTGCTCGCCGTCTTCCAGCGTCAGGTGAACGAAGGTGCCTTCGCTCCACACCTTCAGCAAGGTATCACGCATATCCATACTCAGGCTTTCAACTGTTCGGCGACGGACTTGGCGAAATAGGTCAGCACGCCCGAGGCGCCGGCGCGCTTGAAGGCCAAAAGCGTCTCCAGCACGGCGCGGTCATGGTCCATATAGCCTTGGGCGACGGCCGCCTTGATCATCGCGTATTCGCCGCTGACCTGGTAGACGAAGGTCGGCATGCGGAAGGTTTCCGAGACGCGGCGGACGATGTCGAGATAGGGCAGGCCGGGCTTGACCATGACCATGTCGGCGCCCTCGGCGATATCCATGGCGACCTCACGCAGCGCCTCGTCGGTGTTCGACGAATCCATCTGGTAGGTCTTCTTGTCGCCCTTCAGCGCCTTGACGCCGATGGCGTCGCGATAGGGGCCGTAAAAGGCCGAGGCGTACTTTGCGGCATAGGACATGATCATGGTGTCCTGGTGGCCCTTGGCCTCAAGTGCGGTGCGGATGGCCAGCACCCGGCCGTCCATCATGTCCGACGGCGCCACGATATCGGCGCCGGCTTCGGACAGCACCAGGGCCTGTTCGACCAGCATCTCGACGGTGGCGTCATTGACGATCCGGTCGCCGACGATCAGCCCGTCATGGCCGTGGTCGGTATAGGGATCGAGTGCGATATCGACCAGCAGGCCGATGCCGGGCACCGCCGCCTTGACGGCGCGGCAGGTCTGGGCGATCAGGCCGTCGGGATCGACGGCGGCGGTGGCATCGGCATTGCGAATCTTTTCGTCGAGATGCGGAAACAGGGCCAGCACCTTGATGCCGAGCGCCTGGGCTTCTTTCGCTTCCTTGACCGCTTCGGCGATGCTCAACCGGTCGACCCCCTGCAGCGAAGAGATCGGCTCGCGGGCGACATCGCGGTCGTGGACGAAGATCGGCCAGATCAGGTCCGACACATGCAACCGGTTCTCGGCGACCAGGTCGCGCACCCAGGCCGACTGGCGCAACCGGCGCGGACGGGCGAGGGGAAACGGCACGGGGGACGGTAGGGTCATGGCGGAGTCTCTTGGAAAGCTGGAGGGGGTCTACGCCGTTTGCCCTGGATTGCCAAGGCAGTTATGCTAGAGGAAACCGCCGGTTGCGAAGGGAAAGCATGGTCAGATATCGATGGCTTTTTCTGGCTGTTACCCTCTTGGCTCCATGGGCTGGAGGGCCGTTTGGAAGCGCGGCAATCGCCGGCGGTATTTGGAGCCACCTGGGAATCGCCGATCCCGTGACTCGCGCCATACGGCACGGGCCGGCAGGTGCGGATGGTGCTGTCAGGCTGATGCCGTGGCCTTTCGTGCGCGGCGCCTTGCAAGGCGATATCGTCAGCCAGCTTGGCGCGGCAAAATACACTCCAGACCTCAAGCGCAGGGCATCGCTGCAAAATCTGTTGCCAATTCCCGACGCAAGCCAGGTCTATGAGAAATGGACGCAGGCCTATCCTTGCCAGGATCGCTACAGTGTCGTCGTCAGGTTTGATGCCGATCACCGGCTTGTCGATGCGTGGGGACGTCGCGAGTCGGTGGCCTGCAGCTGATCAGCCGTTCCGTCCCATCTCCAGCAAGGTTTCGACGGTGTTGAGATTGCGCGCCGTCATGTCGGCCTTCAGGCATTGGGCCAGCTTCTCAATTAGCTTGGAACGCCCCACGCCGTCGGGCGCGTAGAAGTAGAAGCATTCGTCGGTCAGATGATAAGCTTCGTTCTCGGCTTTCAGTTCGTCCATGCGCGTCGTGTCGGCCTTGGTGATCGGGCCCTGGATGAAGAACAGGTGTTGCGCCGCGCCCTTGTGTTCGTGGTCCCTGAACGGATTGGCGTCGAGCAGCTTTTGCAGGTGATCGGCGGTCACCAGGAAGACCTTGGCGCGAAAGCCGAAATGGGTCTCGACCATGTCCTCGATTCGCTTTTGCAGCGCGTCTTCGGTGGCTTCGGCGCCGAAGACGACATTGCCGCTGGCGATATAGGTCTTCACCCGGGTAAAGCCTTCGGCCTCCATCAGTTTGACCAGATCCTTCATCGGCAGCTTGTTATTGCCGCCGACATTGACGCCGCGAAACAGGGCGATCCAGGTTTTCTCGGACAAAAATCCCTCCTGCGACAATTTGCGCGGCATTGGGACCAAAAAAGACTGGTTTTCGCAACGCTGTTGACGCAAAATTTCGATGCTTGATGGAATTTTATCGCCGAATGCTTGTTTATAACAGGCGGGCCGGTTATTTCGCCTGTAGCAAAGGCAGCGCCGCTCCCCAGGGCGCCGGAGTTTGAGATGGATTACAACGCCGCTTTCGAGGCTGCTGTCGACCAGGTTCGCAATGAAGGCCGCTATCGCGTCTTCGCCAACCTGAAGCGCAAGAACGGCCAGTTCCCGAACGCCACCTGGATCCGCGACGACGGCACCGAGCAGGACGTCACCGTGTGGTGCTCCAACGACTATCTCGGCCAGGGCCAGAACCCCGTCGTCATCGCCGCCATGCACGAAGCCATCGATGCGGTCGGCTCCGGTTCGGGCGGCACGCGCAATATCTCCGGCACCACCTGGTATCACAACGCGCTGGAAGCCGAATTGGCCGACCTGCACCAGAAGCAAGCCGCCCTGGTCTTCACCTCGGGCTATGTCGCCAATGAGGCGGCCCTGTCGACGCTTTATAAGATCCTGCCCGGCCTGATCGTCTTTTCCGATGCCTTCAACCACGCCTCGATGATCGAAGGCATCCGCAACGGCCGCGGCCATCGTCACATCTATCGCCACAACGACCTCGCGCACCTCGAAGAATTGCTGAAAGCGGCGCCGCTGAATGCGCCCAAGCTGGTGGCGTTCGAGTCGGTCTATTCGATGGACGGCGATATCGCCGATATCCGCGCCACGGTGGCGCTCGCCAAGAAATACAACGCCCTGACCTATATCGACGAAGTCCACGCGGTCGGCCTCTATGGCGACCGCGGCGCCGGTGTCGCCGAGCGCGACGGTATCATGGGCGAGATCGACATCATCGAAGGCACGCTGGGCAAGGCGTTTGGCATGATGGGCGGCTATATCGCCGCCAACGCCAATATCATCGACGCCATCCGCCTGTGGGCCTCGGGCTTTATCTTCACGACCTCGCTGCCGCCGGCGATCATGGCCGGCGCCGCAGCCAGCGTGCGCTGGCTGAAGGACCACAATGAGCGCCGCGTGGCCCACCAGGAACGCGCCCAGACCCTCATGAAGCGTTTCAAGGCGGTCGGCATTCCGGTCCTGCCGTCGGAATCGCACATTGTGCCGGTCCTGGTCGGCGACGCCAAGCACTGCAAGATGATCTCGGACATCCTGCTCAATGACTTCGGCATCTACGTCCAGCCGATCAACTATCCGACCGTGCCCAAGGGCACCGAGCGCCTGCGCTTCACCCCGTCGCCCGACCACGACGACGGCATGATGGACCGCCTGGTCGAAGCCATGGACAAGCTGTGGACGCACTGTAACGTGGCACGGCTCCCCTCGGTCGCCTAAGAATTTAAACCACGAACCTCACGAAAAACACGAACGTTTTGCCTCGCGCAGCGCGTTTCGACCGAGGGCCATCGGCGTTCGCGGATGGCCAAAAGGTTCGTGGTGTTCGTGTAGTTCGTGGTTCAAATCTAAAGTATGCCGTTTTGCGGAAGTTGGTCGTTCGCGAAACCGTTCCCCGGCGTGATTTGGCCATTTGGCCGAGTCATGGCACAATTGTCGGATGGCTGACGTCTATCTCGAACTGCAACGCCACGGCGCTTACCTCAGATGTACCGCGATCGACGGCGATACCGGCGAAGAGGTCGTGGTCTTTGGCCCGCTGCGCGAACCCGAAGCCTTAAAGCGTCTGGCCGTCCAGAAACTGCGCAATCGCCAGGCCGCCAAGGCGCAGGCCGGGCGAGGCAACCCCTCCGGCTCGGGCACGGATATCAAGGTTTGAAATGGCCGTCGAAGGCCAGGATGCCCAGCGAGATCGAATCGAGCAGCCCGTGCATGATAATCGCCGGCCATAGATTGCCCTTCAGCGCGCGCGACGCCCACAGCAAGAACAGGCTGATAAAGGCGATCTGCACCACGCCCGGCCAGCCCTGGTAGACGTGGCCCAGGCTGAACAGCGCCGCCTGGATCACCGCCGCCACGGCAAAGGGCAGGGGGCCGCGCCCCAGGATCATCAGCAGGCGATTGAACAGGAAACCGCGGAACAGGATCTCCTCGGTAAAGCCGGCCGACAGCCACACCATCGGCAGGATTTCGAAATAGAGCATGACGTTGCCGCTGACGCCGCCGAACCGTGTCAGGTTGACGCCCGAACCGATCCACGGGCTCAGTCCCTTCATGACATAGGGATTGACCAGCCACATATAGGCGTACATCAAAACCAGGACGCCCAAGGCGACGCCGACGACGCGCGGCCACGACTCGGGCGCGAACAGGCCGTAATCGGACAGCGGCTCGCCGCGGAACCTGAGCCAGGCGACGATGCCCAGCATGTAGACGATCAGCAGCCACGACGCGCCGAAGATCGGCAATTGCGGAAGCCACGGCCACCCGCGCCCCAGCAGGCCTATGGCCACGATCCCGCCAAGTCCGGCGGCGATCGCGATCGTTTCAAAGGCGAGGGAGAGTCGTTGTTTAACGGAAAGGGTATGCACGCGCGCAACCTAGGGCACGGGCCATGGTCACGCAAACGAAATGCGCCAAACCCCTTGCAACCGCCCGGTCTTAAAAATCTTGCCACCACCCGTTGATGGGCGTACAGGATCGGCCATTCCCCCTCGCTTTTTCTTCCGACAGGACTGCCCCGTGAACGCACCCGCGACCGCTTCCAGCTTCACTCCCGAAGGCTTCTTTCATAACGACCTGGCCGCGTCCGACACCGCCGTGCTCGACGCCATCAAGGGCGAACTGCATCGCCAGCAGACCCAGATCGAACTGATCGCCTCGGAAAACATCGTCTCCAAGGCGGTGCTGGAAGCGCAAGGGTCCGTCCTGACCAACAAGTACGCCGAAGGCTATCCCGGCCGCCGCTATTACGGCGGTTGCGAATATGTCGACGAGGTCGAAAGGCTGGCCGTCGAGCGCGCCAAGGAACTGTTCAACTGCGCCTTCGCCAATGTCCAGCCGCACTCCGGCGCCCAGGCCAACCAGGCGGTGTTCTTCACCCTGCTGCAGCCGGGCGACACCTATATGGGCATGGACCTGGCCTGCGGCGGCCACCTGACCCACGGTTCGCCGGCCAACCAGTCGGGCAAGTGGTTCAACGTCGTGCCGTACCAGGTGACGCGCGACAGCAATGTCATCGACTACGACCAGGTCGCGGCCCTGGCCCAGATGCACAAGCCCAAGCTGATCATCGCCGGCGCCTCCAACTATAGCCGCGCCATCGACTTCGCGCGCTTCCGCGCGATTGCCGACAGCGTCGGCGCCTACCTGTTCGTCGATATGGCCCACTATGCCGGCCTGGTCGCCGGCGGCGTCTATCCCGATCCGCTGCCGCACGCCCACGTCGTCACCACCACGACCCACAAGACCCTGCGCGGCCCCCGCGGCGGCATGATCCTCAGCAACGACGCCGACCTCGGCAAGAAGATCAATTCGGCCGTCTTCCCGGGCCTGCAAGGCGGACCTTTGATGCACGTCATTGCCGGCAAGGCCGTGGCCTTCGGCGAGGCGCTGCAGCCGTCGTTCAAGACCTACGCCAAGCAGGTCGTGGCCAATGCCCAGGTGTTGTCGCAAACCCTGATCGAGCGCGGCCTTGCCATCGTCACCGGCGGCACCGATAGCCACGTGATGTCCGTCGACCTGCGCCCCAAGGGCCAAACCGGCAAGGACACCGAAGCGGCGCTGGAAGCGGCCTTCATCACCTGCAACAAGAACGGCGTGCCGTTCGATGACAAGCCGTTCACCATCACCTCGGGCGTGCGCCTCGGTACGCCGGCCGGCACGACGCGCGGCTTTACCGAAAAGGAATTCGCCAAGATCGGCAACCTGATCGCCGATGTCGTCGACGGCATGCAGGCCAATGGCGGCCAGGCCGACCAGGCCGTCCAGGCCAAGGTCCGCGCCGAGGTCAAGACCCTGACCGACCAATTCCCGATCTACGGATAAAGCATGCGCTGTCCCTTCTGCGGAAACATGGAAACCCAGGTGAAGGATTCGCGGCCGTCGGAAGACGGCGCCGCGATCCGTCGCCGCCGGTCCTGCCCGGAATGCGGCGGCCGTTTCACGACCTTCGAGCGCGTGCAGTTGCGCGACCTGGTCATCGTCAAGCGCTCCGGCCGGCGCACGCCGTTCGACCGCACCAAGCTCGACCGCTCGATCGCGGTGGCGGTGCGCAAGCGCCCGATCGACCAGGAGCGCATCGATCGCATGGTCAGCGGCATCGTGCGCCAGCTGGAGAGCCTGGGCGAAACCGACATCTCGTCGGAGACGGTCGGTGACCTGGTCATGAAGGCACTGCGCTCGCTCGACGTCGTGGCTTACGTCCGCTATGCCTCGGTCTATCGCGACTTCCAGGAAACCTCCGACTTCGCCCGTTTCCTGGGCGACGAAGGCTTGTCCGACGACGGCGCGAACGACGAGATCGACGACCCGCACGTCATCAAGCGCGGCCTCGGCGAGCAAGATTTGTCGTCCACTGACGACGCGTAGGGTTGGCGAGCTTGCGTCCCCAGATCACGCTTAAGCTGGCCACCACGCTCGACGGACGCATCGCCACCCATGGCGGTGAAAGCCGCTGGATCACCGGCGAGGAATCGCGCCGTTGCGTCCACGAACTGCGCTCCGGCCACGACGCCGTGCTGGTCGGCATCGAAACGGCGATCAAGGACGATCCGGAACTGACGGTGCGCCTGGCCGGCTACGAAGGCTATCAGCCGGCGCGCGTCGTGCTCGATTCGCGCGGGCGCCTGCCGGTCCAGTCCAAGCTGGCCCAAACCGCACGGGTGATACCGACCTTGCTGGTCACCACCCAGCCGGCGCCCGGCGAACTGCTGTCCCTGGGCGTGCGCGAAATCCGCGTGCCGTCAAAACACCAGCGCGTCGATATCGCTGCCGCCATGCAGGCCCTGTCCGATCTCGGCATCGAGCGCCTGTTCGTCGAGGGCGGCGGGGTCGTTGCCACCGCTTTTCTGCGCCTGGGTTTCATCGACCGCCTTGAATGGTTCCGTGCACCGACTATCTTGGGAGGAGACGCGCGGCCGGTGATCGGGCACCTCAATATCGAGGCACTCAGCCAGATCTATCGCTTCACCCGCCTGGGTGTCCAATCCCTAGGGGACGACCTCTGGGAGACGTATGAACTGTCGTAAGAAGTTACGTAGTCTTCGTTTGATATCAACAGCTTCAATTTCTGTATAACGATTGGCATAACGCTGTGTTTACCGGCATCATCACCCATATTTCCAAGGTCGCCAAGCTCGAACGCTCCACTGGCGGCGTGCGCCTGACCATGGACGCAACCTTTGACCTCTCCGACGTCACCATCGGCGCTTCGATCTCGCACGCCGGCTGTTGCCTGACCGTCGTCGCCATCAACGAAGACCAGTATGTGCTCGACGTGTCCAACGAGACGCTCGACGTCACCAATCTCGGCCGCTGGGACGAGGGGACCTCGGTCAATATCGAACGCGCCTTGAAGATCGGCGACGAGCTGGGCGGCCACATCGTCTCCGGCCACGTCGACGGCCTGGCCGAACTGCTGAGCGTGACGCCTGACGGCGACAGCTATCGCCTGAAGTTCCGCGCGCCGGCGCCCCTGCATCGCTTCATCGCGCCGAAGGGCTCGGTGGCGCTGGACGGCATCTCGCTGACGGTCAACGAAGTCGAGGGCGATACGTTCGGCGTCAACATCATTCCCCACACCTGGACCCACACGACGCTGGGCCAAACCCAGGTCGGGCAAAGCGTTAATCTTGAAGTCGACCGCCTGGCGCGCTATGCCGCGCGTTGGTTCGAAACCGCGTGAGTAATATGAGCCTTAATCGCATCGCGACTGACCTTTCACCTGTCTCCGGACACGACTCGCCGATTTCCTCGATCGAGGACATCGTCGAGGACGCGCGCAACGGCCGTCCCTATATCCTGGTCGACGCCGAGGACCGTGAGAACGAAGGCGACGTGGTCATCCCGGCTCAGATGGCGACGCCGGACATGATCAACTTCATGGCCCGTTTCGCGCGCGGCCTGATCTGCCTGTCGATCACGCCGGACCGCGCCCGCCAACTGCGCCTGCCGCCGATGGCCCACGACAACGGCGCCCGCAACGGCACCGCCTTTACCGTCGCCATCGAAGCCCGCGAAGGCGTCACCACGGGGATTTCCGCCCACGACCGCGCCCACACCATCGCCGTGGCCATCGATCCGACCAAGGACAGCCACGATATCGTCAGCCCCGGCCACGTCTTCCCGCTGGTGGCGCGCGAGGGCGGCGTTCTGGTCCGCGCCGGCCATACCGAAGCCGCCGTCGACATTTCGCGCATGGCCGGGCTCTATCCGGCCGGCGTCATCTGCGAGATCATGAACGACGACGGCACCATGGCGCGCCTGCCGGACCTGGTGCAATTCGCTCAACTTCATGGTTTGAAGATCGGCACGATCGCCGACCTGATCGCCTATCGCCGCCGCACCGAGCGCTTCGTCGAGCGTGTCCTGGAGCGTCCGTTCGACAGCGAGTGGGGTGGCGACTTCAAGCTGTTCGTCTATCGCAACAAGATTGACGGCGCCGAGCACCTGGCCTTGGTCAAGCGCATGCCCCAGGCCAATCAACCGACCCTGGTGCGCATGCACCAGCTTGACATCGGCTCCGACGTGCTGGGCGGCATAGGCGGCATGTTCCGCGGCGGCTATATCGAAAAAGCGATGACGGCCCTGGCCGAACACGATGGCCCGGGCGTCATGGTGCTGCTGCGCGACGGCGATCCCAAGGTGCTGTCGACTCGCTTTTCGGCGGATGAGACGACGCCGTCGGGCGGCCGCGGTCTGCGCGACTATGGCGTCGGCGCGCAAATCCTGCTCGATCTGGGCGTCCGCGACATGATCTCGCTGTCCGGCACCCGGCCCAAGCCGGCGGCGCTGGAAGGCTACGGCCTGTCGATCATCGACTGGAAGACCCTCTAAGCGCTTTATTGCCGCGATTTTGACTTTGTCGCGCCGCGCGAAAGCGCTATGAGGCCCGTTCTCATCCTTTTCAAGGAAACACAGTTTGTCCCAGGAACAACCGCTGCGCCTTCTGATCGTCGAAAGCCGCTTCTATGACGATATCGCCGACGAGCTTCTGGCCGGAGCGAAGGACGCCCTGGACGCGCACGGCATCGCCTATGACGTCGTCACCGTGCCCGGTGCTTTCGAAATTCCCGCCGCCATCGCCATGGCCGAGGACGCGGCGCATCGCCCGATGGGCAAGGCCTATGACGGCTATGTCGCGCTGGGCTGCGTCATTCGTGGCGACACCACGCACTACGACTATGTCTGCACCGAATCGGCGCGCGGCTTGATGGAGCTCTCCTATACCCAGCGCCTGGCCATCGGCTACGGTATCCTGACCGTCGAGGACGAGGACCAGGCCTGGGCGCGCGCGCGCCGTTCCGAAGGCGACAAGGGCGGCACGGTCGCCAAGGTCTGCCTGTCGATGATCGCGCTGCGCAAGTCGTTGATGGAAGGCTCCGTCAATGGCTGAGCCTGAAGACATGACCCCCGCGCCGAACTCGCTGAAGGCGGTGATCGACCACCTCACGGCGCAGGAAAAGAAGACGCCTTCGCAGTCTTCTGGCCTGACCACCAAGGAAAAGCGCGCCCGCACCGTGGCGCGCCTGGTCCTGGTCCAGGCCCTGTACCAGATGGAACTGACCGGCACCGGCGTTGAAACCGTCATCCGCGAATTCTCCGACTACCGCTTCGATGCCGATCTCGAAGAAGGCGAGCCGCTCGGCCATGCCGATGAGGCCTTCTTTGCCGAAGGCGCGCGCGCCGTGGTCGCAAGCCAGGCGGCCATCGACACCCTGATCTCCGATCGTTTGGCCTCCGGCTGGCGGCTGGAGCGCCTCGACACCACGGTCCGCGCCATCCTGCGCGCCGGGACCTGGGAGTTGAAGGACCGCAAGGACGTCGCCATCGAAGTGGTGATCAACGAATATGTCGAGATCGCCCGCGCCTTCTTCGGCGAAACGGAAGCGCGCTTCGTCAACGGGGCCCTGGACGGTATCGCCAAGGATACGCGCGGGTAGGGGCGAAGCGCAAAATTTGCGTTTCCGCTCACGTTAATTTTGCTGGCATTTTTCCCTGATCCGGTGCATTGCGGGCGCTCATTTCTTGATTTTGGCGAATGCGAGGGCAGCGCATGAGCGAACACGACGAGTTCTCGATTCTTGACGCCTTGTTCAAGCCTTTGGCGGGGCTGAACCGGGAGTCCCGCGGACTTATGGACGATGTCGCGGTCATTTCACCGGACGATTGCGACCTGGTGGTGTCGACCGACGCCATGGTCGCCGGCATCCACTTCTTCGAAAACGACCCGCTCGACCTGGTGGCGCGCAAGCTGATGCGCGTCAACCTGTCCGACATCGTCGCCAAGGGCGCGGTGCCCTATGGCTACCAACTGGTCACCGCCTGGCCGCGCGGCACGCCCTATAGCGACAAGCAGGACTTCGTGCGCGGCCTGAAGATCGAACAGGACCGCTTCAAGGTCGACCTGTTCGGCGGCGACACCGTCTCGACCTATGGGCCACTGCTGGTATCCATGACCATTTTCGGCAAGGCGCCGCGCGGCCGTGTGCTGTCGCGCATCGGCGCCCGGGCCGGCGACCGCATCCTGGTCGGCGGCTACATCGGCCAGGGCTGGCTGGGCCTGAAGGCGCTGGAAGGCCAGTTGCCGCAGCTGTCGCACTCGGACGCCAACGAAGTCATTAGCGCCTATCATCTGCCCGAGGTCCGCACCGACCTGATCAAGTGCCTGCGTGAACACGCCGGCGCCTCGATGGACGTGTCCGACGGATTGCTGGCCGACGCCGACCATATGGCACGCGCCAACGGGCTGATGATGCGCATCGACCTCAACCAGGTGCCGACCTCGCTTGCGGCGCGTGCGGCCATCGCCGGCGGCATAAGCCCGGTCGAACTGGTCACCGGCGGTGACGACTACCAGATCCTGTGCACCGCCAGCGAAGACAGCGCGCGCATCATGGTCGCGGCCGGGTTCTACGATATCGGCCTGTGCCTGGGGGCGTCCGAAAACACCCGCCCGGGCGCCGAGCTCTGGGCCGACGGCCGCCGCATCGAAGTGGCGAAAAAGGGCTTCAGCCATCCGTTATAAAGGCTCGCCGCCGTCAGCCTGATACGCCGCCCATTCCCTTGCGCGTTGAATTCCGTACCTTTTCGCGGCGAACTTATGGCGTTTTTATGATATTACCGCCTGCTCGCGATGGCCGCCTGACAATCCCGGGGCGGGGGGCTCGACAGGCAAGGCGGTCGCGCGGTATGGGTAAGCCGGTTCCACGCCACCCCCATTGGGAGAAACTCCGAATGTTACGCACAAAAACATCAGGTAGGAATGTGAAAATAATGGCCGTCAAAGCCGGCTGCGCGGTTGCCCTGGTTGCCGCCATGGCCCTGCCGTCCCTGGTCTCGGCGCAAGGCTACGCCTATGACAGCCGCTATACGCAATATCATGGCTATGACGGCTACTGCTACGAGAAGAAGCATGACGCCCAGGCGGACGGCATGGTCGTTGGCGCCATCGCCGGTGGCGTCATTGGCGGCACCGTCGCCAATACGCACAACAAGGGCGCGGGTACGGTGCTCGGCGCCATTGTCGGCGGCGTCATCGGTAGCAATGTCGGTCGCAGCAGCGTCACCTGCTACGGTGGCAATTATTACGCCTATCAAGGCGCCTATTACGATCCGGCGCCGCCGCCGGCCGGCTATGTCACCGTCTTCTTCCACAACCGCCCCGATGGCCGCCACTTCCACGACGTCTGGTACGATCGCGGCAACCGCGCCCCGCCGCCTCCGGGCGCCGGTTGGCGTGACGGCCAGGGCGGCTGGCACAACGATCATCCGCCGCACGACGGCTGGCGCGATGAGCACGGTTACTGGCACGGTAGATAATAATCCAAGAGTCCCCCGGATCCGATCCGGGGGACTTTCTCTTTGTTGCTTAGCCAAAATTAAGCATTCAAAAGGATACTTGGCGCCATGAAACTCACACTGTGCGCCATGCTGTGCGGCCTGATGATGGCCGCGTCCTCCGTCCAGGCCGCCGAGCCCGACAAGGCCGCCACCGAACCGTCGGTTCAACTGGCCAATATCGGCATTCCGGTCTTTACCGGACACACGGTCGACAACTACCTGTTCGTCAGCATCAAGATCCACCTGAACGCCAACGCGCCGGAAGCCAAGTTTCGCGACATGGAACCGTACTTCCGTGATGCCGCCGTGCGCGCGGCGTCGAAGACCTCATTCGCTGATCCGAAGCATTCGGACAAGCTCGACGTGCCGCGATTCCAGGCGGCGATGATGACCGCATTCGCCCAGGTTACCGGACCCGGCATGATCAAATCGATCGAGATTGTTACCCAAAACGCCGAACATCCCGCCCATTGAGGGCGTGGTGACTTTGTTCGCATGTGCGTTCGTCGGTAATTATAAGTATCTGGTTTTCGCTTATTTATTACGTATTTTCTTTTGGCATCGCAACGCAGCATTTTCCTGTGTTTTCGGGGCGTGAAAACTATAATCGCGCCCAATGCTTTCTTGCCTTGAACTTGCCGGCAAGTTTTGGCACTCTCCGCCCCCAGTCAAAGACAAGAGTCTGAATTTTCGGGCGATTTGCATTTGAGGCCGGTCGCCATGACCGGGGTACGCCGCCGAAGATTCCTTACGGCCCGGCATGAGCACTGCTCATGGTCAGAGCTTGCGGTCGCCCGCCTTTTCGAAGGTGTGCGAAGAGTTCTCTTGGTTTGACCCCACAAACCGCCGTCCGCCACCGCGCGGGCGGATAGAAAAACGACAGGGGTAACAGATGAATATTGCTTTGATGTCGGCGATTGGCGCCGGCATACTCGCGTTGCTTTACGGCATCGTCCAGACCTCCAGCCTGATGACGGCCGACCAGGGCAACGACCGTATGCGTGAAATCGCCGCGGCGATCCAGGAAGGGGCCTCGGCCTATCTGCGGCGACAATACACCACCATCGCCATCGTCGGCGTGGTTGTCGCCATAGCCGCCTTTTTCCTGCTCGGCGTCTACGCCACCATCGGCTTCCTCATCGGCGCCATCCTGTCGGGCGCCGCCGGCTATGCCGGCATGCTGATCAGCGTGCGCGCCAATGTGCGCACGGCCCAGGCCTCGGCCCAGAGCATGCAAAAGGGCCTGAGCCTGGCTTTCAAGTCGGGCGCCATCACCGGCATGTTCGTCGCCGGCGGCGCGCTGCTGGGTGTGTCGGGCTACTATTTCATCCTGACCCAGGTCCTGGGCCTCGATCCGACCTCGCGTGAGGTTGTCTTCGCCCTGGTCCTGCTGGGCTTCGGCGCCTCGTTGATCTCGATCTTCGCCCGTCTCGGCGGCGGCATCTTTACCAAGGGCGCCGACGTCGGCGGCGACATGGTCGGCAAGGTCGAAGCCGGTATCCCGGAAGACGACCCCCGCAATCCGGCGACCATTGCCGATAACGTGGGCGACAATGTCGGCGACTGCGCCGGCATGGCGGCGGACCTGTTCGAAACCTATGCCGTGACCATGGTCGGCACCATGGTGCTGGCGACCATCTTCTTCGGCGGCTCACCGCTTCTGCAACCGCTCTTGATGCTGCCCCTGGCCATCGGCGCCGTCTGCATCGTCACCTCGATCATCGGCACCTTCTTCGTCTCGCTCGGCAAGTCCCAGGACATTATGGGCGCGCTCTACAAGGGCCTGATCGCCACGGGTATCCTGTCGATCATCGCCATTGCCGGCGTGATCTATTTCATGCCCGGTCTCGGCTTCGACAACCATTTCTCCTATTCGTGGTCCGGCAAGATCTTCGACTTTACCGGCCTGACCCTGTTCTATTGCGGCCTTGTCGGCCTGGGCGTCACCGCCGCCCTAATCGTCATCACCGAATACTATACCGGCACGGGCAAGCGTCCGGTCGTCTCGATCGCCCAGGCCTCGGTCACCGGCCACGGCACCAATGTCATCCAGGGCCTGGCCGTCTCGATGGAATCGACCGCGCTTCCCGCCCTGGTCATCGTCGCCGGCATCATCGGCTGCTACCTGCTGGCGGGCCTGTTCGGCATCGCCATCGCCGTCACCACCATGCTGGCCCTGGCCGGGATGATCGTGGCGCTCGACGCCTTCGGACCCGTCACCGACAATGCCGGCGGCATCGCCGAAATGGCCGGCCTGCCGCCGGAAGTGCGTCATACGACCGACGCGCTCGACGCGGTCGGCAACACCACCAAAGCCGTCACCAAGGGCTACGCCATCGGTTCGGCCGGTCTCGGCGCGCTTGTCCTGTTCGCCGCCTATACGTCTGACCTGAAGCACTTCGCCGCGATTGCCGCGCCGGGTTCGATCTTCGCCGGCCTGGGTAACCTGACCTTCTCCCTGTCGTCGCCGTGGGTGGTCGTCGGCCTGCTGATCGGCGGCCTGCTGCCTTACCTGTTCGGCGGCATGGGCATGACGGCCGTCGGTCGCGCCGCCCAGGCGGTCGTCGAGGAAGTGCGTCGCCAGTTCCGTGAGGATCCCGGCATCATGGCCGGAACCTCCAAGCCCAACTATGGCCGCGCCGTCGACATGCTGACCAAGGCGGCGATCCGGGAAATGATCATCCCATCCTTGCTGCCGGTGCTGTCGCCGATCGTGCTGTTCGCCATCGTCTACTATATCGGCAGCGCCGGTCCGGCCTTCGAAAGCCTGGGCGCCATGTTGCTGGGCGTCATCGTCACCGGCATCTTCGTCGCCATCTCGATGACCTCGGGCGGCGGCGCCTGGGACAATGCCAAGAAGTCGTTCGAAGACGGCTTTGTCGACAAGGACGGCGTCCGGCACATGAAGGGCTCCGAGGCGCACAAGGCCTCGGTGACCGGCGACACGGTCGGCGATCCGTACAAGGACACCGCCGGCCCCGCCGTCAACCCGATGATCAAGATCACCAACATCGTGGCCTTGCTCCTCTTGGCCGTATTGGCTGCGCACGGCTAGTCAAATCAGGCTGGGAAAACCCTCTCCCCGTGAAAACGGGGAGAGGACGTCAGGCAAGCCCGCAGGGCGTAGGCGGGCGGGTGAGGGGCCAATGCGGCAGCCGCATTAGCTCCTCACCCGATCGCGTCACTTCGTTCCGCTCTCGTCCTCTCCCCGTTTTCACGGGGAGAGGGTTATTTGAAACAACCTAAGCTCAAGCCCCTGGGCCGCGGAGCCCGGGGGCTTTTGCATTCGCCTTTCATGCTTTCTCCCTTTTGCGCCTGAAAACGATGTGTTAACCCTTAAGGATTGGCACGAAACGGGGGCGGACGGTGTTCGAGGAAGAGGTCAGACGACGCATCCGGTTCGCGCCGGCGCCTGCCTGGGTCAAGGAGCTGCCCTTCAAGCGTCCGGCGCGCCTGGACCAATCGCGCGCACCCTACGGCCTCTATACCTGGCTGATGGACGACCAGGCGCGCTTCGATCCGGGCAAGCCGCACCGCTACAACCGCACCATCGAAGAAGTGGTCAACCTGTCGGCGCTCGACTACCTGGCCAACTTCACCCTGCCGTTCAATCCCTATTACGACGAACTGACGATCCACCATATCCGCGTCCTGCGCGGCGATGAGGTGATCGAGGTCGACGTCGCAAAGCGCTACCTGGTCATGCGCCGCGAACGCAGCTTCGAGCGCCTGGTGCTCGACGGCCGCTGGACGCTGGCCGTCACCATTCCCGACGTCCGCGTCGGCGACATCATCGACACCGCCGTGACCTTGTCCGGCGATCCCGCCTGCTTCAAGGGTGAGTTCTCGATGCCGGTGCCGTTGCAGAACGCCCTGTTCTGGGACCGCCGCCATGTCCGCATCCTGACCCCGCCCGAGCGCCAGATCTACGTCAAGCCGTTCCCGGCCGGCTGGACCGAGCCCAAGGTAACGACGCTGGCCGACGGCTATAGCGAAATCGCCTTCGACGACGCCAACATCTACCCGTGCGCCGTCGAGCGCGACATGCCGGGCTGGGTCGTGCCGGCGCGCGGCTTCTATGCCTCCAGCGTCAAGTCGTGGAGCCAGGTGGCCGACCTGATGCGCGCCGGCTTCGAGGGCGATCACGACTTCCCCTCGGGCCTGCTCGATATGGTGGCCAAGATCGAGGCCGAGCACTCGGACCCCAAGGATCGCATCGTCGCCGTCGTGCGCTGGGTCCAGGGCAGCATCCGCTATTTCGCCTTTTCGTTCGGCGAGGGCGGTTTCGTGCCGCGGACGCTGCGCGAAATCTACGAGAACCGCATCGGCGACTGCAAGGACGTGTCGAAGATGATCGCGGCCATGCTGACGCGCATGGGCTTCGAGGCCTGGCCGGCCCTGGTCGACACCCGCCGCGGCCAGGACCTGGTCAACCAGCCGCCGCGCATCGGCGCCTTCAACCATTGCATCTCGATGGCGCGGTTCGAAGGCCGCGACTACTGGTTCGAAGGCACGTCGGAAGTGGCCCAGGGCGGCGATCTCGACCACCTGGCGCAGAATGACCTCGGCTATGCCCTGCTGCTCAAGCCGGAAGGCGACCTGGTCCGCATGATGGACAAGCAGCCCAGCCTCGACTACGAGGTGCGCGAGGTCATCACCCTGCCCAAGGCCGGGTCGAAGGAAACCCTGATCGAGATCGAGTATATCTATCGCGGGTCGCGCGCCGACGGGGTGCGCCGCGAGCTGCAGTTCCAGAGCCTGACCTCCTACATCGAGGACCGCTGCGCCCTGTTCAGCTACATTTACGGCATGAACATGTGCGCCATCCCGCAGATGGTCGACGACCGCAAGCTCAACGAAATCATCATCACCACCATCGTCACTACGGAAAATCCGTGGCAGCGCACCGGCATTCCCGATGAGAAGATCTTCCTGAGCCCCGAGTCAGGCTTCGACTATGTGCTCGACGACCCGGAAGGCCGCCGCCGCTTTCCCTTCGCCATGGGCGATGTGCGCGAAGGGCGGATCAGCACAGTGATCAAGACCGACTACCAGCTCGACCTGCCGACGAAGGCGAAGAGCTGGGATTTCGGCGGCCTGCAGCTCAGCTTCACCCCCAAACGCACCGCGACCGGCTACGAGGCCGTGCGCGACTATCGCGTAACGCGGGGCTGGCTCAATCCGGCGGAAAAGGTCGCGCTCGACCACGCCTACGATGAGGTCAGCCGCTACGACCGGCTCAGCGTCAAGATCGCGGAAAAATCGGTCATCACCTGGCGCCAGGCCATCACCACGCGGGCGGCGGTATGGATCGCCGTGCCGGTTATCGGCGCCGCGCTATGGGCGCTGACATTTCTGAAGCTGTGAATCTGCACGAGGTTGTGAATTTTCACATCGGACCTGTTGCCCTTTGGCGCGGGCACTGATACATCGCTCGGCTCTCAGCTTCCGCATGGCGCTTCGTGACGTGCAGGAAGCGGAAATAGGGGTATAGCTCAGCTGGTAGAGCGCCGGTCTCCAAAACCGGAAGTCGTGGGTTCGAGTCCCTCTGCCCCTGCCATTTTTCCGGACCGCATTCCGGAAAGCGTGCGATACTTGCGCACCTTTCCGGCTCAATTGTGGAACCGAATGACCCTACGGCTTGAAACTTCGGTTTCCGGCCTCATTTTCGTGTTTGACGGCCGGCATCCTCCGGCAGGCGAGCAGACAGGCGTTTAGACGGTGAAGAAACCAGAGGCCACCAAGATCCCGGCGAAGACCAAGGTCGAGCCCATGCGCAAATCGACGGCGATCGGCAAGATCGAACCGGTGAAGGCGTCCGGCGGCGCAGCCGTGGCGGAGATCAAGCCGAAAAAGCCGTTCAATCCGGCCAAGTTCTTCGCCGAGGTGCGCCAGGAAGCGCGCCGCATCACCTGGACCTCGCGCAAGGAAGTCTGGATCACGACCGCCATGGTGGTGATCATGGTCGTTGTGGCCTCGCTGTTCCTGTGGTTGGTCGACATCTTCTTCGGATGGCTGTTGTCGTTGTTGCAGACCGGCTTACACGGTTAAAGGAGCCCTCATGGCACAAACTATGGCTGCGGAAGCCCAGACCGTCTCCAACCCGAACCACAAGTGGTACATCGTCCAGGCCTATTCCAACTTCGAGAAGAAGGTCGCCGAAAGCCTGCGCGAGCAAGCCAAGGCCCAGGGACTGGGCGACCAGTTCTCGGAAATCCTGGTGCCGACCGAGGAAGTGGTGGAAATCCGCCGCGGCCGCAAGTTCAACTCGGAACGCAAGTTCTTCCCGGGCTACGTCCTGGTGAAGATGGAACTGACCGACCAGGCCTTCCACCTCGTCAAGAACACGCCCAAGGTCACCGGCTTCCTCGGCGGCGGCTCCAAGCCGATGCCGGTGTCGGAAAAGGAAGTCCAGCGCATCGTCGGCTCGGTCGACGCGGCGGTTGAACGTCCCAAGCCCGTGCTCAGCTTCGAAATCGGCGAGAAGGTCAAGATCGTCGGCGGCCACTTCGCCTCGTTCGACGGCGTCGTCGAAAGCGTCGACCAGGAACACGCCCGCCTGCGCGTCTCGGTGTCGATCTTTGGCCGCGCCACGCCGGTAGACCTGGAATACTCTCAAGTCGAGAAAACGGCCTAACGGCCTTTGGCAAGTCGAGAAGACGGCCTAACGGCTGTCTCACACCGCAACGACCCAAAATGCGCTCCGGACCTCCGGGGCGCATTTTTTATGCGGTTGCGGCCGCCGCCGGGTTATGATTTTCAGGCATGATGAAAGCGCTTGTTACCGGATCCGCGGGCCATCTTGGCGAAGCCCTGATGCGCACACTCCTTGCCAATGGCGATGACGCCACAGGCCTCGACATCCTGGCCTCGGCCTACACGACCCACGTCGGATCGGTCGCCGACCGTGACACCGTGCGCGCCGCCATGACCGGCGCCGAGGTGGTGTTTCACGCCGCCACCCTGCACAAGCCCCACGTCGCCACCCATACGCGGCAGGACTTCATCGACACCAATATCACCGGCACGCTCAACCTGCTCGAAGAGGCCGTGGCCGCCGGCGTGCGCGCCTTCGTCTTCACCTCGACCACCAGCGTCTTCGGCGACGCTCTGACGCCCAAGCCCGGTGAGCCGGCGGCTTGGATCACCGAGGACGTCGCCCTGCGGCCCAAGAACATCTACGGCGTCACCAAGGCGGCAGCCGAAGATCTCTGTCAGCTCTTTCATCGCAACCAGAAGCTCAACGTCCTGGTCCTGCGCACCTCGCGCTTCTTTCCGGAAGAGGACGACAGCAAGACCGCGCGCGCCGGCCATGGCGACGCCAACCTGAAGACCAACGAATACCTCTATCGCCGCGTCGCGCTCGAGGATGTGGTCTCGGCGCACCTGGCAGCGGCCGAACGGGCAGGGGCCCTGGGCTTCGGCAAGTATGTCATCAGCGCGACCTCGCCGTTTACGCTTGATGACCGCGAGGCGCTGACCGCGGATCCGATGTCGGTCGTGCGCGCGCATGTACCGCAGTTCGAGACGGAATACGCGCGCCGTGGCTGGACCCTGCCCACGTCCATCGGTCGTGTCTACGTCAATGACCGGGCGCGCCGTGACTTGGGTTGGGCGCCGCAACACGATTTCGCGGCGGTCCTGGCGCGTCTGGCGGCCGGCGGTGAGGTGCTCGGCCCGCTGGCCCTGGCCGTCGGCGCCAAGGGCTATCATGGCGCGGTCTTTGCCGACGGTCCCTATCCGGTTGACCACGCCTGAGTGGGGTCTTTTACGCCAGATTGCCGCAGCCCGAGAACCGGGTTATAGTTCCGCAAGGCCGAAATAAAAACCAAGCGGCCCCGGGGAAACGCCGTGTTCGCAACATCCGAAGAGTCTCGGCGCCGTTTTCTGTGCGCCGCCGCCGCGGCCGGCCTGTGGCCGATGGCCGCCCGCGCCCAGCGCATCACCGCTAATACGCCGCCCGGCGCCCCATCGCCCGACCAGGACACGGCCAGCCTGAAGGCGCGCACCGACGCCGCCGACCTTTTGACCGTCGCCGTCATGGTCAACGGCAAAGGTCCATTCAACTTCGTCGTCGACACCGGCGCGGAGCGCTCGGTCCTGTCGGAAGAGGCCGCCGCCACCTTGAGCCTGGCCCATGGCGACACCGTCACGCTCCAGGGCATCGCTACGGCGACGACGGTCGCGACCGTCCACGCCGATATCCTGGGCTTCGGTCCCTTTGTACGCAAGGACGTGCAGATGCCGATCCTACCGCGGTCGACCCTGGCGGCGGACGGCTATCTGGGACTTGATGCCATTAACGGCACGCGCGTCACCTTCGATTTCAAGGACCATCAGCTTCGTATCGAGCAACCCAAGGCTATTTTCGACGCGGCGCGCGCCAACGACCTACGTATCCAGCAGCCTTCGGGCGTGCAAGCGCCGCGTCAGTCGCAGACATGGATTTCCGCTCGCGGTCGCGCTGGAAGGCTGCAGATCGGAGGTTGCCTGGTCGGCGGCGTGCCTGCGGTCGCCTTCGTCGACACCGGCGCGGAAATATCGGTCGGCAATCCGGCCCTGCTCAGGGCATTGAAGGCCTTTCAGCGGCGGGTGCCCGATCTGGGGGCAATCACCCTGACCGGCGTCACCGGCGGCCAGCTGCCGGGCGAGGTCATCTCGGTCGACCACATCAATTTGCAGGACCTGGTCTTCAGCGAAAGCCTCCTGGCCATCGCCGACGCGCCCGACTTCACCACCTGGGGGCTGCACGACGAGCCCGCCGTGCTGATCGGCATGAACTATCTGCGCCAGTTCGCCTCGGTCACGGTCGACTACCGCGCCAAGGAAATCCGCTTCGAGCTCAGCGAGGCGCCCCCCATGCCGCGACCGGAAGTGGCGATCACGGCGCGGGGGTGACCCCCCCGCTTTTCATTGTTTTCCAGAATTCCAACATCCAAAGGATGTTGGCAAGAGCGACTGCCCGCCCGAGCTTATGCGAGGCTGAGCCCACGGGCCTCGCGGCGCTTGAGCGGCAAAAATGCCTTGTCTTCTATGGGCAAACCCGCTATACGCCGCGCTCTCGTTTTCGAACGGGATAAATCCGTGGGAGGGGAGACCCATTACCACGGCTCACAATGTCCCAGTATTTTAGGGACTACAGGAGATATCAATGGCTAAGAAAATCCTGGGCTATATCAAGCTCCAGGTGAAGGCCGGCTCTGCCACGCCTTCGCCCCCCATCGGTCCGGCTCTGGGCCAACGCGGCGTCAACATCATGGGTTTCTGTAAGGAATTCAACGCCCGTACCGAAAACGTCGAAAAGGGCACGCCCCTGCCGACGATCATCACGGTTTATCAGGACAAGTCGTTCACCTTCGTGACGAAGACGCCGCCGGCGACCTTCTTCATCAAGCAGACGCTGAATCTGAAGTCGGGCTCCAAGCTGCCCGGCCGCGACAGCGCCGGCCAGATCACGCGCGCGCAGCTGCGTGATATCGCCGAAAAGAAGATGAAGGATTTGAGCGCCCACGATCTCGACCAAGCGTCGAAGATCATCGAGGGTTCGGCTCGTTCCATGGGCCTGAGGATTGTCGACTGATGACCAAGATCGCAAAACGTATCAAGGCGTGGGACGCCGACTCCGCCAAGCTTTACGCGCTGACGGAAGCCCTCAACGTCGTCAAGGCGAACGCCAAGGCCAAGTTCGACGAATCCGTCGAAATCGCCGTCAACCTGGGTGTTGACCCGCGTCACGCCGACCAACAGGTCCGCGGCGTCGTCAACCTGCCGTCGGGCACCGGCAAGGACGTTCGCGTCGCCGTGTTCGCCAAGGACAAGAAGGCCGAGGAAGCTCTGGCCGCCGGCGCCGAAGTCGTTGGCGCCGAAGACCTGGTCGAAAAGATCCAGGGCGGCTTCATGGACTTCGACCGCGTCATCGCGTCTCCGGACATGATGGCCCTGGTCGGTCGCCTCGGTAAGGTGCTGGGCCCGCGCGGCCTGATGCCGAACCCGAAGGTCGGCACCGTCACCCCGAACGTCGCCCAGGCCGTCAAGGACGCCAAGGGCGGTGCGGTCGAGTTCCGCGTCGAAAAGGCCGGTATCGTCCACGTCGGCGTCGGCAAGATCTCGTTCACGGTCGAAGCCCTGGAAGCCAACGTCAAGGCCTTGGTCGACGCGCTTAACCGCGCCCGTCCGTCGGGCGCCAAGGGCCTCTATGTCAAGAAGATCTCGCTGTCTTCGACGATGGGCCCGGGCGTGAAGGTCGACACCGCCACGACCGCGCTCTAAGCGTCACGCTATAGAGTTCGAATAGATTGAAGCCGCTCCAGCAACGGGGCGGCTTTTTTCTTGGCGGTCACGACATTTTTTCGCCATCGGCGCCTTTCCATGCTCATCTGCGTTTCAACGCTGGAATGGTCACAAGGGAGAATTCAATGTCGGTTCCGGGTACCATCGAGGTCGTGACATTGTTTGTCGACGACATCGTCGCGGCCAAAGCCTTCTACGAGCGGGTTTTCGTGGTCGAGGTGATTTACGAGGACGAGGTGTCCCGCGTCCTGAAATTCGAGGGCGTAATGGTCAATCTATTGCAGGCCTCCCAAGCGCCGCAACTGGTGCAGCCCGGGCCGGTCGCATCGGCGAGGTCGGGTGTAAGCCTTCTGCTGACGATCAAGGTCGCCGACGCGGACGCCGTCTGCCGCACGCTGCAAAACCTTGGCGTCTCTCTCCTGAATGGCCCGATCGACCGGCCGTGGGGACGGCGGACGGCCGCGTTCGCCGATCCGTCCGGGCACGTCTGGGAAGTGGCTCATGAGATCGGCTAGCGTGGCCGCCTAGAGAAGCAAAAGGGCCGTGCCGTCTTTCGCGCCGACGTTCAGCTGAAAGCCGTCGGAGGTCGCGGTTAGCACCATGCCCGAACGCAGGTCGCGCGCCGAACGCGCCCCGTCCTCCAGTTTTATCGAAACGGTCTGAGGCGTCCCGGTCGCATTGGTCACCCAGACAAGGCGATGGCCATTGCCTTCGTGCAGGCGCACCTGGGCGTCGCGGGTGCTTGCTCGCACGCTGGGCTCGATCCCGGCGAAGTCGAGAAAGCCGGCATAGAGCGTGCGCATCGCGTCGCTGTCCTGCTTGGCGTATCCGGCGCCGAGGAACGAGCCGACCAGCAGGGCCTTGCCTTTCTGATACCGACTCTCCACCGCGGCGATCGTGCCGTCGGCATAACGGCCGCGCGCCTGGCCGCCGGCCAGCGTGTAATCCTGGCGGAAATAGCGGCCATGGACGACCGCGCCGTCGAGCGTGATCTCCAGGTTTTCCGAAAGATCCGGCGCAAACTCCGCGCCGGCCTGGCGGCAGCCGAAGACGGCATCCAGCCCGTAGTTCGGCTGGCTTTCACCGACATGGCCGTGGTCGCCGAAATAGGCCGGAAAGCCTTCGCAGACGACGGTGCCCCCTTGGGTGATGAAGGCTGTGATATGCGCCACGGTTTCGCTTTTCAGCATGACCGGGAAGGGGATGTAGACCAGCCTGTACCGGCTCATCTGCTCCGGCAGAATGAAATCGGCCTGGACGTTATTGTCGAAAAAGCCGCGGTAGGCGCCCCGGGCCGCCGTCGCGTAAAAGTCGGACGAATTCATCAGCACGACGTTGAACAGTTCGGACTCGCCAGCAAACAGGATGGCGACGTCGCCCTGCACCGGCCGAGCGTGGCTCACCTCCGGATGCGCGCCAATCCAGCGGATCATCTCGCCGGCCATGGCGGCTTGCGGCGTCATCGAGCCGTCCATGCCGAACAGGCCGAAGGCATCGAACAACGGCCCGTCGAGCAGGCCGCGAAACCGCGTGAAGAACAGGCCCTTGGCGCCGCAGGCCAGGCTGACCAGGAAATCGAGCCGCACGTCCTGGGCGTCGGGCTCGCGGCCGTCTTCGCGCGGGCGCCCCGGCAATTGGCGTTGCAGCCACAAAGGGCCGCCGGTTGCCTCCGCGTGCCAGAACGGCTTGTCGCCGGCGCCGGCGCGCGTCAGGTCATAGGCCTGGTAGGCGCGCCAGGCTTCCGACCCCATGCGCGACGCGATCCAGGTCGTGCCATAGACGTCCACTCGCGATCCGGCGCGCCATTCGTCCGCCACGCCGCTGCCATAGGCGTTCAACGTGCTGGCGGTGCCGTGGGCGACGACGAGGTGGTGGGGATCGAGCCCGCGGATCAGGGCCAGGCGCCAGTCGAAGAGCGCATAGGCGTTGTCGATGCGGAATTCGAGCCAATCCAGGCTGTCGGCATAACCCTGGAAGCCTCGCGGCGGCGCGACCTGATCCCAACTGGTGTACGAGTAGCGATGCCAGGCTTTGTTGACACCGGCCAAATCGCCATAGCGCCCCTTCAGCCAGTCATGCAGCCGGTGTCGCGTCCCGTTGCAGAAGCAGTACATGTCGTCGGGCACGCCGAACTGGCCCGACGTCTCGTTCCACACGTCGTAGCCCAGCAGGGCCGGGTGGTTGCGATAGCGCTCGACCAGGGCGGTAATGAAGCGGCCCACCGCGGCCCTGACGTCCTCATTGTCGAGGCAAAGCCCGGGCGTCCCTCCGGTCTCGCTGCTGGCCGACACGACGCTGTCCTCGACCTTGCCCGTGCTCGACACAAACCGCGACGCGGCATAGGTCTCGAACGCCCATTCCGGCGCCGAATTGTCGATGATGCTGATGATGGTCTTCAGGCCATGCCTGGCGGCCAGGTCAAGCTGCAGGTCGTAGTCCGCCCAGTCATAGGTGCCGGGCGCCACCTCGATCGCCGACCACATGAACCAGTGCCGGAAGACACCGAGGCCGATCCCGTGGGCGCTGCCGTAGTCGCGGTCCCATTCGGTAGACGGCGGATTGGACTTGCGGAAATAGACCGCGCCGGCGGTGAAGCCATTGGCGACGGCGGCTGTGCCGTCGGCGGCAAGCGCCTTCACAGGCAGCATCGCCATCGCGGCGAGCGCGGTCGAGCCCCTCAGGACGCTTCGACGCGAGACCTCAAGCTTTGACATGTGCGCTCCTTGGCTGCGTTATGGGGCTGCGTTACGGGGCTGCGTTACGGCTTGACCGCGGTCTCATGGCCGGCGATGCATTTCGTTTCACCCAAGCCCGCCGACCATTTGATGCCGTTTTCCAGCAAGGCGATGGCGCTGGGCTCGCTATAGCTTTCCGGGCGGTGTCCGATCGCCGTGAAGAAGCTGCGGCCAAAGCCTATGCACTGCGTCCAGGCGATCGGATGGTCCGCGCCCATGCGGATATCATGGCCCAACTCGTCGGGCGAATAGGTCGTCTCATCGAGTCTGGCCAGCACGTGAACGCCGGCCGGACGCGGGTTGGACCTGAACGAATACCACTCCTCGGTCATCGTCCAATCGCTGAGCCCGCGGGTGATGGCGGAGGCGGGATCATCGACGATCACGCGCGCGGCCTGGAACTGCGGACTGCCCGGATGCCCCAGGAAGCGCGCGCCGATCAGGGTGTCGACGTACCAGTCCCAGGCATAGTAAGGATCGCCGCCGGCCCCGTGAATGCCGGCAAAACCGCCGCCGTGTTCGATATAGGTTTTGAACGCCGCGCGTTGGGGCAGGGTCAGGACGTCGCCGCTGACATTGTTCCAGATCACCGCCTTGAAAGGCTTAAGGTCGCGGGCATTGAATACGGCGCCATTGTCGGTAAAGACAAGGGTCCAGCCTTCGCGCGCCGCCATGGCCTTGAGCGCCGCCGTCGCCGCATTGACCGACGGATCGTCACGAAAGCCGTTGATCTTGTCGAAGACCAGGATCGCCGGTTGCTGCACGGGCAACGACAGGGGCGGCGGCGTTTCGTCATAGCGCGCGCACCGCGCCCTGATGGCCTCGTCGGTCACCGGCACCTGGGCCAGCTCGGCGCCGATGCGCGCCAGAACGTCGGCCGGGATCACCTTGTCGGCCGGAACCTGGTGGTTGGCCTGGTCGAGCGTGGCAATATCCATGAAGGTCGGCGGTTCGGTCCGCGCAAAGCGATGCGGCAGGCTGGCGAAGAAGCCGGGGGCGTCCTTTTCGACGATGCCGCGCGTTGTCGGATTGATATAGATGTCGAGCAGGACGGTATCGACAGAATAGGGCTCGTGCCCCGCCGGGCAGTCCATGCCTTTGGGGAGCGCCGTCTGCGCCGCCATCGCCGGCGTCGTGGAAAGAGCCAAGGACAGCCCCAAAGACAGGCCAAACCCGAACAGGGCCGCCACGGCCCATCGTGTCAAAACCATCCGACATCTCCTCACGGTCCTTGGTCGTTTATTGGACAGACCATTAATTCCTGTGAGGCGTATCTATTCCGCTATTGTCAGGCAATTACAATACCATTTGCCCTGCGCAGCCGAAATATTTGTCAGACCAATAAGATTAGGGCTGCGTCATGGTGAAGTCGCCTTTGACGCCGAACGGGTGAACGGTGACGGTCCCCTTGCCGTTTTTCGGATCGCTAAGCTTGGCCTCATAGGTCAGGGTGATCGGCATGGCCATATAGGACGACTTGCCCGACATATGGATGCCGGCCTTGTCGACCGAGCCGGTCAGGACGGTCGTGCCGTCGTCGCGCTGGCATTGGCCGGTAAAGGTCGCGCCGGTATTGACGAAATTGCAGTCGCTCAGCCGCGTCTTGCCGCCGACATGGCTGACGATCTTCCAGTTCCCTGACAAGCCGGCATCCTGAGCCATGGCTGGCACGGCCAAGCTTAAGGCGGCAAGGCCGGCAAACAGCATGTGGATCCTGGTCATTGGCGTCTCCCCGTATGGTCTAGGTCGTCAAGGTGCGCCAACTTCGTATACTGACGGTAAACCGCAGCCCTAATGCTGCGCGATAGCGCCGAGCTTGTAATTCAGCCCGACATACAGCGTGTCGTCGTGCGGCCGCCAATAAGTGTCGCTGAACAGGTCGGGCGTCCGGGCGATCGTGCGATTGTGCACGGTTGTCAGCGCATTTTGCAGGGTGGCGACGAATTTCAGCCGCGGCGACAGGGTGTGCGTATAGGCCAGGTTGATCATGGAATACGGTGTGTTGTGGCCGCCCGCTACCAGGCTCGGACCGTTCAGAATGGCCGTGATCTGGAACTGATCGGCGGCCTTCGGCGTCAGCGTGACCATCGCCCGGCTCTGGTGCGAGACGACCGACTGGCGCACGGGGAGGCCGTCGACCGGCGCGGTCAACTCGGCGTAATAGATGTCGCTGCTCAGGCTGTAGGCGACCTTGGGCGACAGGTGCAGGTCAAGCGACGTGTCGAGCCCGGTCAGCGATGCGCTCCCGGCGTTCTCGAAGGACGTGACGAGCACCGTATCGCTGGGATCGCTGTAATAGGTGTAGGTCGTGAGCGCATCGCCCGTTTTGCGATAATAGGCCGTCGTACTTAAGGTTACGGGCTGGGTCGTGTAGTCGTAGCCAGCCTCGAAGCTGTCGGTCTTGGCCGGGCGCAGGGACGGATTGCCGACGAAGAGGTCTTGGGCGTCGGTCTGAAGCGGCACCGCGGAGAGCAGGTTTGTCTGCGGGCGGTCGATACGCCGGCTATAGGTGAACTTGATCTTCTGGTGCGGCGTCAATTCGCGGCTGAGGAACAGGCTGGGGCTCCATTCCAGGTCCGACGCCGCCGAAGACAGGGCGCCGCGCGCCGACCCGATCATCGTCGTCAGGTTTTCGACGCGCAACCCGCCCTCCACCAGCCATTTGCCCAGCGGATGCTGGTAATCGACATAGGCGGCGCTGAGCACCTGGTCCGCCAGGAAGCGGCTGGTAAAGGCAGGATCGGGTGTTTGCGCGCCGCTTGCCGGATCGATATTGGCGGCGAAACTATAGGATTGGTTTCGGTCGCTTTCGATGTCGAAGCCCGCCTTGAACTGGGTGTCGGTGGCCAGCGGCAGGATATAATCGCCGCTCAGTTCATCGCTCAGATTGCGCTCGTTGCGATTGCGCAGATCGTCCATTGTCGAGGCCGTGGGTAGGGTTTCGGTTTCGCTATAGGACTGGTCGTCAATGATGTCCGTCTCTTCGTGCTTGGCAACCAGGGTGAAGGTCTCGCCGTCGCGCGCGCCCTGGTGTTTCCAGGTGCCGGTCAGGGAATCGTCATCGAATAGCGCGGGTCCGCTGGACAGGGTCGTCGGGTTGCTGAGCGAATGGCCGGAGGGATCGGAGAACACGACGGCATTGTCGGTGAAGCGGTCATTGTCGAAAGACGACACGTGCCCACTGAGCGTGAAACTGTCTTTGTCGGTCGCGGTATAGGTCGCCGAGGCATCTTCCGACTCCGCAAGATGGTGCATGATACTGTTCTGGCTTCCCGTCATGCGGCTGACGACCGATCCGTCTGGACCGAGGCCCTCGCGGTCGAAGCTCTGGACCCAATTGTTCTTGTCCTGGCGCAGGGTCAGCGATCCGTTGAAGGCCCACTTACCGATGCCGACCGATCCCGACAGGTTGGCATTATAGCGTCCGGGTTCGTCAGCCGAATTGACGACGATATTGCCGGTCGGCTTGCTGCCGTGGCTTTTCTTGGTGATGATATTGATGACGGTCTGCGCGTCCGTTCGGAACTCCGCACCGGGATTGGTGATCACCTCGATCTTGTCGATGGTATTGGCCGGCATCGACTGCAGGGTCGACGCCAAACTGGCGCCGCGTAGCGATGCCGAGGGCTTGCCGTCGATGAGGATCTGTACTGAATTGCCGCGCACGGTGACGGATCCGGTCGGGCTGACATTGACCGAGGGCAGGGTGTTGAGCACATCGCCCAGCGTGCCTGTCTGCGCCAGGATGACGTTCTTGAGATCGTAGACCGACCGATCGATCTTGTGCACGACCGGCGGCGTCTTGGCGGTCACCACCACGGTCGTTGACGGTGATGAGTCCGGCTTGGCGGCCGGGGGCGGCGCCCCGTCCTGCGCAAAGGCCGCGGATGTCACGAAAACCGAAGCCCACACGGCTCCGCAAACACCCCAATATGCCCGCATGGTTCGACGCCTCCCCAGGATCGTTATGCCCAATTTAAGTTAGCGTATAACGTAACATTATTTCACGCAACCCTCGGATGACCGGTCGTTCGCACTTTCGCTGAAAGGTGGCGCGTCGATAAGGCTTGACTATAATTCGATGATTGGCTAATTATCGAATCATGAACACCGTATTCAAGGCCCTTTCAGACCCGACCCGCCGCCGTGTCCTGCAACTTCTGCAGGCCGGACCGATGAGCGCGGGCGAGCTTGGCGACCATTTCGACGTCACCAAGTCGACCATGTCGGCGCATTTCGCCGTGTTGCGCGAAGCCGACCTCGTCCACATCGAAAAGGCCGGCAAGTCGGTCATCTATCACCTGAAGCTGTCAGTGCTCGAAGAGGCGCTGCTCGGCTTTGCCCAATCATTCGGTCTCGGTACGGAGCCTGTGCCGACCAAGAAGGAGCGTTTGCAATGAACAAGGACATCCTGGCGGGATTGATCTGCGGCGCCGCGGTACTGGGCCTTTCCCTGGCCGCGAAAATCGCTCATGCCCATGGCTATATCGACGGCGATATGACGCTTCGGGCCATCGCGATGAACGGGCTGCTGATCGCCTATTTCGGCAACAGCATCCCCAAGAAGGTGGCGCCCAATGCCGTCGCCCGCCAGGCCATGCGGGTCTCGGGCTGGTCCATGGTGCTGAGCGGTCTCGTTTACGCCGGCCTCTGGGCTTTCGCGCCCATTCCGGTGGCGGTAACGCTTGGCACCGGCGCGGTTTTCGCGGGAGTTATCGTCACCTTGAGCTATTGTGTCTGGCTGCACGGACGGGCGCGACGCCACACTTAATTTGTCGCGCGTGCTCGCGGGTTCCTGGACAACCTCAGATTTTATCCTATGATCCGGCCCATCGCGTCGCCGGACGGCGAGAGCTTATCGGGGGGCACCATGCAAAAGCCTTTGATATTCGCGCTGGCCCTGTGCGGCGCCTCGATTTCAGCCCCCACCTGGGCAAATGACACCCCCTGGCATTGGGTGCGCGTCCAACCGGACAACGCGCCGCATTCGGGCGACCTGGTATGGAAAACCTGTCAGGGTGATGCACCGATCGCCTTCGACGGCAACCATTTTTCGACGATGCTCGCCTGCAACAATGAAACCTACCGTATCGAAGGCGACATAATAGGCGATAGCGTCACCGCCACCGAGACCTTGCTGAACTCGGATGCGAGCCCTGACAAAATCAGCGGACGCGTCGTCCGCCACCACGACACACCGATCAACCAGCCCGACAAGGTCGACAGCACCGAGCTTATCGAACTGCACGGACAGACCTGGCAATTTGTCGGCTTTTCGCGGCGGACCTGGACGTCGAAATAGAGGTCCGTCCTATCCCTTCGCCTCGCCAAAGGTCTGCACGACCTTGCCCGCCGCGTCGACGCTTTCCAGCTTGACCGGAAAGCCCCACAGGCGGCGCGTGTGCCTGAGGATTTCCTCGACCGAGCTGTCCAGCGGCCGCTTGGCGGTCATGGCGTGGCGTAGCGTCAGGCTGCGATCACCGCGTGTATCGACCGACCACACCTGGATATCCGGATCGATCTGGCTGACGTCGTACTGGTGCGCCAACTGTTCGCGCAGCCGGGCATAGCCGGCGTCGTCGTGGATCGCCGAAACCTCGATCTCGCTCTTTTCGGCGTCGTCGTGCAGGGCGAAGAAGCGGAACTCGCGCATCAGCTTGGGCGACAGGTACTGCTGGATAAAGCTGTCGTCCTTGAAATTGCGCATGGCGAAGTCGAGCTGTTCCAGCCACGGCGCGCCGGCCAGGTGCGGGAACCAGCGCCGGTCTTCCTCCGTCGGATCCTCGCAGATACGGCGGATGTCGCGCATCATGGCAAAACCCAGCGCATAGGGGTTGATGCCGTTATAGTAGGGCGCCGTCACCGGCGGCTGGAACACGACGTTGCAGTGCGACGACAGGAACTCCATGATGAAGCTGTCGGTCAACTGGCCCTGGTCGTAGAGCGTGTTCAGCAGCGTATAGTGCCAAAACGTCGCCCACCCCTCGTTCATCACCTGGGTCTGGCGCTGTGGGTAGAAGTATTGCGCCACCTTGCGCACGATGCGCACGATTTCCCGCTGCCACGGCTCCAGGTGCGGCGCGTTCTTTTCGATGAAGTAGAGCAGGTTTTCTTCCGGCTGGGGTGGAAAGCGCTTTTCGTCGGCCGCCGCCTGGCGCTTCTTGGTCTGGGGCAGGGTGCGCCACAGCTCGTTGACCTGGGACTGCAGGTGCGCCTCGCGGTCGCGCCTTTGCGCCTCCTCGTTGGCCAGGGACAGCTTGCGCGGCCGCTTGTAGCGGTCGACGCCGTGGCTCATCAGGGCATGACAGCTGTCCAGCACGTCTTCCACCGCCGATATGCCGTGGCGCGCCTCGCACTCGTTGATGTAGTTGCGCGCATAGACCAGGTAGTCGATGATGGAGTCCGCATCGGTCCACATGCGGAAGAGATAATTGCCCTTGAAGAACGAGTTGTGGCCATAGGCCGCGTGGGCGATGACCAGGGCCTGCATGGTCATCGAATTCTCGGCCATCAGGTAGGCGATGCACGGATCGGAATTGATGACGATTTCGTAGGCCAGGCCCATGAAGCCGCGGCGGTAGCGTTGCTCGGTCGAGATGAAGCGCTTGCCGAACGACCAATGCCGGTAATTGATCGGCATGCCGATCGAGGCATAGGCGTCCATCATCTGCTCGGCGCTGATGATCTCCAACTGGACCGGATAGGTGTCGAGCTTGTAGTCCGCCGCCACCTTGGCGATGGCCGCGTTGTAGGTTTCGATCAGCTCGAAACTCCACTCGCTGGGGCAGGGGAGAGGCTCGGGGCGTTCAACTTTGGGCGCGACTTTGGGCTTGCTCACGCGGCCTCCTGCTTGCGGAACAGGTCGCGAAACACCGGGAAGATATCGGCCGGCTGCGATACCTTGCGCAGGACGAAGTGCGGATGGGTCTCGGCCAGGGCCTGGTACTCGGTCCACAGGTTCTGCTCTTCCAGAACGACCTGGATATAGGCGAAATAGCGCACCAGCGGCAGCAGGTCCTGGCGCAGGATGGCGGAACATTTGGGGCTGTCGCTATCCCAATTGTCGCCGTCCGAGGCTTGGGCGCCGTAAATGTTCCAGGCATTGGACGGATAGCGCTCGCGTACGATCTTGGCCATCAGGTCGAGCGCGGAGGAGACCACCGTGCCGCCGGTCTCGCGGGCGTGGAAGAAGGTGTCCTCGTCGACCTCCTGCGCCTGGGTGTGGTGGCGGATGAACACGACCTCGACGCGCTCATAGCTGCGCGCCAGGAAAAGGTACAGCATCAGGAAGAAACGCTTGGCCAGGTCTTTGCGCGCCTGGTCCATCGAGCCCGACACGTCCATGACGCAGAACATCACCGCCTGGACGCACGGCTGCGGCACGCGCACGCGATTGACGAAGCGCAGGTCGGTCGGGTCGAGATAGGGCACGCCGCCGATACGGCTTTTCAGCTTGGCGATCTCCACGTCCAGCCGTGCGATGGCGTCCCGATCGGGTTCCGCGGCCTCCAGCAACGCCACGCGCTCCGCTTCCAGCTCATGCAGGGTGCGGTTCAGCGGCGTCATCAGCGCGATGCGCCGGCCCAGCGCGTTTCTCAGGCTGCGCACCACGTGCAGATTGGTGGGCGCGCCCGACGCCGAAAAGCCCGAGCGCGTCGTCTTGAACTCCGGCACCTGGATCGCCTCGGTGCGCGCCAGCCGCGGCAGTTCCAGGTCCTCGAACAGGTAGTTCATGAACTCTTCGCGCGTCAGTTCGAAGGTGAAATCGTCCTCGCCTTCGCCGTCGTCGCTGGCCTTGGGGTCGCCGCCCTGGCCACCGTTCGGCCGCTTGATGCGGTCGCCGGTGATATATTCCTTGTTGCCGGCGTGGACGATGTTGCGCGTGCCGCCCTTGCCGTGGTGAAAGACCGGCTCGGAAATGTCGCGCTTGGGGATGGTGATCTTCTTGTCGGTCCCCAGGTCCTGCAGGCTCTGGTCGCGCACGGCATCGGCCACCTTTTGCCGGATCTGCTCGCGATAGCGGCGCAGGAAGCGTTCGCGGTTCTCGATGGTCTTGTTCTTGCCGGCCAGCCGGCGGTCGATCACGTTCAACATGCAGGCATCACCCGGAAAAGCCGATTACATCTCCTGTTTCACAGGATTCACGCCGACTTCCGGACGCGCAGATACCATTCGCACAGCAGGCGCACCTGCTTTGGCGTGTAGCCCTTCTCGACCATGCGGTTGAGGAAGTTCTCGTGCTTGCGCTGGTCTTCCGCCGAGGCCTTGGCGTTGAACGAGATGACCGGCAGCAGGTCCTCGGTATTGGAGAACATCTTCTTCTCGATCACCGCGCGCAGCTTCTCGTAGGACGTCCACGACGGGTTCTTGCCGCCGTTATTGGCTCGGGCGCGCAGCACGAAATTGACGATTTCGTTGCGGAAATCCTTGGGATTGGCCATGCCCGCCGGCTTTTCGATCTTTTCCAGCTCGGCATTGAGCGAGGCGCGATCGAAGATCTCGCCGGTGTCGCTGTCGCGGTATTCCTGGTCCTGGATCCAGAAGTCGGCATAGGTGACATAGCGGTCGAAGATGTTCTGGCCGTACTCGGAATAGGATTCCAGATAGGCGGTCTGGATCTCCTTGCCGATGAAATCGACATAGCGCGCCGACAGGTGTTCCTTGATGAAGGCCAGGTACTTCTGTTCCTGTTCGGGCGGGAATTGCTCGCGCTCGATCTGCTGCTCCAGCACGTACATCAGGTGCACCGGATTGGCGGCGATCTCGGTCTGGTCGAAGTTGAAGACCTGAGAGATGATCTTGAAGGCAAAGCGCGTCGACACGCCGCTCATGCCTTCATCGACCCCGGCATAGTCGCGATATTCCTGGTACGACTTGGCGCGCGGATCGGTGTCCTTCAGGTTCTCGCCGTCATAGATCTGCATCTTGGAGAACAGGCTGGAATTTTCCGGCTCCTTCAGGCGCGTCAGGATCGAGAACTGCGCCATCATCTTCAAGGTGCCGGGCGCGCAGACGGCTTGCGACAAGGCCGAATGCCGCAGCAGCTTGTCGTAGATCTTCACCTCGTCGGTGACGCGCAGGCAGTAAGGCACCTTGACGATGTAGATGCGGTCGAGGAAAGCCTCGTTGTTCTTGTTGTTCCTGAACGTCTTCCACTCGCTCTCATTGGAGTGGGCCAGGATGATGCCGTCGAACGGGATGGCGCCGAACCCTTCGGTGCCCTTGTAATTGCCCTCCTGGGTCGCCGTCAGCAGGGGATGCAGCACCTTGATCGGCGCCTTGAACATTTCGACGAATTCCAACAGCCCCTGGTTGGACAGGCACAGGCCGCCGGAGAAGCTGTAGGCGTCGGGATCGTCCTGGCTATATTGCTCCAGCTTGCGGATATCGACCTTGCCGACCAGGGACGAGATGTCCTGGTTGTTCTCGTCGCCGGGCTCGGTCTTGGCGATGCCGACCTGCTTGAGCTGCGAGGGATAGCGCTTGACGACGCGGAACTGGCGGATGTCGCCGCCAAAGTCTTCCAACCGCTTGACCGCCCACGGGCTAAGTATTCGGTTCAGGTAGCGGCTGGGGATATTGTATTCCTGCTCGAGGATTTCGGCGTCCTCGGCCGGATCGAACAGGCCCAGCGGGCTCTCGTTGACCGGAGAATCCTTCAAGGCATAAAAGGGAATCTTCTCCATCAGGGTCTTGAGGCGTTCGGCGATCGACGACTTGCCGCCGCCGACCGGGCCTAAAAGATACAGGACCTGCTTCTTTTCCTCGAGGCCCTGGGCGGCGTGGCGGAAATACGAGACGACCTGCTCGATCACCTCTTCCATGCCGTAGAATTCCCGGAAAGCCGGGTAGATCTTGATGATCTTGTTGGCAAAAAGCCGCGACAGCCTGGGATCGGTGCGCGTGTCGATTGACTCCGGCTCGCCGATGGCCATCAACATCCGCTCGGCCGCCGTGGCGTAGGCGGTGGGGTCCTTTTTGCAAAGATCGAGGTATTCGCCGAGCGAAAATTCTTCTTCGCGAGCCTTGTCGAAACGCGAGCGAAAATTCTCTATGACGTCCATGTGCCGCACTCTACTGATGATGGGGTGCAGGAGACCTGTCGGTCGCAGGCCGATCACTGCAGTTCCTCTGTTACCAGTACGCGCTCAACTTTGTAGAATAGCAAGAGGGGTAGTCAATCAAGTCATATTGATTGCATTTTCAAGGTTTTAACTTGACTTTTTGGCAAAAACGGGTATCTGGAGCGCGCCCTTCCGAAATCGGTGAAATTTCAGTGCGCGCGTTCGCGTGACGCGGTTATCCGCTATGTGCCTGAATCGGCGGGCCGGAGTGGAAGCGAAACTCCGTGTCCGGATCGTTGACCAGGGCCTGTTCGACGGGGCGAATCGCCTCGATACGCCGGGCGATATCGGCGGCATCGCCATAGAGATGGGCCAGTTTGATATAGCCCTGGTAGTGCCGCGCTTCGCTGGCCAGCAGGCCGGAATAGAATTTCGACAGCTCGGCATCGAGGTGTGGCGCCACGGCGCCGAATCGCTCGCACGAGCGCGCCTCGATAAAGGCGCTGATCAGCAGGATGTCGGTCATCATGCCGGGTTCCTCGCGCCGCACCAGCTTGCGCAGGCCCGCCGCATAGCGTGAGGCGCCGAGCGGTACGATCTCGATCTGCCGCGCCTTCAGGATCTTCAGGACCTGCTCGTAATGCACCAGTTCCTCGCGCGCCAGGCGCGACATGGCGTTGATCAGCTCCAGCCGCTCCTGGTACTTGGCCATCAGGTTGATCGCGTTGCTGGCGGCCTTGTATTCGCAGTTCTTGTGGTCGAGCAGCAGGAGCGGCACATTGGCCACAGCCGCCTCGACCCATTCGGCCGGCGTCTCGCTGCCCAGGAAGTCACGAATGGCGCTCAGATCAGGAACCGTCATGCCGCGTCCCTGCCAAAGTGGGCGCCCAAAATCAAGCTTGCTTGATTTTGGTCCTCCCCAACTTGATTGGGCGCGGGCCGGCGAGGCAGGGGGACCGCGCGCCTTCTTCAGGCGCGTGGTGGAGGGGGGGGGGCTTGCTTGCGGTTCTCAAACCCTCGAAAAAGTCTGCCGATACGCCGACGGCGTCGTATTCAACTGTTCACGAAAATGGTGCCGCAGATTGGCCGTGGTGCCAAACCCCGCCGCCTGGGCGACCTCTTCTATACTTAACCCGCTCTGTTCCAACTGGTCGCGCGCCGCGCATAGCCGCGCATTCAGCAGCCACTTGGCCGGCGTCGTCCCCGTGGCATCCGAGAACCGCCGCAGGAACGTTCTCTGGCTCATCCCCGCCCGGCGCGCCAAATCGCCGATGCGGTGCTCGCAATCCAGCGTGCCGCGCATATGGTCGAGCAGGGGCCCCAGCCGCTTGCTTTCATAGACGATGGGCACGGCACGCTCGATAAACTGCGCCTGGCCGCCATCGCGGTGCGGCGGCACCACCAGCCGCCGCGCCACTGTGTTTGCCGCGGCTGGGCCATAGTCGTTGCGGATCAGGTGCAGGCACAGGTCGATACCGGCGGCACTCCCCGCCGAGGTCAGGATCTGGCCCTCGTCGACATAGAGCACGTCCGGCACGAACTCGACATCGGGATAGGCCTCGCGCACGAAGTCGGTATATTTCCAATGCGTGGTGGCGCGCCGGCCCTTCAGCAGCCCGGCGGCGGCCAGCACGAACACCCCCGAACAGATGGTGACGATGCGCGCACCGCGGTCATAGGCGCGCAGCAGGGCGTCGATCAGCTTTTGCGGCACCGGCTCATAGGTCACCCAGCCCGGGATAATCACCGTGCCGGCGTCTTCCAGCGCCTCCAGGCCGCTGTCGACCTCGACGCGTACGCCGGCCGTGGTCCGCGACGGCCGCCCATCCAGTGACGCCACCGTGAACTGATACCAGTCCGGTCCCATCTCCGGCCGGTCCAGCCCGAACAGCTCGACCGCGATCGAGAATTCGAACAGGGCCATGCGGTCATAGGCGAGGGCGCAGACGCGACGATTGGGCGGGACAAATGGCTTTGGCATGTTTTCGACTATATCCGTCATTCTTGCCATCTTCAAGCCCGTGCCGCAGTCAGGCATGATCGATGGGAAAGGAGGCACCATGTCCTATGTCACCGACTATCCCGCCGCCGCGGCCGAAGACGTCATCCGCCACTATGCCGCCAGGCTTTCGATGGAAACCGACTGCGCCGACGTCCACCACGCCTTGCAGGCGGGCAATGCCGATTTCGTCCTGCTGCATGCGGTCGGCTCGCCCGAAGCCTTTGCGCGCCGCCATATCCCCGGCGCCGTCCACCTGCCGCACCGCCTGATATCGCAGGACGTGTTGAGCCGCTGGCCGGCGGAGACCCTGTTCGTGGTCTATTGCGCCGGCCCGCACTGCAACGGCGCCGACCAGGCAGCACTGAAACTGGCCCGTCTCGGACGCCGGGTGAAAGTGATGGTCGGCGGCCTGGCCGGGTGGGCGGACGAGGGCTTTACCTTTTCGCAAGGTTTTGTTCAGCTTTCACCGGCATGATTTCAGGATCGCGGCGGCCCCGATCAGTAAGGCGGCCGCGACCGCCGGAGCCGGCCAATGGAGGGAAGATGTAGGCGCGTCTTCCCTCTTTTTGTGCGCTCAAGTGCCGCGCGGGCTCCTCGCACGAGCTCGGACGCGCGGTCGCGCTTGCCGAACGCAAGGGCGTTCGGAGGGGTGTTTCACTGGCATGCCTGGGAATCGACAGCGCTTGCCCCAATCCCACTTGCTTTTCCTTCCTTTTCCCTGTAAGTGGCCCGCTCCGGCTTGAGAGAGTTTCTCTTTCACGTCGTTCTGTCCGAGAACCTTCGGGGATGAAGGGCCACTTCATCCGTAACACACCAGAGCCCTGGTTTGCCGAGACTAGACGGGACGCAAAGCCTCAGAAATTTCGCCGATTTCCTTAAACGCGGAAACGTGGCGCCGTTCCTGATGGACCTGGCAACCCCTCCTCGACAGTCACAACAGGCACGATTCGGGTTTTCCCGAAGCGTGAATGTTGTTCCTTTGTTCCGTCATGGATTGTCCATGGCGGGTTGTCTCCATGGAGCCATCAAATGGACCGCGCAAAAAAGGCCGAGTCGATCGAAGAGCTGAAAAGCGTCTTCGCCAACTCCGGCACCGTGGTTGTCACCCAGTATACGGGTATGACCTTTGTGGAAATGTCTGAACTTCGCAACCGCCTCCGCAAGGAAGGCGCGGTGCTGAAGGTGTTCAAGAACCGTTTGGCTCAAAAGGCCCTGAACGGCTCGGTCGGTGAAAAGGGCGATGCGCTTTTCAAGGGCCCGGTCGCTCTGGTCTATTCGGCCGATCCGGTCACCGCCGCCAAGATTTCCGTCCAGTACGCCAAAGAGAATGACAAGCTCAAGATCATTGGCGGTATCATGGAAAGCGACGTTCTCTCCGAGAGCGGCGTGAAATCTCTCGCCACGCTGCCGTCGCTCGACGAACTGCGCGGCAAGCTGGTTGGCCTGCTGCAAGCCCCCGCGACCAAGATCGCCGGTGTCCTGCAGGCGCCGGCCGGTGCTGTGGCTCGCGTCATCGCGGCCCACGCCGAAAAGCAAGGCGCTTAACACCTTTCGCACCTCAGATCATTCCATCAACACTCTCTAATCTCTTAAGGAAATCACATGTCCAAGCTGGATCAACTGGTCGCTGACCTGTCCGCCCTCTCGGTTCTCGAAGCCGCTGAACTGTCGAAGCTGCTTGAAGAAAAGTGGGGCGTCTCCGCCGCCGCTCCGGTCGCCGTCGCTGCTGTTGGTGGTGGCGCTGCCGCCCCGGCCGAAGCCGTCGAAGAACAAACCGAATTCACCGTTGTCCTGACCGACGGCGGCGACAAGAAGATCAACGTGATCAAGGAAATCCGCACGATCCGTACCGATCTCGGCCTGAAGGAAGCCAAGGACCTCGTCGAAGGCGCTCCGCAGAACGTGAAGGAAAACGTGTCGAAGCAGGAAGCTGCCGACATCAAGAAGAAGCTGGAAGACGCCGGCGCCAAGGTCGAAGTGAAGTAATTCACTTCGACCTGTCCTCCCCGGCTTGACCGGGGAGGGGGATCACCCTTCGCTAAAGCTTCGGGCGACAAGCCGCGTGGCATGTTCCACGAAGCCTTGGCGTAGGGGAATGGTGGGCGCGGGCCTGCCAGGCTTTCTTGCTTTCTTAAATCCCAGATGGGCTGGAAGGGTGACCTTCCGGCCCGTTTTCTTTTGAGCTATCGTCTGTCATGCCGCCCAAACTGGTCCGCTCCGCCGAATGCATTGCCCGTATCATGCCGGCGGATAGCGACTGGTGGATCATCGGCTCGGCGGCGCTTCAGCTGAGCGGCATTCCGGTCGAGCCCAAAGATATCGACGTCTTCGCGGCGTCCGATGTGATCGAAGCGGCGAGGGCGGTCCTGGGCGTGCCGGTCATGCCCCCGGGCAGCGATCGTTTTCGCTCCAGCCCCTATTTCCAGTTCCAGCCCGGCGAAGGCCTTTCGATCGACTTCATGGGTGGCCTCGAAGTCTTTTCAAAGAATGCCTGGACTTCCTTGCGCATTGAAAGTCGTATTGCCGTAACGGTCGGAAACGCAACACTTTTCGTGCCCACCTTGGACGAGCAGGCACGCATTCTCCGCCTTTTTGACCGTCCCAAGGACCTGGCTCGCGCCGCTTTGATCGCCGGCCGAAGGTAAATTTCCGCACCGCCGCAATTCGGCCCGATTGAGCCTTATGGTGCGGCGCGGGCGAGCTGTAGGCATCCAGACTTGCGGCGATTTTACGCCGCGAAAGGTTCATCCGTGCACGATCCCGTAACCTCTCTTGTCGTCTTCATCTTCAGCACGCCGGGTGCCGCCCTGTGGCTTGCCGCCGCCATTTTCCTGGCCGGCCTTGGCATGGTGATCCTGTCGGAGGTGCGCGACTACGGGCCGCTGCGGCAGGAACTGGTCGATCGCTGGAACCGCCTGTCATCGGTGCGCGGCGCGCCGGGGCAACGTGAGTTTGCCGAACGTTTCAATGAATTCGACCTGCAACTCGGCGGCGCATCGACGCAATCGCCGGCGCTGATGGACGGCTGGGCCAATTTTCGCGGCTTGTTGGTCGAGAACGGCGACGGCCGCCTGGCGACGACGGCGCGGGCACGCGACGTGTTCGATCCGCTCGACGAGCCCGCGCGGACGCTCGAATGGTGGGCCAATATCCTCGTCGCCATCGGCCTGGTCATTACCTTCCTGGGTATCGTCGCCGCGCTGAGCGAAGCCACCAGCGCCATCGGTACCGGCAATCCGACCGAGGTCCAGGCCGCGTTGATGGGCCTGCTGGCCATCGCCGCCACCAAGTTCTGGACCTCGATCGCCGGTGTCCTGGCTTCGATTGTCCTGCGCATCGTCGCGCGCCTGCGCCGCCGCCGGATCACCCAGCTTGAGACCAGCTTCTTCACCGCGCTTGACGCCTGCGTCGTCTATATGCCGCCGGAAAAGGTGGCGCTGGAGCAGATGAAGGCCCTGCATCGCATCGAGACGGCGCTTGAGACCCCGGACCTGAAGGTGGCGTCATGAGATCGCGCCGCCGCGCCGCGACCTTGGAAGTGGACGACGCCGACAGCTATTATGTGTCGATGACCGACATGATGATCGGTGTCGTCTTCATCTTCATCATCATGCTGGCCTATTTCGCCCTGCAGTTTCGCAGCACGACCGCGGCATTGACCGGCGCCAAGGACGCTCAGACGACCGCCCTTCTGCAAGTCGCCACGGCCCTGCAGCCCAGGACCATCAACGCCGAGATCGACGAAAAGGCGCATGTACTGTGCATACCCGGCACGGCGCTTGGGGCGCAGGACGGCGCGCGTCACTGTTTTGCCTATGCGGCAAGCGCCGCCCATGCCCAGGCGACGCCCGAAGATGTGGCCGCGGCCGAGCGCGCCGCCCTGGTCGGCCAGTTGGAAAGCGATTTCGACAGCGCCCACCTCCCGGCGACCGGTGACTCGGCCGGGGGGAAGCTGAGCTTCCCGGCGGATCAAATCTTCCTTCCCAATACAACGACCCTGTCGCCGGGTGGCCAAGCCATCGCGCAAAAGGTCGCCGCGGGCCTGGCTCAACGCCTGCCGTGCCTTGCCTATGGGGTGCCGGCGACCGGCTGCGATGCGCAAAGCGCGAAACTCAGCCGCGCCGACATCGTCACCAGTGCCAGTTTCGACGCCTTCACCGACCAGGGACGGGCCCTGGCTGCACTGGCTTTGCAGCGCTCGGTCGCCTTCCACGATGCCATCATCCGGCTACAGCCCAACCTCGGCCAATTGCGCACCGCTCCGCCCGAGCAGGGCGGGGGGCAGCCCCTCTTGCAGGTGGCATCCTGGGGCCAATCCCAGGCTGCCTTGCCGTCCGCCAACGGTAGCCAATACCTGACCGTCGCCTTCGAGATGGCGCCGCCCCTGGCAAATTGACCACCGGTGCGCGCCATGGTAGCCCTTAAGCAACCAAGGGGGGACCGTGGCGCCGCGGCCATCGGACAATTTTCGCACTTGCCGGAGCAATCGGCGGCAAGCGCAGGGTAAGGCCCGATATTTCCGCCGCAATTGCCTAGATTTCGCCGCTTTCCAACCATGAATGGCGAGCGATCAACAATCCTCTTGACAAATCCGAATTTATTTCCATTTACCCCCTTTACCTCATCTCGTAAACGCGCTATCGGACGCTCCCCTTTAAGGCGTACTGCGTCTTGATGAGGGCCCGAATGCCGGCCTTATGCTCTTTCTGCCGGCGAAGGGTTGAGCCGTTACCCATGGCTCCCAATCACAGCGTCTTTGGTCTTCCCGGCCAAAAAAGAGCAGGCGCAGGCAAACTTCCGGTCCGGAGAGGGCCGCAACAAAACCCGCGCGCAGCTTCAGCCTGCATATCAGACCACATTCTAACGCGTCCTGACGCCAAGGAACAACGATGACCCTGTCGTTCACCCAGAAGAAGCGGATCCGCAAGTCTTTCGGCCGGATCCCCGAAGCCATCCGCATGCCCAACCTGATCGAGGTGCAGCGTTCGTCCTACGAACAGTTCCTGCAGCGCGACGTTCGCCCGGCGAACCGCGTCGACGACGGCCTGGAAGCGGTGTTCAAGTCGGTCTTCCCGGTGAAGGACTTCAACGACCGCGCCACCCTGGAATACGTCTCGTACGAGTTCGAAGAACCCAAGTACGACGTCGAGGAATGCATCCAGCGCGACATCACCTACGCTGCCCCCCTCAAGGTCAAGCTGCGCCTCATCGTTTTCGAAAGCGATGAAGAAACGGGTGCGCGCTCGGTCAAGGACATCAAGGAACAAGACGTCTATATGGGCGACATCCCGCTGATGACCGACAAGGGCACCTTCGTCGTCAACGGCACCGAACGCGTCATCGTCTCGCAGATGCACCGCTCGCCGGGCGTCTTCTTCGACCACGACAAGGGCAAGACGCACTCGTCGGGCAAGCTTCTGTTCGGCGCCCGCATCATCCCGTACCGCGGCTCGTGGCTCGACTTCGAATTCGACGCCAAGGACATCGTCTATGTGCGTATCGACCGTCGCCGCAAGCTGCCGGCGACCTCGTTCCTGTTCGCGCTGGGCATGGACGGCGAAGAAATCCTGACGACCTTCTACGACGTCGTCCCCTACGAAAAGAAGGAAGCCGGTTGGGTCACGCCCTACAAGCCCGAGCGTTGGCGCGGCGTGAAGCCGGAATCGGACCTGATCAACGCCGACACCGGCGAAGTCATCGCCCAGGCCGGCACCAAGATCTCGGCCCGCGTGGCCAAGAAGCTGGCCGATAGCGGCGTCAAGTCGCTCTTGCTGTCGCCGGAGGCCCTGATCGGCCGCTACCTGGCCCGCGACGAAGTCAACTTCGCCACCGGTGAAATCTACGCCGAAGCCGGTGACGAACTCGACGCCGCCGCCGTCAAGGCGCTGGAAGAGCACGGCTTCACCAAGGTCGACGTCCTCGACATCGACCACGTCACCGTCGGGTCCTACATGCGCTCGACCCTGCGCATCGACAAGAACTCGTCGCGCGAAGACGCTCTGTTCGACATCTACCGCGTCATGCGCCCGGGTGAACCGCCCACGATCGAAGCCGCCGAGGCCATGTTCCAGTCGTTGTTCTTCGACCTGGAACGCTACGACCTGTCCAGCGTCGGCCGCGTCAAGATGAACATGCGCCTCGAGCAGGACGTCGCCGACAGCGAGCGCGTGCTGCGCAAGGACGACATCCTCAAGATCATGAAGATCCTGGTCGGCCTGCGCGACGGCAAGGGCGAAATCGACGACATCGACAACCTCGGCAACCGCCGTGTGCGTTCGGTCGGCGAACTGCTGGAAAACCAGTACCGCGTCGGTCTGCTGCGCATGGAACGCGCCATCAAGGAACGCATGTCGTCCGTCGACATCGACACCGTGATGCCGCACGACCTGATCAACGCCAAGCCGGCCGCCGCCGCCGTCCGTGAATTCTTCGGCTCGTCGCAGCTGTCGCAGTTCATGGACCAAACCAACCCGCTGTCGGAAATCACCCACAAGCGCCGCCTGTCGGCCCTGGGGCCTGGCGGTCTGACGCGTGAGCGCGCCGGCTTCGAAGTCCGCGACGTGCACCCGACGCACTACGGCCGTATCTGCCCGATCGAAACGCCGGAAGGCCCGAACATCGGCCTGATCAACTCCCTGGCCACCCACGCCCGCGTCAACAAGTACGGCTTCATCGAAAGCCCGTACCGCAAGGTCATCGACGGCGTCGCCCAGGAAGAGGTCGTCTATATGTCGGCCATGGAAGAGTCCAAGCACGTGATCGCCCAGGCGAATATCGAGCTGGACGGCCAAAAGAAGATCGTCAACGACCTGGTCCAGGGCCGCGTCAACGGCGAACCGGGCCTGCAGCAGACCTCGACCGTCGACTATATGGACGTGTCGCCCAAGCAGGTCGTCTCGGTCGCCGCAGCCCTGATCCCCTTCCTTGAAAACGACGACGCCAACCGCGCCCTCATGGGTTCGAACATGCAACGTCAGGCCGTGCCGCTGGTCCGTTCCGATGCGCCGCTGGTCGGCACCGGCATGGAAGAAGTCGTGGCCCGTGACTCTGGCGCGACCGTCGCCGCCCGCCGTACCGGCGTCGTCGAACAGATCGACGGCACGCGTATCGTCGTGCGCGCCACCGAAGAACAGGATCCGAACAAGCCGGGCGTCGATATCTATCGCCTGTCGAAGTTCCAGCGCTCCAACCAGAACACCTGCATCAACCAGCGTCCGCTGGTCCGCGTCGGCGACAAGGTCTCGATGGGCGACATCATCGCCGACGGCCCGTCGACCGATCTCGGTGACCTGGCTCTGGGCCGCAACGTCCTCGTCGCCTTTATGCCTTGGAACGGCTACAACTTCGAAGACTCGATCCTGATCTCCGAACGCATCGTCTCCGACGACGTCTTCACCTCGATCCACCTCGAGGAATTCGAAGTCATGGCGCGCGACACCAAGCTCGGGCCCGAAGAAATCACCCGCGATATCCCGAACGTCGGTGAAGAAGCCCTGCGTAACCTCGACGAAGCCGGCATCGTTGCCATCGGCGCCGAAGTCCAGCCGGGCGATATCCTGGTCGGCAAGGTCACGCCGAAGGGCGAAAGCCCGATGACGCCGGAAGAAAAGCTGCTGCGCGCCATCTTCGGTGAAAAGGCCTCGGACGTGCGCGACACCTCGCTGCGCCTGCCGCCGGGCGTCGCCGGCACCATCGTCGAAGTCCGTGTCTTCAACCGTCACGGCGTCGAAAAGGACGAACGCGCCCAGGCTATCGAGCGCGCCGAAATCGACCGTCTCGGCAAGGACCGCGACGACGAACTGGCGATCCTGGAACGCAACATCTACGGCCGTCTCAAGGAAATCCTGGTCGGCAAGACCGCCATCTCGGGTCCGAAGGGCCTGGGCCGCGGCGAGATCACCGAAGACAAGCTGGGCGAAATCTCGCGCGGCCTGTGGTGGCAGATCGCCCTTGAAGACGAAAAGATCATGGGCGAACTCGAAGCCATGAAGCGCCAGTTCGAAGACGCCCGCAAGCGTCTGGACCGCCGCTTCGAGGACAAGGTCGAAAAGCTGCAACGCGGCGACGAACTGCCGCCGGGCGTCATGAAGATGGTCAAGGTGTTCGTGGCGGTGAAGCGCAAGCTGCAACCGGGCGACAAGATGGCCGGTCGCCACGGCAACAAGGGGGTTATCTCCAAGATCCTGCCGTGCGAAGACATGCCCTTCCTGGCCGACGGCACCCACGTCGACATCGTTCTGAACCCGCTGGGCGTGCCGTCGCGCATGAACGTCGGCCAGATCTTCGAAACCCACCTGGGCTGGGCCTGTGCCGGCGTCGGCAAGCAGATCGCCGGCCTTTTGGAAGAGTGGCAGAACGGCGGCCAGAAGCAGGCCCTGATCGACCACCTGCGCGGCGTCTACGGTCCCGACCAGGAACTTCCGGAAACGGAAGAAGAACTGGTCGAGCTGGCCCGCAACCTGTCCAAGGGCGTGCCGATCGCCACCCCGGTGTTCGACGGCGCCCACATCAGCGACATCGAGGACATGCTTGAATCGGCCGGTCTGGCGCGTTCGGGTCAATCGATCCTGTACGACGGCCAGACGGGCGAGCAGTTCAAGCGTCCCGTCACGGTCGGCTACATCTATATGCTGAAGCTGCACCACCTGGTCGACGACAAGATCCACGCACGCTCGATCGGGCCTTACTCGCTGGTCACCCAGCAACCGCTCGGCGGCAAGGCGCAGTTCGGCGGCCAACGCTTCGGCGAAATGGAAGTCTGGGCGCTCGAAGCTTACGGCGCGGCCTACACGCTCCAGGAAATGCTGACGGTGAAGTCCGACGACGTCGCCGGCCGCACCAAGGTCTACGAGGCCATCGTCCGCGGCGACGACAGCTTCGAAGCCGGTATCCCGGAATCGTTCAACGTGCTCATCAAGGAAATGCGCTCGCTGGGCCTCAACGTCGAACTGGAAAACGGGCAGGGCTAACCCCCGACCGACCTCATTCCCTTCCCCCGCGGCGCGGGGGAGGGGAACTCAAAAAGGGATGGACGGGGCCGGATGGCCGCCATTCCGCAACGAAGTTCTTATCTGACGGAAAGCTGGAATTCTCATGAACCAGGAAGTCCTCAATATTTTCAACCCGGTCCAGGTCGCTCCGACCTTCGACCAGATCCGCATCACCCTGGCCTCGCCGGAAAAGATCCTGTCGTGGTCGTTCGGCGAGATCAAGAAGCCGGAAACCATCAACTACCGCACGTTCAAGCCGGAACGTGACGGCCTGTTCTGTGCGCGTATCTTCGGTCCGACCAAGGACTACGAATGCCTGTGCGGCAAGTACAAGCGCATGAAGTACAAGGGCATCATCTGCGAAAAGTGCGGCGTCGAAGTCACCCTGTCGCGCGTCCGTCGCGAACGCATGGGTCACATCGAGCTGGCTTCGCCGGTCGCCCACATCTGGTTCCTGAAGTCGCTGCCGTCGCGGATCGCCATGATCCTCGACATGGCGCTGAAGGACGTGGAACGCGTCCTGTACTTTGAAAACTACATCGTCACCGAACCCGGCCTGACGTCGCTGAAGCTGAACCAGCTGCTGAACGAAGACGAATACTTCCGCTGCCAGGAAGAATTCGGCGATGACAGCTTCACCGCCGAGATCGGCGCTGAAGCCATCCGCAACATGCTGATCGGCATGAACCTCGCCGAGATCGCCGACAAGCTGCGCGCCGACCTGGTCGACAACACCTCGGAAATGAAGGCGAAGAAGTATTCCAAGCGCCTGAAGCTGATCGAATCGTTCATGGAATCGGGCAACCGCCCGGAATGGATGATCCTGACCGTCGTGCCGGTCATCCCGCCGGAACTGCGTCCGCTGGTGCCGCTGGACGGCGGCCGTTTCGCCACCTCCGACCTCAACGACCTGTACCGTCGCGTCATCAACCGGAACAACCGTTTGAAGCGCCTGATGGAACTGCGCGCGCCGGACATCATCATCCGCAACGAAAAGCGCATGCTGCAGGAATCGGTCGACGCCCTGTTCGACAACGGCCGCCGCGGCCGCGTCATCACCGGCGCCAACAAGCGTCCGCTGAAGTCGCTCGCCGACATGCTGAAGGGCAAGCAAGGCCGCTTCCGCCAGAACCTGCTCGGCAAGCGCGTCGACTATTCCGGCCGCTCGGTTATCACCGTCGGCCCGGAACTGAAGCTGCACGAGTGCGGCATCCCCAAGAAGATGGCGCTTGAGCTGTTCAAGCCCTTCATCTACGCGCGTCTCGACGCCAAGGGCCTGTCGGGCACCGTCAAGCAATCCAAGCGCATGGTCGAGCGTGAGCAGCCGCAAGTTTGGGATATCCTCGAAGAGGTCATCCGCGAACACCCGGTCATGCTGAACCGCGCGCCGACGCTCCACCGCCTGGGCATCCAGGCGTTCGAGCCCAAGCTGATCGAAGGCAAGGCCATCCAGCTTCACCCGCTGGTCTGTTCGGCCTTCAACGCCGACTTCGACGGCGACCAGATGGCCGTCCACGTGCCGCTGTCGCTCGAAGCCCAGCTCGAAGCCCGCGTGTTGATGATGTCGACCAACAACATCCTCTCGCCCGCCAACGGCCGCCCGATCATCGTGCCGTCGCAGGACATCGTGCTCGGCCTCTACTACCTGTCGCTGGTCAAGGACGGGGAAATCGGCGAGGGCATGATCTTCGGCAACCTGGACGAAATCCAGCAAGCCCTGGACTGCAAGGCCGTGTCGATGCACGCCAAGATCAAGTGCCGCTTCACGCAAAAGGACGCCGACGGTGTCGTGCGCACCAAGGTCGTCGATTCGACCGCCGGCCGCATGAAGATCGCGGCACTCCTGCCGTACAACGAAAACATCGGCCTGAAGGTCCTGGACAAGAACCTGACCAAGAAGGAAATCGGCAACCTGATCGACATCGTCTACCGCCACTGCGGTCAGAAGGCGACGGTGATCTTCGCCGACCAGATGATGGCGCTCGGCTTCAAGGAAGCAGCGCGCGCCGGCATCTCCTTCGGCAAGGACGACATCGTTATTCCGGAAACCAAGAAGGTTATCGTTCAGGAAACCCGCAACCTGGTCGAGGAATACGAGCAGCAATACGCCGACGGCCTGATCACCAAGGGTGAAAAGTACAACAAGGTCATCGACGCCTGGTCGAAGGCGACCGACCGCGTGTCGGACGAAATGATGAAGGAAATCAGCCGTAAGCATATGACCGCTGACGGCCGTGAAGCCGAAATCAACTCGATCTACATGATGGCCAACTCCGGCGCCCGCGGTTCGCAGGCCCAGATGAAGCAGTTGGGCGGCATGCGCGGCCTGATGGCCAAGCCGGACGGCTCGATCATCGAAACGCCGATCATTTCCAACTTCAAGGAAGGGTTGTCGGTTCTCGAATACTTCAACTCGACCCACGGCGCCCGTAAGGGTCTGGCCGACACCGCGCTGAAGACGGCGAACTCGGGTTACCTGACCCGCCGTCTGGTCGACGTCGCCCAGGACTGTATCATCATGGAAGAGGACTGCGGCACGACCAAGGGCATCACGCTCCGCGCCGTCGTCGAAGGCGGTGATGTGCTGGTTTCGCTGGGGCAACGCGTGCTGGGCCGCACCACAGCCGAGGACATCAAGGACACGGCCAGCGGCGACATCGCCGTCGAAGCCGACACCTATATCGACGAAGACGTGGTCGACCTCATCGAGGCGTCCGGCGTCCAGTCGGTGAAGGTCCGTTCGGTCCTGACCTGCGAGGCCGAACTCGGCACCTGCGCGGCCTGCTACGGCCGTGACCTGGCGCGCGGCACGCGCGTCAACATGGGTGAAGCGGTCGGCGTCATCGCGGCGCAATCGATCGGTGAGCCGGGCACGCAGCTGACGATGCGGACCTTCCACATCGGCGGCACCGCCCAGGTCGCGGAGCAATCGTTTTACGAAACGACGACCGACGGCACCGTGAAGATCAGCAACGGCAACACCGTTCGCGGCTCGCACGGCGACCTGATCTCGATGTCGCGCAACCTGACCCTGACCATCAACCACGACGGCAAGGACCGCGAGACCTACAAGGTCAGCTACGGTGCGCGCCTGCGTATCGAAGATGGCGCCACGGTCAAGAAGGGCCAGCGCATCGCCGAGTGGGACCCCTATACCACGCCGATCATCACCGAAGTCGGCGGCAAGGTGCGCTACGAGGATCTGACCGACGGCACGTCCGTTCGCGAAGAAACCGACGAAGCCACCGGCATCACCAACCGCGTCGTCGTCGATTGGCGCGGCTCGTCCAAGTCGGCGGACGTCCGTCCGGCCATGGCCATCACCGACGACAGCGGCGCGTATAAAAAGCTGACCAATGGCGGTGACAGCCGTTATTCGCTGCCCGTCGGCGCCATTCTGTCGGTCGGCAACGGTGACGAGATCAAGCCGGGCGACATCCTGGCCCGTATCCCGACCGAAGGGGCCAAGACCCGCGACATCACTGGCGGTCTGCCGCGCGTCGCCGAACTGTTCGAAGCCCGCCGTCCGAAGGATTGCGCCGTCATCGCCGAAATGGATGGCCGCGTTGAATTCGGTCGCGACTACAAGAACAAGCGCCGCATCAAGATCACCCCCGACGGTGACGGCGAAGCGGTCGAGTTCCTGATCCCGAAGGGCAAGCATATCTCCGTCCACGACGGCGATATCATCCAGAAGGGCGACTACATCATCGACGGCAACCCCGATCCGCACGATCTGCTGCGTATCCAGGGCGTCGAGGCCTTGGCCGAATACCTGGTCAACGAAGTGCAGGAAGTCTATCGCCTGCAAGGCGTGCCGATCAACGACAAGCACATCGAAGTGATCGTGCGCCAGATGCTGCAAAAGGTGGAAATCCTCGACGCCGGCGACACCGGGCTGATCAAGGCCGACCACCTCGACAAGGCTGAAGTCGACGCCGAAAACGTCAAGGCGGAAAAGCGTGGCGGCCGTCCGGCCCTGACGCAGCCCGTCCTGCTCGGCATCACCAAAGCCTCGCTGCAAACGCGTTCGTTCATCTCGGCGGCGTCGTTCCAGGAAACCACTCGCGTCCTGACCGAAGCTTCGGTCCAGGGCAAGATCGATACGCTCGACGGCCTGAAGGAAAACGTCATCGTCGGCCGTCTGATCCCGGCCGGCACCGGCGCCTACCTTCGCTCGCTGCAACGCATCGCCCTCAAGCGCGACGAGCAATTGTCGCACCAGCGCGAAGAGGCGATGGAGCCGCTGCCGACGGAAGTCCTGCTCGAAGCCCCGGCGCCCGCCGGCGAGTAATTGGTTCCAAGCCAAAGTCAAAAGGCCGCCGGGGCAACCGGCGGCCTTTTTTCTTGTCCGGTTGACATCTACGAAGAACTTCGTATACGATGATCTTCGTAGATCGGAGACGTGTCATGCCCGACGCCGCCCAATATCTTGCCGCCCTGGAGATCACGCTGCTGCATAGCCTGTGGCAAGGGGCTGTGATCGCCTTCGCCGTGGGGAGTCTCTCCGCCAGGTCCCGGCCTCAAGCCCGCTATGTCATGGCACGAGGCGGATTGCTGATCATGCCGTTCGCGGCCGTGGCGACTTTTTGGCTGACACTTGGTCACCTGGAAACCGGAGCGGGGCAGGGCGCAGGGACAAGTCCCATGACCGCCCTGGCGCCTTGGATCGATGGGGCCTGGCTCGCGGGCGCCCTGGGGCTTCTGGCACGCGCGAGCATTGGGTTTTGGGGCCTTTGGCGCCTGGATGCCAAAGCTATTCAACCTCCCGCCTGGCTGGATGAGCTGTTCCGCGTCACAGCCATGCGCATGGGCGTCGGCGGTGTGCGTCTCAAGCTTTTACCTCGGGGCGCGGGCCCGTTTACCATCGGCGTCCTGCGGGCGGTCGTCTACATGCCGGTATCGGCCGTGACGGCGCTGACGCCGGAGCAGATCGAGGCTGTGCTCGCCCACGAATGCGAACACGTCCGCCGGCATGATTTTGCCTGGAACCTCGTCCAGGTCGTGATCGAAGCGGCCCTTTTTTACCATCCGGGCATGTGGTGGCTCAGCGCACGCATGCGCGATGACCGTGAACTGTGTTGCGACGACGCGGCGGTTGCGGCCTGCCGGCAGGAACTGACCTATGCGTCGGCCTTGCTGGCTCTGGAGGAGGGCCGCCGCGGCGCATCCCTGGCCATGGCGCTCAATGGCCAGGGCCCAAGCCTGCTCAACCGGATCCGCCGCCTGCTGGCGCCGGAGGTAACAGACCGGCCCAGGCTTTCGATTGTATCCAGAGGCTTGGCCATAGCCTGTGTCTTCGCGGGAGCGATGGCCTTCATCGCCGGTGCGCCTCATCCTGCAAGACTCGCCGCGCCCCATGTGGCAGGGCTTCGTTCGGCCACGATGGCCGTAACCGCCAAGCCGTCAGCCGCGGTCAAGCCGGTCGTCCACCGGCGCCGGTCGATGGCGAGCGCACACGTTCCGGATGGCGGGGAACATGCCGTCTCGGCGCAACAGCAGGCTCGCGATCGTGAAAACGCCCGGCGCAACAGCCTGATCGTACAGCACACGGTTCCCCCTGAACAGGCGGTGGCGGACGCCGAAGCCGCCCGCCGTGAAGCCGCTCGCGCACCAGCTTCCGCCTAACGCCTCCCACTCCAACGCGTCCTCCCACCGCGGCCAGCCGTCGCGGCCGTCCTCCCATGCCAGGTTCTTCCCATGACCCGACGTTTACTGATCCATGCCTTGATGATGTTGCCCGCCCTTGGCCTGGCGACCGCCGCCGCCCGCGCCGACACTCTGGACGAGACGATGCGTCATGCCCTGCAAAGCGCCCATATTCCCGGCATGGCCGTGGCCGTCGTTCGTAACGGCAAGCTTGTGCGCACCTCGTCCTACGGCAGGGCGTCGCTGGAATATAATGCGCCGGTCAAGGCCACGACCCCTTTCGAGATCGCCTCGGCGGGCAAGATCTATACGGCCGTGCTGTTGATGCGGCTGGTCGACAAACACAAGATCGACCTCGATGCGCCGGTCGGCCGTTACGTGTCGGGCCTGCCGGCGCAATGGCAGGGCATCACTGTCCGCAACCTTGCAACCCATATGTCGGGCTTGGGTGAGGCGGATATCCGTCCCGGCACGCTTGATACCCTTGATGCGGTCAAACAAGCCTTTGCCGTCAAGGTCGTTTCACCTCCGGGCCAGCGGGCCGACTATACCGGCTTCGACTACACCCTGCTGCAGCTCGTCCTTGAAACCGTGGGCGGCAAACCTTTCGCGCAACTCATTCACGATGAGGTCGTCCAGCCGGCCGGGCTGCAGTGCACCGCCTTCGACAATGCGCGCGACCTCGGCCCGCAGCGCGTCGCCGATCCCATTCCCGGCCGCGCCGACTATTACCGCTGGGTGGACGGCGCCAACCAGAGGCGCTGGTTCCTCTACACGAAGTACGCCTACGCCGCCGGCGGGATTTATGCCTGCGCGTCGGACATGGCGCGTCTACTGGCGAAAATCGACGACGGCGACCTGCTCAGTCCGGCGTCGCGAAGGGCATTGGAAACACCGACGCCCTTGCCGGGGGGCGGAACGTCCGAGTTTGCCGTGGGCTGGGCGACGGGCATCTATCGCGGCCATCGCTGGGTCGGCCATAGCGGCGGGCCGGCCTTTGCCGACGTCATGTATTTTCCCAACGACCATGTCGGGGTCGTGGTGTTCACCAACCAGCAAAAATTGTCACCTCGGCTGGCGGCCCTGGTGGCCGACCCTTACATCCCGGCGCCGCGGGGATACTTTGATCCGCATATGACGGATGAGGCGCCGGCCTTGACGGAAACGGCGCGGCAGGTCCTGGCAGGGGTTGCGTCGGGCCACGCGCCCGCCGATCTGTTCGCTCCCGGCGTCGGGCATGACTTTCTGGACGATCTCAACGACATCGGGCCGGTCTGGGCCGGTCTTTTCGGGCACCTGGACCGGCTCATTCTCGAACAGGACGCACGCGCGGCGGACGGTTCGCGGACCCGCCACTATCGTGCTGTGTTTGGATCGCATGCCCTGGGCTTCGATTTCGGCTTCGATGCGTCGGGCCGTGTGGTCTCGATCAACTCCGGCGGCGACTGAGGCGTGACTTGCCGCCAGCCATCCTCTTGGTTATGCTCACCCGTAAACGGGGAGACGGGGATGAAACAGCTTCGGATCACACTGGCGCTCGCGGCAAGTCTGCTGGCCCTGGCCGCTTGCGACCGCTTCCAGGCGCCGTCGCAGCCGCAGGGCTCGGTCGCCGCCATGGCCCTGGCCTACATGCAAAAAGACGACCCCGACGGCTATTCGCACGTCAAGCGCCTGGCGGATCCGATGTCCGATCCGGAAGTGCAATTCTACGCCGGCTGGCCCAAGCTGAAGCACCGCCTGGCGCCGGTCGCGGTCGTCGACAATGGCTGCGGCGTCGTCACAAAAACCGATGACAGCCTCAAGCAATATAGCGGCGTCGTGGCCCAGATGAGCGCCGCGGAAGCCGACGGCTATATCGTCAAATCGGCCTATGCCGGTTATGCCCGCGCCCAGGCGGCGGTCGCCAGCCTGATCGACCATGGCGCGATGCCGCAAGGCCTGAAGACGGATGACCAGTCGGCCCTGGCCTGGATGACCAAGGCGGCCAACCAGGGCGACGACGAGGCGCAGTACCAACTCGGCCAATATTACGAAAGCGGTCGCTATGCCGATCGCGACCTGGCCCAGACCGTGACCTGGTACGGCAAGGCCGCTGACGGCGGCAATCTGCGCGCCACCGTGGCCCTGGCCGATCTCTATATGGACGGCAACCAGGTGCAGCCCGACACCGACCGCGCGCTCGATCTCTACCGCAAAGCCGCCGATTCCGACGACGAGAAGGCCGAGGTGGCGCTGGGGACAGCCTATTACGACGGCAAGGCGGTCAAGAAGGACTACGCCAAGGCCGCCAAATATTATGACATGGCGACGCACCATTGCGACCATACCGCGCAGTTCCGCCTGGGCTTCCTCTACCAGACGGGCCAAGGCGTCGGCCATGACGACGCCAAGGCTGCCGACCTCTATGGCCAATCCGCGAAATGGCAATCGAGCGCCGCCTACAATCTCGGCCTGATGTACGAAAAGGGCCAGGGCGTGCCCCAGGACTATGCCAAGGCGGCCGACAATTTCAAACTCGGCGTTGACCGCGGCGATCGGTCGTCGGCCGGCGAACTGGCCAAGCTCTATGACAAGGGCCAGGGCGTCGAAAAGGACACGACCAAGGCGCGCGACCTCTATTGCAAGGCCAATGACCAGTTTAACTGCCTGCGCCTGAAGGTCTTCGGCGGCGGGGCTTCGGAGTCCGCTTCGGCGGGTTAAACCGCCTTCCGGGCCCGCAGGTGCAGGAAGATCGGCACCACGCGGGTGTCCTCAACGATCGGGTGGGCGGCGGCCACTTCGTCCGACGCCGCGGGCTCGCCCAGCTTTTCGATGATCAGCCCGGCCGCCACGACCATGTCGACCCAGGCGCTAAGCGTACGGTGAAAGCGCGGAATCTGGAACTGGGGTATCTCTGCGCGTTCCTCGGCCGAGGTCGAGCTGAACCACCAGCGATCGACTTCCCCATCCATGCTGTCGAAATAGCGCGCGATCTCGATCGCCCGGGTCGAGCCATCCGGATTGCGCAGCGTCTTGCGATAGGGCGGTACAAAGCACGGGTGCAGGATCGAAAACTGTAAAAAGCCGCCGGGCTTGAGCACGCGCGCCGCTTCCATGACGGCCTTTTCCGGCCCAGGCATGTCCATCAGCGACATGAAGGCCGTGGCGAAATCGAAGCTGGCCGTGGCGAAGGGCAGGGCATGGGCGTCGGCGATCTGATAATCAATGTTGCCGCCAGCTTCCTGCGCATGGCGGATAAAGGTCGGCGCGACGTCGATGCCGGTCATGCGTGCGCCCAGGCTTGCGATCTGGCGGGTATTGCCGCCTTCGCCGCAGCCGATATCGATCCCTGACAGGCCGGCGACCTGTGGCAGCATGGCCAGGAAGGCCGGTGTATTCAGCGCATCGCGATAGACGTCGTAGCCGGCGCGCGCCTGACGTGTCCAGGTCTCGGCATTGCCTTCCCAAAAGGCCGCCACGTCTTCCAGTTCCATACTCGCCTCCCCAGTTTTATGGCGCCGAATTAGCCTAACACGCCTCGGGTGGCCAGGCCCGATCGCCAGGGCTGCCGAAACTTCGCAAGGGGATTGACCGAATGTCACCTACAGGTTACATGTAACCTGTAGGTGACATGGCGGCAAAGAACGGGAGCCATCCGATGAATGACAACGAAACGCTTCTGCGGCGAGCCGAGACTTTGGCCAACGTGCGGCGGCTTCTGCTGGCGGTCAATGCCGTCGCCTATTTCGGCTGGATCGGCGCCCAGGCGCTATACTTCATCCCTCAAAACACGGTGACCAAAGCCCAGGTCACGGACATTGAATTCGTCCTCGGTCCCGTATGGCTGGTCAGCCTTATCGGACTGGTGCTGACTTTCTTTTGGCGGCGTGATGTGCGCGCGCTGATCGACGACGAACGCACCGCCAAACTCACGCTACGCGCCTTTCAGGCCGGTTATGGCGCGTTGCTTGTCGCCATTTTCCTCCTGAGTGTTCTCCCCCTTTTGGGCTTACATCTGAATGTTCTGGCGATCCCCCCGCTTCTGATGTCCCTGGGTGTCGCGGTGCCGCCGCTGACCTACGCCGCCCTTTACCGGAGCTGAACGTGGTCGAGCAGTTGAAGACGAACCTCAAGCAGTTTCGCGTGGACCGCAACCTGACCCAGGCCGACCTGGCCGTAATGGTCAAGGTGTCGCGCAAGACGATCAACACCATCGAAAACGAGGTGTTCGTGCCGTCGACCCTGTTGGCCCTGCGGCTGGCGCGCATCCTGAACGTCGAAGTCGAGGACCTGTTCTATCTGGAGGAGCGATGAAAAGCCGATACAACACAAGGCCGTACAGGATCCCGCCAAAGCCGGGAGTGGAACGCCGGCGCCGGCTTATGCTGTATGTGTCGGCGATCAGCGGTCCGATTGCCATGATGGTCATGATCGCGGCCGCCGCTTTGGCCTGGCATTAGACGCCGGATCGAATCGAAAACTTATCCGACGCGACGCATGGTCTGCCTCCTTTCCAGACATCAGGAGGCCCACATGGCCGACGTATGCGACGTTCTTCTGCGACTGATCGCCGAAGCCGGGGTTCAGCACGTGTTCGGCGTGCCGGGCGACTCGATCAATGCCCTGACCGACGCCATCCGGCGCCAGAAGGATGTGCGCTTCATCCACGTGAACCATGAGGAATCCGGCGGGTTCGCCGCGGTGGGCCAGGCCAAGCTGACCGGCAAGCTCGGCGTCTGCTGCGGCACGTCGGGGCCGGGCGCCATCCACCTGTTGAACGCGCTCTACGACGCCAAGACCGATAGGGCGCCCATCCTGGCCATCACCGGCCAGGTCGAGACCAGGATGATCGGCAGCGACTACCAGCAGGAAATCGACCTGCACGCCCTGTTCGAGGACGTCGCCATCTATAACCAGGTCGTCACCAGCCCCGAACACTTCGCCTATGTCGCGGTCCAGGCGATCCAGGCGGCCCTGGAAAGGCGCGGCGTCGCCCATATCAACATCCCGCTCGACATGGCGACCAAAACCGTGCCCGGCCATGAGAAATGGCACGTGCGCCTGCCGGACCCAGCCGTTGTCCCGGCCCGGGACAGCGATATCGACCAGGCCGCCGCCATCCTCAACACCGCGCAAAAGCCCGCCATCCTGGCCGGGATCGGCTGCACAGGCGCCGAAGCCCAGGTCCTGGCCCTGGCCGAAAAGTTGAAGGCGCCTGTCATCCATGCCCTGCGCGCCAAGGACCTGTTCCCGGAATCGCACCCGCTGTCCATCGGCGGCATCGGCAATTTAGGCATCACGCCCTCGGTCCATGCCTTCGACCATGCCGACGCCTTGCTGATGATCGGCACCAGCTTTCCTTACAGCGAATACCTGCCGAAAAAGGCGAAAGTCATCCAGATCGACCGTGAGCCGCGCCAGATCGGCAAGCGCATCCCGGTCGATTGCGGTATCGTCGGCGATGCTGCAGCCGTGCTCGAGCGGTTGATCCCCGCCATCGACGCCAAGCCGGCGCGCCGCTTCCTCGAAGAGGTGCAAAGCCACAAGGCCTCTTGGCGCCACGAGATGGCCGCCCAGGTCGCCCGCAAGACCGGCCCGATCCATCCGGCGCGCCTGGCTCACCTGGTCGGCGAAGCGGCGGACGATAATGCCGTCTTCTGCTGCGATACGGGCGAAGTCACCGGCTGGGTGGCGCGCTTCCTCGACGTGCGCCCGGGCCAGAAGTTCACGGTGTCCGGCCTGCTGGCGACCATGGCGTTCTCCCAGGGCGCGGCGATCGGCGCAAAACTCGCCATGCCCGAGCGCCAGACCATCGTCCTGACCGGCGACGGCGGCTTTTCCATGCTGATGACCGACTTCTCGACCGCGGTGAAATATAAGCTGCCGATGCTGATCGTCGTCTTCAACAACCGCAAGCTCGGCCTCATCCAGATGGAGCAGGAGGTCAAGGGCATGCCCAATTACGAGACCGACCTGCACAATCCGGACTTCGCCGCCTATGCGCGGCTATGCGGCGGTGACGGCCTGCGCGTCGAGGATCCGGAAGCCTTGCCCGAAGCCATTCGCCAAGGCCTGAGCTCACCGGTGCCCTTCGTGCTTGACGTCCTGACCGATCCTGAGGCCGTCCTGGTCCCGCCCAAGGTGACGGCCGCCCAAGCCGCGCATTTCGCCGCGGCCAAGGCGAAGGAAATGGTGGGGCAAGGTAACTAGCCGGCCTCGGCGACCATCGCGCTGCGTTGCATCCGCCGGCGATAAAGCACGGGATCGAACACGGCCACGCCGATCAGAATGATCGCGGCCGCAACACCTTGCTGCATGGGACTGAGTGTCAAGCCGGGCAACAACGCCAGGGCCAGCAGCACGACGATGCCGAGGACATGCAGGCGGGCGATCTGGCCGGTAACGGCGCGGATGAACAAAGCATTGCCGATAAGATACAGCGCCGGTCCACCGAGCACCGTCAGGCGCATCCCGGGATCGTCGGCCAGTTGCGTGTGGGTCAGCACCTGCTGGCATCCGACCGCTGTCAGGATGATCCCCGCGGCCAGCACGATATGCAGATAGGTATAGACGGTGCGCGCCAGTCGACCGGGGAAGGCGTCGCGGCTGATGGCGCGCGCCCCTTTCTCGGCTGTCAGCCCGAAATAGAGCCACCACAGCGCCACGCAAGTCACGAAGCCGGTGGCGAAAGCCACAACCGTCAACAGGTCGATCGACCGGCTGCCGAAGCTTTCGCCGATCTCGACGACGGTTTCGCCCAGCGCGATCATGATGAACAGGCCTGAGCGCTCAGCCATGTGCCCGCCGTCGACGTCCCAATCGGCCAGTTGCGACGGACCCAGTCCCGGCACGTAGAACATGGCCCAAGGCGCGGCATATTCACAACCGATGGCGATCCCCCACAGCACCAGCTTTTGCCCCGGAACCAACGCGCCGGCGATCCAGAAGGCGGCCGCCACGATGAGCCAGACCATGACGCGCAGGAAGTTGAGAAAATGCCCGTGGCCGCGGCTATAGGCGCACAGGGTCGTAAACCCGGTCCGGCCCAGTTGCATGGTGACATAGCAGCCGGCGAAGATCATCCCGGCGCGGTCATCGCTGAAGGCTTGCGGGATAGCGGTGCTCATCACCAAGCCCAGCGCGGCCAGGATGAACATCATCCAGCGCACCGGCCCCTTTTCCGGATCCAGCCAGTTGGTCGTCCACGAGGTGTAGACCCAGACCCACCACACCGCCAGCAGGAGCAGCAGGGTCTGCATGGCGCCGGTGACGGTGAAATGCGACAGCAGCAGATGCGACAGCTGCGTGATGGCGAAGACGAAGATGAGGTCGAAGAACAGCTCGACGCTGGCCACGCGATTAGCGTTGGGAAGGGTGCGGTCACGATAGAGGGCGCGCAGGGCGGGCAACAGCGACATCGGTGATCTCCTCCACGCGATGATCTTAAGCGGCTTTACGCCTTCCTGACAATCGGCTGGTCGCCGGGCATGGTGCGCTTAGGTCTATCAGCCTAGCCCTGGACGCTCACTCCCGGAGGGAATTCCATGGCCGATACCGTCAACCCGAACGTCGCCGCCAATACGCCGGTGCCTTACACGCCCGACGTCGAAAAGGTCGAGGCCGACGAGGTCGATCTCGTGGCCGACCTGACCGACGCCATCCTAAGTATCAGCCATAAGACCCATGCCGATGGCCACCAGGCGATGCGCGGCGTCCACGCCAAGAGCCACGCCTTGTTGTGCGGTGATCTCCAGGTCCTGGCCGGCTTGCCGCCGCAATTGGCCCAGGGCCTGTTCGCGCGCGAAGCGACCTATCCGGTGATCCTGCGCTTTTCCACTACGCCCGGCGATATCCTGCCGGACAGCGTCTCGACCCCACGCGGCCTGGCCCTCAAGGTGATCGGCGTCGACGGCGAGCGCTTGCCGGGCGCCGGCGGCCAGACCCAGGACTTCGTCATGGTCAACGGCCCCGCCTTTTCGGCGCCCAATGGCAAGGCCTTTCTGGCCAGCCTCAAGATGCTGGCGGCGACGACCGATCGCGTCGAAGGCGTCAAGGTCGCCGTATCCAAGGTCTTGCAGGGCACGGAAAAAGTCATCGAAAGCCTTGGCGGCAAAAGCGGCACGGTGCGCAGCTTGGGCGGCGAACCGGCGCACCATCCGCTCGGCGAAACCTATTTTTCCCAGGTGCCCGTCCGTTACGGCGACTATATCGCCAAGATCAGCATGGCACCGGCGAGCGACACCTTGCACGACCTGACAAACGCCGGCGTCGATATCGACAGTCACCCGTTTGCCATTCGCGAGGCGATGATCGACTATTTCGCCGTTCACGGCGGCGAGTGGGATCTCCGCGTGCAGTTGTGCACCGATCTCGAAGCCCTGCCGATCGAGGACGCCGCCAAGGTCTGGCCCGAGGACCAAAGCCCGTTCATGACCGTGGCGCGCCTGCACGTGCCGCCGCAGACCGCCTGGTCGGAGGCGCGCTCGGCCGCGGTCGACGACGCCATGTCGTTCTCGCCCTGGCACGGCATCACCGCGCACCAACCCCTGGGCTCGATCATGCGCCTGCGCAAACGCGTCTACGAGGCTTCGGTCGCCTTCCGCTCGGAAAAGTCGGGCCAAGTCATCCACGAGCCCACCGAACTGCCCGCCGTTTTCAACGAAAACGGCGGCAGTGAGGATGGAACGAATGTCTTCTATCCCTGAAGGGAAACCGACCGGCCGCACACCCAGCCCGACGCCCAGGCCCATTGGAAGTTATAGCCGCCAAGCCAGCCGGTGACATCGACGCATTCGCCGATGAAATAAAGGCCCGGGCACAGCTGGCTTTCCATGGTCTGCGACGACAGGCCCTTGGTGTCGATGCCGCCGACGGTGACTTCCGCCGTGCGATAACCTTCGGTGCCCAGCGGCACCAGGGTCCAGCGATTGATGGCATCGGCCAGGCTCTTGACGCCGGCATTGGACATTTCGGCGACGCGGCTGTCGCCTTTCAAACCGCTCCATGCGATCAGGCGGTCGCTGAGCCGCCGTGGCAGGTATTCGGCCAGGGCATTGTCGAGGTTCTGCTTGCCACGGCTATTGCGGCGCGCCGACAGGTCGGCGGCCACGTCGACCTCGGGCAGCAGGTCGATGGTCAGTGGCTGGCCCGGCCGCCAATAGGAGCTGATCTGCAGGCAGGCCGGTCCCGAAAAGCCGCGATGGGTAAACAGGAAGCCATCGGTGAAGGCCATGTTCCCGGCGCTCACCTTGGCGGTCAGCGACACCCCGGCCAGTCCCTCATTGGCCTTCAGCTTGTCATCACCCAGCGTGAAGGGCACCAGGCCGGGCTGGGGGTCGATGATGTCATGGCCGAACTGGCGCGCGATCTCATAGGCGAAGGGCGTCGCGCCCATCTTCGGGATCGACAGCGCGCCGGTGGCGATGACGAGGTTTCGTGCCTGGACGATGCGGCGGCCGATGGCAATCTCGAACAGGTCGCCCTTGTCGATGCGGTCGATTTGCGTATTGAGCCAGAGCTCGCCGCCGGCCGCCTCAAGGTCGTCGAGCAGCATGTCGATAATGTCCTGGGCCGACGTCTCGCAGAACAACTGGCCTTCGGTCTTTTCGGTATAGGGGATGCCGCGCGCCGTGACGCGATCGAGGAAGTCCCAGGGCGTAAACCGTTTCAGCGCCGAGATGCAAAAGGGCGGGTTGTCGGACAGGTAGTTTTTCGGCGTGGCCTGCAGGTGGGTAAAGTTGCACTTGCCGCCGCCGGAAATGCGGATTTTTTCCGCCGGGCGTTTGGCGTGGTCCAGCACGGCGATGCGCAGACCGCGCCGGGCGGCTTCGATCCCGCACATCAGGCCGGCGGCGCCGGCGCCCAAAATGATCGCATCAAAAGGTTCGGCCAAAAAAATGATCCTAAAAAAACAGAGTGATTGCCCTTACGGCTATCTTGCCGTTGGCGGCAATTAAGCTAAGGTCGCGCCGCTATCTACCCCCAAATGAGGAGACGGGCCATGTCCGATCTGCAAACGATCACGCAAAAAATCTCGGACGCCATCGGCGAAAACTGCGGCCTGGGCAAGGTCATCAAGGTTGATTTCGGCGATGCCGGCAAGATCCTGATCGACGCCGCCACGGTTCCGAACAAGGTCAGCAATGACGACGGCCCGGCCGACACGACGATCCAGATCACCATCGACGACCTGATGGCCCTATCCAAGGGCACGCTGGACCCGATGATGGCCTTCATGACCGGCAAGCTGAAGGTCCAGGGCGACATCGCCCTGGCGCAGAAACTGGCGCCGCTGTTGAAGGGCGCGTAAGGGAAGGCGAGGGGCCGCGGGCCCCTCGACCCCGGAACTTGACGGGGATGAACCGAGCTTCGCGGATAAATAATAACCTTCGCTGCCCCCCAATCGAGGGGGCAGCGAAGGTTATTTCTTGTGCGCCAATCTCAGTGCGCCTCTGTCAGGTCCCGGGGTCAAGGGGGGCTTGCACCCCTTGCCTTTGCCTTCACCTTCGGCGCCGTCTCCGGCAGGAACCCCAGCGCGACCAAACCGATCGCCGCCGCGCCCGCCAGATACCAGCCCGGCGTCAGCGGATCGCGGGTGACCTGGGTCAGCCAGGTAACGACAAACGGCGTCGACCCGCCGAACACCGAGATGGCAAAGGCATAGGTCGCGCCCGCCGTTCCCGCCCTGACCCGTGCCGGCAGGGCCTCGACCGCGACCGTCAGGGCCGGTGTCCCGCCAATCGCCACCAACGCGCCCAGCACCGCCGCGGTCAGCAGCAAAGCCGCCGGCGACCGCGTAGCGACGACCAGGACCAGCAAGGGCACGGCCAAGACTCCGGCGAGCAGCGTCGTGATCATCATCGGCAGCCGCCGGCCGAAGCGGTCGCTCAACGCCCCGCCGAGGATAGCAAAGGTCGCACCGCACGTTCCGCGCACCAATGTCGCGGCAAAACCCACGCCCGCATCCATCTTCAACGTGCTGATCGCATAGGTCGTCAGGGTGTTGAGCACATAGGTGCCGACCGTCGACGAGGCCAGGATGACGAAGGTCAACACCACCATGCGCGCCAGGCCGCCAGGGATCGGTTCGGATGCGACTCTCGACGCGGCGTGCAGGGTTTCGGGCAGGGCGCGGCGAACGATCAGCCCGATCGGCACGACCATCACCCCGCCCAGCAAGGCGACGCGCCAGCCCCAGCCATCCATCGCCGCCGCACTAAGATGTCCCGACAGCCAGAACCCGACAATGCCGACCACGGCGATGGACGCCTGTTGCGTGGCGATCTGCAGTGATCCGAATAGCCCCCGCTGGGACACCGGCGCACCTTCGACCAGCAGGGCGGTCGTCGGTCCGACCTCACCGCCCAGCGCGAAGCCCTGCAGTAGCCGCCATGCCAGGGCCAGGATCGGCGCGGCTATGCCGATCTTGGCAAATCCCGGCGTGCAGGCCATGCCCAGCATCGAGACGCCCATCAGCGCGAACGACAGCAGCATGGCCGGCTTGCGTCCCGCCCGATTGGCGAATAGGCCGATGACGATCCCGCCCAGCGGCCGCGTCAGGAACCCGGCGCCGAACGTCGCCAAGGCCAGCAGCAAGCTGGTCTCCGGCCGGCTCGACGGAAAGAAGGTTTTGCCGATGGGAATGGCGAAAAACGAAAAGATCAGGAAGTCGTAGAATTCCAGCGCATTGCCGGCGACGATGGCGGCGAGGTGCCGCTTGCTCAGGACCGACTCTGTAGGAACCCGCTCAATCATTGAGACAGGACACCAGCAAAGCCGGCCTCTGGCAACGAAAACTTATAGCGCTTTAAACGACGGCGGCCGATCGGCCATGGCCGAGCCGTAGGCCAGGTCCGGCACATCCGACATGGTGAACTTCAAGGTGCCGCCCGCCATGATGTCGGCATAGCTGATCCAGGTCTTGGTGTAGCGCTTGCCGTTCAAGGTCGCGCCCTTGATGTACATGTGCGTGTCGTCGACCTTGTCGGCGATGATCGTGAACGTCTTGCCGCCGGGCAGCGGGATCTCCGCCTTGGGGAAGAGGGGCGAACCGAATACATAGATCGTGCTGACCGGATCGACCGGATAGAAGCCCAGCGCGCTCAGGATGTACCAGGCGCTCATCTGGCCGCAGTCCTCGTTGCCCGACAGGCCGTCGAGCTCGGCGCGGTACTGCGTCTTCAGCAGCATGCGCACGCGGGCCTGGGTCTTGTAGTGGGCGCCGCAGAAGGCATAGAGATAGGCGATATGGTGTGACGGTTCGTTGCCTTGGACATATTGCCCGATCAGGCCGGTCATGTCGGGCGGGGCGTCCGGCGGCAGGTCCGACGGCGCCGTGAACAGGGCGTCGAGCTTGGTCTCGAACGGCTTGTCGCCGCCGAACATGTCGATATAGGTATAGACGTCGTGCTGGTTGAAGAAGGTCGCCTGCCAGGCATTGCTTTCGGTGAAGTCCCACCACTTCAGTGAATTGTGGCCCATGGCATTGGGAACGAAGGGCAGAGCCCAGGTGCCGTCCTTCAGCTTCGGCCGGGTGAATTGTGTCACCGGATCAAAGACATTCTTGTAATTCCTCGACCGTTCTCTCAGCTTGGCTGCCGAGTCGGCATCGCCGGCCGCCTGGGCCATCCGCGCCATGGCCCAGTCGTCGTAGCAGTATTCCAGCGTCTTGCTGACCGACTCGCCTTCGCTGTCGGCGGCGATGTAGCCGTTGGCGCGATAGGCGGCCAGGCCCGGGCTGAAGCGTTCGAAGGCCAGCTTGCGATACAGCGTCCAGGCCTTTTGCGCGTCGACGCCCGGCATGCCCTTGGCCAGGGCTTCGGCGATGACCGAGGTCGAGTGCCAGCCGATCATGCAGAAGGTCTCGATGCCCTGCAGCGGCCAGATGCACGGGCCGGACGGGCTTTGCATCCCCATGTCGATCAGGTTGGCGGCGAAGTCGGCGGCGCGAACGGGGTCAATGATGGACAGCATCGGATGCAGGGCACGGTAAGTGTCCCACAAGCTATAGGTGCTGTAATTGCCGCGGCCGGGCATCGTCTGGTGAATGGCCGTATCCATGCCGCGATAGCGCCCGTCGAGGTCGCAGAACAGGGTCGGCCCCAGCTTGGCATGATAAAGACCGGTATAGAAAATCTTGCGATCGGTGGCGTTAGGCGTCTCGATATGAATGTGCGCGAGCTCGGTCTCCCAGGCTGTAGCGGCATTGCCGCGTACGCGCTCGAAGTCGAAGTCGGGCACTTCCTTGAGATTGTTGATGGCGCCGTCGATGTCGACCGACGAGATGCCGACCTTGACCAGCAGCGGCGTCGACAGTGTCTGGTTGAAGTTGATAACGCATTTCAGCATCGAGCCTTCGATGCTGGTCGTGCCGTCGAGCGTCGGCAAGTCATTGTCATAAAAAGTCGTATTCACAAAGGGTTGTGAGAATTTCATGGCAAAGTGGATGACCCGGCCGGGCGCCCAAAGCTGGACGCGGCGCGTGCCGACCAGGGTATCGTTGCCGACGATCTTGAGCATGGCTTCGGTGACGGGGGTGGGCGTCGCCGGATTGGATTGCCCGCCGTGGTGCCAATCGATCAACAGATGCGCATTGGCGCCGGCTGGGAACGTATAGCGATGCAGGCCGACGCGCGCCGTCGCCGTCAGTTCGGCAACGATGCCCGTTTCCCGAAAGCCCAGGCGGTAATAGCCGGGCACCGAGACTTCTTGGTCGTGGTGCATCGGCATGCGATAGGAGTTTTGCGGCGCCAGGCGTGTGCCGGGATTGAGGTTGACCTCGCCGACACCCGGCACGACCAAAAGGTCCATCATGTCGATGCCGCCCGTGCCCGACAGGTGGGTGTGCGAGAAGCCCATCACCGTGGTGTCGTCGTGATAATAGCCCGAGCAGGCGTCCCAACGGGAATTGTCGGTATCGGGGCTCAGCTGCACCATGCCGTAGGGCACGCTGGCGCCAGGATAGGTGTGGCCGTGGCCGCCGGTGCCGATCATCGGATCGACGAACTGGCTGACGCCGGCGGCGGCGACCGCCTGTTGCGCCAAGGTGCGCAATGGAAGGCCGGCGGCAACCCCAGCCGCGGCGGCGGAAGCCAGAAGATGACGGCGAGACAGCATGGAATCCCCCTGTAAGTGGTTACTATGTATCATCCGCAACCGGCGCGGCACGTCAAGACAGGATTTGACCACGAACCACACGAAAAGCACGAACAAGAAAGGCGACATGGCCCTCCGCGCGAAGCGCTCTATTTTCAATTGGTACGGCGCTTCGCGCGGACGTTATCCAAATCCTGACGTTCGTGCTTTTCGTGTGGTTCGTGGTCAAAACCCTATCCCGGCCCCTGCCGGTTACCGATTGAACGGTCGACGACGCGATCTCCGACGAACGGATTGCTGGCGCGCTCCCGGTTGAAGCTCGACATCGGCCCATGCCCACACACAAAGCGGACATCGCCCAGCGGCCATAGCTTGGTGGTGATGGCCTGGATCAGGTCGGCATGATTACCGCGCGGGAAGTCGGTGCGGCCGATCGAGCCGGCAAAGAGGACGTCGCCGACCTGGGCGAACTGGCTTTGCGGGTGATAGAAGATGACGTGGCCCGGCGTATGGCCGGGCGCATGGATGACCTGCCAGGTCGTCTCGCCCAGCGTCACCGTGTCGCCGTCGTCCAGCCAGCGGTCGGGCACGAAGCTTTGCGCGTCATAAATGCCCCAGCGCTTGGCGTCCTCGGGGATGCGCTCGATCCAGAATTGATCGTCCTTGTGCGGACCCTCCACCGGCGCGCCGGTCAGTTCACGCAGCTGCTGCGTGCCGCCGGCATGGTCGGCGTGGCCATGGGTCACCCAGATCTTTTCCAGCGTCAGGCCTCGCCGCTGGATTTCGGCCAGGACCGGCTCGATGTCGCCGCCGGGATCGATGATCGCGGCCTTGTTGGTCGTTGTGCACCAGACGATGGTGCAGTTCTGCTCAAGCGGCGTAACGGGTGCGATCAGCACGCCAATAGGGGAGGGTTCGGCCACGGGGCACTCCAAATCTTTGTCTCGATATGAGCCCACAGGGCCTAAGGCGCAAGCCAAAGCCCGGGTTTCGCACCTGAAATTCGCCCGCCAAGGCGATTTCGTCGCGAATGAAACAACCCCTGCGCTAATGGTTGCAAAGGTAATTGCAGAATTGATTTTTACGTATAAGGTCGATGTCCAGGCGCCAAAGGGGGACGACAAGATCCTTATGGCATAATCATAATCAGAAGAGACAAAAATGAGTTTCTGGCGGATCAAGCCACTGGACGCGATTATCGCGACGGCGGAAAAGAAATCGCTGCACCGCTCGCTGGGACCCATCCAGCTCACGCTGCTGGGTATAGGCGCCGTTATCGGCACCGGGATTTTCGTGCTGACCGCGGCCGCCGCGCAAAAGGCCGGCCCAGGCATGATGATCTCCTTCATCATCGCCGGCGCCGTCTGCGCCGTTGCCGCGCTCTGCTACTCCGAACTGGCCTCGATGGTGCCGGTCGCCGGTTCCGCCTACACCTATTCCTACGCCGTCATGGGCGAACTGATGGCCTGGCTGGTCGGCTGGGCCCTGATCCTCGAATATGCGCTGGGTGCCTCCGCCGTGGCGGTCGGTTGGTCCGGCCATATCGTCGGGCTTCTCGACAATGTCGGCATACATCTGCCTCACGCACTGACCGTCGGGCCACCGATTTCGCTGGGCTTCATCCATGGCGGTGAAGTCGGCGGCATCATCAACCTGCCGGCCGTGCTGATCACCGTCTTCGTCACCGCCTTGCTGGTCATCGGCACCAAGGAAAGCGCGTCGTTCAACGCCGTCCTGGTCGCGATCAAGATTGCCGCCCTCCTGCTGTTCATCGTCATCGCCCTGCCGCTGGCCACCGGCCATATGAGCAATTTCCATCCGTTCACGCCGCGCGGCTGGGGCAATCCGTTCGACGGCAGCGGCACCGGTGTGCTCGGCGCCGCCGCCTCGATCTTCTTCGCCTATGTCGGTTTCGACGCCGTGTCGACCGCCGCCGAGGAAACCAAAAACCCGCAACGCAACGTGCCGATCGGCTTGATCGCTTCGCTGCTGATCTGTACCGTCTTCTACCTGCTCGTCGCCGGCGGTGTGATCGGCTCGTTCGGCGCCCAACCCTTGATGGATCCGTCGACCGGCAAGTATTTCGCCGACGGTTCGACCGCGCTGTACGGCAGCGCCGCCTGCTCGGCGGCGCATGCGCCGCTCGTCTGCTCCAAGGAAGCCCTGGCCTACGTCCTGCGCGAAGTCGGGCCCAACCCGATCTTCGGCAATATCCTCGGCATTGCCGCGACCATTGCCCTGCCGTCGGTCGTCCTGCTGATGATGTACGGCCAGACGCGCGTCTTCTTCGTCATGGCGCGTGACGGCCTGCTGCCCAAGGGCCTCAGCGCCGTCCACAAGTCGTTCAAGACGCCATGGGTCATCACCATCATCACCGGCGTCTTCGTTGCCGTGGCCGCCGCCTTCCTGCCGGTCGGCGCCTTGGCCGACTACTCCAATGCCGGTACGCTCTTCGCCTTCGCCGCGGCGTCGGCGGGCGTGATGATCCTGCGCTTCACCGACAAGACCCGCGTCCGTCCCTTCAAGACGCCGCTGCTCTTCATCGTCGCGCCGCTGTCGATCGCCGGTTGCCTGCTGCTGTTCTTCAGCCTCGACAAGACGTCCTGGTACGTCTTCTTCGCCTGGGCTGCGATCGGTCTGCTGTTCTACTTCGCCTACGGTTACTGGAACTCGAACGTGCGCAAGGGCGTCATCGAGTCCGACGACGATCTGCCGGCCCCTCCGGGCAGCAGCCACTAAAACGGAAAAGGCGCCGGTTGTTCCGGCGCCTTTTTTCTTGCCCGAGAGTCTGGTACTCCCCGGCGGATGTTACCCGTCGAAGAGATCTATGCGCCGTTGAGGGCCTGGCTGTCGGCCGAGACGACCGCCGTCGTCATCGCCCCGCCCGGTGCCGGCAAGACCACGGGCATCCCGCTGGCCTTGCTGAACGAACCCTGGCTCGAAGGCCAAGCGATCGTCCTGCTCGAACCGAGGCGGTTGGCCGCGCGGGCCGCGGCGGCGCGCATGGCCGAAACGCTCGGCGAGCAAGTCGGCGACACCGTCGGCTTCCGCGTCCGCGGCGAAAGCAAGATCGGCCGCAAGACCCGCATCGAAGTCGTCACCGAAGGCATCTTCTCGCGACGCATCCTCGACGACCCGTCGCTCGAAGGCGTCGGCTGCGTCATCTTCGACGAATTCCATGAACGCAGCCTCGACGCCGACCTCGGCCTGGCCTTCGCGCGAGACGCCCAATCCGTCCTGCGCGAGGATCTGCGCCTGCTGGTCATGTCGGCGACGCTCGACGGCGAGCGCGTGCTTGGCGTGCTGCCGGGCGCCAAGGCGTTCCAGAGCCTGGGCCGCACCTTTCCCATCGACACCCACTATCTCGGCCGCGACCAGGCCCTGCCCATGGAAACCGATGTCGCCCGCCACGTGGCGCGTCTGTCAAAGAAGCTTGCGCCGGAACGCGCCGAAACCCTGCTCGTCTTCCTGCCGGGCCAGGGCGAGATTCACCGCGTCGCCCAGCGCGCGCAAGAGGTCGGCCTCGATCCCGCGGTCGAAGTGCACAAGCTTTACGGCGCCATGGATTTCCGCGACCAGGCGCGCGTGCTGAAACCCAATGCGCCCGGCCATCCCAAGATCGTGCTGGCCACCTCCATCGCCGAAACCTCCCTGACGCTCGACAAGGTCAGCATGGTCGTCGACTGCGGCCTGTCACGCCTGGCCCGCTTCGACCCGGCGCGCGGCGTGGTGCGCATGGTCACCGAGCGCGCCTCCAAGGCCTCGGCCGATCAACGCCGGGGCCGGGCAGGGCGGACCCAGGCGGGCGACGCCTATCGCCTATGGGACGCCGAGCAGGATCGATCATTGATCCCGTTCGCCCGGCCGGAAATCCTCGAGACCGACCTGTCGCAACTGGCCCTGTCCCTGCGCCTGTGGGGCGCCAAGTCGACGGAAGGATTGGCCTTGCTTGACCATCCGCCCAAGCCGGCCATGGACGAGGCGATCAAGCTGCTGAAGGCGCTCGGCGCACTCGACGCGGCCGGCGACCTGACCACCCACGGCCGCATGATGGCGCAACTGCCGATGGCGCCGCGCCTGGCCCATATGCTGCTCAAGGCGGCCGAAGCCGGCGCGGCAAGCCAAGGCGCGCAGCTGGCCGTGCTGCTGTCGGAAAACGGGCTAGGCGGCAAGTCGGCCGACCTCGATACGCGCCTGGAAGCCCTGGGTCGCGACCGCACGCCCAAGGTGGCCCAAGCCCGCACCCTGGCCGACGGCTGGGCCCGGTCGGCTCAAGCCCTGGCAAAAACGCCGGGTAAAGCCGGGGGGCGGGTTTTCGCCCATCATCTGCTGGCCGAATGCTTCCCCGAGCGCATCGCCAAGGCCCGCGGCAAGCCCGGGGAGTTCGTCATGGCCAATGGCCGCGGCGTCTATGTCGACGAACACGACGCCCTGGCGCGCGCCGACTATCTCGCCGTCGGCGATCTCGGCGGCGGTTCCAATCGCGACCGCATCCTGCTGGCCGCGCCGCTCAGCGACAGCGAAATCCTCAGCCTGTTCGGCGACCGGCTGGAGCGCGGTCCGGTGCTGGAGCGGATCAATGGCCGCTTCCGCGCCTTCGAGCAGACGCGGATGGGCGCGATCGTGCTGTCGTCAAAACCGCTCGACAAGGTCCCGCCCGAACTTCTGCTTCACGCCGAAGCTGAGGAAATCAAGGCCAAGGGACTGAAAGCGCTGAAACTATCGGAAGGCGCCCAAAGCCTGCGTGACCGTGTCGCCTTCCTGCGCTCGCAAGACGAAGCCTGGCCCGACCTGTCCGACGACGCCCTGCTGGCGACGCTGGAGGACTGGCTCGGCCCCTATGCGGCCGGGAAATCGATGCTCAGCCTCGATCAATCAACCATTTACAATGCCTTGCGCGGCGGTCTTGACGGCGAGCAGCAACGCCAGCTCGACAAGCTGGCGCCGGAGACGCTGCGCATGCCCACCGGCTCCAATATGCGCATCGACTATGGCGCCGAAGGCGGGCCGCGCGTCGAGGTCCGCGTGCAGGAGCTTTACGGTACCACGGCTCATCCCACGGTCGGCCCGCATAAAACCCCGGTGACCCTGTCCCTGACCTCGCCGGCGCATCGGCCGATCCAGATCACCAAGGACCTGCCGGCCTTCTGGGACGGCTCCTGGCGCGAAGTGCGCAGTGAGATGAAGGGCCGCTATCCGCGCCATGTCTGGCCGGAAAATCCGCGCGAAGCTGACCCTACGACAAGGGCCAAGCCCAGAGGAACCTAAGCCGTCCACGTGATCCAGCTCGCCTCCGACGCGTATACGACACATAAGCGGGCCGGCAAACGGACTCGCGACCCGCGTCGGAGCCCGCATGATCACCGTCCACCATCTCGACCATTCGCGTTCGCAACGCGTCCTGTGGCTGCTTGAAGAGCTGGGCGTGCCCTATGCCGTCAAGACCTATAAACGCGGATCCGACCTTCTGGCGCCGCGTGAGCTGAAGGCCATCCACCCGCTCGGCAAGGCGCCGGTGATTGAGGATTCAGCCCTTCCCCGGCACCCGATCGCCGAGACGGGCGCGATCATGGACTATCTGCTGACGCGCTACGGCACTGGTCGCTTCATGCCGCCGGCCGGAACGAGTGACCGCCTCGACTACACCTATTGGATGCACGCCGCCGAAGGCACCTTCATGACGCCGCTGCTGCTCAAGCTGATAACGGATGAGATGGCGCCGCGCACACCCTGGCTGGTGCGGCCTGTGGCGACGGGCATCGCGCGCGCCTTGCGCCACGCCTTGGTTACGCCCAACCTGAAGGCCCACATTCAGCTGTGGGAAGACACCTTGAGCCATACGCAATGGTTCGCCGGTAATGCTTTTACCGCCGCCGACATCATGATGAGTTTTCCGGTGGAAGCCGCCGCCAACAGCGCCGGCGCGGCGGATAAGCCGCACATCAAGACCTGGCTCGATATCATCCATGCCCGCCCGGCCTATCAACGCGCGCTGGACCGTGGCGGGCCCTATATCTACGCCCAGGCGGCTTAGGATGGCCGCCTAGACGGGCACCATCACGCAAGCCGACAGGACGGCGGTCAGGATGGCGGTGGCGACGACTCCGATGGCTTTTTTCATGGCAATCTCTCCGATACATGGAACTATATCGCCAGTCTAAGCACCGCTTACCTTAGTTCAAACGCATAAAGTCTTTATTTTGCTTGGACTTTATCCGCTCGGACGCAGAGTCCGAGCGGTTGTTTACGACCGAGACGTCTAGTACCCGCCACCCATGCCGTGGCCGTGGCCGCACGCCGCCAGGGTAACGGCGACCAGGGTAAGAATCATGGCGGCGGCAAATTGCATCGGCTTCATCGGGATGTCCCTCCTTCATTGTGAATGAAGGCAGCCCACCAGGGGAAGCAAACGGCCTTCGCCGGTAGATACCCGGCAAAGGCGGTGGCGGTTCAAACGCCGGATCGTCAGCGCGATGCGGTGAAATGGTCGCTGCTGCGGTCGATGATAATGCAGCCGGACAGGGCGGCGGCGGCCAGGGCCAGGAAGGTGGCGGCAAGGATGATTTTCATGAGGAGATTCCCGGAAATGAATGGATATCAGGCGGTCGGGGCGGGTTTTTCATCTGTTGTGGGCGCCGGTTTTTCGTCGCTGGTCGGCGGCGTCGTATGCATGTGATGGTCTGGCGCGACATAGATGATGCAGCCCGACAGGGCTGAGGCGAGGGCCGCGACGCAGGCGACGACGATAAGCTTTTTCATGGTGATACCCCGGAACATGCGCGATCGTCGCGCCCCGGGACAAGGCTTAGAAGCCGGCGCATGAACCGGAAATGAACCGGCCCGTACATGAATTCTTTTTAATAATCTATGCCTTAGCCACTGGTGCCGTATCGGCTTCGCGGGCCCAGCGACTGGCCAGCGGCGTGCAGATCAGCAATTGCAGCGGATGATACAGCATGATCGGCAGCAGGATCAGGCCCAGGCCGGCATGGCCGGTGAAGATCAGGTGCGCCATCGGCACGCCGGTCGCCAGACTCTTCTTGGTGCCGCAGAAGACGACCGCCGAACGGAAGTTGGGCGCGATGCCCGTCCGGTCGCAGAAGGCCCATAGCGACAACAACACGATGAAGAACAGGCCAAGCGTGGCTATGACGGTGATCACCAGATTGGCCGGGCTGTTGCCGCTCCAGATATGCTTGGCAAACGAGTCGCAGAACGAGGTGTAGACCAGCAACAGGATGGTGCCGCGGTCGGCGATCTGGGTCAGCTTCTTATGGCGATGCAGCCAGGCGCCGATCAACGGCCGGCACAGCTGCCCGAGCACCAGCGGCAAGACCAGCCAGATGCACAGGTCCAGGAAAACCTTACCGACATCAAGCGATTGCCCAGATGTCTTAAGCAACAAGCTCATCCACAACGGCGTGGCGACGATGCCGATCAGCGAGCTCAGTGTGGCATTGAACACGGCGACCGGCACATTGCCGCGCGCCGCCGAGGTCATCGCCACCGACGACGACACGGTCGAGGACAGGGCGCAGAGATAGAAAAAGCCCAGTTGCAGGTCCGGGCTGATCCACCGCCCGCACAGCAGGATGAAAAGGCCGCCCAGGGCCGGGAACAGCAGGAAGGTCGACAACTGGATGATCAGGTGCAGCTTCCAGCGCGAAATCCCGTCCTTCAGCGCATTGAACGACAGCACGCCGCCATTGAGAAAGAAGATCAGGGCGATGCCGAGCTTGGTCAGCAGCTCCGGCTGCAACACGCCGCCCTCGGCGCCCGGGGCGGGCAGGATCGCGGCCAAAGCGATCGCTGCGAACATGCCGGTCAGGAACCAGTCAAGCTTGATCTTTTTGACCATCAGTCCAGTCCAGCGGCGGCATAGATCATGATGCCGGTGGCCACCGACAGGTTGAGGCTGTCGGCGCGGCCGCGCATCGGGATCTTCACATTGAGGTCGCAGGCGGCGGCGATCTCGGGTGTCAGGCCCGACTGCTCGGTGCCCATGACCACCAGGGTCGGGCGCTTGTAAGGCGCGGAGCGATGCGAATGGGTGGCGGTCAACAGCGTGCCGACGACCGAGCCGGTCCAGCGTCCGCGATCGGCCAGGAATTCGTCGCGTGTGCACTTGACGATCGGCAGGGCAAAGACCGAGCCCATGGTGGCGCGCACCGTCTCGACCGAGAACGGATCGACGCAATCGCCGATCAGGATGACGCCACCGATCCCGGCCGCGTCGGCGGTGCGGATGATGGTGCCGAGATTGCCCGGATCGCGCACCTGCTCCAGGGCGACCCAGGTGTCGTTGCTTTGCGGATCGATATCGGCCAGGCTTGCTACACGTTGAGCGAAGACGGCGACGACCATCTGCGGATTGTCCTTGCGCGAGATCTTTTCCAGGATTTCGCGGGTGACTTCCAGCACTTCGCCACCGGCGTTCAAGGTTTCCCTGATGGCGCGGTCGAGCAGGGGATGCGGATCGCCGTACTTGCCATAGGCCAGCATACGCGGAGCGACGCCCTGGTCGAGCGCATCGACGATGATCTTCAGGCCCTCGGCCAGGAACAGGCCGGTCTCTTCGCGTTCCTTGCGCATATGCAGGGCGCGGATATCCTTGACCGTCTGGTTGGTCAGCGAGGTAATTTCCCTGATCATGCTTGCCATCTCGCGAAGAAGGACAGGCCGATCTCACGCGGCGCGATGTCGCTGGGCTTGAGGCCTTTGGGCGGCTTGGAGTCCTCGACCAGGGTCAGTTCGCCATAGTCGATGCGCCCGCCGTGTTGTTGGCCAAGCGCTTCGGCGACAATCCCCGACAGGGCCGGGCCGGAAATGCGCGCCGCATAAGCGTTGAGCAACAGGAAGGCCGCCTCGTCCGACAACAGTTGCGCGCACAGGTGGACCATTTCCGGCAGATCTTCGAACAGGCGCCAAACCTCGCCGGTCGGGCCGCGGCCATATTTCGGCGGATCGAGGATGATGCCTTCGTACTTCGAACCGCGCTTGACCTCGCGCTGGACGTACTTGCGCGCATCCTCGACGATCCAGCGGATCGGCGCCTCGGCCATGCCAGACAGGACCGCATTGTCGCGGGCATAGGCGACGGACTTCTTCGACGCATCGACGTGGGTGACCTTGGCGCCGGCCGCCGCGGCGACCAGCGAGGCCACACCCGTATAGCCGAACAGGTTGAGCACGCGCGCGCCCGGCCGCGTCTTCAGGGCCTGGGCCTGCCAGGCCCAGTTGGCGGCCTGTTCCGGAAAGAAGGCGAGGTGGCGGAAATTGGTGAAGCGGCCATAGAACTTCACCTGCTGCCAGCCCAGCGACCATTGCTCGTCCGGGCGGCGCGTGAAGCTCCAGCGGCCTTCGTCCTCGTCGCCGGCGGGATCGAAGACGGCGTCGGCGTCTTCCCAGAGCTCAGGGTATCTGGGCGCCCAGAAACATTGCGGTTCGGGTCGCACCACGAGATAGCTGCCGTAGCGCTCCAGCTTGCGGCCATGGCCGCTGTCGATGAGCGCATAATCGGCCCAGGCCCGTGTGCGCAGGACGGCGGGGGTATCGGAGATAATCATGTCTTCGCCATAAGCGGTAAGGCCTTTCGCGTAAAGGGCTTTGTGCGCCCCGCCCAACGCTCCACAGGATCGCGCGAGGGGGGAGTAGCCAAAATGTGAGACTCCCATTACACGTTGTCGACTGAGCCCGACAGAAGATGGGCATGTAACAAGAAACAGCGTACGGAGCGGCTTTGCGCGGCATCATTCGGGGATTGCGTTACGCAGGCGCGGCGATTTTGGCCGCCACCCTGATCGGCGTGCCGATAACGGCGGCGGCGGCCGGGTTGCGGATCGCCTCGCTGGACGAATGCGCCGACCAATATGCGCTGGGCCTGATGCCGTCCGACCAGATCGCCGCGGTGTCGGATGGGGCCGGGCGCCTCGATTCCTACTATGCCGACCGTTCCAGAAGCTTCGCTCGCGTCCGCCCCAGTATCGAAAGCCTGCTGGCCCTGCATCCCGACGCCGTCGTGCGTACCTGGGGCGGTGACGCCAAGCTTCTTGAAGCGCTTGAAAAGCGCGGCATAAATATTATCAATATCAACGATGTCGACACCTTGCCTCAGGCACGAGATGAGCTCTTGCGCGTCGGGCATGTCCTGGGCCAGGACGCCCAAGCCGCGGCGGAAGCGCGGGCGATGATGGCGTCGCTGGCCGGCGTTCGCGCGATCGGCAAGGGCAAGACCATCCTCTACTATACCCCGTCCGGATATAGCGCCGGTCCCGATACCTTCATCGGCGATATGCTGAAGACCCTGGGTTATCGCCTGGAAACCGCCGACCACGGCTTCTTTGCCTTGTCGCCCGAAGTGCTGCTGACCACAACGCCGGACGTCTTCGCCCTGGGCTTCTACGACGACCCCTTCCAGTCGCGCCGCGCGCCCGGCCGATCGGCCCTGATCCGCGAACGTATCGCCGAGCGCCCGCACATCAAGCTGCCTTTGCGCATGATCGCCTGCAGCGGCTGGTACGCGGCCTACGACCTGGAAGCCCTGTCACAAGGCGGGACGACGTGATGCCGACCTCCGCCCGCACACTCAACCTGTTCCTGATCGGCGCCATCGTGGCCAGCCTGATCGCCTTCCTGTTTATCGGCGAAGTGACGCTGGGCCCGACCTCGTGGCTCGACGCCATCATTCACTCGAATTCCATCAGTTCCCAGATCATCTGGGGAATCCGCGCCCCGCGCAACGTCACCGGCGCGCTCGTCGGCGCCATGCTGGGCTTGAGCGGCGCCCTGATGCAGGGCCTGCTGCGCAATCCCCTGGCCGAGCCGACCATCCTCGGTGTCTCGTCGGGCGCCGGCCTGGCCGCGGCCGTCGTCATCACCATGGGCCTGGGCCTGACGCCTTTCGTCGTCGAAGGCTCGGCCATGGCGGGCGCGGCGATCATCGCCGTCGTGCTGGTGCTGTTCATCCGCCGCTTCCCGCAGCGGCAATCATTGATCCTGCTGGGTGTCGGCATTTCCAGCCTGTGCGGCGCCCTAATGGCGCTGGTCTTCAACCTGGCGCCGTCGCCGATCGCCGTGAAGGAAGTGCTGGGCTGGACCCTGGGCTCGGTCGAGGCGCGCGACTGGAACGACGTCTTCCTCTGCGCCTTCGCCCTGGTCGTCGTCGGCACGATCAGCCTCGGCCTCGGCAAGGGCCTGCGCTTTCTCACCTTGGGTGACGACACCGCTCGCTCCATGGGCATCAACCTCACCGTCCTGACCCAGATCATCGTGCTCGGCGCCTCGATCCTGGCCGGGGTCTCGGTGGCGGTCGCCGGCGTAATCGGCTTTGTCGGCCTGGCCGCGCCGCACTTCGTCCGCGCCATGGGGGTGAAGGATCCCTACACCCTGCTGCTGCCTTCGGCCCTGACCGGCGCCTTGATGGTCCTGTTGGCCGACGGCATTACCCGCGTCCTGCCGGGCGATGTCCGGGTCGGCGTCCTGACCTCGCTGATCGGCGCACCCCTGTTCGCCATCTTGGCCTACCGGTCGGCTAAATCGTGGATGCAGGACTGATGTCAACCGAACTTCAAATCGATCAGGTCGATGTGCGGTTGGGCGGCCAGGTCGTCGTCCACGATGTCTCGGCGACGTTCGGTGCCGGCAAGATGCACGTCCTGGTCGGCCCCAACGGCGCCGGCAAGTCGACCCTGCTCAAGGCGGTGGCGGCCCTGTTGCCGCTGGGCGGCGGCGCCATCAAGCTCGACGGCGCCGATGTCGACAAATTGACCCCGCCACGCCGCGCTGAACGCATCGCCTACCTGCCGCAGGAACGCGGCATTGCCTGGGACCTGACCTGCGCCGAAGTGGCCGCACTCGGCGCCCAACACCTGAAACCCGAGGAAACGAAGGCGAGGGCGGTCACTGAACTGACAACGCTGGGTCTCGGCGACCTGGTTGATCGCGGTGTCTTCTCGCTGTCCGGTGGCCAGAGAGCCCGCGTCCTGCTGGCGCGTGTGCTGTGCAGCCCGGCCGATATCTTCCTGCTCGATGAACCGTTGATCGCGCTCGATCCGGCCTGGCAGCGCCAGGTCCTGCTGCGGTTGAAGGCGCGCGCGGCGGCGGGCGCCACGGTGATCGTCAGCCTGCACGACCTGCACCTGACGGCGCAGTTCGCCGACGAGGTCCTGTTGATGCACCTGGGCAAGCTGGTGCGCAAAGGCACCCCCGACCAGGTCTTCACGCGCTCCCTGCTCAAGGACGTCTTCAGCCTGATGGGCGAACTCGTGCGCGAAGACGGCAAGCCCGTGCTGAAGATCGAAAACCAGCCGATGCTGTACCAGCCGGTGTGATCGCAAAACTCTCCTCCCCATTTTGTCAAAATGGGGAGGTGGCGGCGCGCGCCCGAAGGGCAAGTCGACGACGGAGGGGTCACTTGCCGCCCCCCAAACCGCTCCGTCGCTAGTAAGTGACCCCTCCGTCGTCGACTTGCCCTACGGGCTTGCGATGCCACCTCCCCATCGCAACGCGATAGGGAGGAGAAAAGCAAGGCGATCAGTCTCCCCGGTGACGCTTCTTGCGGCCATGGCTGGTCGTCGCCGCTTCCGAATGCCCGCGGGACTTCCGCGATGATGAACGGCCGTGCGCCGCGCTGGCCGTCGCTTTGCAGTGACGGCCATGGCATTTGGGCTCTTTGCGCTCGGGCGGAGGCGGCGGATTATCGGCGGCGAACTTGGCCGCCGCGGCTTCGGCGTTCGCCTGTTGCGCTTCCTGCTTTTGCAGTTCCAGATAGCCGACCGGCGTCCCGTTGGCCGAGCCGCCGCCGCCGGTCGCCGACATAGCCACGCCCGTGGTCGAGCCGTCGCCGACATCGCCTTCGTCGTCCATCGTCTGGATCGGCGCCGGCACGCCGCGCGTCACGTCGGCAAGCGCCGTCAAGGGTGCGGTGCCGCCGTTCAACCGGGCGCGATAGATGCGCATGTTTTCGGTCACACGCATCATATAGTCGCGCGTTTCCTTCAGCGGATGGCATTCGATGAAGCTGAGCGGGTCGGCATGGTCGCCACGCGGCTCGCCGCACTGCGCGATCCACTGGCTCATGCGCGACGGACCGGCATTGTAGCCGGCGGCCGCCAGGATGTACGAGCCGTTGAAATGGTCGACCAGCTCACCGAGGTGATAGGTGCCCAGCGTCATATTGTATTCGGAATCGTAGAGCCGGCTTTCGTTGTAGGCGACGCCCAGGCGACGCGCCACGGCCCGGGCCGTCGACGGTTCCATCTGCATGACCCCACGCGCATTGGCGCTGGACCGCACAGCCGCGTCGAAGCCCGATTCCTGGCGGCCGATGGCCAGCACGAAGGCCTTTTCCGGCCCCGGCACATCGGGGATATTGCGCAGCGGATAGGCGCGGTCGGGAAGATAAAAACCGCGCTGCATCGACATCCGCGCCACCTTCATGGCGATGACCTGGCTGTCATATTGTGCTGTAAGATCCGTCAGCAGCGCCTCTTCCTCGGCATTGGGCAGGACGGTGTCGAGATTGAGCACAATCGAGCGGAACAGGTCGATCTGGCCGTCACTACCCAACAGGCGCGCCGCCTTGACCAGGTCGCGGTTGTTGAAGCGGTCGCGATCAGCCTGCGTCGGCACCGGGTCGTGGCCCAGGGTGATCGTCTTGACCCCGGCCTTTTCGGCCGCCATCTGGCCGTAGAAGGCATAGATATATTGCCCGCCCTTGGCGTAGTAGCTTTGCGCCAGCACGGCATCGGACGGCACGGCGACCGTCGTGGGCGACACAACCGGCGGCGATCCCGCGGCGACCGGCGCCGGGCCGGCGGGCGCCATCTGCGCCGGATGATTGCGGGCCTCATAGGCCTGGCCCAGCCAATAGTCGGCGCGGCCCTGGGTGATCGGCGAGGTGCCGGCCTCGGCGACGCCCTGGAAGTGGGCGATGGCCAGGTCGGGCTGGTGCAGCTTGTCGAGCGCGATCCAGCCGGCGAAGAACTCAGCCTCGGCCTTGCTTTCACCGTTGTCGAAACCGCCGCCATTCATCGCGTGATAGGCCGCCTGGTAGTCGTGGGCCTTCATCGCGGCATGGAAATAGCCCAGCCTCAGGGCGTACATCTGCGACGCCGCGCCCGGGCTCAGCTTGGCCGACGGCAGGTCGGGCAGGATGGCGAAGCCCAGCGTTTCCAGGTCCTTCTTCAGCAGGTAACGCGCGCGCTCGAACGCCAGGGCCGGATTATGCGGGTCGCTGGCCAGGGCCTGGCTATACAGTCCGTCCGCCGAAGCCGAGCCGCTGCGCATGGCGACCACCGCATTGGCCACTTCGCGCCAATGGTCGTCGACATCGTTTTCCATGTCGCGAATGGCGCCCGCCGTGCCGTTCTGCGGATCGAGCAGCAGGCAGGTCAGGCGCGCGACGTGGTCGTCCTGGCTGAGATAACGCCCGAAGGCGCTGTTGAAATTGCTTTGGGCGATGACGTCGAAGGTTTGCGTCCGCCACCACAGTTTCGCCAGGGCCTGGGCGTCCGCGGTGCGGCCCAGCAGGCCATAGGCGTTGATCAGCTGCGTCGCGCCCTCGATGCTTTGCGGCGGCGAGCCGGCGAACCAGTCGACGATCTGCTGCGGCGTCAGGCCCGAGGTCGCCATCATCTTTTCGGCGGCGACCTGGCGCTTGGCCTCGTGCGGCCAGCCCCAGAGCTCGCGCCGCGCGGCGTCCAGGCTTGAGAAGCTGTAGATATCGCCGTCATTGCTGATGATCGCCCAGGTGACGATCTTGCGGGCGATCGGATTGGACAGCGACGCGGCCAGTCCGTCGGCCTCATTGAAGCTGTGGCGCTTGACGGCCGACAGCGCCGCGTTCAGCGTCGAGGCGTCGGCATCGGACAGCATGCCCGACGCTCCGCCGGCCTGGTAAGGCTGCGGACCGGGCATTCCGGGTTGCCAGGTGCCCGAGGGCTGGTACGGTTGCGGGCCGCTTGGCTGATAAGGCTGGGGCGCGCTGGGTTGGTAAGGCTGCGGACCGGACGGCTGATAGGGTTGCGGTCCGGAGGGCGCCTGGGCTGGGGCTGCCGGGGCTGACGGCACCTGTACCGCCGCGGCCGGCGCCGGCGCGGTCTGCGCGAAAGCGTGCAAGGCGCCAAAGCCCGCCAAGCTTAGGCCGGCAAGACTGGCACCGGCCATCAGGACAAGACGACGGACGAGGGGAGTGGTACGCGGCGTGGTCATTGCGGCCCCAAAAACGAACCCAGGATTGAAACAGAATCTCACTATAGGATATCGTTTCGCTTTATAAAGAGATTGCGGCGAAAGCTGTGAGACTTTAAGGCTGAAATATCAATTTTCGTGCCGGAGCGGGTCGCCCGGACACAGTCGATACGACAAACCTATCTTGCCCGGACCGTTCGCTATGACCAGCCACCCTCACACCCCCTTGTTCCACGGGGTGATTACCGCCATGGTGACCCCCTTCACCAACGGCCGCGTCGACTTCAAGGCCTTCGAGGGGCTGATCGAGTATCAGATTGCGGCCGGCGTCCACGGCCTGGTGCCGGTCGGCACGACGGGTGAGACCTCGACGCTTTCGATGGAAGAGCATCGCGATATCGTCCAGCTGTGCGTTGAAAAGGCGGCCGGCCGCGTCAAGGTGATCGCCGGCGCCGGCTCCAACAATACGCGCGAATCGCTCGAGCTGGCCCACCACGCCAAGACCGTCGGCGCCGATGCCGTCCTGGTCGTCGCGCCCTATTACAACAAGCCGTCGCAGGAAGGTTTGTACCAGCATTTCAAGGCCTTGAACGACAATGTCGAGATCCCGGTCATGCTCTACAATGTGCCCGGCCGCACCGTCGTCGACATGAGCAATGACACCATCGCGCGCCTGTCCAAGCTACCCAACATCGTCGGCATCAAGGACGCCACCGGTGCCGTCGACCGCATGAGCCAGCTGCGCCTCGACATCGACCCGGGCTTTTCCTTCATCTCCGGCGACGACCCCACCATGATCGGCTATATCGCCCATGGCGGCGGCGGCGTGATCTCGGTCACCTCCAACGTCGCCCCGGCGGCGATGGTCGCCATGTATACCGCCGCCGCCCAGGGCGCCTACGACACGGCCCGGCAATGGCAGGACAAGTTGATCAAGTTGCACAAGGCCCTGTTCGCCGACGCCTCGCCGTCGCCGACCAAGTACGCCATGAGCCGCCTGGGCCTGTGCTCGGACGAGGTCCGTCTGCCGATCACCTCGTGTTCGCCCGCCGTACGCCCCATCGTCGACGCGGCGATGGACGCGGCGGGCCTCGTGCTGGAAAAGGCGTAAAACGCTCTCCCCATCTCCTCCCATGCGAAGCGGGGGATCGGGATGCCCCGTTGGCAGTGGCACGGGAGCGAGTGCGTAGCGCGAAGCCCCGTGACGGAGGGGGCTTCCGCGCGCTTCAAGGCCCCCTCCGTCATCCGAGGCGTGAACGCCTCGTCTGCCACCTCCCCCGCTTCGCAGGGGAGGAGAGGCTTTTTTAGAGAACAACGCGGCCCCATATAACCGACATGTCCGATATCCAACCCAACTACCAAGTCATCGCCGATAACCGGCGGGCGCGCTTCGACTATTTCCTCGAGAACAATATCGAGGCCGGCATCATGCTGACCGGCACCGAGGTCAAGTCCTTGCGCCTGGGCCGTGCCAATATCGCCGAATCCTATGTCAGCATCGAAAACGGCAACGAACTGGCCCTGATCAATGCCGACATCCCGATCTACACCCAGGCCAACCGCTTCAACCACGAGCCGCGGCGCCAGCGTAAACTGCTGCTGCACCGGCGCGAGATAGACCGGCTGATGGTGTCGGTCCAGCGCGAAGGCCTGACCATCGTGCCGACCAAGCTGTTCTTCAACGACAAGGGCCTGGTCAAGATCGAAATCGCCCTGGCCAAGGGCAAGAAAATCCACGACAAGCGCGAAACCGAAGCCAAGCGCGATTGGCAGCGCGACAAGGCGCGCCTGCTGCGCGACCGAGGGTAGCGCTCATTGACCGCTTCCGTCCTATAGCTTACCCCTTTATTTGGACTGGGGGATAAGTCGTGGCGAGAGATTTCAAGTTAAAGCTCAAACCATTGGGTTGGCTTTGGTTCGTCGGATTAGCGCTATTGCTTGTTGCTGCTATGGTTAGTCGTGCGTGCGACAATGCCACGGAATTGGCGCCAATCCATAAGGCAAATGTCGCCTTTTGTGTCACAATCGCGATCGCGATGGCCGTTTTATCGAGCGCGGTTTGCTTCTTTAATTCAAGCGGCCCAGCCTTGTCGCGTATCCTGGCGAGTGTGGCTACTTTCGGTGGCTTGAGCCTCGTCGTTACCTATATACTGGCCTCGGCCCTGGCTGACCTCGTCGAACAAGGGGTCGATTTTCCATCTGGTAGAATCCAAACTTATCAAAGCCGTTTGCCGATCGACCTCGCATATCGGAATACCGGCAAGGACGTAAGGTTTTTTATTCTAACCACGCCCTTTTTGGCGACTCTCGAAATATCAAAGCAGGATTATGCTTTCATGCTCGCGGATCGACGCCCTGGCGACACGCATACACAACCCAACGAAATCTCAAGCCAAGGCTACTTCTGCGCATACGTCACGATGCAAAAGTCGGGCGAAGCGGTTCGCGTTTTACACGCCGGGCATGATGTCTTACCCAATGGGACTGTGGGAATTTGCCGGAAGGCTTAGAGGCCCAGCTAGGCGGCTTAAGTCGCACGATCGAAACCTATGGGGAAAACCGGACGCGCCCCCTTGTGGGTCCAAAACCGGCCGCCATATCTGCCTGACAATCATCCGCAGCCGGAGACGCCCCATGGCCGACAACAATCCCGCCGACAACCAACCCTTAGGCTATGTGCCGCCCAAGGTCTGGACCTGGGACAAGGGTAATGGCGGGCAATTCGCCAATATCAACCGGCCGGTCTCGGGCGCGACCAGCGAAAAGGAACTGCCGGTCGGCAAGCATCCGCTGCAGCTCTATTCGCTGGCCACGCCCAACGGCCAGAAGGTCGCGATCCTGCTCGAGGAATTGCTGGCCGCCGGTCACAGCGACGCCGAATACGACGCCTGGCTGATCAATATCGGCCAGGGCGACCAGTTCGGCTCGGGCTTCGTCGGCATCAACCCCAACTCCAAGATCCCGGCCCTGATGGACCATTCGACCAACCTGCCGACGCGCCTGTTCGAAAGCGGCTCGATTCTGATCTACCTCGCCGAAAAGTTCGACGCCTTCCTGCCCAGCCAGCAGCCCCAGCGCACCGAGACGATCAACTGGCTGATGTGGCAAATGGGCTCGGCGCCCTTCGTCGGCGGCGGCTTCGGCCATTTCTACGCCTATGCGCCGTTCAAGATCGAATACGCCATCAACCGCTACGCCATGGAAGCCAAGCGCCAGCTTCACGTGCTGGACACTCAGCTGTCGAAGCACGAATATGTCGCCGGCAATGACTACACGATCGCCGACATGGCCATCTATCCCTGGTACGGTGGCCTGATCAACGGCACCTATTCGGCGGCGGAATTCCTGTCGGTCGAGGACTACACCCACGTCAAGCGTTGGGTGACGCAGCTCGAATCCCGCGACGGCGTCAAGCGCGGCAAGGTCGTCAACAAACCGCAGGGCGGCCTGCAGGAGCGCCATAGTGCCGACGACTTCAAAACCTTGCCCGAGTTCGCCTAATCGACCGGCCACGGTTTCATGGCCGCGGCGAAATCGATAAAGGCGCGCAATGGCGCCGGCAGGTAGCGCCGGCCGGGATAGTAGAGAAACGGGCCGGTAAAGCTCTGCCACCACGGCATCAATACCGGCTCGAGCGCGCCGCTGGCGAAATAGGGCCGCAGCCAGTCTTCGAACAGGAAGACGATGCCCGAGCCCGAGACCGCCGCGGCGACGGCCAGGTCGGTCGCCGTGCCGATGGTGACGACCAGCGGGCCATTGGGCTCGACCTTGACGATCTCGCCGCCGCGCTCGAACTCCCAATCGATGACGGGACCGCTGCCGAAGCGGCTCAGCAGGCAGGCGTGATCCAGCAGGTCACGCGGATGCTCCGGCCGCCCTCGGCGATCAAGATAGGCCGGTGACGCCGCCGTGGCGAAGCGCTGGACGCGCGGGCCGATCGGCACGGCGATCATGTCCTGTTCCAGCCGCTCCTCGTAGCGAATGCCGGCATCGCAGCCGGCCGCCAGCACATCGACCAGGCCTTCTTCGGCAACCACCTCAAGACGGATGTCGGGATAGGCGGCCAGGAAGGGCGGCACGATATGGGCCAGGACCAGGCGCACGGCGCTGACCGGCACATTGAGCCGCAGCGTCCCGGCCGGGCGTTCGCGAAAGCCGTTGACCACGTCGAGCGCGGCTTCGACCTCATGAAGGGCCGGCCCCAGCTTGTCGAGCAGGCGCGCCCCGGCCTCGGTCGGCGCCACCGAGCGCGTCGTGCGATTGAGCAGACGCACGCCCAGCTGGGTTTCCAGACGGCGCACGGTTTCGCTCAAGTTTGAAGCGCTCTGCCCGGTCGCTCGCGCAGCCTCGCGAAAGCCGCCGGACCGGGCCACCGCCACGAATGCCGTCAAGGCCGCAAGATCCGTCATTGTTCGCCCTTTCGAACAGCCTGTACTAATTATAACGCATTATCATACATGCCGCACGGGTCTATATAGGCGTCGAACGCAAGGAGACGCCCCATGACTGACATCCAAAAAGCCGGCACTTTCAAACTCGGCGACCGCACCGTCAAACGCCTGGGCTATGGCGCCATGCAATTGGCCGGACCCGGCGTCTTTGGGCCGCCGAAAGACCACGACGCCGCCCTAGCCGTGCTGCGCGCTGCGATCGAGGCGGGCGTCGACCATATCGACACCAGCGACTTCTACGGCCCGTACGTCACCAATCGCCTGATCAAGGAAGCGCTGCACCCGTATCCCAAGGACTTGGTCATCGTCACCAAGATCGGCGCCAAGCGCGGTGACGACAAGTCGTGGAACCCGGCCAATTCGCCCGCCGAACTGGTCTCGGCCGTGCATGACAACCTGAAAAACCTGGGCCTTGAGGCGATGGATGTCGTCAACCTGCGCATCATGTTCGGCCATCACCCGACCGAAGGCTCGATCGAAACCCAGCTGCGCGCCCTGGTCGGCCTGAAGGAACAGGGCCTGGTCAAGCATATCGGCCTCAGCAACGTCACCGCGGCCCAGGTCGCCGAAGGCCGCGCCATCACCGATATCGTCTGTGTGCAGAACCAGTACAACCTGGCCCACCGCGAAGACGATGCGATGATCGATGATCTGAACGCGGCCGGCATCGCCTATGTGCCGTTCTTCCCGCTGGGCGGCTTCTCGCCGCTGCAATCGACGGCCCTGTCGGATGTCGCCGCGCGGCTGAACGCGACGCCGATGCAGGTCGCCCTGGCCTGGCTGCTGCAACGCTCGCCCAATATCCTGCTGATCCCCGGCACCTCGTCGGTCGCCCACCTTACGGAAAACCTGGCGGTCGCCGACCTGCACCTGCCGGCCGACGCGGTGGCCGAACTCGACAAGATCGGCGCCTAAACTCTGCGAATCTCGCGCTTGACGTCGTCGAGCGTCGCCAGCAATTCGGTGAAATCGACCGGCTTGACCAGAAGCCGGTCGAAACCCGACATGGCGGCCTGGCGCAGCATTTCGCGGTCGCCGTGGCCGGTCTGGGCGATGATGCGGACGCGGTTCCAGGTGGGCGAGGCGCGCAGCCGGCGACAGACCTCCAGCCCATCCATGCCGGGCATGGCGATGTCGAGCAACAGCACGTCCGGCCGCACCTTTTCCACCAGCAGCAAGGCCTCCGCGCCGCCGTAACAGGCGTAGGCGATACAGCCTGAGTCTTCCAGCAACAGGACCTGCGTATCCGCCAGGTCGGCATTGTCGTCACAGACAATCACCTTGAGACGGCCCCCGCGATACGCCGGCAGATCGTCGTCCATACGTACCTTTTCCTTCTGCTCCTGCACGGACCATCCCTCTATCGCGAGTCCATTCGATTTTTCGAATCCGCAATAAGGAGTCAATGCGGCCCCACGGTGAAAACCGCGGGGCCGTACCAGAGCTTGGTGACGGAATTATTTCAACAAGCGTGTCTTCAGGTCGGCGACATTGGCGTCGCTGAGACCCAGCTCATCATGAACATAGCCGTCCCATCCGCCCGGATGGCTGTCGATGGCGGCAAAGGCCGCCTCGATATAGCGGCGATCGACGCCCATGAAGGCCTTGACGACCTCGGGCGGCAGGGTGCGGAAATAGGCCATCTGCGGGTCCTGCGCGTCGCCGGCGCGGGGCATGTCGGGCGTATAGTACTGGTTGGACGCCAGATAATCCGCGACGACGGTTTCGCGCGGCACGCCCAGCAAGGTCAGGATGACCGCCGTCGCCACACCGGTGCGGTCCTTGCCGGCGGTGCAATTATAGACGATCGGCGTATGGCCGTTCAGGATCTCGTGGACCAGGGTCTTGTATTGCGGGCCGAAGACGAAGGGCGCCTGGCGGTAGAACTCGGTCATGGCGCCGGCGGCGGTGTCGGCGGTGACCGGGCCGTTGGCGAAGATCGCCATCATCGCCGAATTGTCGAGGCGATAGTCGACGCTAAAGACCGTAACGCCCATGTCGGCCGGCCAGACGACCGGCGCCTTGGCGCGTTCGTCGGTTGAACGGAAATCGACATTGGTACGAATGCCCAGGCTTTTCAGATAGGCAAAGCCCACCGGCGTGACGCGGTTGAGCGCCGCCGAACGGTAAAGCAGCCCGCTGCGGACCGTGTGACCGTCGTTCGTGACATAGCCGCCGAGGTCGCGGAAATTATTGCTGCCTTCGAACGTGATGACGTGCGCGGCGACCGGGCTTTGGGCCGGGGCTTGGTCGGCATGGGCCAGCGGCGCGCAAGCGAGCACACATGCGGCGCCAATGCCGACGAGGCGTTTGGAATGGGTCATGGATTTATCCTGGAAAGATGAGGGACGATCAGTACTTGACGGTCATGTCGAGGCCGTAGGTCCGGGGCTCGTTGAAGATGCCGTATTGGCCCAGCGCGCTGGTCGACTTGTAGAAGGCGTGCTGCTCGTTGCCGAGGTTGCGTGACCACAGCGAAACCTGCAGCTTGGCGCCGTTGGAGCCGATGGCAATGTCGGACAGGGCCAGGCGGCCGTTGACGACATTCGACTCGTCCGACAGCGTCGGGTCGCCGGACGACCCATGCAGGCCGTCGGAAATGTTGGCGTCGAGGTGGGCGCGCAGCTGCATGCCGTCGATCGGATGATGATAGTCGATGGCGAAGTTGTGCGCCGAGCGCGGGGTATTCAGCGCATAGACGGCCGTCAGCACATTGCCGGCGAACGGGTTTATCGCCTGCGGCATGGTGACGTCGGTCTTGGCGATGCTGGCCGAGACGGTGAGGTTGCGCGTGATCAGCGCCGTCAGGTCGCCTTCGTAGCCGCTGGTGTGGCCCATGCCGGTGGCATTGACCGTCTCGATCGTCGCGCGGTTGCTGGTGCCGACGGCGAAATTGGCGTTGAAGTCGATCTGCGGATCCTTGTAGTCGCCCGAGAAGCCATCGAAATTGAAACGCAGATGGTGGTCGAAGAATTCGGTCTTGGCGCCGATTTCCGCCATCGACACCGATTCCGGATTGAAGGTGCGATAGGTCAGGGAGCGCGAATTGGCGCCGCCGGCCTTGGAGCCCGTGTCCCACTTGGCGTAGAGGTCGATATCCGGCGTCGGCGTGAAGCTGGCGATGACCAGCGGATCGAAGCGGCTCCACGTCTTGTTCATGGTCAGTACGCCCGACACCAGGGTGCCGTTGTCGCTGACGACCGGCAAGGCGCCGTTGACCAGGTCGAGATCGCCCTGCTTGTGGTCCTGGCTGACGCGGCCGCCCAGCGTGAAGTGCAGCATCTTGCTCGCGAAGTCGGGCGTCCAGGTCGTTTGGGCATAGGCGCCGAGGCTATGGTCCTCGGCATGGCTGGCGCGGTCGGGGAAGGGCGAGGCATCGACCGGCACGGGCAGGACCGAATAGGCGACGGGGCTGCCGTCCCACTGCAGCGGGTCCGGCGTCCAGGCATTGTCGTGGACGTTTTCGGCATAGTAGAACAGGCCGCCGACATAGGTCAGGGTGTCGGTCTTGCCGATCAGCTGGAATTCCTGGCTGGCCTGGGTCTGCCAGAAATTGGCCAGGCTGTAGCGGCCGAACGTCGAGGTCGGCGTGGGCGTCAGCACATAGGCGAACAGGTTGGTCTCGCCGTCGTCGTACTGGCTTTGCGACAGGGTGCGGAACGAAGTGATCGACTTGAACTTCAGGTTCGCATTCAGCGTCCAGTCGACGCTCAGCGTGTGTCCGGAGGTGCGGCCTTCGCTATAGTGCAGCGGCACGCCGAAATTGGCGGTCGTGGCGCGATCCGGCTGGATATGGGCCAGCGGCGACATCGGATAGGACCCCTTGCTCAGCAATTGCACGTAATAGGGCGTCGTCGCGTCGAACGAAGTGTCGTAGGCATAATTGATGTCGAGGTCATCGCGCGGCTGCCAGCGCAGCGACAGGCGGCCGCCGTGCTTGTCATAGGCGTTGAAGTCATGCTGGCCGGCCAGAGGGTTCTTGACCGTGCCGTCGCGCGACGTGCTCAAAAGATCGATCTTGGCGCTGATCTCATCGACGCTCGGCAGGTCGATATGGGTCTGGAACAGCGAACCGCCGAAATTGCTGACGCCGACGGTCGTCGTCATATCGAACACACCGGTGGGCTTTTTCGTGACGATGCTGATGGCGCCGCCTTCGGTATTGCGGCCGAACAGGGTGCCTTCGGGACCGCGGGCGACTTCGATATGATCGACATCGTCCATCGCCGCGCCCAAGCCCTGCGCCAGGCCGAGATAGACGCCGTCCTCGTAGACGCCGACGCCCTGGTCGCGGTTAGGCTGGTTGGCGTCGCTCATCGCGCCGATGCCGCGCAGGCTGACGATCAGGGCGGAGCTGCGCGCGAAGAACGGCTCGACGCTGAGCGACGGCACGGCGCCGCCGGTAATGTCGGCCAGGGATTGGATGTGCCGGTCGGCCAGTTGATCCTTGCTCATTACCGAAATGGCGATCGGTGTCTTTTGCAGGTTGGTGTCACGCTTTTGCGCGGTGACGATGACTTCCGTCAGGCCGGTCGATGGCGTCGTCGATTTTGCCGCCGCCTGATCCTGGGCCATGGCAGGCGCGCCGAATCCGGCGAAAGTAGCGCCGGCGGCGAACAAGATCAGCAGGACCGACTGCTGGGAAATGCGTTTGGACATGAACAGCCTCACTTTTTACACCCGCCCTCCGGGCCGGCGCTGAGTGCCATTTCCAAATGACATTAGAACAAATGTTTTGTGAACCTATTGCGATGTAAGTCGTTCTGGCGAGCGGGCCGGCTTGCCTTTTGCCCGGCCGAGCGCTAAGCCGAATTGATAGGAATATGATGCAGGTTGCCAATGGCCGATACGCCTAACGATAAGAAAAACAATAGTTTTCACAAGGCGCCGGGCGCACTCACGGCAACGCAGGTAAAACTGGCGGCCGCGGCGCGGGCGCGGATCATCGCCGTCGGCCTGGCCGAGGCCTCGGCGCGCTCGATTGCTCGCGAGGCCGGCGCCAATCCCAGCGCCATCAACTACAACCTGGGTGGTGTAGAACAATTGTATAGCTTGGTCTTCGAGCAGGCAGCCGAGCATGCGGCGCTGTGGATCAGGGATAAGCATCATGAAATCAGCGCCTTGCCGCCGGGACCGGCCGGCGCCTGCGCGGCGCTGGAATATGTCATCGGGGCCTGGACGTCGCAGGGCCGCGACCTGGCTCTGCTCTATCAGGAAGCCTTGTCGTGGGCCGGGGCCGATCCGGCGCTGCTGGCGCGCTGGACGCGGCAATGGCGCGATTTCTGGACGACGGCGGCACGGCATTTCGGGCTTGAAGCCACGGACGGCCTTCTGCTCAACCTGTTTTTCCAGTCCGAGGCGCTTTATCATCTGTCGTCGTGGAGCCCGGCGATAGAACGCCTGGCGCTGCGCGACCTGTGCGATGAATTCGGCTGGATCTGGCTGGGTGGCGCGCGGCATCCGGCCAGCGGCGGCCTGGCCATCGTGCAGGGCGTGCTCCACGGCGAGAACCCGGACCGGCTGGCCCCGGCGGCGCTGAACCTTGCCCTGTCCGCCGTCGCCGTCGTCCAGGACAAGGGCCTGCTCGGCCTGACCCATCGCGCCGTCGCGGCCCACGCCGGGGTGACCGTCGGCGCCGTCACCCACTATTTCCGCACGGCCGAGGACCTGGTCGCCGGCACCATCCGTGGCCAGGTCGAGCAATTGTTCCTGTCGGAAAACGCCGAGCGCGGCGCCCAATCGGACACCCGCGCCGTGGCGTCTCTGGCCATCATGGCGAGCCAGATCGATGCATCGGTCGCCACGCCCGCCGTCGCCAAGGTGCTGTTTGCCCGCCGCGCCCTGTTCCTGGCCTCGTTGCGCGACCCGGCGTCGGCGCGGGCGGGCGCCGTCGTCCGCTTCGGCTATGGCCGCACCTCCGAACGCCTATTGGCGCCCTTCGCCAAGGCTGATCCGGAGGCGGTGCCGCTGCATGGCGCCGTCATGTCGCGGCTGGTCTCGTCCCTATGGATCGCCGAGCTCAGCGGCCACGCCGACGAGCGGCTGGGCGAAGAGGTCATCCGGCGGCTGGAACAGGGCTTGTCGAGGATCTAGGCGAAGACCTTGGCCACGCCACCCTCCTTCAGCACCAGGCTGGTCCCAGGCGCCACCGGCACCCAGGTTTCGTTGCGGGTGAGGGGCTGCGAGGCCAGGATCAGCACGCGGTCATCGGGCGTTGTCTCCCGCGAAAAGTCGACCTCCATATCCTCGTCGATCAGCGCCGCCTGGCCGAACGGGGCGCGACGCTCGACATAGCAGAGCTTGGTCGAGCAACTGGCGTACAGCGTCTGGCCGTCGCTGAGCAGGGCGTTGAACACCCCCAAGATGCGCAGGTGGGCGAAGAGGTCGGCGATGGCGCGGTTCAGGCGTCCGTCGGGCGGCCGCTTGGGGAAGTCCTGGCGCAGCCGCCCCATCAGCCAGCAGAAGGCATGCTCGCTGTCGGTTGTGCCGATCGGCGTCGATTGGCCCAGCGCATAGGCTTTGATGCCCTTGAGCTGGCCGTTATGGGCGAAGGTCCAGCGCCGGCCCCACAATTCCCGCGTAAACGGATGGGTGTTTTCAAGCGCCACCCGGCCGCGATTGGCCTTGCGGATATGGGCGATGACGAGGCGGCTCTTGATCGGATAGTCGCGGACGAAGCGCGCCAGCTCGGACTGGGCCGACGGCGCCGGATCGAGCAGGGTGCGGCAGCCCTTGCCCTCGTAAAAGGCGATACCCCAGCCGTCCGTATGCGTGCCCGTGTGCCCGCCGCGCTGCGCCAGCCCCGAAAAGCTGAAGCGGATATCGGTCGGCACATTGGCGCTCATCGCCAGCAGTTCGCACATCGTCTTGTCTCGCAAATCGGCAGAGACCGCTTATGGCGCGTTCGCGTTCACCGTAAAAGGAAAAATGCGCGCCCTCTAGGACCGCCCGCCGGCGACGATCTGCTCATGTGGGATCACCGCGCCGGTCATCGGATAGCTGTCGGCGCCCAGCAGGAAAACGGCCAGGCGCGCCACGTCCTCGGGCATGATCAGCCGGCCAAACGGCTGCTGGCGGCCCATCTCGTCGAGATAGTCGGGCGGATGACCCAGGCTTTTCATCATGGCGCGTTCACCCGGACTATCCATCCAGCCGGCGTCGATGGCGTTGAACCGCACCCCATGCCGGCCGAAGCCATGCGCCAGGTTCTTCGTCAGCGTGTCGAGCGCGCCCTTGGCCGAGGCATAGATGGTCAACTGGTCCGTGCCGCGGAGCGCATTCATCGACGAGATGTTCATTACGCTGCCGCCCTTGCCGGCGTCGAGACAGTGCTGGGTGAAATCGCGCATCAGGATGAAGGGCGCGCGGGCATTGATGGCGAACAGAAAATCCCAATCCGCCACCGTCGACGTCAGCAAAGGCGTGCGGTTGGCGGCGCCGGCGACATTGGCCAGGGCATCGAGGCCGCCCAGGCTTTGAACGGCGAGCGGCACGAGACCTTCGACGAAACCGGCGTCTGTCAGGTCGCCGCAGGTAAATTCGCACGCCACGCCTGCCGCGATAAACGCCCGGGCGTGCGCTTGCAAACCCTCGAGGTCGCGATCGACCAGGAACAGAGCGCTGGCACCGGCGTCAATGCAGGCACGCGCGACGGCTGCGCCGACGCCCTGGGCCGCGCCGGTAACCAGCACCGACCGGCCATGCATAGGTTTGCCGGCAAGCGCTTCGTTGCTCTTCGGATCCAGGTCCATGGCTTTCCCCCAAACGATTTTAGCGGCATTGGGGTCTCTTGGAGGACCGTGGCAGGCAGCATAGCTCAACTTGCGGGGCGAGTTAAGACGGTACAACCGCCACGCCGGCATCTTCCGGTTTTATCGAAATACCTCCCAACCGAAATTTGACGTCACACAGGACCTATCCCTGTAGGAAATCGCATGGCGGCCCGGGTTTAAAAAAGGCAGTTATTACAGGAGGTCGCTCATGGCCCGGCGTTTGAAATTGTCTTTGGCTTTCGTTTTTGCCCTGTCCGTTCCGGCCGCGTCCGTATCGGCGCAAGAGGTGGCCAATGGCGACCTGATCGGCCCGGCGGCGGTCCAGTACAAGGTCGTTTCGGGCGATACGCTGGCGACCATCGCGCGCCAGGCCCATATCGGTTATGTCGAACTGTTGTCGGCCAATCCGTCGCTGCTCTCGACGACCATCCATCCGGGCCAGGTCCTGACGATTCCGACCCAGCACCTGGTGCCGCACCTGCCGGGTGGCGATCATGCGGGCATCGTCGTCAACCTGGCGGCCTTGCGGCTCTATCATTTCGACGGCTCGGGCCAGGTCACGACCTATCCGATCAGCGTCGGCAAGGAGGGTTGGGACACGCCGACGGGCGACACCAAGATCGTTGAGCGCCGCAAGGATCCGAACTGGACCGTGCCGGCCTCGATCCGCGCCCAGGATCCCAAGCTGCCGGCCGTGGTACCCGCCGGTCCTGACAATCCGCTGGGCCAATACGCCATGAACCTGGGTTGGCCGGGCTATCTGATCCACGGCACCAACCATCCCTACAGCATCGGCCGGCCGTCGAGCCACGGCTGCATGCGCCTTTATCCCGAAGACATCCAGGCTCTGTACGGCCAGTCGGCGGTCGGTGACGTCGTCACCGTCATCGACACGCCGATGACCCTGGGGCAAAACGGCGGCGACCTGTATCTGCAGGTCACGCCGACGCGCGTCCAGGCCAAGGAGATCGCCGGCTTTTCGATTCCGGAACCGCTTGACGAAAACGATCCGACCGTCACCGCCCTGAAGACGCGCCTGGCAACCCTGGTTACGGAGGGCGTGCATATCGACGACGCCGCCGTCGTCGGCGCCATTTTCCGCCACGACGGCATGCCGGTGATCATTGCCCACGGCCTGCCGTCCGGTCTTGCGTCCCAAACGCTCCATCCGACGGCCGTGCGGCTTTCGCAGGCCCAGACCCCGGCGCCCCAGCACCTGGCATCTGCGCAAACGCCCGCCACGCCGCCGACCCCGTCGTTCGGCGCGACCATCGTTCATGCCTTGCTGCACTAGAGTACCGGCAAACACTTGAACGTGACCAAGACTTGTAAGAAAGCGATGTGGATGCCGCGGTGATGCCATTATATTCCTGGATACTTGCCTTCAGTACAGTATCCAGGAGTACCCATGAACAGACGCCAATGGTTCGGCGCCGCTTCCGCTGTTGTCGCCATGGCCGCCTTGCCGGCGTTCGCGGATGAAGTCCTTCCCCCTTCCAATCTGCTCGCCCAGGCCCGGGCGGCGCTTGATGCGCACAAGGATCGGGTGCGCAACCTCGACCGTGTCGCCGTCGTCAATTTCGGCCAGCATTCTTCGAAGCCGCGCTTTCACCTGATCGACGTCGCCGCCGGCACGACGCAGAGCTTCCTGGTCGCCCACGGCCGTGGCTCCGACCCGACCCACACCGGCTGGCTGAAGAGCTTTTCCAATACGCCCGGCTCCGATGCGACCTCGCAAGGCGCCTACCTGACCGGCGAGGCCTATGAAGGCGCGCACGGACATTCTCGCCGATTGATCGGCCTGGATGAGGGCAATTCCAACGCCCTGTCGCGCGGCATCGTCATCCATAGCGCCTGGTACGTCACGCCCGCCCTGGCGGCCGGCGCCGGCATCGGCCGCAGCGAGGGCTGCTTTGCCCTGTCGGACACCGACCACACCACGGTGATGAACCTGCTGGGCCCCGACCGCCTGCTGCTGGCGGTCAAGGCCTAGGTTTGGATTTGAGCCGGCCGACAACGGCGGCGAAGATCAGCTGCAGCGGTCCTGGCAAGCCGGTCAACGCTCCGGCGCCGATCGTCACGACGGTGTCCAGATCATTGTCGTAATGCGACTGAACGTCCGCCGTGCTTTCGTCGGGCGCATGCAGCCGCATTGGCGCCAATTGCGCGCCCCAGCCGTCCAGCCGATGCTGGTAATGGATATAGACCAGCAAGCCTGTGGCATAGAGCGCCGGCAGGCATAGCACCCACCTTCCGGACCGCCCCGCATCGTGCAGGCGCCGCATATAGATCGATAGCTGCGGGCCGATCAAAAGCAGACGGATCGGCACGATGACGAACAGGGGGTGCGCGTCAAGCCAGGTTTCGGCCAGCGCCACCCACAGAGCCGTCAACGCGATCGACAAGACAAGGTGGATGACAAACCGGATCCAGAATCCTTTACGGTCGAGATCGCCCGTCATCCAAGCCCCAAGCCGGCCGATCCGTGCCATGTTGTCCCCGCCGCGACCGTTTCCCCCGTCGCCTGAACCTATCCTGTCACAATTCCGGCTAAACCGCGAGTCGCGTGACGACGGTCGAGGTCCATGATACGAAAAAGCAAAAAGGGGCGGGGATATGAAGCGCATCATTCTTACATTGGCCACCGGACTATGCCTCGTCGCGCCCGTCGCGCAGGCGCAAGCCTTCAAGGATGTCGACGTCTTTGTCGGCGCCGAGGGCGGCGGCGGCACGGTGCCGGGCGCCGGCGTGCCGTTCGGCTTCGTGTCGATCAGCCCCGATACCACCCACGGCGACAGCAACGGCTATGACGGCTGGTCGCCCGTCGTCGGCTTTTCGGCGACCCACGTCAGCGGCACTGGCGGCGCGTCGAAATACGGCAATTTCCGCGTCACCCCGACGACGGGGCCGGTCGATCCGAAGAACCTGGCCTTTCACCGTGAACATGAAGTTGCGTCGCCCGGCTTTTATAGCGTCGACGTGCCGGCGGCCCATGTCGAACTGACCGCCACGCGGATGGTCGCCGTCGAACGTTACACATTTTCCGGAAATGATCCCGCCAACCTGCTGATCGACGTGACTTCCGCGATCCAGTTGGGCGGCGGCGGCCCCAAGGCGACGGCCGCCCATGTCGAGACCCAGGCGGACGGTTCCATTACCGGCTGGGCGAAATTCACCGGCGGCTGGAACGGTTCGCCCTATACCCTCTACTTCGACGCCGTGTTCGACCAGGCGCCGACCGAGACCGGCACGTGGACGGCCGCGCAGGGCGCGTCAGCCGTCGTGCCGGGCATCCATGCCGCCGACGGCGGCGACCAGCGTGCCCATATCGCCGATCGCCTGGGCGCCTATGCCCGCTTCGCGCCGGGCCAGGCCGTGACCCTGAAACTGGCCGTCTCCTTTGTCAGCGTCGACCAGGCCAAGGCGCACCTGGCGGCCGAAGCCCAAGGCAAGGACTTCGCTGCGGTCCGCGCCTCTGCCGAAGAGCAATGGCGCCATGTGCTGGCGGGGATCGACGTCGAGGGCGGCACCGCGGGTGAGCGCACGCAGTTCTACTCGGCGCTCTATCGCCTTCACACCATGCCGCACGACCTGTCGGGCGACAATGCCTGGTGGACGTCCAATGAGCCGCACTACGAAGACTTCTATACCCTCTGGGACACCTTCCGCACGGTCCATCCGCTATTGACCCTGATCGAGCCCCAGCGCCAGCGCGACATGGTGCGCTCGCTGCTCGACACCTATAGCCATACGGGCTGGCTGCCCGATGCGCGCGTCGCGGGCTCCAACGGCTTGACGCAAGGCGGCTCGAACGGCGACGTGGTCATCGCCGATGCGGTCGTCAAGCATCTGGGCGGCTTCGATCTGGCGCTGGCCTGGCAGGCGGTCAAGAAGGACGGCGACGTCGAGGCCGACGATCCGATGGTCGAAGGCCGTGCGCTGAAGGACTATCTCAGCCTGGGCTACATGTCCCTGACCCAGACGCGATCGGCGACGCGGACCCTGGAATACGCCTATGACGACTTCGCCATCGCCGAGGTCGCCCGCGCGACGGGCCACGCCGACGACGCCGCGCGCTTCCTCAAGCGGTCGAACAATTGGCAAAACCTCTGGGATGACAAGATCAAGTGCATCCATCCGCGTTATGCCGACGGCGCCTGGCTGGAAAACTACGATTGCGACTACACCTATCCGGACGGAACGACGCCGTGGTGGGATGCACCATTCTACGAGGGCTCCGGCACGCAATATTCGCCCTATGTGCCGCAGGATCCGGCAGGCCTCATGGCCCGCATCGGCGGCAAGCAGGCCCTTGTCGCCTGGCTCGATCACCTGTTCGACGGCCATTACGACCCGGGCAATGAGCCCGACATCCTGGCGCCGTATCTTTATCTCTATGCCGGCCGGCCCGACAAGACCGCTGATACCCTGCGCAAGATCATGGCGAATGCCTATCATCCGGCGCGAAAGGGTCTTCCAGGCAATGACGACGCCGGCACCATGTCGGCCTGGTACGTGTGGAACGCCATCGGCCTCTACCCCAATGCCGGACAGCCGCTCTACTATATCGGCTCACCCCTGTTCACCAAGGCGGTCCTGCACCTCGAAGGTGGCAAGACCTTTACCGTCTCGGCGCCCGCCGCGTCCGAGGCCAACCGCTACGTCGTGGCGGCGCGGCTGAACGGCAAGCCGATCGATCGGGCTTGGCTGAGCCACGACGAGATCAGCAAGGGTGGCGTGCTGGCGCTCGACATGGCGGCGCAGCCGGGGACGTGGGCGTCTACCGCAAATTGAATATCCGTCCTCGGACAATCTGTGGCATTTCCGAGCCAGGGGGCCTGTCTTGGCGCCGCCGCGATAGACAGCCGGGCGAAAGCGCGCGTAAAGCGACCCGGCGCGGAATGCGTCCGCCGTCGGAGGCCTGCATGTCCTTTTATCGCGACCATGACCATTCCACCGCCAAGGCCGGCGCGCTGAAATCCGGCTTTACGCCCGAAACCTTTGCCGGCGTCGTCGGCGCGGTCGCCAACTCTTCGGAAAAGCCGATCACCGGCCGCAACGGCGATCACCTGCAATTCAGCATCCTGGCCGGGCCGGGCGTGACCTACCAGGTCGATATCAATACCCAGTCGAGCGACGGCTCCAGCGTGATGGTCTATATCGCCACGGAAACCCTGACCGCCAGTCCGACCAATCCGAACCAGCCCTTCGGGGTGCCGGCCTACGGCGTTTTTCCCGACGCCAAGCTGAGCTATGCCGGTATGAAACTGACCGACGCCGAGTTCCAGTCGATCAGCGTCACCCGCATCGAGGCCCAGCTTGAGGCCGCGCTGCAAATGTCCGATTTCGTCGCCGCCTACGGCCACACCTTCGACGACGGCGGCCCCAACGGCAAGGGCGTCCACGACATCCACTACTATCCCGCCCAGACCAACCAGGATGGCGCCTTGGCCGTCTACAACAAGGAACCGGCGGGCGCGGCCAAGCGGACCTGGTTCTTCTTCAAGTTCGATAACGAGCACATCGGCTGACGGTCAAAGCCCGGCCATATGCCGGTCGCATTCGTCAAAGGCCGCTTGCAGGTCGTAGCCCGTCGCCACCGCGGCCTGTTCGTAAAGACGGCGGGCGTCGCGCCACAGGTCCATGGCAGCTGATCGCTCGCCATGCTGTTCTTCCCAAAGCGCCATGGGCCGGCGGCAATTGGCCAGGTCGAGCAATGGTGCGGCGTCGACGGTCAGGTAGAGGCGCCAGGCATCTTCATAACGCTGCAGCGCTTGGTCGCTTTCGCCGAGCTCTTCGTGCAGGTCCGCCGCGTGGCGCAGGGCCGAAGCCGTGGCAACGACGTCGCTCTGGGCCAGCTCGCCTGCGGCTTCGAGGTAAAATCGAAGCGCGCCGCGACGATCGCCGTCACGGCGGGTCTGGTAGGCGCGGTCGACCAAGGGATAGCGGTTCATTGGATGCCTCCCGACGACCCGGCCCGCGATGCCGGGGCGCGGTGGAATATATCCGCAAAACCGCCCGCCGTCAGCCGGCCGGTGTTCAGGTTCAAACGCGAGCAGTGGTAGGAGTTGATGACGCGAAAGCCGCCAATCTCGGCTTCCGCGCCGTGACCGCCGCTCATCGCCGAGGCGGGCTCGCCCAGCGCCTTCAAGAGGTTGCGCCGGGCGACATCGCCCAGCGTCACAATGACCTTAAGATGGGGCAGGGCGGCAATGAGCGCTGCCAGGTGCGGCCGGCAGGTCGTCTGTTCAAGCGGCGTCGGCTGGTTGCCCGGCGGCGCGCACAGCACGGCATTGGTGATCATGACGCCGTTGAGCCGGACGTCATCGCGGCCGTCGTCTCTATAGGCGCCGGTGGCCAGGCCAGTCCGGATCAAGGTTTCGAACAGCATGCGCCCGGCGGCGTCCCCCGTAAAGACGCGGCCGGTGCGATTGGCGCCCATGCGCCCGGGCGCCAGGCCGACGACCAGCAACCAGGCGTCGGGGTCGCCCCATGGCGGCGCCGGTGCATTATGCCAATCGGCGTTCTGCCGGGCATTATCGGCGCGGTAGGCGACGAGACGCGGGCATAGGCCGCAGTCGGCGGCGGGGATCACGCGGAGGTGTGCTGGGACAGGGACAGGACGTTGCCGCTGGGGTCCTTGAACCAGGCGACCTTGTCACCGCCGGGCGCCGACCAGACGCCGTTGGCCGCCTGGGCTTCACCGAAGAAGGGATAGTGCTCGAATGCGACGCCCTTGGCCGCCAAGGCGGTGACGTCGGCTTCGATATCGCTGACCTGCCAGCCGAACACAGTATAACCGCCCGCCGTAAATTGCGGTGGCGTCGTCACACGGATCGTCAGCGCGCCCGAGCGCAAGACCAGGGCAAAGTCGTCCTGGGAGATGAATTCAAGCTCCAGCACGCCGACATAGAAGGCCTTGGCCTCATCGAAGTCGGTGACGGCGATAAACCCCATCGGCGCATCAAGCATAGTCGTCTCCTACACGGCGTCTTCGAAATCGTCCTCGGCATTGGGGAACTTCGACGCCTGGGCGGGCGCGGCGTTATGCGCCTGGCGCGGACGGCCGATAACGCTGGCCAGGTCCTGCAGGTCGACGAAGGTGTCGGCCTGGCGGCGCAGTTCGTCCGAGGTCATGGGCGGCGACGAGCGCACGGTCGAGACGACGGTAACCCGCGCCCCCTTGCGCTGCACGGCTTCGATCAGGCGGCGGAAGTCGCCGTCGCCGGAAAACAGCACCAGGTGGTCGGCGCGCTCGGCAATTTCCAGCATGTCGCAGGCGATCTCGATATCCATGTCGCCGCGCCAGCGCTTGCGCCCCTGGCTGTCGGTATATTCCTTGGCGGTCTTGGTGATCAGCGCGAATCCGTTGTAGTCGAGCCAGTCTACCAGCGGGCGGATCGGCGAATAGTCATCGCCTTCGACCAGGGCCGTGTAGTAATAGGCCCGGATAAGAATGCCGCGCTTTTTGAACTCGTCGAGCAGCTTGCGGTAATCGATGTCGAAATTCAAAGCCTTTGCGGCAGAATACAGGTTCGCGCCGTCAATGAACAGCGCGATACGGTCCGTAGGGTAAAAACTCATATAGGTCTTGGCCTGAAATCAATGTGGTTGAAATAGGAATTCGGGACGATGGTTGATCAATCTGTAGTGGTATTCATAGCCTACGGAACCAATGTCCTAATGGACCAGACCCCTGAGAGGCAATCTCTACCGTATATTGTGGCGGAATTGAAGAGCCGTGGTATAAAAGTAAACAAATTTTCACGATTGTGGCATTCTCGCGCTTGGCCCGATCCGAACGATCCGCCCTATCGTAATGCGGTAGTAGAGGCCCTCACAAATCTGTCACCTGCAAGCGTGATGGCCGTTTTGCACGATATCGAAGCGGAGACAGGCCGCGTCCGCGACGGGCGGGCGAACGCCCCGCGAACGCTCGACCTGGATCTAATCGCCTACGACGATGCCCTCATGGATGTGAACGGGCTTATAATACCCCATCCGCGGGCCCATGATCGCGCCTTCGTCATGGGGCCGCTGGCGGAAATCGCGCCAGGGTGGATACATCCGCGCCTAAGGAAGACCGCCGGTGAACTCTACCAAACCGCGACCGTCGGCCGCGATGCCTATCCTTTAGCGGTAGATTGAGGGCCCGAAGATTGGGGGCGTGAAGATTGCCGCTGGTCGATAAAGGTATAGAGCCCGACCCCGATCACGACCAGGACGGTGCCGATGATATCGGCGAAAGTGACCTTTTCCTTCAGAATCAGGGCGGCCAGGGCCAGGGTGAAGACCGGATTGATGAAGCTGATGACCGCATTGGCCTGCGACGAGATCAGGCTGAGCGCAAAATTGGTCAGGTAACTCGGCAGGACCGTCGCGCCGATGGCCAGGCCCAGGCCCAGTTCCCAAAGGGCCGGGCTCATATGGAAGTCGCTCAAGCGGTGGACGAAGGCAAACTGCACGAAGGTGGCGACGGCGGCGCCGCTCATGGCGAACGAGGTGAACATCGATGGTCCCAGCCGCCGGATCATCGGCTTGGCCAGCAGCAAATACATGGCAAAGGCGAGAGACGACACCGTGCACCATGTGGCCCCAATCGCGATCGCTGAGCCGTGCGCCCGCAAATCCGTGACGAAGACCAGCGCCAGGCCGGCATAGGCGATGGCGAAGGTCCACAGCGCCGAGACGCGCATCTTTTGCGCAAAGAACAAGGCGCCGAAGAGGATGACGAACAGCGGGTAGGTGAACAGGATCATCCGCTCGAACTGCGGCGACAAGGTCTCCAGGCTGGCAAAGTCGGTATAGGATGCGACCCAGTAACCCAACACACCGACGGCCATGGCCTTGAGGTACAGCAGAGGCTCGGCATCGATCGCCGGCAGGGTGGACGCTTCGGCCTTGCGCGCCCGCCACCACGTCATGACGCCGCCCAGCACGAAGAACGGGGTCGCCAAGGCCAGGCGCAGGGTCAGCAGGGACGAAGCGTCGGTCTGGTAATGATAGGCGAACTTGATCCAGATGCCCTTGCTGGCAAATAGAAACGCGCCCAGCGCCGCCAGGACATAGCCGCCCCATTGGCGAAACCAGGGATGTTTGTACCAGATGACGGAAGCTTCGGAGGACATGACGGGCCTTGCTGGAGAAGGGGCGCCTTATGCCTTGGAATTCGCGCCCGATGGAGAGAGGGGCGCGGGAAGCGGGACTTTACCGCCTTGACCGAACCCGAACGACCGTCTTCGCCGTCCAAAGCGAATTGGACGAACGAATAAGCCGCGAATTGAGACGGGTGGTCAGCATGGCGCCCTCATAGGCCGGTTTCGGTGGCCCGGCAATCGAGGAAGAAAGAAATTTTACCACGAACCACACGAACAGCACGAACTTCAGAATGTGGCCGACGTTCCCGCGGAGCGCCTTTTACGACTAAATAAGCGCTTCGCACAGAAGATCGCGCGGCTTCCCGTTCGTATTGTTCGTGTGGTTCGTGGTGAAAATTACTTCGCGGCCGCCGCGGTCGGCACCAGTTCGATCTGGTAGAGGTGCGGCCACAGCTTGCCGGTGACGAACAGGCGCTTGCCGTCGGCGTCGTAGGCGATGCCGTTGGCCACCGCGTCGCGGTCCGACAGGGGATGGCTTTCTTCGGGCAGGGCCGACAGGTCGATGATGCCGGTCACCTGGCCCGACTTGGGATCGATGCGGACGATGTCGCGCGTCATCCAGATATTGGCCAGCACCGCGCCGTCGACATATTCCAGCTCATTGACCTGGTCCAGCGGCTTGCCCTCCATCGTCACCATCACCTGGCGCGCCACGGAAAGCGTATCGGGGTTGAGGAATTTCAGCACCGGCGTGCCGTCGCTCATGATCAGGTTTTGCGCATCGTGCGTCATGCCCCAGCCTTCGCCGATATACGAAAAGCTGGACTTCAGGTGCAGGGTGCTCTGGTCCCAGACAAAACCCTTTTCCGTTTGCCAGGTCAGCGAGACGATCTTGCCCTTCCAGGCGGCGATGCCTTCGCCGAAATAGGCGTTGGAGACACGGGCGCTCAGCAGCACCTTGCCGCTGTCCAGGTCGACCTTGCGGATCCACGACGCGCCGTTGCGGCCGGTGCTCTCGTAGAGAAAGCCGTGGTCGTAAAAGAGGCCTTCGGTAAAGGCCTTCGGGTCGTGCGGAAAGGTCTTGACGATGCGCACGCTATATTGCGGGATCGCCGACGGCGCGGGCGCGTCCGTTTGGGCCAAAACCGGCGTGGCGACCAAGGCAGCAAGCGTGGACAGCAGGATGGCAAGACGCATGACGGCTCCTGGAAGACTATAGTTTCATCCTACCGGCGGACCGGTCATTCGGCAACGGGAATGAAGGGCAGGCCGACGGGCCCCGCGCTTTGCGCATGCCAACCGGTGAGCCTGGGGTCAGTGTCGATCTCAAGGCCGCGGGCATAAGGCGAAAACCCCATCTTCTGATAGAAGCCCATCGCCTTTGGATCGTCGGCCGTGCAGGTATGCAGCCACAGTCGCCGGGTGGATGGCTTCGCCCAGGCCAGGCGCTGGCCGGCGTCCATCAGCCACGATCCGAGCCCCCGGCCGCTTTCGCCGGGAATGAGACCGAAATAGCCGACCTCGATATCGCCGTCCGCCTGGATCAACAGTTCCAGCAAGCCGATGGCCTGGCCGCCGCGCTCCGCGACGTGGATCTCATTGTTCGGATCGGAAAGGATAGTTTCCAGCTCGGCCGGACTTTTGCGCAGCCGGCCATACCATAGCCACGGCGTGCCGACGGCGCGAAACAGGTCGAGATAGACGTCGCGCGTTACATCGCTCCAGCGTCGCAGGCTCACGCCTTCGGGCGCGGCACGTTCGTCGCGCTGCGGCATCGCAAATTGCTCGAGATAGGTCACGACCATGGCGACCTTGCCCGGCGGCAGGAGATAGTCGCCGTCGGCCGCGTCGAGCACGGGTTCCATCACAGGCTGTTGGCGGCGCTGAGGATCGCCTTGACCGAGGCCGTGGCGATATCGCCATTGATACCGATGCCGAAGACGCGACGGTCGTCCTCCGTCTTGCATTCGACATAGGCTACGGCATGGCTGCCCGTGCCCTTGTCGAGCGCGTGCTCGGCATAGTCGACGACTTCCAGGCCCAGGCCGTATTGCGCGTTCAGCGCTTCGACGGCGCCCGAGATCAAGCCGTTGCCGCGCCCGCTCAGCGACACTTCCTCGCCGTTCTTGGCGATACGGCCGGTGAAATGGCGCTCGCCGCTGCGCGAAGCGGCCAGCGAATAGTCGACCAGTTCGTAGGTGGTCTTCCCTGTCAGGTGATAGGCTTCCTGGAAGATGGTCCACAGGTCGGCGGACGACACTTCCTTGGCCGAGGCGTCGGTGACGTCCTGCACCTTGCGTGAAAAGTCGACCTGGAAGCGCCGCGGCAACTTCAGCCCATGGTTTTGCTCCAGGATCCAGGCGACGCCGCCCTTGCCCGACTGCGAATTGACGCGGATCACCGCCTCATAGCTTTCGCCGAGGTCGGCCGGATCGATCGGCAGGTAGGGCATGTCCCATATGCCATCGTTCCTTAGCGCATGGGCGGCAAAGCCCTTGCGGATGGCGTCCTGGTGCGAGCCCGAAAAGGCCGTGAAGACCAGCTCGCCGGCATAGGGATGACGCGGATGGACGGCCAAGTTGGTGCAGTGTTCCACCGTCCGAACAACCGAACGCATGTCCGAAAAGTCGAGATCGGGCGATACGCCTTGCGTGTACATGTTCAACGCCAGCGCCACCAGGTCGACATTGCCGGTGCGCTCGCCATTGCCGAACAAACAGCCTTCGATGCGATCGGCGCCGGCCAGCACGCCCAGTTCGGCCGCGGCGATGCCGGTGCCGCGGTCATTGTGCGGATGCAGGCTGATGACCACGCTGTCGCGCGCCGAGACGTGGCGGCAGAACCATTCGATCTGGTCGGCATAGATGTGCGGTCCGGCGACCTCGACCGTGGCCGGCAGGTTGAGGATCAGCGGGTTCTCGGGCGTCGGCTTCAACACGGCCATCACCGCTTCGCAGACTTCCAGCGCGAATTCCGGCTCGGTCGCGGTAAAGGTCTCGGGGCTGTACTCAAAACCCCATTGCGTGTCCGGCTGCTTGGCGGCTTCGTCGCGCAGCAAAGTCACGCCCTTGACCGACAACGCCACGACATCGGCCTTGTCCAGGTCGAAAACGACGCGGCGGAACAGGGGCGAGGTCGCATTATAGAGGTGGACGATGGCGCGCTTGGCGCCGCGCAGGGCTTCAAACGTGCGCTTGATCAGGTCTTCGCGGGCTTGCGTCAGCACCTGGATCGTCACGTCGTCGGGGATCAGGTTCTCTTCGATCAGCTTGCGCACGAAGTCGAACTCGGTCTGCGACGCCGACGGGAAACCGACCTCGATCTCCTTGACCCCGACCTTCAGCAACATGTTGAAGAAGGTGATCTTCTTGTCGACGTCCATCGGGTCGGCCAGGGCCTGGTTGCCGTCGCGCAGATCGGTCGACAGCCAGCGGGGCGCGTGGGTGATCGTCTTCGACGGCCACGTCCGGTCGGACATGTCTACGCCAAGGGAAAACGGGCGATATTTTACGGACGGATCGGGGAGCATCGGCATGTGGGGGCGTGTAAGGCGGTCGTCCCTGTAAGTCAATCCGGCGTCTTAGCGCGCAATGGATCGTTATAATATGTGTCGCGTCGTGAGCTTGACGGTAAGGTGAGGCAAGGCCTATCGCAGCCTCATGACAGACCTCACGATCCGCCCCGTAGCCGTCGCCGATTTCGAGAAATGGCTTGTCCTCTGGGACGGCTATAACGCCTTCTATGGCCGCAGCGGGCCGACGGGGCTCGACCGCGCCATCACCGACATCACCTGGGCGCGGTTTTTCGCCACGGGCGAGCCGGTCCATGCCCTGGTCGCCGACGCCGACGGGCAATTGCTGGGCCTGGCCCACTATCTCTTTCATCGCAGCACAACGATGATCAACAACACCTGCTACCTGCAGGACCTGTTTACGGTGCCCGAGGCCCGCGGCCAAGGCGTCGGCCGCGCGCTGATCGCCGCCACCGCCGACGCGGCCCGCGCAGGCGGCAGTTCACGGCTCTACTGGCATACGCATGAGACCAATGCGACCGCGCGGAGGCTCTATGACGCCGTGGCAAAGGATACGGGTTTTATCGTGTACCGGATTGATTTGTAAGATGTTCGCCGCATTCCATTTTGGAATGAAGCCTATTCCGATCGCCTGCCTGTTGAACGCCTGGTCTCCACCGCATTTACCGCATCAGACGCCGTCGCGGTGACGGCGAACATGCGGAGTTTTCTTATGTCCAATCTCGAAGGCAAGGTCGCGGTCATCACCGGCGGATCGACCGGCATCGGCCTGGCCACGGCGCAGCGCTTTGTCGCGGAAGGCGCCCACGTCTTCATCACCGGGCGGCGCCAGTCGGAGCTCGACAAGGCCAAGGCCTTGATCGGCAAGAACGTCACCACGGTCCAGGGCGAGGTGCAGAACCTGGCCGATCTCGACCGGCTTTACCGCCATGTCAAAGCGGAAAAGGGCGTCGTCGATATCGTCGTCGCCAGCGCCGGCATGGTCGAGCACGCGCAGATTCCGGATCTGTCGGAAGGCCATTACGCCAAAACCATGGACGTCAATCTGAAAGGCGTCGTCTTCACGGTTCAAAAAGCCCTGCCGCTCATGACCCGTGGCGGCTCGATCATCGTCGTGTCCTCGATCATCAACGTGAAGGGCATTCCGGCTCATGGCATCTACGCTGCCTCCAAGGCCGGCACCAGGGCGCTCGTGCGCGTCTGGGCGAACGAGCTGAAGGACCGCGGCATCCGCGTGAACACGCTGAGCCCCGGCGCCACCGAGACGCCCATGATCCGTGGTCAATTCGACAGCGACGAAGCGGCGGATGCGGCCCGCAAGGTCTTCGCCTCGATGACGCCGCTGGGCCGCCTTGGCCGGCCCGAGGAAATCGCCTCGGCGGCCTATTTCCTGGCGTCGGACGAGTCGAGCTACGTGACCGGCATCGATCTGCCGGTTGATGGCGGTCTGGCGCAGGTCTAAGCGACCGGCCAAAGCATCGGCCTTACCATGCGCGGCAATCGCACATGGTAAGGCCGGGCTTGATACTTCGGACCGATCCAGCAATCAGGCCGAACACGTCTCGACAGAAACGGCATATTGAGAGGCGTGTTCGTCCTCGGAGAGTAACGAAGCGCCCTCAGCTATCGCCTGCGCGATTAACAGGTGGTCGAACGGGTCCCGGTGATGTGTCGGCAAGCGCTGAAGCGCTACCAGATGGGCGTCGGTGATCTCAATTCGCTCAAAGCCTTGATCCGGCAGAACGGCCAGCACATCCTCAACCGTTACATTCAGCTTTCCGATCCGTGATTTAACCGCGATCTCCCATAGCGACACGACACTGACCAGGATTTCGTTTTCAGCATCTAAAATAAGACCGCGCGCCCTCATTCCAAGTTTGGAGTCGTCGCCTAGCCACCACAGAAGGGCGTGGGTATCGAGTAATAACCTCAATCCCCGGTCTCCATGGCGCCGAGATCGGCCTCGGGCATGGTGTCAAAATCCGCAGCCATTTTGATCTTTCCGCGAAGCGCGCCAGGTTTGCGTTCGACAAGCCGGTGAGAAGGCGGATGGATTTCCGCCACGACTTTGTGATGGGAGGTCAGGACGAGCGTTTGCCCAGCCTCGACTTCCTTAAGAAAGGCGTTGAGATTTCCGCGAAATTCGCGGACGCCCACGCGGCGAGGCTTGTCTGATTTCTCAATCGGAAGGGGCATATCGGCTCTTTCAGCGCTTGGAAAATGTGTACACAATTTTCGGGCAAAAGGCGAGCGTAAAGATACATGACCGGTTACGGAGTGCCCAACTCCAGCCGAGGCCGTCACGAAGCCGCTTACGGTAACATACTGCGCCCTAAATCCAGTGCGTCCCGGGTCACACCTGGCGCGTCTTCCGGCAGCAGGGTCCGCTCGGCAATCATCGCCTTGACCGCCTGATCCACCTTGCGTGCATAGGCGTCGAAGTTGTCATAGCGCTCGGCCGCCGACCGGCGCGGATCGCCCTTGGCCTTCCGCTCGGCTTGGGTTCTGGCGAAGGGAATAAATTGGCCCGATCCCTCGCAGCCGTCATCGGCCCACGCCCCCGAACGTAGGGCCCAGCCGGTATAGGTGGCCAGGGGCACGCTGACGCGCGGCAACCGGATGCCGGCGACATCATTGCCGTCGGCATCGGTGCGCGGAATGAAGCTCGGATAGATCGGCCCATTGGCCGGATTGTCCTGGTACGGCGCGACAAGACCGGCGCCCGGCGTCAACAGGTAGCGCGTCGTTTTCAGCCCCGTATAGGTCACGCCCGGAATATTCGGAAAGCCCACAGCGGCCTGCGGCAAGGGGGCGACCAGTGTACCGTCGGATAATTTCGGCACCTGGCTCGGCGGGGGCCGGGTGCCCTTGGTCACCCATTGATCCATGGCCACGAACAGCGCCCGCTGCACCGGCGCGGAATCGAGCGGGTTCTGCAACTGCTGGCAAACGCCGCTCTTTGTCGCATTGCCCGTGCCGTGCTGGCCGCTTGAGATCAGGTAGAGCCGGGCATAGGGCGAGTCCGGCAGGTCCGATTTGCCCGACGGATCGGTCGACATCAGCGACGCCGCCTTCACCCAATATTCGTTGGACGAATAGATTTCCATTGCTACCGGGCAGGTGTGGCTGGCTTCGCAGCGCGCCAGGCGACTGTCGGCGCGGCCGGTAAACGGATCGGTCGTGGTGACATCGGCGAACGGAAAGCGGCCTTCGTCGTAGAGGTGATCCTGGCGATTGCGTTCGGTGCGGCCCGGCTGCGACCAGCGCGCATTGAGGCTGATCCCGTCGCCGGCGGCGATCCACTGCATCATGCCGTCGAAGACCTTGCGGCCCCGTTCGTCCTGGTTGAAGCCGTAATAGCGAAAGTCGTTGAGGAACCGCCCTGGCTGCGACAGGGTCTCGGTGTAGATGCGGGTGATGTCACCGGCCATCGGGTTCGGCGTGCCGAAATCATCCGTCTTCGCGTTGCGCAGGAAGGCGTTCCAGTCGCGTACGGCCGCCAGGCCGATGCCGTTGACGCTTGGATCCTTCGCCACATAGCGCAACTCGTAGATATCGTTGGCCACAAAGGGTGTGCCTTCGGGGAGCAGGTGAATCGTTTTGCCTGTGGCGTCGTACGCCCAGCCCGTGGCCGGCACGACCTGCGGCGGATCATTGAGGTGAACACGGTGCGTCAACACTGCCGTCGCCTGGTCGGGCGACGCGGCCGGATAGGTCAGGGTATAGGACGCCGTACTTGTCACGATATATTCGTAGGACGGGCCGGTGATGGCTGAGCCGTCGGGGTTCTTCGCCACCGGCAGGGTGATCGTTGTGTTGAAATTGGCCGTGTCGTGACCGGCGGCGGCGTCCCAGCCGCTGAACGACACGCTATAGCCCTGCGGCATTAGAAACGCGTCCTTCAGCAAAGCCGCGTCGGTTATCGCGCCCGGATCATTGCCGCCGACGCCGCGGTTCAAGGTGCCGATCGTCTTGCCGCCGCGATTGGGCGGCTCATAGACCATCTTGTGATTGCCCTTGGCCAGGTCGATCGGCTTCAGGATGTAGAAGTCGAAGGCGTATTCGACCATGCCCCTGGCATTGCGCGGCGCCAGAGCGATATCGGCGATCAGCGCATTCTTGGGATCGTTCGGATCGAGCTCGCCATAGGCCTTGCCGGAAATCCGTTCATATTGCCCGACGCCCGGCCAGGCATAGCCGCCAAAGGCCGGGCTTTGCCGGCCGGTAATGACGATCTTCGTCACATGGGCTTGCGCCGGCGCGGCCAGCATCAACGCGGCGGACAGGGTCGGCCAGGCAAATCGGCGGATGATGGACATGAAGCGATGTCTCCTTCGCCGAGGCTGTCGGTCTACGGCAACCTTGTCCTGATGCGGGAACCTGTCAAGTCGCCGAGGGCGTTGCATACCGCTTCGCACCCCTCTAGTCTCTTCTGTTCACGATCCGGGGGCACCATGCCAAATCATATACAGGCCGCCTGTGGCGCCCTTCTGTTTTTCGCCTTCGCCGGCTGCGCCGCCGCCCAGGCGCCGGTGACGAACATCTGCACCTCGCCCGGCCAAGGTGTGCACGAAGAGGGCTTCGTCGAGATCGGCGGCATCCCGCAGTGGGTGACCATCAACGGCGACAAATGTGCCAATCCCGTCGTCCTTATGGTCCACGGCGGTCCGGGCAATCCGATGAGCCTGTTTGCCGAGACGATCTATGGCGGCTGGGAAAAGGACTACACCCTGGTCGAGTGGGACCAGTGCGGCGCAGGCATGACCTATGGCAAGACCAGACCGTCGGACGACACGCCCTTAAGCGTCGACCAGATCACCGACGACGGCATCGACCTCAGCCGCTACCTGACCCAGCATCTGGCCAAGCGGAAAATCATCCTGATGGGCGGTTCATGGAGCTCCATCGTCGCCATTCACATGATCAAGGCTGAGCCCGACCTGTTTACCGCCTATCTCGGCTGGTCGCAGATGGTCAGCTATCGCGAAAACCCGATCGGCACCTATACGAAACTGCTGGACCTGGCGCGCCAGGCCGGCGACCAGGACAGCATCGCCAAGCTGGAAAAGCTGGGGCCGCCGCCATGGACCGACCCGCGCGCCTCGGGCATCATGCGCCGGGTCGACCGCAAGTACGAAGACCTGGTCACCGAACCCGCGCCGCCGCAATGGTGGCAGCCCGCCGCGGAATACGCGACGCCCCAGGCCCAGGCCGATTACACCGCCGGTGAAGACTATTCCTACCTGCAATTCGTCGGCTTGAAGGGCGACGGCATCTATTCGACGGTCGACCTGCCGTCTCTCGGAACGCATTTCGACGTGCCGATCTTCCTGCTGCAGGGCGAAGACGATTACCTGACCCTGCCGGACATTTCGCGGCGCTATTTCGACAGCCTGACCGCGCCGCAAAAGGCCTTCGTCATGTTGCCGCGTACCGGCCACGACCCCAACCGGATCATGGTCGACGCCCAACGCAAGCTGCTCGACGAAAAGATCCGTCCCCTGGCGGAATAGGCGGGTGCCGCGCCTAGCTCCATAGATGCCGGCCGAGATCGACCAGGATACGCGCCGTCGCGCCCCAGATATCGTAGGTGTCAAAGGGGATACTGTAATAGTCGCGGGCGCGGCCGGCAAAGGTGCCCGACTTTTGAATCTGGTTGGTCGCGTCGGTCACGAAGGCCAGCGGCACCTCGAAGATCGAGGCGACCTCGCCCGGGCTAGGCATGGCTGTAAAGCCCTCATCCACAATCCCCACGATCGGATGCATCAGAAAGCCGGTGACGCTCTCGACGGGGGGAAGCGCGCCGACCGGCGTGATGAGGTCGTGTCCGATGCCGGTTTCTTCCCAGGTTTCGCGCAGGGCGGTGGCGACGACATCGGCATCGTCCGGGTCGACCTGGCCGCCCGGAAAGGCAATCTGGCCCGCATGTTTCGACAAGGTCTTCGCACGAACGGTCAACAGTACCGTCGGCGCGTCTGGCCGCGCGACGATCGGCACCAGGACGGCGGCCGGCCGTAGTCGCGACGCCACATCGGCGCGCCCAGCCGGCAGCGGCAGCAGGCGGCCGGCCAGCCAATCCGCCAGCGCCGGCCTCGAAAGGCCCGTCAAGATTGGCGAGGCGGGGGCATTCACGTCCGGTCGCCCTCAGCCGAACTGCAGCGCGATGTCGCGCAGGATGGCCTGCGGATCCTTGCCGGCGTCGAGGTCGCGCCGCACACCCGCCATGGCCGCGATGACGTTTTGCGGGTCCTTGCGCGCGCCGTAGCCCAGTTCGACACCCTTGCGTACGAAACGATAGCGGTCGCCGGCCGGCACGATCTCGATATCGCCATCGCGGACGAAGTCAAACCAGTCGGCATCGCCCTCGAGACCCGACGGCGTGACACAGGTCAGCACGCCGCCCGTTTCGACGACCGAATGCAGGATGTAGAGCCCGCCGGGGCTGAGGCGCCAGCCGGTCACCGCGCGAGCGGCCTTGTCGGGATCATTCTGTTCGAACCAACGGGCATTGTCGTGGCTCATGCGCGGACGCATGCGCGCCTTTTCCAGCCGCGCCCTGGGCTGGCGATAGACGCGCACGACCTCGAGCGCACCGAGCTCGGCGACCAGCGCGCTCTCGTCGGCCGACGGCGCCATCGACAGACGCTCGGCTTCCTGCAGCAGGCGGGTCTTCAGGGTGTCTTTTCTCTTTTTCGCTTCACCCATGTCGGACACCCTTTGCGCGGTCGGTTTTAACTTCGCGGCGTTCTAGACACCCCTGGATTCGTGCGTCAATCCCGGCGCGGCCGCCGCAGCGTAAAGGTTTCAAACGGCTCGGACCGGCCGTCCGCGCCCAGAACATCGTAATAGGTGACGGTGATTTCCGTGAAACCGCCGCGAACGCCCGGATCGACGGCGAAGGCGGCAAAGCCATAAGCGTGCGCGGCATTGCGCACGGCCGACCAGGGCGCTTCTTCGGTGACATAGACCGGCGGCCGCTTGCCGGTGACCGGGTCCGGCGCGCCGACAGCCGTGATCACCCGGCAGCAGGGCGGGGTGAAGAACAACTGGTTGGAGGTCAGCGACGTCCCGCCGCCACCGATCACCATATGCACCGCGCCCTTGGTCGTATCGATCACGTCGGTTTGGGTGGAGACGGGATTGGGGGTCAGCGTCGCGTTGGCCGCGTGGCCATGGATGGGGTGCGACCGCTCGTAATGGTGTTCGTGACCGCAGACGACCAGGTCGACGCCATAGGCGTCGAACAAGGGCAGCCATTCCTCGCGTATGCCGAGATCGGCGCCGTTGAACTTGTCGGCCGTCGAAATGGCGACCTGGTGCATGCAGACGACGATCCAGTCGATCCCGGCCTTGGCGCGCGCACCGGCCAGCTCCTGCTCGAGCCATGCCTTTTGCGCGCCCGCCGAATAGCCGCGGACATAGGTGTCGCCGCCGTTCTGGTAGCAGACATCGTCATTGGCGATGGCGATGAAGCGAACGCTTCCGACCGTGAACGCGTACCAAAGGCCGCGGGTGATCTCCGTTTGGCCCTCGGCGTGAGGGAGGCTGAAATAGGTCTGGTAGGCCTGATAGCCGATCGGCCCGTTGCCGAGCTCGTTCTCGTGATTGCCTGGCGACGGCATCCAGGGGCGGTTACGGGCGCTGCGGCTGTTATTTGTCCAGAAATCCCACCAGGTGCGGACGCGGTCCTCCGCCAGGTTGGCGTAGCACAAATCGCCGTTGAACAGATGAAGCAGGGGGCGCAGACGCTCCACGCCCAATGTCGTGTCGCCCGCCGCCGGCGTGCCGAGATTATCGTTGATCCACAAAGGCTTAGGCAGCGTCGTGCCGGCGGGCGGCTTGTAGAGCTTGCCGAGCGTCGGCGTGCCCTGGTCGCCGAAGCTGGTGAAGGTAAAAGGCGCACGTCCACGCGGCCCCGTCCTGAACGTACCGAACTCGGGCGCTGAGCCATCGTGCAAGGCGGCGTAGAGATAGACATGGTCCGGCCGCAGACCGTCGACCCTGGCGTGATGGGCGTAGACGACCTGCTTCGACTTGGCGTCGGTATAGCTGACGGTCTTGGCGTCGACGACCTTGACAAGCCGGCCGTCCAGCCGCCCGACCAGCACGCGAGGGCGTGACACCTCTTGCAGCGTATGCCACGACACCGTCATCTCGGAAGCCGCGTGCGAGCCGAATTGCAGGTGCAATCCGTCCACCCGGGGCGCATTGCCGTGCCGCACCACAGGGGATTCGGCCGTCGGCGCCGCACTTGCCTCCGTCGAGACGGCCAGCAACCCGCCGCCCAGTCCGGCTGCGGCGAGCAGTTTTCGACGACTGAGGCCAAGATCCGAAGCGATGTCCTGGTCTTCCATCCGAGCCTCCCATGCCGAGCACGGCCAAGTTTGGCATGTCGGCCGCCAACTGGAAAGCCCGCACGAATGCCTCTGCCGGCTTTTGTGCAGGCGCCGCCGCGGTTACATTTCCGTCAAAAAGGTGCCTTGACCATCACCGGTTTTGCCCGCAACCATCGGCCCCATGACCGACACCGTCCAGCGTGCACCGAAAAAATCCGGCTTCTGGGCGATCGCCCTCTATGCCACCTCGATGAACTTCTCCATCCGTTGGCTGGCGACGGGCGCGGCCACCGGGCCCGTCGCCCTGCCGGTCTGGGTGCTGGCCGCCATCCTCTTCCTGGTGCCGCTGGTCATCGCCACGCTGGAGCTGTCGGCGCGTTTTCCGCAGGAGGGCGCCATCTACGCCTGGACGCGCAAGACGCAGGGCGATTTTGCCGGCTTCATGTGCGGCTGGATCTATTGGGCGTGCAATCTGCCCTATTTCGCCAGCCTTCTGTTTTTCGGCATCAACCTGATCGGCGAGGCGGCGGGAAGCCTGCCGGGCGGCGCGGGGCTGGGCGCCTTCCTGACCCATCCGGCGGGCGCCTTTATCGCCGCGACCGTCATGCTGGGCCTCATCGCCCTGATGCATGCCCTGGGCTTCGGCGTCGGGCAGTGGCTGCCCGTCATCGGCGCGACCTTGTCGATCGCGCTGTTGTTCTTTGTCGTCTGGGCGGGGTTTTACCTCGCCGGACGTGACGGATCGGCGACCCATTTCGCCCATGCTGACTACGCCCTGCCGTTCAACGCCAATGGCGCCATCCTGTGGTCGACCATGGTCTTTGCCTTCGGCGGCGACGAGGGGGTCGCCCTGATGCGCGGCGAGGCCAAGAACGGCGTGCGTACCCTGATCGGCGCCCTGGTCCTGCTCGGTGTTTTCCAGGCCCTGAGCTACGCCATCGGCACGGCCACCATGCTGATGATCGTTCCCGCCGACGTCGCCTCACGCCTGGGCGGTCTGCCGCAAGCCCTGAATGTCGCCATGAGCAAGCTGCACGCATCTCCCTTGTATCCCGTCGTCCTGCTGGCGACGGCTCTGTCGATGCTGGGGGGGATGAGCGCCTGGTTCGGCGCGGCGGCCCGCCTGCCGTTTGCGGTCGGCGTCGACCGCATGCTGCCCAAGGCCCTGGGCTATCGCGACCCCAAGACCGGGGCGCCGCGCGTCGCCATCTGGATGCAGGCCGTTCTGGTCATCCCGATCATGGCCTTGAGCGCGCTGGGCGCCAATCTCGCCGGCGCCTATGACTTCGTTGTCTCAATGGGCGTGCTGACCTTCGTCATTCCCTATATCTGGATGTTCATCGCCTATTGGAAAGTCCAGTCGCAACCGTCCGCCGGTCTTGACTTCAAGACGCCTGGCGGTCCGGGCGTAGGGCGCGTGGTCGCCATCATAGGCCTTTTGGTCACCGTTTCGGCCATCCTCGGCTCCATGGTGCCCAGTCCCGATGCCACCGATCCCGTTGGCACCTTCATCAAGTTGATCGTCGCGTCACTGGTGATGATCGGCATCGGCGCCGCCATCTACGGCATCCACTATTTCCGGACACGAGGTCAAGCCGATGGCTGATACCCAGGTAACCGAGGCGGGCAGTCGCCATTCTCCCGTCACCGCACCGGCCTCGTGGTATACCGATCCCGCCCTGTGGCCGGTCGAGCGGCAAAAGATCTTCGCCGCCACCTGGCAGTTCCTTTGCCACGAAAGCGATCTGGCCGTCCCCGGCGCCTATCGCGCCGATACCCTGGCCGGCTTTCCCATCGTTGCCTTGCGTGACGACAAGACCGAACTTCGCGCCTTTCACAATGTCTGCCGTCACCGCGCCGGACCTCTGGTCAAGGACGAGGCGGGTACGTGCCCGGGCGCGCTGGTCTGCCAGTATCATGGCTGGCGCTATACGCTGGACGGCCGCCTGCGCGCCGCGCGCGACTTCGGGCCGGCCGACGATTTCGATCCGCGCGACTTCAGCCTCTATCCCGTCAAGCTCGCCGTCTGGCGTGGCCTCGTCTTCGCCGGCATCGGCGAGGACTTGCCGGATCTTGCTGCTATGCTGGCCCCGGTCGACGCCCGGCTGGGCCAGGTCGACTGGTCGAACCTGAAAGTCGGCCTGCGCCGACACCACGACCTCGACTGCAACTGGAAGACCTATGTCGAGAACTATCTCGAAGGCTACCATGTCCCGGACGTCCATCCGGGCCTGAACGCCGAACTGGTGTCTGAACAGTACAAGGCCTGGGTCGAAGGCAAGGTGGTGCTGCACGAAGCGCCGCCGCGCGACGGGGCCGTCTATAACGGCGTATGGGCCTGGCTGTGGCCCAATATCGCCATCAACGTCTATGCCGAAGGGCTGATGGTCGAACGCATGTCGCCGATCGATCATGGCCGCACCCGGCTCGACTACACCTATCTGACGCCCGACGGCATCGCGGTGCCGGAAGAGACCCTGGCCATGTCCGACCAGGTGACGGCCGAGGACAAATGGATCGCCGAGACCGTCCAGCGTAACCTCGCCGCCGGCGTCTACCAGACCGGCCGCCTGTCGCCCAAGCACGAGATCGGCATTACCGCCTTTCAAGCCTGGGTCCGCGAGCGGATAGGGTAGGCGCAGTGTCAAGTTTATCTTGTTTTTTACGGCCGGGCTTCTTATAGAGGCATCCAACTGTTTTCCGGCCGGGCCCGAACTCCGATTCGCGGCCCCTAAGTCCGTTTCCTACCAGAGGTAACTGCATGGCTCGCGTCACCGTCGAAGATTGCGTCGAAAAGATCGATAACCGCTTCAACCTGGTCCTGCTGGCGGCGCACCGTGCGCGCGCCATCTCGTCGGGCGCGGCGATCTTGGTCGATCGCGACAACGACAAGAACCCGGTCGTCAGCTTGCGCGAAATCGCCGACGGCATGCTGGCGCCCAACGCCCTGACCGAAAGCCTGATCGCGTCGCTGCAACGCGTCGACGAGCGCACCGAGGCCGAGGAAGAAGCCGAAACCCTGGCCTTGCTGGCCGATCCGGCGCACCAGCAAATGTCGGAAAGCGAACTGATCCGCGCCCTGCAATCCGACCGCGACGGCGGCCAGGAAGAGCGCTATTAAGCTTTCCAGCGAATTCAGAATTCAAACCCCGCCGATCGTTCGGCGGGGTTTTTATTTTGGACCACGAACCACACGAACAACTTGAACCCGTGGATCCGACGGACGCTCCCGCGAAGCGGCCTATTGATGCGCTCTGCGCGAGAGAATGCGCTGCTTTTCCCGTTCGTGGCGTTCGTGTGGTTCGTGGTCCAAAACAAAAAGCCCCGCCGCAAGGGCAGGGCTTTTCAAATTTCGACCGCAAACCGCGACTATTCGTGGCGGTGCTGGTTGCCGGGGTCTTCGTCCTGGCTGTTGGTCAGCTGTTGGTGACCGACGGTGCCGAGCAACTGCTCGATGGCCGACAGCGAACGGCCGCGGGTCGGTGTCTGGTTCGGATTGGGCGTCAAGTCGCGGCCGTCGGCCAGCGACAGGGTTTCGACGCTGGACACGATCTTGGCACCCTTGTCGAAATCGATGATGGTCACGGAACGCTGGGTGACGTGCGGCTTCTTGTAGGTCATCTTCATCGACACCTGGTCGATATAGTACCACTCGCTGGGATCGTAGGTGCCCTTTTGCGAAGGCTGGCCCAGCTTGTCGAGCACGGTCGCTTCGGTGTCACCGACCTTGATGTCGGTCGACGGACGGGCGTCGTAGGCAAGATAGCCGTGGTGGGTCATGGTCGGGGCGCAGGCGCTGAGCACCGCAGCCGACACGCCCAGCAGGGCCAAAGACTTGAAATAAGGAACGCGCGTCGTCATGTCCGTCCTGGTAATCGGGTTTGACCTCGTGATGGCAAAGGCTTAGAGCAAGCTTGAGGCCGAAACAAGGCCTGACGTTTACCGTTTCCTGATTTCGTGTTCAGAGACATGTCCTTAAACCTCGACCGCCTGCGTACAATGTTCCTGAAACCCCGGCCCGCCAAGGCTGTTGGGGAAAGGCTTTACGCTGCCTGCGTCGCCCAGGCGCGCCAGCCCGTCTTCTATCTCGACTATGGCGTCGAGGACGCCATTGGTGCGCGCTTTGAGCTGCTGTGCCTTCATGTCAGCCTTGTCGTACTGACCCTGCGCGCCGTGCCCGCCGATGATGCGCGTCACGAACAGGCGAATGAGACCGGTCAGGCCCTGTTCGACGCCTTTCTCGGCGCGCTCGACAATACCCTGCGCGAGCAGGGCGTCGGTGACCTGACGGTACCCAAGACCATGAAAAAGCTGGGTGTCGTCGTCTATACGCGCATGAAGCGCTGGGACGACCTGTGGCAATCCGATGCGGGTATAGCCGCCCAAGCCGACTACGCCGCCCGCACGGTCTTCGCGGGTTCGGACCTCGGCGAGGCCGATAGCGAAGAGGGGGCCAGGACGATCGACATCACCCCGGCAATCCAGGCCTTTGCGACCTATATAGACACCACGCGCCGCGCCTTGACCGCCGCTGCGCTGATAGACGGCCGCAGCGACTGGGCGACGATCCCCGCCCTCGATACCCCGGCCGTGATGGAGGCCTGAGCATGTCCAAATCCGATACCCAACCCGATTCCGCTAATCTGTGGGAACACAAGGTCCGCTTCGACGCCGCGCGCAAGGGGCTGCAACTGACCCTGACCGCGGACGAGGCGCGCCGCGGCCTCATTGCCGAGGCCTTCGGCATGATCTCGCTGGATGCGCTGACCGCCGTCATCACCACCTCGGCCGTCACCGGCCTGAAGCCGCTCGTCCATGTGCGCGTCAAGCTCACCGGTGAAGTCACCCAGGAATGCGGCGTGACGCTCGACCCGTTCAGCCACGCATTGTCGGCCCAGCTCGATCTCGATTGCATCCAGGCGGGCGACGTCACCGACGAGGTCGCCGAGCCGGGCGAGGCCGAGCTCAGGCTCGATGACCTCGATGAGCCCGACATCATAACCAACGGCCAGATCGACCTGGGCCTCTACATCATCGAGGCGCTCGGCGAGGCCTATGATCCCTTCGCCCGCAAGCCTGGCGTCGTGTTCGAGGACATCGAAGCGGAGCCCGAACCGTCGCCTTTCGCGGCGCTCGCCAAGCTGAAAGGCGACACCTGAAGCGATTGTTTCAACAAAGACTTACTCGACGGCGGGATTTTCGCCTTGAAATGTCACACCAATTGGTTTTGTTTACCCGTCTTATGACCCAGGAATCGCTGTTTGCCGGTGTCGCCCGTGCCCGATAATGCTTCGCCTTCCGGCCTTTCCGGGGCTGGCGACCAGGTTCCGCACGGTGCCGTGGTCATCGCGATCGACGCCATGGGCGGCGATCATGGCCCCGCCGTGACCGTGCCGGGATGCGCCCTGGTCGCCCAATCGCGTTCCGACGTTTTCTTTCTCCTGCATGGCGACGGCGACCGCATCCAAGCTGAACTCGCGCGACAGCCGGCGCTGAAAGGCCGTTGCCGCGTGGTCGCCACCGACCAGTTCATCGCCATGGACGAAAAGCCGGCCCAGGCCATTCGCCGCAAGGGCACGTCTCTGTGGAACGCCATCCATTCCGTCAAGGGCGGCGAGGCGCGGGCGGTGATTTCCGCCGGCAATACCGGTGCGCTGATGGCCTTGTCCAAGATGATCCTCAAGATGATCATCGACGACCTGGAACGTCCGGCGATCGGTTGCGCCTGGCCCAATCCGCACGGCTTCGGCACGGTGCTCGACGTCGGCGCCAACGTCACCTCCGACGCCCGGCAACTGATCGAATTCGCCATCATGGGCGCCGCCTTCCACCGCGCGATCTGGGGCGTCGAACGGCCGTCGATCGGCATCCTCAATGTCGGCTCCGAAGACCTGAAGGGGCATGACGAGGTCCGTGAGGCCCACAAGCTGCTGAAGGAAAACACCTTCGGCCTCAACTATATCGGATTCGTCGAAGGCACTGACCTGTGCGAAGGGACGACCGACGTCGTCGTCACCGACGGCTTTACCGGCAATATCGCGCTGAAGACCGCCGAAGGCACGGCGCGCTTCATCAGCGATATGCTGAGGACGGCGTTCAAGTCGTCGCCCCTGGCCATGCTGGGCGGGCTTCTGGCATCGGGCGCGCTGAACGCCATGAAAAAGAAGATCGACCCGGGCGCCTCCAACGGCGGGCCGCTGCTGGGCCTGAAGGGCATCGTCATCAAGTCGCACGGCGGCGCCGACGCGCGCTCCTTCGCCAATGCAGTCCGGGTCGGCATCTCGCTGGCCGCCAGCTCGTACGAAAGCGATATCGAGGCCTCCCTGGCTTCGTTCGCCCAAAGTCTTTCCGACTCCGACGACGCGTCAAAGCTTGAAACCGTGTCCACGGAAGGGCATATGCAGGTAACGGCTTCCGCGGTGGCGAACAAGGTTTCCTAAATGAGCGTAACAAGATCGGCGGTCACCGGAGTGGGCGGCTTTTTGCCCGAAACCGTCGTCCCCAACGAAGCCTTCACGCGGATGGTCGACACCTCCGATGAATGGATCGTCGAGCGGACCGGCATCCGCCAGCGTTACCGCATCGACGAGGGCATGACGACCTCCGACATGGCCGCGAAAGCCGCCGAGGTCGCGCTGAAGGCCGCCGGGAAAACCGCCGCCGATGTCGACCTGATCATCGTCGCCACCACCACCCCCGACATGCCGTTTCCCGCCACCGCCGCCCTGGTCCAGCAAAAGATCGGCGCGCCCGTCTGCGCCGCCTTCGACGTCCAGGCCGTATGCTCGGGCTTCGTCTACGCCCTGTCCGTCGCCGACGGCTTCGTGGCGCGCGGCATGGCCAAGTGTTGCCTGGTCATCGGCGCCGAAACCATGAGCCAACTGCTCGACTATACCGACCGCGGCACCTGCATCCTGTTCGGCGACGGCGCCGGCGCCGTGGTGCTGGAACCGGCGGCGGGCGAGGGGACGCCGGCCGATACCGGCATCCTGGGCTTCGACCTGCGTTGCGACGGCACCAAGGTCGATCTGCTCTACGTCGAGGGCGGCCTGTTCGACGACGACAACCGCATCGGCAAGCTCCGTATGCAGGGCAACCAGGTCTTCCGCAACGCCGTGCACAAGATTTCCGAAGCCATCGAGGGCGCGGTCGCCAAGTCGAACGTCACGATCGGCGACATCGACTGGTTCATCCCGCACCAGGCCAACCAGCGCATCCTCAACGGTGTCGCCGAAAAGCTGGGCCTCGACGAGCACAAGGTCATCTCGACCGTCGCCGACCACGCCAATACCTCGGCGGCCTCGATCCCGCTGGCCTGGTACGTCGCCGTGCAGGACGGCCGCGTCAAGCCGGGCCACCTGGTCCTGATCGAAGCCCTGGGCGGCGGCCTGACCTGGGGCGCGGTGACGATTCGCGTCTGAGGGCTCGCGCGAAGCGATTCAATCCAATGAATCCCCAGCGTCAGGACTTCATGTCACGGCATTGATTTCATTAAAAATTAACCACAACCTGCACTTCGCGCATTTATGAGTTCATCCTCAACTTCGCGTTCTGGCTGTTTTCTGTGACCAGATTCCCATAAGCCTTTGACAAAACGCAAATTTTGCGCCACCGTCCAGCCGCGGCCACTCCCGTTGGGAGAGTCGCGCGTTTTATCTCCGGCAAAAGGGGCTTTTTGCATGATGAAACCACAGACCCTGACCCGTGCGGAACTGTTCGAAGACGTACACAACGAACTGGGCCTGCCGCGCCAGGAATGCGCCGCCATTGTCGAGCGCACGCTCGACCTGGTCATCGAGGCGCTCGAACGCGGCGATACGGTGAAGCTGTCCGGCTTCGGCGTGTTCCAGGTGCGCGGCAAGAATGCCCGCGTCGGCCGTAACCCCAAGACCGGCAAGCCGGCCGCCATCGATCCGCGCAAGGTGATTTCGTTCCGCGCCTCGCAGATCATGAAGGCGCGCGTCGACGCCGGTGCGGAAGCTTAACCCGTAAGTTTTGGCCTGAAGGCCTAAAAGGCTCAAAATGAGTGGCGTGAACAAAAGCCCGTTGGCTCTAAGGACGATCTCGGAAGCCGCCGACCAGCTCGGCGTCCAGCAGCACGTGCTGCGCTTCTGGGAAACCAAGTTCCCCTTCATCCGCCCGACCAAGCGTGCCGGCGGCCGGCGATTCTATCGGCCGCAGGACCTTGAGCTGCTGACCGGCGTCAAGACGCTGCTCTACGATCGCGGCTACACCATCCGTGGCGTGCAAAAGCTGTTCAAGGACGAGGGCCAGCGCGCCATCCTGGGCGCCGGCGGCACGCACGCCAACGATCATCATGCCACAGGCCCGCAAGCGCTGGACGACCTGCCGACCGAATCGGGGATCGTGCCCGGCGAGGACGTGCCCGAGGCCTATGCCGCCGAAGTCGCCCATACGCGCATCGATTACGGCTCGCCGGCGGCGCGCGGCATGTCCGAAGACACCCGCCAGCGCTTCCTGGAGATCGCCAAGCGCCTGGAAAGCGCCCAGGCGGCCCTGGGTCGCGGCCTGTCGCGCAGATAATTCAACAGAAAAGCCGCATGCTTTGGCGCGCATTTTAACCGAAAAGTGCAAACACTTTGTCGGAATGCGGCACGCCTTGGCGCGCATTTTAACCGAAAAGTGCGAACACTTTGTCGGAATGCGCTTGCGGGGGATTGCAGCCCGAAATTTTCGTGTCTATAAGCCGCCTTCCTGAATGGCCGGCGGAGCGTGGCGCAGCCTGGTAGCGCACTTGACTGGGGGTCAAGGGGTCGCAGGTTCGAATCCTGTCGCTCCGACCATTCATACGAAAAGGGCATCCTTCACGGGGTGCCCTTTTTCTTTTGCGGTTGGACGGGCCGGGTGTTTAAACGGCTCATGACCCTTCTCAACATCCGTGAAGTCACCGTCGACGCCTTCGATGAGATCTGGCCGATCCTGATGGACGTGCTGGCCGACGAAGACACCTATCCCTGGCCGGCCGACACCACTGAGGCCGAGGGCAGGGGCCTGTGGTTCGCCCCGGGCGCCCGCGTCTTCAACGCCTATGCCGACGGCGAACTGGTCGCCTCTCGCTATATCGTGCCCAACAAGCCGGGCCTGGGCAGTCATGTCTGCAATATCGGCGTCATCGTCGCCAAGGCCTGGCGCGGGCGCGGCGTCGGCCGCCAACTCAACGATTTCGCCATTGCCAAGGCGCGGGAGCTGGGCTTTCGCGCCATCCAACTTAACTTCGTCATCGCCACCAATGAAGCCTCGCTGCGCATCTGCCGCGCCAATGGCTTCGAGATCGTGGGCACCTTGCCGGGCGCCTTCTTCTATAAGCGTGAGCGTTATGTGAATGCCTATGTCATGTTCCGCGCGCTGTGAGATGACCCGCGACAAGCTCGGGCGACGCAGTTATGATGCCCGGCCAATTGTGAGGGAGAGGGCTATGCGACGGATCATCGGGCTATGCGCCGGACTGGCATTGATGGCTTTCCCGGCATTGGCGGACGCGCCGTTCGCCCCGCCGACGCCCTTGCTTGATGCCGACCAGGCCAAGCCTGGGCCGAAAGCCGTGGCCCACGGCTTCACGCTGAACGGGGTCCATGGCGTTCTGACGCAAACCAACTTCGCCGAGGTGCAAAAACGATTTGGCGGCCAACTGGCGCGCCAAGGCCAGGGCGGCGAGTCGCTCGCCTGGCTGTGCTACGATCTGCCGGCGAAGCATCTGCGTGTGTGGCTGATGGCCGGCGAGCTGTATATCGGCGACGGCAAGATCAGCGGCGTGACCATTTGGACCGTGCCGTCCCCGGCCAACAGCCCGTTGTGCCCGGTGCCGACGGGCGAGCAGTCTGCGGCGATCGACAGCATCAGCCCCGGCGAAAGCTGGGCGAAGACCGAGGCCCGACTTGGCACGCCCGGGCTGGAGAAAAGCGGTTGGGCTGCCTACGCCCACGCCGCCAAGGTCGCGGGATTCGATGATGACGACAGTCTGACGCTCAAGACCGACAATGGCGTCATCACCGACCTCCAGGCATGGCGGACGGTCACCAACTGAGGCCTGACTATGAACGTTCACCTGATCGTCGGTCTAGCCGGGTTTGCCGGCGCCATTTTGGCCGTCTTCGTCCTGATGGTGGTCGCTAGCGGATGGCGGCCCGGCGGATCGAATGGCGGAACGGATGTAAGTCAATGGTGGCGTTAGGCTAACCATGGCTCTCACGATTCACCCCGCCGAGACAGCGGACGATTACCGCGCCTTCGCAAACCTCTGCCGCGCCTATATCGACTGGTGCCGCGAGCGCTATGCCTCAGTGCCGTGGTTCGTCGAAGAGGTCTTCGGCCACCAGTCGTTCGACGACGAGCAACGCGATCTTCCCATCAAATACGGCCCGCCGAAGGGCCACACCTTGCTCGCCGAAATGGGCGGCCACGCCGTCGCCTGCGGTGCTTGGCAGACGCTTGAGGATGGGATCTGCGAACTCAAACGCATCTTTGTCAGCGAGGCGGCGAGGGGCCATGGCGTTGGCCGCCGCCTGACCCAAGCCCTGATGGACGACGCCCGTGCCCACGGCTTTCGCACGGTCCGGCTCGACAGCGCCAAGCTGCTGCACGAGGCGATTGCGCTCTATCATGGCATGGGCTTTGAGGACCGCTCGCCGTATCTCGACTATCCCGAGCGGTTCCTGCCGCACCTGGTCTTCATGGAACGCGCGCTCTAAAACCGCTTTCGTCGCGACCGGCGCGGTTCGTCCCGCAAATAACGCGCCGGTCACGCCCGTTTGCCGCCCGGTCACAAGGGCCATGCGCGGCACATCGCTTGCGCTAATTTACCGCCTGTCCCAGCCGGGGTTTCAGGAGGTTCAAATGATCCGCTCTTTCGCTTTCATCGCTTTTGCTTGTGTCACCGCCTATGCGGGGATTGCGAACGCCCAACAGACGGGCGTCGATGGACGCTCACCCGTGCAGGTCCACCTGAGTGTCAAACCCGGCGACGTTGCCACACCGAAGAGCATGCAAAAGCTCTATCGCCGCATCGAAGACGTGGCGGACCGGGCCTGCACAAACGATGACGATGACGGTCTCGCCGTGCCGTCGCGCGACACGGCGTGTGTCGACCAGGCGGTTTCGAACGCCGTGCGCAACCTCAACATTCCCGAACTCAGCCGCCTGGACGATCACAAGCGCTTACAAGGCGGCACGGACGTCGCGCTGGCCGATGAGACCCGCCAGGCGAAATAGGAGACCTTGTCAGGCCTCCGGTGCCGACCGCTCGATACGGCGGTCGGGCACCAGCCAGATCGCCGCGACCAGCACGTAGCAGGCGATACCCGCCCACGGCTGCCAGAAGGTCAGGGCGATGCCGGCGATATAGATCAGGGTGGATATCGTGCCCTTCAGATCGCCGCCGATCGCCTTGGCCAGGGCCGACTCACGGCCATTGGCGCGAATCAGCACCTGGACCAGGATGGCAAAGGCCAGCGACGGCATCAGCAGCGACACGCCATAGACGGCGACCGGCCACGTGCTCGACAGGTTTTCCCCCATCCAGCGCGTGGTGAATGGCACGAGCGACAGCCAGAACAACAAGTGCAGATTGGCCCATAGCACGCCGCCATTGATCCGGTGCACGGCATGCAGCAGGTGATGATGGTTGTTCCAGTAGATGCCGACATAAATGAAGCTGAAGGCATAGGCGGCAAAGGTCGGCGCGACGGCGCCCAGCGCCGCAAGCGTCGTGCTGGCCGGCACTTTCAGCTCCAGCACCATGATGGTGATGATGATGGCGATGACGCCGTCGCTGAACGCTTCCAGCCGTCCCTTGGTCATCTCGCGGACGGGCGCCGTCATCAGCGAGACGTCTTCTTGTAGGCTTCCGACCACGAGATCAGCGGCAGGATCGGCACGCCCCACAGGGTCCCGGCCAAGGCGTAGTAGAGCAGGGTCAGCAGCACATTGTGCGCCGGCACGTAATGGCCGATATCGCTGACTCCGACGATATAGACGCAAAGAAACACGACGATGCCCAGAGACGCCACGATGCGCCGCACGGCGAGATTCGGTCTGGGCTTTTCGGATTGGTCCATGAGTCCCCCGGCCATACGCCTGGCCGCGCTTGTTATGATTATTGGCGCCGTTCCAGCGCCCTGGTCGCATGGAACAGGCCCAGCAGGACGATACTACCGGCCAGCGAGATCGACAGAATCGAAAACCAGCCGCCGTCCATCAGTTGGGTCGACACCAGGAAGAAGTTGGGCAGGATGGCGCCGAAAATACCGACGAACAGGTTGATGATGAAGCTATAACGGCTCTTGGTCCAGGCATTGGCGATCCAGCCGATGATGAAGCCGGCGACGATGGCCAGGATATAGTTTTCCGCTGTCATGACGTCCGGCTCGCCCCATTTATTAAGCACTTATTTCTTTTCCGGCGGCGCTTGAAATCGACGGACCGGTGTGAACAAATCCCCGCCGTCGGCCACCAACGCACCGCCGGCGTGAGCGCACCGGTGTACAGTCTCCCGCGCCGCGCGGCAAGGTTCGCCTGTTACGCCGTTGGTGAAAAGTCATTGCTCTTGCGAGGCATTCCTTGCGGTTTTCGTTCACATCTCCGTCAAACATCGTCCGTGCCATTGGGCGGTTTTTCCGTAACCGCTGCCTGCCGCTGAAATCGCCGACCGTCGCCGCCTGGCTGTACGGCGCGGCGATCCTGCTGGTTGCCCTGGTGTGCGTCGGCGGCGCCACGCGCCTGACGCAGTCGGGCCTGTCGATCACCGACTGGAAGCCGATCTCCGGCGTGATGCCGCCGCATGACGACCTGGCCTGGCAGGCGGAATTCGACAATTACAAAAAGATTCCGCAGTTCAAGGAAATCAACCCGCACATGACGGTGGCCCAGTTCAAGGGCATCTACTGGTGGGAATGGACGCACCGGATGCTGGCCCGCCTGCTGGGCCTCGTCTATCTCGGCGGCTTCCTGTTTTTCCTGTGGGTCAAGGAAATCCCGTGGCGTGTGTTCGGGCGCTGTATCCTGCTGTCGCTATTGGTGCTGCTGCAGGGGCTGGTCGGCTGGTTGATGGTCGCCTCGGGCCTGACCAAGCGTGTGTTTGTCGCGCCGGAAATGCTGATGACCCACCTGGCCCTGGCACTGACCTTGCTGGTGCTGACCGTATGGACCGGAGCGGAAGCCGGTGACGGGGCGCCAAGGGGCAGGGGGGCGCCCGGCAACTGGCGCCTGGCGTCAGCCGGTTTGCTGGCCCTGATCATCCTGCAATGCCTGCTGGGCGCGCTGGTTGCCGGCAACCAGGCGGGCCTGGTCTACAACACCTGGCCCAGCATGAACGAGCAGTTCCTGCCGCATATCGACTGGTCTAACGGCGTCCTCACCGCCTTCTTCCACGACCAGGGCCTGGTGCAGTTCGTCCACCGCATGAACGCCTACCTGGTCTTCCTCTGTGTCTGGATCTTCGCCGTGATCTTCGGCAGCAAATGCCAGGACAACAGCCTGAAGGTCCACGCCGTCGCCCTGGCCGTGCTGGTCACCGCCCAGGCCGCCCTTGGCATCATGACCCTGATGAGCGTGGTCGATTTCCATCTCGCCTTGTCGCACCAATTCCTGGCGATTGCCCTGGTTGTTGTCGCCACCTCGCTGGTTTGGCGGGTGGCGCGCGCCGACCGCGCCTTCCGCCGCAGCAGCTTTTGATACGGTAACTTAATACCTAATCGAAATTCTTGAGCAAAATCATAGCGTTTCGCGCCATTTTGGCGCAAATAATGCGTTGACAGAAAAGTGAGCGTCCTGTAGATACCGCCCACTTTCAACCGTGCCCGTTCTGCGGACGCGGCTCAATCAAGGACTCCCACCATGTTGAAATCGACCACCGCGGCGCTGAAGCCCGCCGATGTCGAGAAGAAGTGGATCGTGATCGACGCTCAGGACGCCGTTGTCGGCCGTCTGGCGGCTTTCATCGCCATGCGTCTTCGCGGCAAGCACTTGCCGACCTATACCCCGCACACCGACTCCGGCGACCAGATCATCGTGATCAATGCCGACAAGGTCCACCTGACGGGCAAGAAGGAAAACGAGATCTTCTACTGGCACACCGGTCACCCCGGCGGTGTCAAGCAGCGTACCCTCGGTCAAATCCTGCACGGCAAGTACCCCGAGCGTCTGCTGACCAAGGCGGTCGAGCGCATGATGCCCAAGGAAAGCCCGCTGGCCCGTGGCCAGATGACGCAGCTGCGCATCTATTCCGGCCCCAACCATCCCCATGAAGCCCAGCAGCCGGAAGTCATCGACTTCAAGTCGCTGAGCCGCAAGAACGTCCGGAGCGTCTGATAATGACTGAATCCCAAGGTCTCGAAGCTCTGGCTTCGCTGTCGTCCAACCCGGTCGAAGCGCCCATCGAGCGCGTGCAGATCCTCGACAAGTACGGCCGCGCCTATGCCACCGGCAAGCGCAAGAACGCCGTCGCCCGTGTCTGGATCAAGCCGGGCTCCGGCAAGTGGGTCATCAACGGCCGCGAACAGGAAGTCTACTTCGCCCGTCCGGTGCTGCGCATGATGATCGCCCAGCCGCTGAACCTGACCGACCGCGCCTCGCAGTTCGACGTCATCGTTTCGGTCCACGGTTCGGGTCTGTCGGGTCAAGCCGGCGCCATCCGTCACGGCCTGTCCAAGGCTTTGACCTACTTCGAACCGGGCCTGCGCGGTACGCTGAAGGCCGCCGGCTTCCTGACGCGCGACTCGCGCGTCGTCGAACGCAAGAAGTACGGCCGCGCCAAGGCTCGCCGGTCCTTCCAGTTCTCGAAGCGTTAATCGCACGGGTTATGCTTTTGCGAAAAGCGCTTCGGGCAACCGAGGCGCTTTTTGTTTTGGATTTTCTGTTCTCTACGGGAATAATGTTCGATGGCACATAAGGTCTTTATCGACGGCGAGGCCGGCACGACCGGTTTGCAGATCCGCGAGCGCCTGGCGACGCGCAGCGATATCGAGCTGCTGCGCCTGGCCGACGACAAGCGCAAGGACCTGGACGCCCGCCGCACCGCGCTCAATGCGGCTGACGCCGTCATCCTGTGCCTGCCGGACGACGCCGCCCGCGAAGCCGTCGCCCTGGTCGAAAACCCCGACACCTGCATCATCGATGCTTCCACCGCGCACCGCGTCGCCGAGGGCTGGACCTACGGCTTTCCGGAAATGCCGACCGACGACGATACCGGTACGCAGCGCGACCTGATCCGGGCGTCGAAGCGGATAGCCAATCCCGGCTGCCACGCCACCGGCTTCATTGCCCTTCTGCGCCCGCTGGTCGAAGCCGGCATCGTGCCGCCCTTTTTCCCGGTGACCACGCACTCGCTGACCGGCTATACCGGCGGCGGCAAGGCGATGATCGCCGAGTTCGAAAGCACCGCCGCGCAAGGCGGCACTGACACCGTCGGCCGCGTCTACGCCACCGGCCTGATGCACAAGCACCTGCCGGAAATGACGCTGTATGCCGGCCTGGAAAGCCCGCCGGTCTTTTCCCCGACCGTGGCCCGTTTCCCGCAAGGCTTGCTGCTTGAGGTGCCGCTGCACCTGTGGGCGCTGCCGGAAGAGCCCGACATCACCGCCGTGCATGACGCGCTGAGCGTCGCCTATGACGGCGAACGCTTCATCCGCGTCGCTTCGCTCGAGGAATCGCGCTCGACCAATATGGTCGACGCCGAGATGCTGCGCGATACCAATCAATTGTTGATTCACGTCTTCGGCGACCCCGACATGCAGATGGTCAACCTGGTCGCGGTGTTCGACAACCTCGGCAAGGGCGCGTCAGGCGCGGCTGTACAAAACCTCAATCTTGTTCTAGGCGTTGAGGAAAGCCTGGGACTGATTTAGGCAAGGGAGATCTCCATGGGTCCGCTGACCTGGACGGCCATCTATCTGATGATCTGGTGGGTAAGCTTCTTCGCCGTCCTGCCGCTATGGAACATTTCGCACCACGAGGCGGGCGTAAAGACCGTCGAAGGCGGCGACCCCGGTGCGCCCCTGACCCACAACCTCAAGAAAAAGGTATGGATCAACACCATCGTGGCGACGGTCCTGTGCGCGATTCTCTTCGTCTGCATGACCTTCATCCATATCCCGCTGCCGACGATCCCGGGCTAGCCCCGGATCAGTCCTCCCCAGCTACGCTGGGGAGGGGGACCGCGCGCCTTCTTCAGGCGCGTGGTGGTGGGGTTTCTTGCTTGGCCCAACCCACCGGCCTTAATTTTCCCGCAAATGCGCTTCACTCATCGCCGCGTTGCGACTAGGTTGCGCGCACTTTTTGTCTGACTACGGATTCTTCTCATGCGGCTGTCGCGCTATTTTCTGCCCCTGCTCAAGGAAAACCCCGCCGAGGCGCAGATCGTCTCGCACCGGCTGATGCTGCGCGGCGCCATGATCCGCCAGGAAGCCGCCGGCATCTATGCCTGGCTGCCGCTGGGCCTGCGCGTGCTGAACAAGATCCAGCGCGTCGTCGAAGAGGAAATGGCCAAGGCCGGCTCGATCCAGCTGCTTATGCCGACCCTGCAACTGGCCGATCTCTGGCGCGAATCCGGCCGTTACGAGGACTACGGCCAGGAGATGCTGCGCATCAAGGACCGCCACGAGCGCGAGATGCTGTACGGCCCGACCAACGAGGAAATGATCACCGAGATCTTCCGTGGCACGGTGCGCTCCTACAAGGACCTGCCGCTGAACCTGTTCCACGTCCAATGGAAGTTCCGCGACGAGCAGCGCCCGCGCTTCGGCGTCATGCGCGGCCGCGAATTCCTTATGAAGGACGCCTACAGCTTCGACATCGACGAGGCCTCGGCGCGCGCGGCCTATAACCGCATGTTCATCGCCTATCTGAACACCTTCTCGCGCATGGGCCTGAAGGCCGTGCCGATGCGCGCCGACACCGGCCCGATCGGCGGCGACCTGTCGCACGAATTCATCATCCTGGCCGATACCGGCGAAAGCGCCGTCTTCTGTCACAAGGACCTGGTCGACATGCCGGCGCCCGGCGACGATGTCGACTGGAACGACCTGCAAGCCCTGGTCGATCAACGCACCGCACTCTATGCCGCGACCGAGGAAATGCACGAGCCGGACGCCTTCGCCAAGGTACCCGAGGACAAGCAACTGTCCGCCCGCGGCATCGAGGTCGGCCACATCTTCTATTTCGGTGAAAAGTACTCCAAGCCGATGAAGGCCGTCGTCTCCGGCCCCGACGGCAAGGACGTCACGGTTCACATGGGCTCCTACGGCGTCGGTGTGTCACGCCTGCTGGGCGCCATCATCGAGGCCTCGCACGATGAGGCCGGCATGATCTGGCCCGAGGGTGTCGCGCCTTTCGACGTCGCGGTCATCTCCCTGCGCAACGGCGATGCCGCCGTCGACGCCGCCTGCAACGAGGCCTATGCCACGCTGCAAAAGGCCGGCCGTGACGTGCTCTATAACGACACCGACGACCGTCCCGGCGCCAAGTTCGCTTCGATGGACCTGATCGGCATCCCCTGGCAGTTGATCATCGGGCCCAAGGGTCTGGCCGAAGGTACGGTCGAGCTCAAGCAGCGCGCCACCGGCGAACGCGAAGTCCTGTCGCTGGAAGCGGCGCTCAGCAAGCTCACCAAAAAGGCCTAGGCATGTTCGGCTTCCGGCTGTGGGAACTGGACCTGGCGCTGAAGTACCTGCGCACCAAGCGCAAGGACGGTGGCGTCGCCGTGATCGCCATTATCAGTTTTGTCGGCATCGCGCTGGCGGTCACCGCGCTCATCAGCGTGCTGTCGATCATGAACGGTTTTCGTGACGAGTTGCTGTCGCGGGAATTGGCGTTCAACGGTGACGCCTATGTCGGCGGTCACCCGCTGAACGACTTCGCCCACCGCGACGCCATGATCCAGCGGTTGAAGGCCGTGCCAGGCGTCACCCAGGTCTCGCCCATCATCGAATCCGCCGTTCTGGTGCAGGGTGGGGGCGGGCACGCGACGCCGGGATTCGTGCGCGGCGTCTCTCCGGATGTCCTGCACAGTACGGCGATCATCCGCGACAATATGAAGGCCGGCTCGACCGCGGATTTCGGCAAGGGCGACTACGGCGGCGACGGCATATTGATCGGCCAGGGCCTGGCCGAAAACATGGGCGCGGAGGTCGGCGACCGTCTGAACCTTCTGACCCAGGGCGGCGCCACCGCCTTTGGCATGGCGCCGACGACCAAGGCTTACACCGTCATCGGCATCTTCAAAAGCGGCGTATCCGAGTTCGACAATGCCTTCATCTATATGCCGCTGACGCAAGCCCAGCTGTTCTTCGGCCGCGAGGATGAACTGGACTCGATCGTGATCATGGTCGACAAGCCGGACGATATCGCGAAGATGCACGATCCGCTGATGCACGCCGGCGGCTCGGGCACCCTGGTCGAGGACTGGGCCCAGCGCAACGCGCCGTTGTGGAACGCGCTTCAGGTTGAACGCACGGCCATGCGCTTCATCCTGTCATTCATCGTCATTATCGCCACGATGAACATCGTCTCCGGCATCGTCATGCTGGTCAAGAACAAGACACGCGATGTCGCCATCCTCAGGACCATGGGCGCCGACCGCTCGGCGATTTCCCGGGTCTTCTTCATGGCCGGCACGCTGATCGGCGCCGGGGGCACGCTTACCGGCCTGCTGCTGGGCGTGCTGTTCTGCGCCAATATCGAAGGCATCCAGATCCTGATCGAGCACATTTTCCACGTCAGCGTCTTCAATCCGGACGTCTATTACCTGTCACGCGTTCCGGCCAAGATGGAACCGGGGGAGGTGGCGTTTGTCGCCATCGGTTCGCTGCTGGCGGCGTGCGTCTCGACCTTCTTCCCGGCCGCCTGGGCGTCCAAGCTCGAACCCGTGGAGGCCCTGCGTTATGAGTAGCGTCCTCATCGTCCGCAATCTGTTCCGTGACTACGACGTCGCTGACGGCCGCAAGCTCGCCGTGTTGAACGGCGTCGACCTTGAGGTGGCGCCCGGCGAATTGGTCGGGCTCGTCGGGCCCTCGGGCTCGGGCAAGTCGTCCCTGCTGCACGCGGCGGGCCTGCTCGAGGCCGCGCGGGCCGATGCCCTGACAATCGACGGCGAAGACTTCGTCAAGGCTGACGATGTTCACCGCACGCGCGCACGCCTGGCCAAGATCGGCTTCGTCTACCAGTTCCATCACCTGCTGCCGGAATTCACCGCGCTCGGCAATGTCGCCCTGCCGCAACGCATTCTCGGCCGCAAGCCCATCGAAGCCGAGGCGAGGGCGCAGGAACTGCTCGAAGTCATGGGCTTGAAGGACCGCATGGACCACCTGCCGGCCCAGCTCTCGGGCGGCGAACAGCAACGCGTCGCCGTGGCGCGCGCCCTGGCCAACGGGCCCAAGCTCCTGCTGGCCGACGAACCGACGGGCAATCTCGATCCGGCGACGTCCAAGCAGGTCTTCGATGTGCTTAAGTCCGTCGTCGAAGCCCGCGGCGTCGGCGCGGTGATCGCCACGCATAATCACGACCTGGCCCGCCACATGCACCGCGTGGTGCGCCTGGAGCAGGGCAAGCTGGTCGAGGAGCCTATGGCTCGCGCCGCCAAGGCTTAGCGACGAAAAGCATGAAAAGAACGAAAAGTTCGAGTGTCGCTGCCGACCGCGCGACACAGATTGTTCGTGCTTTTCGTTTTTTCGTGCTTTTCGTCGCTAAAAGAATCCACCAAACTTTCAACAGCTTTTCATTTTGTTCCGCAAATGTCCACAATACCGCTTGCGATGAGAACAAACGAGGAATATAGAACAAAACAGGAATTATCGACGGCTTATCAGGGTGTGGAAAAATGGTTGCGGCGCTGCATAACATGTTGTCATTCACCGCGGTTGCGGGCTTTGTTTTCGTTGTTTGTCACCTGGTGTCGATGGCCTGAGTCGCTATGAGACCCTGAGTTAAGGGGAGGCCGCCGTGAGCCAGGATTTCATCCATCTGCGCGTGCGTTCGGCCTATTCCCTGCTCGAAGGGGCCATCAAGGCCTCCGACATCCCCAAGCTGGCGGTCAAGAACGCCATGCCGGCCGTGGCGATCACCGATCGCTGCAATCTCTACGGCGCCCTGGAATTCTCCCAATACTGCAAGGACAATGGCGTCCAGCCGATCATCGGCTGCGCCCTGCCGATCCGGGGCCTGGGCGCCCTGCCGTCCGACAAATGGGCGCGGATCCCGACCGTCGTCGTCCTGGTGCAAAACGAGGCCGGCTATCGCAACCTGATGGCCCTGACCTCGACCGCCTTTGTCGACAGCGACAATATGGACGAGCCGCACGTCACATGGGACCAGATCGCTGCACATAATGAAGGCCTGATCCTGTTGTCGGGCGGCCCCGACGGGCCTGTCGACATAGCCTTTCGCCTTGGCAAGAGCGACGACGCCAAGTCCGCCCTGGCGGCCATGCACGAGGTGTTCGCCGACCGCTTCTATATCGAACTGCAACGCCATGGCGGGCTCAAGGGCACGCCGACCGAAGCCGGGCTGGTCGAATTCGCCTATGCCCACGACGTGCCGCTGGTCGCCACCAACGACGCCTATTTCGGCCCGCGCGACCTCTATTCGGCGCACGAAGCGCTTCTATGCATTTCCGACAGCACCTTCCTCGGCATCGAGGACCGCCGCCGCGTGACGCCCGACCACTGGTTCCGGCCGGCCGACCAGATGCGCGAGTTGTTCGCCGACTTGCCCGAAGCCTGCGACAACACGATCGAGATCGCCAAGCGCTGCGCCTTCCTGGTGCCCAAGGTCGATCCCATCCTGCCGCGCTTCGATACCGGCGCCGGCCGCAACGAGGCCGAGGAACTGGCCTGGCAGGCGCGCGAAGGGCTGAAGGCGCGCTTGAAACAGGTCAAACTGGCCTATCCGGAAGAAGACTACTGGGCGCGGCTGGAGCGCGAGGTCGGCGTCATCCAGAAGATGGGCTTCCCCGGTTACTTCCTGATCGTGTCCGACTTCATCAAGTGGGCCAAGATGCACGACATCCCCGTCGGTCCCGGCCGGGGTTCCGGCGCCGGCTCGATGGTCGCCTGGGCGATGAGCATTACCGACCTTGACCCGCTGCGCTTTGGCTTGCTGTTCGAACGCTTCCTCAATCCCGAACGCGTCTCGATGCCCGACTTCGACGTCGACTTCTGCCAGGAGCGGCGCGAAGAGGTCATCACCTACGTCCAGAACAAGTACGGCCGCGACCGCGTCGCCCAGATCATCACCTTCGGTACGCTGCAGGCGCGCGCCGTGCTGCGCGACGTCGGCCGCGTGATGCAACTGCCGCTGGGCCAGGTCGACCGGCTCTGCAAGATGGTGCCGAACAACCCGGCCAATCCGACCACGCTGGCCCAAGCCATTGATATCGAACCGCGTCTGCGCCAGGCGCGCGACGAAGAAGAGACCGTCAAGAACCTGCTCGACACGTCGTTGAAGCTGGAAGGCCTGTTCCGCAACGCCTCGACCCACGCCGCTGGCATCGTCATCGGCGACCGGCCCTTGACCGAGCTGGTGCCGCTGTATCGCGACCCGCGCTCCGACATCCCGGCGACCCAGTTCAATATGAAGTGGGTGGAAAGTGCGGGCCTCGTCAAGTTCGACTTCCTGGGCCTGAAGACCCTGACCGTGCTGCAACGCGCCGTGCATTATCTGAAAAAGCGCGGCGTCGACATGAACTTTTCGGCCTTGGCGCTGGACGACGTCCCGACCTACGAGCTTCTGGCTTCCGGTCAATCGATCGGCGTGTTCCAGCTCGAAAGCCAGGGCATGCGCGATACCCTGCGCAAGATGCGCTGTGGTTCGCTCGAGGAAATCACCGCCCTGATCTCGCTCTATCGGCCGGGCCCGATGGACAATATCGACACCTATGTCGACCGCAAGTTCGGCCGCATCCCTATCGACATGCTGCACCCGACGCTGGAGCCGGTGCTCAAGGAAACCTACGGCGTCATCATCTACCAGGAGCAGGTGATGCAGATCGCCCAGGTCCTGTCGGGCTATAGCCTCGGCGAAGCCGACCTGTTGCGCCGCGCCATGGGCAAGAAGAAAAAGGAGGAAATGGACCTGCAAAAGGTGCGGTTCATTTCGGGCGCCAAGGAAAAGGGCGTCGACGAACGCCAGGCCGACGAAATCTTCGAACTGGTCAACAAGTTCGCCGGCTACGGCTTCAACAAGTCGCACGCCGCCGCCTATGCCTTCATTTCGTACCAGACGGGCTGGCTGAAGGCCAACCATCCGGTCGAATTCTTCGCGGCCAACATGAGCCTCGACATGATCAACACGGACAAGCTGGCCGTGTTCTACCAGGATGCGCGGCGCTTCAACGTCACCATCCGTCCGCCCGACATCAACCGCTCGCAAGCCGATTTCGACGTCGAGAACGGCGAGGTGCTGTATGCGCTGGGCGCCATCCGCAATGTCGGCTTCGAAGCCATGCTGAGCGTCGTTCGCGCCCGGGAACAGGGCGGACGCTTTGTCGACCTGTTCGATTTCCTCGAACGCATCGACCCACGCGCGGTCAACAAGCGCGCCATCGAAAACCTGGCCAAGGCCGGCGCGTTTGACAGCATCCACCCCAACCGCGCCCAGATCGTGGCCGCGGCCGACATGCTGATCGCCTATGCCCAAAGCGTCGCCGCCGAGCGCGACGGCGGCCAGGTCAGCCTGTTCGGGTCCAGCGAAGCGTCGCGGCCGCGGTTGCCCAAGACACCGCCGGCCTCGGGCCCGGCCAGCCTCGACGACGAACTGTCGGCCATCGGCTTTTACCTCTCGGGTCACCCGCTGCAGGACATGCTCGACGTCTTCAAGCGGCGGCGCATTACGCTTTACGCTGAGGCGCTCGGCCAGGCGGCGGAAGGCCACGAAGCCTTTCGCATGGCCGGCGTCATCCGCCGTCGCCAGGAACGTGCCGCCGCCGGCTCCGGTGAAAAGTTCGCCTTCGTCACCCTGTCGGATCCGACGGGCGAATACGAGGTGCTGTTCCCGCCGGAAAGCCTGCGCAAGAACCGCGACCATCTCGAACCCGGCCGCTCGATCCTGCTCAAGGTCCGTACCAAGGGCCGGGAAGGGGAGGTGCGTTTCTTCGGCGATGACGCCATGCCGCTGGCCGGCAGCCTGCGCACCGACGACATGGGCCTGCGCGTTCACGTCTCGGCGCAAGTCATCGACCTGGTCGACCTGCGCACGCGACTGGAACCCTCCAAGACCGCCAAGGGCGGCGAGATCACCCTGATGGGCGACCTGGGCGGCGAAGGCGAGATCGAGGTCAAGCTGCCGGCGCGCTATACGCTCGACGGCCACCTGCGCGGCTGGCTGAAGACCTTGCCGGGCGTGAGCTATTTCGAGGACGTGTAGTCGGAAGGAGTCTGACCACGAACCACACGAACAGCACGAACTTCAAGGCTCGGCGAATATCGCGCGAAGCGCCATTCGACAAATACGGCGTTTCGCGCAATGGGCAGCGTACTTTTCCGTTCGTGTTGTTCGTGCGGTTCGTGGTTCAAAATGTAAATGCTCCAATGCCTCTCATAGTTTCACGCACTGGCTTTTTCTTCCGCTGCGGGCTTGATTTTTTTTGAATTTGTGACTAGGTGCGCGGCATCTCACACGCAGGCGTGCGCTTCCCGACCGTTCGGTCATGGAAACGTTCCGAGGCTTGAGGACAACGGATTTACCCGTTTCCGGCTTTTCTGTCTGCGGAGGATTATCGGAAGAAGGATTGTAACGCTTATGGCTATGCCTGAAATTTCCATGCGCCTGCTGCTCGAAGCCGGCGCCCACTTCGGCCACCAGACCCACCGCTGGAACCCGAAGATGAGCCGCTACCTGTTCGGTTCGCGCTCCAACATCCATATCATCGACCTGTCGCAGACCCTGCCGCTGTTCCATCAGTCGCTGCTCAAGGTGCGCGAAGTCGCCGCCGGCGGCGGTCGTATCCTGTTCGTCGGCACCAAGCGCCAAGCCCAGGCGCCGGTCGCCACGGCCGCCAAGCGCTGCGCCCAATATTACGTCAATCACCGCTGGCTCGGCGGCACCTTGACCAACTGGCGCACCATCTCCGGCTCGATCGCCCGCCTGCGCGAACTGGAACAACTGCTCGACATCAATCCGGCCGGCCGTTCCAAGAAGGAACTGCTGATGCTGACGCGCGAACGTGAAAAGCTTGAGCTCAGCCTCGGCGGCATCAAGGACATGGGCGGCATTCCCGACCTGATGTTCGTGATCGACACCAACAAGGAAGCCATCGCCATCCAGGAAGCGCGCAAGCTCAACATCCCGGTGATTGGCATCCTCGACTCCAATTCCGATCCGGACGGCATCACCTATCCGGTCCCGGGCAACGACGACGCGGCGCGCGCGCTGCAACTGTATTGCGACCTGATCGCCGATTCGGTGCTCGACGGTCTGTCGGCCGGCCAAGTGGCTTCGGGCGTCGACCTGGGCGCGGAAATCGCCCCGATCGAACCGGCGCTGGCGACGGCCGAAGCGGACGCTTCCACCGAGGCCTAAGGCTCACTATATAGGGCCGGAACGCCTACCGGCATGGATTCGCGCACAGCCTGAGACCTTCCCGTCTCAGGCTGTGACGCAATTCCGGGCTAAAAAACTGACATCGACTGCGGCTATGAGCGCCGCATCTGCATTTAAGATTATTGGAGGATTTCATGGCTGAAATCACAGCTGCTCTCGTTAAGGACCTGCGCGAAAAGTCGGGCGTGGGCATGATGGACTGCAAGAAGGCGCTGACCGAGAACAATGGCGACCTCGAAGCCGCCATGGACTGGCTGCGCACCAAGGGCCTCAGCAAGGCCGCCAAGAAGGCCGACCGCGTCGCCGCCGAAGGCCTCGTCGTCGTCGCCACCGAAGCCAAGGGCGCGGGCATGGTCGGCGCGGCCGTCGAAGTCAACGCGGAAACCGACTTCGTCGCCCGTAACGAGCTGTTCCAGGGCCTGGCGCGCAATGCGGGCCAAGCCGGCCTGGCCAACGACACGGTCGAAGGCGTCGCCGCCGCCGTCCAGGACGAAATCACCAACCTGATCGCCACGATCGGCGAAAACATGGTCGTGCGTCGTTTCGCCAAGCACACCGTCGAGCAAGGCGTGGTCGCGTCCTACATCCATAACGCCGTCGCGCCGAACCTCGGCAAGATCGCCGTGCTCGTCGCCATCGAATCGGCCGGCGACCAGGACGCGCTGAAGGACATGGGCCGCAAGATCGCCATGCACGTCGCCGCGACCCAGCCGCAATCCCTGTCGACCGACGACCTCGATCCGGCCGCCGTCGAACGCGAAAAGGCGATCTTTACCGAACAAGCCCTGGAATCCGGCAAGCCGGCCCAGGTCGTCGAAAAGATGGTCGAAGGCCGCATCCGCAAGTTCTTCGAAGAAGTCGTGCTGCTGAAGCAAGCCTTCGTCATGAACCCGGACCAGACGATCGAACAATTGGTCGCCGAAACCGCCAAGACGCTCGGCACCCCGGTCACCATCACCGGCTTCACCCGTCTCGCCCTGGGCGAAGGCGTGGAAAAGAAGGTCGATGACTTCGCCGCTGAAGTCGCCTCGATGACGGGCGGCTAAGCTTGGGCGCCTGATAAGCACCAAAATATGTACCCGAAGGGGGCGCGGCATTTGACAGGGCCGCGCCCCTTTCTTATGCAGGCGCATCCCGCTATTTTAGTATCCATTGTCCGCGCCCGATTCCCTGGAGTTTATTCATGACCGCCGAAATCAAATACAAGCGCATCCTGCTGAAGATTTCGGGCGAGGTGCTGATGGGCGACCAGGGCTTCGGCATCGACATGAAGACCGTGCAGGCGGTCGCCGAAGAAGTCGCCGACGTGGCGCGCCGCGGCGTCGAGCTGTGCCTGGTCATCGGCGGCGGCAACATCTTCCGCGGCCTTTCCAAGGCCGCCGTCGGCATGGAACGCTCGTCCGCCGACTACATGGGCATGCTGGCCACCGTCATGAACGCCCTGGCCATGCAGAACGCCCTTGAAAAGCAAGGCATCGACACGCGCGTGCAATCGGCGATCCAGATGAATTCGGTGTGCGAGCCGTTTATCCGCCGCCGCGCCATCCGCCACCTGGAAAAGGGCAGGGTGGTGATTTTCGCCGCCGGCACCGGCGCGCCCTATTTCACCACGGATACGGCCGCCGCCCTGCGCGCCGCCGAAATGAACTGCGACGCCCTGTTCAAGGGGACCTCGGTCGATGGTGTCTATACCGCCGACCCGAAGAAAGACCCGGATGCGGTCCGCTACGACAATCTCAACTATCTCGAAGTGCTGTCGCGCGACCTGCGCGTCATGGACGCTTCGGCCGTCTCGCTGATGCGCGAGAACGCCATTCCCATCGTCGTCTTCTCGATCCGCACGCCCGGCGCGCTGAACCAGGTCATCCACGGCGAAGGCACCTACACCGTTATCGAACAATAAAAGGAGGGCATCCGTCATGGCCAAGCCTGATCTCAACAAATACAAGGACCGCATGGACAAGTCGGTCACCGCGCTCAAGGACGACTTCGGCGGGCTGCGTACCGGCCGCGCCTCGGCCAGCCTCCTGGAAGGCATCACGGTCGAAGCTTATGGCGCCTCCACGCCGATCCTGTCGTGCGCCGCCATTTCGGTGCCGGAACCGCGCATGATCAGCGTCAATGTCTGGGACCGCGGCCTGGTCGTTTCGGTCGAAAAGGCCATTCGCAATTCGGGCCTGGGCCTCAATCCGATCACCGACGGCCAGACCCTGCGCGTGCCGATCCCGCCCTTGACCGAGGAGCGCCGCAAGGAGCTGGCCAAGATCGCCGGCAAGTATGCCGAGGAAAAGCGCATCGCCGTGCGCAATGTCCGCCGCGACGCCATGGCCGACCTGAAGGCCGCGGAAAAGGCCTCGGACATCAGCGAGGACGAGGAAAAGAAGGGCGGCACCGAGGTCCAGGGCTTCACCGACGCCGCGATCAAGCGCATCGACGAGATGCTGAAGACCAAGGAAGTCGAAATCATGCAGGTGTAACTCTGGCGTAAGCCAGAGTTTTACTGTACCCCGGGCTTAAGGAAAATAGATGCCTGAAAGCCATTCAGAACCCATGACCGCGAACTCGGCAGATCCTTCGGCCGCAAAGCCTTGCCCGCTGCACGTCGCCATCATCATGGACGGCAACGGCCGCTGGGCCAAGGAGCGTGGCCAGATCCGCACCATGGGCCACAAGGCGGGCGTCGAAGCCCTGCGGCGCACGATCACCGCCGCGGTCGACCTGGGCGTCACCCACATGACCGTCTTCGCCTTCTCGACGGAGAACTGGCGCCGGCCGGTGGCCGAGGTCAACGACCTGATGGGGCTGCTGCGCCTGTTCATCAAGGCCGACCTCGAAAGGCTCCGCAAGGACGGCGTGCGCGTGCGCATCGTCGGCCAGGACGTAGGCCTGCCCGCCGACATCGTCGCCATGATCGAGGACGCCGAGGCCAAGACCCTCGATAATACGCGCTTTTACCTGCAGGTGGCGCTGAACTACGGCGCCCAGGCCGACATCGTCGAAGCCGCCAAGGCCATCGCGCGCCAAGCGGCCGCCGGCGCGCTCGATCCTGACACGCTCACCCCCGACACCTTCGCCGGCTTCCTGTCGACGGACGGCCTGCCGCCGCTCGACCTGCTGATCCGCACCTCGGGCGAACACCGGCTGTCGAACTTCCTTTTGTGGGAAGCCGCCTATGCCGAGTTCGTGTTCCAGGATATCCTGTGGCCGGACTACGGCCGCGACGCATTGAAACAGGCGCTGGACATCTTCCGCCAACGCGACCGCCGCTTCGGCGCCACGGACTCCGGATCGGTACATGCCGCCCAATCCGTCTAAGCCGCTTCCCTCCGCGTCTAAAGCCAAAACCAAGACCTCGACAGGCCGCGAACTTTTCCTGCGCTTTAGCTCCGCCATCGTCCTCATCGGCATTTCCATGGGGGTCACGGCGCTGGGCAGCTGGTACTTCCTGGTCCTGGTCTCGATCGGCGTGGCGCTGATGAGCATCGAATGGGGCATCATGGCCGCGCCCAACGCCGCCGGGCGCATGGCCGTGGCGGTGGCCATAGCCGCCCTTTGCGGCCTGTTCGTCGCCTATCTCCAGCATCCGTGGCTGGCCATCCTGATCCTGTTGTTCGGCGCCCTGTGCGCCGGCCTGTTCGCCTATCGCCTGAAGAGCACCTGGCTGGATGCCGCCTACGGCGTGCTCTACATCGGCTGGCCGGCCCTGGTTCTCCTGTGGCTGCGCAATACCAATAACGGCCTCTACTGGGTGATCTTCGTCTTCGGCATTGCCTGGTCGGCCGATATCGCCGCCTTCCTGGTCGGCAAGCTGGTCGGCGGTCCCAAGCTGTGGCGGCGCTATTCGCCCAACAAGACCTGGTCGGGCTTCGCCGGCGGCATGATCGCCGGCATGATGGCCGCCGGCACCTTGTCGGACATGACGCACCTGTTCAAGCACGACACCTCCGCCTCGTTCGTCGGCCTGCTGACGGCCCTGTCGACCATGGCCGGCGACCTGTGGGAATCGGCGCTGAAGCGACGCTTCGGCGTCAAGGACGCCGGCTCCCTGATCCCGGGCCACGGCGGGCTGCTCGACCGCGTCGACGGGCTGATGTTCGCCGTGGTGACGGTCGGCGTGATTCGCCTCCTGGTGCTGCTGGGGACCGAAATATGATGACGCCCAGCCCCGAACTGCTGACCCGCGTGACCAAGGCCTTCATGGATCGCGGCTACCAGCACATGACCATGGTCGCCCTGTCGGAGTCCTGCGGCTTTACCCGGCGCAGCATCTACAACTACTTCGCCAACAAGGACGAAGCGTTTCGCGCCATGTTCCGCCAGTATAACCTGGATAGCATCGACCGCGCCTGGATACACGTCTCCGACCTGCGCAAGGCGGACGCCAGCGTGCTGGACATCGTCACCGGCCTGATCGATGTCCGTTACGGCAATACGTGGCGCCTGCTGGCCACATCGCCGCACGGCGCGGAAATCAAGGGCACGGCCTTTGCCATCTGCATCGACATCATGGTCGAGCTGGCCGTCGATTTTCAGCGTGACGTCGCCCACCTGATCGACGAACTGGCTGCCGAAGGCCGGTTGACCATGAAGGCGCCTTTCACCTCGGCCCAGTTGTCGCAAATGCTCACCGACGCGGCGCGCGGGGTGAACCAGGTCTATCCCACGGCGGACGTCGGCGGTCTGAACGAGCAATATCGCCGGACCTGCGAAGCCATCCTGTACGGCTACGCAACCTGAGGCATGGCCGCTTTGCCGGCATGCCGGTTCAAAAGTGACCGGAAGGCGAAAATTGCACATTTTGCACAAAACTGTGCAACGTGAGAAAATTGCAACTTGGAACCGGCTGAGCCTGCGGGTAATATGTCGCCGTCGTCACGATATTCGACGAATCTCTTAATATTTAGGCATTTATCCGGGAACTGTGACAAAGGCTTTGCGTCTGGGGGCGCAGGGCCTTTGTCTTTTTTGCGCTCAAGCGCCGCGAGGCTCCTCGCATTCGCTCGGGCGGCCCATTCTTCTTTAAACAAGGACGGCGGCCTTGCCGAACGCAAGCGCGTTCGGAGATATATGGATCCTGCAGCATTCCGGCGTTTTACGGAACCGCGACACCTGCTTGAACCCCTTTCGCTTAACCACGCTCTGACCTTTGCTTTTGTAACGAGCGGGGGTAATGATCAGCGAAACGGCGGCCAAGGACTTTCATGCGACGCATCTCCATTCTCGGATCGACCGGATCGATCGGCGTATCGACCCTGCGCCTGCTCGAGGAAACGGGGAGGGTCGGTCAGGATTATGAGATCGTCGCCCTGACCGGTGGCCGCAATGCCGATCTTTTGTGCGAACAGGCGCTGAAATTCCGCCCGCGGATCACCGTGCTGAGTGACAAGTCGCAATGGCCTCTGGTCAAGGAACGCCTGCAGGGTTCGGGGCTGGACGTCGCTTGCGGCGACGACGCCATCATCGAAGCCGCGGCGCGTCCGGTCGACTGGGTGATGGCGGCGATCGTCGGCATCGCCGGCCTGCGGCCCGTCTGGGCGGCGGCCGGGACGGGGGCTGTCATTGCGCTGGCCAACAAGGAAAGCCTCGTCTGCTGCGGCCGAGCATTGCTCGATCGCGTCAAGACCGCCGGCGGCCGGGTCCTGCCGGTCGACAGCGAGCACAATGCGATTTTCCAGGTGCTGGACGCGCGCCAGGCCGACAAGGTTTCAAAATTGATACTTACGGCGTCCGGCGGGCCTTTTTTCGGCCGCACGCGCGAACAGCTTCGCGGCGTGACGGTCGAGCAGGCGCTGAAACATCCCAACTGGTCGATGGGCGCCAAGATCACCATCGATTCCGCCACCCTGGCCAACAAGGGGCTGGAATTCATCGAGGCCGCCATCCTCTTCGACATGCCGGCGGACAAGATCGACGTCGTCGTCCATCCCCAGTCGGTGATCCATAGCCTGGTCGAATATGCCGACGGTTCGTCCCTTGCCCAGCTTGGCACCCCCGACATGCGCGTGCCGATTTCCTATTGCCTGGGCTATCCCGACCGCGTCAGATGGTCGGCGCCGAAACTGGACCTGAAGCGCGTCGGCACCTTGTCCTTCTTCGAGCCTGACACCACGGCGTTTCCCATGCTGCGCCTGGCGCGAGACGCCCTGGCGCATGACCTCTGCGGCGTCTTCAACGCGGCCAACGAGGTGTGCGTACAGGCCTTTTTGGAAAAGCGCATCGATTTCTTGCAAGTCGCCGAATTTGTCGAAATGGCCATGATGCGGGCTCAATTGCCATCTATCCCTTCCATACGTCACGCCAGTCGTGATAGGACCGTGGAAGACATGGATATCGCCCTGGACATCGATTCCGGCGTGCGCGAACTGGTCGGCGGCTTTGTGGCCGACGCCAGGCAGGGGGCCTGAGCCTCCACGCGTGCGGCGCCAATTCGAAGGTGACCGCGGGCGAGGGTGGTGAGGGAGAGGCCGTTTGCTGGGATTTGTCGCGGGCATCATACCCCTGCTGATCATGATCTCCATTATCGTGAGCTTTCACGAATATGGTCACTACAGCATCGCCCGCCTGTTTAACACGCGCATCGACCGCTTTTCCGTCGGTTTCGGCAAGGTGGTCTGGAGCCGTCGCGACAAGCGCGGCGTCGAATGGGCGATCTCGGCCTTGCCGCTGGGCGGCTATGTGAAATTTGCCGGTGACGAAAACATCGCCTCGATGTCTCCATCGGTCGACGAGCTCGAAGCCGCCCGCGCCTCCATCACCGCGCGCGAAGGCGCCGCGGCGGTGAAGGACTATTTCCATTTCAAGCCATTGTGGCAGCGCTTCCTGATCATTCTGGCCGGTCCGGCGTTCAATTTCGTCCTGGCCATCCTGATCTTCAGCCTGATCAACATGATCGTCGGCCAGGTGACCTACACGCCGCTGGTGCAGCAGGCCCTGCCCAATAGCCCGGCCCAGGTCGCCGGCTTCAAGTCCGGCGACATCATCAAAAGCGTCGACGGCAAGGAGACCCCGTCAGTAACCGACGTGATCCGGCTGATCGCGCTGCGCGCCGACACGCCGACGCGCGTCGTCGTCGACCGCAATCATCAGCTCATTACCTTGACGGTCACGCCCAAGCGCGGCACGCTCGATGCCGGCGACAAGCACTCTACGACCCAGGGCGGCGTCATCGGCGTCAAGCTGGGCGGGCAGGGCGCCTTCCACCGTGACGACCCGTTCACCGCCGTCGGCCACGGCGCCCAGGAAACCTGGGAGGTTGTCGACACCAACCTGACCTATATCGGCCGCATCTTCACCGGCAAGGAAAACGGCGACCAGGTCACCGGCATCATCGGCATGACCAAGGCGGCCGGCGATATTGCCGTCGACGTCGCCGGCCAGAAGGAATCCCTGCTGGAGAAATCGCTGGACCTGACCTTGACCTACGTGCAGCTGATCGCCCTGATTTCGATCGGGGTCGGTTTTGTCAACCTGCTGCCGATCCCCATTCTCGACGGCGGCCATCTCGTGTTCTACCTGATCCAGAGTGTGACCAAAAAACCCGTCTCCGGCGGAATTCAAACAGCAGCCTTCCCGATCGCCGTTGCGCTGATCGTCGGATTGATGTTGTTCGCCGGATGGAATGATATTAACCATACCGGCCTCGCCCAGTATATCGGGCGGCTGTTTTCGTGATGCGCAAGCTCAATTCCTTCAAAACCAAAGGTAAAGCATTCATGTCAGGCCTGACTTCGGCTTCCCAGACCTTGGCTACCGTGCCCACCGGCCCCCGGCGCGCGCGCATCCTGGCCGCCAGTGTTTCCCTGCTGGCCCTGATCGCCGTCGGCCTGTCGGCGAACGCGGCCCATGCCCGCACCTATATGGTTGACGTCCAGGACCAACCGGCGGCGGCTCCCGCCGCGGCCCAAGCCCCGGCTGGCGCGCCCGCTGCCGCTCAAGCGCCGGCTGCCCAATCTCCCGCTGCGGCGCCGGCCGACGGCGGCGCGGCCGCCGAACAGCCACAGGCCCCGCAGGCCCCGCAAAGCGGCGTCGTTGCCCACGTCACGGTCAGCGGCAATGAGCGCATCGATTCCGAAACCGTCATTTCCTACCTGCCGTTCCACGTCGGCGCGACCGTCGATTCGGAAATGATCGACCTGGCGGTCAAGACGCTCTACGCCACCGACCTGTTCTCAGACGTCCAGGTGACGCTGAACGGCACCGAACTGGTGATTACCGTGGTCGAAAGCCCGATCATCAACCAGGTGGTGTTCGAAGGCAACCACGCCATGACCAAGGACAAGCTGCGCGACGAAGTGCAGATCCGTCCGCGTGGCGTGTTCACCAAGGCCAAGGTCCAGGCCGACGTCCAGCGCATCATCGAACTGTACCGCAAGGAAGGCCGGATTTCGGCCACGGTGACGCCGAAGATCGTCGAACTGCCGCAAAAGCGCGTCGACCTGATCTTCGAAATCAACGAAGGGGCCAAGACCGGGGTGTCCGACGTCAACTTCATCGGCAACCACGCCTTCGCCGACAGCGACCTGCAAAGCGTCGTCGTGACGCAAAAGTCGATCTGGTGGAAGTTCTTCTCGTCGAACGACAACTACGATCCCGACCGGATGGACTACGACCGCGAACAACTGCGCAAGTTCTACACCAACCACGGCTATTACGACTTCCACGTCATCTCGGCGGTGGCCGAACTGACGCCGAACCGCCGGTCGTTCGCCGTGTCTTATACCCTCGATGAAGGCCAGAAGTACAATTTTGGCCGCATCACCATCAAGACCGACAACGACAAGCTCAAGTCGGACCAACTGCTCAAGACGGTCTCGATCAAGCCGGGCCAGCTGTATGAAAGCGACCGCGTGCAAAAGGCGGTCGACGACCTGACCTTCGCCGCCGGCGCCCAGGGCTTCGCCTTCGTCGATATTCGTCCGGACGAAGAGTCCGACCCGAACAACCACACGGTCAACCTGACCTTCAACGTCCACGAGGGCGCGCGCGTCTATATCGACAAGATCGATATCGTCGGCAACACCCAGACGCTCGACCGCGTCATCCGTCGCCAGATGCTGGTCTCGGAAGGCGACGCCTACAACAAGGCGCTGATCGAACGCTCCAAGATGTATATCCGCGGCCTGGGCTTCTTCAAGGAAGGCGATGACGGCGTCAAGATCGACGAAAAGCCGTCGCCCAATCCCGGCAAGACCAACCTCCAGGTCAATGTCACGGAACAACCGACCGGCGAACTGTCCTTCGGCGCGGGCTTCAGCTCGATCGAAAAGTTCATCCTCGACATCGGCATCTCGCAGTCGAACTTCCGCGGCACCGGCCAGGACCTGCGCGCGCGGATCCAGACGGGTTCGATCGAGAAGGAAGTCGACCTGTCCTTCACCGAGCCGCACTTCATCAACCGCGACATCGCCGCCGGCGCCGACCTGTTCGAAAGCTCGTACGACTATACGGGCGTCGACTACCGTCAGGACTCGATCGGCGGCGACGTGCGCATGCAGTACAACCTCAACGGCTATTCGCGGTTGAGCCTGCGCTACAACCTGCGCCGCGACGAAATCACCTATACCGACAGCACCGCCTGCGACGGCCTGCTGTACAATTGCGGCGCCGGCGTCACCTCGTCGGTCGGCTATACCCTGTCGTTCGACCTGCGGAACGACTTCATCACCCCGACCCGCGGCTGGACGGCCAAGCTGACCCAGGACGTCGCCGGCCTCGGCGGCGACGTGAAATATGTGCGCACCGTCATCAACGGCGCCTGGTACCATGGCTTCCGCAAGGACATGGTGCTGTCGCTGACCGGCGACATCGGCACGATCACGCCGTGGCAAGGCGACGCCATCCGCGTCTCCGACCGCTTCTACAAGGGCGGCGACACCATGCGCGGCTTCCAGTACGCCGGTATCGGTCCGCGTGACACGTCGACCGGCTACGCGCTGGGCGGCCAAAGCTACGCCATCCTGTCGACGGAACTGGGCATTCCCAACAGCCTGCCTGACCAGTACGGCCTTAAGACTGCCTTATTTCTCGATATGGGTACGTTGGGCGGACTTGATCCTCGCCTGAAGATCAACACGACGACCGGAGCGCCTCTGACCAACATCGTTGACAATATGAGCCTCCGCGCCAGCACCGGGGTCTCGGTCAAGTGGAAGTCCCCCATGGGGCCTGTCCAGTTCGACCTGAGCCAGGTGATCCTGCGCGAACGCTACGACAAGGTCGAAACCTTCCAGTTCAAGCAAATTACGCAGTTCTAAGTTCGCCGCCCTTCCTCTCACCCCTCTAAAGATCTCAAAGACACGAACATGAAAAAATCATCGCTGACCCTTCTGGTCTCCGTCATGGCCCTGGCCGGTGCTTCCGCCGCCGTCGCCCAGACCGCCACGCCGACCCCGCCGACCTTCGGCGCCGCCGTCCCCGGCCAGTGCGTGCTCGACGAACAAACCGCGCTCGGCACCTCGAACATGGGCAAGGCCGCGTCCGACCGTCTGCAACAACTGAAGGCCGCCGTCGATTCCGAACTGCAACCGGAAGCCACGTCGCTGGAAACCGAATACAAGTCGCTGCAAGCCGAACAAAAGACCGCCACGACCCCGGCCCTGAAGCAAGCCTTCGACCAAAAGGCCGCCGCCTGGTCCGACCGTCGCGACCAGTTCCAGCAAAAGGCGCAACTGCGCCAGCAGGAAATGCAGCAGACGCAACAGCAAGTCCTGGCGGCCATCTTCCAGAAGATGATCCCCTCGATCAACACCGTCGTCACGCAAAAGCAATGCTCGACCGTCATCTCGGCCGACAGCCTGTTGCATTATGAAGGCCCGGGCGCTACTGCTGGTTCCGAACCGGTCAGCTTCGTCTACGCCAACCCGGCTTCGAACATCACGGCCAACGTCGTCGCGGCCATGAACGCCAGCGGCGAAACCCTGCCGCCGTTCGAACGCGCTCACTTGGGCAACGGCGCTCCCGCGGCTGGCGCTCCCGCCCGCCCGGCGGCGGCGAAGCCCGCGGCCAGCAAGTAACCTCAATGCTCAGGCGCTTCGCGGCGTCTGAGCGCAGCAACACGATAAACCCGCCCTATGCCTGACCAGCGTTTTTTCGACATCAGCTCAAAAATCGATCTGGATCAGGCGGCGGCGCTAAGCTTTACCCGGCAGGCTGTGCCGGGCGAAAAGGGGAGCGGCTTCATCGAAGCTTGCTCTCCTTTATCGTTTGCGGACGCCAAAGAAGGCGGCCGCGGCAAGGCGGCCTTCTTCTCCGACCGCCGCTATCTCAAGCATTTGCGCACGACCCTGGCCGAATTCATCTTCGTGCCCGAGGCCTTTCTCGACGATGTGCCCAAATCCAGCGTGGCCCTGATCGCGGCCGCGCCCCAGGCGGCCTGGTCGCGCGTCGCCGGGCACCTCTACCGCACGCGCATGCACGAAGGGACAGCCGCCATCCATCCGTCGGTGCGCCTGGAAGAGGGCGTGCAGATCGGCGTCGGCGTGGTCATCGGCCAAGGGGCGTCTATCGGCGCCGGTACGCGCATCGAGGCCTACGCGGTGATCGGCCCGGGCGTCCAGATCGGGCGCGGCTGCCTGATCGGTGCCCATGCCAGCGTGCATTGCGCCCTGGTCGGGGATCGCGTCAAGCTTCAGGCCGGCGTACGCATCGGCGAAGCCGGCTTCGGCGTCTCCGGCGATGCCCGCGGCCTGGTCGACGTCCCGCAACTGGGCCGCGTCATTCTGCAGGATGACGTGTCGATTGGCTCGGAAACGTGCGTCGACCGTGGCGCCTATGACGATACGGTCATCGGCGAGGGGACAAAGATCGACAATCAGTGCCAGATCGGGCACAACACCCATCTGGGCCGCAACTGCATCCTGGCGGCGCAGTGCGGCTTGTCGGGTTCGGTCAAGGTCGGCGACGGCGCCATGTTCGGCGGCGGGGTCGGCACGGTGGATCATATCGAGATCGGTGCCGGCGCGCGGATGGCGGCGGGCGCCAAGTGCTACAAGGACGTGCCGGCAGGCATGCTGGTGGCGGGTGATCCGGCCAAGCCATCGCGGCAACATCTGCGCGAGGTGGTGTGGCTGGAAAAGAACGCGGCGAAGGACTCGAAACCAAAGGATCGGGGGTAGGGCATTGGACAGCAGTGACAGCGAACTTTCCGCGCGGGCTACGGCTGACGTAGCGGAAGCGAATTCATCGCCCGTCGGCGAGAGTGTCGACTTTGCCGAAATATTGCGGCGTATCCCGCATCGCTATCCCTTCATCCTGATCGACCGGGGCGAGGATTATATTCCGATGCGCTCGATCGTCGGCATCAAGAACGTCACATTCAACGAACCTTATTTCGTCGGCCATTTTCCCGGCAACCCCGTGATGCCGGGCGTCCTGCAAATCGAAGCCATGGCCCAGACCGGTGGCATCCTGATGTCGAAATCTTTGGAAATCGATATTGAAAAGAAGGCTATTCTCTTTGCCTCGATCGATGCGGTACGCTTCCGCAGCCCCGTTCGCCCCGGCGACACGGTCCGCATGCCGGTCGAAGTGGTGAGACACCGCGGCGAGCTCTTCAAGTTCCGCGGCGAAGCCTATGTCGGGGACAAGATTGTTTGCGAAGCGGAATTCGCCGCCATGCTGGTGGACAAATAAACCGCGATTTTAAAGAGAGTATTTATGTCGACCACCATTCATCCCACGGCCATTGTCCATAGCGGCGCGCAGCTCGGGGAGGGGGTCGAAATCGGGCCTTACAGCATTGTCGGTCCCGATGTGGTCCTGGGCGACCGCACCAAGCTGATGTCGCACGTCGTCGTCGAAGGCGTCACCACGACCGGCGCCGATTGCACCATCTACCCTTTCGCCATGCTGGGCGGACCGCCGCAGCACCTGGCGCACAAGGGCGAACCGACCAAGCTGATCATCGGCGACCGTAACCTGGTCCGCGAACACGCCTTGATGCACACCGGCACCGTCAAGGGCGGCGGGGTGACGACGGTCGGCAATGACTGCATGTTCATGGCCGGCTGCGGCGTGGCGCACGATTGCCACCTCGGCAACAACATCATCATGGCCAACCTGTCGCAACTGGGCGGCCATGTCGAAATCGGCGACTATGTCTTCCTGGGCGGTGGCTCGGCCGTACACCAGTTCGCGCGCCTGGGCCGGTACTGCTTCATCGGCGGCGGCGGCATCGTCACCAAGGACGTCATCCCCTATGGCTCGGTGTGGGGCAACCACGCGCGCCTGGAGGGTTTGAACCTGGTCGGCCTGAAGCGCCGCGGCTTCTCGCGCGAGCTGATCCTCAGCCTGCGCACCGCCTATCGCATGATGTTCGCCGAAGAAGGCACGCTTCAGGAGCGCCTGGACGACGTGCTGGAAAACTTCTCGGAGATCGACCAGGTGGTCGAAATCGTGCGCTTTATCCGCGCCGACAGCACCCGCCCGATCTGCCTGCCGCAAGAGAACTAAGCGCAAGCGCGCTTAGTTCTCTTTCCTCCCCGGCTTGACCGGGGAGGGGGACCGCGCGCCTTCTTCAGGCGCGTGGTGGAGGGGTTTCTTGCTTTGCGGTGCACCTGCGTCACTCCGCCATTTGCCGCCAGCCAAGCTCCAGCGTATAGAACCACGACCCAGCCATCTTATGGATTGACCCGACCTTCGCCCGAAGAGGGGCGAGGTCGGGGCAATCCAAAAAGAAAGACTTGGGGCCACGGGCCCCAAACCCCGAAACTTGACGGTGACAATGACCGACCTCCCCAAATTCGCCCTCATCTCCGGCGGCGGCCCGCTCCCCGTCGAGATCGCCACCTACCTGGCGCGCACAGGCCGTCCCTACATCATCATCCGCATCAAGGATCTCTCCGATCCCGCCCTCGAAGCCCACCCGGGCTACACGCTCGGCCTCAGCGAAATCATGCAGCTCTTCGTCGTCCTGTCCCAGGAACAGGTCAAATCCGTCGGCATGTGCGGCTACGTCACCCGCCCGGACTTCACCGCGCTCGACGCCACCAAGGTCGGCTCCGGCCTCGGCGCCCTGCAATCCGCCTCCCGCGGCGGCGATGACAAGCTGCTCCGCCAGGTCGCCGGCGTCATCGAAGCCCAGGGCTACACCATCGAAGGCGCCCACGAAGCCAATCCCGAACTGCTCATCGGCGGCGGCCTGCAAGCCGGCCCACAACCGACCCCCGAACAGATGGACGACGCCCACGAAGCCATGCGCGTCGCCACCGCCATCGGCGCGCTCGACATCGGCCAGGCCGCCGTCGTCGCCGGCCACGTCACCCTGGCCGTGGAAGCCCAGGAAGGCACCAAGGCCATGTTGGCCCGCGTCGCCACCCTGCCGCAAACCCAACGCGGCACGGCTGACGCCCGCAAAGGCGCCCTGGCCAAGGTGGCCAAGCCCATCCAGGACCTGCGCCTCGACATGCCCGCCATCGGCGTCCAAACCGTCGAAGAAGTCGCCGAAGCGGGCCTGGCCGGCATCATCGCCCGCGCCGGCAGCCTGATCGTCCTCGACAAGCCCGCAACCTATGCCCGCGCCGCAGACCTCGGCATCTTCATCCACGGCGACCATGGCCATCCTTAAGTCCCAACCGCGCAAGCTGATGCTGGTCGCCGCCGAAGCCTCCGGCGACGCCCTGGGCGCCGGCCTGATCCAGGCCCTGAACACGCAGGCCCCCGGCGCCTTCACTTATGTCGGCGTCGGCGGCGCCCGTATGAAGGAACAGGGCGTCCAAAGCCCCTTCGATATCGCCGAACTGTCGATCCTCGGCCTCGTCGAAGGCCTCAAGGCCCTGCCGCGCGTCAAGGCCCGCGTCCGCGACACGGTCGCCCTGGCGCTCCGCGAAAAGCCCGACGCCGTCGTCCTGATCGACAGCTGGGGCTTTACCCTGCGCGCCGCCCAGGCCATCCGCAAGGCCCTGCCGGGCATACCACTGGTCAAGTATGTCGGCCCCCAGGTCTGGGCCGCACGCCCAGGCCGGGCCAAGACCCTGGCCGCGGCGGTCGACCTTTTGATCGCCCTGCACCCGATGGATCCGCCCTTCTTCGAGGCCCAGGGCCTGAAGACCGTCGTCGTCGGCAACCCCGCCCTGCATGTCGACATGTCGAAGGCCGATCCCAAGGCCTGGCGCAAGGCCCAGGGCCTGGCGCCGGACACCGACATCCTGCTGGTCCTGCCAGGCTCGCGGCCGGCCGAAATCCGCCACATGATGCCGGTCTTCGGCGAAGTCATGACCCGCCTGCACCGACAACGCCCGGACCTCGTCTTCGTCATGCCGCTCGCCGATACGGTGAAGGCCCAGGTGATCGAGGCGCTGAAAGCCGTCCCGGCACCCGTGCGCGTCGTCGAAGGCGAAACCGGCAAGTATTCGGCGATGAAGGCGGCCACCCTGGCGCTGGCCTGTTCCGGCACGGTGTCGACCGAACTGGCCCTGGCCGGCTGCCCCATGGTCATCGCCTACAAGCTCGAGGCCCTGACCATGTGGATCTACAAGCGCATCTCGACGCTCAAGCACGCCACCATGTTCAACATCATGGTCGACAAGCGCATCGCCCCGGAATTCATCCAGGAAGAAGCAACAGCCGACCGCCTGCTGAAAGCCGTCACCGAACGCCTCGACGACCCCGCCTTGCGCGCCCGCCAGGTCGCCGAGCAATTCGACGCGCTGGACGTCATGGGCCGCGGCCAGGAACCTCCCGCCGGCAAGGCCGCCGCGGCGCTGCTCGAGTTTCTCGCCCCGCGCGAACGGCAAGTGTTGAAAACCGACGCGCTCAGCGACGAAGATATCGCTTTGATCGCAAATGCCGAATACGGCGCCAAGCCAAAGTAACGAGCGACCTGGCTATTCCTTCGGCCAGTTGGCGCCCAGGGCCCACCCCTTGGCGCCATGTGTCAGTTGCCCATCCCAGTCCTCATGACCGCTGGAGAAGGCCAGGGCAATGGTCTCGGGCTTGGACCAGTCGCTGACGCTGACGTGGTAGGTGTCCTTCAGAGCCGGCGCCTCGACACGGATTTGCTTGACCGGATGGGCCCACTCCATCACCGCGCCATCCCCGTCGCGCCGCCAGATCTCGATATTGTTGTCGTGGGTGTTGGTCTCGTCGTCGTCGGTGACGAAGAAGCGCGTGCCGTCGGGTGAAAACGCCGGCATCCCGTCGAGCGGGGTCTGGCGGCCGGTGCGATCATCGACCAGGAACAGGCTTTCGCCCTTCGAATAGTCTTCGCCGACGATAAAGGCGTGCTGCTCGGGCAGGTCCCCGACCAGGACATACCGATAGCAATGGCCGTCGTCGAGGCCCTGGTCGTCCGTGGGGCAGCCGCGTGTATTGTTGATCATGCGCAGATGCCGTCCGCTGGTCAGGACCAGGCTCAGCCCGGCGCCATCCGGTATGGCGCGTCCGGCGCGCGTCGCTTCGCGAAGGACGTCGGCGGCCGTGACGGTCGCGGGGTCCGCAGCGGCCGGCGCGGGGGTGGACGGAGGAGTCACAGGCCTGTGCGGCTTTTCCGCCTGGGCGGTCCCAGCCAATGCGAACACAGCGAACGCAAACCCAGCGATACGATAGAGCATGGCTTTGTCCCCAGATAGAATCTGGCCCCAGCGCAGACTCGGTCTTTGCTTACCATACGCCTGAAAAGCGAAAAACCCGTCCGGCATGTCGCCGGACGGGTTTGTCTAAGCCTGTTGCCGAAATATCGGCGTTACCCGCGGTCGGACATCGAGATGAAGTCGCGCGAGGTGGCGCCGGTGTAGAGCTGACGCGGACGGCCGATCTTTTGCGACGGATCCTCGATCATTTCCTTCCACTGGGCGATCCAGCCCACGGTGCGCGCCAGGGCGAACAGCACGGTGAACATGGTCGTCGGGAAGCCCATGGCCGACAGGGTGATGCCGGAATAGAAGTCGACGTTCGGGAACAGCTTGCGCTCGATGAAGTATTCGTCACTCAGCGCGATGCGCTCCAGTTCCTTGGCGACCTGCAGCAGCGGATCGTTCGGATCGCCGACAGCCGCCAGCACTTCGTCGGCCGACTGCTTCATCACGGTCGCGCGCGGGTCGTAGTTCTTGTAGACGCGGTGACCGAAGCCCATCAGGCGGTACTTCTTGTCCTTGACGCCCTGGACGTAGGCCGGGATATTTTCCGGCTTGCCGATTTCCTTCAGCATGTTCAGCGCTTCTTCGTTGGCGCCGCCATGCGACGGGCCCCACAGGCAGGCGATGCCGGCGGCGATACAGGCGAACGGATTGGCGCCCGAGGAGCCGGCCAGGCGGACGGTCGAGGTCGAGGCGTTCTGCTCGTGGTCGGCGTGCAGGATGAAGATGCGGTCCATCGCCTTGGCGAGGATCGGATTGACCACATAGTCCTCGGCCGGAACGGCGAAGCACATGCGCAGGAAGTTCTCCGAGTAGGAGAGATTGTTGCGCGGATGCACGAAGGGCTGGCCCAGGCTGTACTTGAAGGCGCGCGCCGCGATCGTCGGCATCTTGGCGATCAGGCGGTGGGCCGAGATCTCGCGCTGCTTCAGGTCATGGATGTCGAGGCTGTCGTGATAGAAGGCCGACAGGGCACCGACGGCGCCGGTCATCACGGCCATCGGGTGGGCGTCGCGGCGGAAGCCCGAGAAGAAGCGGTCGAACTGCTCGTGCAGCATGGTGTGGTAGGTGACGTTCTTCTCGAATTCCTCGAATTCGGCGGCCTTCGGCAGTTCGCCGTGCAGCAGCAGGTAGCAGACTTCGAGGAAGCTCGACTTTTCAGCCAACTGGCCGATCGGATAGCCGCGGTGCAGCAGCACGCCGGCATCGCCGTCGATATAGGTGATCTTGCTTTCGCACGACGCGGTCGAGGTAAAACCCGGATCGTAGGTGAAGGCGTCGGTTTCCGAATAGAGCTTGCGGATGTCGATTACGTCGGGCCCGATCGTCCCGCTCTGAACCGGCAACTCAACGGTCTTGTCGCCAACAGTTAATTTCGCTGTTTGGGTCATGTACGCTCACCCTCTCTTGTTTATGTGCGGCGCAAACAAAGTTGCGCTGCACTGCTATATAAACATCGTCGTCAATTGAAAAGAGCCCCCCCGAGACGTATGAGGCTTTCCTCACGTCCGAGGCTGGCCAACAGGCGCGAAATGTCCGGTGCCGCCAGGCCCGGCGACAGCACGCCGCGCAGGACGGGGCCAACTTTTCCGAAGCCAACCCCTTCATTTTCCACGAATTTTTTTAATTCCGCATCGATAGCGTCATTATCCCATGACGTCCACGTCAACACGGTTTTGTGAAGACGATCCAACCGCGCCACCGTCTCTTCGGTCAGCAGATTTTTGGTTTTCTCGTCAAAAACGAACGGTCCGCGCGCAATGGCGAACTGCACGGCATCCGCTAGTTGCGGAATGGTTTGGGCGCGTTCCTTCACCAGGGGCAGGGTGCGGCGCAGAACCTCACGTGCGGTATCGTCAACGCTTGCCCCACGCGACACCAGGTCAGCCGATACCAGGTCGACCAGGCGCTCGGCCTCGCAGACGCGGATCCAATGGGCGTTGACGAAACCCAGCTTGGCGAAATCGAGCCGCGCCGGCGCGCGGTTGATGCCGGTGATATCGAACCAGTCTACCGCCTGGGTGTCGTCGAAGATCTCATCATCGCCATGCGACCAGCCCAACCGCGCCAGATAGTTGCGCATCGCCTCGGGCAAATAGCCCAGTTGCTGGTAGTCGCCGACGGCCTGGGCGCCGTGGCGCTTGCTGAGCTTGGCGCCGTCCGGCCCGTGGATCAGCGGGATGTGGGCGAAGACCGGCAGGTCCCAACCCATGGCCATATAGATCAGGCTCTGGCGAGCGGCATTATTCAGGTGATCGTCGCCGCGGATGACGTGGGTCACGCCCATGTCGTGGTCGTCGGCCACCACGGCCAAATTATAGGTCGGCGTGCCGTCCGAGCGCAGCAGCACCAGGTCGTCGAGATCCTTGGTATTGAAGCGCACTTCGCCCTGCACGGCGTCGTTGATGACCAGCGGCGCGTCCAGCGGCCCCTTGAAGCGCACGACGTGCGGCTTTGCCAGGTCTTCGGCCGACGGCGTGCGGTCGCGCCAGGTCGAGCGCAAGGCGTGGCCGGCGGCGCGAGCCTCTTCACGCGCGGCCTCGGTCTCGTCCGGCGTCATGAAGCAGGCATAGGCGTGGCCACGCGCCAGCAACTCGGCCACCACGTCCTTGTGGCGGCCTTCATTGGCATGCTGGAAGACGATATCGCCGTCGGCCTTCAGGCCCAGCCATTCCAGCCCCTCGAAGATGGCGTCGACCGCCGCCTTGGTCGACCGCTCGCGGTCGGTGTCCTCGATGCGGATAAGGAAAGTCCCGCCGGTATGCTTGGCATAGAGCCAGTTGAACAGGGCGGTGCGCGCGCCACCGATATGCAGGTAGCCGGTGGGCGAGGGGGCAAAGCGGGTAATCACTTTTGTTTTTTGGGGCTGGGTCATGGCGCGTGCTTATACCTCCGATTCAGCGAAACCCAAACGTTTTCAACACGCCCCTTGCCGCGCCCTGTCCGTACGGCCTATCGTGGTGCCGGGCGGCACGGGGAGGGGGCGTGAACTTCCAAAGCATAAGGGTCCGCGAACGCGTCGATATCAGGCAATGGCCCCAGCGCATCGCCCGGGCAATGAGCCGCGCCGTGGCCCTGCAGACCGGCCGCGTCTTCCTGTGGCTGCCGGTCGCCTTCGGCACAGGCGCGGCCATCTACCTGGTCCTGCCGTTCGAGCCGTCCTGGGCCTGGGTTTGGGCGCCGTTCGGCGTCCTGCTCCTGGCGTTCGCTTTAATGCGCTGGCGCAACGCCAACGCCTATTTTCTTAATTTCGTTCTGCTTTTCCTTCTGGCCGCCGGCGGCGGCATCGTCTGCAAGCTGCGCGCCGAACACGTCCGCGCCCCAGTCCTGTCGGTCGCCAACGGCAATACGTTCGCGCTGGAAGGCTTCGTCGTCGACAATGTCTCCAATACCGACGGCGCCGAACGGCTGATGGTGGCGCCGACCCGCATCCGCGGCGTGGCGCCGCAGCACGTACCGTTGCGCATCCGCCTGAGCCTGCGCCCGGGCACGGTGGCGGCGACCGGCATTCGCCCCGGCGACGCCATCTCGGTCTTCGCCCTGCTCAATCCGCCGCCACCGCCGTTCATTCCGGGCGGCTTCGACTTCGCCCAGGGCGCTTATTTCCAGGGGATCGGCGCCGTCGGCTTCGTACCGGGCAAGCCCAAGCTGATCCTCACCCAACCGGCCACCTTCCGGCTGGCCATGGTGCTCAAGCTCAACGAACTGCGCTGGACCCTGTCGCAAGCCCTGGTCGACACCATTACGCCCGCCTTCGGCAAGCCCATAGGTGGCTTTGCGGCTGCCCTGGTGACGGGGGACCAGGCCTGGGTTCCGGACCAGATGGTCCAATCGATGCGCAATTCGGGCCTGGCGCACATCCTGTCGATCTCCGGCGTCCATATGGCGATCGTCGGCGGCTTCGTCTTCTTTTCGCTGCGCCTGATCATGGCGTCGATCCCGTGGCTGGCCTTGCGCGTACCGGTCAAAAAAGTCGCCGCGGTCCTGAGCATTGTCTGCGTCATGGCCTATCTCGCCCTGTCCGGATCCCCGGCGCCGGCCGTACGCTCCGCCGTCGTCGCCGTCATCGCCTTCACCGCCATGCTGCTCGACCGGCGCGCCCTGTCCCTGCGGGCGCTGGCCATCTCGGCCCTGGTGGTCATCGCCTTGACGCCAGAAGCCGTTTTGCAGCCGGGCTTCCTGATGTCGTTCATTGCCACGGCGGCGCTCTTGTCGCTGGCCGAAACGCACAGGCCACCGATCAAGGAACTGGGCGTGCCGCGCTGGGTCCGCTTCATTCAATCGACCATAGGCGGCATCTGGCTGTCACTTCAGGCCTCGACGGTAGCGACCTTGTCGACGACACCGTTCGCCATCGCCTATTTCAACCGCTTTACGCTGTATGGCCTGCTGTCGAACCTGTTCGAGTCACCGATCACCGGCACGCTCGTCATGCCCTTCCTGGCCGTCGGCACGGTGTTTGTCGGCACGCCGATCGCCTGGGTCACCCTGCGCATTGCCGGCTTCGGCATGTGGCTGATCCGCTGGGTCTCCGACACCGCGGCCAGCCTGCCGGGCGCCGTGATCGACTGGTCGTCGGCGCCCAACTATGTGCTGGCCATATCGACCGCCGGCGTCCTGTGGTGCTGTCTGATACGCGGGCGGGCACGGTGGCTGGGCCTCATCCTCGCCTTCAGTATTCTCTACTGGCCGCGCGTCGTGGCGCCGGATGTCTGGATCGACCCGGAAGGCGGCAACGCCGCCGTCAATACCGGTGCCGGTGCCTATGTCCTGCGGCCCAAGGTGCGCACCTACGGCTTTCAGGAATGGGCCAACCACTACGGTGTCAAGATGCTGGATACGCCGGCGCGCGACGCCGACTACGAATGCCACGGCTTTGCCTGCTATCCGCTGCCACAGGCCAAGCTGCGCGTCGGCTTCTGGTTCAGCCGCAAGCCGCCCAAGGACGTCGTCATGCTCACGCTTTGCCTCAACAGCGACCTGATCGTCATGCGCGATGATGAACTCAACTGGCCGGCGGAGTGCAAGGGCGTCAACCACATCACCGCGCCCGATCTCGACCGGCTGGGCGCCATGGAACTGACGCGCACAAAAGCCGGCTGGTCGATCATCGCCGCCCAACCCCTGCGCGGCGACCGCTACTGGTCAAACCCGTCGGAGGCGGAAGCGTTTGAGCTTTCCAACTGAAACCCGCTTTAATGACTTTGCCGCAAGGGCTTTCTCGCCCCATGACGCACGCCATGAATGATGACGGTGTCTCTGGTGACGCGGTAAAACACAAGGTACGGATAGGGCAGGACCACCAAACGTCGTAAGCCAGCCTTTGACGTCAACCGCCCAACCTGCGGATACTGCTCCAACAAGGCGATCATATCCTTGAGGCGTCGGGCAACGCTCTGCTCTCCGGCCGGTGAGTTCAGGGCAAGATAGTCGAGAATTTCAGCCAGCTCTTCGGAAGCTTTCCGCGTATAACGCAGCTTCACAGGCCGTGCTTAGCCCAGATCGCGGTAATATCATCATCCGTCGCGAATTCGCCTCGATCGGCCTCGGCCAAGGATAGATCGAACGAAGCGTCTTCCTCGGCGGTCAGCTGTATCGCCGGCTGTTCCTGTCCCATAACCTGAAGGACCATGCGCGCGACGTCATCCTGCATGTCCGCAGACAAGCCACGCAGGGCGGAGACGGCATGTTCAAGCAATTCGGTCATGTCTCAATCATATCCCAAATTATTGATTGCCGCTACGCTGTGCCAGGTCGAAAGCCTCAGTGATATTTGCGCATCAGGCCGACCAAACGGCCCTGCACGCTGACCTCATCGGCATTGTAGATCCGCGTCTTGTAGGCCGGGTTGGCGGCCTCCAGCGCGATCGACGCCCCCTTGCGGCGCAGGCGCTTCAGGGTTGCCGTGTCGCCGTCGACCAGGGCGACGACGATTTCGCCGGACTGCGCCGTATCGGTCTTCTTGATGACCACATAGTCGCCGTTGAGAATGCCGGCATTGATCATCGAATCACCCTCGATCTCGAGCAGATAGTGCTCGCCGGCGCCCAGCATGTTCTCCGGCACGCGCAGGCGATCGCGCTCCTGGCCCATGGCTTCGATCGGCACACCGGCGGCGATCTTGCCCAGCAGCGGCAGTTCGCGGGTATCGTCGTTGACGGCCGGGCGTGACGGTTCCGGGGCGGGGCGGGTGCCTTCGACGACTTGCGGCACAAAGGTCTGGCGGCCGCGCGGCGGCGCCGAGGTCGTGGCTTGATCGGGCAGCTTGATGACTTCCAGGGCGCGGGCCCGGTGCGCCAGGCGGCGCAGGAAGCCGCGTTCCTCCAGCGCCGTGATCAGGCGGTGGATGCCCGATTTCGATGCCAGGTCCAGCGCTTCCTTCATCTCATCGAACGAAGGGGACACGCCGGTCTCCTTGATACGCTCGTGGATGAACATCAGCAGTTCGCGTTGTTTGGTCGTCAGCATGAAACATCCCCAAGGAGCGTTGTGCAGTAACGGGTTCCTAATCGAGCCGCGCTGCCGCGCCTCAGGAACAAGTCATGAACTCATGGAAGATGTTCTGTATGTGTTCCAGATTAAAGTCAAGTTAATCGCTGACATATTTTTGCCGGAGCTAGTCTATGATCCCAGAAGACTGCGCGTTGCCGCCGTCACATCGCCCTGGCGCATCAGGCTCTCGCCGACCAGCATCGCCGTGGCGCCGGTCTTTGCCAGGCGCGCCACATCAGCCGCAGTAAAGATACCGCTTTCGGCGACCAGGATATGCTCGCTACCGACCATGGAAGCGAGCTCTTCCGTCGTTTTAATATCGACGTCAAACGTCTTGAGATTACGGTTGTTTATGCCGATAAGCTTGGATGGCAGACGAAGGGCACGCTCCATCTCGGCGGCGTCATGGACCTCGACCAGGGCGTCCATGCCGAAGCTATGGGCCGCGTCAATCAAGGCGCCGGCCAGAGCATCGTCGATCATCGCCATGATGACCAGGATCGCATCCGCGCCCAATGCGCGTGATTCGGCGACCTGCCACGGATCGACCAGGAATTCCTTGCGGATACAGGGCAGGGCCACCGCCGCGCGCGCCGCCGCAAAATGCGCCTCGTCGCCCATGAAGGACGGTTTATCGGTCAGGATCGACAGGCACGACGCGCCCCCTGATTCGTAGGCCCGCGCCAGGACCGGAGGATCGAAGTCATCGCGAATCAGTCCCTTGGACGGCGACGCCTTCTTGACCTCGGCGATCAAGGCCAGGCTGCCCGGCTTTTGACCGCTCACCAGGGCCTTGGCAAAGCCGCGCGGCGCACCGACGGCGCTCATCTGGTCATTCAGCTCATGCATCGAGACGCGCGGCTTGCGTTCGGCGACTTCCTCGCGCTTGTAAGCGGCTATTTTCTCAAGAATATCAGCCATGTCTCAATTCCTCGTGGCGGCGATGAGACCGTCCAGCGCCCGGCGCGCCGCGCCGCTGTCGATCGACTGCGCCGCCTGGGTGATGCCATCGATCAAGGTTTCGGCCTTGTCGGCGACCAGGAAGGCGGCCGCCGCGTTCAACAGCACGATGTCGCGATAAGGCCCCTTGGCGCCTTCGAGCAGGTCACCCAATGCCTTGGCGTTATAGGCCGGTTCACCGCCGGTAATGTCGGCCAGCGCCGCGCGTGGCAGGCCGACAGCCTCCGGCGTGATGCGGAACAAGGTGACGTGGCCGTCGCGCCATTCCGCGACCTCGGTCTCGCCGGTCGTCGTCAATTCGTCCAATCCCGAGCCATGCACCGACCAGGCGCGAATCGCGCCCAGTTGCCCCAAAGCCCGCGCGATCGGCTCGACGAAGCGTAGCGACGAGACGCCCACGACCTGGCGCCGCGCGCCGGCCGGGTTGCTGAGCGGGCCCAGCAGGTTGAAAATCGTGCGAAAGCCCAGTTGCTGGCGAATCGGCGAAACGTGCCGCATGGCGCCGTGGTGCGCCTGGGCAAACAGGAAGCAGATCCCGGCCTCGTCCAGCGCCCGGCGTTGCTGTTCCAGCGTCGCCTCGATATTGACGCCCAGCGCCGACAGCACGTCGGCCGTGCCGGACTTCGACGTGATGGCGCGATTGCCGTGCTTGGCGACCTTCAAGCCGCCGCCGGCCGCGACAAACCCCACCGCGGTCGAGATGTTCAGCGTATGCAGCCCGTCGCCGCCGGTCCCGCAAACATCGACCACGTCATAGGGATGATCGAGGTGGATCGCCGCGCCGCGCATCGCCTTGGCGCAGGCGGCGATCTCGTTGACCGTCTCGCCGCGCAGGCGGATAGCGGTGACCGCCGCCGCGACCTGGGCCGGCGTCGGCTCGCCGCGCAGGCAGGCGGCAAAGAACTGCTCGGCGTCCTCGCCGCTCAGCGTCGCGCCGTCGGCCAGCTTGGCCAACAGGGGTTTGAACGCGTCAGACATAGAGATTGTCCGAGCCCGCGCCGGCCAGCTCCAGGAAGTTGGCCAGCAACTGGTGGCCGCCCTCGGTGGCGATCGATTCGGGGTGGAACTGCACGCCGTGGATCGGGCGCGTCTTGTGCTGCACGCCCATGATCTCGCCGTCCTCGGTCCATGCCGTGACCATCAGTTCTTCCGGCAAGGTTTCCTTTTTGACGGCCAGGGAATGATAGCGCGTCGCCGTGAACGGGTTGGGCAAGTCCTTGAAGATGCCGGTATTGTTGTGATGGATCAGGCTGGTCTTGCCGTGCATCAGCGTCTTGGCGCGAATGACGTCGCCGCCATAGGCCTGGCCGATCGCCTGGTGCCCCAGGCAAACCCCCAGGATCGGCATGTCCTCCGGCGCACCGCGCAGCAGGGGCAGGCAGATGCCGGCCTGGTCGGGCGCGCACGGGCCCGGCGACAACAGGATCGCCTTGGGCGCCATGGCCAGCGCGTCCTGCACCGTCAGGGCGTCGTTGCGATAGACCTGGGTCTCGGCCCCAAGCTCGGCCAGGTAGTGGACGAGGTTGTAGGTAAAGCTGTCGTAATTATCGATCACCAGGATCATGGCCGCCTCGGACGCTCTATGTTTAGAGATGATGTAGTCAAAGAGGCCCTTTTTTCCAAGCCTTTAAACCCCGTTAACCATGTTTTGCCACGGTGGCGGCGGGTTTAATAATCGATTCCGAGGTTGCCGCAGGCAATCGAGGCAAGGCCGACTGGCCGCCCGCGCTCGTGCGCGGAGCCATGCGGCGATTGAGCTTAGCAAAGAGTCACCTGGCGATGACGGTAGAGGTAGAGCGGGTAGACGTGCGCCTGGATATGGCGCTCAGCCTGCTGGAAATGACGCCGCGCGAAAAGATCCCGGTCATGCCGGCGCTCGGGGCATCCGTGGCCCTGGCGATCGCGTCCCTGTTCCTGGCGGGGATGGTCATCTTCGGCGCGGGCAATGCACGCATGGCGCACGCCAAGACCCCGATCCTGCAAGCGACCGAAGCCCCCGCGGCGCAGCCTGCCGACGAAGGCAATGCGACCTTCCAGATCTCCGCCAGCCGCGACGGCCTGAAGGGGAATGTCGGCGCAAACCAAACCGCCGTCGCCGCCGGATCCGAAGGCGGGCGGTAACGCTTCGACGCGAGCTTTTCGTCGCTGGAAAAAATCGCTGACGCGATCAGTTCTTCACGTAGACATACCGCCAGGCATCCTGCGCGGCCCGGATCAACGCGCCGGCCTTGTGCACCGTCTCTTCGTATTCCATCTGCGGCACGCTGTCGGCGACGACGCCGGCGCCTGCCTGGACATAGATGTTGCGATCCTTGAACAAGGCGGTCCGCAAAACGATGCAGACGTCGAGGCTGCCGTTCGACGAGATATAGCCGACCCCGCCGCCGTAACCGACGCCGCGCTTGACGTCCTCAAGCTCGTCGATGATCTCCATCGCCCGCACCTTCGGTGCCCCCGACAGTGTTCCCGCCGGCAAGGCCGCCAGCAGCGCATCGACGGGATCGAGCGTGTCGGGCGCATCGCCCTCGACGTTCGACACAATGTGCATGACGTGCGAATAGCGTTCGATGGTGAACTTCTCGGTCACCCGCACGCTGGCCGGCTTGGCGACGCGGCCGACATCGTTGCGGCCGAGATCAAGCAGCATCAGGTGCTCCGACAGCTCCTTCGGATCGGCCAGCAGCTCGGTCTCCAGGGCCTTATCCTCCGCCGCCGTCTTGCCGCGCCGCCGCGTCCCGGCGATCGGCCGGATCGTCAGCTTGCCGTCGCGGATACGCACCAGGATCTCGGGCGACGAGCCCGCCAGCTGGAAATTGCCGAAGTCGAGATAGAACAGGTAGGGCGACGGGTTGACCCGGCGCAACGACCGGTAAAAAGCCAGCGGATCCAACGCATAGGGCGCCGAAAAGCGGTGGCTCAGCACGACCTGGAAAATATCGCCGGCGCCGATGTAGTCCTTGGCCTTGGCCACCATCTCGCCATACATCGGCGCCGAGGTCGCGGAGTCCAGCGGTGCCTGCGGTCGCGCCGCGGCCGCCGGCTGCGCCGCCAGGGGCACGCGCAATTCCGCTTCGATGCGGTCGAGCCGAGCCAGCGCCGCCGCATAGGCGTCCGGCGCCGACATCGCGTCAGGCCACACCGGGCTGACCAGCAGAATTTCGTGCTGCACATTGTCGAAGACGCAGATGACGCTGGGCCGCACCACGACCGCGTCGGGCAGGTCTAGCGGATCGGGATTGGCCTGGCCCAGCGGCTCATAAAGCCGGATCATGTCATAGCCGAACACGCCGAACAGGCCGGACGCCATCGGCGGCAAGCCTTCCGGGATCTCCATCCGGTTCGCCGATACCAGCGCACGCAAGCTGTCCAGCGAAGACTGGCTTTCGGGCGCATAAACACCCTTGGCGACATCGTCGCCCGTGGCGATTTCGGCGCGCTCACCGAAACAGCGCCAGACCAGGTCGGGCCGCAGCGTCAGGATCGAATAACGGCCGGAGAAGGCGCCGCCTTCGACCGCTTCGAACAGGAAGCTGAACGGACGATCCCCGGCCAGTTTCAGATAGGCCGAAACCGGCGTTTCCAGGTCGTCGATCAGCCGACGGCTGACCAGCGACGGCTGCCCGGCCTCATACGCCTTGCGAAAAGCGCTGTCGGCCGAGGTTTCCGAAACCGTGTCCGCCACAGCCGTCACGACTTGGCCTTGGAGGACGAACTTGACGAAGCATCGGCCGGCGTGACGCCGATGGCGCGGATAGCGACGTCCGGATAGGTCTTGGTCTTGACCGCGACGCGCGCGACCTGGCGGGTCACGGCGCCGACATCCTCGCCGAAGCTGCCGGTGAATTGCGGACGCAAGGCGGCGGCGGCGGTGTTGGCGGCGGCCGGATCGGCTTGGTGGATGGCGTCGAGACGGCCAATGGCGACGTGCACACGATCGGCGGAAGCCTGGAACGTCTCGCCGAGCTTCGCCGAGAACAGGCGGCTGACCATGGCCGGGTTCAGCTTCTTGGCCGTATCATTATGATCGACCCCGGTGACCGGCTGGACCGGCACATGGAAGTCGGCGGCGATCTTTTCCAGCTTTTCACCGGCATTGAGGCGGGTCATAGCCTGCTCGGCTTCGGTGCTGATCTCGGTCGCTTGCTTCTCGAGCGTCCAGAACTGGACCAGTTGCGGCTTGACCTGGTCGAACGGCGGCGGACCGGCCGGCTTGTCGGACACCAGCTTCAACGCATAGTACTGACCGCCGCCCATTTCCTCGACATCCGACGACTGGCCGACCTGCAGGTCGTAGATCGCCTTCACGACGTTGGGGAAGCGGGCATAGCTGAGCTGCGGGTTGCCCGTCTGGCCTTGCACGGTCATCGGCGGCAATTGCACGACCTTCAGGCCCATCTTCTGCACCGTGGTGTCGAACGGCTCGCCGGCGTCGTGCGCCTTCTGGAAGTCGTTGACGATCTGGTTGATCTTGTCGGCGGCCTTGGCCTGCTGGTAGGCGGTCAGCAACTTGGCGCGAGCGACCTCGTAGGACGGCACCGCCGACGGCTTGATATCGGTCAGCTTGATGACGCCTGTGCCGAAATCGCCCGTCACGGGCCCGGAAATGTCGCCGGTCTTCATGGCGAAGGCAGCCGCGGCGATCTTGGCGTCCGGCACCTCGGCCTGGCCCTTGGCCTGATAGGAGATGACCTTGCCGCCATTGGCCGCGGCGACGGCGTCGGGCGTCTTGCCGGCTTTCAGCGCCGCCGCAATGGCTTGGGCGGCGGCCGCGTTCGGCGCCGTCACCTCGACGAAGCTGCGTTGCTCGGGCGTGCCCAGCGTCGCCTGCTGCGCCGTGTACATCTTCTTCAGCGCATCCTCGTCAGCCGGAATGGTCGAGGCGATTTCCGCCGGGTCGAACTTGACCAGGGCCGCCTGGCGCAGCTCCGGAATGGTCAGCGCCTTCGATTGCGCCTTGTAGAAGGCCATCAGGTCGGCGTCGGTCGGCACGCCGGGATTGGCGACCGTTTCCGGCGACAGGATGAAGAAGGACGCGTCGCGGGTTTGGGTGGCGTAGGCGGCTTCGGTCGCGGCGGCGATGCGCGGCGCCTTCAGCCCGGCCAGGGCAGCGTCACCGTACTGCGCCGTGACGATCCGGTCGGCAAAGCTTTGTTCGAAGGTCTGCACATCCATGCCGTTTTGCTGCAGGACCCGCTGATAGACCGTCTTGTCGAACTGGCCGGTGACGGGGTCCATAAACGCTTGGGTCGTGCGGACCTCACGCGCGATCAGCGCTTTCGACGGCGTGACGCCGATGGTCTCGAGCCAGGCGGGCAGGGCCAGCTGGCTGGCCAGCTGGTCGACCATGGCCAGGTGCTGGCCGGCGGCGACGAAATCGTCCGCGGAAAAGGTCTGCCCAGGGTTCTGCTCGGCGAACTGACGCTTGTAGTTCTCGAACGCCCGCTTGAAATCATCCCCGGTGAAGGTTCGGGTGCCCGACGTGATGACGGCATTGGTCGGATGCGAGCCGAACACGTCCCTCAGCCCGTAGATGGCGAACGAGGCGATCAGCAGGACGAGCACGCCCTGGAAAATCCACGATTTGGTAAAGTCACGCAGGATGCTGATCATGGGCCGTCTTGTTTCTTCCGTCGAGGTGCGCGCCTGGAGGTGGCGCGCGGGCGTGGAGGTGCGCGGGTTCGCGTAGAGGCGGGATATAAAGGGCTTACTATGTCACGATCAAGGCCCATGCGCGCCCACAAGTGCAAGAATCACCGCAAACCAAGCGGAATCCGCTGAAAACGCTATGCTTTGAATACCCCCGACCGGCTTTTTTACTTGGTTTCGCAAATGCAATAAGTTACAAAATTCGTATGCCACATTGTCATCTCGTTGCGGCCAACTGGAAGATGAACGGGCTAAAAGACTCGCTTCCGCTGGCCAAGACCGTCGCCACCTTCAGCCGCGATCATGCGGCACGGGTCGCGCTTTTCCCGCCGGCGACGCTGTTGCCGGTTCTGGCCGAGGCCCTGCAGGGTAGCGGCGTCATCCTCGGCGGGCAGGATTGCCATCACGCCGATGCCGGCCCCTATACCGGCGACATCTCCGCCGCCATGCTCAGGGACGCCGGGGCGACCATGGTCTTGCTGGGCCACAGCGAGCGCCGCCACGGCCACCTCGAACCCTGTGCCCTGGTGGCGCGCAAGGCCCGCGCCGCGCTGAAGGCCGGTCTCGAACCGATCATCTGCATCGGCGAGACCCTGGACCAGCGCCAGGCCGGCCTGACCCTCCAGGTTCTGCAACGACAACTGAACGACAGCCTGCCCGACGAACTGGCCGGCGCACGCTTTCATGTATCCTACGAACCGGTCTGGGCCATCGGCACCGGGCTGATCGCTTCGGACGCCCAGATCCTCGAAGCCTTTGCCGTTATCCGCCGCCACATCGCCGCGCGCTTCAAGGGCACGCCCGAACCGAACCTGCTGTACGGCGGCTCGGTCAATGCCGGCAATGCCCGCCAGTTGCTCGAGCTGGACGGCGTTTCCGGCGCCCTGGTCGGCGGCGCCTCGCTCAAGGCGGAGACCTTCCTGCCGATCATCACCGCGGCGTCCAAGGCCCCGGCCTGATACACCGGCCGGCCTGGCCATGGATAGGCTTGATCAAAGCGTGCAGATGTAAAGATGCGTCCCGACGCGCTCTACCTTGCCGGTGCACGCCGCGGCTACAGTCTCATCGCCCGCCGATTGGGGTAGCGGCGGGCCGGCAACCCGGTCACTCGGATCCTCGATGAGAAACGTATTCGGCCCGCCAGCCAATCCGGTCGACCAGTCATGGACACGAACGCCGTTCGCGCCCTGGGTCGGGCCGATCTGTCCTATGCCGAAGGTAACCGTCAACCATAGATGCACACGGTCATCGATCCTGTCGATCGGCGACCACAACCCGATCGCCAAGACAAGCGCGGCCAGGAAAGACAACGACCTGCGCCACCTTGCGTGAACAGCCCTCGTCACGGCCGACCATAACAGGTAACCAAAAGCCACGGCGAAAACGAGGAGCGAACCGGGGATAATCACGATGTTCAGGCCGCCGGGAAGCTGCATCAGCAGCTTGAGGAGAGCCAGCATCGGAAGCGTTATCGCCACCGGTCGCCAAAGCCATTTGTCCATTCGATTCCCCGTCGGCTCCCCCCCGCGCATACGGCCCCTTGCAATACAGTACATGGCGCCCACATGTTTTACAGTCAAAAACACCCGCGGCCTATGGCTATCCGGCGGCAGGGGTGCTATGGCGGCCACTTCTTTTTCAGCCTCTTCGTTTCAGAGACTTAATCACACATGTTATTCGGCATTCTGCTGACCGCCCAGGTTATCATCTGCGCCGTTATGGGCGGCCTGATCCTTATCCAACGCTCCGAAGGCGGCGCGCTGGGCATGGGCGGCGGCCCGTCGGGCTTCATGTCGGCGCGTGGCGCCGGCAACCTGTTGACAAAGCTGACCTGGGTCTTCGCCGCCCTGTTGTTTGCCAATTCGCTGGGCATGACCGTCGTCGGCAATCTCGGCGCCCGCACCACCTCGGTCACCGACCAGGTCGCGGCGTCCAAGCTGCCCGCCGCACCGCTGGCCCAAACCCCGGCTGCCGCCCAGGCCGCCGCTGCCAGCACCTCGTCGGCGCCGTCGCTGAACGACTTGCCGCTGGCCTCGACACCGAACGCCGCACCGGCGACGAACCTGTCGAACCTGCCGGGCACCTTGCCCGCCACGGCGCCCCAGCCGTCGTCGGCCGCCCCGGTCGCCGAACCCAAGATGCCCAAGCCGCTCAATCCGGCCGCCGCCGCACCCGTCGCCACCCATCCGGCGGCAACGCACCTGCCGTCGGCGCTTGGCAATACCAGCGTCAGCATCGCCCCGCTGGGCACGTCCAAGACCTCGCACAGCGCGACGCCCAACATCTTCCCGAGTTCGTCGTCGTCGGCCTCCAAGCCGGTCGTCAGCGCGGTCGCGCCGTCGTCCTCGGCCTCCACAGCGCCATCTTCGGCGCCGGCGAGTACGCCTAACTCGTCGCAATAAGCGGCGATACGGAAATACCGAAAGGCCCATGAGCCCCGCTCATGGGCCTTCTTAATTGTGTTTGCTAATATGTCCTGACCGGTGATTCGCCGTGTCGGACCAAAATATGTGAGACCGATATGGCGCGTTTCGTTTTCATCACCGGCGGTGTGGTGTCGTCCCTGGGCAAGGGCCTGGCTTCGGCGGCGCTCGGCGCCCTGCTTCAGGCCCGCGGCTTCAAGGTGCGGCTGCGCAAGCTCGACCCTTATCTCAACGTCGATCCCGGCACGATGAGCCCGTACCAGCACGGCGAAGTCTTCGTCACCGACGACGGCGCTGAAACCGATCTGGACCTCGGCCACTACGAGCGCTTCACCGGCGTCAATGCCCGCAAGACCGACAATATCACGACCGGCCGCATCTATTCGAACATCATCGAGAAGGAGCGGCGAGGGGACTACCTGGGCGCTACGGTCCAAGTCATCCCGCACGTTACCGACCAGATCAAATCCTTCGTCCTGGCCGACCAGGGCGACACCGACTTTATTCTCGTCGAGATCGGCGGCACGGTCGGCGATATCGAGGGCCTGCCTTTCTTCGAAGCCATCCGCCAACTGGGCCAGGAACTGCCGCGTCATAGCGCCTGTTTCATCCACCTGACGCTCTTGCCCTTCGTCAAGACGGCCGGCGAGATGAAGACCAAGCCGACCCAGCACTCGGTCAAGGAACTGCGCTCGATCGGCATCCAGCCCGACATTCTGCTCTGCCGCTGCGAGCAGGAAATCCCGCGCGAGGAACGCCGCAAGATCGGCCTGTTCTGCAATGTCCGCGAATCAGCCGTCATCCAGGCGCTCGATTCGGAAAACATCTATGCCGTGCCGATCGATTATCACCGCCAGGGCATGGACTCGGAAGTGCTGTCGGTCTTCGGCATTACCGACGCCCCCGAGCCCGACCTGACCCTGTGGCAGGATATCACCAACCGCTATTCCAAGCCCGACGGCGAGGTGACCATCGCCGTTGTCGGCAAGTACACCGTGCTCAAGGACGCCTACAAGTCGTTGATCGAAGCCCTGTACCACGGCGGCATGGCCAACAGCGTCAAGGTTTCGATCGACTGGGTCGAATCGGAAACCTTCGAGGAAGACCGCGACGCCGTGCAGCAGCGGCTGCAGAATGTCCACGCCATCCTGGTTCCCGGCGGCTTTGGCGAACGCGGCTCGGAAGGCAAGATCGAGGCGGCGCGCTTTGCCCGTGAGAACCAGATCCCGTATTTCGGCATCTGTTTCGGCATGCAGATGGCCGTCATCGAAGCCGCGCGCAACCAGGCCGGCATTGCCAAGGCCTCGTCGACCGAGTTCGGCGAGACCGGAGAGCCCGTCGTCGGCCTGATGACCGAATGGCTGAACGGCAACGAGCTGTCACGCCGCGCCGCCGGCGGCAATCTCGGCGGCACCATGCGCCTGGGCGCCTACGACGCCGCCTTAAAAGAGGGCTCCTTAGTCTCTGAAATCTATGGTGGAACGGAAATTGCCGAACGCCATCGCCACCGCTACGAAGTCAACCGCGACTATATCCCCAAGCTTGAAGCCTGCGGGCTCAAATTCTCGGGCATGTCGCCGGACGGCCTGCTGCCGGAAATCGTCGAGCGCGAAGACCATCCGTGGTTTATCGGCGTGCAGTACCATCCGGAGCTGAAATCGCGCCCCTTCGCCCCGCACCCCCTGTTCGCCAGCTTCATCGCCGCCGCCATGGAGCGCTCGCGACTGGTTTAGGAATTTTTCGCGACGAAAAGCACGAAAAAACGAAAAAGACAAAAATTTAAATGGATTCAACCCCACGCCGGAAGCGCAAGGCAAGATGCCGCGCGAATGGGTGTTCCGTGCGCATTTCGTCTTTTTCGTTTTTTCGTGCTTTTCGTCGCAAAAGAATCGTCGGCTGCCCTTTCTCTGGAAAAAGACACGATACCGGCGCCTGCTGGGCTGCCTCTGCACCATTGACCCTAACGTCGAAATTCAAAATCGACCGGGGAGTCGGCGGCGCGTGAAATGACAGCGTCAATGCGCCCGTAACCAAACACCGCCCTTAAATTATTGAAATATTGTGCATTGCGAAAATTGCGCAGACTGTCAAAAGCCGATATTTCGCCGACGCATCCGTCAAAATTCAATAATCACAGACAGTTACACGTTTTGCAATGCGGTAACTTTTCATTGCGGCGCAATATTTTTACTTGCGGGTAAGCATTGCGCCGCTACCATGACAGCGCTGTCTAAAACCGCAAGGCCTGAACCCAAGGCCGAAAATTGTAGGAATATGCACATGTCTTCGTTCAAACTCGTTTGTGTTACGGCCGTGGCCGCCGCCTCCCTGATCGCCGGTTCGGCCTTTGCCGACTGCTCGCGTTCGCAAGAAATCGCCCTGGCCCAGGCGACCACCCGCGCCCTGGTCGAAAAGGGCGGCGCCCAGCATCAAAAGCAGATCACGCTGCACGATTGCGACGCCACCAGCGACGGCGCCGTCAATTCCGCTTTCACCTACCACTATTACGACGAGCAAGGCCTGCAGACCGTCAACGGCACCGTGACGACCACCAAGGGCCAGATCACCGCGCTCGACACCGGCAAGGGCAACACCGTCGCCTCGCGTGACGACCATTTCGATTACGAAGACAGCACGTTGGGCCGCTACAGCTTCTGATTCAGCTCAGACGTCGCCATTCTTTTTATAGAAGGGATGGGCTCCTCGCACGAGTTCGGGCGGGCGGTCGCCCTTGCCGATGTCTATGGCATCGGAGTATTAAGTCTGTTCATTGCCTATCACGAGGCGCCGGCGACGGCGCCTCGTATTATTTAGGGAAGTCATATGATTTCCCCTTGCCTCATGGGGGAAGTTGCGGCATAAGGCCCGCCTTCCGATCCGGCTTACGGGTCGCACCCCTTTATCGCGCCTGACGCCCGTGTGGCTTCGGCCTTTGACTGAGAGAGAGTTCCATGGCCGTCCCCAAGCGGAAAACCTCGCCCTCGCGTCGCAACATGCGCCGCTCGCATGACGCTCTGGGCGCCAATCCCTACACCGAAGACAAGGACACGGGCGAACTGCGCCGTTCGCACCATATCGACCTGAAGACCGGCATGTACAAGGGCCGCCAGGTCCTGACGCCGAAGAACGACTAATCTTCGAAGCATATGCTTTTTGAAAACGCGGATCGGCATACCGGTCCGCGTTTTTGTTTTGCCGGATAGGTCATGTACAGGTTGGTGATCTTTGATTTCGACGGAACCCTGGCCGATAGCTTCGGCTGGTTCCTCGACGTCTTCGACGAGATCGCCGACCGATTCCGCTTTCGCCGCCTGGACCGCGACCGCATCGATCACCTGCGGGGCTTGTCGACCGCGGAATTGCTGCGTCACCACGGCGTGCCGCTATGGAAGGTGCCGATGATCGCCGCCCATGCCAGACGGCTCCAGGGGCGAAACCTCGAGGCCATCACCGTCTTTGCCGGCATGGAGGCGGTCGTCAGCCGATTGCAAGGGCAGGGCATCCATCTGGCGCTGGTTACCTCCAATGCCCATGCCAACGTCACCCGGATCCTGGCCCCGCAGACGCTTTCGGCCTTCAGCCATGTCTCGTGCGGCGCCTCGCTGCTCGGCAAGACCGCCAAGTTTCGCGCCGTGCTCAAAGCGGCGCGGGTCGCGCCCGGCGACGCCCTGGCCATAGGCGACGAGTTGCGCGACATCGAGGCCGCACGCGCCACCGGCATCGCCGCCGGCGCCGTCAGCTGGGGCTACGCCTTGCCCGAACGGCTGCGCCGGGAAGCGCCCGACCATGTTTTCGACCAGCCGCAGGACATCACGGATGTGTTCGAACACCGCGGTTGACGTCCTGTTTTTGTCGTGCGACAAATGTCGCACAGTAGCGACAGGAGACGCGCATGATCCGGCCCAGCGACTACGAACTGAAGCTGTTGCGGCATCTTTGGCGATCCGGCCGGATGAGTGCGCGCGAACTGCACGAGGCCAGCGCGCCGGAGACGCAGTGGTCCTATTCGGCGACGCGCAAGACTCTTGAGCGCATGAACGAAAAGGGCCTGGTGCACATCGAGGCCGTCCACGGCCTGAACACCTATGTCGCCGGCCAGTCGAAGCTGGAAACCGTCGCAGCCCTCGCCAATGCCTTCGCTCGCGACGTGCTCGACCTCGATACGCCCCTGCCGGCGGCGGCCTTTACCGGCTCGGGCCTGATCTCACCCGACGAGATCGAGGAACTCGAAGGCCTGCTCGAACAAATGGCGCAAGACGGGAAGGGGGAGGGCCATGAGTGAGCTCGTCGTCTATCTTCTCCTGGCCTTGCCCCTGGCGTGGAGCGCCTTGGTGGCCCTCCTGCGCCGCCTGATGCTGAAAAGCACCGCGCCCAGCGACGCGGCTGAGAAATATCAACTATTGATTATCCTTACCCCAATCCTACTGGGCGGGCTGTGGCTCGTCGTCTCGCAATGGATGCCGGTGCATGTACCTCTGCCGCCCCTGGTCGAGGCGACGCCCATGCCTATGACGGTGCATGTGGTTGCCGTGAAGGCGGTCCAAACCCACACCGCCTTCGCCCTGCCATGGGCGTTGATCGCGCTGGCCGTCTGGGCCATGGTCGCCTCCATTCGCCTGGCGCCACTCGGCCTGGCCATGGCCAAGCTGCAGCGCCTGGCCGCCCAGGCCGCACGCCGAGACGTCGATGGCGTCATAGTGCGCGTCACGCCGGCCGTCATGCCGCCCATCGCCTGGGGCCGTTCGACCATTCTCTTGCCGCAAAGCCTGGCGGCGCAGATGACGGCGGCGGAGCTGGCGCTGATCCTGCGCCACGAGCAGGCGCACCTCGATCGCAAGGACCCGCTCTATTTCGCGGTCCTGGCCATGCTCGACGCTTTATTGTGGTTCAACCCGTTCCTGCGCGCCCAGACGCAGCGCTGCCGGCTGGCGGCCGAGCTGACCTGCGATGCCGCGGCCATGGGAAAAAATCCAGCTGAGCGCGAGATCTATGCCCGAGTCCTCATCCGGACTCTGAAGCATACCGCCGGAGACGTACGGCAATACGCTCCGGCGGTTATCTCAAACGTCAAATCTGGAGATTACCGCATGAGACTAAAGGAAATCATGCACGCGGATCCGGCCGCGCGCAAGACCAAACGCCGCGGCATCTATATCGTGCTCGCCCTGGCCCTGACACCCGTCGCCGCCCTGCAATTCGCCTGGGCGCAGACGGCCGCGCCAACCGCGGCACCAGCGGCTGCGCCGGCCCAGCCAGGGAAAGCTGAACCGCAGTACACGGCATCGACCATGGTCGCTCCGGTTGATGGACCAATCTCGGCACCCTTCGGTGCAGAGCGTCCGGTCAACGGCAAAATAGCCTTCCATCAAGGTGTGGACTATCCCGTGCCGGTCGGCACGCCGGTTCGCGCCGCTGCCGACGGCACGGTCAGCCGAGTCGGTGTCGAATGGGGCTATGGCAAGGTAGTCGAAGTCGACCATGGCAACGGCCTGAAAACCCGCCTTGCTCATCTCGACAGCCAAAAGGTCGCAGTCGGCGATCATGTCACAGCCGGCCAGATCGTCGCGACCTCCGGCCACAGCGGGAACATGGTCAGCGCCGGCCCGCACCTGCATTTCGAAGTCTGGAAAGACGGCAAGCCGATCGATCCGGCCACGGTCGTGCCGGTGAAAACAGTCGAGGCGAAAACCCTCTCCCTCTCGGCAAACCGTATGCATTGGAAAGGCAGTGTCTTAACCGGCGAAGGCAATGCGATACTGAATACCGGCTTGGAGGTGGTCCACGCCGATTATATCGAGTGGGATCAGGCGACAGGTCATGCACAATTTCACGGCAACGTGACTATCGATCATGCCGATGGCAAGACGGCGTCCCGCGGATTATTTGAACCGGCAGCAGCCAGCAACTAATCCGTCATCCCCTTGCCACAATGGGCGAACAGGGTCAGGGCCCGAGTTTCATGGAGACCGACGATGCTGTTCGCCCTTCTGGCCCTGGCCGCCGCGCCCGCAGGCGCCTATCCCGCCCCGCTGGCGCCCGCCGCCCAGGGCCAGGTGCAATGCTATGCGCCGACCGATCACAAGACCTGCGCCTCGATTGCCGGCTATGTCGCCAACGGCGACGGCACCTTCGCCAATGTCGCCTTGGTTATGCTGTCGAAACAGCCCGTGGTCGTGATGCAGACGACGACGCCGGTGTCGATCAAGCAAGGCGCGGTCTGCGGCGCCATCCATAGCCAGGACGTCATCGGCGGCAGCTTGACCGTCAACGGCCAGGCGGTGCCGGCGGACAAGGCGACGCCGCTCCTGACGCGCATCGCCGCCTCGCTCGACCCGATTCTCGGCCATGAGATTTGCACGGTCTACACCTCCGACGGCGCCACCTTGACGGCGCGGGCGACGATGGACGGCAAGGCGCAACCCGATCAGGACCAGAAGATGATCTGGGTCAGCCCGGCGCAGGGCTATAAGGTCGGGCCGTAAGCGCCGAGGTCCTTTTTAGTTGATGGCGGGGACCTAGCGCGCTAAAGCCGCGCTGACTTCAACGATCTCAGATAGCAGGATCCCGCCCATGCCCGAAATCATCGACATCGTCGCCCGTGAAATCCTCGATTCGCGCGGCAACCCGACTGTGGAAGTCGACGTGACGCTCGACGACGGCGCGTTCGGCCGCGCGGCGGTGCCGTCGGGCGCCTCGACCGGCGCGCACGAAGCCGTCGAAAAGCGCGACAACGACCCCAAGCGCTACGGCGGCAAGGGCGTGCGCCAGGCGGTCGACGCCGTCAACGGCGAAATCTTCGAAGCGATCTCCGGCTTCGAGGCGCTGGACCAGCGTCGCCTGGACCAGACCCTGATCAATCTTGACGGCACGCCAAACAAGGCCCGTCTCGGCGCCAACGCCATCCTGGGTGTGTCGCTGGCTACGGCGCGCGCCGCGGCTATCTCCACCAACCTGCCGCTCTACAAGTATGTCGGCGGCCTGCAGGCCCGCGTGCTGCCGGTGCCCCTGATGAACATTATCAATGGCGGCGCCCATGCCGACAACCCGATCGACATCCAGGAATTCATGATCGTCCCGGCCGGCGCGGAATCGTTCTCCGAAGCCCTGCGCATGGGCGCGGAAATCTTCCATAGCCTGAAGAAGGCCCTGAAGGCCGCCGGTCACAACACCAATGTCGGCGACGAAGGCGGCTTCGCGCCCAACCTGTCGTCGGCCGAAGAGGCCCTGGCCTTCATCATGAAGGCGGGCGAGCAGGCGGGTTACAAGGCGGGTTCGGACTTCTGGCTGGCCATGGACGTGGCCTCGACCGAGTTCTTCAAGGACGGCAAGTACAACATGACCGGCGAAAAGAAGATCCTGGAAGCCGACGCCATGGTCGACTACCTGGCCGGCCTGGTCGACAAGTTCCCGATCTGCTCGATCGAGGACGGCATGGCCGAGGACGATTACGAAGGCTGGAAGCTGCTGACGGACCGCCTGGGTGATCAGATCCAGCTGGTCGGCGACGATCTGTTCGTGACCAATCCTGACCGTCTGGAAACGGGCATCGTCGAGTCGATGGCCAATTCGATCCTGGTCAAGGTCAACCAGATCGGCACGCTGTCGGAAACGATGGACGCGGTCGATATGGCGCACCGCGCCGGCTATACCTCGGTGATGTCGCACCGTTCGGGCGAAACCGAAGATTCGACCATTGCCGACCTGGCGGTGGCGATGAACTGCGGTCAGATCAAGACGGGCTCGCTGGCGCGCTCGGACCGCACGGCCAAGTACAACCAGCTGCTGCGCATTGAAGCGCAACTGGATGATGAGGCGGTGTACGCTGGCGTTGGCGTCATCCGCGGCTAAGTAACGGGGCGTGGGGCCCGTGGCCCCACATCTTTTCTTTCTTCCTTGTCTTGCATCGCCCCTCTTGGGGCCGATGCAAGACAAGGAAAAAGGAAGGCATGGGGCCTCAGGCCCCAAACCCCGCTCTATTTAGACACGGCCGACATCACCCCCAGCGGCCGCCCATCCTCATCCTTCACAAACGCCATCCACTCCTCGGTGCCATCCTCGTGCCGGTGGATCATATGCGGCGCATTGATCACCTCGACTCCGCGGCTCTCCAGGTCCCGCAGCGTGGCGTGAATATCCCCCACGCGAAAATAGAGGATCGACTGTCCCTCGACCGCGCCCTGTGACAGCATCAACCGCGTCCCGCCGCAGTCGAAAAACGCCAGATCCCCGAACGAATAAAGATGCGGCAAGCCCAGCACCTCGCCATACCAACGCCGCGCCGCCGCGATATCGCCGACCGTGCGCGCCACCTGGCCCAGCGGCCCCAATCCCGTCATGTCCTGATCCTTTCCATAGAGTGCGCTGACTCGCGCTACCCCTGACCAACGCTTGAGCGCCACCCGCGACCGCATCCCTAGCTTCCCCAAGGCATTGCCGACATGATACTTGACGGCGTCCACCGTCACCCCCTGACGCTCGGCGATCTGCCGGTTGGTCAGGCCGTGACGCCCCGCCTCGACCACGCGCCATTCGGCCGGCGTCAACAGGTCGGGTTCGGATGGGCGGCCACGCGGCCTTCGGGGCAAACGCATCTGCACACGCTATCACGATATCGGCGGATTTTCCCTACCCGGAGCATATCCCTAACCCTCACAGGGAATTGCCTTGCTTCCGCCGCGATCGTGTGACGATCCTGTAAGCTAAACTTCGGGGAGTTCCTTATGTCCACCTTCCTTCACACCTCTACGAAAACCGCGCTGATCGCCCTGGCCGCCGGCCTCATGGCCGCACCGGCCGTGGTTCATGCCCAGGATCGCTATGACGGCTACTGTTACATGCGCAAGCACGACGCCCGCACCAATGGCGCGGTGATCGGCGCGGTGGCCGGCGGCGTGCTCGGCGGCACCGTCGCCAATACCCATAACAAGGGCGTCGGCACCGTGCTCGGCGCCGCGGTGGGCGCGGCCGTCGGCTCGAACATCGGCGCCGACAGCGTCAAATGCTATAACGGCGAATACCATTCGTTCGAGCGCGGCAACTACGCGCCGCCGGCGCCGCCCGAAGGCTATGAGACGGTCTACTACCATGCGCGTCCGGACCAGACCTATTACAGCCGCGTCGAGTACCAGACCGACTCGGCCTATAATGACGGCTACGCGCAGAACAATGTCCAATACGAAGGCTACGCGCCGGCGCCGACCTATTCGAACGCCCCGCCGCCGCCCCAGCCGACCTATTCCGATGCGCCGCCCCCGCCACCGTCCAGCTATGCCCCGCCGCCCGCCCAGGGCTACGGCGACAACGGCTATAACCAGGACCAGGCCGTCCAGGGCTTCCGCGACGAGAACGGCTACTGGCACCGCGGCCAACCGCGCGCCGTCGGCTGGCAGGACGAGAACGGCAACTGGCACGAAGGCCGTGTCGTCGCCTACGGCTGGCGCGACAGCAACGGCCACTGGCACGAAGACCATTCGCAGGACAGCCAGTACCAGGGCCAGTCGAACGGCTACTAAAACAAAGGGCGGGCCACACAGGCCCGCCCTTTTCCGTTCATCGCCAGCCGCAAGGGCAGGGCTTACACCCGACCTTCCTTACGACGCGCCATCGGCCTTAATCGCCCGCCGGCTGCGATGCAGGGTCTCGATGCAGTCGGGGATAAGGCTTGGCGCTTCCCTGACCAACTCCTCTTCGTCTTCCAGTTCGGGCGGCGCCTCGCCTTGGGAAATCGCGACAAAGGTCATCAGCATGGCGATGGCGTCGGCAACATCCTCGTCCGGGCTACTGAGCATCGTTTCCCAGACCTCCGGCGGCGCCAGGCTGAGCGACAGCATGAACCCTTCGGCCCAGGCGCCCCAGATGACCTCGTCGTCTTCGTCGACCTCGAACAGGGCTTCGTAACGCCCGCCGTTCAGGTCCTCGACGCGGCTGGTGTAATAGTCGATCAGCAACCTGAACAAGGCGTCTTTTTGCTCCGGATCGCCGAAGACGACCGGCGTATTGTCCTCGGTCCGCAAGACCAGGGGCAGCCAATCGCCGGGCTCGATCGGATGAGGGCAGATAATAACCCCCATAAGCAGGCCGTCGACCTGCGACAACGGCGCGGCATCGACCTCCGCAAGCTTGTCGTCGAGCATTTGCAGACGTTTGGGCGGCATGGGCATGGCGGGGTTCCGATCTGTCACTGTGGATGTCGGGGCTTATCGCCCGAATTGCGCCGACACCCAAGACCGTTTTGATGCCTCTGGCGTTCTTGTGAACGGATGATAAGCTTGCGCCATGTGGAAGCGCATCCTCATCTACGGCACCTGCCTGGCGCTCGGGACCCTGGCTTTGCAGGGGCTCGACTATTTGCGCCTGGTCCGCGCCCACACCGGTGACATCTACATTGTCCTGATCGCCACGGCGTTTCTCGGGCTGGGCGTCTTCGCCGGGGCGCGGCTGTTCGGGGCGCCCAAGCCCGCACCCTTCGACGGCAATCCCAAGGCCGTCAACACGCTCGGCATCAGTCCGCGCGAACTGATGGTACTGAACGAAATCGCTGCCGGCCGCTCGAACAAGGAAATTGCCCGCGTGCTCGATGTCTCGCCGAACACGGTCAAGACCCATGCCGCGCGCCTGTTCGAAAAGCTCGGCGCCGTCCGCCGCACCGACGCCATCGCCAAGGCAAGGGAATTGGGCATCGTGCCGTGAAAAGAATCAGTCCTCCCCAACTTGATTGGGGAGGGGGACCGCACGACGCGCGAAGCGCTAGATGCGGTGGAGGGGCTTCTTACTTATGACGAATACCAAACCAAAACCTAAAGTCGCCCTTGCCCGCCAATTGCGGAAGACTATGACCGAACCTGAAGTCACTCTCTGGTACCGCCTCAAGGATCGGTCAGAGGGCTTGGTGTTCAAACGTCAAAAAGCCTACGGACCCTACATTCTTGACTTCTACTGCTTCGCCGCCCGCCTTGTCGTAGAAGTCGACGGCGCCTTGCACTGGGAAGAGGAAGTCATGGCGCGGGATATGGTCAAAGACGCCTATCTCACTCGCAATGGCCTACATGTGCATCGCGTACCTGCCGAGGACATTTACGAAGACGCGGACGACGTCGCGAAAGACATCTGGGACTTAGCCAAAGAGCTGGTTGAGAAAAGGAAGTAAGAAACCCCTCCACCACGCCCTTCGGGCGCGGTCCCCCTCCCCAATCAAGTTGGGGAGGACTGAAATGAATATGATTCCACCCAAATCACCCTTTTGGGCGATTGCCAACACCCCCTTGCGGCAGGTCTTTTGCACAGGCAACCTGCACTCAAAAAGGGGAGAGCAACCATGTTCCGCAAAATCCTTGTCTACGGTCTTATCGCGGGCCTCGTCGCCGGCGGCGGGCTATCCTTCACCACGGTAACGTCGAGCCACAGCGTCCACGGCAGCGTGGCCATGCTGATCGGCTACCTGATCATGCTGGTCGCGTTGAGCGCCATCTTCATCGCCATCAAGCGCTACCGCGACGTCGACCTCGGCGGCGTCATCAAGTTCTGGCCGGCGCTCGGCCTGGGCCTCGGCATCAGCGTCGTCGCCGGCATCCTCTACGTCGCCGCCTGGGACCTGACGGTCGCCATGACCCATATGGATTTCGCCGGCAGCTATGCCAACGCGATGATTGCCCAAGCCCAGGCCAAGGGCGTGACCGGCGCCGCGCTGGCCAAGATCACCAGCGAGATGAATGCCTTCAAGGCGCAATACGCCAATCCGCTCTATCGCTGGCCGATGACCTTCATCGAGATCTTCCCGGTCGGCGTCCTGGTGTCGCTGATCTCGGCCGGCCTGCTGCGCAACAGCCGCTTCCTGCCGGTCAAGCGCACCTAAGTCAGCGCAAGCGTTTCGGGACATTTCCGAAGCGCTTGCGCTGAGGCAAGGGCGCCACGCCTTCTCAGAAGAATGGCCGCCGCGCACGTTTGCGCGAGCCCGCGCGGCGCTTGAGCGCCCAACAAGTTGCGCACGTTATCAAATTTGACGGGTCCGATAAAAACCCCGTGATTTGATGGCGTGCGCAGGTGATTGATTTTGATAAATTCTTCGCCTCGCACTGACATGAAACGTAACGCTTTGTTAACCGCAGCGACCGAAAATTCAGGTCCCACGCCGCGTTTCATGATCCGCGAGGAGTTCAGTTTTGCTGTTCCGTTTAAGACCTTATATCCCGACCGCGCTGATCGCCATAGTATTGACCTATGTCTGCGTGCAGTATCTGACCGGGAACAAGGGCTTCTTTTCTCAGGAAGCTCGCGATCACGACATGAAGGCCAAGGAACAGCAGCTGGCTCAGCTCAGTGCCGAGCGCATCGACCTGGAGGCACGGGCCAAATACCTGCGCACCGACAATCTATCGCGTGATTTGCTGCAGGAACGCGCCCGCGTCCTGCTGGGCCTGTCGCAGCCCGACGCCTACGTCATCCGCGACGCCGGAACGGCCGGCTGAGCCTTTTCGTCCATTTAATGCCCCTTTACGCCGCGTCGCCCATCTCCTAAGGAACTCGGGCCTGATTTGCGCGCGGAATCGCGCGCCAAGGCTGCGACCGTATTCCGGGGCCGTCCATTCTCACGGCCAGGCTTTTGCTCCCCCAAAAGCCTTTTTCTCTCAGGGAGGTGTCCATGGCGCGAGCCGCCAAGACCGCAGACAAATCCGCCGCTTCCACGCAGTCGCGCAGCAATACGTCGAAGGACGAACTGCTGAAGTATTATCGCGAGATGGTGCTGATCCGCCGCTTCGAGGAGCGCGCCGGCCAGCTGTACGGCATGGGCCTGATCGGTGGCTTCTGCCACCTGTACATCGGCCAGGAAGCCGTCGCGGTGGGCATGTACGCCGCCGCCAACAAGGGCGACCAGGTCATCACCGGTTACCGTGACCACGGCCACATGCTGGCCGCCGGCATGGATCCCAAGGAAGTCATGGCCGAACTGACCGGCCGCATCGGCGGTTCGTCCAAGGGCAAGGGCGGCTCGATGCACATGTTCGACGTCGAAGCCGGCTTCTTCGGCGGCCACGGCATCGTCGGCGCCCAGGTTTCGCTCGGCACCGGCCTGGCCTTCGCCGACTTCTACAAGAACAACGGCAATGTCTCCTTCACCTATTTCGGCGACGGCGCGGCCAACCAGGGCCAGGTCTACGAAAGCTTCAACATGGCCCAGCTGTGGAAGCTGCCGGTCGTGTACGTGATCGAGAACAACGAATACGCCATGGGCACGGCGCTGGCGCGCGCCTCGGCGACGGTCAACCTGTCGCAACGCGGCGCCTCGTTCGGCATTCCGGGTGAGACCGTCGACGGCATGGACGTGTTCGCCGTCAAGGAAGCGGCCACCCGCGCCGCCGAGCACGCCCGCTCCGGCAAGGGCCCCTACATCCTCGAGATGAAGACCTACCGCTACCGCGGCCACTCGATGTCCGACCCCGCCAAGTACCGCTCCAAGGAAGAGGTCGACGAGGTCAAGACGACGCGCGACCCGATCGACCATGTCAAGACCATGCTGGAACAGGCCGGGGTCAGCGAGGACGAGTTGAAGACCGTCGACAACGAGGTCAAGACCATCGTCATGGCCGCCGTCGAGTTCGCGCAAACCTCGCCCGAGCCCGATCCCTCCGAAATGTACACCGACGTCTATCTCGAGGCTTAAGACCACATGACCGACATCCTTATGCCCGCGCTTTCCCCGACGATGGAGGAAGGCACCCTTTCCAAATGGCTGATCAAGGCCGGCGATACCGTGTCCGCCGGGCAGGTGATCGCCGAGATCGAGACCGACAAGGCGACCATGGAAGTGGAAGCCGTCGACGAAGGCAAGGTCGAGGCCATCCTGGTCGAAGCCGGCACCGAAGGCGTCAAGGTCAACACGCCGATCGCCCGCCTGGAAGGCGGCGCCTCTGCGCCGGCCCCGGCGCCGGCGGCGGCTGCCCCCGAAGCCAAGGCCGAACCCGCCGCGGCTGCGCCCGCGCCGGTCGCCGCCAAGGCTGTTGAAGACCCGGAAATCCCCGCCGGCACCGCGACCGTGAAGATCACCGTGCGCGATGCCCTGCGTGACGCCATGGCCGAGGAAATGCGCCGCGACGACAAGGTCTTCCTGATGGGCGAGGAAGTCGCTCAATACCAGGGCGCCTACAAGGTCTCGCGCGACCTGCTGCAGGAATTCGGCGACCGCCGTGTCATCGACACGCCGATCACCGAAATGGGCTTTGCCGGCGTCGGCGCCGGCGCCGCCATGGCCGGCCTGAAGCCGATCGTCGAGTTCATGACCTTCAACTTCGCCATGCAGGCCATCGACCACATCATCAACTCGTCGGCCAAGACGCTGTACATGTCCGGCGGCCAGATCAAGTCGTCGATCGTGTTCCGCGGCCCCAACGGCGCCGCCGCCCGCGTCGCCGCCCAGCACTCGCAAGACTACAGCGCCTGGTACGCCAACGTGCCCGGCCTGAAGGTCATCGCGCCGTACGACGCGGCCGACGCCAAGGGCCTGCTCAAGGCCGCTATCCGCGATCCGAACCCGATCGTCTTCCTCGAGCACGAGATGATGTACGGCCTGGAATTCGAAATCCCGGCCATCGAGGACTTCGTCCTGCCGATCGGCAAGGCCAAGATCCAGCGCCCGGGCAAGGACGTGACGATCACCGCGCACTCGCGCATGGTCGGCTTTGCCCTTAAGGCCGCCGAGCAACTGGCCGCCGAAGGCATCGACGCCGAAGTCGTCAACCTGCGGACGCTGCGTCCGCTGGACACCGACACCATCGTCGCTTCGGTGAAGAAGACCAACCGCCTGGTCACGGTGGAAGAGGGCTGGGGCCCGTGCGGGATCGGCGCCGAAGTCGCCGCCCGCGTGGTCGAAGCCGCTTTCGACGACCTGGATGCGCCGCCGCTACGCGTGCACCAGGAAGACGTGCCGATGCCGTACGCCGCCAATCTCGAAGCTTTGACGGTGCCGTCGGTCGAAAAGATCGTCAAGGCCGTCAAGGCCGTGTGCTACAAGTAGGAGGGACGCATGACCGATATCCTGATGCCGGCCCTTTCGCCCACGATGGAAGAGGGCATACTGGCCAAATGGCACGTCAAGGTCGGCGACGAGATCACCGCCGGCCAGGTGATCGCCGAGATCGAGACCGACAAGGCGACCATGGAAGTCGAAGCCGTCGATGAAGGCAAGGTGACCGAGATCCTGGTTGCCGCCGGCACCGAAGGCGTCAAGGTCAATACGCCGATCGCGCGTCTGGCAGGCGAGGGCGCAAGCCCTGCGCCGGCGCCCAAGCCCGCGGAAAACACGACCGCCGCCTCGATGGCTGAACCGGCCAAGATCACCGACGCCAAGGCCGCCCCCGTGGCGTCCCCGGCGCCTGCCGCCGCGCCGGCGGCGGCTCCGGCCGCATCGTCTGGTGGCCGCGTCCCCGCGTCGCCTTTGGCGCGCCGCCTGGCCGCGCTCGGCAACATCGACCTGAAAGCCATCAAGGGCACGGGTCCTCACGGCCGCATCATCAAGCGCGACGTCGAAGAGGCACAAAAGTCGGGTGGCGCCAAGGCGCCGGCGGCTTCCGCTTCGGCCGGCGAACCGCGCAAGGTGCAAAGCCTGGAGCAGATGGGCATTCCCGCCGGCTCCTACGACCTGGTGCCGCTCGACGGCATGCGCAAGGTCATCGCCCGCCGCATGACCGAGTCGTTCCGCGACATTCCGCACTTCCCGCTGACCGTCGACATCGAACTCGACAACCTGCTGGCGGCGCGGACCAAGATCAATACGGCGCTGGAATCGCGCGGCGTGAAGGTCAGCGTCAACGACATGATTATCAAGGCGGTCGCCCTGGCGCTTAAGGCTGTGCCTGAAGCCAACGCGTCCTATACGCCCGACGGCATCGCCCTGCACCACAATGCCGATATCGCGGTCGCCGTGGCCATCGATGGCGGCCTGATCACGCCGATCGTGCGCAAGGCGGAAACCAAGTCCCTGGCCGACATCGCCAAGGAAATGAAGGACCTCGCCCAACGCGCCCGCGACCGCAAGCTGAAGCCCGAGGAATTCCAGGGCGGCACCTTCTCGGTTTCGAACCTCGGCATGTTCGGCATCAAGTCGTTCAACTCGATCATCAACGAGCCGCAGGGCTGCATCATGTCGGTCGGCGCGGGCGAACCCCGTCCGGTCGTCAAGAACGGGCAACTGGCGGTCGCCACCGTGATGACCGTGACCCTGACCTGCGATCACCGCGTGGTCGACGGCTCGATCGGCGCCCGCTTCATCGGCGCCTTCAAGCCGCTGATCGAAGATCCCATAAAGATGCTGGCGTAAGGGGCGTAATCACATGGCATATGATCTCGTTGTGATCGGCTCCGGCCCCGGCGGTTATGAAGGCGCGATCCGCGCCTCGCAAAACGGCCTGAAAGTCGCCATCGTCGAGCGCGAACTGCTGGGCGGCATCTGCCTGAACTGGGGCTGTATCCCCACCAAGGCGCTGCTCAAGTCGGCGGAAGTCTTCGACAAAATCAACCATTTGGGCGACTACGGCCTGACCGGCGAAAAGCCCGGTTTCGACTTCGAAAAGGTCGTGGGGCGTTCGCGCGCCGTGGCCAAGCAGTTGAACCAGGGCGTCGGCTACCTGATGAAGAAGAACAAGATCGACGTGATCGAGGGCTTCGCCACCTTGGAGCCCGGCAAGGATGCCCCGGTCGTCAAGGTCAAGTTGAACAAGGGCGGCGAACAGGTCGTCGAGGCCAAGAACGTCATGCTGGCGGTCGGTGCGCGCGCCCGGGAAATCCCGGCGATCGGCGCCGTATCGGATGGCGACCGTATCTGGACCTACCGCAACGCTCTGTCGCCTAACCGTATGCCGAAGTCGCTCGTCGTCATCGGCTCGGGCGCCATTGGCATCGAGTTCGCCTCATTCTACCGCTCGCTGGGCGCCGATGTTACGGTCGTCGAAGCACTCGACCGCATCCTGCCGGTCGAAGACAAGGAAGTCTCGGCCGAGGCGCACAAGGCGTTCGAAAAGCGCGGCTTCAAGTTCCGCGTCGGCGCGAAGGTGACCAAGGTCGAAAAGTCCGGTTCGGGCGTCAAGGTGTCGGTGGAAGCCGGCGGCAAGGCGGAAGTGCTGGAAGCCGAGGGCTGCATCGTCGCCGTCGGCATCGTCGCCAATACGGAAAACCTCGGCCTGGAAAAGCTGGGCGTCGAGATGGACCGCGGTCACGTCAAGAACGACTCGCACGGCAAGACCAACGTCAAGGGCCTGTACGCGATCGGCGATTGCGCCGGACCGCCGTGGCTGGCCCACAAGGCATCGCACGAAGCGGTGCACGCCGCCGACTACATGGCCGGCAAGAAGCTCAGCAACCTCAACCCGCCAATTCCGGGCTGCACCTATGCGACGCCGGAAGTCGCTTCGGTCGGCTTGACCGAACAGGGCGCCAAGGACAAGGGATTCGACGTCAAGGTCGGGCGCTTCCCGTTCAAGGCCAACGGCAAGGCGATCGCCGCCGGTGAACCGGGCGGTTTCTGCAAGGTGGTCTTCGACAAGACAACCGGCGCTTTGCTGGGCGCGCACATGATCGGCGCCAATGTGACCGAGATGATCCAGGGCTTCTGCCTGGCCATCACCATGGAAGCGACCGAGGAAGACCTGCAAGGCACGGTGTTCCCGCACCCGACCATGTCGGAAGCCATCCTCGAGGCATCCTTGGATGCCGATGGCCGGATGATCAATCTGTAAGATCACGACGATCCAAAAAGAAAAGGCCCCGCCATCCGGCGGGGCTTTTTTGTTGCGCCAATGTTTCTCCTCCCCATTTGGGACAAATGGGGAGGTGGCGGCGCGCGCCCGAAGGGCAAGTCGACGACGGAGGGCGCGGCCCGGCGAGGGTCACTTGCCGTCATCAGCGCATTCCCTATCGTCGGAAAGTGACCCCTCCGTCACGGACATCGCGCTTCGCGCTCGCCGCGACACCTCCCCATTTTAACAAAATGGGGAGGAGAATTTAGACTTGCGATTCAAACGTGTTATTTGCAAGTCATATTCACTTGCCATCCACAATCTAAGGCTGCCCGGCGCCGCCCGACGAGCCATAGACCTGCCCCGTCGCATAGCTGGCATCCGCATCGGCCAGTTGTACATAGATCGAGGCCAACTCCGCCGGCTGGCCCGGCCGTCCCAGCGGGGTGATCCCGCCGAACTTTTCGAGCTTTTCCTGGCTGGCCCCGCCGCTGACTTGCAGCGGCGTCCACACCGGCCCGGGCGCCACGCCGTTGACGCGGATGCCCTTGGGCCCCAGCTGCTTGGCCAGGGACTTGACGAAGTTCATCGTCGCCGCCTTGGTCTGGGCATAGTCGTAGAGATCCGGCGAGGGATCGTAGGCCTGTTCCGACGTCGTGGCGATGATCGCCGAGCCGGGCTTGAGATGGGGCAGGGCGGCCTTGAGAATCCAGAACGGCGCATAGATATTGGTCTTCATCGTGGCGTCGAAATCCTCGGTCGAGATATCGGCGAACGAGGCGTTGCTCTGCTGGCGGCCGGCATTGCTGACGACGATGTCGAGCCCGCCCAACGCATCGACCGCCTGCTGGACCAGCGACCGGCAGAACGCTTCATCGCGCAGGTCGCCGGGGATGGCCGCGCCTTTACGGCCGGCGTCGCGAATAAAACCCATCACCTCCTGGGCGTCCGGCTCTTCGCTCGGGAAATAGTTGATGGCGACGTCGGCGCCCTCGCGAGCAAAGGCGATCGCCGCGGCACGGCCCATGCCGCTGTCGCCGCCGGTGATCAGCGCCTTGCGGCCCAGCAAGCGGCCCGAGCCTTTATAGCTTTGCTCACCATGGTCGGGGCGCGGGTTCATCTTCGACGCCAGGCCGGGCCAGGGCTGTTGCTGACGCGGGAAGGGCGGCTTGGGATACTTGGTGATCGGATCTTGCAGGGCACGCCCTTGCGACACGGGAGAGACGCGTTCGTCCATGACAACCTCCTGGAGTGATGGGTGCGCCTTGATCCCACCTAAGCGATAAATTGTCGAAGGGCGGCCGCACGTCGGATGTAATGCCCCCGTCAAGGCGCCGGATTCCGCTAAAGGGGTCGCGTCAAAAGCGCCCCGGCCGTGGCGCAAATAAGATAAAATTCTGGCCAACATATAAATTTGCGACAAATCATTCCGCATCAGGACAAGTTACACATGTCAGGGTATATAGAGATTGATTAATGTAATCATGTTGCTTACATCCAGCCGCATGGTAACATATGGCGCGCCATTATTTGCAATAAATAACATATATTTATTTCAATGTATCAAAGTATACATAAAGAAATTTAGCGGAAATTTATAAGCCGAGCCGGCCATCTTCATCTCAACCTTATCGCCTCGTCCGTATGTTCCGGCCCGTGCAAACAGCACACCCGGCCATGCAAACGACCGGGTCATTTGACGCCGGTACCCGCCGGCTTTTCATCCGACCCCAAAGATCAGGCATTCCCGCAGCGCGCGGGAAGAGGAGATCCCATGCCCAGAACATCCAACAATACGCCCGACCGCGACGAAGACGGCCGCTTCCAGAGCGACGACCAGGGCACCCAGACCCGTCATCGCGATGACGACGGCAACGACAACCGCGCGTCCGGCCAGGGTCGCGGTTGGTACGGCGACAGTGAAGGTCACGCCGAGGCCGGCAGCCACAGCCACGACAATAGCCGCGGCAACGGGCGGTCGCAGTCTTACGGTGACAACCGCGGCAACAACCGCAATCGCGACGATGAAGGCCGCTTCTCCGGGTCTTCGCACAATGCGTCGTCGCACCAGGCCGAAGCCGACTACGGCGACTGGCACGCCTATGGCCACGCCCGCGGCTATCACGGCTATCAGCGCCGCGGTAACAACCAGTCCGGCAACAACCAATCCAGCAGCAACCAGGGCCAGGGCTGGCATGGCGACTCGCAAGGTCACGCCGAGGCCGGCAGCCATAGCCACGACAATACGCAGTCGCGTTCGCGCGGCTATAGCGATGACAATCGTGGCGGCAATCGCGGTCGCGACGAGGATGGCCGCTTCTCCGGCGGCAACCGTAACTAACCAACGGTTGGAGGCGGCCCACACCGCCTCCAACACCCCCTTCATTCCAGCGCAATCTCATCGAAAGACACGTCATGCCCAAGATCACTTCTCTCGAAGACGCCTTCATCCACGAACTGTCGGATATCTACAGCGCTGAAAAGCAACTGACCAAGGCCTTGCCGAAAATGGCCAAGGCGTCGTCGAACCACGACCTGGCGGCCGGCTTCACCTCGCACTGCGACGAGACCCAGGGCCAGATCGAGCGCATCGACCAGATCGTAGACCACCTCGGCATCAAGCTGAAGCGCGTCAAGTGCCTGGCCATGGAAGGCCTGGTCGCCGAAGGCGGCGAAACGATCGATGAGGTTGAAAAAGGCCCGGTGCGCGACGCCATGCTGATCGTCGGCGCGCAAAAGGTCGAACACTACGAAATCGCCGCCTATGGCGGCCTGATCACGATCGCCCAAGCGCTCGGCTATGACGATGCCGTGCAACTGCTGAAAGAAACCCTGGCCGAGGAAAAGGGCGCCGACGAAAAGCTGAACAAGGTCGCCCTGACCGAAGTCAACCAGCAGGCCGTAGCCCAAGGCTCATCGGCCAAAAGCCGCGCCGCCGAACCGGCCGAATAGCTTTTAAAACGCAACTTACATCCGCTTGCGATTTGCAACCACATCATCAGTTGCGTTTCGCAAGCGGCCTAACAAGACCCTGCGTAATCTTAGTACCGGTCGCTCGACGACAAGATACAGGACCGTGGCCACACTCATTGCGCTGGCATAATAGATGGCGACCGCCGTCCAGCCGTGCATCCAGGCCTTGGGCAGCCAGGTGTCGTCGATGTGGAAGACCATCTTCTGTGACAAATAGAAGCTGTAGGAGATGGCGGCGACAAAGCCCAAGCCGCTCCATCGCGCCCATTGGATCTTCGCTTCAAGCTCAAGAACGGCCGCCAGGATGAAGGCGGCGCCCAGGGCAAACGTCGGATAGAGCACGACCGAGCCCAGCTCCGTCAGGATAAAGCCGTCACGCTTGACCATGTAGACGGCCGCACCGACACACAGAAGGCCGACCGGCAAGGTCAGTTCCGGGCGGGCAAAGCGGTCCCAGCCCCCGCGGTGGAAGAGCCGCAGGGCGGCCATGACCACGCCCAGGACCAAACCATCGAAGCGCGTATAGCTCGGGTAATAGAGCATCTTCATGAAGTCGACGGTGTGCCCACCCAGGCCCTGCCAGGCCAGCCACAGGCTGTGGCGCAGGATCATGCCGCCGCCGATGGCGATGACGGCCAAAGCAGCCGGCAGCCAGGGTTTGCGCACATGATGCAGCATCAGGATCACAACGGGTAGGAGCAGGTAGAAGTGCTCCTCGACGCACAGTGACCAGGCATTGCTGAAAGTGCGCATGGTGCGAATATCGAGGCCGAAATTCAGCGTAAAGGTCAGGAAGCGCCACGGCGGCGCCATGGTCGGACCTTCATGCAGGACGGGGAGGGCGACATAGACGGCCAGCACCAGCCAGAAGACCGGCAGGATGCGCAAGCAACGCTTGAGGTAAAAGACCTTCAGATCGGGCGCCGCACCGCCATGGACCGGCCTCAGCAGTTCGGTGCCGATGAGAAACCCGGACAGCACGAAGAAGATATCGACACCCATCCAGCCGTAGGGCTGGACGTAGGTCGCGAACACGTCGGGCAAATTATCGTTGTTGATGTGATAGGCGGCGACCAGAAGAATGGCCAGTCCCCGCAGGAGATCCGGCCCGATCGCACGCTTTTCCATAGGATGGTTCGCTCCCTTTTATGGCGCGACCCTATCCTTTCGGATCGCGTTTTTACAGGGGTGCGCCCACTCTTTTCTTGGGGCCAATCGAGGAGGTTATCATGGCCAAGCAATCGTCCGGACAGTCGGAAGTCATGGACCGCGTCATGCACGAATACAAGCACGGCGAACTGGAAAGCGGCAGCGGCGACAAGGTCAAGTCGCGCAAGCAGGCGGTCGCCATCGCGCTGAAGGAAGCCGGCGAGTCCAAATACGAAAGCCCGGCGAAGAACAAGAAGAACCTCAGCCACACCAAGGCCAAGGAACACGCCGGCAAGACCGCGAAACAGCAAAAGGAAGGGCACCTTTAGGCGCGCGCGGCACGTTTTTCTCCTCCCCATTTTGGAAAAATGGGGAGGTGGCATCGCAAGCCCGCAGGGCGCGTCGATGACGGAGGGGTCACTTACGAACGACGAGGGTTTTGCTGACGTCAGCAAGTGACCCCTCCGTCACGGACTTTGCGCTTCGCGCAAGCGCCGCGCCACCTCCCCATTTTTCCAAAATGGGGAGGAGAAGAAGGAAGCGCCTTACAGCCCCTTACTACTTCCCCATCCCGCCCATATCCATCCCCGGCATATCCGCCATCGCGGCCATCCCATCCCCCAGCACCAACACCGGCGCCGGGTGCGCCACCTTCTGGCCTGCGACAGGAACGTCCCGCCAGTCGGCGCGGCCGGCCTGGCAGACCTGGGTCGCCGGGAAATAGAGCGCCCCGGACGTTTTCGGCAGCTTCAGCTCCACCGGGAAATCGTCGAACTCGTCGTCGGGCAGGGTGCCGGTCCAGGTGATGGCGCTGACGCGGTCCGTCTGCATCTTGCCGCCTTCACCCGACACCGGTGTTTTCAGCGGGGTATGCTCGACGGTGATAGTCCAGCCGGGCTTGGCTTCGGGCCGGGCGGCCATGACGCCCTCGGGGATCTCGACACGCAGCGACGCGGTCGCCGATCCGCCGCAGCCATGGCCGATGCGCAGGGCATAGACGGCATTGGCGCCGGGCTGGGCCGCGGTCTGGGTGAACATGACATGGGCCTGCGCCTGCAGGGGCAGCCACAGGAGCGCCAGGCTGGCGACAAGCGATCGGGTAGGGTGCATGGAGGGCCTCAATAGCTATATTTCATGTCGACGATCAACGTGCGCTGCATGAAGGGGTGGTACAGGAAATAGGATTGGTTGTTGAGGTTGTCGGCCCCGATATCGGCCGTCCAGTGACGGTCCAGCCTGTAGCGGACATGCACATCGGCAACCAGGAAACCGTCAAAGCCGGTGAAGGTATTATGGTAATAATCAACATTGTTGATTGTGCCGTAGGACGACTGGCTATAGCGGGCGGCCAGCGAAATATCCCATCGCGGCACAGGCGAAAAAGTCAGCACCACCGCGCCGCGCAAGCGGGGCAATTGCGGCACATCCTTGCCGACCGCCGCGGCGAAGGCGGTGTCCTTGGTGATGACGGCGTCGACATAGGTCACCCAGCCCGACAGTTGCAGGTTGCGCACCAGGAAGTCGCTCTTGTCGCCGACGATCTCGACGCCGGTGGCGCGGGTGCGGTCGATATTCTGGACAAAGCTGTAGAGCGTCGTCGAACCGGCGAGCAGGGGCGCGCTCTGCGAGATCAGCGCGTTCTGGACAATTTCGTTGAACACAGAGACGCGAAGGGACGCGTCCGGCCAGGTCCGCTCGGCGGACAGTTCGGACGACAGAGCCGTCTCCGGCTTCAGGTTGGGATTGGGTACGCTGAGGATCGCGCCGGTCGTGACCGTCTGGTAGAGCTCGGTCACCGTCGGGAAACGCGACGCCGTGCCGACGGAGGCCTTCAGGGTCCATTCCGGCTTCGGGTTGAAAGCCAGCACAACCTTGGGCGAAACAGCGCTCCGCTTCAATTGCGGCTGGACGACGTTCAAGGCCGGCGCGGCGGAAGAATTCAAGCCGTCATAGGCTCGCCAGTCTTCCAGGCGAAGGCCCATCGTCAGCTTGGTGCGCGGCCCGATCTGGACGGCGTCCTGGCCCCATACCGCTTCCGTCGAGGTCTTGCCCCGGCTGTTGGCGGCAAGGGACGTATCGTCGCTGCCCAGCCAGTCGCCGACAGTGTACTTGGGATTATCCAGCGTGAAAACGTCCTGGTGGGCGCCGAAGGTGACGATATGGGCGCCATCCGCGTCTTGCGGGCGCCAGGTGCCCTTGGCGTCCAGCGTGTACCAGCCCGTGCCGTTCAGCACCATGTCCGTGCCGGCGCCGCCGGAGTAGGCGGTGGGCAACGCCCCGGACGGTGAGCGTTGGTGGCTGTGCAGGTAGTCGAAGTCCGAGGCGGTCAGGCTGTAATCGAACGTGCCGCCGCTGTGCGAAGTCAGGGACAGCCCCTGGGCCAGCTCGCTCTCCTTGAGGCTATAGACCCCGGTGTCGAACACACTGTTGGCCAGGGTGTATGTCTCACCATCGATCGCCACCTTGCCGGCATAGACAGGATGGCCTGAGGCATCGCGCAGATAGCTGTTGGCCGTGGCATGGTCATTGTTGTCGAACAGGTCGAACATATAGGCCGCGGTCAGGGACGGCGTCACGTCCCAGGTCAGGCGGCCCGAGGCATTGTCCTGGACCTGGTGCTCGATGCCCGACGATCCCAGCACGACGATCGGCGCGCCGTTGCGGTTGAGATCGCTGAAGGCACCGCTCACGGGATTGACCGCGCCGGCCGTCGTCGATTGGGTCGCCGTCGCATACAGCAGGGGCTGGGCGTCGCTATCGAGATGATTGACGCTTAAACGCCAGGCGAAGGGGCCGTTGCGATCGCCGATCTCAGCGGCGACGCGCCCGCTGCCATAGGTCTTGTCGTCGGCGTATTTTTTGAAATCCTGCGCCGCGCCCTGGACATCGATCGATCCTTCGAGCCGGGTCGGCATGCGGCTCTGGAATTCGATGACGCTGCCCAGGCTGTTGCCGGAATAGGCGGCGGAAAAGGGGCCGTACAGCACGTCGACGCGCGCTATGGCGTCCGGCGTGATCAAGCCCCATTTCGGCGAGGCGGAGGTATTGTTGTTGCCGATCAGGGCGGAGACCAGGATGCCGTCGACGAAGATCAGGCTGCGCGCCGATCCGCCGACACCCGAGGTCCGCGTGGTGATCGGCGATTGCGTGTCGCCGAAGTGCCGCTGCCGGATCAGCACATTGGGCACGTAGCGCAAGGTGTCTTCCGGGGTGACGACATTGACCGCCTTGCCGAGCGCCTCGGCCGTCACCCCCTCCGTGGTCGTCGGCACGTTCGGCGCCTGGCGCTGGGCCTTGACGACGACCTCTGTCGCCTTTTCTGCATCCAGTCCGCTCTGAGCCCGGGCCGGCGCGGCAATCAGCGCGGTCGTGGTCAACAGCAGGGCCACGCGGGCATATCGAATAGTCATGTCGGCTCCCGCCGCGACGCGCGGCACCCGTAACAGGGTGGGGCATAGCGCGATCCGCACAGGCGGGAGAATTGGACATAGTGTCCAATGTGGCGCGACCGCATCGCGCTGCGTATTTCGCCGGCCGCCGGGAATAAACCGGCCGCGCAGAGCGTTACATTCAGGTCGGCAGGGACTGGGGTTTCCGGCACATCCGGCCGGCGGCGAAGGTCAAGGTAGCCCGCACGACCACCTTGACCCGACGCTAGGGAAAGCCACGGATGGACAGTCCACGGCGGATATAGATACCCGCCGCGACGCCACAGGTTCATCGCCGAACAAAGATTTTACGCAGCCCGCGCCTCGATCTCGGCCAGCTTCTGCAGGGTGACATAGTCGGTCTTGCCCGAGCCCAGGACCGGCACCGCCGCCACCTTGACGATCTTCTTGGGCACGGCCAGCACCGGCGTACCGTGTTGCTTGGCCCAGTCGGCCAGGCGCGCCACATCGGCGTCGGGGCGATCGGTGATCAGGATCAGCCGCTCGCCCTTCTTGTCGTCCGATACGGCGATGACGGCATGGCGGTTGTCGGGCCATACCTCTTCCGCGATGCGCTCGACGGCGGTCAGCGACACCATCTCGCCGGCGATCTTGGCGAAGCGCTTGGCGCGGCCGAGAATACGGATAAAGCCCTCGGCATCGATATTGACGATGTCGCCGGTGTCATGCCAGCCGTCCTTGGGCGCTTCGACCACATCCGGATTTTCAGCATTAATATATCCGGACATGATGTTGGGACCTTTGACAAAAAGGCGCCCACCCTCTGATATGCCTTCAACCGCTTCCAGTCGCGTTTCGATCTGGGGCAGGGCCTGGCCGACCGTGCCGTGGTGGTTGTTGAACGGGTTGTTGACCGCCACGACCGGCGAACACTCGGTCACGCCATAGCCTTCGACGATCGACACGCCGCCGAACTCCGCCTTGAACAGCTTGTGCGTTTCCTCGCGGACCTTCTCGGCGCCGCAGACGATGAATTGCAGCGACTTGAAGTCGTCGGGCTCCGCCTGCCGGGCATATTGGTTGAGGAAGGTGTCGGTCGAGAACAAAAGCGCCGCGCGCGAATCGCGGATAAGGCCCGGGATCTGCTTGACGTGCAGCGGCGAGGGATAGTTGAACACGCGCATGCCGGTCAGCAGTGGCAGGATCAACCCGCCCAGCAGGCCCAGCGAATGGAAGATCGGCATCGGATTGAACACCGTCCAATCGTCCTGCAGGGCAATATGCGCCTGGATCTGGCGCGTATTGGCGATCAAATTGGCTTGGCTCAACACGACGCCGCGCGGGCTGCCGAAACTGCCCGAAGTGAACAGGATGACGCCGATGTCTTCGGGCTTCGACTTGGCGGCGAAGGCTAGGGGCAGCTTGGCGGCGACGGCGGCCGCGGCCTTGTCGATAAGGGTGACCTCCTTGCGGATGTCCTCGAGGTAGATCAGGCGGACATAGCCCTTCATCGCCTCGGCCAGGTCTTCCAGCTTGGCATTGTCGACGAAGCGGCGCGAGGTCAGCACCGTCTTGGTCTGTGACACCGACGTCGCTGCCTTGACGTTGGCCTGGCCGGCGGTGAAATTGATCATCACCGGCGTCTTGCCCAGCGCATGCAGACCCCAGAAGCAGAGCGCGCCCCCCAGTGACGTCGGCAGCATCAGCCCGACGCGCGTCTCGTCGCCGAGATGGCGCTTCAGCAGGCGTGACAGGGCAAAGGTCGCGGTGATGAACAGGCCGTAGCTCATCGGCTTGCGGTCCTGGTCCTCGATGATCGTCCGGGACGCGCCATAGTCCCGCTGCGCCTGGACCAGCGCCTCGAACAGCGAGACCTTGAGGTCTTCGGGCTTGAATTCGCGCACCATGCGCCGGCTCCCCTCGAATGCCGGATCGCGAACCACCGCTCGCGCTTCGGGCACCCTTGTTCAGTTACGCCGGCGCCCGCGGGCAATCGGCCAAGATCGGTATCTTAGCCGATCCTGAACCGCGTTCAATACGAAGTGGGGAATTTTGACGCTGGGGCAGCGATTAAAGAAGACATCTCCGAACGCGAAGCGTGAGGCAAGGCCAAGTGGCCGCCGCGCCTCGTGGCGCGAGCCCGCGCGGCACTTGAGCGCACAAAAAAGTCAACTATTGATGCGAACCACCGAGACGACCTTCTGGAACAGGGCGGTCATGGCGGCGGATATGCCCTGGCTGGGGCTGACCTCGAAATAGAGGCCGGGCGACGCGCAGGACTGCATGGCGGTCGCCACGGCGCCTTGAGTATAGGTGGTGCCCTGCAGGATCGGCAGGTATTGCTGAACCCACGACACGAAAAAGGCGTTCAGCGGAACCGGCTGATAGGTCGTGTAGAGGACAGCAATGCGCACGCCACGGTTCTTGAGCGTCGTACAGGACGTCGTGTCGAAGGGCGTGATGCGCCGGCTGGTCGCACCGTTATTATAGCCGGTCGCATATCCGTCATTGACCCCGTCCGTGACCATGAACAACACCTCTTCCGGCGAGGCGGCGGTCATGCCGCTGCCATTGGTCGGGATGATGGTGTTCATATTGGCGAGGACTGTGGTGGAATTGGTCTGCTCGTCGTTGTTGTAGTTCTGCGCCGGGACGGTCATCAGGTCGATGGTGCCGGCATCGCTCGCCGACGTCGTCAGGCTCGTCGTCAGCGCGCTGACCTTGTAGGCGGTCGGCGCCGTCGCATTGATCGTGCTGGCGGACACACCGAAGTCGTAGATCGCCATGCCGAACTGTTTCGGCAGAGTCTCGGTATTGGTCGCCGTGGTCATCAGGTTCTGCGTCGCCTGGCGCACCACATCGATGCGTAAGGTGATGTTATTGTCCCTCGCGAGGTCGTAAAAGTCCTCCCCCTTGCCCGATTGCGGCATGTCCAACTCGTGACAGGCAAAAGCGCAATTCGCGTCGCTGCCATAGATCGACAAGTTCGTCGCGTTCTGCATGTTGATGATGTCGGCCGATGTCGCGCCCAGGCCCATCGACGGCGTATTGTCCAGCAGCAGGTAGAAGTTGATATAGGGCGGCACGGTCGACGACGAGGTCGAGGTCAGGTTGATCGGGATATTGGCCAGGGCCGGCACGAAGAGGCCCAGGATCGTGCTCTTGTAGCTCGACTTCACGCCGATGACGGCGGTGATGACCGTATTGGTCTTGCTGACATTGGCCGTAAAGGTCGTACCCGACAGGTCGACATTGCTCGGCATGTTGGAATTGAAGATGGCCTGGGCCTGGGTGCTGCCGGCGGCGATCGGGCCGTTGCCGCTCATCGTGATGCCGGTCTGGAAGGCGGTGGAATTGACGCCGACGGCGCCGATGGACGCCGAGTCGCAGGCGTCCTGCAGTTCCATGCGCAGTTGCAGCAGGCGCGAAAAGTCGATGGCGCCGCCGATCAGCAGCATCAGGACCGGCAGGAAAAGGGCGAAGATCATCGCCGACGCGCCGCGCTCGTTACGCCAAAACACGCGGTACGCCCGCCCGATCAGACCCTGCATCCTGCCCACCGTCCATAGATTCGCCAGCCAATCTACGGCAACGCGCTTAAGGACCGGCTAACGGGGAGGGTTAACGCCTTATCCGGGATTTGAATTCATCCGCAGCGCGACTATATTGGGGGCATGGAATCGCGGGGGGCGCATTCATGAAATCGATCGACAAGGCGGTATTGGCTTCGGTGCTGGCGCTATCCGGCGCTTTTCTGGCCGGCTGCGAAAATCACGACGGCGTACAGGTCTGCAGCGACGGCCAGGGCCGGCGGCTGCCCGACAGCGACTGTCGTAACGATCCCTATACGACACATCCCTACGGCTCACACGCCGGCACCTGGATCTTCGTCCGCAGCGGCAACGCACCGGCGGTCGGCAACGCCATCACCGACGGTGAACGCGCGCCGACCGAGGGCGTCACCTACGGCCTGGCGCCGGAAGGCGGGGTCAGCCGCGGCGGTTTCGGCGGCACCGGTGAAGGCGTTGGGGGCGAAGGCCATGGCGGCGGCGGGGAAGGGGGCGGCGAATAGGATGCGACGCATCGATTTAGCCCCGCGGTCCGGTTGGCAGGACAAGGTCGAGGCCTGCGGCCTGGTCTGGCATACGGCGTCTGGCGCTCCCTATTGGGACGAAAGCGCAGCCTATGTCTTCGATGCGGCCGATCTCGAGCGCATCGAGACGGCGACGGCGGAACTTTACACATTGTTCCTGCAGGCCGGCGAGCACATCATCGACAATGGCCTGTTGCCGCGCTTCGGTGTGCCCGACTGGTGCGAGCCCCTGATCGTCGAGGCGTGGAAGGCTGAACCGCCGGCGCTCAACTACGGCCGCTTCGATCTCGGATATGACGGCAAGAACCCGCCGCAACTCTTTGAGTTCAATTGCGATACGCCGACCTCCCTTCTCGAGGCCGCCGTCGTGCAATGGCTGTGGAAGGAAGAGGTCTTCCCCAATGCCGACCAGTTTAACAGCCTGCACGACAAGCTGATTGCCAAATGGCGCGACATCAAGCCCTACCTGGCGGGGCCTCGCGTTCACTTCGCCCATATCGCCGACGCGGCCGGCGAGGACACGGTGACCACCGCCTACCTGATGGACACGGCGCGCGAGGCCGGGCTCGACCCGCGGCGTCTGACCCTGCGCGATATCGGTGTCGGGCGAGACAACAGATTTTACGATCTCGACGACCGCGAGATCCGCACGCTCTATAAGCTCTATCCGTGGGAGTGGCTGGTCCACGAACCGTTCGGCCGCACCCTCGCGCAAAATGCCGGCCGCACGCACTGGATCGAGCCGATCTGGAAGATGATCTGGAGCAACAAGGCGATCCTGACGATCCTGTGGGACCTGTTTCCGCGCCATCCCAACCTGTTATGGGCGCGCCGCGATGCGCCGGCGGGGCAATCCTACGTGCGCAAGCCCCTCCTGGCGCGCGAGGGCGGCAACGTGCTGGTGGTGCGCGACGGCATGGCGATCGCGCAAAGCGACGGCCCCTATGTCGGCGAGTTCATCTACCAGGGGCTCTACGACCTGCCGGGTTTCGGCGGCCGCTATCCCGTGGTCGGCAGTTGGATCGTCGACGGCGAACCCGCCGGCATGGGCATCCGCGAAGACGGGCTGATCACGTCCAACTTGGCGCGCTTCGTTCCGCATATATTGGAATAGGTTTTTGACCACGAACCACACGAAAAACACGAACGTCGGGACTTGGCCAATATCGGCGCGAAACGCCTAACTGGGAACAAGTAAGGCGCGTCGCGCGGAAAATCGTGCCGCCTTTCGCGTTCGTGTTTTTCGTGTGGTTCGTGGTTCAGAACCCTTACTTCGCCTTGGGCAGCACCTGGTCGACGAACGAAGCCACCGCCGTGCCGAGCGTTTGCGGGCCGTCGCCGGGCGCCATGACGCAATGGGTAACGTGGGCGCACAGCTTCGACGCCGCATTGGCGTCCGCCGTCAGGCCGCCCTTCGGTTCCAACAGCAGCACCGAAGGCTGGACGGCTTCGCCCAATGCCGGCATGTGCAGGCCGTCCAGCGCCTCATAGGCCTTGGCCATCTGCTTTTGCCAGACGTCGCTCTTGACGCGCAGGCGCAAACCGGGATTGGCGCTTTGCCAGGTCTGGGCGATGTCGCCCCAATAGGTGCCGGGCGCTTCGTTGGCGTGCCAAACCTGCCCGCGGGCGATCGGGCCGCCGAGATAGGGATCATAGGCGACATAGCCCAAAACGTTCGCATCCTTCAGCGCCATCGACAGCGAAAGGGCGTGGACGGCGCTATAGCCCGTACCGACGACGACCAGGGGCTTGGTCGCATCCGGCTTGACGATATCGGTAATGAAGGCGCGCGCCGCCGTCTGGGCGTCGTGATAGTCGGGCGTAAACACGGCTTCGCCCTGCAACAGGTAACGCCCGGAACCGCCCTGGCCGGGCGCTTCGAGCAGCCAGACGCCATAGCCGGCATCAAGCAGTTGCTGCGCCGCCTGGAAATAAATCTCGGCCGGATAGGACGCGTCGGCCAGGATCAGCACCTGCGCCTTGGGATTGGCCGGAGGCGAAGCGACGCCATAGCGCACCTCGGGCAGGTTGGCGGGACGATAGCTGCCCCAGACAAAGCCCTCGGGCGGAAAGAATTGCGGTGACAGGCCCGGCGGGATGGCGCTGTCGGTCGACGCCTTGCCCGGCTGGACCACCTGTTGCAACTTGTCGCAACCGCCAAGCAGGACCAGCCCAAGCGCAAGTACGCTCAAGCCTACCCCACCCGCCGATGTCCGCCGTCCCCGCTCCATAGGTAATCTATAACTGATTTGACTTGATATTGTAGCCCGAAAAGCCCAATTAAGGGCGGCAAAACCTTGCTGTCCAGTGAAGCCTGAGTCCCCATGGTCACCGTTATCAACCGCCTCGAGTCCCAATCTCTTGACGTGAAATCTGGCGAGAGCGCCGGGCGCGAATTGCGCCACCCGGAAAAGCAGAACCGCCCCGACTCGCCGATCCTCAAGAAGCCGGAATGGCTGCGCGTCAAGGCGCCGGGCTCCGGCGGTTATAACGAAACCAAGAAGATCGTGCGCGACGCCAAGCTGGTCACCGTGTGCGAAGAGGCGGCCTGCCCGAACATCGGCGAGTGCTGGACCAAGAACCACGCCACCTTGATGATCATGGGCGACACCTGCACGCGGGCCTGCGCCTTCTGCAACGTCAAGACCGGCCTGCCGCAACCGCTGGATACCGACGAACCCCGCCGCGTCGGCGAGACCGTGGCGCTGATGAAGCTGTCGCACGTCGTCATCACCTCGGTCGACCGCGACGACCTGGCCGACGGCGGGGCGTTCCACTTCGCCGAGGTCGTGCGCCAGATTCGCGCCCAATCGCCGGGCACGACGATCGAAATCCTGACGCCGGACTTCCTGCGCAAGGATGGCGCCGCCGAGATCGTTATCGACAGCAAGCCCGACGTCTTCAACCACAATCTCGAAACCGTGCCGCGCAACTATCTCAAGATCCGCCCGGGCGCGCGCTATTACCATTCGCTGCGCCTGCTGGAGCGCGTCAAGGAACGCGATCCGCAGCAGTTCACCAAGTCGGGCATCATGGTCGGCCTGGGTGAAACGCGCGAAGAGGTCATGCAAGTCATGGACGACATGCGCTCGGCCGGCATCGACTTCATCACCATCGGCCAATATCTGCAGCCGACGCGCAAGCACGCCGCCATCGACCGCTTCGTTACGCCGGACGAGTTCAAGGCCTATGAGGCCATTGCCCGCGCCAAGGGCTTCCTGATGGTGTCGTCATCGCCGCTGACGCGCTCGTCGCATCACGCGGGCGAAGACTTTGAAAGACTGCGCGCCGCGCGCGCCGCCAAGGGCAAGTAATGGCGAGGGTCAATTTCAACCGCGTGCTGCCGTTCTCTCCGGACCGTCTGTTCGAGATGGTCGGCGACGTCGAGAAATACCCCGACTACATCCCGTGGATCTCGTTCATGCACGTCGGTAATCGCAGCGAGGCCGGCGAAGGCGTGACGCGCTTCGACGCCGAGGCCGGGGTCGGCTTCAAATTCCTGAGCGAGCGCTTCTCGACGCGGGTAACGCGCGACGCGACGGCGCGCACGATCGAAATCGCCTTGTTAAAAGGTCCGTTCAAGCGATTGAACTGCAAATGGAAATTCGTTCCTGACGGCAAGGCCTGCCGCGTCACGCTGGACATGGATTTCGAGTTCAAGAACCCGTTCCTCGACGGCTTCCTGCGCGCCAATTTCGACAAGGCCGTATCCAAGCTGATGGCCTGTTTCGAGGGCCGCGCGGCGTCCCTGTATCCGAAAACAGCCTAGGGGCGTAGCTTTAGTCCCGCAGCGCCTCGGTCACGGATTGGAACAAGGCTGACCGATCCTCCGGCGTCACCTCGAACCAGGCGTGAGGCGTGCAGGCAAAGGAATTCGACAGGATCACGTCGAACGCGACATCCCGCAGCCTGTCGATCGTCTGGCGCATCAGCGGCCGGTTCGGACGGGTGACCCAGAATGCCCAGCGCCCGTCGATCGGCACCAGCGTATCGCCGATGAACAGGAAGCGCCGGCCGCCCTGCGACCAGAGATAGGATACCGCGCCCTTTGTGTGTCCGGGCGTGGGAATGACTTCAAGATCATCGGCCAGAGAATACCGTCCCTCGCGGAGGATGTCTGTAATGTCCAAATCCGGCCGCCGCGCCGCCGCGGCTTCGACCTTGGTCGCCGAAAGCGGAACCCCCAACTTCGCGCTAAGCCCCGCACTGGCCGCACCGACATGGTGGCGGTCGCCCAGCAGGATATGGGAGACCGGGCCCAGCGCCGTCAAGGCGTCCCAATCCTCAGCCAGATCGGCCTTGGTCGCGAGCAGGATATTGCCGGCCGGACGGCGCAACAGATAGGTATACTGCGTCGTCGCGCTGGGATCGGCGGCCCGGACCAGATAGAGGCACGGAAAGATTTCTTGAATCATCGTGGTCCTCCGCTTGCGACAGCCTTTAGAGCGAGCTTAAGGCCTCGATCGCCCAGCGCAAGGCCAGTTCGACGCTGAGCCGCCGGACCTCGTCGCGGCCGGGATTGCCGAACTGCTGCGTCCGGGTTTGCGTTTGCGTGCCCTTTTGCGCCAGGCCGAAACAGACCATGCCGACCGGCTTGGCCGCACTGCCGCCGGTCGGGCCCGCAATGCCGGTGACGCTGAGCGCGATATCGGCGCCCGAGCGTTCCAGCGCCCCCTCGGCCATGGCGCGGGCAACAATCTCACTCACGGCGCCAAATTCGGGGAAAAGCTCTGCCGGAACCCCGACCAAGGCGGTCTTGGCGGCATTGGAGTAGGTGACGAAGCCGTATTCGAACACAGCCGAAGACCCCGAGATCGAGGTGATGGCGCCGGCGATCAAACCGCCGGTGCAGCTTTCCACCGTCGTCGCGGTCTTGCCCTGCGCTTTCAAAAGCTCGACCAGTTCGGCCGCCAGGTTGTTCATGGAGAGTCCGCCCAAAACTCTCCTCCCCATTTTGTTAAAATGGGGAGGTGGCATCGCAAGCCCGAAGGGCGCGTCGATGACGGAGGGGTCACTTGCTGTCGTCTAAGCAGCTCAAGACGGTCGCAAGTGACCCCTCCGTCGCGGACTTCGGGCTTCGCCCGAGCGCCGCGCCACCTCCTCATCGTAACACGATGGGGAGGAGAAAGTAAAAAGGGCGGCCCAAAGGACCGCCCTTAAACGCTTACTTCGTGCCTTCGAACAGCGGCGCATCGAGCCGCTCGTTGGCGAAGTCCCAGTTGGCCAGGCTGGCCAGGAAGGTTTCCAGGAACTTCGGACGCAGGTTCTGGTAGTCGAGATAGTAGGCGTGCTCCCACACGTCGACCGTCAGCAGCGGCTTGTCGCCCTTGGTGAAGGGGTTCTCGCCGTTCGGCGTCTTGACGACCTTCAGCTTGCCGTCGCTGCCCAGGACCAGCCACGCCCAGCCCGAACCGAATTGCGTCGCGCCGGCGGTCTTGAACTGTTCAGCAAAGGCGTCGAACGAGCCGAAATCGGCATTGATCTTGTCGGCGATCTTGCCGGTCGGCGTCCCGCCGCCATTCGGCTTCATCGAATGCCAAAAGAAGGTGTGGTTCCACACCTGGGCGGCATTGTTGAAGACACCCGGGTTCTTGCCTTCCGAGGCGGTGATGATGTCGACCAGCGACTTGCCTTCGAATTCGCTGCCCGGCAGCGCCTTGTTCAGGTTGTCGACATAGGCCTTGTGGTGCTTGGCGTGGTGGTAGCTGAAGGTATTGGCCGACATGTGCGGCTCAAGCGCGTCCGAAGCATAGGGCAGGGGAGGAAGTTCGAAACTCATGAGGGTCGCCTTTTCTTTTGCGGAATTGGGGAACGCGTGAACAGGTCCGGATATATTCGGCGGGTTATAGGTTTTCAAGGCGGTAAATCATGAGAATGCTTCGCAATTAAATCCCCAGAAAAATCACGGAAATTCAAGGGGTTTTATTTTGAAAACACTGTTACGTTGACCATGCTTCCCGCGCATGCTTAGCCTTGGTGATTCCAGGGAGATTGTCATGACGAATGTTTGGCTGTCGGTATCGCGTCGCGCTCTTGTATCCGTTGCCTTGTTTGGCCTTGCCTGCCCCGCCCTGGCGCAGCCGGCGCCCCCGGTCGCCAAGGCGGGCGACACGGTCGACCACGTTTTCGGCCTGACCATCCCGGACCCCTATCGCTGGATGGAAGGTCCCAACAACCAGCCGTTCAAGGATTGGCTGAAGGCCCAAGGCAACGCCGGCCGGGCCAAGCTCGACGCCTCGCCCTATATGAAGAAATGGCAGGCCAAGCTGAACGCCGCCTCGGCTTCGGTCGTCAGCAACGGCGACCAGCATCGCGCCGGCAATCGCCTGTTCTACCAGCATCTCGAAGCCGGCAAGCAGGGCGCCCTGCATGTGCGCCTCGAGGACGGCAGTGACAAGGTGCTGTTCGACCCGAATGCCGTCACCGGCGGCGCGCATGTGTCGATCACCGGCTACAGCGTCTCGCCGGACGGCCACCGCGTCGCGCTGAACGTCGACCACGGCGGCGCGGAAATCACCAGCATCGAAGTCTACGATGTCGACAGCGGCCAGAAGCTCGCCGACACCATCGACCACATCTGGGGCGAGTTCCAGGCGCAATGGATAGGCAATGATCGCTTTGCCTATACCCAGATGGCGCCTGCGACCGGCCAGACCGATCCCATGACCGATATGCACGTCAATTTGCATGTGCTGGGCACCGATACAGCCAAGGATCCGGTTATCATTCCGGCCGGCGCCATGCCGGGCGTCGCCCGCACGCCCAACGAATTCCCGCTGCTCTACAGCGATCCGTCATCGAGTTGGAGCGCGCTGCAGTTGGGCGGCGCCCGCGCCGAAGGCCGGATGTGCGTCGCCCCCACAGCCGATGTCGTCGCCGGCCACGCGCAATTCCGCTGCCTGGTCGACTATGCCGACGAGGTCACCGGCTTCACCATTCTCGGCAATACGGCCTATCTGACCTCGGTGAAGGACGCGCCCAACGGCCGCATCCTGGCACTCGACCTGTCCAAGCCCGGTGTCACCATGGCCGACGCCAAGGTTGTGCTGTCCGAAGACAAGGGCCAGGTCGTGACCGCCACGGCGGCGGCCAAGGACGGGCTTTACGTCAAGCGCATGCATCTGGGCATCGACGGCTTCGTCCGCATTGCCGCCGACGGGACCGTGCGCCCGATTACCCTGCCGTTCGACGGCTCGGCGGCGCTTGTCGACACCGATACGCTGCGCGACGGCCTGGTCTTTTCGCTGCAAGGCTGGTCACGCCCCAAGACGGTCTTCGCCTACGATCCGACCAGCCAAAGCCTGACCGACCTCAAGGTCGGCACTTCGTCGCCCCGTGACTACAGTGCCCTGGTCGAGACCGAAACCACGCAGGCCAAGAGCTTGGACGGCACCATGGTGCCGATCACCATCATCAAGCCCAAGGGTTACAAGCCCGACCCGAAGACCCTGGCGATCGTCCTCGCCTACGGCGCCTACGGCATCACCATCAGCCAGCCGTCCTTCGATCCTATGAGCCTGGAGTGGGTCGCCGACGGCCACCTCTACGTCATTGCCGGCATTCGTGGCGGCGGCGAAAAGGGCGATACCTGGCGGCTGGACGGCAAGGGCCCAAACAAACACCACAGCACCGAGGACTTCGTCGCCGCGGCCGACGCCCTGGGCGCCATGGGCTATTCGGATGCCAGGCACGTCGCGCTGTATAGCGCCAGCGCCGGCGGGATCATTGTCGGCGGCGCCATCGATCGTTTCCCGACCCATTTCGGCGCGGCGATCAGCCATGCCGGCATGCTCAACCCGACGCGCCTGGCCGCCGACCAGAACGGCGCCAACCAGTATGCCGAGTTCGGCGATCCCACGACCGAAGAGGGCTTCAAGTCGCTCTACGCCATGGACGCTTATGATAACCTCAAGCCCGGCGTCGCCTATCCGGCGGTGATGCTCGATGTCGGCCTGAACGACAATCGCGTGGCGCCGTGGAACAGCGGCAAGTACGGCGCACGTCTATTGGCCGACAATACCGGGCCCAACCTCATCCTGTTCCGCACCGACGCCGATGCCGGCCACTTCGGCACCTCGCTCAGCCAAAAGGCGGCGGAAGATGCCGACCACTTCACCTTCGTCGAGATGACGCTGGGCACCCACGGCAAGATCAAGCCGATCATGCGCAAGAAGAAGTAGCTACAGCAGGAGGCTGGCGACCGCTTGCGCCGCCAGCCCTTCCTCGCGGCCGGTGAAGCCCATCTTCTCGGTCGTCGTCGCCTTGACGCTGACCCGGTCGAGATCGATGCCCAGGATCTCGGCGAGACGTGCGCGCATGGCTTCGCGGTGCGGTTTGATCTTGGGCCGCTCGCAGATCAGGGTGACGTCGATATTGACGATCTCGCCGCCTTTTTGCGTGATCAGATCCACGGCATGCTTGAGAAAGAGATCGGAGGACGCGCCTTTCCACTGTGGATCGGTCGGCGGGAAGTGATCGCCGATATCGCCCAGCCCCGCCGCACCCAGCAGCGCATCGGTCAGAGCATGCAGACCGGCATCGGCGTCGGAATGGCCGATCAGGGTCTTGTCATGGACGATCTCTACGCCGCACAGCCACACGCTTTGGCCTTCGCCCCAGCGATGGGCGTCAAAGCCTTGACCAATTCGCACCTGTTTCAAAGGCTTATCTTTCATAATTAAAGCTTCGAGGAAGGTAAAATCTTCGGCATAGGTCAGTTTGTGCAACCGCATATCACCTTCGACCAGGGCGACCGCAATATGGGCCGCGGCTGCAACGGTCGCTTCATCGGTCGGCGTCTCCGATTGCCAGCAGCCATAGGCGTCGATCAAGGCGCCCAGGCGAAAGGCTTGCGGCGTCTGAGCGCGCCACAGATAGTCGCGCGGCACGGCATCGGCAATCATGCCGCTATGGGCGCGCTTTAGCGAGTCGGCCAGGGGCAGGGCGAGAATTGCCGCATCCGCTGACTCAAGTCTTTCCAACAAGCGATTGATATGGTGCGTATTCAAAAGGGGCCGCGCGGCATCATGGACCATGACGATGTCGCGCTCGTCGGCGCTCCGCGACAGGGCCTTCAAACCATTGACCACCGAAGCCGCCCGGTCCGCGCCGCCCGCCACCACCATCGCCTCGGGATACGCTTCTTTCGCGCGCTCGACATCGTCCGCCGGCACAACGACCACAATGCGGCCGGCGCCGGCCGCGGCGAAGGCCTCGACCGACCAATCAAGCACCGGACGGCCGCCCAGCGGCATCCACTGCTTCTTGCCGCCCGAGCGAGAACCCGACCCGCCGGCGACGATGACCGCATGAAATCTCACGAGCGCCTCCGCATTACTCGAAATTTGCAATCACTTGCAGATCGCAATCTAGCGCCTCTTCGTACCGCAATCGTTTGGCAGGCGCATATTTTGCCCTCTCCCCGAGAAACGGGGAGAGGACGATTAGCAAGCCCGTAGGGCGTAGATAATCGGGTGAGGGGCCAATGCGGCAGCCGCTTTAGCCCCTCACCCGATCGCGTTCACTTCGTTCCGCTCTCGTCCTCTCCCCGTTTCTCGGGGAGAGGGCAAAAGAAACCGGCCAAAATCATAAGAGATTTCCATCGCATGGCTGGCCCGGCAAGTGACACACCCTGTTTCAAAATTCCAGTAAATCCTGTATGGACGCGCGATGTTGAAAACCCTGCAGATTGGCGATGTCGAGATTCCCGGCCGCGTGCTGATCGCGCCGATGACCGGCGTGTCCGACCTGCCGTTTCGTCGTATGGCGCAAAAACTGGGCGCGCCCTATGCCGCGACCGAGATGGTCGCCTGCGCCGATTTCGAGCGGCCCGACATCGTGCGTAAGGCGCAATTGGGTGATCACGCCGGGCTGAAGATCGTACAGCTGGTCGGCAACGATCCCGCCCACATCGCCCGCGGGGCGCGCGTGGCCGAAGAGTCGGGCGCCCACATCATCGACCTCAATTTCGGCTGCCCGGCCAAGGAAGTGACCGGTGCGCTCTGCGGCTCAGCCCTGATGCGCAATCTCGACCACGCCGAACGCATCATCACCGCAGCCTTGTCCGCCACATCACGGCCGGTGACGGTCAAGATGCGCCTGGGCTGGGACGACCAATCGATGAATGCCGCAGAACTGGCCGGCCGTGCCGAACGGCTGGGTGTTGCCGGCCTGACCGTGCACGGGCGGACGCGCCAGCAATTCTACAAGGGTTCCGCCGATTGGGCCGCGGTCGCGCAAGTCCGCGAAGCCGTATCCATCCCGGTCATCGTCAACGGCGATATCACCGATGTCGACAGCGCCCGAACGGCGCTGGCACAATCGGCCGCCGACGGTGTCATGATCGGCCGCGGCATCTACGGCCGCCCGTGGTTCGCCGAGCGTCTAGACCAGGCGCTCAACGACAATAGGCCGTTTGAAGACATGGCTTTGTCGGCGCGTGCCGACATCCTGCTTGAACATATGGAGCTCAGCCTGGACTTCTATGGCCCGTCGCTCGGACTGCGCATGTTCAAGAAGCACCTCGGCGCCTATGTCGAGGCTTCGACGCACCATGCCGACGCCGGCGTACGGCGCCAGGACAAGGCGCGCCTGTGCCGCCTCGACGACCCACAGGCCATCACCGCCGAAGTTCGTGCCCTGATGGGTTGAATTCCATCAAAAATGTTCAAAAAAATTGACTCAATCTAGCAACATTGCTGTTGATATTCGGACACAGTAGTGCACAAATGCCACGAACCTCAATCTAGGTATAGTGGGTCTTGAAGGACACGGTCACAACAGGACACGGATTGGAAGCCCTGCGCCTCGGTTTGAGACGGGCGGGCGACTTGCCGCGCCTGTTGCTGGGCGCCGTCTATGGCGCGTCCTTCCTGACGACCGCCTTTGTCATCTGGCAGATTATCGCTACGCCGGGAATCGGTCCGGCCGATCGCCACTCGACCTATCTTTTCGACCTGCTGTTCCTGAACCTGGCCTTGTTGCTGGCCCTGTTCGCGACCGTTATCTGGCGTGTCATCAATATCGCCCGCTCGCGCGCCGACGCCGGATCGCGGCTGCACCTGCGTTTCGTCGCCCTGTTCGTCCTGGCCGCCGCCTTGCCGGCCTTCATCGTCGCCCTGTCCTTCACCGTTCTCAACCAGAATATCGACCAGTGGTTTTCGGGCAGCATGAAACACGCCGTGGCGAACGGATCCGCCGTCTCCACCATCTATGCCGACGAACTGGGCAAGGCTGTGACGGATGAAATGACCTTTATCCAGCAGAAGGTCGACGGACAGAATGCGCGCAACCTGTTTCCCAACCGGCTGGCCTTCTCGATCGCCCTCAAGGATACGGTCGACCAGCACGGCATCATGGACGCCGTCTACATCATCGACCACACCGGCCAGGTCCTGGCGCGGGCCGAGGAGCCCGGCGCGCCGCCCTATGCCGCGCCGCCGCGCGACGTCATCGACGATGCCCGGCTGCGTGGCGCCCAGGGCGGCTCGCCGATCGGCACCGACCTGCGCTACGTCTACGCTTTGCCCGGTTACGAGGACGCCTATCTCTATGGCGTGCGCAAGCTGCCGCCGGGCGTATGGGGCCGGATCGCCATCGCCAAGCAAGCCATGGCCTCGATCGAGAACACCACGGCTGCGCAGACCCGCACGCAGAACATGTTCACCCTGGCCTATGTCGAGGCCGTTCTGCTGGTGCTGATCGGCGCCGTGTGGATCGGCACGTCGGCGGCCGAAAGTATCGCCGGCCCGGTGGCCCGACTTGTGCAGGCCGCCGACAAGGTGGCTTCCGGGGACCTATCGGCGCGCGTCATGACCAGTCAGCAATCCGAGGACATCGCCGTGCTGTCGCGTGCCTTCAACCGCATGACGTCGGACCTGGAGTCGCAGCAGCAGGCGTTGAAATCGGCCGGCGAGGAGGCCGAAACCCGGCGCCGCTTTATCGAAACCGTGCTGTCTGAAATCAGCGCCGGCATCGTCGGCCTGGATGCCCTGGAGCACGTGTCGGCGATCAACCGCCACGCCGCCAGCTTTTTGGGCGCGACGTCGGAAGACGCCATCGGTCTCAATATCCGCGAATTGGCCCCTGAAATCGCCGAGCTTCTGGACAAGGCCTCGCTACATCGTGTGGAGGAACAGGAAGTCGACCTGGTGCGCAAGGGCGAGACGCGGCGGGTGCGCGTGCGCATTTCGGGCCTGGGGACCGGCGGCGCCGTCCTGACCTTCGACGACATCACCCGCCTGGTCACCGCCCAGCGCAACGCCGCCTGGCGCGACGTTGCCCGCCGCATCGCCCACGAGATCAAGAACCCGCTGACGCCGATCCAGCTGTCGGCCGAGCGCCTGCGCAAGAAGTACCGCGGCCAGATCGTCCAGGACGGGGACACCTTCGAACGGCTCACCGACACCATCGTGCGCCAGGTCGGCGATATCGGCCGCATGGTCGACGAGTTCTCGTCGTTCGCCCGTATGCCGGCGCCGACCTTCGGCGAGGAAGAGGCCGCCGAACTGGTGCGCGCCGTCGCCTTTTCGCAGCGCGTCGCCCGCGCCGAGATCGCCGTCGAGGTCGTCGAGCCTCTGCCCGAGGTCAAGGTGGTATGCGACGGCCGCATGCTGGGCCAGGCCCTGGGCAACGTGCTGAAGAACGGCGGCGAGGCGATTACGTCGCGGCTGATGCGCGATCACGGCAATGAGCAGGGCGAGCCGGATGGTGACGGTCTGGTCGGGCATATCCGCGTCGAGATGGCGGTCGAGGAGGGCTTCCTGACCATCGCCGTCGAGGACGACGGCATCGGATTGCCCGACAAGGATCGCGATCGGCTGACCGAGCCCTATGTAACGACGCGCGAGAAGGGTACGGGCCTGGGCCTGGCCATCGTCAAGCGCATCCTGGAAGACCACGGCGGTGAGTTCTACCTGACCGACGCCAAGACTTTAAGCGGCGCGCGCGCCGTATTGCGACTGCCCCGGACGCAAGGCGCCGGTTCCGTCGCATCTAATGAATCTCCCGCGGCGGCGGGCGTGACCTTGATGAGGGTATGATGAAACTATCGTCTGGTGTTGATATTCTGGTCGTCGATGACGAAGCTGATATTCGCGAGCTGATCGCGGGGATCCTGGAGGACGAGGGCTATGCGGTGCGCACGGCGGCCGACGCCAATGCGGCGCTGCGCGCCATCAAGTCGCGCAAGCCCAGCCTGTGCGTGCTCGACATCTGGATGCAGGGCGGCGGCATGGACGGGCTGGAGCTGCTCAGCGTCATCCATGAGCTCGATCCCGACATCCCCTGCGTCATGATCTCCGGTCACGGCAATATCGAGACGGCGGTGACGGCGATCAAGCGTGGCGCCTTCGATTTCATCGAAAAGCCTTTCAAAACAGAGCGCTTGATCATGGTTGTTCAACGCGCGCTTGAGCTGACTTCGCTGAAGCGCGAGAACCGCCGGCTGCGCAACCAGGCGGTCGTGCCCGACGGTTTGATCGGCAATTCGGCGGCGGCGCAATTGCTGCGCTCGACCATCGCCAAGGTGGCGCCGGCGAATTCGCGCATCATGATTTCGGGGCCTGCCGGTTCGGGCAAGGAGCTGGTGGCGCGGATGATCCATGACGCCAGCCCCAGGGCGAAGTGCGAGTTCGTGCCGATCTCGGCCGCCGGCATGACGCCGGAACGCCTGGACGTCGAACTGTTCGGCGAAGAGGGCGAGACCGGCCGGCCGCGCAAGATCGGCGTGTTCGAGCGCGCCCATGGCGGCACCTTGTTCCTCGACGAGGTGGCCGACATGCCGCCGGAATCGCAGTCGCGCATCCTGCGTGTGCTGGTCGAACAGCGCTTTACGCGCGTCGGCGGCGCCCAGGACGTGCAGGTCGACGTGCGGGTCATCTCCTCGACCTCGAAGGACCTGCAGCAGGAGATCGCCGCCGGCCGCTTCCGCGAGGACCTGTTCCATCGCCTGAACGTGGTGCCGGTGCGCGTGCCGGGCCTGGCCGAGCGCCGCGGTGACATCGCCGAATTGGTGACCTACTTCATCGAGCGCATCAGTTCGGCGCAAGGCTTGCCCAAGCGCATGCTGAGCGAGGACGCCATGGCGACACTGCAGGTGCACGAATGGCCGGGCAATGTCCGCCAGCTGCGCAACAATATCGAGCGCCTGCTGATCCTGGCGTCGGGTGCGGCCAATGAGCCGATCACGGCGCAGATGCTGCCGTCGGAGGTGGTGGAATCCGCCGTCGCCGGTGCCATCCGGCCGGAGCGCATTATCGCCCTGCCGCTGCGTGATGCGAGGGAAGTGTTCGAGCGCGAATACCTGTCGTCGCAGATCGTGCGGTTCGGCGGCAATATTTCGCGCACAGCCAACTTCATCGGCATGGAGCGTTCGGCGCTGCATCGCAAGCTGAAGTCGCTGGGGCTTGCCCACATTCGTGGCGATGAGGACGACATCTGATCTTCCTTTTGCCTCTTACCCTTCGAGAGGCAAAAGGGAGATCATTTTCTCTTTGTGTCGGGTCCAGGGGGCTCGCCCCCTGGCCTGCGGAGCCCTTGTTTAGTTGCCGCGGTAGCCTTGGGACGTACTAGCTGGGGAACATCCGATGAATTGGACCTGGTTTGGCATCGTCGCGGCAGTCTGTCTTGTTGCGGTTGCAACTCGGCTTTTAAATTCGCGCATCGTGGTTTGGGATCGCAATCAATTGTTCGGCGTGCCACGGCTGCTCGAGCCAGCCCAGGTTCGGCTGGGCGAACTGCCTGCCATGGTGGAAGCCATGTCTCACGGATCGGCAAAGGTTAGATATGCAGGGCTAACTTTTAACACTGCCGGTCGCCCGTCAGCCAAAGATGCGGTGAACCTGAATTTGTCTTTCGAAAACGGGAAGGTTGGTTTTGACTGGGTGCTTCTGGCGCCGCGAAACCTTCAAGATAAAGGGCAATTTGCCACATTTGCCCATGCGCAAGGCATTGAGCCAGCCACCTGCTCATTGAACGGCGTATCCTACCTCCGAGTCGAATGCGATGATATCGCGGCGTTTACTGCCAGCATAGTGACTGAGATGTACCAATGTCCTGCGACTGAGCGTCTGGAGCTCGTTCATGAAGGTTTTGACTGGCCCCGACATTGAGTTGAACCCGGGCCGATTTCCATCCGTCCCTATTTTTCCGCGAAGCGCCTTACGACTGCGTTTACGAAAGTTGAGCCACAGATGGCACAGATGATGGCCTTCAGCCATCTGCACAGATATCTGTGCGCGCGAAGCGCATCTGTGCCATCTGTGGCCAACCTTCTTTAAAGGCGCTCCGCGCAAAAGATTTGAGTTTATCTGCGCCGGCTTATGTTCCAAAAGACAGCGCAACCCGCCAAGGATTCCCCCATGCCCCGCATCGCCTATGTCAACGGCACCTATACCCCGCAACGCGATGCCGCCGTCTCGATCGAGGACCGCGGCTACCTGTTCGCCGATGCGGTCTATGAGGTCTGGTCGATCTTCGACGGGCGCCTGGCCGATCTCGACGGCCACCTGACGCGGCTGGAACGCAGCCTGCGCGAGCTGAGCATCAACATGCCGATGCCGCGCGAGTCTTTGCTCGTGGTGCTGAACGAAGTCGTCCGCCGCAACCGCATCCGCGAGGGCATGGTCTATCTGCAGATCAGCCGCGGCGTCGCCCCGCGCGACCACGTCTTTCCCGGGCCCGACATCAAGCCGGCCGTCGTCATCACCGCCAAGCCGGTCGATCGCGAGGCCGCGACGCGCAAGGCCGAGGCCGGCATCAAGGCGATCACCGTGCCCGATATTCGCTGGGGACGCTGCGATATCAAGACGGTCGGGCTGTTACCTAATGTGCTGGCTAAGCAGAAGGCCAAGGAGGAGGGCGCCGGCGAGGTCATTTTCGTCGATCGCGACGGCTTGGTCAGCGAAGGCGGCTCGACCAATGTCTATATCGTCGGCGACGACAATGTCATCCGCACGCGCCCGCTGACCGCCAATATCCTGCCCGGCGTGACGCGGCTCAACCTGATCGACGTCGCCCAACGCGAAGGGATGACGATCGTCGAGGAGGCCTTTACCGTCGCGCAGCTCAAGGCGGCGCGCGAGGTCTTCGTGACCGCGGCGACCTCGCTGGTCCTGCCGGTCGTCGCCGTCGACGGCACCCCCATCGGCAATGGCGCACCGGGCCTGGTCGCCACCCATCTGCGCGAATTGTACATCGATCATGCCCGCGCCACCGCCGGGGTTTGAAAATCTTTTTACTCTGGCCCGTTGAAAAATCACGGGAGTCTTGCCTATGATGGGGGGCGTAATCATATAACGATTACAGCCTGTGTCTGTGTGGGGAGACTTTTCTCCCGATAAAATAAACGAGAAGGGCGGACTCAATGTCCCACGACAAAAAACAAAACCTCCAGGACACGTTCCTCAACAGTGTCCGCAAGACCAAAACCCCGCTCACCATCTTCCTGATCAACGGCGTCAAGCTGCAGGGCATCGTCAGCTGGTTCGACAATTTCTGCGTGCTGCTGCGCCGCGACGGCCAATCGCAACTGGTCTACAAGCACGCGATTTCCACCATCATGCCCGCCGCGCCGGTCCAGCTCTATGAGCAGGAAGACGAAGCGGATGATTGATCCCCAGCATTTTGCTGGGCGCGCATCTATCGCGGATGCGCTTATGGGGCTTCATGTCTGATCGCTTTATCAATAACGCGCCGGTCGTCGAGCGCGCGGTCGTCGTCGATCCGGAAACGGACGGCAATGGCCGCGGCGAGGCGACACCGGCGCGGAAATACGACGAGTCGCGCCTCGACGAGGCGACCGGCCTGGCCATGGCGCTTGACCTGGTCATCGCCGGCGCCTTGAGTGTCCGGCTGCGCAAGACCAATCCCGCGACCCTGTTCGGCACCGGCAAGGTGACCGAAATCAAGGCCTTCTGCGAGGAAGTCACGGCGACGCTATGCATCGTCAACGGCGCCCTGACGCCGGTGCAGCAGCGCAATTTGGAAAAAGACCTGGGCGTCAAGGTCATCGACCGAACCGGCCTGATCCTCGAGATTTTCGGTCGCCGGGCGCGCACGCGCGAAGGCAAGCTGCAGGTCGAGCTGGCGCGGCTGGAATATGAGCGCTCGCGCCTGGTCCGCACCTGGACCCACCTGGAGCGCCAGCGCGCCACCGGCACCACCGGCGGCCCCGGCGAAACCCAGATCGAACTGGACCGGCGCATGATCGCCGACCGCATCAAGCTGTTGAAGGGCGAGCTCGACGAGGTCCGCCGCACACGCAGCCTGCACCGCCAGCAGCGCAAGAAGGTGCCGTATCCGATCGTCGCCCTGGTCGGCTACACCAATGCCGGCAAGTCGACCCTGTTCAACCGCCTGACGCGCGCCGAAGTGCTGGCCAAAGACATGCTGTTCGCCACGCTCGACACGACCTTGCGCACGCTCAACCTGCCGGGCGGACGCTCGGCCATCCTGTCGGACACGGTGGGCTTTATCTCCGACCTGCCGCACGAACTGGTCGCCGCCTTTCGCGCTACCCTCGAAGAGGTCGAACAGGCCGATTTGATCCTGCACGTCCGCGACATGGCCAATCCGGAAACCGACGCCCAAAAGGCCGATGTCGAGCAGGTCCTGAAGCAGATCCTGCCTGATCTCGATCCGGCGCGCATGGTCGAAGTCTGGAACAAGATCGACCTGCTGGACGATGAATCGAAAGAGATTTTGGCCATTCGCGCCACCGCCGCCCTGGGCAATAGCCACCCGCAACTGGCCTCGGCGGTCAGCGGCGAGGGCATCGAGCCCCTGCTGCGCGAGATCGCCCGTCTGGTCGATATCAACGGCGAGGAGACCGAGGTCGTCCTGGAGCCGCATCAAGGCGACGTGATGGCCTTCCTGTACAATCAAGGCCGCGTGCTCGACCGTCACGATGCGCCCGACGGCATGGTGCACCTGAAGGTCAAGCTGTCGGACCAGGCCTATGGCCGCCTGGAGCAGATGCTGGCCCGCGACGCCGGCGACGGCCCCAAGCCGTTTAAAGCGGGCTAAGGCTCACACCTTTGCCGGCTTGCCCTTGCCCGATAGCCAGCGCCGGATCGGTTCATCCCAGACGAAGACCACGCCCCAGGCCATGGCGATGGCCAGGATCCAGGTCGCCGCACCGACTTCGATGATCGACGGCATGGCCGGCTTGGTCGCCTGGATCCAGTCGGCATAGACATAGATCAAAGCATAGTGCGTGCCGTAGAGCGGATAGGACAGCCGGCCCAGTTGCGTGCAGAGGTTCGCCCACGCCCGGCTGGGCACCGCATGGGCGCCGGCGCAGATGATCAGCGGGAAGGCGATGACGACCACCGCCGCATCGTAGAGGCCGTTCAGCGGCCATCCGCCGAACCCCTTGAGCCAAATCCACGGCGCGGCGAACAGAAACACCATGACGACCGACAAAGGTAACCAGCCCAGCCGGACCGGCGAGGCCTTCACGGTCCGCTGCAACAACAGCCCGGCCAGGAACGGATAGGCCAGGCGAACGGGCGCCATCTCCAGCGTGTGCCAGTCATAGCCGAGGTGGATGGTGTTGTGGACCGCCGCCCGCCAGACCAGGACGATGGCGGCCACCAGCGTCAGCAGGGCCAGCCATTTGCGGCTCAGCGACCTGAGGACGAAGACGTAGACCAGGTTGGCGACGTACTCGAAGAACAGGGTCCAAAACACGCCATTATAAGGGAAATAGTCCGTTCCCCGGTCCGGCAAGGTCCATGATGGGATCAGCAGCACGCCGGCGACCAAAGCCACCACCGCGGCGACGACGGTCGGTGTATGCGGCGTCGCGGTGAATGGGTCGAGGAAATAGGCAGCCAGGCCGAGCAGGGGACCGATGACGACCACCGGATGCAGGCGGATCAAGCGTGTCTTGACGAAGGACAGGACCGACATCCCGCGCCAGCGATCATCATAGGCATAACCGATGACATAGCCGGACAGCGCAAAGAAGAAATCGACCGCCAGATAGCCGTGCCGCATCAAGTTGGCCGATTGGTCCGGTGCGACGGATTCCATCAGGTGAAACGCCACGACCAGCAACGCCGCCGTGCCGCGCAGGCCGTCCAGGATCGGGTAGTGCGGTTTCGCGCTCGCGGTGCTGGTGTCGGTCATTCCCGTCCCTGAGAAGCTCTATGACTTTCGCTTATAGACGTTACCGCCACCCTTGAAGCGGAAAAAGCGTGGCGCCGGGCGCCAGCTTACCGTCCTTGTCACACCCGGCAAAGGGGTGGCTGGACACGGCGATAAGCGTAAAGTCATAGGGGGCTCGCCACCTTACCTGAAAATAGTCGGGCGGGCCGTCAGCGCCTTTTCCGCCAGGATCGGCGGCAAAACTCACCTGCCACAGCCCGGCATCCCCACGGCATCGCTTCATCGGCGGGTCAAGATCGCCAAAGAGGTCGGATGTATAAAGCCGCGCATGGACCTGATCCAGGCCGTGAGCGCCGGCTTTCCGATCCAGCCATTGCATGGCTTCGGGCCAGGGGCTGGTCAGCCATTCCTCGATAAAGTCCGACGGATTCAATGCCAACGGTGCGATGCGCCTAAGTCGATCCGTCGAGTCGATGGCGTAGTGCAGGACATGCGTTCGGATCAGTTGCCCCCCATCGACGCTTTTGCCGTCAAACTGAACAAGCAGGTCGTGATCGGTTAACTGGGCGCCGGCGACCAGGTCGGTGGCTGTATAGAGCTCGTCATCGCGGTCCAGAAGTGTTTTCGGGGCCGGCGTCGCGCGCCAAAGCCGCGTATGGAGCATATTCCAGTTCGACGAGCACCAGGGCGAATAGCCAATGGCGGCGACCAGTAGTGGCGCATGGGTCTTTGCCTCTTGAGGCGACGCGACATCGATCGACACGAAATTCTCCACCCGATATTCGTGGTCGCCGTATCGATCCTGTTCGATGGTCATAAGGCGATGCCAATGACGGTCGGCGCCTTGCGCGTAAATATAGGCCGATTGATCGAAACCGCAGCGTACCCCGACGCCGGTGACGATCATCAAATAGCGATCGCCGTCGAAAAAGGCGAGGCGGACCCGGTCGACATAGCCGCGCTCACTTTCAAAATCCCTTGCATTTCCGCCACACCGGGAATCGGGACTCCCCAGGCGGCCACAAGTCAGACCGGCCTTGTCCAGCGCCTGACTCAAATGCACACTCAGATCCGTCAAATCGTCGGAATCGAGCGAGTAGGTGATGCCATAGGGTCCTGCCGGCCCGGGAATGGCCGGCAATTGCTGCTCGACCCAGGTCCGTAAGGTATGTTTGACATCATTGAGTTCCGGACCGGCATCGCGCAACTGGTTGACGCCGTGTGTCGCCCTTACCTTGGCCAATTGCGCCGCCAGGGTCGGCAGATCGGCGGGTTTAGCCCACGCCGGTGAGGCTGACCATAAAAGCACCAGACACAGGAGGATTTTCAGGGGGCGCATCGTCGGATCCGCGTTCGATTAAAATGCATACACCTGAAGTTATCGCCCGCGAATGGAAATCACGCGCCGGGTGCACAAATCGCAAGGAGGGCTTGCCTTTGGTGTTGACTCGGCCTAAATAGTTAGACATCTAATTATTAATAGTCGTATTGTACGTTTCCTTATGACCAAGCACGACCGTATCACCACCGCCGAAGAGCGCTTCACCACCGCCCTGCATCACGCCTATCGCGGCTGGCGGGCGGCGCTGGACCGGCGCATGCGCGATCTCGGCATCTCGCAGGCCGGCTGGGTCGCCATCGCCTATATCGCCAAAGCCGACGCGCCGTTGTCGCAAAGCGAAGTGGCCAACCTGGTTCAGGTCGAAGCGGCGACCATGGTCTCGACGCTCGATCGCCTGGAAAAGGCCGGCCTCGTCGAACGCGTCGCCTCCGAAACCGACCGCCGCGTCAAGCACCTGAAGATCACCCCCGCCGGCCAGGCCATCTACAACCAGGTCCGCGAACGCGCCGACGCTTTGCGTTCCGACCTGTTCGGCCGCCTGAGCCCGCAAGAGCTTGAGGCCACGACCGTCCTTCTAGAAAAAATTCAAGCGTTTATAGAGAATTCCTGATGAGTGCCGCAGTTGCCGTAGATAACGCCCACCGGACGGATATCAACCGTCCCATGATCACCATGTCGATCATGCTGGCGACCATCATCCAGGCGCTCGACGGCACCATCGCCAATGTCGCCCTGCCGCACATGCAGGGCAGCCTGAACGCCTCGCAGGACCAGATCACCTGGGTCCTGACCTCGTTCATCGTCGCCGCCGCCATCGCCACGCCGCTGACCGGCTGGATGAGTGACCGCTTCGGGCAAAAGAACGTCTTTCTTGTCTCGATCGCCGGCTTTACCATCGCCTCGGTCCTGTGCGGCCTGGCCGGCAACCTGGCTGAAATCGTCGGCGCTCGCCTGCTGCAGGGCGTGTTCGGCGCCGCCCTGGTGCCGCTGTCGCAATCGACCCTGCTCGATATCAATCCGCGCGAAAAGCACGGCTCGGCCATGGCCGTCTGGGGCATGGGCGTCATGGTCGGTCCGATCCTGGGCCCGACGCTGGGCGGCTGGCTGACCGACAGCTACGACTGGCGCTGGTGCTTCTTCATCAACGTGCCGATCGGCGCCGCCGCCTTCTTCGGCGTCTGGAAGTTCATTCCGGGCGTCAGCGCCGCGCGCAAGATCAAGTTCGACACCATCGGCTTCGCCAGCCTGTCCCTGTTCATCGGCGCCCTGCAGATGGTGCTTGACCGCGGCGAACAGAACGACTGGTTTTCCAGCTCGGAAACCTGGATCGAAGCCGTTATCTGCTTCATCAGCTTCTGCGTCTTCATCATCCATACCGCGACGCGCCCGGCCGGTCAGTCCTTCTTCGACTACCGCCTGCTGATGAACCGCAACTTCGCCACCGGCCTTCTCTTCATCTTCATCGTCGGCATGGTGCTGTTCGCCACCCGCGCCCTGCAACCGACCATGCTGCAAGGCCTGATGCAATATACCCCGCTGATCGCCGGCCTGGTCTCGGCGCCGTCCGGTATCGGCACCATGATCGCCATGATGATGGTCGGCCGGCTGGTCGGCAAGGTCGACTTGCGCCTGATCCTGGGCGTCGGCTTCATCCTCACCGCCGCGTCCCTTTGGTGGATGTGCCAGTACACCCTGGTCCTCTCGCAGGGCGACATCATCTGGCCCGGAGTCATCCAGGGCTTCGGCCTGGGCCTCGTCTTCGTGCCCCTGTCCGCCGCGTCCTTCGCCACCCTGCCGGGGAACCTGCGTCCGGACGGCACCGCCATCTACTCGCTGATCCGCAATATCGGCTCGTCGATCGGCATCGCCATCGTCCAGGTCCTGTTGGTCAGCAACACCCAGGCCGCCCACGAAGGCATCGTCAACAACCTCAATACCGCGGGCGCCGCCTTCCTCGACAGCCCCTACGCCTCGGGGACACAGACCGCCTTGACCGCGCTCAACGGCGAAGTCACCCGCCAGGCCAGCATGATCGCCTATGTCAACGACTTCCAGCTGATGTTCATCCTGACCCTGCTGGCCCTGCCGCTGCTGCTCGTCATCCAGGTGCCGAAAAAGAAGGCCACCAGCCCGGACGAGCAAGAACACATCGAACTCGCCGCCATGGAGTAGCCAGGGTCCGAGGACCCTGGACCCGAAACCATTAAGCGGGTTGAGGATGGCAAGATTGATCCGCACAGTCAGTGGGTTGCGGCAGGAAACTAAGCAGCCTCGGCTGCGCGGCCATGGCCGTCGCGTGCAATCAAACATAGCCTTGGTCTTCGACCGGCTACCGGGAATCGCGTAACGATCCAGGACACGATGGCGCGGCGAGGGGACGATGTGGGTTGTTTTGATGGCAGCGATGGCGATGGTCGCCACGGTACAGCCTGTTGACGTCGATCTCGTGCCCGACGGTCAGGAACTTATAGTCGCCTATCGTTTTTCGCGACCGGTTAGCAGCTTCGCCTGGGCAGACGGCTCGACCGACATCCGGGCCCACGGCCTGACAGCGCTCAATGGCGTCGCCATCGACAAGTCCGCCGTAACCGCGGTACACCCTCGGAAAATCTTTCGGTTCGCGCTCAAACCCGATGCGGAAACGTTGCAGGGCCATTACGGCTTTGCGCACCAGACGATCGATGGTGGATGGATCGTCTATGCACCCTACTTGCGGCTTAAATCGTCCCAGGTGCGGCTGTATTTCAAGGTCGACGGGCGCACGCAAAGCTTCAGGCCCCAAAACGACGATTCTCATTATGTTTTCGTCCGCGCCAAGGGCGCTGCGCCTTACGAGACTAAGCCGTGGGTGCAACGCTATATCGAGCGGGAATTCACTGCGGCGAACACAGCCTATACCGCGGCCTTTGGTCCCTTGGGTTTCCAGACCCAGAGGCTATATGTCCACCGAAGCGAAGGCAGCGTTCAGCCGAGCGGCGACGTTACCCGGACGGCCCAGATCGTTTTCACCGTCCCCAAGGGCGCCGGCTGGGACGTCCCGAACCCAGCGGCGGAAGACGCGCTCAACAAGCTCGTCTGGCACGAGACCTTCCATCTCTGGAACAGCACGCGCAGTCGCGATACCAACAGCGACAATATGGTCTGGGAAGGCAGCGCGGAATATCTAAGCTACGTCGCGCTGGTGCGTGCAGGCAAGCTGACGCCCCAGGCCTTCACATCCCGGCTAACCCATTCGTTGGCCCAATGCGCCAATGTCCGGGACAATCAAGCGCCTGCCGACTGGCGAAAGCTTACGGGGTGGGGGATCTATGATTGCGGGTTCGTCCAGGAATGGCTGGCGGATGGGGCGCCCACGCGCCTCGGCGGCTTGGGCGTTCGCGCCTTTCCGCTGTGGACCGCCCTGATGAGCCATAAGACCTACGATACGGCAGGCTTCACCTGGGGCGCCTCGAAAGCGCCAACCTACGCTTCCTTTGACAAGGTCATGGCTAACGGTAAATGGAGTGGCTTTACCGCGGCCCTGGCGACCGAGGGCGTGCCGATCCGCCTCGACGGGCGTCCAGCGAAGCGTCTTTTGTTCGATGTGGCAAAAGTCGTCACAGACAACTGCCCCGCTGGGCAAGCCAACGGCGCCGGCGGCGCCTACACATCGGGAGACTGGTTTCTCGATACCGGAGGCGGCTGCGGTACGCTTTCCAACCAGCCGAAATTCACGACGATCGACGGCATCGGCGTGAACGACCAACCGGCGGAGGCCGCCGACCATATCGAAGCGGCGTGTCGCGCCGGCCAGGCCCTGACATTTTCGCAGAAGGCGACCGGCTTTTCCGGCACGATTGTGTGCAAGGCCGCACTGCCACCGTCGCCGCCGGATTTCGTGGTCAATATCTCATCCGACTGAGGTCAGTGCGGGATCATCGGGACCTGCGACGGTAGCACGAAGCGGAAGGCGCGCTCGAACAGGGGCGCGGTGACCGTGTAGTGGTTCTCGTCCGGCACGATCCACAGTTTGAGATCGAGATTGGCGTCATGGCCGCCGAGCCCGTCCGCCAAGGCCTGGGTCCCCGACACCATGTGGTAGGCATCGCCATATTGCTGCGCCTCCTGGGCGCCGACGCCGATGAAGACCGGCACCTTGACGGGCGCGTGGAAGGCCATCGCCCGATCGAGCAGGCCGGGCTCGGCCCAGACCGCCGGGCTGCCGATGACATAGCCGTCGAAAGCGGTGGGGGTGGTGAGCAGCACATGAGCTGTGAACAGCCCGCCGAACGATTGTCCGGCCAGGATGGCCTTGTGCGGATCGGCGGCGTAGCGCGTCTCGATCAACGGCCGCAGTTCCTCGGTCAGGAAGCGCTGGAACTTTGCGCCATCGCCACCCTGCGCGAAATGGCTGTCCTTGACCGGCGCGAACAGGAGATCGCTGTCGCGCCGTGTTTGCCAGTCGGCCTTGGAAATTCCGGGGTAGCCGACGCCGACGATGAAAGCCGGCTGCATCGAATTCACCGCGCCGTCCGGCCCCATGATGCCCGACGCAATGCCGAAGTCGAGATTACCATCCAGCACATAGATCGCCGGCGCCTTGTCGCCAGGCTTGAGAAAGGGCGTCGCCACCTGGATCAGGTAGTCCCGCCCGGTGATCTTCGAATGCACTACGAACTGTTCGGTGTACCAGATTCCCGCGGGCGGATTGGCCGGGACTTGCGCCACGGCGGCAAGGGGAGCGCCGGCGAGGGCGGCGGCAAGCATCAGGGCTTTGACGATCATGGGCGGTCTCCGAAGCGGTGCCATCCCACCCTAGCCGAGACCGCCGTCCGGACATATGAACATTTCTGATCAGAACAGGCTCAGCGTCTCGTCGGGCACTTCGCCGGGCTCGGCCTTATTCGTGCGTGCGCGGCGCTTGGGCGAGCAACTGCGGATCATGCGGGCGGTGAAGGCGGACTTGTTACGCTGCATGTCGGCGACCACTTCCTTGGGCATGTCGATGCGCGCGGCGTGGCGGTTGGAAAACAGGGTCATCTCGACCAGCAGCGGCGCCAAGTCCGCGCCTTTTTCCGTCAGGGCGTAGATGAACTTGCGCGCATCGGCCGGATCCTGAGCCTTGCTGATCAGGCCGTTCTGCTCCAGCCGCAGCAGGCGGTCGGCCAGGATATTGGTGGCTATTCCTTCCTCCGAGCGCAGGAAGGCCTGGTACGAGCTATGGCCACGAAACATCAGGTCACGCACGATCAGCAGCGACCAGTTGTCACCAACCACCTCCAGAACCAGGTTGATCGGGCATAGCGAGCGATGATCCTTGGCAGGCCCAGCCTTGCTTGCCCCAGCCTTTCCCTTGGCTGCGGCTGACCGGGCAGGGGCCTTTGCCGCGGCTTTCGCGCCGGCTTTCATGCCAGTTTTCGGGCCGTTTCGGGCGGCGGAGGTCTTGCCGGCTTTTGCCGGCGGGGCTGCAGGACGCTTCATCACCAACACCAATCGCAAGCGCGTTTCGCGCCCGACTACCGAGATGCGCCGCGCGCCATTGATTCGCAAGAGAACGAGGCGGCAACTTGCACAACGAAAGTGGAATATTTTAAACTTTTGTTTTGCAAGTCACATGCATGTGCGACAATTGTCGCATCATGCGGTTGACGAACACCGAAATCGTAGCCTTATGATGCCCAGCGCAAGACTGCGGGCAACGCACGACGAATAGCGGGGGAAACTAAATCATGAAAACATATAGGCAATTATCTTATTTAAAAAAGAAATTATTGCTTCCCCTGATGCGAAACATGAGTCTGTGCGCCACGGCCGCACTCGTCGCCGGATGGACGACGGCTGTGGCGGCCCAGCCCATCACCCTGCATGCCGCGGCCACCACCTACCGGATCGATCCCGCAACGCTTGCCATCGAGGCGGCCGATGCGAAGGGTAGCGTGGTCCTCATGCCGCCGCTTCATGCCGCCGAAGTCGCGATACCTTCGGCGACGGGCGCCGGCTGGACCTGGACCGATGCCGAGGGCCGCACGATCGCCGCCGGCATCGAGGACGAGGCCTTGCACCTGACGATCACGGCGCCAAAGGGCACGTCTATCGCCTGGGACCTGCCGCCGGCGACGGACGGCACCTGGCTGGTGCCCGACGGCGAGGGCATGGCGTTCAAGGCCGATGATCCGTTCTGGCAGGCCGCCAATCACCACGAACATTGCCTTAGCGCCTCGGCCGGCCTGTCCTTTCCGGCCTGGAGCTATTTGGCCGCCGGCCGTGCCGTGACCTACGCGTTGGGCGACGGTCTCCGATCCGACTTTTGCCTGCACAATGCCGATGGATTGCAAGCGCGCCTGTCCCACGACTTCACCGACGGAACGCAGACACTGGACCTCCTGTTCGCCGTTCGCCCGGCCGATCTTCTGGCGCCCGCTCTGTTCTATCGCCAGGTTTTGAAATCACGCGGACAATTCAAAGCGTTTTCCGACAAGGCTGTACCGAAACTTGATCGCCTGTTCGGCGCCCCCCAGGCCTATGTCTGGGGCGACGGTCGCGACCCGGCCTTTCTTGACGATCTCAAGGCACTGGGCATCAAACGTATCGTCCTCAGCTACGACCAGGGACCGGAAACACCGGCCTATCTTGGCGAGGCCGACGCCCTGGGCTACCTGGCCGGCCCCTATGAAGACTTCAACAACGGCCAGCCGGCGGCGACCTCGGACTCGGCGACCTCCATATGGGGCGACGGTCTCTATCCGGCGGGTTGCATCCTCGATGCCAAGGGCCAGGCCACGGTCGGCTTTGCCAATCGCGGCTGCAACATGTCGAGCGAGGCCTTGGCCCGCCATCCCGGCGCCCCGAGCCCGGCCTCGCGTTATGCCACCCATGTCGCCGAGGGCGCGACCGAGGTCTTTGTCGACAGCGACGCCTATGGCGACTTTTCCGAAGACTATAGCCCGGACCATCCGATGACCATGGCCCAGGACCGCGTCAATCGCCTGGCGCGCCTGCGGCTGGCGATCGATCGCTATCACCTCCTGGTGGGGTCGGAGAATGTCACGGCCTGGGCCACGGGCGTCACGCACTTTTCTCACGGCACGGCCCAGGCGCACGCCGCGAGCGTCTGGAAATTGCTCAATGACAACACCCGCTTTGGCGGATGGTGGCCGGCTGACCGTCCGGCCTTGTTTTTCAAGCCCTTCCAGCCAACTCCCGACGAGATGCGCGCCCTGTTCGGGCCGGCCGACCGCCTGCCGTTATACGAAGCCGTCTTCCACGATTCTGTCGTCGCTGCCGACCGTTGGGAATTCGGCCTGATGAAGGTTGCCGGCGCCGAACGCAGCCGCTTTGCGCATTCGCTGCTCTATGGCACGCCGACGATGTGGAACCTCGATCGCAAGGAACTGGCGCGTACCGGCACCTGGCTTAGGGCGGCGCAGGACGATTTCAAGACAGCGCATGGCTGGGGCACGCCGGTGGCGCTGACCGGCTTTCAGTGGCTGAGCGATGATCACCTGGTCCAGCGGGTAAGTTATGCTGACGGCCGCGTGTTGATCGCCAATTTCGGCGAAACGCCCTGGCAGGGACTGAAGCCCGATTGCGTCCGCCTGGTCCGCTCAGGCCACGCCGACACCGACCTGTGCCCGCCGGCCGATCCCGCGCCGTTCAAGTAGAGAGAAAGGTCTTTGCGACGAAAAGCACGAAAAGACGAAAAATTCGAGTGGTACTACCATTCGCGCGAAGCGCCGTATCGTTTCGGCGCTTCGCGCGAAGACGGGATTGTCTAAATTCGTGTTTTTCGTCTTTTTGCGCTTTTCGTCGCAAAAATTCTTACTGCCAAACTTACGAGCGCGCGGCCTGGATTTCCTGCGCCAGGCCCTTGAGCGGCGCCAAGGCCTCGGCCGGGGGATGCTGGCAACCATAGAGGATGACCGCCTTGCGGTGATCGAGCGTCAGGCCCAGGCTGCAGGCCGCATCTCCCGGCTTGGGCGCGAACTTGGCGACATCGAGCTCCAGGAAGTTCTCGTGCCGAAAGGCGCGCAGCACATGGCGCATCTGCGGCTTGGTCAACTTGCGCATCACATCACCGGCGCCCGGCGTCGAGATCGTCGCCGTGCCGTCGGCCGTGATATCGATGCGATGGCCGGCCTCGCTGAAGAGAATATGGGTGTCCGGTGGCACGGTCTCGTTGCCGACGGCCATGTAGTAGGCGGCGATCAGCGCCACGCACAGGCCTGAACTCAGCAGGACATTGCGCAGCCGCGGGTGCAGCGGCTTCATGCGAAACGCAGGAACCGGCTCGCTCACGCCTTTATTTCGCGGTCTTGGGGTTCGCGCTCGGCCGCCTTGGCGTCGTTCCAGAGTGCATCCATCTCGGCGAGATCCGACTGGTCCGGGGTCTTGCCGCGCGCCTGCAAAGCCGCCTCGATGCTGCGGAAGCGGCGCACGAACTTGGCGTTGGTGCCGCGCAACGCGTCTTCGGGCTCGATATCAAGTTTTCGAGCCAAGTTTGCCATTACAAACAGTAAATCACCCAACTCCCCACGTGCCCTATCAAGATCGCCCGCGGCAATCTCGACCTTGAGCTCAGCGGTTTCCTCGTCGAGCTTGTCGATCACCTCGTGGACGCTGGGCCAATCGAAGCCGACGCGGGCGGCACGTTTGGTCAGCTTGGCGGCGCGGGTCAGGGCCGGCAGGCCCAGCGGCACATCGTCGAGCACGCCGGACTTATCCTTGGCCTTGCGTTCCTCGGCCTTTTGCACTTCCCACGCCTGGTGCTGTTCTTCGGGCGTGCGGTCCAGGGCGTCACCGAAGACGTGCGGGTGGCGGCGGATCAGCTTCTCCGACATGCCGGCGGCGACGTCGTCGAAGTCGAACAAGCCCATCTCCTCGGCCATGCGGGCGTGGAAGACCACCTGGAACAACAGGTCGCCCAGTTCCTCCTTGAGGTCACGCATGTCGTCTCGCGCGATGGCGTCGACGACCTCGTAGGCTTCCTCGATGGCATAGGGCGCGATCGTCGCAAAGGTCTGTTCCTTGTCCCAGGGGCAGCCGGTGTGCGGATCGCGCAGCCGCCGCATCACCTCAAGCAGGTCGTCCAGCCCCTTATGCGTCGCGTCCGTCACAAGATTTCCTTTTCCTTCAGAGCCTTAAGTATCTGGGCATGACGTTCCGCCTTAAGATCGTAGCCGCCCATCGCCAGCGCCCCCAGCAACAGGAACAGCACCGGCAGGCCAATAAACAGGGCCTGCAGCCAGACCAGCGATTCCGCCGGGCTGTCCGCCGGTGATTTTACGTTGAAACCGAGCGCGCCGACAATGGTGATGGTGAAGGCCGACAGGGCATAGCCGATCTTGGTCGTCGCCGACAGGATGGCCATCAGTGTGCCCTTGTGGTCGTGGCCGGTCTCCAGCAGCACCTCGTCGCCGATATCGGCGATGCAGGCGCGCGTCAGCAGCAGCGAGGCGGCATAGGGGACGCCGGTGGCGAAGGTCAGGGCGGCACAGGCGACGAAATTGTCCTTGGGCACGAAATACATCCCGCCATACAGCGCGGCAAAGATCAAACTGGAGACGATCAGGGTCGTATGTTTGCCGAGCCACTTGGACACGACGACCCAGATCGGCGCGCCGACAATACCGGCGACGAAGTAGAGCAGCATGGCGATCTGCGACTGAAGCCGCGTCAAGCCTTTGGTTTCCATGAAGAAATAGAAGAACAAGGCGCCCATGACGCCGGGCGCCAGGCCGAGGAACAGGTCGGCCCACAGGATGCGGCGAACATTGGCGCGCTTCCACATGTCGAAATAGTGGCTGAGCTTGATGTCGTGCGTCGAGACGTTGGAGATCTTTTCCGGCACGATCCACAGGGCCAGGCCGATGGTGATGGGCAGGGTCAGCATGATGAACAGCCCCATCGCCTCGACGCCCTGGATATAGGTGTAGTGCAAGGCCAGGGCGGCGGTCGGGATCAGGGCGGCGCAGATAATGCCGACGATATTGCCGACCTGCCACCAGGCGAAGATGCGCGACCGCTCATCATAGTCGCTGGACAGGACGCCGCCCCAGCTGGGCTGCGCCAGGGCGGCGATGGAAAAGCCGACATACAGCACGAACAGCCAGACGCCGAGATAGGTCGGCGATACGCCGACATGGGCCAGGAAGATAAAGCCGGTGCTGACGAACAAGATCGGCAGGCTGAGCAGCATCCACAGCTTGAACCGGCCGATCTTGGTGCGCGTCCGGTCCATCCAGTAGCCGAACGGTGGATCGATGAAGATGTCGAACATACGGACGATCAGGAAAACCGTGCCGACCACGGCGCCGAGCTGCAATTGCGTGCCGTAGAATTCGGGCAAGGTAACCGCCAAGGGCAGGCCCAGCGCCGCGAACGGCACGCACGGCCCGATAAAGGCCAACATCCGCCCCATGGGTACCTTTTGGGACCCCCGTAGCTCGGCGCTTTCCCCGTCCATCCGTTATCCCCCAATGCCGCTCAGGCGCGACTCTGGATGCGATGATAGGGCAGGGCGGAAGCTTTGCCAATGGCAAACATGAACAACGTTCAATTGCCATCGAGGATGAGCTATGTTCGCAATATTGAGGCGGGCCATTCGATCGAGCGACCTGTTTGGCAATATTCAGCTATCTTTCTAGACGATTACAACGCACTTCATATCAACATGGAGCTGTTGATAAGTGTCGACTTCGCAGGATAAAGCCGCGCCAGATGTCAGGCATTGCAATGCCATATCGGCCATTTTCCCGTCCGGATACGGCCAATTTCGCCTCACCGATGGCTGCCGACCGGCGAGACTGCCTTTTGCTGCGCCCATAGCCTGATCCACAGGGCGTATCGCCGAGCGAGAAATCAACCTGTCGTGTTCGAGAAACACGTTTAATCACAATGACGTAGCCGCCATATCCTCGGATATTATCTGCTTGGATTGGCGATGAAACACAAGACTTGATCGATTGCGTGAAATGCCATCGCGCGACATTGGCAAAACTATCGCGGAGAGTGCCGAAACGCCCATCAAAGATCCATATGGAAGGGGCCGTGCGCGCCAGGCTCGAGCGATCGGCCTTGATAGAGCGCGGTCAACAGCGCCGTCAGTTGGTCCCCAGGCCCCGCCTTGAAGCGCGGGCCGCCGAAACGCGCGATATTGTCGCGCAGCGCTTTCAAGGCCTGGGCGTCCTGTTCGATGACCGGCAGCAGGAAGAGCCGGATCATCATCTGCTTCAGCCAGGCCGGCCCCTTGGCTTTCGGCGTCGAAAAGCGGGCCATGGTGCGGATCGTGTCTTCGCTTTCCGGCACGAACCACAGGGTAACGCAAAGATTGAGCCCCTTGGGTCCTTCCCAGCGCCCCTGGAAGACGACGGGCGGATAGTAATAGCCGCGGCTTTGCGCACGAGGACCTTCCAGCGCGCGCGACATCCAGCCATAGTCGGTATCCTGGACATAGGTGGCTTCGAAATGGCGCGCGTGAGCCTCGATCGTCTGCACCACCGGTTGGCGGCGGGCCGCAACCCGGATCAAGCCATTATGGATGAAATTGGTGTGGAACGGGTCGAGGACATTGTCAAGCGCGTCATAGACGCGGGCCGGCGTCGGGCGTTGCGGCCACCAGAAATGGTCGAAATCCGGATGGTCGGGCATAGGCGGCAGCCCAAAGGCGGCCTCACCGGCCAGGCGCACAAAGACGGCGCCGTCCAATTCAGCCACGGCCACGGTCTCGGCGCCCAGCTTGGACAGGTTACCGCGCGCGCATCCCGGCACCTCGACGCATTCGCCGTCACCACTGAAGCGCCAGCCATGATAGGGACAAACGAGGTGCCCGTCGTCGACCCGGCCCTGCGATAGCGGATAGTTGCGGTGCGGGCAGCGGTCGCGAAAGGCGCGGATGCCGGCGGCCGAGCGCCACAGCACGATCGCCTGGCCCGCCACCTCGCGGCGCAGCGGTTTTCGTCCGACCTGGCGCGTTAGGGCCACCGGCAGCCAGGTCGTTTCGAGGTCGGCGGGCAAGGTCATCGGGTGGCGGCCCTTATCAATTGGGGTTCGAGTGTTTTCAGCAATCTGGCCGTCGCGCGATAGGCCAGGCGGCGCCAGACCGGCAGGTGATCGTCAAGGATCAGCAGGTATTCGACGTGGGCCGACGCACCGCGGTGACGCTTGAAGCGTCCGGCTCCGGCCGACAGGTTGAGGGCCAGGCCAAGCCGCTCGGCTTCCAGCGCCGGCAAGGCCATGACGGCGCGGTAAAGGTCTTTGATGTCCAGGTCATAGCCCACCATCGGCACGCTGAGCACTCGACCTCGGCGATGCAGGGCGCAAAAGGCCTCGATCTTGCCGCCGCGCTCCAGGGTCAGGATCTGCAAAGTTCCGTCGGCCAGCATGGCCCGGACGTAATCGGCCGTATAGTCCGGGTTATGGCGGCTATAGCGGTCGATATAAAGCCGCCGATAAAGGATAAGCACCTGGTCGAGCACGGTCGCCGGCATTGTGCCTCTATAGCGCCCGCGCGCCAGACCCAGGTTTTCCAGCGCGTGCAAATCCCGCCTGGCATCGCGGCGCGGCCGCCAGTCGCGCGCGACGTCGTCGATGATCCAGACCAGGCGCACCGGCCAAAGCGTGCCGCCCTGGGCCAATATGTCGGCATGATAATGCGTGTTCAGCGAGCGCAGCACCACCGCACGGCCGGGATATTTCAAGGCGCACAGGCGTTCGACTTCATCCTCTTCGTAAAGACTGGTCGTCAACACTCTATGCCCCGGGAAAACCACGCGATCGGCCCGGGCCAGGCGAAGGCCGGCTTCGACCAGATGGCTGAGGCCGATGGCCGCGATCGACTCGATCCCCTTCAATTCGCGGCGGATTTCCTCACGCGCCATGGGTCCCAGAAGGATGCAAAGCGACGTGACCCAGCACTGGTTACGGGCGCCGGGAATGGCGCTGTCCGCGTCGAACGCCACGTCGGCATTGACCAGGCTCACCCGTTGCATTCGATATCGTGGGTCAGGAAGGCCGCCAGGTTTTGACCGCGCCAGGCGGCGGACGCGGCATGGCCCAGGCTGTCGGCCAGGGCGGCAAGGCGCACGCCGTTCAGGACGTCGCGGGCCTTCACGTCACGCCGCCACTGCGCCAGGCGCCCGCGGCGCAAGGCCTGGGGCGCGCCGTAAAGCATCATGGCCAGACCGACACCGGCCGGGCGCGCATCGCTTTCCAGGACATCGCCCTCGGACGACAGAAACGCGCGGGCCAAGGCCTGCGGGTCGTGCGTCAGAAGATGCAGGCCCGACGTGCCGCGCGGATTGCATTCGATCAGCCATAGACGGTCGTCCGCATCGTGGCGCAGGTCGCAGGCGATTTGGCCGGTCAGGTCACCCGCTGCAATCAGGTGCTTGGCGATATCGCGCAAGCGTCCGCTCAAGGCCGGCGCCAGGGGCTGGAAATGATAGCTGGCGCCGCCCTTGGTGCGCCAATCGGAGTGGTAGGCGGCAAAGGCCGTGAGGCGCCCGTGTTGGGCCAGGGCATGGAAACAGAGGTCCTCGCCATCGATATAGTCCTGGCGGATCCAGTCATTGCATAAGGCATTATCATATAAGCCGTTATGTTTTAGCGTGGTGGCGCCGGGCTTGACCAGGCAGCGCGTGCCGAACCGCGAGAATTCGGGCTTGAAGACCGAACGCCCGGCGAGCGCGACATCGACCGGACCGGTCACACGTTCCGTGGCCGGCGCATCCAACCCGAGGCCACGCGCCCAGTCGGCAAAACCCAGCTTGGAATGCAGCCGCATCAGCGTGGCCAACGGCGGGGCATAGAGCGGCATTGCATGGTCCAGTGCCGCCAGGTGGAAGACCTCTTCGCACAGGGGAATGACCAGGTCGGGCGCAATGTCTGCGTTCAGCCGTCGTATATCGGTGGCGAAGGCCAGCGGCGCATGCACGGGGGAGGCGTAGGTGTGCTGAGGAAAGGCGGCCAGCATCCGGGTCTTGAACACGTCGGCCATGGCGACGTCGTGGCCGGCGGCGGCGAAGGCGCGGGCCAGGTCCAGCGCAATCGGCGCCCGGCCGCCGGTGATCAGCACACGGCTCACGACACGGCTCGGACGTGGCGGCGTTTGGGAAAATCCACCGCCGGATCGTAAGCCGTGCGCCTGACCGGCCGGCCGAAGACGGCCAAGGCTTTGGCGATGCGCGCGGCTGCGTTTTCGTCCGGGCAGGCGATACTTATCCCCATACCGTCAATCGTTGCCGACCATCGCATGTCCGCCGGCAGGAGTGGCGATACAAGATTTTGAATTTCATCGGGAAAGGTGACCTTATCCCTAAGCCGCCAGATATCGCCGACACGCCCCAGCAAGGGCTTGACGGCCTGCAAGGGCGATCCGCAAGGACAAGTCGTTTCCTGCAGCACATCGTCAAGGCGCAAACGCACCACAGCCTGGGTCCGCCGCCGCAGATCGGTGATTATGGGGCGAAACCGGCCCTGGTTGTCAAGCGGCTCGCGCTCTATGATCAGGCTGTCCTCGTTCAGATGCAAGGTGCCCAACCGGCACGGCGCACCGAGAAAGCCTTCGGTCGCCTGGTAGATCGGATCCGGGCGCACGCCCAGGCGTTCCGTGATGAAGGCGCGCTCGACATCGTTCAATGTCTCGGCGCCGTAGAAGAGGCGCGGACAGCGAAAGTCGGGCGCTTTCGAAGCGAGGGCCAGCAACAACTGCGGCGGCGCGATCAGAACATCCGGCCGATCCTCACGCAGGGCGCGGATCGTCTCGTCGGGATCGGCTTCCAGCGGGAAAAATCGCAGCCGCATGCCGGCGAGGTCGACATTGTAGAGGAGATTGCCGGCGCGCAGGCACAGCGCAACGCGCCTGGTGGTCGACCATTGCGCCGGCGTCACCAGCTTGGCCAGGATCGTGCCGGCATAGGTGGCGCGTTCATCGGGCGAGGTGACGAACAGCCCGCGTGTCGCCTGGGTCGTGCCCGTCGACAGTCCCGCGCTCAAGCCGTGCGGCAGGGCGGACGCCTTGCCGGCCTCCGAGGCCAAGGCCGCCGCCGTCGCCGCTTCGAGGCTTAGACCATAGCGGTTATAGGCCTGGAATTGCGCGCGGTAATCGGCGACGTCGACGATCGGAAAGCGTGCGAGCGGCTGTTTTGCCAAATCACGCAGCGCCGGATAGTCGCCCAAAGGCATCCGGCGCCACAACCGGTCCTGGCGGCGCACGACGGCGGCGCGATCGGTCCACGCATTGGCGTAGAGGCCGGCCAGATAGGCCGAAAGGAATGCCGTCAGAGCCATTTGTCCGCCGTTACCTGGCAGTGGGAAGGGATCAGGTCGACGGCGCCGGTCTGGGCCACGACCTGCAACGCGCCGAGGCTCTGCCGATAGGTTTTGGTATCGCCGAGCAGGGTGGTGGTAAACGAAGGCGGCGGCCGATTGTCGGTGATCGCCGTCATCGACCAGGCGGCGTCGCCGATAAAGAAAACCGGCTTTTGCGCCTGAGTCTGGATCAGGAGCCCCCAGTGACCGGGACAATGGCCGGGCAGTTCGACGGCGATCAAGGCCCCGTCGCCCAGAACATCGCCCCCGTGCGTGAACGGCGCCAAGTCTTCGGGCAATGTCACAGCCGGCAGGTCTTCGAAAAAGCCGGCGCGATCGTCGATATCGTCGGGCACCAAGGTGCTCAGCAGGCCCTGGCGCACGCGGCTGAAGCGGTCGCCGCGGCGAACGCGCCGCAGCCCCTCGCGCGCGCAGAAAATCCGCGCCTGGGGCAAGCCTTTGAGGCCGGCGACATGGTCGCCATGAAAGTGCGAGACGAAAACACCGGCGATATCACCGGGCGTCAGGCCGTGGCGCGCCAGTTGCACAGGCAAGCTGTCGCCGGCTTCGAAATCGACCGGCGTCGCCATGCGGTAGAGCCGCTCCGGGAAGGGGTCGGTCGCCGCGAAGAAGCGGTCGTCATAGCCGGTGTCGAACAGGATCGGCCCAAAGTCCCGGTGGCGGATCAGGCCGACCAGGGCGGGAAAGGATACCGGGCACCAATGACCGCCCTTCAGGGTCATGGCCTCAGGATGGCGGCAGGCGCCGACGCGCAGCAGATGCCAGCTTTCGATCATCGGGCCATCCTCCGGACGACGTCGATGGCCGCGGCCAGCCCATCGTGGCGCGGCTCAAATCCGAGCCCGTCGCGGGCGCGGCTGAGATCGAAGGTCTGCGAAAAGGCCAGCGCACAGAGACTATAGACGGTCAGGGGCGGCTCCGGCTGCCCAGGCCAGGCGCGCGACGCCACCTCAAGGCCCGAGGCCGCCACGCGCATGGGCAGGTAGGGCAGGCGCACGAAGCGGACGCGCCGTTCCATGGCCTCGGCGAGCGCGGTCACCGTCGCCTTGACGCTGACGGCTTGACCGCCGGAGACGTTGAAGACCTGGCCGCCGAGATCCGGCGCCTTCGCCTCGGCCAGGACCAGCGCCTCGCAGACGTCACGGACGTCGGTCAGCTCGATCAGTGCGCGCCCATCGCGGAGCAGGGGAAAGACGCCCTTGGCGATGATGCGCGCAAAGCGCGGCAGCAACACCGTATCGTCCGGACCGACAATGGCGCGCGGGCGCAGGCAGATCGTGGCGAAATCGGCGTCATTGGCCGCCATGACCCGGCGTTCGGCCCTGGCCTTGGTGGCGGCATAGGCGTTGAGAAAGATCGAGGGCAGGGCATCGGCCTCGGTCAGGTCGAACTGGTCGCGCGCTCGGGCATGAACCGACGGCGACGACACGAAGACGAAGCGGCGGCAGCCAGCCAGACGCGCGGCATTCAAAAGCCTTTGCGTCGCCTCGACATTGATGCGTTGGAAGTCACCCGTTCGCCCCCAGGGGCTGGACAGGGCCGCCGCATGGATGACGCTGTCCATGCCGCGGCACAGATCGTCGGCCACGGACGGGAGGTTGAGGTCGGCATTGACGAAGTCCGCGCCGCTGGCCAGGAGGCGAGGGACGGCCTCCGGATTGCGGCCGGTGGCGCGCACGACATAGCCCTTGGCACGCAGGACCTCGACCAGCGACAGGCCTAGTCCGCCGGTGGCACCGGTCACCAGGACCCGCCTCATGCGCGCAGCACCATGGCGCCCAGGCTGATGCCGGCCGACGTCCCCAACAACAAGGCGTGCGCCCCCGGACGCCACAAGCCCTGTTGGCGGGCCGCAAAAAGGGCGTTGGGCAGCGAGGCGGCGATCTGGTTGCCGTGGTCGGCGAAGATGTCGACGACGCGTTCGGGCCGATTGCCCAGGTGATGACGCAGATATTCCAGCGCGGGATGGCTGGCCTGGTGGCAGATGACAACGTCGATGTCGCAAAGCGCCACCCCCGCCGCTTCGGTTACCGCGTTCAGAACGCCCGGCAAGTGTTTGCCGGCGCTCTTGAAAATGGCAAACGGATCCATGCGGAAGAGGGCGCCTTCGCGCAGGGCGTCGAAGCCGTCGGCAATACGGATGCCGGTGCCGCCCGTGCGCAGGTGCGCCGTGTCCTTGCCGGAGCTGAAGGTGCGAAAATGGGCGGCCAGGACGGCCGGGCCGTCCGTCTCATCGTGCGCCTCCAGGCACACCGCCGCGGCGCCGTCGCCGAAGATGGCCGAGGCCTTAGGCTGGCTATAGTCGAGGCCGGCGGAGGCAATATCGCTGGAAAAGATCAGGGCGCGGCGCGAGCGGCCCGTCTGCATCATCAGGCTGACCAAGTCGAGCGCATTGATGAAGGACAGGCAGGTCATATTGACATCAAAGCAATGAATTCCAGAGCTTGCCAGACCCAATTGATGTTGCACCAGAGCGGATGTGCCGGGGATCGGCTGCTCCATGACGCCACAGGCGCCCACCAGGAGGTCGATATCCGAGGCTTGCCAGCCGGCCTGGTCCAACGCCCCCTCGCAAGCGCGCGCCGCCATCCAGGACGTCGTCTCGTCGCGCTCGGCAATGGCGCGGACGTCGATGCCGAACGACTGCCGCGTCCAGCCATCGGCTTGACCGAACACGGCATCGAGCGCAGCCGACGTCTGTTCGGTGCGTGGCCGGTACCGGCCACAGCCACGGATCGCAACGGGAATAGGGTAGGTCATGGGGTACCCAAGCTTGAAACGGGTCGATCCTATACCACCTCGCACGCGACAGCCAGATAATTTTGAACATTGTTCAATAAAATTATTTCGAACTTGAAATCCGTGAGCCCGCACGCCCTTGCGCACCCGTTTCAAGGCCGAATGAGGCATACGGCATCACTTTATGGTGCATTGCAGCACAACCATTCCCATATGATACCTGGAATCAAAGCATGTCGCAGCGCTTGTATCTCGCATATGCAAAACCCTGGAGCCCCCTATGAACCTGCCATTCAATATCGATCTGAAGGCGGCAACGCGCCTGACGCGGCTTGGCAAGCTGGATGAGGCCGTGGCCGCGATCCGCACCGCCCTGGGCGGCGGCACCGCGGAACTGAAGGTCGCGCTTGCCCCGGATTTCGTCGCACCGATGCACGATCGCAAACCGCGGATCGATCCCAAGTCTTCGCCCGCGGGCGGGACCTTTACGGAGGCGACCTATGTCGGCTCCGTCGGACAGCGCGGCTACAAACTCTATGTGCCGGCCTGCTTTAACGGGCAAACCCTGCCGCTTGTCGTCATGCTGCACGGCTGTACCCAATCGCCCGACGACTTCGCCGCCGGCACGCGCATGAACGAACTGGCCGAGACCCATGGCTTTTTCGTCGCCTATCCGGCGCAAAGCCAAGCCGCCAATCCGTCACGCTGCTGGAACTGGTTCAATGCCACCGATCAACAGCGTGACAAGGGTGAGCCGGCCCTGATCGCCGGGCTGACCCGCGAGATCATGGGACGCCTGCCGGTCGACGAGAAACGCGTTTTTATCGCCGGACTGTCGGCCGGAGGCGCGGCCGCGGCGGTCATGGGCCAGGCCTATCCTGAGCTTTATGCCGCCGTCGGCGTCCATTCGGGCCTGGCCTGTGGCGCCGCCCGCGATTTCGCCTCGGCGTTTCGCGCCATGCAGCAGGGCGGCCAGGGCACGCATTCCGACCGAACCTTCAAACCGACCATCGTCTTTCACGGCGATGGCGACGCCACGGTCAATCCGGTCAACGGCGGCCACGTCATCGACCAGGCACGCCACGGTATGCGGCTGAACAGGTTGACGCAGGCGGGGGAGGCAGGCGGGCGGGCCTATACGCGCGAGATGGAGATCGACGCGGCCGGGGTGCCGCAGCTTGAGCAATGGACGATCCATGGCGCCGGCCACGCCTGGTCCGGCGGCAGCCGCGAAGGCTCCTATACCGACGCCGGCGGCCCCGACGCCAGCGGCGAAATGATCCGCTTCTTCCTCGACCTGCCCAACAAATAGGCCGCTATGCGCATTAACCACTGCGCTTAGTGGCCCATTAAAGCGACACGGTTATCCTCTGCCGCCAAGTAGGAGAGTAACCAGGTCGTGGTAAAGGATATAGCGTTTCGAGCCCGGACCGGGTTCGCGGGATTGACCCGGTTGCGGTGGGACGTCCTGGGGATCGCCGCGATCGCCTTTGTCTATCTCGCCGCGCATCTGGCTGAGCTTCTCGTCTTCGCGGGCCAGGCGCAAATCGTCTCCTACACCTTTCTGATCGGCGCGCCCTTGCTGGCCACGGTGGCGTGCCTGTCACGCGCCCGCTCGCGCGGTATGGCCCAAGCGGGGGCAATCTCGGTCGAAGCCTGGTACGTCCTGGCGCTGGCCCTGTTCCTATGGGCGTGCGGCATGGCGGCCAGCATGTATATCGACGTCCTGCATGGCGGCGACGGCGTTTCGGGCCTGTCCGTGCTGTTATACGTCTTCTACGGCGTGCCCCTGACTTTCCTGGTCGCCAGCCCCCGTCAAGACGTCTGGGCTGCACGCCTGATCGATGCCGTGCTGTGCCTGGCCCTGGGCGCGCTTCTGTTCGCCGGCACCTTCACCTTCGCCACGGTAACCGGGGCCGATGCGGCCGGGATGCGTAACATCCAGCTGATGTTCGACGTGCAAAACCTTTTCGTCCTGGTGTTCAGCGGCGTGCGCTACGCGGCCGAGGACGATCCGGGGCAAAAGGAGGTCTTTCGTGTGACCACCGTCTTCGCCGGGATCTACCTGGCGACGGCGGCCTATATCAATCACGCCGAGATCGACTCCCGCTTCGGCATCCTGTCCGACCTGGTCATTGATATTCCCTTCCTGGCCCTGTTCGTCATGGCGGGCCTGGCCACCGCGCCCGCCGAGACGGCGCCGCGGCGCAAGGTGAACCCGCTGGGCGTGGTGGTGCGTACCGCCAGCCCCATGATGTTGCCGCTGACGTTATTCGCCATGTCCTGCCTGCTGGTCTTTCACAAGCCGGCCTTTGCGGTCGCGGGCTTCGTCACCGCGCTGTTCGGCTATAGCGCGCGCAGCATCCTGATCCAGGTCCGCACCCTGGCCGACAAGGGGCGGCTGGAACAGTTGAGCCGCACCGACGCCCTGACCGAACTGTCCAACCGGCGCCATTTCGACGAAGCCCTGGCGCGGGAATTCAACCGGTCAAGGCGGTCGCAGCAGCCGCTGGCCCTGCTGATGATCGATATCGACCATTTCAAGATGCTGAATGACGCCTACGGCCATCCGGAAGGCGACCGATATTTGCGCACGATCAGCCGGACCCTGGCCGACTGCGCCGCGCGCGCCGGCGACGTCGCGGCGCGCTACGGCGGCGAGGAATTCGCCGTCATCTTGCCGAATACCGACGCGGAAGCCGCCTTGACGGTCGCCGACAAGATCCGCAACAGCGTGGCCGAGCTGGGCCTGGCATCACCCGCCAGTCGCGGCATCGCCACCGTCAGCATCGGCGTCGCCTCGACGGAGCGGGCAGGGGCGGGCGACGCGACCCGGCTGCTGAGCGCCGCCGATGCCGCGCTTTATCGCGCCAAGCAGGACGGCCGTAACCGCGTCGCCATCGAGCGCTAGATATCTAGCCAAAGCGACGATGTCTGCTACATCTATGGGTATGGATATGCACATGGAGGGAGACGGGGGCTTGCATAGCGACGTGCGCACAACGCGCGCCGTCGGCGGTTTTCTTGTCACCGAAGGCAGTTATTCGCCGGCCAAGACGATCGGCCGGCACGACCATGAATGGGCCAGCCTTTGCGTCGTGCTGACCGGCGGCTATGACGAAGCCTTCGGACGGCGGCACCGGCGCTGCGACCCCGGCGCCGTCATCATCCACCCCGAGGGCGAACACCACGAAGAGGTCCACGACCCCGTCCGCTCACGCTTGCTAACGATCGAAATCCCGTCCGCCCATCTGGGCGAGTTGAAGCCCGCCGTGCGTGTCTTCGAAGAGGCCTGGCACCGCGTGGACTACGCCATCTCGACCTTTGCCTATCGGCTGTGCGCCGAAATCGGCGGTCGCGATGCGGCATCCGCCCTGGTCATGGAAAGCCAAATTCTCGAAATCCTGGCCGCACTCGACGGGGCGCGGCTGGCGCAAACGCAAGCGGCCGGCTGGCTTGCGCGGGTGCGCGACCGCCTCGACGGCGAATTCGCCACGCCGCCCAGCATGCAGGCCCTGGCGGAGATGGCCGGCGTGCATCCGGTTCACCTGGCGCGCGCCTTTCGCAAGCGCTTCGGCTGCAGTGTCGGCGACTATGTGCGGCGGCTTCAGGTCGGACAGGCCGCGCTGATGCTGGAAGACCGTACCCTGACGATCTCGGATATCGCCTACGCCACGGGCTTTGCCGACCAGAGCCATATGACGCGGCGCGTGCTCGCCGAAACCGGATTGACACCCGGCGCCTGGCGGCGGCGCTCGATATAGAGTCTGCTAGACAGGTTTCTGGCGTTCAAGACGGGGGCTGGAATGTCAGGCAGCATGGCGGCATGAAAAAGCCAGTCTATCCCCTGATCCTCGCCACGGCCCTGGCGGCCGTCCTGTCCGCGCCTTGCCGCGCCGATGACACCACCACGGTCAAGACCCTGCTCGACCAGATGCGCCAGGCGTCGGGCGGCGATCGCTGGGCGGCGATCGGCACGCTGCACATGGTCGTCAAAACGACCATGGCCGGCCAGCCGTGCGCCATCGACCATTGGGAAGACCTCAGGGGTGGCCGCTATCGCCGACGCTATACCGCGTCCTGGGGCCAGGCGCAGGACGGGTTCGACGGCATCACATCGTGGCAACAGGCGCGCAACGGCATTGCCTACACCATGGGTGACGTCGATTCCGCCCTGGTCGCCGCCGACGAGTCGTTCCGCGTCGCGCAGGGCTGGTGGTTCCCCGACCGCCACCCGGCGACCATCGCCTATGCCGGGGTGCGTACGGAGAAGGACCGCAGCTTCGACGTTCTCGATATCACACCCGAAAGCGGGCGCCCGTTCGAGGCATGGATCGATCATACCACCCACCTGCTCGACCGCACCGACGAACAACAGGCCGAAGAACGCGTAGTCACGCGCTACAGCGACTACCGTTCGGTCGGCGGTGTCATGATCGCCTATACCATGCGTAGCGGCGACGGCGAGGATCCCGACAACGACACGGCTCAAACCGTGCAAAGCATTGACATAGATCCGAAACTTCCCGACGATCTCTATGCCGTGCCACCGGTACCGACCGCCGACATTACCTTGCCGGCCGGCAAGGACAGCGTCGAGGTGCCGTTCCGTCTGACCGCCAATAACCGCATCATGGTCCCCGTTACCCTGAACGGCAAGATTGCGGTCGAAGCGGAATTCGACACGGGCGGAGACCTGTTGCTGCAACCGGCAACCGTCGCCAAGCTCGGCGTGGCCAGCGGCGGCCACAGTGAAATGAGCGGCGGCGGGGAGGGGACAACGACCTCGAGCCTGGGTTCGCTCGACAGCCTCAGGATCGGCGGCGCCGAGGTCAAGGGCCTGGCCTTTGACAGTTTTGTCTTCCGCTCCAGCGCCCCCGACGAAGCCCTGATCGGACAGGAAATCCTGCAGCGCTTCGTCGTGCGCTTCGATTTCGACCGCCAGGTGATGACGCTGACGCGGCCGGATGCCTTTCATTACGAAGGGACCGGCGCCGTCTTGCCCTTCCATTTCCAGGACAACCAGCCGGAGGTGAGGGGGGCGATCGACGGTATCGCCGGCCTGTTCGCCATCGATACCGGCGACGACAGCTCGCTTTTGCTGATCGCACCGTTTGCCCGCCGTTACCGACTTGTCGAACGCTACCATGCCGATGTGCCCTATGAGGGCCAGTCGACCGGCGCGACGCACGGGGTATGGGCACGCCAGCGTGCCGGCACCGTGACGCTTGACGGCGCCGACGGTCGCCCGGTCGTCGAGGTGCATAATCCGGTCACGCGCATTTCCTTGCAGCATTCGGGCTTCGATGCCAATCGCGACGTCTCGGCCAATATCGGGCTGGGTATTCTCAAACGGTTCAACCTGACGTTCGACTATAAAAACCAGCGCCTGATCCTCGAGCCGAACCATCTCTACGGCCAATTCGATATCTTCAACCGCACGGGGTTCGAGATGAGCGTCAAGGACGGCCTGTGGGCAGTGCGCGTGGTCTATCCGGACAGCCCGGCCAGCGCGGCGGGGCTCAAGGTCGGCGACGCCATCACAAAGATCAACGGGCGGACACGAGCCCAGTTTTCCACAGACGAACTGGCCGCAACATTGAGGGGACCGGTCGGCTCAACCGTCACCTTAGAAGTGAAATCTCCAAGCAGCACAAGGCTTGTCCCATTGGTCCTGCGTGACGTGCTGTAAGGAGGGTTATCCACAGCCCCAGACTTATCCACACGCTGTCAATATGTCTACGGCGACCTCAAGCAATACCTCAATACGTCGCGCTGGCGCTGGCAAATAAAGCGGTGTAGCCTTTCCTTGATTGGCTTTGCGATCTCACACGAAGGAGGGTCATGTGCCTGTAACTGGAATTGGTGGCGTGTTTTTCCGGGCGAAGGATCCCGGTGCGTTGATGGCCTGGTACAAGACGCATCTGGGCGTCACTCCGCCGGGCGCGGCCGGTGTGTGGCAGCAGGAGGCGGGGTCGACGGTGTTCATGCCGTTCAGCGAAGCGACCGACTATTTCCCGGCGGACAAGCAGTGGATGATGAATTTCCGGGTGTCCGAGCTCGACGCATTGATCGCCGAACTGCGCGCGGCCGGCATCGCATGCAAGACGGACCCAGCCTGGGATACGCCTGAGACGGGGCGCTTTGCGCGGATATCCGATCCGGAAGGCAACCAGATCGAGCTTTGGGAACCGCCGGTAGAATAGGCCGGCCAAAGGACTGAGAGCCCCAAAATGACTGAAGGGCCCGGCGCGCCCACGCGTGTCGGGTCTTTTCTGTAAGGCGACGACGTGATCCGTCATCGTGCCGTCAGCCTTGGCATGCAGATTGGCGGCCTAGGAGTGTTTGCATGAAAAATACGTTCGCGGCCCTGGTCCTTTGTTTGTCAGTGCTCACCGTGGCGCCAGTGGCAGCCCAAGCCCATCATCATGATGGCGCCCAAGCCGATATAGCCGGGCCAGCCAATGGCACCGTGCTCATTATTCGCCATGCGGAGAAACCGGCCAGCGGAACGGGCCTGACGCCGGCCGGTGAGGCACGTGCCGCGGCTTACGCATCTTATTTCGCGCATTTCGAGATCAATGGCGCGACAACCCGGATCGACACGCTCGTGGCGACGGCGGATTCCGACGGCAGTGTTCGCCCACGTTTGACTCTGACACCTTTAAGCCAAACGCTCGGCCTGCCGATACAGCAGCCGTTTGCCGACAAGGACGTCAAGGGCCTTGCCACGTGGCTGTCCTCTCAGCCCGGCCATGTCACACTTGTGGCGTGGCATCATGGCAAGTTGCCCAAACTCCTTGAAGACCTTGGGGCCGACCCAGGGCAACTGCTTCCGAATGGCGCATGGCCGGACGACGTCTACAATTGGGTCATTGAGCTTCGCTATGACGCGCAGGGGCATCTTATATCGGCTGACCGCGTCGTCGAGCCGGCTGATTTGGCCGGTTCGAAAAACTGATCGCCTGAGGGTCGGGCGCGTGCAAAGCCCGACTTCAGTTCCGTACCGGTGGCGTCAATGTCTGGGTCGGGGATACGCCTTGCAAACCGTGCGGGGTAAACTGGCTCTATAAGCACCGCATCTTTATCTCGCATAATAAATATTATGGGAAATATGGATATCACCAAGCCCGGTATTCTGGCGAATCTGGCGTCCAGGCATACGTCACGACGGCTCAAATTCGCCACAGAGCCCATTTCGGAATCCGGCGCCCACCGAACCAATGACAAAGCCTAATCCGAGCCATCAACGGCCTGGCTCGCGCGCCTGAAATCCGGCTCTATAATGTTCCAGGTCAAAGTGTTAATGCCAGGCTTTAAGCCATAACATTCCATGGTGCTCAACCATGGACTCTCCGTGGATAAGTTAACGGCCCAAACGGCATTATCTGAAATGGCCTCTGTGGCGCATCAGGCGCCGAAAAACGGAATAGGATGCGCTCACAGGCGCCAAATGAAGCTCACCACATGAGGCTGGACACATTCACGGCGGCAGCCATGGCGGTCGCCCGTGGGCCTTTGCGACGGCGCTCGGACGGACATGAGTGATCCTGAAGGACCGAGCCGACACGGCTTGGAAAAGCCCGGCGCGGGCGGGTTTGCTTCTGACGCACCCAAAGCGCATCGATACGCGTTTCAGGCCGCGGAATACGGCACAGAGACCGTTTCGAAATGCCGAAATCGCTGCGTTAACTTATCCACCGCGAGTCCATAATTGACCGCCATTGCAAGCCCTGACTCAGGCTATGCCGTTAACACTTTGACTCTTTGAGCTATAGGTCAAGCTCAAAGCTGAGCTGATCATAGGCCGGCTCGACATTTGCCGGCAAAAACGCCTTGACGGCTTCGTAATCGACGTCCTGGTGCAGGTTGGTGATCACAGCGCGCTCGGGCTTGACGCGGGCAATCCAGTCAAGCGTTTGCTCCAGGTGCGAATGCGTCGTGTGCGGCTTATAGCGCATGGCGTCGACGATCCACAATTTCAAACCGTCCAGCATGGCAAAGCTTTCCTCGGGCATGGCCGAAATATCGCTGGAATAGGCGACGTCACCCAAGCGATAGCCGACACTTTTGATCGGTCCGTGGATCTGGTCGAAGGTCACAACGGGAAGGGCGCCCCCCTCCCCTTTAACCGCCCAAGGCGTGCCGTGCGGCGGGATGGGATGCTGCCGGCAGATCGAGGGATATCCCAAATTTCCCGAAAAAACATAACCATATCTGTTAGTTAGCGTCGAAAATGTGGCTTCGTCGGCATAGCCGTCGATCGGCCCGCGCGCAAACGTAAAGGCGCGAATATCGTCGATACCGCCGACCTGGTCGGCATGATCATGGGTCCACAGGATGGCGTCGAGATGCGGAATGGCCGCCGCGATGGCCTGCTGGCGAAAGTCGGACGAGGTGTCGACCAGCACACTGGTTAGGCCGTTGCTTTCCTTGTCTTTTAGCGCGAACCACGCCGAGCATCTCGAGCGCCGGTTTTTCGGATTTTCCGGGTCGCAGGCGCCCCAGTAGCCATCGGCGCGTGGCACGCCGGTCGAACACCCGGAACCCAATATCGTCACGCCAAGAGTCTGTTTCATCTCGGTATCCTGCTGAACAGACGGAAAAAAGCATCGTGCGTCCGCGCGCGTGTATCCTCAAGGCTCCAGCCACGGATTTCCGCAAGTTTTTCATAAACGTGCGGCACAAAGGCCGGTTCGTTGCGCCGGCCGCGCATGGGGATCGGCGCCAGGTACGGACAGTCGGTTTCGACGATGATGCGGTCGGCCGGCATATCCTTGATCACATCGCGCACATCCTGCGCCGCCTTGAAGGTGGCGATGCCCGAGACCGAAAAATAGGCGCCAAGTGCGGCGGCGCGCTTGGCCAGTTCCGCACCCGACGTATAGCAATGTAGCAACGTAGTAAACTGGCCCCGCGCGTACTCCTCTTCGAGGATTTCGATCATCTCCGCATCGGCTTCGCGCGTGTGAACAGCCAGAGGTAGGCCGCTTTCACGCGCCGCGGCGACGTGTGTGCGGAAAACACGGGCCTGAATCTCGCGCGGACTGTAGTCATAATGGAAGTCGAGACCGCACTCGCCGATGCCGACCACCTTGGGCTTTGCCGCCAGGTCCAGCAGTGCCGCGACGGTCAGATCGGGGTTCTCACGGGCTTCATGGGGGTGGGTTCCGGCCGTCGCCCAGATGGTTTCGTGCTGCGCCGCCACGGCATATACAGCCTCGAAATTCGACACGCGATCGCAGATATTGACCATCAGGTCGACGCCGGCGGCCTGGGCCCGCGCGATCACCTCGGCCCGGTCCTCGTCGAACTGCGGGGCATGCAGGTTCACGTGGGAGTCAATATATCGCCAATCAACCATAATCTCAGTTCGAACCTTATATAACTTCGTTCAATTCGTTGAAAATAGACCAAAAATAGTCATTACGGTCAAGGTTGACAGACTCGACCTCACCTGTGGATAAACTGATCTTCGACCAGAGTTGCGACAGGCGATCCGCCTGAAGTGGTGTCTCAGCCGACAGGGCGCGGTCGCGCAGCCGTTCACCCAGGCAATCGATAAAGGTGGCGAAGCGCTTGGCGCCGTCCATCTTGGCCGAGTGGCTTTTGAACGTCGCGGCCACAGCCGCCAGTTCCGGCCGCGGCAGGCCCGGCTTTTCCAGGAGGCGACCGGCAAAGGCATCGATTTCCAGCGCGCCTTCGTTCATCAAGGTCAGCGCCCGGCCCGGCGCGCCGTGGGCCAATTTGACCAGACGGAAGCGATCTTCCTCACTGGCGTCCTCGAGCCGGCGATCGACGAAGGCTGCAACCTGGGCGTCAGTCCACGGGGCAAAGCCCAGGCGACGGCAGCGCGAGCGGATCGTCGGCAGCAAACGGCCCGGCGAATGCGAGATCAAAAAGATGACGCCCTTGGCCGGCGGCTCCTCCAGGATCTTGAGCAGGGCATTGGCCGAATTGAGGTTCAGATCGTCGACGGAGTCGATGATGCAGACGCGATAGGCCGAGCGCGACGGCGCCTTGGAAAAGAATTCGCCGATTTCACGCACCGCTTCGACGCTGATATTCTTCTTCAGCCGCCCACCTTCGACCTCACGCTCCAGTGCCAGGAAGTCCGGGTGGGAGCCGGCCGAGATCAGGCGCGTATCGGGGTCGTCGACCGCCATGCCCAGCGGGCCAAAGGTTTGGTCGCGCTCACGGCCGAGCAGGAAACGGGCGCAGCGATAGGCGAACGACGCCTTGCCCAAGCCTTGCGGGCCGGTCAGCAGCCAGGCGTGGTGCAGCCGGCCCTTTTCGTAGGCGTTGAAAAAGGCGAGATCCAGGGCTTCGCCGTGTTCGAAAGCGAAACTGTCACGCGGATGCAGGACGACGTCGTCACTCATTGACCCGCCTGCAGTTCGCTAAACGCTTGATGCACGACGTCCCAGACATCAGTGCTGATGGCCTCGATGCCGCGCGTCGCATCGACGATGCGATAGCGCTCCGGCACCGCGTCGGCGCGATCGAGGAAGCCCTGGCGCAGCCGTTCGTGGAACATCAGCCCCTTGGATTCGAAACGATTTTCCTTGTCGCCACGGCTTAGGGCGCGCGCCAGGCCGGCTTCGACCGGCATGTCCATGACGATGACCAGGTCGGGTTGGGTATCGGCGACGACGGCCCGGTCGACCTGTTCGATAAAGGCGGGCGCGACACCGCCGCCGGCGCCCTGGTAGGCGCGCGAACTATCGGCAAAGCGATCGCAGACCACCCAGGCGCCACGGAGAAGCGCGGGGCGAATGACCTTTTCGAGATGGTCCGCGCGCGCGGCATACATCATCAACAGCTCGGACAAGGCCGACCAGCGGCCGGCATCGCCCTGGACCAAGAGGTCGCGCAGGGCCTCGGCGCCGGGGGATCCGCCGGGCTCGCGGGTCTGGACGACCTCCAGGCCACGGTCGCGCAGGCGTGCCACCAGGGCCTTGACCTGGGTCGATTTGCCGGCCCCCTCACCGCCCTCGAAGGCGATAAAGCGGCCGCGTTGTTCATGTTCGGATATCGGGCTCACCCGAGGGAAATAGCGATCTTTTGCGGCGGCGGAAAGGCATTTTTGTCCGCGCGACCATCACCCGTGCAAAACGAGATCAGAAAAATTTTAAACCACGAACCCCACGAAAAGCACGAACTTCGCGTTAGGCCGATGCCTACGCAAATAACCGAGAAGATGGCCGTTGCGCTTTTCTCGTTCGTGCTTTTCGTGGGGTTCGTGGTTTAAAAAACCTGCCGCCGGCGCCCTACTCGTACTTCTTCAGGATCGCCCCGGAAAAGCCGGCGTCGATCGCCGCCTGGCGGCGGGTTTCGGCCGCGCCGGCGCCTTTGAACGGCCCGAGATAGACGATGTAGAGGTCGCCCTTGCGATCGATACGGGCGCCGTCGATGCGGCTTACGGCATTATCGGCATTGTCGGATTCCGCGAAGGCGCCCAGTTGCACGATATAGCTGAAGGCGTCGCCCGAGGCTTGCGGCGGCGGGGCATCGGGATCGCTGCGCGCCATGTAGATCGGCGTGGTCGAGACGGCGTCGGCAGGACCCAGCCAGGTCAGCTTGACCCGAGCGGTACCGGCGCCATAGACGCCCAGCGCCTTGGCCGAGCCGCGCGACAGATCCATGATCCGCCCGTCGACGAACGGGCCGCGATCGTTGACGCGCACGCGGATGGTCTTGCCGTTATCGAGATTGGTGACCTCGACGATGCTGGGCAACGGGAAGGTCTTGTGCGCGGCGGTGATCATGTCGGTGTCGAAGACTTCGCCGTCCGCCGTGGTGTGAGACGGGCTCTCGTAACCGTACCAAGAGGCCAGGCCGGTTTCGGTATAGCCCGGTTGCGGTACGGCCGGATAATAGGTTTCGCCGTGCACGCTGTAGGGGCGCAGGGTCGACGACCGGTAATGGGCGTCGGGCGCGACCTGCGGTCCTTGCGCTGAGCCGCCGCCGATGCCGTAGCTGGGGTGCACACTGGCGCACGCGCCCAGCAAGCTGAGCGAAATCAGGGCGATAAGAGCAGGAAGATTAGGAAGGAAGAGACCTTTATGCGCGGTCATCGGGCGGCTTTTCCGTCGGGGCACTGTCTGGAACGCAATGGGCACTATAGGCTGAAAATGAAAAATCTTGGTTAAGATTTTTATATCACAACCGTCATGCCAAGCGCACTGACATGTGCGTGACGCAACCGCCTAGGACTCTTCCGGTTCCAGCCGGCCGAAGCCGTCATATTTGGGCCTGGGGCCCTCCAGGCCGGCGATCTTCAGGTAGAAGGGGCTGCGCCGATATTGACGGCGCAGCGATCCCTCTTCGTCGGGGACCGGCACCGGCACGGTGAGCGCACGGCCCGGGGCCGGTTGGCCGTCGGGTATGGCATCTGGGAAGGTCAACCGCGTGAAAGCCGAAGACTTCTTCATTTTATCCCTTTCGAGGGACGGATCAGCCTGCCGATCCGGTCGGACCGAGGCTCTCGATATCAAGGCATGGCGAGATAGAAAGCGGGGCCGAATAGAAAACCGGCCCGGCGTAAAACGCCGGGCCGGTGGGTATTACAGGGTCTTCAGATCGACCGCCGAGCTTTTGCCGCGCTCGTTGGCCACTTCGAAGGAAACCTTCTGGCCTTCGTTGAGGCTGCGCAGGCCCGCCTTTTCGACCGCCGAAACGTGGACGAAAACGTCGTTGCCGCCGTTGTCAGGCTGGATGAAACCGAAACCCTTGGTCGGGTTGAACCACTTGACTGTACCATTGGCCATGAGGGGCCTCCTTGTCGTGTCGCACCTTCGTGCAGTGATGTCCGGCAGGCTTGCCGGACAAGTCCGAAAGTAGCGATGCTTGGAAGGGTGCCGTAGCGCGCAGGCAAGTCAAAGATCTGTTTTCGAATGGCGGCAAATTCTCATGCCACGCGCGCGATTGCAATCGAAACAGTAAAAATCCACGTTTATTTTCGGCTTTGGCGCGGATTTATTGGATTTTAGATGACCTTTCCAGATTATGTCGCGAAAATCGCCGCCGCGTTTTTATTCCACATATAATATTTATAAAAATAAGCCGATTTTTGTCTTGAGCGTGGGGCCCGCTACGGAATCGCTCATGTCCATTTTCATCCAGGAAGAGACCTGCCGCTGGGCCTATGCGCGTGCCATGCGCCTCAAAAGCGTGCGCAAGGCGCTGAACGAGCTCGGCCGCGCCGTCTATTTCGACCCGGACGGCGCCGTGCTGTCGGGCGAAGGCCGCTTTGTCCTTTCGCGCGTGGATTTCCATACCCAAGGCGATATCCCGCGCCGGATCATCTACTGTAATGGTGTCTGCGTCGCCTAAGGCATCAGAACCGCCCCCAAAACGGTACGTACCAAACTGCCGGCGCGAGCCAAATTACCACGGCACCAAGCCCCGCGATAATCACACCCGCGCACAGAACTGACTGAAAACTAGCAGGCACAGGTGTTTCGCCAGGGTCGTAGGGGAATGTCGAGACGACACGCGCACGCATTTCGGGGTCGTATTTCAAGGCCTGCATTGCGACTAGTATCGCGCTGAAAAAGGCGGCAAAGACATGGACGGATTGCGGTATATCCTTGACCATAGCCAACAGCAGCATTTCGACGAGCAATGGGATGCTTATGGCCGCGGCAATGGCGCTGCCGCCGACCGACTTCACAAAGATGTCGGAAAAGCTCGGGCTACGGCCACTCCGTTCGAACTTGTCATTGAAGACCTGGACGCTGCGTTGCAGGCGCCGGTCCGGGATCGACAGGACAAACAATGTCGCCGACAGGGCTATTGAGACGTGGAACCAGGTGCGCTCGATCGTGGAAAACGGGGATACGCCCATCAAGCCGAGCGGCACGCCAAAGACGCTCAAGAGGGCATTGATTACAACAAACCAACCTAGCGCACCGATAACGGCATCATAGATTTTTACGAACCGCATATTCCGCCCATTTTGTTGGACTAAGGAATAGCTACATATCGCTTCACCGGCAAGCGACACAGCGCCGTAGAAAAATCCGGTTGCCCGCCTGGCACAAGTCGAGACACGCGTTGCAAGCCCCTCCCCCCGAAGGCTGGATTGGAAGGTTTAAGGCAGCGGTCTTGGCGAGAGCCGAAAAGCCGAGCGACGCCGCAGCGCAGCGGAGGCGCCCGAAGGGCAAGCCGCGTAAACGCGGCGCGTCAAAACCGCCGTAGAGCGCTGTAGAAAAATCTCCCCGCACGCTTGGCAGAGCCCGAGACACGCGCTACAAGCCCCTTCCCTCGAAGGCTAGGACAGGTGGCCGAGTGGTTTAAGGCAGCGGTCTTGAAAACCGCCGTAGGTGGAAGCCTACCGTGGGTTCGAATCCCACCTTGTCCGCCATTTCCGCCCATGGGCTCGACAGTCAATGCTCGCTCTGGCCGCGCTTTTGCTGACCGCCACGCCCGTCTCCACGCCGGCCAAAACCTGTGCGACCGTCCGCGGCACCTACGCCATCTACGTCGAGAATGCCTTCCTGCACATCGATCACAGCCGGCACATGATAGAGCTTGGAGCCGATGCTCTCGATGCGGCATTGGAGAAACGCGGCTGGCAGGACTTCGTCGTCAGGGGCCGCTTCACCGTGTGCGGCCGACGTGTCACAAGCCCGCTCAACTGGAATATTCACGACCGTCTCGACCTGGTTTCCTACAGGAACATTTCTTTCGTTCCACGGCCGGATAGGTGACAATCCCGTGCCCGACACCGAGACCGTCAACCCAATCATCCCGACGCGCTATGGCGCGCTTCTTCTGCACGGCCTTGGTCGCACAGGGCGGTCCATGGAGGGACTTGCCTCACGATTAAGGGCCGCCGGATTTGCGACCTGGGCGCCAACCTATTGCAGCCGGCGCGACGCGATGCCGGAGATTGTCGACCAACTTTTGCCTGGCCTTGCGACCTTCAGCCAAACCTTCGACGGGCCCATGCATGTCGTTACCCACTCCCTGGGTGGCCTTGTCGCGCGAGCGCTCCTGACCAGGGCGCGGCCCGATCCGTTGGGGCGCGTCGTCATGCTGGCGCCACCCAATGCGGGCAGTGAATGGGCAGATCTGCTGTTTCGCCTTCGCATGAACCGGGTTGCTTTGGGCCCTATTGCCTCTCAACTTCGGACGAAAAGGTCAGAACACGACGAAACTGCGCTTGGCACCGTCGATTACGAGCTTGGCATCATCGCGGGTGACCGCGCGCTGGATCCGATCTTTCCAAAGCTATTCCTGCCAAGACCCAATGATGGCAAGGTTTCCGTCTCGGCGACACATCTGGCGGGCGTGAGCCACCATATCGTCCTTCCGGTCTCGCATACCTTCATGGTCAATGACCGCCGCTTGGCCGACCATGTGCTGGCATACTTGAAGACAGGCCGGTTCAATTAGACGGTCGCCTGACCCCCAATTGCCTCTTTACAGCGCCCCCTCCATCTTGCCTCAAAGAAGGAGATTCCCATGGCCCTGGACCTGACCGAAGACGATCTGAAGGCGCTCAACCACCATATCGACGCCATTCTGACCCTGTTCGAGCGCGGCGATATCGACCAGTTCAAGGCGCGCGCCGACCTGGAGCATATCGTCACCGCCGCTGCCCGTGACGATGCTGAATTGCCAGGCTTCCTGCGCGCCGGCATCGATACGCAAATCATCGACGGCGATAACGCCGACAGCATCGAAGCCTGACGTACAAAAGCTTGCGTACGGTCCGGACCTGGCGTTAAGTGCCGCGCCACAGCCCAGGGGGATTTCATGCGGTCCATCGTCGCCGTCTTCATCGCCGCCACAGCCTCTGTAACGCCCGCACAGGCCCAGGACCAGGCGGTTACGGCCGGCCACATGGCCAACGGCATTGTCGGCGTCCTGGCGCGTCAGGACGGCTTTCAGCAGACCACCCTGGTCACCGATCGCGGCGCGCTGCAATTTGCCGTGCCGGGCGACTGGAAGGAAATACAGCTCGATTTCAAGCTACCGGTGGCGACGGCCGTCTTCGACGTGCCGGATCCCTCGGTGCTCGACGGCGCCTCCAACACCAATTGCAGCATGGCCTTTGCCGATCCCGCCACGCCGCAGGGCCAGGCGGTGATCGGTCGCGTGACGGCTTTTGGCGGCGATGACAGCCAGCATGACGGCTGGAGCGTGCACACCAAGACCGAGACGGCCGGCACGCCGGCAACCGTCGAAGTGGTCGCCACCCGGCCGCAGGGCTTCGTCACCGCGGTCGCTATGTGCGCCTGGAGCCAGGGCGGATCGCATGATGCCGCCTACGCGACCTATATGGGCAAGCAAATCAACACCTTGCTTGACTCGGTCACGGCGCCGCCCCTGCCGTTCAAGGCCCGTCCCGGCGAGACTTTTATCGCTCCGCAGTAGGATCTGGGCCGCCTGGAAACGCCCCCTCCGTCACGGGGCTTCGTGCTGCGCACTCGCTCCCGTGCCACCTCCCCCGCTTCGCAGGGGAGGAGATATTTTTGTTTGAAAGGCGAAATCCATGAGCCGAACCTTCCCGCAAGCGCTGATGCGGACAATCGGCGTGACATTGCCGATCGTCCAGGCGCCGATGGCCGGATCGGACAGTATCGAGCTTTGCGTCGCCGTCTCGGAATCCGGCGGTCTGGGCTCCCTCGCCTGCGCCTTGATGACGCCCGACGGCGTTAGACAAGCGGTCGAACGCATCCGAGGCCAAACGCAAAAACCGTTTAATCTCAACTTCTTTTGTCATGACGTTGAAGTTGATGACGCCAGCCGTGAAAACGCCTGGCGCGCGCTGTTGCAGCCCTATTACGCCGAAGCCGGCCTCGATTTGGACGCCCAGGCCCCCTTCACCTTGCGCCTGCCGTTCGACTCCGACATGTGCGATGCCGTCGAAGCGCTGCAGCCGCCGGTTATCAGCTTCCATTTCGGCCTGCCGGCGCCAGATTTGCTTAGTCGCGTCAAGGCGACCGGCGCCCTTATCCTGGCCTCGGCAACAACAGTCGAAGAGGCAAAATGGCTTGAAACTCAAGGTGTTGACGCCATCATTGCACAGGGTTCGGAGGCCGGCGGGCATCGCGGCATGTTCCTGACGACGGACGTGACCACTCAGGTCGGGCTGTTCGCTTTACTGCCGCAGATCGTCGACGCCGTTTCCGTTCCGGTGATCGCCGCCGGCGGCATCGCCGATGGCCGGGGCGTGGCGGCGGCGCTGATTTTGGGCGCCGAATTGGCGCAGATCGGCACGGCGTATCTCTTCTGTCCCGAGGCGAAATTGAATCCGCGTCATGCCGCCGCGCTGACCAAGGCAAGCGACGACACCACGGCCTTGACCAACCTGTTCTCGGGTCGCCCGGCGCGCGGCATCGTCAATCGGCTGATGCGCGACCTGGGCGCAACGAGCGATAAGGCGCCGGCCTTTCCCTTTGCCGGCAAGGCGTTGGCGCCATTGCGCGCCAAGGCTGAAGCGCAAGATAGCGACGATTTCACCAATCTGTGGGCCGGCCAGGCGGCCGCCTTGTCGCCGCATCTTCCGGCCGGCGAACTGACGCGAAAGCTGGCGGCCGACGCCAAAACGCTGCTGTCGGGGCACTAAACATGGCGGAACTGATCGAACATGTCTCCGATACGGCCTGCTGGGTCGCCTATTATCGCTGGATTGAAACCCAGAGGCCGGATGCCTTGTTCAAGGATCCGCTGTCGATCAAGCTGGTCGGCGATCGCGGCGCCAAACTGGCCAAACATATGGGCATCGAGCGCGCCATGGCCTGGTCGATGGCCCTGCGCACCTGGATCATCGATCGCTATATCGCCGAGCAAGTCGCCGCCGGTTGCGATGGCTTTATCAATCTGGGCGCAGGGCTCGACACACGCCCCTATCGTCTTGATTTACCCAACGACTTCAAATGGATAGAAGTCGATTTTCAACACGTCATCGACTACAAAAACGACGTCCTGAAGGCCGAAAGGCCGGTCTGCCGCCTGCAACGCATCAGTTGCGACCTATCGGACGATGCGGCACGTGGTGCGCTCCTGGCGCAACTGAACGAGACCGGCCGGCAGCTCTGTGTAATGACCGAAGGCGTCGTGCCCTATTTGACCAATGCGGCGGTGGCCGCCCTGGCCCGCGACCTGCATCAGCAGGATCACATAATCCATTGGATTACCGACTACTTTTCACCATTCTTTCAGAGGATGAGCAAGCGCGGCCGGATCAAGCGGCGCCTGGCGCAAAATGCCCCATTTCGCTTCGATCCGGGGCCGGCCCTGGACGATTGGCCAAGATTTTTTGCCCAAACCGGCTGGCAAATCGCGCAAATGCGCTATTCCGGCGATGAAGGCACGAAAATTGGCCGCGGATTGCCGGCTGGCTGGCTGGGCCAACTGCTTATCCCGCTTGCTTCGGAGGCCAAGCTTCGCCCCTTCAAGCGCCTGAACGGTTTTGCCGTTCTCGGCAAAGGCACGGACGTCGTTTCGCTGGACACGCCTTGATTTCGTCAAATTATCCCCACAGCTTTATGTTTTTAAACGGTATTTTTTGCACCACCTGCCATTTTTTGCCAAGCTGTGGCGCATTTGGTGAGATTTTCTTAACCAAGCCCGGGTTAATTTAACCACACGGACATCACCGCAGGGGCGGTTTTCTCTCCGTTAAACCCATTGTTGATACGGGCAAACTTTTTGTCTGCCCTGGCAATACTTTATGGCCCATTTTCAGGCCATAAGTATGGCTGAGTATGGCCAAATCAGACCGAGCCCTACATAGCATTTCTTATATTTGCTTTCGTTATTCGACTCGCCGAAAAGGGCGTACTCGGCTAGACTTCCGGCATAAAGAATTCCCGGGAGGATCGTAATGACTGATGTTACACGCCGACTCACGCTTTCAGGCTTGGCGGGCCTTGCCGCGTTCAACCTGACATATCCAGCCAACGCCAAACCACACCATGGGATTGATCCTCGCCCGGGCGTACGCAAGAGCGATTTTGTCTCGACCGACGGAATTCATTTCAAGCTAAACAACGCGACCTATCGCTATGCCGGCGCCAATATCTGGTACGGCGCCTATCTCGGCGCCGACGCCGCGTTCGGCAATCGTGCCCGCCTGGTCAAGGAATTGGACGACCTGAAGGCGCTCGGCGTGGTCAATTTGCGCATCCTGGCGTCGAGTGAACTGTCGCCATTGAAGAATTCGCTCGATCCGGCCTTCACGATAAAACCGGGAGATTATAACGACAAGCTTTTGACCGGGCTAGATTTTCTGCTCAGCGAGCTTGAGCGTCGCGATATGAAGGCGGTGCTGTACCTGACCAATTTCTGGGAATGGTCGGGCGGCATGGTCACCTACCAATATTACCACACCGGCCAGTATATCAACATGAACGACCCGGCCCATCCGTGGCCGGCCTTTGCCGACCTGTCGGCGCAGTTCTATTCGATGGCGCAAGCCAAGGCCGATTACTGGGCCTATGTCCGTTTGATCGTCGGCCGGCGCAATTCCATCACCGGCAAGCTGTACCGCGAAGATCCGGCCGTCATGGCCTGGCAGCTCAGCAACGAGCCACGCGCCGGCGGCAGCCCTGCGGCGGTGACGGCCAATACCGAAGCCTATCTCGGCTGGATCAAGGACACTTGCGCCCTCATCCGCTCGATCGATGGCAATCACCTGATTTCTCTGGGTCATGAAGGCCTGATGGGCGCCGATAATCGCGAGGACCTGCTCGTGCGCGCGCATGAGCATATCGACTACCTGACGGCGCATATTTGGCCGCAAAACTGGAGCTGGGTCGATCCCAAGGATTTGGGCGGCACGTTCGACGCCGGCGCGGTCAAGGTCCAGGCCTATATCGACGCGCACATCGCCATTGCAAAAAAGCTCAACAAGCCCTTGGTTTTTGAGGAGTTTGGCTTCCCGCGCGACAATATCGCCTATGATCCGGGCACGCCGACGACCTACAAGGACAAGTTCTATGGCCTGATCTATGCGGCGGTCGAAGATGCTGTTGCCCATGACACGCCGGTCGCCGGATCGAATTTCTGGGCGTGGGGCGGCGCGGGCCGCGCCCTGCATGACGATCACCATATGCTGCGCGGCGAGACGTCCTATGTCGGCGACCCGCCACACGAACCGCAAGGCTGGTACAGCGTGTTCAACACCGACACCTCGACCCAGGCGCTGATTAAGGCCCACGCGGCCAGGTTGGCGGCCATAAAGACGGCTTAAGCCTTCTCCTCCCCATTTGAGACAAATGGGGAGGAGGCATCGCAAGCCCGAAGGGCGCGTCGATGACGGAGGGGTCACTTACAGACGGTAGGGAATGCTCTTGCGACGGCAAGTGACCCCTCCGTCGCGGACTTTGCGCTGCGCGCAAGCGCCGCGCCACCTCCCCATTTGTCCCAAATGGGGAGGAGAAGATAAAATGGCCGCGCCGTCTGGGGGGAGGACGACGGCGCGGCCGTCCGGTGCGCTCTGGGGGGGGGAGCGGTGCGCACCGGTAACTTGAAATCAGAGGCGGAACTTGCCGTTCTGCCCAAGCCTTCCACCTTGAAAGTCGGTGAAAGCTTGCTTGATCTCTTCGAGCGTGTTCATGACGAAGGGACCGTGGCGGGCGACCGGCTCGCCCAGGGGCACGCCGGTGACCACGAGAACGCGGGCGCCGCTTTGCCCGGCGGTCAGGGTCAGCGTGTCGCCGGCATCGCCCAGGATGCCGGCCTGGCCGCGATTGATCAGGGTTTCGCCGACAGCCACGCCGTGCTCGAAGGCATAGATAAAGCCCTGATGGCCCGCGGGCACCGGCAAGGTGACCTCGGCGTCGCGCTGCAAGGTCACATCGACGATGAAGGGCTTGGTCGTCGGCGGCGCCACCGGACCCAGCAGGCCGTGATAGCGGCCGGCCAGGACGCGCACCTCGGCGTCCTTGAAGATCACCGCCGGAACGTCCTCGGGCGCGATCGCCCGCCATTGCGGCTCCAGCATCTTTTCGCGGGCCGGCAGGTTGATCCAGAGGCGAAAACCATGGCCACGGCCGGTTTGCGCATCGGGCTGCGTGCGCTCGGTATGGACGATGCCGCTGGCCATGGTCAGCCATTGCACGCCGCCGCCCGCGACTTCGCCGGCATTGTCCAGCGTGTCGATATGGCTGAGCCGGCCTTCCAGGACATAGGCCACGCTTTCGAAGCCGCGATGCGGCGTCTCGGGAAAACCGCCCGTCATGGTTTCATCCATATGCACTTCGTCGAACAGCAAGAACGGGTCGACGTCCGGAAACGCCATTGTGCCGATGATACGGCTGATACGGACGCCGGCGGCGTCGGTCGCGGGGACGCCGCGGAGGCGCTGGGTAATGGTACGCGCGCCGGGAACACTCGAAACGGAGGACATGTACATGTCGCTCTCCTGCCTTCCTATGAAAACGAACCGTGTTATCGTCTTGTCGAGTGGGAAATAATCGAATACCGTTGTTTTCAGAAGTGGACCTTTGCGCATTACGGGGTTGCATCAAATGGAACACTCATCGCTGGACCTCGACGATCTGCGCGCCTTCTTCGGTGTCGCCGAGACCGGCAGCTTCGCCCGCGCCGCCCAGCGGATGCAGTCTTCCAAGTCGATCGTGTCGCGCCGCGTCGCGCGATTGGAGGACACCCTGTCGGCCTTGCTTTTGCAACGCACGGCGCGCGGCACTCACCTGACCGAAGCCGGGCAGATCTATTACGAACAGGCGCGCACGGCGCTGGCGCAGCTGGAAACGGCGGCGGAATCGCTCAGCGAGTCGGTCAGCGACCTGTCCGGGCCGCTGCGCCTCAGCGCCCCGCTGAATTTCGGCGTGCGTTACCTGGCGCCCGTCCTGGCCGAATTCATCCAGATGTACCCGCGGGTGGAACTGGACGTCACCTTCGAGGACCGCATGGTCGACCTGGCCGGCGAAGGTTATGACCTGGGCATTCGCCTGGGCGAGCTCGACGATTCCACGATGATCGCGCGTACGCTGGGCCGGTCGAAGCGCACCGTGGTCGCCAGCCCCGGCTACATCGCCCGCCATGAGGCGGAGCATGGTCCCATTACCAAGCCCGAAGACCTTTGCGCCTGCGCCATCCTGCACTACAGCAGCCGCCGCACGCTGGACCTGTGGCGCTATTTCGACGCCGAGGGCGGCGGCGCTATCCGGCTCAAGCCCTATCAGGTGTCGAACAGCGCCTCGCAACTGATGCTGTGGGTCAAGGCGGGACTGGGCGTGACCCTCCTGCCCGCCTACATCACCGGCGAGATGCTGCAATCGGGCGATGCCGAATTGATCATGCCGCAGTTCGACTGGGGCACCACCTTGATCAGCGCCCTGATGCCGCAGGGCCGCGGCACGCCGCGCCGCGTGCGCACCCTGGTCGACTTCCTGGTGCTGAAGTTCCACGACCGGATTGCGTGAGGATTTGCGCTAGGCCACCTTTCCGTGGCAAAACAGGCCATGTCCGATCCTGTCGTCATCGATGCGCGCGGGCACCGCTGTCCGGTGCCGACGTTGAAATTGCAGAAGCAGATGAATGCCTCAGGCGAAGGCGCCCACGTCATCCTGCTCGCCGACGACCCCATGGCGCAGATCGACGTGCCGCATTTCTGCAACCAGAACAAATACCTGTTGCAATCCACCGAGCCCTTGGGCACAGGCTGGCGCTTCGAAATCTTGAATATTCGCCCCTGAAACATGTTATTTACGTCTGCGCCGTCATGCTGGCGCGCAGATTGGGCGAATCAACCAGCCCATGGAGAGGTTCCGCTTGTTCCCGTACGCGCGCCTGTTGTTGTTAAGCCGTGACGATGCCTGGCTGAAGAGCCTGAGCGACCGCATCGACCGGCTGGGCCTGCGCACGCTGGGCGCCACCGAACCCGACGCGGCCGAGCTGGCGCTGAACGACATGCCGATCGAGGCCGTGCTGATCTCGGATACCGCCGCCCAGCTGTGGCCCGATATCGCCGCGCGCCTGCGCCACGCCGCCTGGCCGCGCCGCGTCCCCGTCATCCTGATGCGCGAGGACAATGACTATCATGTGCCCGAAGGCTGGGACATGGTCTTCACCCACGACGCCCACCCGCAGCAGATCGTGCTGATGATCGAGCACCTGGTGCGCGAATGCGTCGCCGAGGAAGAGTTCGATACGCGCTCGACCACCTTCAACATCTCGGCCGACGATATTGAAAAGGTTGATAAACTCGAGACCCCCCTGGCCATATTGTCGATCGGCTCGCCCGATCCCGACTTTCTCGCCCTGACCCACAATTTGCGCGGCCGCAAGCTCGAGGTCGTCGCCGCCCTGTCGAGCTACAGCGCCTTCGACTATCTGCACGACCGCACCTTCGACGCCGTCCTGCTGTGGGGCGGCGACCAGCCGTCCGAGCAGATGGCCGTCGCCGCCGGCATGCGCCGCAACACCCGCCTCTACCACACCCCGGTGCTGCTGCGCCTGCAGCAGGAGACCGAGCTCGACCTGGGCGACGCCTATCTGCGCGGCGTCACCGACATCGCCAACCCGAAGGCGCCCGTCGACGAGATCACCGACCGGCTGGAACGCCTAGCGCGCAGCCATCGCCGCCAGTTGACCATTCGCAAGACGTTGGAAGCCATGCGCGGTCACGCCGAGATGGACAAGACGACGGGCCTGTTCGGCCGCGACCTGTTCGCCGCCCACCTGGCCCACCTGGCCCAGGCCGCGACCCAGCGCCAGCGCGCTTTGTCGATCTGCGTGCTGAAGATCGTCGAAACGCCCGAAGTCGCCCAGGCCCGGCAACGCAAGGCGCTGGACCGCGCCGTGCCGCAGATCGGCTCGATGATCGCCCGCCTGATCCGCGCCGAGGACAGCGCCGGCCGGCTCAGCAACGACGTCTTCGCCCTGGCCCTGCCGGCGACGACCGAAGCCGCCGCGCGCGCCGTCGGCGAACGCATCAGCGCCGTGATCAGTTGCACCGCCTTCCAGTCGGGCAGCGGCAAGGCACCCTACGTCGTTGAATTCGACGTCGGCTCCGCCCAGATGCGCGCCGGCGAACCGGCGGCCGTCGCCCTGATGCGCGCGGCCGATGCGGTCGGCAATCGCGACCGAGAGGCGGTCTAGCGTGCGAAGGGTTGTCCTGGCTGCATTGGGCAGTTATGGCGACCTTCATCCCATCCTCGGCGTGGCCTTGGCCTTGAAAGCCAAAGGCGCCGATGTCACCGTCGCCTCGCATCCCGACTATGCCGCCAAGGTCGAAGCCTCGGGCCTCGACTTCCGCCCCTGCGGTCCGTCCTTCGACCAGTTGCAGCTCGACACCGGCCTGACGCCCGCCGCCGTCATCGAACGCATCGCCCGCGACCAGGCCTTTTTGTTCAGCGGCTTCGTCAACGCCACCCTGGACGCCTGGATCCGCGACGTGACCCCGGCTATCGCCGACGCCGATGTCGTCGTCGGCACATCCCTGGCCTGCGGTGCCGACATCGTCGCGCGCACGCTGAAGAAACCGTTCGTTACAGCAGCCCTCAGCCCGGCCATCCTGTTGTCCGCGGCAGATCCGCCGAAATGGCCGGGCGCGCCCCTGGTCCTGAAGCCGAAGGGCGCTTTGGCGCGCGGCCTGAACCGAACAGTCCTGGCGCTAGGCAAACGCAAGATGGCCAAGGCCATGTCGGGCGTGCGCAACGCCTATCGCCGCGCCGGACTGACATCGGGCGCCGGGGTCTCGGGCGTTGTGTCAGATCATCTGACATTGGCGCTCTATTCGCCGCTTTTAATGAAGCCACAGTCCGACAATCCGCCCAATACGCAAATCGTCGGCTTTCCCTTTTACGACAGCGAAGACGGCCAGACGGCGCGGCTCGATCCGAAGCTTGACGCGTTTCTGGCCGCCGGCCCGCCGCCGGTGGTGTTTTCGCTGGGCAGCGTTGTCGTCCATGACGGCGAAGCCTTCTACCGCACGGCCATCGCCACCGCGGCCGCCCTGAAACAGCGCTGCGTCGTGCTGTGCGGACCGGACTCGCCCTTACTGGGCGTAGATTTCGGGCCTGACGTGTATGTCGCCGCCTATGCGCCGCACTCCCTAGTCTTTCCACGCGCCCTGGCCATCGTCCATCACGGCGGCATCGGCTCGACCGGCCAGGCCTTGCGCGCCGGCAAGCCGCAACTGGTGACCCCCGTTTTCGCCGATCAGTTCGACAATGGCTGGAGATGCAGCTTGCTCGGCGCGGCGAAGACGTTGAATTACAAGGATTGGACCTTGGACAAGGCGACGCGGGCGTTGAAAGCGGTGTTGGAGTCGCCGGTTATGGCCGAGCGCGCGCGTGAGGTCGCGTCCGAGATCGCGCAGGAGAATGGCGCGGAAAAGGCGGCCGGGTTGATCCTCGGAGTCTGAACCCATAACGGGGTGGGAGGCCGGGACGCGACGCCCTGTTCCTTCTATTTTGCGCCCAAGCGGGGCGCAAAATAGAAGGAAAAAAGACGTGGGGCCTCGGGCCCCACACCCCGTTATCGGTTCAGGCCTCCGCGGCCAACCGCGCCAGCTCGCGCATGATCTTCTCCGCCGCCGCCAGCCGCCCCGCCGCATCCGGCCACTCGCCCTTGACCAGCAACTTCTGATCCGGACGCAGCTTCCAATCCGGCCGCGTCGGAATAAACCTTACCAGCCCCATCGGGTTGGCAAACGTGTCATTGCGGAAAGTCAACACCGCGCCCTTGGGCCCGATATCGAGCTTGGACACATTCGCTTCGCGGCACAAACCCTTGATTCCGACCACCTTCAGCAGTTGCTCGGCCTCCTCCGGGATCGGCCCGAACCGGTCGATCAGCTCCGACGCCAAGGCTTCGCGATCGGCCGACTTTTCCGCCTCCGATACCCGGCGATACAGCGCCAAGCGGATATTCAAATCCGGAATATAAGCCTCCGGGATCATCACCGCGGCGCCGGCATTGATCTGCGGCGACCAGTTGCGATGATCGCCCACGCTCTCCGCCGACTTCGACCGCAGCTCAGCCACCGCGTCCTCCAGCATCTGCTGGTACAGCTCGACGCCGATCTCGCGGATATGCCCCGATTGCTCATGGCCCAGCAGATTGCCGCCACCGCGAATGTCGAGATCGTGGCTGGCCAGTTGGAACCCGGCACCCAGATTATCCAGCGATTGCAAGACCTTGAGCCGCTTTTCGGATGCCACCGACAGCGTCTTGTGCTGCGGCGTCGTCAGGTACGCATAGGCCCGCGCCTTGGACCGCCCGACCCGGCCGCGGATCTGATACAGCTGCGCCAAGCCGAACATGTCGGCGCGATGCACGATCAGCGTATTGGCCGTCGGCACATCCAGGCCGCTTTCGACGATCGTCGTCGACAACAGCACGTCATATTGCCCGTCATAAAACGCACTCATCACGTCTTCGAGCTGGGTCGGCGACAATTGGCCGTGACCGGTGATAAACTTGATCTCAGGCACCTGAGTCCTAAGGAAATCAGCCACATCCGGCAGATCGCTCAAACGCGGAACCACGTAATAGGCCTGCCCACCGCGGTATTTTTCGCGCAAAAGCGCCTCGCGCAGCGACACCGGATCATAGGGTAGCACATAGGTGCGAACGGCGATGCGGTCGACCGGCGGCGTGGCGATGATCGACATGTCGCGAATGCCCGACAACGCCATCTGCAGCGTGCGCGGGATCGGCGTCGCCGACAGGGCCAGCATGTGCACGTCGGCGCGGAAGGTCTTCAGCTTTTCCTTATGCTTGACGCCGAAATGCTGCTCCTCGTCGACGATGACCAGGCCCAGATCCTTGAAACCGACCTGCTCTGACAGCAAAGCGTGGGTGCCGATGACGATCTCGATCTCGCCCTTCTTGAGGCCTTCACGCGTCTCGTCGGCGTCCTTGCGCCCGACCAGGCGCGACAGCTGGCGCACACGCACCGGCCAGCCCTGGAAGCGCGCGGTAAACGTCTTGAAATGCTGGCGCGCCAGAAGCGTCGTCGGACAAACGACCGCCACCTGCTGGCCCGACATGGCGACCACGAAAGCAGCGCGCAACGCCACCTCGGTCTTGCCGAAGCCGACGTCGCCGCAGATCAGCCGGTCCATCGGGTGGCCCTTGCCCAAATCCTCCAGCACGTCGGCGATGGCGTTGAGCTGGTCATCCGTCTCATCGTACGGAAACTGCGCGCAGAACTCGTCGTAAAGCCCCGACGGCGGATCGATCGCCGCGCCCTCGCGCATGGCCCGCGCCGCCGCCAGCTGGATCAAGCCCTCGGCCATCTCGCGCAGGCGTTCCTTGGCCTTGGCCTTGCGCGATTGCCACGAGGCCGAGCCCAGCCGGTCGAGCTGCGCGCTGTCGCTATCGGCGCCATAGCGCGTCAGCAGGTCGATGTTTTCGACCGGCAGGTAGAGTTTCGAGTCGGCGGCGTAGTCGAGTTCCAGGCAGTCGTGCGGCGCGTCGTTGACGCTGAGTGTTTTCAGGCCGATGTAGCGGCCGATGCCATGCTCGATATGCACGACCAGGTCGCCCTGCGACAAGGCCGAGGCCTCGGCCAGGAAGTTCTGCGCCCGCCGGCGTTTGCGCGGCCGCGCCAGGCGGTCACCCAGGATGTCGGTTTCGGAAATGACCGCCAGGGACTGGGTCTCGAAACCGTGGTCGAGCGGCAGGACGGCGCGCTGCACCGGCTTGACCTTGGTGCCGGCGACACCGAAGGATTGCGCCTCAGCCCAGGACGGCGCCAGGCGCAGCTTGTCCATGCCGTGATCGGTCAGCATGGCGCCCAGACGCTCCGACGAACCGTCAGTCCAGGACGCGAAGATCACCCGCTTGCCGGTCTTGGCCAGGGCCTTGGCGTGGTCGGCGACGGCGGCGAACAGGTTGGTGGCGTCGAGCAGCCGTTCCTGCGAGAAGTTGCGGCCCGGACGACCGCCGAGATCGACGACATCACGGCCTTCGCGCTCGAACGGCTCGAAACGGCGCAGACGCTGCCGCGCCAAGGACCGCGTCCATTCGCCGTCCTCGAGGTACAACCGCTCCGGCTTGAGCGCGCGCAGGTAGCCGCCATCCTTCTTTTCAGCGGCATCGGCGCGCAACGAATAGGCGTCGCGCACGATCTCCTGGCGCTCGGCCACCGCATTGTCGGCCAGGGCGTCGAACATCAGCAGGGTGTCGTCGGGCAGATAGTCGAACAGGCTGTCCAGCTTTTCGTAGAACAGCGGCAACAGGTGCTCGACGCCCTGGCGGCGGATGCCGGCCGACAGAGCGGCATAGATCGGATCGTCGCCGGCGGCGCCGAAGCTTTTCAGATAGTTCTCGCGAAACCTTGAGATGCTGTCCGCATCGAGCCGGACTTCCGACACCGCGGTGAATTCCAGCGCCTGGATCTGTTTCAGCGAGCGCTGCGTTTCCGGATCGAAGCTGCGGATCGATTCGAGCGTCTCGCCGAAGAAATCCAGCCGCACCGGCTCGTCGATGCTGGGCGAAAAGACGTCGAGAATGCCGCCGCGCACGGCGAATTCGCCGCGTTCGGCCACCGTCGACACGCGCGTATAGCCGTGCTTGAGGAAATAGGTCTCAAGATCGGACATCTCGATGCCGACGCCAGGCTTCAACGACAGCCGCCCTTCACGGATCGCCGATAGCGGCGGCACCTTCTGCGTGATGGCGCTGGCCGTGGTCATGACCAGCACCGGCGTGCTGGGCTTGCTCGTCTTCCACGCCGCAAGTTGCGACAGGGCGTACATGCGCTGGGCAATGATCCCAGGCGTCGGGCTCATGCGATCGTAGGGCAGGCAGTCCCAGGCCGGGAAGCTCAGGATCTCAAGGTCCGGCGCGAAGAACTTCAGCTGGTCGGCGACCGCGTTCAGCCGGGCAAAGTCCCGCGCCACAAACACGCTGACCTTACCGTCGCGGCGCGCCAAATCCGCGGCGGCCATGGCGTCGAAGCCCTCCGGTGTCCCGGACAGCACAAGGGCGCGATCGGCCCCGTTAATATCGCCAAAAGCACTCATAATTTCGTGTAAGCCGTTTTGTAATAGGTATTGAGCGATTTCATGATTTCGCTCTGAAACGCTTCGGGTGTGGCCTCACGCTCGATGATCCAGCCATAAAGGTCCTGGTCCGGCACTTCCAGCAGCACTTCGAATATATCGAGGTCGACGTCGCTCATCGTCGGCAGATGGTCATCGGCGAAATTGCCGAGGATGATGTCGGCTTCCTTGAACCCGCGGCGCCACGCGCGAAACGACAGCTTCCTCAGCCGCGCGGCGCGTTCATTGTCCTCGGTCATGGTGTGCTCCTCAGAAGGGCCCTTCTCATAAACCATTTTTTTTGCTTGATAAGCCCCCACCCATGCGCCCAGAAAATTTATTCCCCTATTTCGCCGGCATCGCCACCGTCAAAGGCGTCGGACCCAAAATCGCTCCGACGCTGATGCAGCATGTCGGGCCGATCGTTCGCGACCTGGCCTTCCTGTTGCCGACCGGGGTCATCAAGCGGCCGGTGGTAACGCTCGACATCGCGCGCATCGGCGAGGTGCAGACCGCCTATGTCACGGTCACCGGCTATCCCAAATCGCCCCCCAACGGCCCGTGGCGCATCGAGGTCGCCGACGCCTATGACCGGCTGAACCTGGTCTATTTCCATCGTTTGCGCGGCTTCGACATCCAGCATCCGATCGGCGCGGACCGCATCATCAGCGGCAAGATCGAAAAGTTCGGCCACCAGCTGCAGATGCCGCATCCGGACTATCTGGTGACCCTCGACAAGGCCGCCGAGATCCCCACCGTCGAACCGGTGTATTCGGCGACCTACGAGCTGTCGTCGCGGCAATTGCGCAAGCTGGTGCAGACGGCGCTGACGACCCTGCCCGACTTGCCGGAATGGCAGGACAAGGTTCTGGTCGACAAGTACGGATGGACGACCTTCAACGCGGCGCTGATCTCGGCACATGCGCCGCAAAGTGAGTTCGACCTGTCGCCCGACGCCAAGTTCCGCCAGCGCCTGGCCTATGACGAAGCCCTGGCCCACCAGTTGGCGCTGAAGGCCCGCAAGAGCCACCGCCAGGCGACACCGGCGCGCATCATCGACCGCCACGCCTGGGCGGATAGCGCGGTGGCCACCCTGCCCTTTGCGCTGACCGGCGGCCAGGTCCGCGCGATCGAGGATATTCGCGGCGACCTTCGCAGCGGCCATCGCATGAACCGGCTGATCCAGGGCGACGTCGGCGCCGGCAAGACCCTGGTGGCGTTGCTGGCCATGATCGACCTGGCCGAGGACGGCCAGCAGAGCGTGATGATGGCGCCGACCGAGATCCTGGCGCGCCAGCATTACGAAAAAGCCCTGCCGATGCTGGAATCCCTGGGCATCACCGCGCAACTGATGACCGGCCGCGACAAGGGCAAGATGCGCGTCGAAAAACGCCGGGGGGTGGCGGCCGGCGAGGTCCAGATCGTCTTCGGTACGCACGCGGTCTTCCAGGACGGCGTCGATTTCCACGCGCTGCAGCTCGCCGTCATCGACGAACAGCACCGCTTCGGCGTCGGCCAACGGCAAAAACTGTTCTCCAAGGGCGACGCGGTTCACTACCTGTCGATGTCAGCGACGCCGATCCCGCGCACCCTGGCCCTGACGCAATATGGCGAGGCCGACCTGTCCATCCTCGATGAAAAGCCGGCCGGGCGGCAACCGATCCACACCGCGGTCCTGCCGCGGGCCCGCCTGCTCGACGTCTATCGTCGCCTGCAGGGGGCCATTGCCGAGGGCGCGCAGGCCTATTGGATCTGCCCCCTGGTCGAGGAAACCGAAGAGTCCGACCTGATCGCCGTCGAAGCCCGCCACCGCGAATTGGGCGAAGCGCTGGGCATGCCGATCGGCCTGGTCCACGGCCGCATGAACGGCGAAGAAAAAGACGCCGTCGTCAGCCGCTTTGCTTCGGGTGAATTGCGCATTCTCTGCGCCACCACGGTGGTCGAGGTCGGCATCGACGTGCCCCAGGCGACCATTATCATCATCGAGCAGGCGGAACGCTTCGGCCTGGCGCAACTGCACCAGTTGCGCGGCCGCGTCGGCCGTGGCCGCGACAAGAGCGCCTGCATCCTGCTTTACGACACGCCCCTGTCCAAAACCGCCCAGGCGCGCCTGGAGCTGCTGCGTGACACGGAAGACGGCTTCAAAATCGCCGAAATGGACTGGAAGCTGCGCGGTGAAGGCGACATCCTGGGCGCCAAGCAATCGGGTTTCCCCGACTATCGCTTTGTCGATCCCGTGCGCCATGTCGACCTTATCGCGCTGGCGGCACGCGATGCGACCTACATTTTGCAGCATGGCGACCGTCTGAGCGATGATCGGCGCCGCGCCATCGAGGTCTTAAAACACTTGTTTGACTGGAAACCGGACGTCGCCGGCAAGCAAGATTAACGATTGGTTAAAATAACTAATCCCGCCAATACGTTACGGCCCTATATTCCTGATTTTCAGAATTACCCACAGGCACCTGTGGATAAAACCCCAATAAAATCAGTGCGTACTGGCGTTGGCACGGACATCACCGGCCAGCGGTGCCTGGCTCTCGGTCGTTTGGAAAGTCTGCCAGCGCGCGGCCATATCCGCTTCAAGATCGCCATAGAACAGGTTGTAAGGATGGACCTTATGACGATCTTCCCAGTTTCCGGCGTCGCGAAACGAGGGGGATTTGGGTGTGTCGACCAGCAAGAGGCCACCCTTGCAGTGGCTGGCGACGCTGTGCGCGATGGTCGCCGGTATGGTGCCCCATTCCAGCCCTGTGGCGTTGGTGGCGCCCTGTGAATGGTGGGCATCGACCGCGTCTTCGCTGGCCACGCCGATCACCGGGTTCACGCAGATCGCGCTTTCGGAATCCAGGTTGGTCAATGCGCCGTTGGCGTCCCACTTCACCGCCCGCTGCAGGACCTGGATCGCCTTGTCCGGCCTGCCATCCTGCACACTGAGATAGGCCACGAGACAGCCCGTTTGCGTACGCTCCGCGCAGGGTCGGATCGCACCTGAAAAGGCCGAAACCGGGGCCAGGGTATCGATCAGATAGGCGCCGACCAGCTGCGAGCGCAGAGCCGGATCGGGCGCTATCACCTCGGTCAGCAGGTGTTCGGCCAGCAAGCCGCCCTGCTCTATTCCGACGACGACAAAGCCCCGTCCCCCCCGCCGTGTCTTGAGAAATTGCCGGAAAGCCGCCTCTATATCCCGGTATGGAAAGGCGCGCGCCTCCTTGGAATCCTCGCTCAGCGTCAGTTGCGTGAACAGGCTGCCCTGGCGGTAGCGCGGCGCATAGATGTTGCCGGCGATGGAAAACGGCCCGGCATAGTTGGGGAGTTGCACATTCTGCACCTCGGCCTGGGCGGCATTGCTGTCGATCGGGCCCAGCCAATTTGAGCCGCCATCGAAGCTGGTGGCGTGAACGAAGAAGACATCGACCTTGCGCGGATCGGCAAAATAGCCGGCCAGCTGCGGATTGAGGAACCAGCTTCCGGCCTCGTCATAGCGCGGCGCCGCCGGCGGATTGAAGATCTGGAACGGCGTCTTGGGATCGAGATGGTCTTTGTGGAAGTCGTTTTGCGAATAGACCAGGGCTATGGCCAGGATAAGAACGACAACGGCGCCGCCGGCCGCCTGCCACTGGCGGCGGGTGACGCGCCTGACCAGGGACGTAAGCGACATCTTCATCATGGCCTATGAGTCACCACGAGTCGCTGAGTTGCAAGTCCTTACACCGTCACAAATTATGGCTTTATGTTGCGCGCATCTTTATGCGCTCAAGCGCCGCGCAGGCTCGCGCCACGAGGCGCGACGGCCAGTCGGCCTTGCCGGACGCAAGCGCGTCCGGAAAACCCTTGCATTTAAGGCTGGCTATGCGCAGCGTCTCGCGCGACCGGAGCACGATACGCATCATCCGGCCAGCGCTTGTGGACCCAGAACCATTCCTCGGGGTGCTCGCGCACGACATCCTCGATGAATTGGCTGACCTTGCAGACGGTTGTCTCGATATCGTGCGTGCGCTGGCCGGTATTGTCGACCGGCAGCGGGTCGTGGACGACGACCTTGAAGCGCGCCTTCTTCAGGCGCTGCACGCTCATCGGCTGCAGGACCGTACCGAACTTCTGGGCGAACTTGGCCGGCCCGGGCGCCGTCTCGACGATACGGCCGAAGAAGGGCGTCGCGACGCCGCGGTTGAACTTCTGGTCGTTCATCAGCGCCGAGGACTCGCCGCGCGCCATGCCGGCCAGGATCTCCTTGGCGCCGTCGCCGCCCTTGGGGGCGAACAGCTTGACGCCGTAGCGCGCCCGCGCCGTGCGCACCCGCTTGTCGATGTAGGGGTTGTTGATGGCGCGGTAGGTGATCTGGCAGACGATGCCGGCCTCGAGAATGGCCGACGGCATGATCTCGAAATTGGCGAAATGGCCGGAAATAAAGACGACCGACTGCCCGGAGGCGGCGATGTCCCGCAGCCGCTCCATGTTTTCGACGACGATACGGCCATTGGCGACCGTGATGCGGTCCATCATGATCAGCTCGGCGAAGGTGCGGCCGAGATTGTCCCATTGCCCGACCGTGACGCGATCCTTCCAGGCATCGTCCTTCTCCGGAAAAGCCAGGTCGAGGTTCTTGCGCACCAGCTTGCGCAGCGACGTCTTGGGCCCCAGGAACTTGAACAGGGCCGCGCCGATGTCGGAAGCGACATCGACCGGCAGCAAGCGCACCAGGTTGGTGACGATATCGTAGCCGATCGTCTCCAGGCGCCAGGCCAGATCCTGTTGAAAAGAGGGTTTGCGATCCGACATCGGCTAATGATCCGCCTTTTGTTTTTCGGCTTTTTGGGCGTTGAGGATCATGAACAGCCGCGTGGTGCGCGTCTCGGCCGCCAGGTGCGAGCTGTAAACGCCGTCCCAGCCGCCGGTGAAGTGCCGGCGGAACAGATAATAGCGGATGAAGGTCAGCGGATATTCGAACGGCACACGCGACCAGATGACCCAGGCGGGCTTGCGCAGAACCTTAGCCTGGGCGGCATGGTACGAATCAAGCTTTTGGCGGATATGCGCGTAGGAGCGCGCCGAAAAATGCGTGACCGAGCCCTTGAGCTGGCCGACCGCCTCGTCCTTGGTATCGACCGTATCGTGCACCGTGCTCTCGCGAAAACGCACGAATCGCCGGTCATAGAGCCGGACATAGTTATGAAAGTCGGCCCACAGGCGCGGCTTGGTCTGGTTGGGATAGACGTTGCGGATATGAAACCTGTAGGCGTTCAAGGCGGGCCCCGCCGCCAGCAAGGCCTTGATTTCACGCGCCAGTTCCGGCGTCACCATCTCGTCGGCGTCGACGTTGAGGATCCAGTCGTATCGAGCGCAGTCCTCGGCGTAACGCTTTTGCGGTCCGTAGCCCGGCCAGTCGTGACGGATAACCCGCGCCCCCAGGCTTTCGGCGATGGCGACCGTGTCATCGGTCGATCCGCTGTCGACCACGACGATATCGTCGGCCAAGCCGGCAAGCGCACGAATGCATTCAGCGATCCGTAGCGCTTCGTTCTTCGTAATGATGCAGCAGCTCAAGCCGGCGACGGGGGTGGTCATAATGGCGCCTTTGTGCCGAATGCGTCTTGATCAGGCAAGATTTATTCTCTGTGGGAGAACGACATGGCGAATTCCGACGCCTCACCGGTTATTTTGTGGTTCCGCGAGGACCTCCGGCTCAACGACCATCCGGGCGTCGCGGCGGCCCTGGCCACGGGCCGGCCGATCCTGCCCCTATACATATGGGATGAAACGCTCGCCACAAGGCCCTTGGGCGCCGCGGCGCGCTGGTGGCTCAAGCGTTCACTTGAAGCGCTGGATAAGGATTTGCAAAAATTGGAGTCAAGATTGATTCTGGTGAAAGGCCATGCGGCCATTGCACTCGCCCATATCGCCAATGAATATAAAGTTAATACAGTCTATTGTAGCCAAACTTATGATCCAAAAGTCGAAGATTCGGATATTCACATCGCCGAACACCTTCAGGATCAACATATTGAGCTGAAAATCGGCAACGCGACGCTGTTGGCGCCGGCCAATAGCTTGAAAACAAAAACAGATCAGCCCTACCGCGTATTCACGCCGTTCGGGCGGGCGATGATTGATCGCGGCTTTGCCTCTGTGGATAAAATGCCGGCCAATCATGGTAAGATATGGCCGAAACCCGCCCATTGGCCGGCTTCTTTGACCCTAAACGACCTACCCTTGGGGGATACGAAGACGCGATCGGGTGCCGATTGGGCCACGGGCTTCGATGTCTTTACGCCCGGCGAGCGCGGCGCGCGTAAAGCCCTCGATCACTTCATCGCCCACGGCCTGCACGCCTATGCCGACGGTCGCGACCGGCCGGACCAGGAAGGAACGTCGCGCCTGTCGCCCCATCTGCGATTCGGTGAAATCAGCCCGCAGCGCATCCTCTATGAGATCGAAGACGCGGCCCGGCACGACCATCGCCTGGCGCCAGGCGCCGCCAAGTTCCGCATGGAGATCCTGTGGCGGGAATTCTGCTACGGCTTGCTGGCCCAGCAACCGCGCCTGCACACCGTCAATTTCCGCAGCGACTTCAATGATTTCCCCTGGCTGGACGACGACAAGGGCTTTCGCGCCTGGACACGCGGCGAGACCGGTTACCCCCTGGTCGATGCCGGCATGCGTCAGTTGTGGCAAACCGGATGGATGCACAATCGCGTCCGCATGGTGGTTGCGTCGTTTCTCGTCAAACACCTTTTGATCGACTGGCGGCGCGGCGAGCAATGGTTCTGGGACTGCCTGGTCGATGCCGATCCGGCCAATAATCCCGCCAACTGGCAATGGGTCGCCGGCTGCGGCGCCGACGCCGCCCCGTATTTCCGTATCTTCAATCCGACGACCCAGGCCGAGAAGTTCGACCCTCATGGCGCCTATCGGGCTGAATTCATTCCAGGTTTCGCGGTGCCTGCGAAAAAGGGGCAACGCGATCTGTTCGACGGGGCTGGCGCCGGCAAAGCAAATGCGACATATCCGGCACCAATCGTAGACCACGACTTCGCCCGCAAACGCGCCCTGGCCGCCTTCCAGGATATGCGCAGCCACAGGGAGCACGACCATGACGACGCAGATTGACGCCACCGAGTTGAAAAGCCTGATCGATCGGCACGCGGTCCGCGTCATCGACGGCAGTTGGGCGCTCGACGGCACCGATATGCACGCGCTCTATGCGGGCGAGCACATTCCGGGAGCGGTCTTCTTCGATATCGATGCGATCAGCGACAAATCTTCTAGCCTCCCGCATATGGCGCCGTCGCCGGAAATGTTCGCGGCGGCTGTTGGTACGATGGGCATTACGGCCGACGATACGGTGGTGATCTATGACCGCCAGGGCCTGTTCTCGGCGGCCCGCGTCTGGTGGACTTTCCGCCTGATGGGCCATCGCGATGTGAGAATTCTGCGCGGCGGGTTGCCGGCCTGGCGTGAAGCGGGATTTTCGGTAACTGATGCAGTGACAGTTGCGAAGCCGGCGGTTTACACCCCAGTGCTACAAGCCGAAAACGTCTTGGATTTGAATGGGCTGCGCCAGGTTCTTGGCACCGATACGGTGGTACTCGATGCCCGCCCCGCTGCACGCTTCGAAGGGGCCGCGCCAGAGCCGCGTTCCGGTTTGCGCAACGGTCATATGCCGGGCAGCCGCTCCCTGCCCTTCGGCGAGCTGATCCGCGACGGCGCGCTGAAACCGGCGGACGAATTGCGGGTGATTTTGGATGGCAAGGGCGCGGATGGCACGGTGCCGGTTGTGACGACCTGCGGCTCCGGTGTGACGGCGGCAATCATCAGCCTGGCCTTGGCGGAGTTGGGGCGTGAGTCAAGGCTCTACGATGGCTCCTGGGCGCAGTGGGGCCAGGATCGGCTCGATACGCCGGTGGTGACGGGGGAAGCGTAAAGCGACGCCTGGAGAGCACTCTCCTCCCCATTTTGGAAAAATGGGGAGGTGGCGCGGCGCTTGCGCGAAGCGCAAAGTCCGCGACGGAGGGGTCACTTACTGGCATCGGAGCGGCTCTTGCGCCTGCAAGTGACCCCTCCGTCATCGACGCGCCCTACGGGCTTGCGATGCCACCTCCCCATTTGTCCCAAATGGGGAGGAGAAATAAGAGGCGCATCTTGCTTGAAGCCGCTTGAAAGCTGGCGACTCCGACAGGGCTCGAACCTGTAACCGTCCGCTTAGAAGGCGGATGCTCTATCCAGTTGAGCTACGGAGCCTGGAAAATTAGTGAGTCCAGCTCTGTCTGCGGGTGACCGCGAAATTGTCGGCATAGGCCTTGATGATCTTCGGCGGGGCCTCCGGCGCGATCAGGCGGTACGGGATGCCGTGATGCTCGGCAAAGGCCTGGGCCTGTTCCTGGGTCTCGAACGTCAGGCGCACCTGGGCGTCGGTGTCGGTCGAGGAAATCCAGCCCATCAGCGGGTCGGGCGTGCGCGCGGACTTGGGTTCGAATTCCAACACCCAATCGTGGGTCTTGGCCCGGCCCGATTGCATGGCCGTCTTGGCCGGCTTGAAAATGCGCGCGAACATAGATCTCTCCTGGAAGCGCTGAGAATCCGCTTCGTGGTATCAGTGTCTGTTACTACATGGAATGGGGATGGCAAGGGGTTTTTGGTGGGCAATGCCCCTTACGAAATGACCGTCTTGCGCTTAGTCGGTCGTTGAACCGAGGATAACCGTAAGCCGGCCGGTTGTCGTGTCGCGAATAGTAAAGAGGAAAATACCCCACCATTCCTTGCCCTGCGCAAAATAGGCCGAGACCTGGTCCAGATCGGGGCTGGCCCAGTCCGTGATAATACACGCGTGGCCGGGCGGCAAAAGCGTTTGACGGACCTTATTGAAGACGTCCTGAATGTGATCGCGCCGGCCGGTCAAGCCATAGGGTGGATTGGCAAAAGCGTAGGCAAACTGGCCGCCTTGGCCTATGTCCGGGACACCGGCCCCCGCAGAGGCGACTTTTACACCTGCCAAATCTTTGAAGGTCGGGCGGGTCAAATGCCGGCCATCGGACGTCGTGACGTTGCCGTTCCATATCAGGTTGCTGTTGGAGGGATCGTACCAGTCGCCGAAGAATTGCGCTTCGGTCAGGCGTCGAGGATGTAGGGCGTTAAAGGCGTCATCGTTGACCTTGCCCATCTGCGCCAAGGCGTCGTGAATCGCAAACCCGGCGTCGGCATCGTCGTTGGACGCGCCCTCATAGACGATAAAACCCAGGACGCCGCCTATTTTGTAAAATGGTTTGAAGGCATTCTGGACGGTGCGAGCGGCGCGTTTCAGGGCGGTGTTCCTCAGTTGGCCGGCGTGAGTTGGCGTCGCGCCGAGCATCAGGACCGCCATCGCCTGTATCCATTGTCGCCGGTTCATGCCCCTCTCCGCTTATGCTTGAGTTTAAAACAGTTTCGGGAAATGCGGGGATATTTTTCGGGGGATACAAACCTCGTCCCGGTCTCAGTCCTCGCAGATGTTAGTAAGCGGTCCGTGCACCGCGGGGCGAGGGGATTGGCTCCGCTACGCTCCGCCGCCCTCCGGCCTAAAGGCCTCCGGGTCGAACCTCTGTCGGTTTTGAGATCCTCTCGCCCCGACCATTAAAAAAGCCGCCCTTTTGGGGCGGCTTTTTTAATGGTCGGGGCGAGAGGATTCGAACCTCCGGCCTTCTGCTCCCGAAGCAGACGCGCTACCAGGCTGCGCTACGCCCCGACTTATGTTTGCATCCGGTTCCATGGTCGGGGCGAGAGGATTTGAACCTCCGACCTGCTGCACCCAAAACAGCTGCGCTACCAGGCTGCGCTACACCCCGATCCTGGATGCCGGAACAAGAGGCGCGCTTATTGCCACTTTCATTTTGCGACCGCAAGCCCGCTTTTCCAAAAATCGACGCGGAACAGCATTTTATTGTGAAAGACTGAAACGGCGCCGATCCCGCAAAGCTCCGTTCACCCCCAGAAACAAAAAAACACGACACCCGTCCCCGGTATTGGCGAACCGGAACGAGTGTCGTGCGAAAAGGAAATTGCAACAGGCGCTGTGGCGGTTGAAACGCAATCGCAACAGTTACCGAAAGGGATGGCCACTTTCGGGCGTCGCGGATCGTCGTTGCAAGCCGCTTCTAGGCCAGGGCCTTAGACGAGGGCTTTGGGATGCACTTCGGTGACGACCAGCCCCTTCGGGCCCTCGCCGAAACGCACCATGATCGAGTCACCCTGCTGCACATCTTCCAGGCCATAGCGGCGCAGGGTTTCGATGTGGATGAAGATGTCGGTCGGGTCATTGCCACGCACCACGAAGCCATAGCCCTTGGTGCGGTTGAACCACTTGATCGTGGCGGTTTCCAGATCGCCGACGCGCATGCCTTCCGGCAGGTTGCGCGACGAGCGCACCGCGTGCGAATGGTCGGCGCGTTCATGCCGCGGGGCATTGACGCCGGTGTCCGGCGCCGCGTCGAGCCGCTCGATCTCGATCACCTGCCACCCCTTGGCGCGGCGGGCGATCTTGCAACCGATCTCGGCGCCCTCATGGGCGGCGTCACGGCCGATGTCACGCAGACTGGAAATGTGAAGCAGGACGTCGCGTTGCCCGGTTTGGGTCGAATCCTGCGGAACGATGAAGCCATACCCCTTGGCGGCGTCGAACCACTTCACGTGGCCGGAAATCGTTACGGTATCTTCAGCTTCGTTCTTATTGTTATAATCGAACAAACTCATATATCCTCACCATGTCATAGGAACGCTGACATTTATTATCATAACACGGATATGCCGTTTTGGGAGAGCCAAAACACTTAATATTCGCATTTAATGCGAAATTACGGCAAAAACTCCCTCGCTGCGAGCACAATTGCGTGCGATAGGCCAGAATACGCATGATCCCTGTGGATAAACAGCCGTTTTATCCACCGTTTCGCGGCTTAATTGTAATTTAATAACGGAAATTTTAACGAATCGCCACCTAAGGGCGAAACAGACGACGCTGCATCTCGGTAAATTCGGGTCTTGGACCCTCACCTAATTAAAGGTGCTTGATGGCAGTCCCTAGGGGAGTCGAACCCCTCTCTCCAGGTTGAAAACCTGGCGTCCTAACCGATAGACGAAGGGACCGCGTCAAGAGGTGCGCTCATTACCCGGTTCGTTTTTGCCGCGCAAGCGCTTTTTTCAGGTTTTTTATGACGCCTGGGGATGAACGGTGTTTTCCGAGACCTGGACTATGCTTTTTGGTTTTTTTGGACCACGAACCACACGAAAAGCACGAACAGGAAAAGCGGCCCGACCTCTCGCGCGAAGCGCCTTCCAAGCAAGGCGTTTCGCGCGACTATTGGCCAAGCCCGGAATTTCGTGTTTTTCGTGTGGTTCGTGGTTCAAAACCCTTCTAGGCCAGCGCGATGTCCTCGATTTCGAGCTGAACCCCGCGGCGGCCCATATAGTCGTCGGCCTTCAGCCGTCCGAGCACGTGCACCAAGCCGGCAGGCCGCAGCATGGCGTCGCCGATCGCCGTCTCTTCCGCCCGCCAGGCGATGCCCTTGAGCTTGTGGCCCGAGCCGTCGACCAGCTCGCAGCGCACATGGCCGCCCTTCATGACCTGGGCAAAGCCGACGCGCACCCCGGCAAAGGCCAACAGCGGTTCGGGATTGCCCTGGCCGTAGGGCGCCAGCAGGTCCAACCGGTCGAAAAAGGTGCGCGAGGCGGCCTTGAGCGTCAGGATGGCGTCGACCTCGACGGTTTCCACCTGGTCCTCGGTGGCGACGTGGGCCTGCACATAGTCATTGATCGACCGGCGCAGTTCGCCGATGCGCTCACGCTCGATCGACAGCCCCGCCGCCATGGCGTGGCCGCCGCCGGACAGCAGCAGGCCGCTCTCGTAGGCCGCGCCCACCGCGGCGCCCAGGTTGATGCCGGCCTGCGAGCGGCCCGAGCCCTTGCCCATGCCGCTGACCGGATCGATGCCGATGACGATCACCGCCTTGCGCCAGCGTTCGCGCAGCCGCCCGGCGACGATGCCGATGACGCCGGGATGCCAGTCGTCCTTGGCGACGACGATCACCGGATCGTCGGACGGCCACAGCCCCTGGGCTTCAGCGATGGCTACCGCCTCGTCGAGCACCGCCGCCTCGACGTCGCGCCGCGTACGGTTGAGCTCGTCGAGCTCCTTGGCCAGGCTTTGCGCCAGGTCGGCATCGTCGGTCGACAGCAGTTGCACGCCCAGATCGGCGCGGCCGATACGGCCGCCGGCATTGATGCGCGGCCCGATGACAAAGCCCGAGTGGAAGGTGCTCATGAGGGAAGCCGCGTCGCTATTGCCGGCGACCTCCATAAGCGCGCGGATGCCCGGGTTCTTACGTTGCGACATGACCTTCAGGCCCTGGGTCGCCAGGGCGCGGTTAAATCCGGTCAAGGCCGTGACGTCGCAGATGGCGCCCAGCGCCGACAGGTCGAGCCATTGCCGCAGGTCCGGCTTGGCGCGCGCGCCGAACAGGCCCCGCTTTTCCGCCTCGGCGTTCAGCGCGGCCATGACGACGAAGACGACGCCGGCGGCGGCCAAATTGCCCTGGGCCGACGTACAGCCGGGCCGGTTGGGATTGACGACGGCGCGGGCCTTGGGCGGATCTTCGCGCATCAAATGGTGGTCGATGACCACGACCTCCAGGCCGATTGTTGCCGCGTGGTCCAGCGCCTTGTGCGCCATGGCGCCGCAATCGACGGTGATGACGAGATCGGCGCCCATCTCTTTCAAACGGTCAAACGCCGCGTTCGACGGGCCGTAACCCTCGGTGACGCGGTCGGGCACATAGACGTTGAGATCGAGATCCATGGCGCGGAACCAGCGCACCAGTTGCGCCGCCGACGTGGCGCCGTCGACGTCGTAGTCAGCGAAGATCCAGATATTGGCCCGGGCCTGGAGCGCGTCCATCATGGCGGCGACGGCCTTGTCCATGTCGAGGAAAGACAAGGGATCGGGAAACAGGGCTTTCAGCGTCGGCCGGACGAAATCCTCAAGCCCCGCCGCCGTGATGCCGCGCCCGGCAATGAAGCGGCCCAGAGGTTCGACGACATCGGCCTCGGCAACGTCCATCAGGGCCAGCTTTTGCGTCAATTCGCGCAGGGCATGGTCACTGACGCCCAGGCCGGCAATGCGCTCGCGCCAGCCACGGCCGGTCAGCGAGCGGGCGACGCCCAGATAGGGCGCCACATCGATGCGCGGGGTGTCGAGGGTGTCCATGGAGCTCCGATGCTTATTCAGTCCGTACCTGGACCAATATAGAGTCTTTTGTGAGTCGCGGTACCGGCTTCGATTGGAAAGGCCCAATCCGCGCGAAGCGCCTTAGATCGCAGGCCCCATCTCAGACATGCGTGACGCGTTAAATCTGTGCAATCTGTGTAATCTGTGGAGACCTTTTCAAGAGCCGGCAAGAGTCTCCACAGATTACACAGATTGCACAGATATGCTCCGCGCGATCGGAGCTTGACGCTTTCGCATAAGCATTTATATAAATCGTTATGGAAAAGTTCTTCGATCGCACCGGCCCTGTGGCCATCGGTACCCGCCTGCGCCTGCTCAGCGAACGCATGGCGAAAGACGCCGCCCAGGTTTACCGCCACTATGGCCTGGATTTCGAGCCGCGCTGGTTCCCGGTCCTGTATGCGTTGATGGAAAATGACGGCCAGTCGGTGAGCGAGCTTACGGCATCGACCGGCCAGTCGCAGGTCTCGGTCAGCCAGATCATCAAGGCCATGGCGGCGCACAGCCTGGTGCAGCTTAGGCCCTCCGCGGCGGATGGGCGCAAGACGGTGGTGCGCCTGACGGTCAGTGCGCGCGCCCGGTTGCCGGCCTTGCGCCAACAGATCGACGATATCGGCGCGGTGATGAACCAGGTACTGGGCGCCACCTCGCACAATCTGTGGCTGGCACTCGACCAGTTCGAGGCGCAACTCGACCAAAAGGGCTTCTTCGAACGCGTCCGCGACCTGGAGCTCGCGCCGCCAGCCGCCGCAACAGAGCCCGCCGCGCCGGCGGCAAAGACAGATGCGCCGGCTGAGCCTTCGCCAGGCAAGGTCGTCGTCGTCCCCTATCGCCACGACCACAAGACCATTTTCCGCGACATCAATGTCGAGTGGATCGAGGCGAACTTTACGCTGGAGCCCGAGGACCTGCACCAGCTCGGCCATCCGGAGCACATTTTGGATGACGGTGGCGCCATCTTGATCGCGCTGAAGGACGGCGAACCGGTGGGCACCGCGGCGCTGGTCCGCATGGACGGCGGCCGCTTCGAGCTGGCCAAGATGGCGGTGGCGCCTACGGCGCGCGGGCTGGGCATCGGCAAGATCCTGGGCGAGGCGGCCATTGCCGAGGCGCGGCGGCGACGGGCCAAGGAGCTTTATCTGGAAAGCAATCGTGCGCTGATCGCGGCGATCAAGCTCTACTTCAAGCTGGGCTTCGTCGAGGTCGACCGCGGCCCCTCCCCCTATGCCCGCTGCAATATCCAGATGGCCCTGACCTTGAGCTAACCTGGCCTTGGGGTAGCTAGACCGGCGTGGCGCGAAGCATGTCGTCGATAAAGACCAGGCCGTTATAGACCTGGCCCGGATCGGCGACCGTGGTGCATTCGTACTTGGGCATACGCAGCGATTGCGGCCGGCGCAGGGGATTGCCCGGCGCCGCTGACGGACCGCTCATATCGACAAAGGCATAGGCGTGACCCAGGGCGTGCAAGCACGCTTCGACGCTACCGGCAGGCGCCGGCGCAAGCGTTTGGGTCGATCCATCCGTGGCAAAACCGTCCTCGCCGGCATAGGCCGTGATACCCAGGGTATAGACATCGCCCCTCAGGCGCGGGGCAACGCGCACCCCCATCGGCGTCATGTCTCCGCTTTGCGGATCGAGGTGAATGTCGTGATACCCGACGGTGGCGTAGGCATTCATGAGGTGCGCATTGTGCGCCCAGACGATCGCCTTGCGGCCGGCGAATTTGGCCCCAAGCAGCCAAAGCAGGTTGTCGGCGCCGATGGCGTCACGGCGACTTTCGCGGTCCGCGGTCGTCGCCGGGGTATGGGCAGCCTCGACACGCAGGGCAGCGTCCAGCCGCATATTGTCGATGGCGCGCGCCATGAAAGCCGCATCAACGGCGCTCGCTATAGCCGCGATATCATTGGGGTTTTGCCTAATAAGCGCGGTCAGCCCGTCCGTCGCCCGCGTCAGCGCGTCAAGGTCGGCCTGGGTGCTGAACTTGCCGGCGACCAGGCGATCGCGCGCGGCCAAGGCCTGTTCGGCCAGATCGACCGAATGGGCGCGCAACGCCGGATCGGCCGGGGCCGCGACGAAGGCCCGCAAGTCCTCGGCAAAGCGCGCATAAGCGCCGTCGGCGGCCATCTGCATGCCGAACCCGGCCATGCCAAGCGGACGCAGACCAGCCTGGCTGGCTTTGATGTAAGCAAACAAGGGCTCAACCTCCCTGGCCTGCGACCAAACCGAGGAAACGCCACGCCGGGCCGCGGTCAAGGCGTCATCGGCGCCGCGCATGCCGGCATCGGCCAGGGCGACGTCATAAAAGCCCGCCTCCCAGATCAGGACGTCGAAGCCTCGGTGCTGATGAAGGAAACGCACGATGCGCGCCTTGGCGGCGAAGGCCGAGCCGGCGCCGTGGCTGGGCTCGCCCAACAGCACCACTCGCGCCGCGCCGATGGCCTGGGCCAGCGGCGCGAGGTCGCTGAAGTCTTCGTCCGCGGCGTCGATGCTGCGGATGGGCACGGCATGAAGCGCCAGCCAGGCGGACAGGTCTTCCGAGGCTTTCGCCGGCCGCGCGCCGAAGGCGGCGAGCGCTCCGCCCGTAGCGAGGAGATGCCGGCGAGACAGCGCGCGCATAGCCAGCCTTCCTTCGGTCAGTACGGCCGGCGCATCGACAGCTTGCGCACCGTGCGTGTGCGCGACATCATCACCAGGCTTTCGGTGGTGACGAAGCGTTCGCCGCGCGCATTGGTCTCCATCTGGACGCCCCGCAGCAAGGCGCCGTGGGTCACCCCGGTGGCAATGAAGACCGCGTCCGATGACACCAGGTCGTCGAGATAATATTTGCGGTCGAAATCGGTCAGGCCCAGTCGCGTCGCGCGGCGCCGTTCGTCGTCGTTGCGAAACAGCAAACGGCCCTGGAACTGGCCGCCGACGCATTTCAGCGCCGAACAGGCCAAAACCCCTTCCGGCGCGCCGCCCGAACCCAGGTAAATGTCGATATGGGTCTCCGGCTGGGCCGTATGGATGACGCCGGCGACGTCGCCGTCGGTGATCAGGTGGACGCGGCACCCGGCCTTGCGCAGGCCGGTGATAATGCCTTCGTGGCGCGGCCGGTCCAGCACGCAGGCGACGATATCGGAGACCTTGACGCCCTTGGCACGGGCCAGGCTATTCACATTGGCCTCGGGCGAGGCATCCAGATCGATGACGCCCGCCGGATAGCCCGGGCCGATGGCGATCTTGTCCATGTAGGTGTCGGGTGCGTGCAGCATGCCGCCGCGCGGGGCGAAAGCGATGACGGTCAAGGCATTGGCCATGGCCTTGGCGGCGAGCGTCGTGCCTTCCAGCGGATCCAGGGCGATGTCGACGGCCGGGCCGGTCCCCGTGCCGACCTTTTCGCCGATATACAGCATCGGCGCCTCGTCGCGCTCGCCCTCGCCGATGACGATGCGGCCGTCCATGTCGATGGCGTTCAGGGCGGAGCGCATGGCATCGACGGCGGCCTTGTCGGCGGCCTTTTCATCGCCGCCGCCGACCTGACCGTAGGCGGCAATGGCCGCTTCCTCGGCGACGCGGACGATATCGAGGCCGAGGTTGAAGCCAACCGATGAAGGCGTGACGATTTCTTTTTCCAATTCAGACGTTTCCAGCATTTTATTATTATTGACCTGTAAAATATGACGCCCGGCTTCTGAAGTTTGGCCGGGTCGCGGTGACGTTCGCGCCATGCCTCTATCGGGCATGTCGTCGCAAGCGGTCAGTAGCAGATGTACCGACCGCTGACCAGACAAACGCGCATTTTGTGAAATTCCGTCACTACCGGAACGGGTATTATTGCGCCACCGGAGGTGGCGTATCCTGGGCGCGCAACGACTGGGCCAGGGCCTCGGTCTGTTCGGGCGTCATTTCCGGATCGATCGGCTTGAACTTGTTCGGGTCCAACTGGGCATTGGCGGTGGCGGCGATGGTGTCCGGCTGGAACGGCTCCCAGACGATGGAGGCGCCGATCGCCTGCAAGGTCGCCTTGTCGGCCTCTTCCCTGTTGACGCGGCTGGCAAATTCACTAACCGCCGGTACGTTTTTCGGCGCCTTGGGGAACTGCGACCAGCGCGGCGTGCCCTGGGTCGTCGGCTTGGGCGGGGTCAACGCGCCCATATTGGGCTCGACGACCGTGACATCCTGGGTCGTGGCCGGCTGCGGCACCGATGCCGTCGACGAGGAACTGGACGATGACGTCTTTGTTTTGGACCGAGCTTGGGCCTGAGCGGCTTGGGCCTGAGCTTCGGCTTGGGCCTCGGCCTGGGCGGGCGTTTGAACTTGAGGCTGGGTTTGCGCCTGGGCCGACACGATGGCCGGCACGGCTGCGACGGACAGCGTGCACAGGACGGTTGTCAGGAGGCAAAGGCGGGCAAACGACATGGCACCAGCGTTTCAGAGGCGTTTCGGGGCCGGAATCTAGCGGCAACGCGCCTCACATAACAGGAAAAAATGAAAACAAGAAAAAATATAATTTTAGTTGATTTTGGTGTGCGAACAGACTTCGTTGCAGGCGAATTCCGCCTTCGCCGGTGCGAAGGCTTTCCGCGCGATTCTCTCCCCCTCAGCCCTGGTGACCGCGATGACCAAACCGCCGAAAAAGCCTGTTGCCGCTCCATCGAAGCCCGCTGCCGCCAAGGCCGCGCCCCAAGGCGCCACAAAGGCAACCGCCAAGCCGGCCGGTCAAAAAGCGGCCATCGCCAAAACAACCGCGGCTGCCAAGCCTAAAGCGGCTGCGAAGGCGGCGCCCGCGCCACGCCCCGCGGCCAAGGCGCCCCAGCCCGCCCCACAGGCCCCTCGCCCGACCGCTGCGCCTTCCAAGCCAGCCCCGGGACTATCCAAGCCAACCTCCGGACTATCCAAGGCCGGCTTCGATGCCGACACCATGCGCCGCCTGGAAGCGCTGTCGCTGAATATCGCCAAGGCGACGATGACCGCGCAAAGCGCCCTGGCCAAGACCGTGTTCAATACCGAGACGACCGGCGCGGCCCAGGCCGACCCGTTCCAGGTGGCGCCGGCCATGGCCGAAATCATGTCGTCCCTGGCCGCCAATCCCGGCAAGCTTCTTGAGGCGCAGAGCGACCTGATGATGGGGTTCCTGCAGCTATGGGGCGATGTGTCGCGTCGCACGCTGGGATCCGAGTCGGGCATCGACGCCCCGGCCGGCGCCAAACCGGACAAGCGCTTCGCCGATCCGCGCTGGGAAGAGAACCTGGTCTTCGACGTGATGAAGCAGTCCTACCTGTTGTCGTCGAACTGGATCAACAAGCTGATCAGCAGCGCCGAGGGCATCGACCCGACCGTCAAGCGCCGCGCCGAGTTTTTCACCAAGCTGATGACGGACGCCATGTCGCCGTCGAACTTCCTGATGACCAATCCGGCGGCCTTGCAAACCCTGATGGACACCAAGGGCGAAAGCCTGGTCAAGGGCATGGAGCGGTTTGCCGACGACATGGCCCGCGGTGACGGCCGATTGATGATTTCGCAAGCCGACTATAGCCGGTTTACGGTCGGCGAGAATGTCGCCACCACGCCGGGCAAGGTCGTATGGCGCGGGCCGGTATTCGAACTGCTGCAATACGACGCCACGACGCCGGAGGTGTTCGAAACCCCGCTGCTGATCTTCCCGCCGTGGATCAACAAGTACTACATTCTTGATCTGCAAGAGAAAAACTCGCTGATCAAGTGGCTGACCGACCAGGGTTTCACGGTCTTCATCACGTCGTGGGTCAATCCGGGCCCGGCGATGAAGGACGTCACCTTTGAAGACTATATGTTCGCCGGCATCTATGAGGCGGTCAACCGCGTCAAGGAACAGACCGGTTCGGCCCACGTCAATACGGTCGGCTATTGCATCGGCGGCACGCTTTTGGGCTGCACCCTCGCCCACATGGCCGAAAAAGGCGATACCTCGGTTACCGCCTCGACCTTCTTTACGGCACAACACGACTTTTCGCTGTCCGGCGACCTGCAGCTGTTCACCAGCGAATCCTGGCTGAAAGAACTGGAGCGCCAGATGGACGCCGCCGGCGGCGTGTTGCCGGGCTCGGCCATGGCCGACACGTTCAACTCGTTGCGCGCCAACGACCTGATCTGGTCGTTCTTCGTCAACAACTACCTGATGGGCAAGGACCTGACGCCGTTCGACCTGCTGTGTTGGAACGCCGACCAGACGCGCATGCCCAAGGCGTTGCACATGTTCTACCTGCGCAAGTTCTACGGCGAAAACGCCCTGACCAAGGGCCAGCTAGTGCTGGACGGCGTGACCATCGACCTGAAGAAGGTGACGATCCCCATCTACGAGCAGGCCGGCCGTGAAGACCACATCGCGCCGCCGGCCTCGGTCTACAAGGGCTCGAAGATGTTCGGCGGACCGGTGACCTACGTCCTGGCCGGATCCGGCCATATCGCCGGCGTCGTCAACCACCCTTCAGCGCAGAAATACATGCACTGGCTCAATGAAGAGCGGCCCGAGCGGTTCGAGGACTGGGTCGCCGGCGCGGTCGAGCACCCAGGCTCGTGGTGGCCGAACTGGGCCAACTGGCTGAGCACACGCTCGGGCAAGAAGATCCCTGCCCGCGACACGACCAAGGGCAAGTTCACGCCGGTCATGGATGCGCCCGGGTCTTATGTGCTGGTGAAGTCGTAAGAGGTTTTTGACCACGAACCACACGAAAAACACGAAGGGGGAAAGCGGCCCAATTTGTCGCGCGAAACGCCATCCCTATGGAGCGCTTCGCGCGGCTGCCTGCCCCCCTGGAGTTCGTGTTTTTCGTGTGGTTCGTGGTCAAAATTTCAAAACCCGGTATCGGGCTGCGCGTAGCGCCTTTCTCGCATCTCACGAAAATTAACCCTTTTCAAAGGGTTGGAATGTCATGCTTGGAAGCAGACCTGACGCGGCGGTATATTTACCAACAGGTTATCAATATTGATTTTCGTTAACCATTTTGAAAATGGTGATTTAAATCAATTTGATAAGCCTCAATTCGCTAGCAGCCTATGAATTCGGCAAGGCCGGCTTTTCCACAAAATTCAACATTGATTATGGTTACGCGAATCGTCGAATGCGTGTGCGGTATCATGGCACTTCGTCGCGACGATGAAAACGCCAAAAGCGCGAGCCGGGGGACGACTCGCGCTTGTAGGCCTGGTGGCGTTTTTCAGGGGTGGATTTCGCTCAGCCGTTTCCAACAAGCGACTGAAGTGACGAAGAAATCCTAGAGGCGCAGGACGATGGTCTCGACAAGCGGACGACGGCCCCAGATGCTCTGGGCGATTTTCTTGACGATGCGGGCGACGGCCGCCTCGATGGTCTCGTCGTCCTCGCGATCTTCCTTGCTGAGCTTGTTGATCGCCGATTCCGCGGCGTCCCCCATCTGCTCGAGGTGGTCGGAGATCGAGTCCTCGTCCTCGTAGGCCAGGCCCAGGCCGCGCACGTCGACCAGCGAGGCCAGGCGATTTTTGCCATCCAGGGCGAACGAGACGAAGATCATGCCGTTGTGCGCCGAATGGCGGCGTTCACGCAGGGCCTCCGAGGCTTCGGGCACGAGATGCCCGCCGTCGACGAACAGGCGGCCGGCGGGCACTTCGTCGATGATCTCGGCGCGGCCCGGCGCCAGGCGCACCATGTCGCCGTTCTTCGGCGTGATCTGCTCGGGTACCTCAAGCTCGGCCGCCAGGGCGGCGTGTTTCAGGAGGTGGCGGCGCTCGCCATGGGTCGGCACGGCGATACGCGGGCGCACCCAGCCGTACATGTCCTTCAATTCGTCGCGGCACGGGTGGCCGGAGACGTGGATGCCCGGGTGGTCGCGTTCGGTATGGATCTCGACGCCCAGGTCCGACAGGCGGTTCTGCAGCGAGCGGATGGGGATTTCGTTGCCGGGGATGACACGCGACGAGAAGACGCAGGCGTCGCCGGCCTTCAGCTTGACGGCCGGATGCGAGCCGTCGGCGATGCGCGACATGGCGGCGCGCGGTTCGCCTTGCGAGCCGGTCGACAGGTAAAGGATCTTGCTGTCCTTGAGCTGGGCCGCCTCGCCTTCGCTGAGCGGCTCGGGGATGCCCTGCATCAGGCCGACGTGGCGGGCGGCGGCGAACATGCGGTGCATCGAGCGGCCGACCAGGCAGACACTGCGGCCGCAGGCTTCGGCGGCGCGCATGATCGAGTCCATCCGCGCCACGTTCGAGGCGAAACAGCCAACGACGACCTTGCGCTTCAGGCTACGGATCAGGACTTCGAGCGCGACACGGACATCGGCTTCGGAGCCGGCGCGGCCTTCGACGAAGACATTGGTCGAGTCGCAGACCATGGCCAAGACGCCGGCATCGCCGAGCGCCGTGAGGCGGCCGACGTCGGTCGGCGCGCCGGTGATCGGCTCGTCGTCGATCTTCCAGTCGCCGGTGTGCACGACCGTGCCGAGGTCGGTTGCGATGGCCAGGCCGTTGGGTTCGGGGATCGAGTGGGTGATGGTGATATAGTCGATCTCGAACGGACCGATCGAGATGTGGCCGTTCAGCGGCACTTCGGTCAGACTGAAATCGTCGACGCCGGCTTCACGGAGCTTTTCGCGGATCAGGAAGGCGGTGAACGGCGTGGCGTACATCGGCGCCTTGATCTTGTCCCACAGCCAGCCCAGGGCGCCGATATGGTCCTCGTGGGCATGGGTCAGGACGATGCCCAGGATGGTCTCGCCCTTGAGGAATTCAGGATCGGGCACGATGACCTCGATGCCGGGCGTCGTCAGGTCGCCAAACGTCACGCCGACGTCGACGATGATCCATTGCCGGTCATGGGCGGGCCCGAACCCGTAGAGGTTCAGGTTCATGCCGATTTCGTTCGAGCCGCCCAGCGGCAAAAACACCAGTTCGTTCTGATTCTTAGTTTTCATTTTTACTTTTGTTTTAGCGTCCGCCGGTAGATCTCCAGCAGCCCGCGCAGGGTGAGGTCGTGATCGAAATGCTCGATCTTCGTGGTCGCGCCCTCGAACAGCGACGCAACGCCCCCTGTGGCAATAACACGCATTTTCGAACCGTACTCATTCGAGATAGCGTCGATCAGGTATTCAATCAAGCCGACATATCCCCAAAAGATACCGGATTGCATGGCGCTGACCGTGTCGTGGCCGATGATGGTGTCCGGCCGTTCGATAGCGATGCGTGGCAGCTTGGCGGCGGCGGCGTGCAGGGCCTGCATGGAGAGATTGATGCCCGGCGCGATGACGCCGCCTTCCCAGCCGCCATCGGCGGCGACGATGTCGAAGGTGGTGGCGGTGCCGCTGTCGATGATCAACAGCGGGCCGTCATAGGCCATGTGGCCGCCGACGGCGTTGACCAGGCGATCGGCGCCGGCCTCGGAAGGTTTATTGATGCGCACATCTATGCCGATAAAAGCATTGTCGCCAATGACATAGGGCTGCTTGTTGAAGTAGCGCTGGGCCAGTTTGCGCAGGTTGAACAGGGATTGCGGCACGACGGACGAGATGATGCAGTCGTCGATCGCCTTGAAATCGAGGCCGTTCATCTGCAGAAGCTGGAACAGCCAGACGGCGTATTCGTCGGCGGTGCGGCGCGTCTCGGTCGCCGTACGCCACTGCGCCAGCCACGTCTTGCCGTCATGAACGGCAAAAAGCGTATTGGTGTTACCCTGCTCGATGGCGAGAAGCATTGTCTTTGTTCCGGGGTCGAGGGGCCAAAAAACGTTTCTTGGGGCCCCTCGCCTTTTAATCTTCGTACTCGACGTCGCCACCGGTAATGGTGACAACCTGACCGTCTTTTGCCGTGATCTGCAGCCCACCGAACGGATCCAGGCCCTTCAGCGTGCCGGTGATGGCGATGCCGTCGTGGACGGCCTTCAGCGTCATGTCACGGCCGTAGGCGCGCTTCAGCCAGGCCTTGGCGATGTCGTCAAAGCCCTTGTCGCGCCACAGGTTGAGGACGCTGTCGAGATGGGCGCTGAGCTTGGTGAGCACCGCTTCGGCGTCAAGCGTCTTGGCGGCGGCGCTGACTTCGCGGAGTGCCACGGTCAGGTAGCCTTCCAGGATCGGCGCCCGCGACACGTTCATGCCGATGCCGATGACCACGCCGAGGTGGCCGTCCTTTGGGCTGGGCTCGGTCTGGACCAGGATGCCGCATAGCTTGGCGCCGTTATAGAGGATGTCGTTGGGCCACTTGATGCGCAGGGCGGCATCGGTCTCGGGGATCAGGGGCCGCAGCATCTCGTAGATGGCCAGGGCGGTGATGAAGCTGAGCTGCGGCGCCTGGCGGACGTCCATAGCCATCAGCTCGTACCGCGAGGCCATCAGATTGCCCTTGGTGCCGATCCATTGGCGGCCATGGCGGCCGACGCCCTTGGTCTGTTCCTTGGCCAAGATCCAGCCCGGTTCTTCCGGGCCGGACATCAGGCGGTTCAAGGCGACAGTTTGCGTCGAAGGCAGCGTATCGAAGACTTCGATCTTGGCCACGGGACTTTAAAGTCCGAAGCTCTTGGCCGCGTTGGTGGCCAGGGGCCAGATCACGGCGATCAGCGGGATGGCGAACAGGGACACGAAGGCGGCGGCGTAGCCGACCCACTTGGCCTCCGTCGGCATCTTGTCCATGACGATGTCGCCAGCGTCGAACCACATCAGCTTGATCAGGCGCAGGTAGTAGAAGGCGCCGATGACCGAGGCGACGAGACCGGCGGCGGCGAAGCCCCACAGGCCCGAATTGATAGCGGCGCCGAAGACGAAGTACTTGGCCCAGAAGCCACCGAAAGGCGGCATGCCCAGCACCGACAGGGCCAGGGCCGTGATGGCCAGGGTCAAGGGCATGTTAGTCTTGGCCAGGCCGGCCATCTGGTCGATGCGCGAGATCGGCTCGCCCTTGCGGTTCATGGCCATCTGGCACGAGAACAGGCCCATCGTGTCGATCATGTACAGCACGAAGAACATCAGCAGCGGCATGATGCCGGTGGCGCCGGCGGCGACGGCCAGCAGGGCGTAGCCCATATTGGCGATCGACGAATAGGCCAGCAGGCGCTTGAAGTCCTTTTGCATCAGACCGCCGAGGCCGCCGACGAGGAAGGACAGGACCGCCAGCAGCAACACGACCTGCTGCCATTGCGCGACTTCGTGGACGAAGGCGCCTTGCAGGACACGGGCCAGCAGGACCATGGCGGCGAACTTGGGGGCGCCGGCGGCATAGGCGACCATCGGGGTCGGCGCGCCTTCATAGACGTCGGGCGTCCACATGTGGAACGGCGCCGCCGAGACCTTGAACGCCAGGCCGGCAATGACGAAGACCAGGCCGAAGATCAGGCCGACATTATGGTTCGAGACGGCGGAGTCGGCGATATCCATGAAGTTCATGGAGCCGGCGAAGCCGTAGACCAGCGACATGCCATACAGCAGCAGGCCCGACGACAAGGCGCCCAGCACGAAATACTTGAGGCCCGCTTCCGAGGACTTCTCGTCGTCGCGGCGGAAGGCGGCCATGACGTACATGGCCAGCGACTGCAGTTCCAGGCCGACATAGAGCGCGATCAAATCGCCGGCCGAGACCATCATGCTCATGCCGAGCGCCGACAGCGTGACGAGGATGGGGAATTCGAAGCGGCGATTACCGACGCGGTCGAAATAGCCTTGGCCCAGCGCGATGACCAGGGCGGCGGCGACATAGATGACGACCTTGGCGAATTGCGCCACGCCGTCGACGATCAGCGAGCCGTTGAAGGCGTGGCCTTGCGGGCCGAGCGCGGCGGCAAAGGCCGCGGCAATAAGAGCCGCGCCGCAGAGCGCGCTGACAGACGTCATGCCCTTGTCCGTACGAATGGCGCCGAAGACCAGGATCAACAGGCTGGCGACGCCCAGGATGAATTCCGGCCAGGCCAGATTAAGTCCGAGGTTGGAGAGCAGCATGGTTGGTCCTTATCCGCCGGTGATCGCGCGATAACCCGCCACAAGGGTGTCGACGCTGGCCGTGGTAAAATCGAAAATGAAAGCGGGGTAGACGCCCAGAAGCAGGGTGCCGGCGATCAGCGGCGCGAAGATGACGATTTCGCGCAGGCTGAGGTCGGGATACTTCTTCAGCTCCTCGTTCTTCACCTCGCCGAACATCACGCGCTTGTAGAGGTTGAGCGCGTAGACGGCCGACCAGATGACACCCGAGGCGGACACCAGCGCAACCCAGGTGCCCCACTGATAGGCGCCGGTCATGGTGGTGATTTCGCCGATGAAGCCCGAGGTGCCCGGCAGGCCGACATTGGCCATGGTGAACAGCAGGAAGACAAAGGCGTAGTGCGGCATGAGCTTGGTAACGCCGCCGTAGAAGGCGATTTCACGGGTATGCCAACGGTCGTAGACGACGCCGACGCAGAGGAAGAGCGCGCCGGAGATGACGCCGTGGCTCAGCATCTGGTAGATCGCGCCTTGGACGCCCAGGGCGTTGCCGGCGAAGATGCCCATGGTGACGAAGCCCATGTGGGCGACCGAAGAATAGGCGATCAGCTTCTTGATGTCGGTCTGGCGGAAGGCGACCAGCGAGGTATAGACGACGGCGATCACCGACAGGGCCATGACCAGCGGCGCGAACATGTGCGACGCATAGGGGAACATCGGCAGGTTGAAGCGGATGAAACCGTAGCCGCCGAGCTTCAGCAGGATACCGGCCAGCATGACCGAACCGGCGGTCGGCGCTTCGACGTGGGCGTCGGGCAACCAGGTGTGGACCGGCCACATCGGCATCTTGACGGCGAACGAGGCGAAGAAGGCGAACCATAGCCAAGGCTGGGCATAGGTGGCGAAGTGATAGGCCGAGAGCGCCGGGATGTCCGCGGTATGGGCGGTGCCGACCATGTACAGCATGGCGGCCAGCATCAGGACGGAGCCCAACAGCGTATAGAGGAAGAACTTGTACGCCGCGTAGATCCGGTTCTTGCCGCCCCAGATGCCGATGATCAGGAACATCGGCACCAGGCTGCCTTCAAAGAAGATGTAGAACAGGAACAGGTCGAGCGAGGTGAAGACGCCGATGACCAGGGTTTCCAGCAGCAGGAAGGCCACCATGTATTCGGTGACGCGGTTCTTGATCGAGTCCCACGACGCCAGGATGCACAGCGGCATCAGGAAGGCGGTCAGCAGGACGAACAGGATCGAGATGCCGTCGACGCCCATATGGTACGAGATCGGCCCGAACAGCGCGAAATGTTCTTCGAACTGGTAGCCGCTCGACTTGCCGTTAAACGCAGCGATCAGGTAGACGCTGAGCGCCAGGGTGATCAGTGTCGTCCACAGCGATATCCACTTGGCGTTCTTGGCGATGACGTCGGTATCGTCCTTGCGCGCCATGGCGCGGACGATGCCGATCACCACAGCTCCCACCAGCGGCAGGAAGGTAATGATACTCAGGAGATTGGGTATGGCCGGTAGCATTGAAATTTCCATATCTCCTTAGTGTGCCATGCCGAAGACGACCCAGCTGAGCAGGCCGACAACGCCGAGGAACATGAAGAACGCGTAGTGATAGACGTAGCCCGACTGGGTCTTGACCAGTTTCTTGGCCGAGTTGAGCGCCGTCCAGGCGGCACCGTTCGGACCCAGGCCATCGATGATCTTGATGTCGCCGATCTTCCAGAACAGGTCGCCCAGCACCTTGGTGAGCTTGACGAAGGTCGCTTGGTAGATCTCGTCGAAGAACCACTTCTTGTAGAGGAAGGTCCAGACGACGCCCTTCTGTTCGGCCATCTTGCGCGGCAAGCCGGGCTTGAGCACATAGAAGTACCAGGCGAGCGCCAGACCCAGCAAGGTCACGGCCAGCGGGGCCAGGTGGACCCACAGTTCCTTGATATGCTCGGCATCCTCGTGAACGTGGTTGCCCGCGCCGTTGAAGATGGCGCCGTTCCAGAAGGCGTCGCTTTGCGCACCGATGAAGTACGGGGCGAAGGCGGCACCGGCGAAGATGGCGCCGAAGGCCAGGATGACCAGGGGCAGCAGCATGATCCACGGGCTTTCGTGCGGCTTGTGGTCATGGCCGTGACCATGGTCATCGTGGCCGTGGGCCGCATGGGCGCCGTGAGCGTCATCGTGCGCCGGTTCCGACGTCTCGTGGCCGTCGACGACTTCGTGGGCGTCGTGATGGGCATGCTCCCAGTGCTTCTTGCCGTGGAAGGTCATCAGGATCAGGCGGAACGAATAGAAGCTGGTCAGCAGGGCGGCACTGATGCCCATCACGAAGGCGAACATGCCTTCGGGCGTGCCGTGGGCGGCCCAGGCGTCCTCGATGATGGCGTCCTTGGAATAGAAGCCGGCGAAACCGAACGGCGTGAACGGGATGCCCAGGCCGGTGATGGCGATGGTACCGATCATCATGACCGCGTAGGTGACGGGCAGCAGCTTCCACAGCCCGCCCATCTTGCGCATGTCCTGCTCGTGATGCATGCCGTGGATCACCGAACCCGCGCCCAGGAACAGCAGGGCCTTGAAGAAGGCGTGCGTGACCAGGTGGAACATGGCCGCCTGGTAGGCGCCGACGCCGGCCGCGAAGAACATGTAGCCCAGTTGCGAGCAGGTCGAATAGGCGATGACGCGCTTGATGTCGTTCTGCGTGAAGCCGATCGAGGCAGCGAAGATGGCGGTGATGGCGCCGGTATAGGCGACGATGGTGCGCGCCACCGGGGCGTACTCGAACAGCGGCGACAGCAGGCAGACCATGTAGACGCCGGCGGTGACCATGGTGGCGGCGTGGATCAGGGCCGAAACGGGGGTCGGGCCTTCCATGGCGTCGGGCAGCCAGGTGTGCAGGAAGAACTGCGCCGACTTGCCCATGGCGCCGATGAACAGGAGGAAAGCCGCGAGATCGAGCGCGGAGAACGACTGGCCCAGGAATTCCCAGTGCTGGCCGGCATGCGACGCGATCATCGGGAACAGTTCGTGGAAGTTGATCGTGCCGAACTGCCAGTAGACGGTCATGATGCCCAGGGCGAAGCCGAAATCACCGACGCGGTTGACGACGAAGGCCTTGATGGCGGCCGAAGACGCGCTGTCCTTGGTGTACCAGAAGCCGATCAGAAGGTAGGACGCCAGCCCCACCCCTTCCCAGCCGAAGAACAGCTGCATGAAGTCGGCGGCGGTCACCAGCATAAGCATGGCGAAGGTAAACAGCGACAGGTAGGCGAAGAAGCGCGGCCGCGAGTCGTCCTCGGCCATGTAGCCCCAGGAATACAGGTGGACCAGCGACGAGACGGTGGTAACGACGATGAACATCGTGCTCGACAGGGCGTCGACGCGGATCGACCAGGCCGAATGGAAGGTGCCGATATTGATGAAGTCGAGCAGCTTCACCGTGAAGTCGGGCATATGGCCCCAGGTGTGCTGGATAAAGGTGTACCAGCCGCAGACGCAGGCCAGGAACAGCAGGCCCGTCGTAATGGTTTGCGACAGGATGTTGCCGAGGCGGCGGCCGAACAGGCCGACGATGACGGCGCCGACGATCGGCGCCATGACCGTGGTCGTAACGACAGCCGTCATGGACGAGGTCATCTCGCTGGGAAGCAGGGTGGCAAGCATGTTGCGGCTTAGCCTTTCATCACGCTGGCGTCATCGACGGAGATGTCGCCGCGATTACGGAAGAAGGTAACGAGGATGGCCAGGCCGACGGCGGCTTCGGCCGCGGCGACGGTCAGCACGAACATCGCCATGATCTGGCCCTGGATATTGTGCAGGTAGGCCGAGAAGGCGACGAAGTTGATGTTCACGGCCAGCAGGATCAGTTCGACCGACATCAGGATGATGATGATGTTGCGGCGGTTGACGAAGATGCCGAAAACCCCCGTGGTGAACAGGCACGCCGAGACGACGAGATAGTGAAAAAGTCCTACGGTCATTCTTCGATCCCTTCGCCGGTCTTGACTTTGACGATTTCCACCGCGTCTTTGCGGCGACGCGTAACCTGTTTGTAGATGTCCTGGCGCTTGACGTAGGTGCGGTGACGCAGGGTCAGCACGATGGCGCCGATCATGGCGACCGTCAGCACGAAGCCGGCCGATTCGAACAGGTACGCATAGGTGGTGAAAAGCTGGTCGCCGATCTGGGCGATATTGCTCTGGTTGGCGTCATGGGCGACCGCGAGGTTGCCCTTGGCCGCGCCGTTCTGGGTAATGCTGCTGGCGACAAAGTACAGTTCCATCAGCAGGACCAGGGCGATAAAGGCGCCGATACCGAGATAGTTGGCGAACCCCTGGCGCAACTTGCCGAAGTCGATGTCAAGCATCATGACGACGAACAGGAACAGCACCGCGACCGCGCCGACATAGACGACGACCAGCAGCATGGCCAGGAACTCGGCGCCCAGCAGCACGAACAGACCCGCGGCGCTGAAGAACGCCAGGATGAGGAACAGCACGCTGTGTACCGGGTTGCGTGCCGTGACCACCAACAGCCCGGCGACGACGGTCACCACGGCCATTAAATAGAAGGCGATGTCCACCAATATCATGGTCAGCCAATCTTCATGTCTTACATGATCGTCAGGCGCGAAGCCCTCGGACCGGTTGGTATTTTACATCTCTTGCTCAGGCCTTGCGGCCCGGGCCTAGCGGTAAGGTGCATCCAGTTCCAGCGAGCGGGCGATTTCGCGTTCCCAGCGGTCGCCGTTGGCCAGAAGCCGGTCCTTGTCGTAGTACAATTCTTCGCGCGTATCGGTGGCGAATTCGAAGTTCGGCCCTTCGACGATGGCGTCGACCGGGCAGGCTTCCTGGCACAGGCCGCAATAGATGCATTTCACCATGTCGATGTCGTAGCGCGTCGTGCGCCGCGAGCCGTCCGAGCGCGGCTCGGCCTCGATGGTGATGGCCTGGGCCGGGCAGATCGCTTCGCACAGCTTGCAGGCGATGCAGCGTTCTTCGCCGTTGTCGTAACGGCGCAGCGCGTGCTCGCCGCGGAAGCGCGGAGAGATCGGGCCCTTCTCGAAGGGGTAGTTGATGGTCGCCTTGGGGCGGCCCATATATTTCAGCGACAGCGCGGTCGCGGCCGCGAACTCAAGGAGGAAAATGGCCTTGATGCCGGCAACTATTCTTCCGATCACGACATACCTCCAGTGTACACACGCCACGCCGCCACGAGAATGACAGCCCCCAGGGACATGGGCAGGAAGATCTTCCAGCCCAGCCGCATCAGTTGGTCGTAGCGATAGCGGGGGACGATCGCCTTGGCTATGGCGAACATAAAGAACCAGAAGACAATCTTGAGGACAAAACAGATAACGCTGATGAAGCCGAACAGGATGCCGTGGTGGGCGATCCAATCGGGGCTCACCGGCCACGGCAATTGCCAGCCGCCGCAGAACAGGATCGACAACATGGCGCACATCAGCAGGATGTTGGCCATTTCCGCCAGGAAGAACAGCATGTAGGGCGAAGACGAATATTCGACCTGGTAGCCGGCGACCAACTCCGATTCCGCGTCCGGCAGGTCGAACGGCGGGCGGTTGGTTTCGGCGAGCGCCGAGACGTAGAAGACGCCCAGCATCGGCAGCATGACGACCAGCAAGGGCCAATGGCCGCCGCCGAACATGTTCCAGTGCCAGAAACCGCCGGCCTGCTCCTCGCTGATGGTCGACAGGTTCATGGTGCCCGACAGCAGGATGACGGTGACGACGATAAAGCCGATCGACACTTCATAGCTGACCATCTGGGCCGCCGAACGCAGGCCGCCGAGGAAGGGATATTTCGAGTTCGACGCCCAGCCGCCCATAATGATGCCGTAGACACCCATAGACGAGATGGCGAACAGGTACAGCACGCCGACATTGATGTTGGCGATGACCAGGCCCGGCGCGAAAGGAATGACCGCCCAGGCGACCAGGGCGAGGACGACCGAGATCATCGGCGCCAGCAGGAAGACCGCCTTGTCGGCGCCGGCCGGGATGATGACTTCCTTCAGCACGAACTTGATTAGGTCGGCGAAGGATTGCAGCAGGCCGAAGGGACCGACCACGTTCGGGCCCTTGCGCAATTGCACGGAAGCCCAGATCTTGCGGTCGCCGTAAACCGAGAAAGCGACGGACAGCAGGACGAAGATCGTCACGGCGAGAATGCCGAGTACGGTCAGGATCGTCCAGCCGACAGGGGATGCCCAGAATTGGTTCATCTTCGTAACTCGTCCTTATTCCGCGGCCGCTTTGACGCCGCCCGACCGCTGCGCCGAACAGTCGGCCATGGCGGCCGAAGCGCGACAGATCGGATTGGTCATGTAGAAATCACCGAGCGTCGAGGTGAACACCCGATCGCGAACCTCGCCTTTAGCGCCGATTCCCTTGAGGTCAAAGGCTTTTGACGCCGGACGCACATCAATGCGGCCGAAAACCGGATGATCGGTGATCAGTTTCTCCCGCAGCGCACCCAAGGTGTCATAGGGAAGCGTGGTACCGAGGTGGTCCGACAGGGCGCGCAGGATGGCCCAGTCTTCCTTCGCCTGGCCCTTGGGGAACACGCTGCGTTCGGCGATCTGCACCCGGCCTTCGAGGTTGGTGTAGATGCCCGACTTTTCCGTCGGCGCGGCCCCCGGCAGGATGACGTCGGCGCAGGCCGCGCCCGCGTCACCGTGCGAGCCGATATAGACGACGAAGGTCTTGTCGAGGTTCTTGGGGTCGAACTCGTCGGCGCCCAGCAGGACCAAGAGGTCGACCTCGCCCGACAGCATCTGGCGGGCGGTCTTGGCTTCGCCCACCGGCACGAAGCCGAGGTCGAGGCCGGCGACGCGCGCGGCGGCGGTGTGGACGATGTTGAAGCCGTTCCAGTCGTCACGCACCACATTGTGGGTGGCGGCGAGGTCGGCGACGGCCTTCAGGACCGCGACACCGTCTTCGCCGGCCAGGGCGCCCATGCCGACCAGGATGGCCGGCTTTTGCGCGCCCTTCAGCAGCTTGGCGAAGTCGTGTTTCTTGAAGTCGGCGACGGCCTTGGGGCCCAGGCCGATGTGCGTATAGTCATAGGTCAGGTCGACGGCCTCGCCGATGACGCCGACCTCGACCTTGTTCTTCAGCCAGGTCTTGCGGATGCGGGCATTGACCAGCGACGCCTCATGACGCAGGTCGGTGCCGACCAGCAGAATGACGTCGGCGTCCTCGATGCCGGCGATGCCGGTGTTGAACAGCCACGATTCGCGCGGCGTCGATTGCGTCACCGGGCCCAGCAGCGCGCCATCCTGGCGGCAGTCGAGATTGGTCACGCCCATGCCGTAGAACAGGTCCTTGGCCGCCTTCATGGTCTCGGCGTCGGTCAGGTCGCCGGCAACGACGCCCATCTTCGACGGGTCGGTCGCCTTGACCTTGGCGGCGACGGCCACCAAAGCTTCGTTCCACGAGACCGGAACCAGCTTGCCGTTCTGACGCACATAGGGCTGGTCGAGGCGCTTCTTCGACAGGCCGTCCACCGCGTAGCGCGACTTGTCGGTCAGCCATTCCTCGTTGATGTCTTCCTTGGTGCGCGGCAGGACGCGCAGTACGTTGGCGCCGCGGTTATCGACGCGGATATGGGCGCCCAGCGCATCCATGACGTCGATCGTCTCGGTCTTTTGCAGTTCCCACGGGCGATAGTTGAAGGCCCACGGACGGTGGGTCAGGGCGCCGACCGGGCACAGGTCGTTGACATTGCCCGACAGTTCCGACGTCACCGACTTTTCGAGGTACGAAACGATTTCGACGTCTTCGCCGCGCGAGATCAGACCCATCTCGGTCACGCCGGCGACTTCGGTCGTGAAGCGGACGCAGCGCGTGCACTGGATGCAGCGCGTCATGAAGGTCTTGATCGTCGGCCCGAGGTTCTTTTCCTCGACGGCACGCTTGTTCTCTTCGTAGCGCGAACCCGGACGGCCATAGCCCATGGCCTGGTCCTGGAGGTCGCATTCGCCGCCCTGGTCGCAGATCGGGCAATCGAGCGGGTGGTTGATGAGCAGGAACTCCATCACCCCTTCACGCGCCTTCTTGACCATCGGCGTATTGGTGAAGATCTCTTGGCCCTCGGCGGCCGGCAAGGCGCACGAAGCCTGCGGCTTCGGCGGTCCGGGCTTCACCTCGACGAGGCACATGCGGCAGTTGCCGGCGATCGACAGGCGCTCGTGATAGCAGAAGCGCGGGATTTCCTCGCCCGCCAGCTCCGCCACCTGCAGCACCGTCATGCCGGGGTCGAACTCGACCTCCACTCCGTTGACTTTTGCCTTAGCCATTAAACCCAAACCTCAATTTGCAGTCATATACCGTTGATATAAAATCGTTTCCAGCGCCAAACCTAAAGCGTCAGAACCACGATTTGCCACCCACGACATAATCCTCGTAAAAACTCTGGTCCGACTTGACCAGGTAGATGATCGTCTCGATGAAGGCGATGAAGGCGCAGACCATGCCCGGGATCACCAGTAGCCAGCCCGCGGTTCCGGCGATCAGCATGATGATGCCGGCCGTCGTCTTGCCGAGATAGAATTTGTGCAGTCCCAGGCACCCGAACAGGAAGGCCAGGACCGCCGCAACGTAACGGTTCTTGTCGCCGATCGCCGCCGACAGGACGTAGACGCTGACCGCGCGCCCATCCTCGGCTTCGAAATCGACGGTCGAACCCGCCGCGACATAGACCGCCCCGCCTTGCAGATCGGACACGGCAAAGCCGTAGCGATTGCCGTCATCACCGCTGATGAGGCCGCCCGATCCGTTGAAGCTGAGCACCTTGCCGCGCATATATCCCCTACTCCGCCGCGATGCCGTGGCCGGCAAAGTTACCCTTGCGCGACCGGTACTGAGCAATGCGTTCCTCGATTTCCGGACGGAAATGGCGGATCAGGCCCTGGATCGGCCAGGCCGCCGCGTCGCCAAGGGCGCAGATGGTGTGGCCTTCGATCTGGGTCGTGACTTCCAGCAGGGTGTCGATTTCCTTGGGGTCGGCATCGCCCTTGGCCATGCGTTCCATCACGCGCCACATCCAGCCGGTGCCTTCGCGGCACGGCGTGCACTGGCCGCACGATTCGTGGCGGTAGAAGTAGCTGATGCGGGCGATGGCGCGGATCAGGTCGGTCGACTTGTCCATGACGATGACCGCCGCCGTGCCCAGGCCCGACTTGAGGTTACGCAGGGTGTCGAAATCCATGGGCAGGTTTTCGCACTGTTCGGCCGGGATCATCGGCACGGACGAGCCGCCCGGAATGACGGCCTTGAGGTTGCCCCAGCCGCCGCGGATACCGCCGCAGTGATCCTCGATCAGCTGGCGGAACGGGATCGACATGGCTTCTTCGACATTGCACGGCTTTTCGACGTGGCCGGAGACGCAGAACAGCTTGGTGCCGGTATTGTTGGGCGCACCGAACGAAGCGAACCAGGCGGCGCCGCGGCGCAGGATGGTGCCGACGACGGCGATCGATTCGACGTTGTTGACGGTCGTCGGGCAGCCATAGAGGCCGGCGCCGGCCGGGAACGGCGGCTTCAGGCGCGGCTGGCCCTTCTTGCCTTCCAACGATTCCAGCAGAGCGGTTTCCTCGCCGCAGATATAGGCGCCGGCGCCGTGGTGGATATAAACGTCGAAGTCCCAGCCATGGACGTTGTTCTTGCCGATCAGCTTGGCCTCGTAGGCCTGCTTGACGGCGGCTTCCATGCGTTCACGTTCCAGCACGTACTCGCCACGCAGGTAGATGTAGCAGGCGTGCGAGCGCATGGCGAAGGAGGCGATCAAGCAGCCTTCGATCAGCAGGTGCGGATCGTGGCGCATGATTTCCCGGTCCTTGCAGGTGCCGGGTTCGGATTCGTCCGCATTGACGACGAGGTAGTGCGGGCGATCGGCCTTGGGTTCCTTCGGCATGAAAGACCACTTCAGGCCCGTCGAGAAGCCGGCGCCGCCACGGCCGCGCAGGCCCGAATTCTTGACGTTGGTGATGATCCAGTCGACGCCGTAGGACAGGATGTCCTTGGTGGCGTTCCAGCACCCGCGCTGCTTGGCGCCCTCCAGGCCCCAGTCGTGGAAACCGTAGAGGTTGGTGAAGATGCGGTCCTTGTCTTCGAGAATACCGACCATTACGCCTTCACCTCTTCCGTGCCCGGAGCATTCGGGATCTTGATCTTCTTGGCCGCCGAGCCGTCGAACAGCTTGGGATCCGACAGGGTGGTCGCGCCGCCCAGCGGTTCGGACGTGTGACGGCCATTGTAAGGGCCGGGCTTGGGCGACTTGCCCGCCGCGAAATCGTCGATGATCTGGGCCAGGTTTTCCGGCGTCAGGTCTTCGTAATAGTAGTCGTTGATCTGGGCCATCGGCGCGTTGCAGCACGCGCCCAGGCATTCGACTTCCTGCCAGGTGAACAGGCCGTCTTTCGACAGCTTGTCCTTGGCGCCGATCTTGTCCTTGCACACTTGGATCAGGCCGTCGGAGCCACGCAGCATGCACGGCGTCGTCCCGCACACCTGGATCAGGGCCGCCGAACCGACCGGCTCCAACATGAACATGGTGTAGAAGGTGGCGACTTCGAAGACGCGAATCTGCGCCATGCCGAGCAGCTTGGCGACGGCGCTGATGGCGGGTTCCGACACCCAGCCGTCTTGCTTTTGCACCAGCCACAACAGCGGGATCACCGCCGATTGACGGCGGTTGGCGGGATATTTCTCAATCCACCACTGCGCCTTGGCCATCGTTTCCGGGGCGAAGGTGAAGCTTTCGGGTTGAACGGCGGCGAGACGACGAACGCTCATCGGGCCTCTTTCTTTATTAGCTCAAACGCCGCATGGCTCCGCGCACGAGCGCGGACGGCCACTTGGCCTTGCCGAACGCATTGCGTTCGGAAATCTTGACTATGGAACAAATTAGACGTCTGGGTCATGCGCGGCCCTGCTCCTTGGCGGCGCGGGCCGCGGCCCGGGCGGCGTCGATGCGAGCGCCGATTTCCTTGACGTGCGGCAGAAGCCGCGCCATCCGGCGGAAAACGAAGACCGACAGGTACAGCACATAGAGGTACGGCGAGGTGACGTATTCCGGATGGAAGGCGTAGACATAGTAGCGCACGCCGACCAGGAGGACGGCAAACGGCAGCCAGATCGACGCGTAGCGAATGGCCTCGTCGCGCAGCATGCCCATGGCGCCGCCCGGATGGTACGGCCAGGCCGGCTTGCGGAACAGCCAGACGACCACCACGAAGACCGAGATGATCAGGATCGCCACGACCAAAGGTATCGCCGCCCACAGGAATGGGTGGGCGTGATACATTTCGATCTGGGCGTCCTGCACCATCGGTGCCTGCATCATCGCCTGCCTCATCGGTCGATCTCCCCGAACACGATGTCGAGCGAGCCCAGGATAGCCGAGACGTCGGCCAGCAAGTGGCCGCGGTTCATCCAGTCCATGGCCTGCAGGTGCGGGAAGCCCGGCGCGCGGATCTTGCAGCGGTAAGGCTTGTTGGAACCGTCCGACACCAGGTAGACGCCGAATTCGCCCTTGGGCGCTTCGACACAGGCATAGACCTCGCCCTCGGGCGTATGGAAGCCTTCGGTGTATAACTTAAAGTGATGGATGAGGGCTTCCATCGAATTCTTCATCTCGGCGCGGCGCGGTGGCGTGATCTTGTGGTCTTTCGACAGCACTTCGCCCGGCGTTGTGCCAAGCTTTTCAAGGCACTGCTCCATAATCCTCACAGCCTGGCGCATCTCTTCGATGCGGCACAGGTAGCGGTCCCAACAGTCGCCGTTCTTGCCCAGCGGCACGTCGAAGTCGAGCTCGGCATAGCATTCGTAGGGCTGCGACTTGCGCAGGTCCCAGGCGACGCCCGAGCCGCGGATCATCACCCCGGTAAAGCCCCAGTCAAAGGCCTGTTCCTTGGAGACGACGCCGATGTCGACATTGCGCTGCTTGAAGATGCGGTTTTCGGTGACGAGGGTTTCGATGTCCTTCAGCGCCGGCAGGAATTCACGGCACCACACCTTCATGTCCTCGATCAGCTCGGGCGTCAGGTCCTGGTGGACGCCGCCCGGGCGGAAATAGTTGGCGTGCAGGCGCGCCCCGCAGGCGCGCTCATAGAACACCATCAGCTTTTCGCGCTCCTCGAAGCCCCACAAGGGCGGCGTCAGCGCGCCGACGTCCATGGCCTGGGTGGTGACGTTCAGCAGGTGCGACAGGATGCGGCCGATTTCCGAGAAGATGACGCGGATATATTGCGCGCGCTTGGGCACATCGACGCCCAGCAGCTTTTCGATGGCCAGCACGAAGGCGTGTTCCTGGTTCATCGGCGCCACGTAGTCGAGGCGGTCGAAGTAGGGCACGTTCTGCAAATAGGTGCGGTATTCCATCAGTTTTTCGGTGCCGCGGTGCAGCAGGCCGATATGCGGGTCGACGCGCTCGACGATTTCACCGTCCAGATCGAGCACCAGACGCAGCACGCCGTGCGCCGCCGGGTGCTGCGGCCCGAAATTGATCGTAAAACGGCGGTCGTCCATATCCTTGGGCGGTGTCGCTACGTCGTCAGCCATGGCATCAAACTCTTTATTCATCGGCATTCGACTCGCTCTTGCGTACGAACGCAACGAGCAGGCCAAAGGCCAGGGTTAGTATTCCAAAGCCCGAAACGACGGCGGTGGAAAGGTTCCACACGTCGCTCAAGACCGCCGTGGCGACCGGCGTCGCCAGAAGAACCGCCGCGGCGCCCAAAAGCGCCGACTGCATTTCCGCCGCCGACAACCGCCGGATGGCGGCGCCGACGATCAGGATCGCGACGCCGATAATGATCGACAAGCCGGCCGATTGCTGGCCCTGCGCCGAAATATCAGGCACCCGCGTGAAGCCGCCCGTCAGCTTTACCCCCAGGGTAAACAGGTAGGCGGTCGAAAAAGTCATCAGGAAAAACGCTACTGCCGAACGAACTGCCTTAATATCCTTTTTCATCGCCCCTACCCCCTAAGGTTGGCTTGCTATTTAGCCTTTTCGTCTCCCGGGAGCACGTATTGCGCGCCCTCCCACGGCGACATGAAGTCGAACTTGCGAAACTCCTGAACCAGCTTGACCGGCTCGTAGACCACCCGCTTTTGCGCTTCGTCGTAGCGGACCTCGACGTGGCCGGTCATCGGGAAATCCTTGCGCAGCGGATAACCTTCGAAGCCGTAGTCGGTCAGCAGCCGGCGCAGGTCCGGATGGTTGGAAAACAGGATGCCGTACATGTCGAACGCCTCGCGCTCGTACCAGTCGGCGTTCGGGAAGACTTCGCGGATGCTGGGCACGGGCTCAGCCTCGTTGGTCATCACCTTGACGCGCACGCGCAGGTTCTTGGTCAGCGACAGCAGATGGTAGACGACGTCGAAACGCTGGGCGCGCTGGGGGTAGTCGGCGCCGCAGACATCGATCAGCTGGTGAAAGCGGAACGGCTCCAGGCGCAGCTTGGCCATGACATTGGCGATCTCGTCGCGCGCCACCGTCAGGGTCAGTTCGCCGAAGGCCCGCTTGACGTCGAGCACGGTCTCGCCGAACGTCGTGCGCGCGGTATCGGCCAGGGTTTGCAGAAGTTCGATGGACATCTCGTCTCCTACCGGCGAATCCCGCCGGTACGGCGGATCTTCTTTTGCAGTTGCAACAGGCCGTAGATCAGCGCCTCGGCCGACGGCGGGCAGCCCGGCACATAGACGTCGACCGGAACGACGCGGTCGCAACCGCGCACCACGCTATAGGAATAGTGATAATAGCCGCCGCCATTGGCGCACGAGCCCATCGACAGCACGTAGCGCGGATCGGGCATCTGGTCGTAGACCTTGCGGAGCGCCGGCGCCATCTTGTTGGTCAAGGTGCCGGCGACGATCATCAGGTCCGACTGGCGTGGGCTGGCGCGCGGCGCCATGCCGAAGCGCTCCATGTCGTAGCGCGGCATCGACGCCTGCATCATTTCCACGGCGCAGCACGCCAGGCCGAAGGTCATCCACATCAGCGAACCAGTACGGGCCCAGGTAATGACGTCGTCGGCGGCGGCGACCAGGAAACCGCGCTGGTCGAGCTCGGTCGAGATCTGTTCGAAGAACTTGTCGTGGACGGCGGGATCGTAGCCTTCGACGCTGGAACGCCCAGCCAGGCCATAGGCCTTGGAATCAGTCGAAGGGTCGCCCGGATTGATGATTACTCCCATTCCAGGGCTCCTTTTTTCCACACATAGATATAGCCGAGGCCCAGTTCGACGAGGAAGACGACCATCGTCCAGAAGGCATACTGCATGTTGCCGTGCGCCATCTTGAACAGGGACACTGCCCACGGGAACAGGAAGGAGGCTTCCAGGTCGAAGACGATGAACAGGATCGACACAAGATAGAAACGCACGTCGAATTTCTGCCGTGCGGAATCGAATGCATTGAAACCACATTCGTAGGCCGACAGCTTTTCGGTATCCGGCGCCTTGGGCGCCACGGTCAAGCCGAGGAAGATGAACAGGGCGCCGATGACCACCGCGATCACGAAAAAGATGAGAATCGGCAGGTAGTTCAGAAAATATTTGCCCAGCTCAGCGTCCATTATAGCACCTCGACTCAAAAGCCCCCGCCGCGATTAACCACGGGGCGGACTCAATCGTTCGACCTATTAGACCATCCCTTTCACCGCATCAAACCTTTGCAGTGCGAAAAATGCCGTTTTCGGCCTTTTGTTTCCACTTTTCGCCATATTGTCTGTGAAAAAGTCAGACCCAATTTTGCAGTTGCAAGTCAATCGCATTGATCACGGCGCTATGTGAGATTTTCGAAAAAACTGCATAGATCGCGCTTGACACGACACAGCCCCCCGAACTATCTACCGCACCTCCTGATGCCGGGCCTACCGGCGGAACGGAACCGCCAAGGAAATGCGGGTGTAGCTCAGTTGGTTAGAGTGCCGGCCTGTCACGCCGGAGGTCGCGGGTTCGAGCCCCGTCACTCGCGCCACCTTTTCACAAAGGTGGCGCCCCCATTTCCCCCCTTCTTATAAAGTAAGAAACCCCACCACCACGCCCTGCGGGCGCGGTCCCCTCCCCGATCAAGTCGGGGAGGTACGATAATGCGCGACCGCATCATCGCTCAACACCTTGCGGGAATTGGCGTTCGCCTTTCCATTCTCTCCCGCCTGACGCGGTGAGGTCATAATTAAGCCCTCTTTATTTTCAACCTTGCCGCGGCTTGCGGGGGGGCTTGGGGTCTCTTCGCGAATTGGGTGCGCCTTCTTTGCCTCGGTGGCGATAAAGGTTAACACTCCGGGCGCCGTAACCGCTGGTAATTCCGGTTGCGCTCCTTTAAAGACGACAAAACGTCGCGCCCTCGGGCGTGGCGCAACCTATGTACTCGTGACGACAAGCACCTCAGGGAAAGCTTACACATGCGCAAGACCAAACTCCTGACCGCCACCGCCCTGAGCCTTGTCCTGTCGGGCGCGGCCATGGGCGTCTTCGCCGGACAGGCCTTTGCCGACACGACCATTTCCACGACCGTCACGACTCCCCAGCAAACCTCGACCGCCGGCAACGTCACCGTCGCCTCGGGCGGCGAGATCCAACTGACCTCAGGCGTCGCCATCACCGTCAATTCGGGCAATACGGTCGACCTGGAAGGTCCGATCGCCATGTCCGGCTCGGAAGCCAGCGCGACGGTCCCCAATCCGACGGGCATCCTGATCACCGGCGGCCAGACCTCGGGCCTGACGATCAACAGCTCGATCACCGTCACCGACAACTTTACCGCCAGCGACACGACGAACCCGGCCGACGGCATCGCCGACGCCCCCTGGGCCGACGGCACGGCGCGCTACGGCATCCTGTCCACCGGGACGACGCCGTTCGTCGGCAATGTCGACATTAGCAGTTCGGCGTCGCTCGACGTCGAAGGCAACGGGTCCTACGGCACGCGCTTCGAGAACAATATCACCGGCACCTTTACCTATGCCGCGACCACGACGATCATCGGTGACAACGCCACCGGCGTCTCGCTGGAGAACGGCGTCACCGGCGCCACCTATATCGGCGGCTCGATGAGCGTGCTGGGGCAAGGCGCGACGGCGATCAACCTGGCCGGCACCTATGGCAGCAGCGTCGTTTTCGGCGGCTCGTTCACCAATACCGGCTATGCCACGACGGCGGCCCAGACCACGGCCGAAACCGCCATCCTGCTGGCCAATCCGCTCGACACGGAACAGGCCGGCACGCTGATGAAGCTGTCGGGCACCTACGCCCAGGGCATCCTGTTTGAAGCGCCGCCGACCGAAGACACGACCCTGACCTCGACCGACCAGGACGGCGACGGCATCCCCGATGCCAACGAAGGCTCGGCCTCGCTGACGCAATTTGGTCGGGCCCCGGCCCTGTTGATCGGCGCGGGTGGCGGCGCCACAGTCATCGGCGCCACCACCACCATCGTCGGCACGACGGGCGCCGCCACGGCGCCGACCGTCAATTACGGCCTGATAAACCGCGGCACCATCTCGTCGACGGGCGTCTTTGCCGGCGTCGACACCACGGCCGTCCAGATCGGCCTGAACCGGAACCTGGTCTCGACCGATCCGGACTTCGCCACGATGGGCGGCTCCAGCACGGTCAGCATCGCCAACGGCATCGGCAATACCGGCACCATCTCCGCGACCTCCCTGGCGGCCAACGCCACGGCGCTGCGCCTTGAAGCCGGCACGTCGACGCCGCTGCTCGACATCAATGCGGGCTCGATCACGGCGACCGCCACGGAAGTCGTCACCCCCTCGACGACCACGCCGATCACCTATTCGATCGCCCCGGCCTCGGCCAACGCCATAATCATCGATGCCGGCGCCAGCCTGCCGAAGATCCAGTTGACCAGCATTACGTCGGAAATCGTCGCCAGCGCCATCGGTTCGACCAGCAGCGCCACGGCCATCCTCGACAAGTCGAACTCGCTGACGACGATCAACAACAATAACCTGATCAGCGCCTCGATCACCGCGACGGATGAAAACAGCGACGGCGTCGCCGAACCCATCACCGGCACGGCCAACGCCATCGACGCCCACACCAATACGGTGGGCATGACGATCACCCAGAACTCGATCACGACGGCGGCGACCAGCACAACGGCCGCCACGACCAATACGCCGGAAATCATCGGCAATATCCTGCTGGGCACCGGCAACAACACCATCAACCTCAATGCCGGCGTCATCACCGGCAATATCGACTTCGGCGAAGGCGCGGGCGCCGGGGCCAGCGCCTTCAACATCGAGGGTGATTCGGCCTATTCCGGTATCCTGACCGGCTCAGGCACCGTCGCCCTGAACATTGACGACGGCACCGCCCTGCTCGACGCCGGCAGCAAGCTCAACCTGTCGAGCCTGCACGTCGGCGCGACCGGCATCCTCGGCATCCAGTTGAACACGCTGACCCCGACCCAGGCCGTTCTGAGCTCGTCGGGTGCGGCCGTGTTCGACAAGGGCGCGGTCGTCGGGCTGAACCTCAACCACATCATTCTCGCTCCGACGAGCTTCGTGGTCCTGACGGCGCCCAGCATCACGCTGAACGGCCTCGACCTGACCAATCTCGGCGGCAATACGCCGTACCTGTATTCGGTCGCCCTGACCCCGAATTCGACCAATACCGAACTCGACGCGACTTTCCGCATCAAGAGCCAGGCCGAGGGCGGGTTCAACAGCAACGAAGTCGCCGCCCTGACGCCCGTCCTGACGGCGATGAGCCAGGATACAGGCGCGACCACCGCCTTGCTGTCGCAGACGACGCACGAGGGCTTCAATTCGGTCTACGACCAATACCTGCCCGACTTCTCCGGCGAAAACCTGCTGACCTTGTCGCACGGCGCGGAATCGGTGACCGAATCGATCGCGGCACTGACCCTGATCCCCGACAACATGGCCGGCCAGTACTGGGCGACCGAGCACGGCTTCGACACAAACCGCCCCTACGGCGACACCACCGGCTTCAAGGCGACGGGCTTCACCTTCGCCGCCGGGCGTGAACAGGCGGTCGGCGGCCGGCAGATGATCGGTACCTACCTGTCCTATACCTCGTCGACGCCGATCGACACCTTCGACATCGGCGCCGCCAACCTGGTCAACTCCGACCTGACGGTCGGCGGTTACTGGCGTATCCGCGACGAAGGCTTCAAGGCCTGGGCCAATGCCGGCGTCGGCTATGCCGACTTCAAGGACACGCGCGTCGTGCTGAACGCCTTCGAGAGCCACACCGCGACCTCGACCTGGGGCGGCTTCTCCTACAGCGCCGGCTTCGGCACCTCGTACCAGTACCGGATCGGCAGCTTCAGCCTGACACCGCAACTGATCGGTGATTTCTACGGCCTCAATGAAGCCAAGCACAGCGAAGACGGCGGCACCGACCTGTTCGACCTGTCGATCAACAGCCGCGACAGCCATATCGCCACCGGCCAGGCCCTGGTGAACTTCAGCTACGACAAGTGGTTCGTCCGCCCCGAACTGTGGGTCGGCTACAAGGACAATCTCGACGTCGACATCGCCAACACGGTGGCGACCTTTACCCAGGCCGGCAGCACGCCGTTCAGCCTGAACGGCGGCAATGTCAAGGGCGGCGGCCCGGTCGTCGGCTTCCGCTTCTCGGCCGACAACGAGTACAGCTACTTCTCGGTGGAAACCGAATACGAAGACATGCCGAACTACAACAATGTCAGCGTCTCGCTGCGCACGCGGTTCCAGTTCTAAATCCAGCCATTTGGGCCATCCCGAAAAGCCGCTGTCTTCGGACAGCGGCTTTTTCAATGGGCGCGCGGCTCGATCATCTCATGAAACAGCGCATCGACCGCCTCGGGTGATTCGGCCGCGCCGCCGTCAAGCCACCAGGTCAGCACCGAGACGAGCGCCCCCGTGACGAAGTGGACGCGCAACTCGCGTTCGAATCGCGTGCCCTCGTGCGGCAGGGATTCGGCCACCAGTTCGTTCAGCACGGTACGCAGGGCCTCAAGGCTGACCTGGGCGCCCAGACCGCCCTGCAAGGCCTTGTAGTGGTCCAGGAAGCCGCGGCCATGGGCGAACAGGCCCCGGGTAAAGGCCAGGCCCTCGCCCTGCGCCTTCAGGCCCGCCTTGAGGTGGTCCAGCCCGCTGCGCTTGAGATCGTCCTTGCCCGTATAGTGGGCGTAGAAGGTCGAGCGGCCGATGCCGGCGGCCTCGCAGATATCCTGCACGGAAATAGAATCGTAGCCGCGCTCGACGATCAACCTCAGTAAGGCATGGTGCAGCGTGGCGCGGGTGCGGGCGACACGACGATCGATGGGGACCGGCATGCGGAACCTTTTCGAATACGGACGGCGGCCGGTGTCCGTTTCGGGACAAAAGCCGCGATCTGTGCGGAAAAACGGTTTTGAGTCAAAAGCCTATACCCATAACCTCAAGTCCACACTAGGACAGGGAGGTTCAAATGAAAAGTCCACTGACGCCGTCATGGGTCAAGGTTTTCATCGGCGTGATCGCGCTGATCGTCGCCGCCGTCGTGGCGCTGCATCTGACCGGCCTGATGCCCCATATGCATCCCGGCATGCCATGAGGCGTTTAAACCTGCTGCTGCACGTCACAAGCTCGGCCGGTTGGTGGGGCGCTGTCCTGGCCTTCCTGATCCTGGCCGTGGCCGGGACAGATGGGACTGCGGTCGCGACCTGCCATGCCCTGGCCCTGACCGGCTGGGGCGCCATCGTGCCCCTGGCCGCCCTGTCGAGCCTCACAGGCCTCGTCCAGTCCATAGGCGGCGCCTGGGGCCTCCTGCGGCACTGGTGGGTGGTGTTCAAGATCGTGATCACCCTTCCCTGCTCGGCCTTGCTGCTCCTGCATCTCTGGATGCTGGGCGGCTGCCCCACAGGCATAGCGGCGCAGATGCGATTCGACGCGGCCCTGGCCCTCATCGTGCTGACCGTGCCGCTGGCGCTGTCCGTCTACAAGCCGAAGGGCGTGACGCCCTGGGCCATACGGCCGCGCTAGAAGGGACTTGCCCCGTCGGCGGCCTGGACCACCAGGCGCCTTGCGTCTTGATCGATCCAGACCCGGTGGCTCAGGAAAAAATCGAAACCGGCGATCATATCGACGCTGGCGTTCGGCTTGTCGACGACCTGGAGAGCCACGTCGTGGGCGACGCGGCCGCCCAGGCCGATCTCGGCCACGCGGGTACGCCAGGCGCGCAGGGGCGTGTTGCCGATGCCCGCCGTCGTACCGTCCGGTGCGTCGGCTACGGAAACGCCCGTGCGCTTCGCCGCGGCCAGCGTCATCGACGAGATGGGAGAGCCCGTATCGAACAAGACGCGCACCTTCTGGCCGTTGACGAAAGCCTCGCCTATAGGCCGGGGACCGTCTTCGAGCGGTACGTTGACGGTATCCGCGCCAAGCGTCCATGCTGGGGCGCCGTCACAATAGAGGTCGACGCGATCGTCGGCGAGGTCGAAATCGGCCCGGTGCAGACTTACGTCACTAAAGAAACCGTCGACACCGTCTTCGGTGGCGCTGCCCGACGCCACCGGCAGATCGGTGACGTCGCGCACCAGGCCGGCGAACACGATCTGCCGGGCGGAGGCGAAGCGCACGTCGAACGGCTTGCCGTAGGACATTCTTTGTTCGGGCGCGTGATCCCGGGCGATCGACAAGCCCAGGCGCCCAGGCGCATCGGACAACAGAATGGGCTGGGCGGCGCCGGTGTCGAGCACCATGTGGGCCGAATGACCGTCGATGGTGATATCGACCAGGGCGCGGTCGCCATGGCGCGGCGCCGGGACCTGTTGGGGATGGCAGGCTTCGGCGGCCTGCATGGGGCCGGCCCGGACCAGGCCCATGGCTACGAAACAGACCAGAATGTATCGCGACGGCCGCATGACATATCTCCCTCGTCGCGCCGCGGGTAGCATTAGCGCGTGTGTTTTCCATGACAAGCCGCGTCTGTCACGCCTCATCACGAAAAGCCTTCGCTTCAAACGCGGCAACGTGAGTCGGTTGTGCGTTGCCCTTGTGGTCTTTCGGGCCGACTATCGAGGCTTGGATACGCCCGTCCATGGAGGTTCCCCATGTCACCCCTTTCCAACGCCCTCACCCGTCACGCCTTTATCGCCCGCCACTTCGGTACGTCCGATCCCCATACCGCCCGCAAACACCTGCAGCGGACCATCGAGGGCGCGACCTCACTGCAATTCGCGCCGCGCGACCGTGCGGCGCTGCGGCTTTTCCTGAAAAACGCCATCGCCCGGCTGCGCGACGGCCAGATCGACGAAGCCACGGCGCACGGCGCCGTCAACAAGGTCGCCATGGCGGCCGCCGCCAACAGCCCGGACGTCTTGCATCTGATCCACGCCGGGGCCTAGGCGGCCGCAGCGCCCGCCTTGTAGCGCGCCATATAGGCCTGCGGCGAGATACCCATGTGGCGGATAAAGGCCCGGCGCAAGGCCTCCGCCTCCATGCCGCAGCGCCCGGCGATCTCCTTCCAGCTCAGAACGGCATCCTCGAGATGGCGCGCGGCGGCTTCGATTCGCAGGCGCCGTACGTAGTCGGCGGGCCCGGCACCGAAGGTCGCGGCGAATTGGCGCGAGAAGTTGCGCGGGCTCATGCCGCGCGCCGCGGCGATCGCCTCGACCGACAGGTCTTCCGTCAGATGATCGAGCAGCCAGGCCGGCAGGTCGCGCAAGCGGCTCCCGGCATCGGCCGCGTCACCGATCAGGGGGCTGAATTGCTTTTGCGAGCCGGTACGGCGCAGAAACAGCACCAGGCCCTTGGCTATGTTCAGAGCGATGCGATAGCCACAATCTTCTTCGACCAGGGCCAGAGCCAGGTCGATGCCCGTCGAAACCCCGGCGGAGGTGTAGACCTTGCCGTCGCGCGTCCAGATGGAGGCGATGTCGAGATCGATTTGGGGAAACCGCTTGCGAAAGGCCTTTTCGTAAAGCCAATGCGTCGTCGCCCGCTTGCCGTCCAGCAGCCCGGCCTCCGCCAGGACGAAGGCGCCGGTGCATACCGAACACACCCGCCGCGCCGTGGCGGCTTGCTGCACGATCCACGCGCGCAGGTCCGGCGCCAGGGTGATCGAGCGCCTGACTTCGGCCAGGACGATCAGGGTGTCGATGTCCCCCGCAAACTCGCGAAACGTCGCCGTGGCGGTAAGGCTGAGCCCGCCGGCGCAGGCCACCTGGCGCGTCTCCCCCGTGGACAGCACGACGACGTCATAGGCCGGACGCAGGCGATTGGCGGTCTTGAAGATTTCGAAGGGACCGAACAGGTCCAGTTCCGGCAACGGCTCCAGGACAAGAAAGGCGACGGTGCGACGGGTCGTTCGGGGCATGTCACCGCTTCCTGGACTTGGCATAAAAACACTATTTTATGTCATATGCGCCGCTCCGGCAATGCGGCATCCTTGGCGCATGACCGATCCTGTTCGACTGATCACGCTGCGCCTGGCCGGACTGGGCCTGCGACTGCTTTCCGACATCGCCCCGCCCCTGGCCGGACGATGCGCCGCCTTCATATGGTTCACGCCGGTGCGCAAGGCCGCGGATGCTTGCCACGCCGAATGGGCGGCGCAATCGACGGTCCACGTCGTCAACGGCCTGCGACTCAGATCGTGGGGCCGCCCGGACGGCCCCCACGTGGTCTTCGTGCATGGCTGGGGCGGCCGCTGGGACCAGGGCTATGCGCTGATCTGTGCGCTGGTGGCCGACGGCTGCCGCGTGTCGACGCTCGACTTTCCCGGCCATGGCGAAAGCCCGGGGCTCAGCACCGACGTGGCCGCATGGATCGACGCCCTGGCCGCCTGCGACTTTGGCCCGGCGCCCGTCTTCGTGTGCCATTCGTTCGGCTTTACCGCCGCGGCCAATGCGGTGCTATGCCGGGGCGTGGCAGCGCGCGGCATTGTGGCGATCAATCCGCCGCTGGGCTTTCCCTTCTTTGTCGAGGCGTTTCGCCGCCGGGCGCGGCTGAGTTTGACGCTTGTGCCGCATTTGGTGCGGGCGATCGAACGCCGTGTGCCGCAGGTGCGGACGCTGACCGCCGTGCCGATCGAGGCGCTAAGCCGGCACGTGCCCCTGCTCTACATCGCCGACCGCAGCGACCGCGAGGTCCCGTTTCTCATGCATCGGGTGGCCATGGAAACCCTCGGCGAGCGATTCGTGACGACGGAAGGCCTGGGTCATAACCGAATCCTGGGCAGCGAGCCGTTGCGGGACCTCGTCCGGGTATTTGTGGCGAAGATCCAGCCGCCTGGCATGTGATACCGGCAATGTCTCATGCCTTGCCTTAGAAAATATGCATAACCGTCAGGCCGGTAACGATTTTCGACGCGTTGGGCGCAAGCAATGACCGTCGTGTCCAGGTCGTTTGTCAAAGCCGCCGCGCATGGACCCGAATAATTTTGCGTTTCCCCTGTAAGATCGTCCATCCTCAAGCGACTGATGTCCACCAAGGGAGTTGGATACCGCCGCCGTGTTGAGCCTGGATGAGATCGTCGAGACCCACGCCGGCATGGTCCGCCGCATCGCGACGGTCTACGAACGCCATCCCGATCGCATCGACGACCTCGTCCAGGAGGTCTGGCTGGCGGTGTGGCAGGCCCTGCCGCGGCTGGACAATCCGGCGACGCTTAAACCCTATATCGCACGGATGACGCAAAACATCTGCGTGACCCACGTACGGCGCGCCCTGGTGCGCAAGACCGAGCCCCTGGCCGACAGCGTGCCCGACGCCGCGATGCCGCTGGACGAGGCCACCGATCGCGCCCGGCAACGGGTCCGCCTGACCGAGGCCGTGCGCGACCTGCCGGAACCGCTCAAAGCGGTCGCCGGCCTCTATCTCGAGGATATCGCCATCAAGGACATCGCCGGCATCCTCGGCATCAGCGAAAGCAATGCGTCGGTGCGGCTGCACCGCGCCAAGGCTCTTATCCGGATGCGCTTCGGAGCCGCCTCATGAGCGAAATACGCGACATCGATCCCCTGGCCCAGCTGTGGCAATCGGCCCCCGAACCGGACCCCCGGCAACTCGTGCTGGACCTGAAGCGGCTGCAGGCTGTGCACCGGCGGCAGAACCGGGTCGTCCTGCTGATCGTCTGCGCCACCGCCCTGCTCCTCGCTTTCGGCGCCGTCGCCGTGCGGTCCGTGGGCCTTGGCGTCATAACCGCGCTGTGGGTCGCCGTCATGGCCGGCGTGGTCGGCTATCAACGCGCGCGTTGCCGCGCCGCCGATGCGCTCGATCTCGACACGCTTAGCCTGTTGAGGCGCATGATCAAACGGGCCAAGCGGGGCCTAACCCAGGCGCGGCGTCTCTATGCCGGCGTGCCCCTGGCGGCGGCCGTGGGTTGGGGCGTGACGCGGGTTTTCGTTTCCCCCCTGGCTCTGGACGGGCACATCGTCCGGCCCTGGCTGGTAACGACTTACACGATCGTCAGCCTGGTCATGCTGGTCGCCGTGATCGCCGCCGGGCTTGTCCTGGCGCGCGCCAGACAGCGCCAGCTTGGGGAGCTGCGCGAAACGCTGCGTCTATTCGAGGAGGGTTTGTAAGAAATCGCCGGGAACAGCGACTTAGGGTCTGTCCGCCGAGATCATTCGGCCGGACACTTCGGAGATACCCATGTTCAAACCGCGCTTGAGCTTCGCCCTTCTCAACCTGGCCGTCATCTTCGCCCTGCTGGGCCTGGAATGGTACGAAACGCATGGCGGACCCGTCGTCGTCCCGCCCAGGGACATCTTCCTCATTATTGCGCTGGTATGGCCGGTGGCGAGCCTGTTTTATGGGCGTTTTGGCTGCCGGTCGCATCGCAGCCAGGCGTGAGATTTAGGTGGACGGCCAGAAGCGTTTGCGTGCGAAGGCTTGTCCGGAACCGGTCTTGAGATAGGCCTCGAAGTCATAAGCCTGTTGCCTATCGTCAAAAGCGATATAGGTCACGAGCTTCCAAGGCGTGCATTTTGAGGTATGCGGTGAACCGCCGGCGTTGTGCGTTTTGAGGCGGCTCTTCAAGTCGTCTGTACAACCGACATAGGTTTGCTCCGGTGCCGATATACTTCGCATGAGATAGACGTAGTGCATTTGAATAGCCCCCGATTTGGGAGCAAATATCGACAATGCACCGGACACAGCCCCCCTTCGCCAAGGCTTCGGGGTACAAGCGAAGGGCTTGCCCCCCGAAGCCTTGGCGAAGGGGGGTGGTGGGCGATGACGGGATCGAACCGCCGACCTACTCGGTGTAAACGAGCCGCTCTGCCAGCTGAGCTAATCGCCCTTATCACAAGGGAGCCCGGCTTTGCCCTTTGCCCCCATAAAAGTCAAGAGGCGTTTCCGGCCGAGCCGGAAACGCCTCTTAAGGTCTTGCATGACCGGGATACGCTTAGTTCAGCGCGCCCTTCAGGCCTTCACCGACGCGGAAACGCGCGGTGACCGAAGCCGGACGCTTCACCGTTTCACCGGTGCGCGGATTGCGAGCCGTACCGGCTTCGCGCTTGACCGCCAGGAACGTGCCGAAGCCCACGAGGCGAACGTCGTCGCCTTTCTTCAGCGCGGCAACCACGCTGTCGGTGAAAGCGTCGAGCGCCTTCTTCGATTGGTCCTTGGTCAGTCCGGCTTGCTCGGCCATCGCGGCGACGAGTTCAGCTTTGGTCATTTTGTTCTCTCCCTTACCCGACTGGGGCGGTTGCTAGAATACCCGGGCGGAAACCTGCAAGGCCAAGCCACGCAAGGTTTTGAGTTGCCGACGAGTGGGACCGATAGAGACTACAAAAAAATCGCGCCGTCAAAACGTAAATGACGTTTTGTGCACCGCAAACCGTGTTTTTTTAAGGGTTTGGCGCGTTTTGGGACGTTTTTGACGCCCAAAACAGCTTCGGGCCGGACCCGAACCCATCCGCGTCCCTGCGAATTGTCCGTGTCCGGCCCGAAAACCGTTGTGTGTCACATAGTGATTCTGTCGCCTGATTCAAGCAACGGAACCCCGCGGCGCTTGAGCGGCTTAATGCGCCGTAGCGGCATCCGAGTCATCCGGAGCCACCGCGGTGGTGACGGCGGCAGTGATGACCACCGGCTCGATCCACTCGACGGGGGCCAACGGCTTGGTCAGCGCGTGCTTGAGCGCTTCCTCGACCAGCGAGACCGGGATGATCTCCAGGCCCGACTTGACGTTGGCCGGCAGGTCGATCAGGTCCTTCTCATTCTCTTTCGGGATGAGCACGGTCTTGATGCCCGAGCGCAGCGCCGCCAGCAGCTTTTCCTTCAGGCCGCCGATCGGCAGGACGCGGCCGCGCAGGGTGATTTCGCCGGTCATGGCGAGATCCTTGCGCACCGGAATGCCGGTCAGCACCGAGACCATGGCGACGGCCATGGCGACGCCGGCCGACGGTCCGTCCTTGGGGGTGGCACCTTCCGGTACGTGGACGTGGACGTCGGTCTTGTCGAAGACCGGCGGCAGGATGCCGAACTTGGGCGCCAGGGCCTTGACGTAGGAATTGGCCGCCGAAACGGATTCCTTCATCACGTCCTTGAGGTTGCCCGTCACCTTCATGCCGCCCTTGCCGGGCATCTTGATGGCTTCGATGGTCAGGATGTCGCCGCCGAACTCGGTCCAGGCCAGGCCCGTGACGATGCCGACCTGGTCGTCCTCATCCGTGGCGCCATAGTGGAACTTCTTCACGCCGGCGTACTTGGCCAGGCGCGCGTCGTCGATGGTGATCGACTTGACCGATTCACGCACCAGGTCACGGATGACCTTGCGCGCCAGGTTGCCCAGTTCGCGTTCCAGCGAGCGCACCCCGGCTTCCCGCGTATAGTAGCGGACCAGGTCGCGGATCGCTTCGACCGGCACGACGAATTCCTCGGCCGACAGGCCGTGTTCCTTCATCAGGTTGGGCAGGATATGGCGTTGCGCGATCTCGACCTTTTCATCCTCGGTGTAACCCGGGATACGGATGATCTCCATCCGGTCGAGCAAGGGCTGCGGCATGTTCAGTGAGTTGGCCGTCGTGACGAACATGATCTTCGACAGGTCGTAGTCGACCTCGAGATAATGGTCGGCGAAGGTCGAGTTCTGCGCCGGATCCAGCACTTCGAGCAGGGCCGACGACGGATCGCCGCGCCAGTCCGAGCCCATCTTGTCGATTTCGTCCAGCAGGAAGAAGGCGTTGGTCGACTTCACCTTCTTCATCGACTGGATGATCTTGCCGGGCATCGAGCCGATATAGGTGCGGCGGTGACCGCGGATTTCCGACTCGTCGCGCACGCCGCCGAGGCTGATGCGCACGAATTCACGGCCGGTCGCCTTGGCGATCGACTTGCCCAAGCTGGTCTTGCCGACGCCCGGAGGGCCGACGAGGCAGAGAATTGGCCCCTTCAAGGTGCCCATGCGCGCCTGCACGGCCAGGTGCTCGAGGATGCGTTCCTTGACCTTTTCCAGACCGTAGTGGTCGGCTTCGAGGATGTCCTCGGCCTTTTGCAGGTCGATCGGCTTGGGCTTGGCCGCCCCCCAGGGAATGGCCAGCAGCCAGTCGAGATAGTTGCGCACGACGGTCGATTCGGCCGACATCGGCGACATGTGGCGCAGCTTGCCCAACTCGGCCATCGCCTTGGTGCGGGCTTCCTTGGAAAGCTTAGTGCCCTTGATCTTCTTTTCGAGCTCGGCAAGTTCGTCCTTGCCTTCTTCCTGCTCACCCAGTTCGCGCTGGATGGCCTTCATCTGCTCGTTCAAATAGTATTCGCGCTGGGTCTTTTCCATCTGGCGCTTGACGCGCGAGCGGATCTTCTTCTCGACCTGCAGGACGGAGATTTCCCCTTCCATCAGGGCGTAGATCTTTTCCAGGCGCTTTGAGACCGACAGCTGCTCCAGCAAGGCCTGCTTGTCCTGGATCTTGACGACCAGGTGCGCGGCGATCGAGTCGGCCAGGACGCCCGGATCGCTGATTTCGGCGATGGCGTTCAGGCTTTCCGGCGGGATCTTCTTGTTCAGCTTGATATAGTTCTCGAACTGCTCGGAGACCGCGCGGACCAGGGCCTCGGTATCCGGACCTTCCGACAGGGGCGCGTCCAGAAGATAGGCTTCCGCTTCGTAATAGGCGTCCTTGGCGGTGAAGCGCTTGATACGGGCGCGCGACTTGCCTTCGACCAGCACCTTGACGGTACCGTCGGGCAGTTTCAGCAGTTGCAGCACATTGGCCAGCACGCCGATCTCATAGATGGCGTCGGCGTCGGGATCGTCGTCGGATGAATTCTTCTGGGTGGCCAGCAGGATCTGCTTGTCGCCCCGCATCACCTCGTCCAGCGCCTGCACCGATTTTTCACGGCCGACGAACAGCGGCACGACCATGTGGGGGAACACCACGATGTCGCGCAACGGCAGAACGGGGATTGTAACCAGGTCTAACATGAGTACTCCTTATGCAGACTCGACGCCGAGCCGCCCGCCATTGGCAAAACTATGGCCGCGTTTCTCAACAGAGTCTTAAGATAAACCGCGCTGCCGGGGGGACGAAATCACGAATCCCGTCGGCGCCTTCGTTAAACTATGTGGGATAAACGGCCGTTATTTCAATGGGGGATAGCCGTAGCGGCTGTGGATGGGGCCCTCCACGCTCGTAACATTGTTACAAGAAATGGCACGCCTGTAACGCTTATTGAAATAAAATAACAAGTTATCCTAAAAACGGGAAGTAACGCTTAAACGCCCTTCCCGGCTATTCGACCGGATGCGGCGGCCGCGGTATCAACCGGCCGGCTTGGTCGGCGTTGCGTGCCGGGCCTGCCATTGGTCGGCGGCGATGTGCCCGTGGTTGATTTCCTCGCTCGTGAAATGGTTCTCCAGCATGATCTGAAGGGTCTGGTCGTGCTTGTCGGTGCGCGAAGCCAGCACGATCCACTTGTCGGCTTCGACGGGGTCGGCCGGCACGCCGTTACCGTGGGCATATTTCAGCGCCATCTGGACCTGGGCCTGGGTAAAGCCCTGGTCGGCCGCCATGAGATACCACTTGGCCGCTTGCGTGGCGTCGGCGGCGACGCCGTCTCCCTTGAGATAGGCGTTGCCCAGCGCGAACTGAGCCTCGGCGTTGCCGGCCGTGGCGTCGCTTGTCAGCTTGGCGATATCGGCTTGGGCAAACGCCGCTGCCGGCAAGGCGATCAGGGCCGCGGCCACGGCAATCGGCGCACACAGGGTGCGTGTGAAACGGGTCATATTGTCCTCCCTCGGCGCCCTTTTGGCGCTTTTTGACATAAACGTCAGTTTACGCTCATTTCAGGTTGGCACAACGTCCATTTGAAACAGGTATTATGTTCCCGTTTAGCGATTCTTGCCCGCCACCCAATCCTCGCGTTGCAGCAGGTACTGCTTGTCGCGGAAGACCTGGTCGGCCAGGCGCTCGGGCAGGCGCACCTGCTCGAAGCGGTCCCAGTTGGCGACGTCGATATTGGCTTCGATCAAGTCGAGGTCGGTATTCCAGCGCGCCCCGGTCAGCCGCCATTGGGCGACACAGAGGGCCGCGGCGACGGCGGCGGCAATGCCCAGGATGACCGGATCACCCGCCTTCAGCCAGAGCGCTATGGCCAAAGGCACGGTAAGACCGATCAGTTCCAGCATCAGGACCAGGTGATTGGTCACCGCGCCCATGATCTTGTAGGCGTAGAAGGCGCGGCGGATCAGCCAGATTTCCAGCTGGGTATAGCGTTCCAGGTTCTCCTGGCGGCGGCCCAGCCAATAGACCAGCAGCACCCATTTGCGCGAGCGATCGGGCCAGTCCTTGATGCGGCCGCGCGCGATCAGCTCGGCCTGGTCCTTGTCGATGCGCGGCAAAAGCGTCGAGATCAGGTTCGACAGGTTCTTGGTGCGCAGCGCTGCCTGCTTGTCCAGCGTCTTGCACGACTCGGTCTGGGCATTCTTGTAGGCGTGAAAAGCGTGGTCGCTGAACAGGCGATAGGTGAAGGAGACGCCCACATAGGCCAGGACGAACAGGCCGACCAGCGCCGCGTCGGTGGCGATCAGCGTGCTGGCGGCATCGCACGTCGTCTTCAAAGCCTGGCAGCCGTAGCCCAGCCAATGCCGGCTCCAGTCAGTGATGGCGCCGCGCCAGACCAGGGCCGCGGCGATGAAGCCGGCGAAGGCCAGGCTTGAGACCACCTGGTAGAAGCGTTTGCGCAGGATGTAGTTGGCGAAGTTGCGTTTGAACAGGATGCGGAAGTCGCTGATCATGTCGCGCAAATCGCCGTCGCCGGGATCGCCGGCGGCGCGGCCGCCCGGAAAGCGCTTTTCGATCAGCGCCTCGGAGATGGCGTGATAGCGCTGGGGCAGGTCGATCTGGCTCAGGCCCAAGGTGCGCGCGGCGCCCTTCAAGCCGTTGCCGAACCGCCGGCCGGCGTCCTCGATCCAGTTGCGGTCGTGACCTTGGGTATCGTTGTCGCGGTCGAACGGAAACATGTCGAGCGCGTCGCCGAAGTCGGCCTCCATGCGTTCGCGCAGGACCGCCCAGCGCTCGTCATTGTCGACGATGGCCTCGAAGTCGCGATCGCTCAGCGTATGCAGGGTCGAGTTGTTGAATTTGAAGAAGCCGTAGTGATCCGGCGTGTCGATATAGGGCGACCAATGGTCGCCTGATGCCGTGTGGCCCATGTGATGTGAACACCCCCAGTGTTCTCAGACGCCAGGGCCGGAAAGTGACGCCACTTTCGAGAGGGGCCGCAGGCATGATCGAGCGGGCGGCGGTATGATCCTGTGACAGGGTGTGCGCAAGCGGGAAATGGTGCAGCGCACAAAGATGTGAAGGATATGAAATTACATATCCAGGTGCGCCCGGATCAACGGGGCGACGCCTTCGGCGTGGGCCACCGCCAGGTCGTGCCGGCCGCCCGTGATGATGTGCAGGCGGGCGTTCGGCAAGCTGTCGCGCAGCCTTTCACCAATGGCGACCGGGCTGATCGGATCGGCGTCGCCCCAGAGCAGAAGCGTCGGCTGGGTCACGCGCGGAAGGTCCGGCGTGTAGTCGGGGCGGGCGTCGAGAATCCACGGCGCGGCGTTTGGATATTCCGCCGCGTAGTCAGGCCGCCAGTCGCTGGCGCCCAGCACATCGAGGCCGCCGGCGGTCACGGTCAACACGAGACGCCGGACCTTGCCGGGATGGCGCAGCGCCAGTTGCAGGGCGATGGCGCCGCCCATGGATTGGGCGACAATATCCACCGCCCCCTCGCCCATATGGCGCTCGGCATAGGCGATCATGTCATCGAAGGATTGGACCATGGGATCGTGCGGCTGGTCGCCCAGGCCGGGCCAGCCGAGATAGGTCTTGGCCCAGGTGTCGGGCAGACGATCGCCCACGGCGCGCCAGAAGTTCGGATCGGCGCCGACGCCCGGAAGAAAAAGCACTGAGTTGGTCAAGTAAGAAACCCCTCCACCGCATCTAGCCGCTGCGCGGCGTCGTGCGGTCCCCCTCCCCGGTCAAGCCGGGGAGGACTGATGTTTAAAGAAAAACGCCGCCCGGCGAACCGGACGGCGTTTGATTGTTTCGTATCGCCGGTTCTGCTTACGCAGCGCCGCCGCTACGCTTTTCCGAGTAGATCAGCAGAGGCGTGGCGCGCTCTTCGACGACTTCGCCGTTGATCACCACTTCTTCGACGCCCTGCATGTTGGGCAGTTCGTACATGGTGTCGAGCAGGATGCCTTCCAGGATCGAGCGCAGGCCGCGCGCGCCGGTCTTGCGCAGGATCGCCTTTTTGGCCACCGAGAACAAGGCTTCCTCGGTGAAGGTCAGCGAAACGTTTTCCATCTCGAACAGGCGCTGATACTGCTTGATCAGGGCGTTCTTCGGCTCGGTCAGGATCTTGACCAGGGTCGCTTCGTCCAGGTCTTCGAGCGTCGCCAGGACCGGCAGACGGCCGATGAATTCCGGGATCAGGCCGAACTTCATCAGGTCGTCGGGTTCGACGTCGCGCAGCACTTCACCGGTACGGCGATCTTCCGGATCCTTGACCGAAGCGCCGAAGCCGATCGACGAGCCCTTGCCGCGGCCGGAAATGATCTTTTCCAGGCCGGCGAAGGCGCCGCCGCAGATGAACAGGATGTTGGTCGTGTCGACCTGCAGGAATTCCTGTTGCGGATGCTTGCGCCCGCCTTGCGGCGGCACGGAGGCGACGGTGCCTTCCATGATCTTCAGCAGGGCCTGCTGCACGCCTTCGCCCGAGACGTCGCGGGTGATCGACGGGTTATCGGACTTGCGCGAAATCTTGTCGACTTCGTCGATATAGACGATGCCGCGCTGGGCGCGTTCGACATTGTAGTCGGCGGCCTGGAGCAGCTTCAGGATGATGTTTTCGACGTCTTCACCGACATAACCGGCTTCGGTCAGGGTCGTGGCGTCGGCCATGGTGAAGGGCACGTCGATGATGCGGGCCAGGGTCTGGGCCAGCAAGGTCTTGCCCGAGCCGGTCGGCCCGATCAGCAGGATGTTCGACTTGGCCAGTTCGACGTCGTTACCCTTTTGCGCGTGGTTCAGGCGCTTGTAGTGGTTGTGCACGGCGACCGACAGGACCTTCTTGGCCTGGGCCTGGCCGATGACGTAGTCGTCGAGGACCTCACGGATTTCCTTGGGCGTCGGCACGCCGTCCTTGGACTTGACGAAGGCGATCTTGTGCTCTTCGCGAATGATGTCCATGCACAGCTCGACGCATTCATCGCAGATGAAAACGGTCGGCCCGGCGATAAGTTTGCGCACCTCATGCTGGCTCTTTCCGCAGAAAGAACAATAAAGGGTGCTTTTGCTGTCGCCTGTCGCGGCTTTGGTCATATGCTTTTTCACCTCAAGTCGCGGGATCGCGCGCGCATCGTCGCGCGTCCGCTTGGTACCGGCACCCTACGTCATAAAGGCTTAACATATGCCTGACGTGGGCCGCCTTTGCTTTGTAGACGCATCATGTTTTTCCAAAAAGTGCCAAAGAATGTCCCTGGCACTTTTTGGCATGAGCTTGGAAAACGAAGCCCCTTGCCTCCGCATTTATGCACAGTTTCCAGCATGGCTCAACCGGGTGCACGGATCAATATGTCGCCGTTTCCAGACTTATATGGGATAAAGGGCGTGGATTGAAAGCCACAGTTTCACCCTTTGACACGAAATTGTCTGCCCGTGACCGACATGCCGCCTCCGCCCGATACGCGCCCCCTGGCCGCCTTCGATTTCGACGGGACCTTGACCTATACCGACAGCTTCACGGCCTTTCTCTATGACAGTTGCGGGTTTTTCCGCGTCGCCGTGACGTTTGCGGCCAGCCCGGACCTGTGGCTGCACTATCTGCTGACCCGCGACCGCGGGGTCTTGAAGGCGCGACTGATCCATAAGCTCCTGGGATCCATTCCCCGCGCCAAGCTCGACGGCCGCGTGGCGCAATTCATTTCTGCCCGCGGCGTCGCCCTGTTCCGGCCGGATGCCCGGGCGGAATGGGACAAGTGCAAGGCGACTCACGAGCGCGTCATCGTCACCGCCTCGCCGGAGGTCCTGGTCCGGCCGCTGGGCGAGATGATCGGCGCCGACCGGGTCATCGGCACGCGCCTGGCCTTTTCGGCCGACGGGCGCCTGACGCCCCGGCTCGACGGCCTCAATTGCCGCGGCACCGAAAAGGTCCGCCGCCTGCGCGAAGCCTACGGCGAAGACCTCGACCTCGACCTTGCGTTCGGTGACACCTCCGGCGACACGGCGATGCTGAAAGCCGCGCGCAAGGGCTATTACCGGGTGTTCAAGGGCAAGCCGTAGCGCGCGAAGCGCATGCCTTGCACCGGCGATCTCTTGCGTTCGCGATCATCCTGAAATCCGTGTTCATCTGTGTGCATCTGTGGATGGATCAATGACGGAAGGCCTATCCACAGATGCACACAGATGAACACGGATATCCTTGCGTGTCCTCACACCTGCGCATTTCGACCCAAGCCAACAAAAAACGCGGCCCCGTTTCCGGAGCCGCGCTTCTGTTTCCGATCAAGTCCAAAGCTTAGGCGGCAGCCGAATCGCCGTCGTGGCGCTTTTCGTAGACGTGATCGATCAGGCCGAAGTCGCGGGCCTCGACCGCCGTCATGTACTTGTCGCGGTCCAGGGTCTTTTCGATGGTGTCGTAATCCTGGCCGGTGTGCTTGACGTAGATTTCGTTGAGCAGGCGCTTGGTCTTGCGCATGTCCTCGATCTGGATTTCCATGTCCGACGCCATGCCGCGCGCGCCGCCCGACGGCTGGTGCACCATGATCTTGGAGTTGGGCAGCGAGATGCGCTGGCCCTTTTCGCCGGCCTGCAGGATCAGCGAGCCGGCCGAAGCCGCCATGCCCATGCATACGGTCGACACCGGCGACTTGATGTATTGCATGGTGTCGTAGATCGCCAGCGCCGAGGTCACCTGACCACCGGGGCTGTTGATGTACATGGCGATTTCCTTCTTCGGGTTTTCCGACTCAAGGAACAGCAGCTGGGCGCAGATCAGGGTCGCCATGCCGTCTTCGAACGGACCGGTCAGGAAGATGATCCGCTCCTTCAGCATGCGCGAGAAGATGTCGTAGGCGCGCTCGCCGCGGCTGGATTGCTCCACCACCATGGGCACCAGGTTCATGGTCAGATTGTCTACGGGGTCGCGCATCGACGATTCCTCTGTGTTTAAAGTCGCTTGAGGCGTTTTAGGGTCAATATCTTAACCTTATGTGATCGCACGCCTATCCGTGGTCCAAATTGGCAACTTACGAACAGGAATTCAAGTACCGTTTGGCCCGGGGCAAATGACCGGGTCAGGCGGCGGGCCAAACCCCGCGCAATAGCCGCCCCGCCACCTCGCCCACCAAGGTGCCCGCCATCAGCGGCAAAGCCATCGGCGCAAAGACCAAGGCGCCCGTGCCGCCGAAGGCGACGAGCGTCCTCAAAGGCCGCAAGGCTGCCGCCAACGCCCCCGGAAGCTTTATGTGGCCAGCCTTGCCGCGCCACACCCAGGCGCCCAAACCGCATAGCGCGCCGTAAACCAGCAGGCCCACAAGCAAGAGCCAGACGTCATGCCAGCCTTGGTCGCGCCTGAAGGCGATCCAGCCGTAAGCCAGGGCCGACACCCCGAAAATCCCAGCCATAAGCCGCCGCATTCCCCCCTCCGTGGTTGCCGCACGCATAACAGATCGACCTGAACGCCCGGTTTACGCTTGACGTGTCCCGGTCATCATAATATATAACCATTAAGTTATATAGCTAAATGGTTATATTCATGGCGCCCGCCGAACTCGATTCCACCTTCATCGCCCTGGCCGACCCGACGCGCCGCGCCATCCTGGCCCGCCTGGCCCAGGGCGAGGCCTCGGTCATGGAGCTGGCGGCGCCGTTTGCCATGAGCCAGCCGGCGATTTCCAAGCACCTCAAGGTCCTGGAGAATGCCGGCCTGGTGGCGCGTAGCCGCGACGGAACGAGACGCCCGGTGCGCGCCGTCGTCGAACCGTTGGCGGCCGCCACCGCCTGGATCACCGACTATGTCCGCGCCCTGGAGGCCAGCTACCAGCGCCTGGACACCCTGCTGGCCGAATTGCAAGCCGGCCCCGAACCGCAAGATCCAATCAACTAAAACATCAGCCGAGGAGACCGACATGCAGAATACGGGCACTTTAAGAGTCGACCTGCCGTCCGCGCGCGAAATCCGCTTCACCCGTGTTTTTGCCGCCCCGAAAGCCCTGGTCTATGACTGCCTGACCAAGCCCGAACTTGTGTCGCGCTGGTTCGGTCCGCACGGCCACCAGATGTCGACCTGCGAGATCGACCTGCGCGAAGGCGGCAGCTTCCGCTATATTATCGACAGGCCCAACGGCAAACAGCTTGGCCTGCGCGGCACCTTCCACAAGCTGACGCCGCCCGACGGCCTGGTGCACAGCGAAAGCTTCGACGACTTTCCGGGTGAAGCGTTGGCAACCACCGTGCTGAGCGAAGTGGACGGCAAGACGACGCTAAGCGTCACCGTATTGGCGCCGTCCCAGGAAGCCCGCGACAGCATGGTGTCGACCGGCATGGAGCACGGCGCGGCGGAAAGCTACGACCGCATGGCCGAGGTGCTGAGCACGCAGGTCAGACCCGTGCCGGCCTATCTCGACCCACCGCAGATTCTCGACCTGCCCGCCTTCAGGGTCGCGCGCGTTCACGTCACCACGCCGGCCTCGTTGATTCGCCCCGCCATGCATAGCGGGCTGGCGGAACTGCGTGGCGCGCTAGCCGACCAGGGTGTCGAGCCGACCGGCCCTTGGTTTACCCATCACCTGAAGGTCCCGGACCAGACCTTTGATTTTGAAATCTGCCTGCCGGTGGAAGTTGATGTAAAACCTGAAGGTCGCGTCTCCATGGGCGAGATCCGAGCCGCGCGAACGGCGCGCACGACTTATCGCGGTGACTACGCTCAGCTGGGCGAAGCCTGGGGCCAGTTCATGCAATGGATCAACGGCCAGGGCGTCGTCCCGGCCCCCGACCTCTGGGAGGTTTATGTCACCGGTCCAGACGCCGGTCCCAACCCGGCCGACTGGCAGACCCAACTCAATCGCCCGCTTTTGGGTGCCGGCCATTAACTCACCTTTCTTTACAAGATGAGTTAAAATTCGAAATTCTCTTAAAAGACAAAATCATGTTCAATATAATTAAATCATCAGGTTTGCTTCACGCCACCCTACCCGGCGCGCGGGAATTGCACCTGACCCGGCAATTTCAGGCGCCTCGGCCGCTGGTCTGGGACTGCCATACACAGCCGGCGCTGATTCGGCGCTGGCTGCTGGGGCCGCCGGGCTGGACGATGCCGGTGTGCGAGGTCGATCTGCGCGTCGGCGGCCGCTATCGCTACGAATGGCACGGTCCGAACGGCCTCGCCATGGCGCTGAGCGGCGTCTACCGCGAAATTGCGGCGCCGGAACGCCTGCAGGACACCCAGATGTTCGACGACAACTGGACCCAGGGCCCGGCGGACACAACCCTGTCGCTGTTCGAGGACGGCGGCGGCACGCGGCTGGAGCTTCTGATCACCTATGCCAGCCAAGCGGCGCGCGACCACGCCCTGGCGACGCCGATGATGGACGGCATGGAGGCCGGGTACAGGCGGATCGATGGGTTGACCTAAGTCCGTGCCGCACAGCCCCCTCCGTCACGGGGCTTCGCGCTGCGCACTCGCTCCCGCGCCACCTCCCCCGCTGCGCTGCGCTTGCATGGGAGGAGAGGTTTTATCCTAGCGTAGAGCCTTGGCGAGGTCGGGGCGGTACAGCGCGACCACCTCGGCCACGCGCTTGCGGTTATGGCCCAGCAGCGAGACGACCACCTTCGACTTGCGGCCGAGACGGTCCAGCCCTTTGAAAGTCACCGCGCTACGGTGCCGCGAGACGCGTTGAATCTGGCCCCACGCCATGGCGGTCTGCCGCCCGGTGAACAGGGCGTAGCGCCGGACGCCGCCACCGTCGATAACGAACGACTGCCTTCGTGTGATGGCTGCCAGGCATTGCATGACGAAAAAGGCCGCGAAAAACAGGCCGCAGAGGGCAAAGAAGCCAAAGAGCGCCGGGCGCGGCAGGAGCTGGACCAGCCAGCCGTCGCGGTCTTCCGGCGCATGGCGCACCATTTCGGCGTAGGCCGCGTTATCGACAATCTGGCTGCATTCCCAACCGAAAAGCGCGATCATCAGCGGGAAGAGCAGCAGGGCCCAGATGGGCATGCGATAATTGCCGATATAGCTGTTCATAGTCCCCCCATGAAAAGAAACGGACGCGCCGGGATCCGGCGCGCCCACCTTGGTTTTAGCTGGCCTTCTTGGCCTTGCAGTCGATCTTGGCGCACATGCGCGTCATCATGTCCGCCTGCAGGTCCGGCATCAATTGCATCATGGCCGGCATCATCTTCTGCATCGCCGTCGGCGTCTTGGACAGGATCGATTGACCGACCGGGCTTTCGTAGAAGGCGTCGAGCTGGGTCAATTCATCCGTGGTGAAGGTCTCGGCATAGACCGGGATCATGGCGTCCGTCATCTTCGGGATGAAGTCGTCCATGGCGCCGGCCATGGCGTCAGACACCGCCTGCGACTGGGCGTCGGAGATTTCCGGGTGCTGCTTGCGGGCGGCCTGCATCAGGGCCGGGCCCATCTGGTGCATCATGCCCGACATCATGGTCTGGAAGTGCATGGCGGCGAAGTAGCGCTTGACCAGGGCGATCTTCTCGGGCGTGGCGCCTTGATCGGCTGAGGTCGCGATTTGGGCGGCCGAAACTTGCGGCATCGCCATGGCCAGGGTCAATACGGCCGCACCGGCCAGGATCAGTTTACGCATCGAAATCCCCCTTTGAGTTCATCCCGTCAATCGGGACGTGTATGATTTTAATCCCGCGCGCCGCCCTTGGCCAGAGTCCGAAAACAAAAAAGCCCCGGAGCCATCCGGGGCTTCTTCATTTCAAGGTGATCAAACCTTAGGCTTCGTCGTCTTCCTTGAGCAGGTCTTCCTTCGAGATCGGCTCGTCGGTGACCTTGGCCAGGGTGAAGATCAGGTCGCAGACCTTTTCCTCGTAGATCGGCGCGCGGATCTGGGCGGCGGCGGCCGGGTTCTTGGTGTAGAATTCGAAGACCTGGCGTTCCTGGCCCGGATAGTTGCGGGCTTCGGCCATGATGGCTTGCGAGACTTCCTGGTCGGTGACCTGGACGTTCTGGCGCGTGCCGATTTCGGCGAGGACCAGACCCAGGCGCACGCGGCGCTCGGCGATCTTCATGTATTCGCTGCGCAGGTCTTCGTCCGACTTGGCGGCGTCTTCGTCGCTGAGCTGGCCTTGGGCCTTGTCCTGCTGGACCTGGCCCCAGATGCCCTGGAATTCGGCTTCGAGCATGCGCTTGGGCAGTTCGAAGTCGTGCTTTTCGTCAAGGACGTCGAGCAGCTGGCGCTTCATCTTGAAGCGGGCGGCGCCCTTGTACTGTTGTTCCAGCTGGGTCTTCAGGATGCCGCGCAATTGCTCGAGGCTTTCCAGCCCCAGGCTCTTGGCCAGTTCGTCGTCAGCTTCGCCGGCCTTGGGGGCCAGGATGTCCTTGACGGTGGTTTCGAAGCGGGCTTCCTTGCCGGCCAGTTCGGCCGCGCCGTAATCGGCCGGGAAGGTCACGGTGACAGTCTTGTCCTCGCCCTTCTTGGCGCCGATCAGCTGGTCTTCGAAGCCCGGGATGAACTGGCCCGAACCGATGACCAGTTCGGCGTCCTCGGCGGTACCGCCGGCGAATTGGTCGTCGCCGATGAAGCCCTTGAAGTCGATGACCAGCTTGTCGCCGGCTTCAGCCTTGACCGCGGCCTTGCCCTTGGCGGCCTTTGCTTCGAACTGCTTGTTGCTGTCGGTGACGGTCTTAAGCGCTTCGTCGACGTCGGCGTCGGACGGCTCATAGACCGGACGGGTCAGTTCCAGCGTCGTCACTTCGACGGGCGTGAACACCGGCATCATTTCGACGGCGATTTCGTAGGCCAGGTCGGACTTGCCGGCGATGACTTCCTCGATGTCGCCGATCGGCTTCAGCTCGGGCTGGCTGGCCGGACGGATCGACGCCTGGTCCATGGCCTGCTGAGTCGTTTCGTTGAGCGTTTCCTGAACGATTTCGCCCATCAGCTCCTTGCCGTACATCTTGCGGACGTGGGCTTGCGGCACCTTGCCGGGACGGAAACCCTTGAGGTTCATCTTGGGGGCGATCTCGGCGATCTTGGCGTCCAGCTTGGAGGTCAGCAGGTCCTTGGTCACCGTGACTTCGAGGACGCGGCTCAGGCCTTCATTCAGTTTTTCAACGACTTGCATCGGTATATTTACCCTGTGCTTCGCATGCCGTGCGAAACTTTTCGCACCAAGTGAAGCGGCTATGTGAAAAGGCGCCCGAAGCCCGCAAGGACCCGGCCGGCCAAAAGATGGGCCCTTATGGCACGATTGGCTCCAAGGTCAACGACAAAGCGCGTGGTTTCCTTGGTAGTCGCGCTTTTTAATCCGAAAAGTGCTGCACACTTTTCGGAAAGCGCTCGCCCGGGTTTGACGGAAATTTCCCCTGAAACGGTTGGCAAATACAGTCCGCAGTGATTTTTTATGCGTGGCGCGAAACTGTCGTCCTGGGAGGGACGCCTTGTCCATACGACGTCTTGCGATAGGCTTGGTTTTGGGATTGGCGGCGTGCCATCGGCAGGCGCCGCCTGCACCGCCCGCTGCGCCACAGGCGATCAGCACGGAGGGCCCGTCGACGGCCCAGCGCCGCGCCGAGGAAGCCAAATGGCTGGCGGCGTATCCGGATGTGGCGACGCGCCAGGGCGACACGCTGATCGTCCATCACGATGGCACCGACGTGGCGCGCTATACCGACGATCCGAAGGGCTGCAATCCCTACCATATCAGCAAGGTCGTCCAGCTGTATGACAAGGCCACGGACAGGCTGCAGCCGGTCGCCGAACTGACCTGTCATTTCGGCGCGGCGAACAACCGCTACCTGGTCCTGCCGTCGAGCGACAAGTATACGGTCATCGACGATGTCTCCGCCTCACCCGACGGCCGCGCCCTGGCCATGGCCGATAACAGCCTGGCGCACGAGGGCGGGCAGTTCAGTCTGATCGATTGGCCGTCGATGGCGCGCCTGGCTACCTTCAAGGCCGGCTGCCGCGACGCGCACTGGCGCGACGCCCAACACCTGACGGCCCTATGCTGGCACAATGAGGGCCCGGTGCCGCAGGATGCCGACGACACGCGCGCGGTGTTTTTTACCGCCGAAATCGGCCGCGACGGCGACCGGTGGACGATGACGGGGACGGGCTTCGTCGATGGCGCAACGGGCAAACCCGTGGCCGCCGTCGGCCGCGCCCTGCCCCATCTCGTCGGTGAGACGCCGCCGCCCGACCGGCCATGAATATTATCCGCGCGCTGACCTACGTCATTCCCTGGGACCGGGCGACGATCGACAGCCCGCTGGGCGTGGTCGAGGCCACCGGGCGCCTGCAGGCCACCACCGTGAAGCGGCATTGGGTCCGCGTCCTGGCCGCCGTACCCGGGACCTTCGAAGGCGCCATCAGCGGCACGCGTGAGCATGCGCGCTTTTGCGTCCTGACCTCGGCGGAGGGGTACAAGGTGCTGGGCTTTGCCAGGATACGCAATCTCGGCCGGCCGGTGTGCGACGGGCGGATCGCGGCCGCGACCGGCGGATGCCGCGTGCGGGTCACGTTCCGGCCGCAGGGTTTCATGCTGGCGGTCATGGCCTATCTGTTCGTCTTCGGCTTTGTCATGGCGCCGTTGGTTCCGGCCGGGACGTGGACGCAGAACCATATCGATCCGAAATGGGTCGCGGCGTTTCCGGCGATCTTCGTGCTCAACTACATCATCGGCACGGCGGCGTTTTGGACGATGCGGAACCGGGCGATCAAGGCGTTGCGGGAGGTATTGGGTTCCGAAAGCAAGAAGCCCCTCCACCACGCGCCTGAAGAAGGCGCGCGGTCCCCCTCCCCGAACAAGTCGGGGAGGCCTGAGGTCTAGGCTTCCGGTTCGCCTAACTGCCCTTCCCATTTCGCGATGACGGTGGCGGCGACGGAATTGCCGACGACATTGGTCGCCGAGCGGCCCATGTCGAGCAGGTGGTCGACGCCCATGACGAGCGCGATCCACGCGGTCGGCAGGCCGAAATAGGCCAGGGTCGCCATGATGACGACCAAGGACGCCTTGGGGACGCCGGCAATGCCCTTGGAGGTGACGATCAGCAGGAGCATCATCATCAGCTTTTGGCCGAGCGTGAAATGGATATGGTAGGCTTGGGCGATGAACAGCGTCGCAAAGGTGCAGTACATCATCGAGCCGTCGAGATTGAACGAATAGCCCAGCGGCAGGACGAACGAGACGATCTTGCGCGCCACGCCGGCTTGCGGCAGGCCGGCCAGCACCTTGGGATAGGCGGCTTCCGACGACGCGGTGGCGAAGGCCAGAAGCGCGGGCTCGCGGACGATGCCGAAGACCTTGAGGATGCGCTTGCCGGCGAACAACAGCCCGAAGCCGGCCAGCACGATCCAGAGGAGCCCCAGTGCGGCGTAGAAACCGCCGACGAACTTGGCATAGGTGATTAGGATCGGCAGGCCCTGCTGCGCCACGGTCTGGGCCAGGGCGCCGAAGATGCCGAACGGGGCGAAACGCATGACATTGGAGGTGATCTTCAGCATGATCTCCGAGACCTGCTCGGCCAGGGCCATGACTTGCGGCGCACCCTTTTCCAGCGAGGCGATGGCGATGCCGGCGAAGACCGCGAAGACGACGATCTGCAGCACTTCGTTATCGGCCATGGCCTTGAAGATCGACGACGGGATGACGTGGTCGATGAAGTTGTCGAGCGTAAACGACGCCGTCGACGGCGCGAGCGGCGCGGCTTCGCCGGCGACGGCCTGAAGGGTGATGCCGGCGCCCGGTTGCAGCCACTCGACGGCCAGCATGCCGATGACCAGCGAGATGATCGACATGGCCAGGAACCAGCCCAGGGTCTTCAGCCCGATGCGGCCGACGGAGGCGGCGTCTTCCATATGGCCGATGCCGGTGATCAGGGTCGACAGGACTAGCGGGGCGATGATCATCTTGATCAGGGTGATGAAGATCTTGGGCAGCAGGCCATAGATCGAAATCGCCACCGGGGCCCAGGCGGCGTGGGCCTGCTCATGCGTGTACCAACCGGCGCCAACGCCCAGGACCATGCCGGCCAGGATCAAGACCGCGAAAAGGCCCTTCATCGATTTCCCCGAAATTCTGTTTCAATTGAAACAAGCCTATGCCCTTAGCGGCGCAGGATGGCAAGCCTAGGTGGCGTTCAGGCTTTGGTCAACGCGACGACCGGTCGGCCGGATGCTTTTAATCCCCAGGGCCGGTCTTTCAGCGCCCCGGAAATCGCCCAGGCCGATGAGGCCAGGCTGGCGGCGACGAACATCAGGGTCCAGTTCATATGGCCCTCACCCGCCCGGTGCCAGAGCACCATGGGGACGTGGACCAGCACAACGAACGACGACATCATCACCGCTTCCAGGGTCGCCGCCAGGCGCGGCAGCACGCCGGTAACCAGGGCGATGCCGGCCAGCAGATGGCCGGCGCCGGTCAGGTAGGCGAAGAACAGACGCTGCGGCAGCCAGCCCGGCACCATCTTGGCGGTGAAGTCGGCAAAGGCGAAATGCGACAGGCCGTACTCAATGCAGGCGATGCCGAAGACGATGCGGGCGATGTGCAGGCCCGTCTCGCTGCCCGGCGCCTTGAAAGGCGGCTTTTCCCCGCAGCGGGCGCTGAGCGCATAAAGCGTCCAGGCGCCGCACGCCATGCCGAGGTCTTCGAAGACGCCGAGAAGTGTGCCGATCAGGCTCGACGCCTTGCTGATCTGCGGCAGGATGGCGATCGCCTCGGGGACTTTCAACGCGACGACCCAAAGGCCGAGGAAACCGGCCAGGACCAGCGCGCCCCAGGCCATGGCGCCGCGTACGGCCAGGGCGCATGCGGCGAGAATCAGAATCGCTGCGGAGAGGTACGCGAAAGGCGCGGGCACGAAGGCGGGCACCGGCTCCCATTGCAGGGCATAGCTGCGATAGATCAGGGACAGCAAACCCAGGCCCATCATGCCGCAGGCAAAACCCGCGCGCGCCGCACCGGTAACCGGTCCTTCCGCCTTCATGCTGGGTCCCTGTGTGGTTGTACGGGGACGAGTAAGCGACCGAAGGGGGCTTTAGTCAAGGGGAGCGGACGAAGGGCCTTCTCCTCCCCATCGTGTTACGATGGGGAGGTGGCGGCGCGCAGCCCGAAGGGCAAGTCGACGACGGAGGGGTCACTTGCTGGCGCAAGAGCCACTCTATCGCCCGTAAGTGACCCCTCCGTCGCGGACTTTGCGCTACGCGCAAGCGCCGCGCCACCTCCCCATCGTAACACGATGGGGAGGAGAACTACGCCTCCACCGGCACCCAGAGTTCCAGCCCGCCTTCGCCGGTCATGCCGTTGAAGTTCGGGCCGTATTTCTCAAAAACCGGCTCGGGCAGCGCCTTCAGGCCGCTTTCCGGCAGCCACTTGTCCCAGATGGCGGCCCAGGTGCTGCGGATGCCGGAAATATGCCCGGTATGGGGAAAGACCGCATAGGTCAGCGGCTTGAGCGCCACCTTGGTAAAGCCTTCCGGCAAGTCGGCTTTCGCATCGACCTCGACGCCGGCCATGTAGTCGAAGCTGGTGTCGGTCTGGCTATAGGCCAGGCCGTAGGTGGTGAAGGCCTCGCCGGTGCGGCCCGGCACATCGGGCAGCCATTGGACGAAACTCTGCCACAGGGCGGGAATCGCCGCCGAGGTTTCGGGCGTATAGCTGCCCGACAGGCCGCCGATCAGCATGGCGCGCCCCGGCTTCAGGCTATGCGGGCTCGAGGTGTCGATTACGGTATGGGTCATCAGGATAGGCTCCTGCAATTCGAGGGTTTGCGTGGTTCCAGCCTCTCGCACCGCTTCAGGAGTCACGCCAAAAGCCGTTGAAAAGGCGCGCGTAAAGGCCTCATGCGAGCCATAGCCGCAGTCGAGCGCCACAGCCAGGATATCGGGCGCCCCGGCCGCCAGAGCCGAGGCGGCCAGGCTGAGCCGGCGCGCCCGGACATAGCCCATGACGCTGCGCCCCATGCGCACGTCGAAGACGCGCGCCAGGTGGAACCGGCTGACGCCGGCGGCTTTGGCGATATCGTCGAGCGTCAGCGCGTTGCCGAAATTGGTTTCGATATACCAGAGCGCCTTGGAGGCAGGATTGACGGCGGGTCGCATGAAAGTCCCTTAGTTGCCAGGCGACCTTAGGGCCTGGTCAAACGCCGCATTTGATCAGGATTGCCCTCGCAGCAATTTTTTCAGCCAGAAATGCGAGCCGGGCTGGCCGTCATAGCCATCGTCCCGGTCCTCGATATCGTCGATCTTCCAGGCGCCGGCTTCACGCACGAAGTTGAAGGTGATGCGGCAATGGGTGCGCATGTTGATGAAGGTCACGACAACGGCCTGATGGTCAGGCGTCGCCGGCGCGTCGGTGACGGCGAGTTGCGAGATGTCCCAGTCCTGGCCGTCGATCAGCACGTCGCTGTCGAGATTGCAGATCCCCTGCTCGCGTTTCTCGCAGGCCTTGTCGAAATCGATCGCCGCCTTCAGGCTTTTGCTGCCGTAGCGACGGACCATGTCCTCGGAGTCAGGCGTATGACTTCCGTTATTGGCATGCGGATCGGCGAGATACGGCGCATACAGCGCCTGCACGATCGCATGCGGTGTCGTCGGCATAGGCGCCGCCGCAACCATGGCCGCGGCCAATATCTGGATGATCATGTCGCCCTCCCCGTTTGGCGGCACGCTAACATGCGAGTCAGCGTCTGTCGATTTCAGGAAAAAGGGGTGGTGCGGATGAGAGGACTCGAACCTCCACGCCTTGCGGCGCTGGAACCTAAACCCAGTGCGTCTACCAGTTCCGCCACATCCGCAGGTCCGGCGCGGTTCTTGGCGGAAAGCGCACGGCAGGTCAAGGGAATGATTTGGCTGAAGCTTGCCGCGAATGAAGCCGGATGGGGATCATGCGAAGCCAAATAGCGAAAGGACCGGGGGAACTCGAGGTAGAAGATAATTATGCATTTAGTATCATGTCACCTCAGCCGGGCGCCAACCGAAGCGCCGGCAGCGGCCCAACCGGGCGTCCTACTCTAACCGGCCCCGCCCAGCGTCAAATCAATCCAATCTGGAAATCTGCCTCGTTCGAGAAGCTTTGCAAGGCAGTCTCGAACAATACGTCGGCTGTCGTCAAAATTATACCTGCTTGCGGTCTCCGGTCTAAGGATACCTCTATGGGCGGCATCCGACCGCGCGTCATAAAGTTGACCTGCTGCACGATAGCTCTCTCTCCGACTTCCCAAGTCACTTCCAAGAAGCCATGCCACGCGGGAGCAAAGTTTGTTTTTTATCTCTTGGTTGGCAGCAGGATCACTTGCCATTAGCGCAATCTCTAAAGCGAGGCCAAGATCGATCGCCTTGTCCGCCGCATCATGATCATTCGTAGCCAAGCCCAAACGATCTAACGCAACATTTATTGACGATCTCTGACTAAATGAATTTAGCAAATTCCAAAAATACTTAAGACCTTTCAAATCAAGCAAGGCAGAACGGCCAAAAAATCTTGCGGCCATTCCACCTTGCAATGAATATCCCGTTCGGAATATCTGACCATCTTCAACCAAATGAATTGTTGAACCCAGTTCTATAGGTCCTTCCGTTGTAAGATACAAAGCCCTCAGAATGTCGGTGCGCATAACTTGGCGACTGTTATTATCCCTCGCATGACTCTCCATTATTTTTTCTATGGTGTTGCGATCACCGCTAGGGACGGCCGCGGGAGCTAGTACATAACGCTGAACGAGCGCCGCCCAATCAGCGCGCATCGGAAAGGCGGGGGACTGCTGGTCAAGCTGATCTACACGCTCATGTCTATGCGCGATAATTCGCCTAACGAAATACAATTCTTTTTCGAATTCGCCATTGAGGGCGCCGCGAGGTTCGAGGAGCACCACCACCTCGCCGCGTTTGGTAGATCGCTCGAAATCTATTTGACCACAATGCTTTGCTCAGTTGGTCACTGGGCAAATGTAATTGATGGCCCCCTCACCCTTGTGCATGACCGGTCGACCAGCTTTTTCAAAGAAAAGGACCTTTGGGAACGGCTACTTGGAAAGGACGTACCGCACCAGGTCCAGGCAACGGCGGGCGGCGGGTCTGTAAAATTTCCACTTCCTGTTGAGGAAACAAAGCCCGATGATTCAAAAAACAGGCACGCCATTCAGCTATGCGACGTCATCGCCGGCCTGATGGCAAAATCGCGGTACCCCGAAGCTTGGAACGACAAGGGCGACCTTTTGGAACGAATGAGAGACTCCGGCTGGGGCGAACACGCGCCCTTTGGCATTACCCCACGCCCAGAATTCCCCGAAGGCCCGCCGGCAAAACTTGATGGGCCCGACGCCGTCGATTTGATGCAAGCCATTCTGTTTCCCGGGGACGAAGGTGCCACCGCCTAACACCAGCTTGATCAACGCACATTTCAGTCCCATGGTGAAGCAATGACAAAGACCATTTTTTATTCCTGGCAAGCTGACCGCCCGAAAAATGTATGTCGGAATTTCATTGAGACCGCTTTGGAAAAAGCGCTCAAAGAAATCAATGCTGGTCTGGAAGTGGAAGACGCTGAACGTAACGAAGATAATGGGCAAGTCATTCTAGACCGCGACACCAAAAATGTGCCTGGCACACCCCCGATCGTGGACACTATATTTAATAAGATCAATGCGGCGACAGCGTTCGTCGCAGACTTAACTTTCATCGCCAAGCGACCGAACGGCGAACCCATGCCCAATCCGAACGTCCTCATCGAATATGGCTGGGCAATGCGCGGCCTCACACATTCGCGCTTCGTACCGGTTCTAAACACGGCATATGGCGATCCAGCGAAGGAGCCCCTACCCTTCGATATGCGACATTTGCGTCATCCCATTACCTATCATCTTGAGGAAGGTGCCACCCCGGATGAGCGCGCGCGTATCCGAGATCAATTAAAGAAAGACCTAGTCGAAGCCCTTAGGGCAATTTTGCAAAATGAGCCTGCACCACCGCCCCCCGTAATCAAGGAGTTCGAACCAAGAGAATCTGCCGAGACACCAGGTCGCTTTGTGCTCAGCACCGATCCGTTAGGCGTAGCAGAGGAACCTTGGAAATTGGGATCTGCATACCCTGTCACGTTGGAAGGTGGGCCGGTCTACTGGCTCAGGCTGATGCCGGCCGCCGCCCCGGACCGGACATGGAAAATCACGCAGTTAAAAAAGGCGGCCCTTCAAGATCAGCCTACGATGGTGACCTTCGGCACGCTTTCATGGAGCAGCGCTGGAATCGGCTACCTGCGTCGCGAAGATGGGGTCGGTACGCGTGTGATGTATAACGAGGATGGTTCGACAATTTGCGCCTCTATGCTTTTCACCACAGGAGAAATCTGGGGCCTAGAAGTTGGAATGCCGGCAGTTTCAGCGCCTCACAATATTATCATTGCTGATCAGATATCGTGGACGAAGTCTCTGGATAATTTTCGAACCGTCCTGTTGAGACTCGGCGTGAGCGGTCCATTTCGATGGATTGCGGGTATGGAGGGAACCTTCGGGCGCAAGCTCGGGCCCGAACGTGGTCGTGTTTTGAGCGGTGGGCACTGTGTACAGCATACGATTGAGGCACACGGATCGCTCAGCATAGATGAGCCCTGTGAGAAAGCATTGCGGCCGTTCTTCGAAGCCATAAGTGATGCGTGCGGCGTCGACTATGTTGATCCTCTGTGAACCGTCGACTAAGGGGCGAGAGATAGGATTTAGCTAAATTGGCACACATGAGATTGTGACGGCGTCGCCAATCCGCCGTGCTCTTGCCCCTGGCGCCTTACGGCTCCGGTCTCCGTCTGAAAGCCTTGATGGGGCTGGTGACGGCGTTGATCAAATTTGCGATGGGCGATTACGGTGACAGCAGGTTATGAAATGCCGAAATAGATCCGGTCGTGCCTATTTAGGCATTTCATAACCTGTCACCGTACTACGAAAAGCGTCCCGCCTTACTTGCTCTTGCCCATTGCTGCCAGTGCGGTAGTCAAGGGAAGGAATAATGAATTCGGCCGACTGGCAAACTGTGTAAACTGGAGATGTTGGTAGAATGCGACGGCGCCGGCATCCTTGGCGTCGACGATCAGCGCGAAGATGGCGGGATCGGCGCGCGCGGCTCGGGCCGCGGCGTCCATGATAAGGGCGCCGCCGAGCCCCTGCCATCGATAGGTTTGGTCGACCGCCAGGCGCCCGAGCAGCGCGGCCGGCACGAGCGGATAACGCGGCAGGCGCTTGGCTTCGTCCGGCGGCAATTCACCCAGGGGGAGACCGGTCGCGGCGAATGTGTAATAGCCGGCGATCGAACCCTCGCCATCGATCGCGACGAAGCAATTGCTGACGCGGCGCTTCATGTCCTGCGTTGCGAGTTCGCGCAGATAGCGGTCGAGCGGCTCGCTTCCGCTCGAAAAGCGTTTGCGATCATGCGCGGCCGTCAGCCCGACGATCTCGAATGTCGCGGTCACTCAGCGTTCCGGATCAGCTTCCGGTGAGCCGCTGCCGCGCGCTTGAGGGCCGCGGACGGCGGCGGTGGGTTCAATAGGGCATCTGCAAAGGCGCGCTGATCTTCCACCGACAGGCGGATAATTTGCGCGTCCTCGATAGCGCGGCTGGCGGCTTCCTGTGCAGCCGCCACGACGAAATCGCTGACGCTGCGCCCCTGGAGTTCGGCAGCCCGCTTAACAACGGCGAGGGCATCCGGCGCGATCCGGGCTTCAATACGGGCCGTCTTTGAGGAGTCCGGGTTCAGCATAGCGCCTCGCTTTCAACCGGCATTGTACGGCAAATTACCGGACAATTCAAGATCGACACTCAGAACGCGCCCGCCCGCCAAGATCAGTGGCGCGCGATCATCGTGCGCGCTTCCGTGACCGCCGCGACGACGGCTTCGGGGTGCTCGGTCGGGATGAAGTGGGAGGCACCCGGCAGCAGGCGATGCACCGGCCGGCTGGACAGTTGGGCCAGGCCGTTCTGGGTGTCCCATTGCAATGTGCGTAGCGCCGTATTCTGGCTTTCGCTGAACGACGGGTCGGTCGCCGAGGCGCCCGAGGTGATGACGATGACCGGTAGGGTCCCGAGCGGACGGCGGGCAGCGGCCATCTGGTCGCCGTCGGTCGTCAGGAAGGCCTGGATTTCCGACAGGGCGGTCTGCTGAAAGGCCGGGCTGTGCTCGAAGGCGTCACGGGCGGCGTTGAGCGCGGGCGGCAACGACGGGGACGGCGCATCGACGCAGAAATCGGCGCCGGCCGCAGGTGTCTTGCCGGCCAGGACGGCCTGGCTGCAGGCGACGGCGGCGGTGACGAAGCCGGCGTCGCCGGCGTCGGGCCGGATGGCTTCGTAGCGCGCCTGGGTGTGCTCGACCGGCGGATCGAGCAGGATCAGGGCGGCGACGTCTTGCGGATGGCGCGTGGCGTAGAGGCGGGCCGGAAAGCTGCCCATCGAATGGGCGACGACGATATAGGGGCCTTTTTCGCCGCTGGCGGTGATGACGGCGGCGAGATCCTGCGCCAGGGCGTCGGCCGTTCGCGGCATCGGGCCGATGTCGCTGAAGCCGTAGCCCGCGCGATCATAGCTGCAGACGCGGCCGTGCCTGGCCAGTTCCGGCTGCACCTTGCGCCACGAGGCCGTGGTGCTTTCCCAGCCGCCGTCGAGGAACACCACCGGGCCGCCCGCACCGGTGCAATAGAGGTTGAGGCGGCGATGGTCCGGCAAGGTGACGAGCCGTTGCGGCTGGGCATAGACCTCAAGGCCGACCGCAGCTTGGCCGGTGTGCGCGACGGCGGCCGAGGCCGCGAACAATGCGGCGATTACCGACAGATAGAGTGTGTTCAAACCGCCGCCCCTTGTGTGCGCGGGACGCTACGCTTTTGCAGGCAACCCGACAAGAGGCTGCGAATCCGGCGGGAATGGGCGCCGGCACGGCCGCTGCCAAAGCGTGTTATGTGTCGCCACCAATCACCGTATTGTGTGGTCGCGCAGAATCATTTCAGAGATGACACATACCACTGTTACGCGAGGTAAGCATGCGCCGTACCCCTTCCACGAGAGACCGGATTTTGCCGGCGATTTTCGAACAGCTCGAAATGTTGCAGGAACTGGCTGTCGAAGCCGGCGATCCGGAATTGGCTCAGGATCTGTCGGCGGCGCTGGCGGGCGCGCTGTTTCGCTACTGCGATCAAAAGCGGGCGGAGCTTCGGGTGGCAATCGGCGACGATAAGACCGGCAAGCCGACAAAAGCCCGCTAGCCTGATGTGAAAGGCTTTCCCAAGCGCGCCGAACGACGCTATGTTAGCGCAAACATACAGGGAGCCGATACAATGCCTAAAATCACCACCATACGCGCTATTGTGTTGGCCGCCTGCCTTGCGGCGGCCGGGTCCGCACATGCTCAGGACGCCGCCGACCAAACCACCGTTGTCACCTCCGACGACATCAAGGGCCAGATTGCCGCCATGTTCGCGGCGATGAAGCCCGGCCAGACCTTCATGTGGCAACCGACACTGAAGGACGGCAAGCGGATCGCGGCAATCGAAATCTGGAAGGCGCCCGGCCGGCCGGCGATCCACCAGGAACAGGCCGAGTATTTCACGGTCCTCCAGGGGGCCGGGACGCTGGTCACCGGCGGCCATATGAAGAACCTGCACCAGGTCAGCCCCGGCCAGCAGGACGGTGACGCCATCGAAGGCGGAACGACCCGCCCCCTGGTCGCCGGCGATGTCGTGCTGATCCCCGCCGGCACGCCGCATTGGTTCGGCATTCCGGGCGAACCGCTGGTCCTGCTGGGCATCAAGGTCCCGAGCCCGCCGGCGCCCTGACCGCATGACGCGGCTAAGGCGCCCGTATCGCGGAAGCTGCTTTATGTTGACCGGGATGAAATGATCATCGCTTCCTGATGGCGGCCGACGCTAAATGGTGCGGCATGACCATTCTCAGGGTCCATCACGTGACCCAATACAGATATCGCCGGCCGGTCGGTTTCGGCCGGCACAGGCTGCTGTTTCGCCCGCGCGACAGCTATGACCAGCGACTGCTGCAATCGACCTTAAGCGTATCGCCCGAACCCAGCGACCTGTTCTGGGTGCACGACGTGTTCGGCAACTGCGTCGCCGTCGCCGATTTTACCGGCGAGGCCGACCGCCTCCGCTTTGAAACCGACATCGTGCTGGAACATACGCCCTTGCTCAGTCCGCACTTCCGGGCCGATGACGAGGCCAGGACCTGGCCGTTCGCCTATGACGACGAAACGCTTCCGGATCTTGAGCCCTCGATGCGGCGGCAATATCCGCACGACTGGATAACCGAGGCCTGGGCCCGACGTTTCGTCGCGGTGTCCGGCCCGACCGATACGGCGCGGCTTCTGGAGGACATGACCCTGGCCATCAAGGCGGAGCTGACCTATAGCCGGCGCCTGGACAAGGGTACCCAGGCGCCGCAAGTGACCTTGTCCAGCGGCGTCGGCACCTGCCGCGACTTTGCCCTGCTGATGATCGAAGCCGTGCGGTCGCTGGGTTTCGCGGCGCGTTTCGTCACCGGCTATATATACGTACCGGCCCAGGATACGCCCGAACGCCGGCCTGAGCGCCTGGGCGGCGGCGCGACCCACGCCTGGGCCCAGGTCTTCCTGCCCGGCGCCGGCTGGGTCGAGTTCGATCCGACCAACGGCATTATCGGCAACCGCGACCTGATCCGTGTCGGCGTGACCCGCGACCCGCGCCAGGCCCTGCCCTTATGGGGCACGCACACCGGCACGTCCGACGACAGCCTGGGCATGACGGTCGAGGTCAAGGTGACCACGGTCGAAGAGCCCTTCAACGATTTCACGAGCAAAACCCATGAGAATTAAAGCCGGCTATACGGTAAGCTTCGACTGTCCGAAACCGACGCCGATGCTGCTGTGCCTGAACCTGCATCCCTCGCGCCGCGCGGACCTGCTGACGCCGCAGCAATTGCGCCTGTCGCCGCCCATCGACCATTGGGATTACGTCGACAGCTTCGGCAATGTCTGCACGCGGATCATGGCGCCGGCGGGCCCGCTGACACTCTCCACCGCCTTCGTGGTTCACGATTCGGGCAAGTACGACTACGTGCCCTTCGATGCCGCCCAGCACGATATCGCCAACCTGCCCGACGACGTTTTGGTCTTCCTGCTGGGCTCGCGCTATTGCGAAACCGACAAGTTGGCCGATTTCGCCTGGCGGACGTTCGGCGACACCCAGCCGGGCTGGCCGCGTGTGCAGGCCATCCTCGACTTTGCCCACAGCCATATCCGCTTCGACTATCAGCAGGCCGATCCGACCCGCAGCGCGTTCGGCGCCTATACCGATCGTGTCGGCGTCTGCCGCGACTTCGCGCACCTGGCCCTGACGCTCTGCCGCTGCATGAATATTCCCGCCCGCTATTGCACCGGTTACCTCGGCGATATCGATACCGGTCCGGTACCCGGACCGATGGATTTCTCCGGATGGTTCGAAGTCTATCTCGGCGGTCACTGGTACACGGCGGATGCCCGCCACAACAAGCCGCGCGTCGGCCGCATCCTGATGGCGATCGGCCGCGATGCCACCGACGTCGCCATCTCGACCCAGTTCGGACCGGCGACATTGACCGGCTTTACCGTCGTCACGGATGAGGTGGTGTCATAGCCGTGGCCCCGACCGACGCGATCGACGACTGGCCCTCGCCCGTGCAGGCGCTCAATCCCGATGGCAAGTCGGATATCGTGCTGTTGTGCGAGCACGCGTCGAACCATGTCCCGGCCGAATATGCCAGCCTTGGCCTGACACCCGAGGACCTTGCGCGCCATATCGCCTGGGATATCGGCGCCGCGGCGGTGACCCGGCGGTTGTCGGCCCTGCTCGACGCGCCTGCCTTTCTCGGCACGACCTCGCGATTGTTGATCGATCTCAACCGGCCGCTGGAAGCCGAAACCAGCATCGTCACGCGTTCGGAAACGACCAATATCCCGGGCAATGCGGATCTCGACCGCCTGGAACGCGACCATCGCGCCCGACGCATTTTCCGGCCGTTTCACACCTGGGTCAGCCACCATCTCGATCGCCGTCAGCGCGCCGGCGGGCCTGTGCGCCTTGTCAGCCTCCACAGCTTTACGCCGGTCTTTCTGGGCGTTCAGCGACCCTGGGACGGAGGGGTTCTGTTCGATCGTGCCGAGGCGTTCGGCATGCGGGTCGTCGGCGGCCTACGCCGAGCGGGCTTGAACGTCGAGGCCAATGTCCCGTATCGCACCGACCGGACCGAGGACTTCGCGGTGCCGGTCCACGGAGACGATCGCGGCATTCCCGCCATCTTGATGGAAATCCGTAACGACCATTTGCGCGACGAACGCGGTGTCGAGACCTGGGCGACATACCTGAACGATGTTCTGAGCTCGATCTAGCACATGGGCCCCGTATAATCGAGATCAAGGGCCGCGGCGCTTACTTATCTTGCGTCCTGTAAGCTTAGCCAACTCTGAACAGCAGGTTTCCCATTGTATCCAGCGCTTATTACCCTTGTCGTCGCCGCGGTGACCGCCATCGTCGGCCTTTGCGCCATCAAGGCATTCCAGAACGCGCACCCCGATCTTTGACGTTCGGACCGGAAAGATTTTCCTTTCCGGTCCGTACCTTTAGGGCCTCAGGGTTTAGGCGCGGCCTCACGATCGTTCGCGGCGCCGGTGCCGCCGTTGTGTTCCAGGCCCCCGTCTTCCAGACCATGGGTCCGATCAAGCCAGGCCTTGTTCGGCATGTCCGCCGACGTGGCTTCGCTTTCATCACCCAGAAGACGGTCTTCGTCGGTATCGCTCAGGATCGAATCATCGTCGCGCAGCGCCACGTCGTCCGGCTCGCCCGCAAGGCGGTCGTCGCCGCGCGGGACATAGGACCGCACGCGGGCATTACCGATATCGAGGTCGCGATCGCTGGATTGCGGCATTTCGACCACCGCGATGACCGCCGTGACGGGTTCGGCGTCAGCCGCGGCTGCCAGATAGGCCGGCCTGTCCTCGGCGGGCAGGTCGTCCAAGGCCGTGGTACCGGTTTGCGTACCCTCTTCGCTGCGCCACGCCTGTTCGGCGCCTTCGACGTCGGTTGGGTTGAACCGGTCGAGGATGTCGACGGCGTTCGCCGCCCGGCCCTGCTCGGTATGGACGGTGACCAGGGTCTGGCCGCGGCGCAGGCCCTCGCCGTACAGATGGGCGTCGTCATGACCGCCGAAGAAGGCTTTGACGCTGTCCCAGAAGCCGTGCTCGTGGACGGCCTTCGGTTCGCCCGTGGCGTCTTGGCCGTTCGCTTCCTCGCCGTTAGAGGTGACGACGACCTTGTCGTAGCCGGCCTCGATCAAGGCTTGTTGGGCCAAGCGCGCATCGCCTTCTCCGTCGAATAGCGCCACGACGGTGCGATCCTGGATTAGCGGATTTTGTTCGGTGATGCCGTCCGTCTTTTGGATGGTCTGGTCGTCCATGTAAATAGTCCAATCTGTGTTGAAAAGAGAGCTTTCCCGCCGGGAAGCCCGGCGGGAAAGGGCAGGCTCGGGTGTGACATTCGGCTTGGGCCCAGGGGCCGAGCCTTTACTGCGCCGGCGTCAGGACTTTCGCCGCCTCGGGGGATTGGGCGAGCGCGTCCTTGTTGACCTCGGAAAGCGCCAGGCCGTTGAGCTTTTCGTCCGTCGCCTTTTCCTCGGCCAGGGTCTCGGCGAGCAGCTTGGCCGCGTCGTTATGCCCCAGGGACTTGGCGATCGTGACGAGCGCGCCGTAAGACGCAATCTCATAGTGCTCGACCTTCTGGCCGGCGACGATCAGCATGGCGTCGCGAACCGGGCCCTTGTCGATCTCGTCGATGGTTTCCTGACCCTCTTCGCACAGGCCTTCCATGGCCAGGCACTTGACGCGCTGCAGCTTGACGCCGGTCAGCTCGACGATCTGGTCGATACGCTCGATCTGGCCACGGGTTTCTTCCAGGTGGGTGGTAAAGCCGTCGGCCAGTTGCGCATTGCTGGCGGCCTTGGCCATTTTCGGCAAGGCCTTCGTCAATTGCTTTTCGGCGCTATATATATCCGACAAAGCATGAATAAAGGCGTCTTCGAGAGATTTGATCTTGGCCATGAGGGCCTCCATATATTATGTGAGCTCGCACCTTACCGCAATGTCCATAAGTTCATGATTGGGAAAGCATGAATATAGTTATATTTATAAGTACACTTGTGCACATTTATTGGTAATTTAAGCGACTCTATAAGAATTTTATTTAAAACGACTATGCGACCGCCACTTCTTTATGTGCGGGCTGATAGGTGTGCCAGACGTCACAACACCACCCATCCGCGCAATTGCGCCCCTGACCGAGGACATTCCCATGGCCGATCACCTGGACGACCGCGCACGCACCGACGCCGAATTCGATGGACAAACGGTCCAGCAAGGCGCGGGCGGTGAAACGCATCAGACGGATGGCGGCGCGGTGCTGACCACGACCCAGGGCGCCCCCATATCCGACGACCAGAATTCGCTGAAGGTCGGCGGGCCGCGCGGCCCGGTGGCGCTGGAAGACCATATCCTGCGCGAGAAGATCTTCCATTTCGACCATGAGCGTATCCCCGAACGCGTCGTCCACGCCCGCGGCTATGGCGCTCACGGCTATTTCGAAACCTATGACAGCCTGGCTGACGTCACGGCCGCCGACATTTTTGCGCGCCCCGGCGAAAAGACGCCGGTCTTCGTGCGCTTTTCGACGGTGGCCGGCAACAAGGGCTCGGCCGACCTGGCGCGCGACGTGCGCGGCTTTGCCGTCAAGTTCTATACCAAGCAGGGCAATTGGGACCTGGTCGGCAACAATATCCCGGTCTTCTTCATCCAGGACGCCATCAAGTTCCCCGACCTGATCCACGCCGCCAAGGCCGAGCCCGATCGCGACTTCCCGCAGGCCCAGACGGCGCACGACAATTTCTGGGACTTTATCTCGCTGATGCCGGAAGCGATGCACATGGTCATGTGGGCCATGTCCGACCGCGCCATTCCGCGCGGCTTTCGCTTCATGGAAGGTTTCGGTGTCCACACCTTCCGCCTGGTGACCGCCGAGGGAAAATCGACTTTCGTCAAGTTCCACTGGAAGCCCAAGCTCGGCCTGCAGTCGGTGGTGTGGAACGAGGCGGTCAAGATCAACGGCGCCGATCCGGATTTTCACCGCCGCGACCTGTGGACCGCCATTCAGTCGGGCGCCTATCCCGAATGGGAGTTGGGCGTGCAGCTGTTCGACGAGGCCTTCGCCGACAGCTTCGACTTCGACGTGCTGGACGCCACAAAGCTTATTGCGGAAGAGATCCTGCCGGTGCGTATCGTCGGCCGGATGGTGCTGGACCGCATGCCCGACAACTTCTTCGCCGAGACCGAACAGGTCGCGTTTTGCACCCAGAACATCGTCCCGGGCATCGACTTTACCAATGACCCCTTGCTGCAGGGCCGCAATTTTTCCTACCTCGATACGCAAGTGAAGCGCCTGGGCGGTCCGAACTTCACCCACATCCCGGTCAATGCGCCCAAGTGCCCGTTCGCCCACTTCCAGCAGGACGGTCATATGGCGATGACCAATCCCAAGGGCCGCGCCAATTACGAGCCCAATTCGTGGACACCGGCGCAGGGCGCCGACGGCGGGCCTCGCGAAGTAAACACCGGCTTTCGTTCGGTTGCGGAAACCAATGACGGCGACAAGCGCCGCATCCGTCCGGAGCTGTTCGCCGACCACTATAGCCAGGCGCGCCAGTTCTATATCAGCCAGACCGCGATCGAGCAGGGCCACATCCAGGATGCCCTGGTCTTCGAACTGAGCCGCGTCGAACGGCCCGATATCCGCAGCCGCGTCGTCAGCCACCTGCGCAATATTGACGATACCCTGGCGCAAGCGGTCGCCGACGGCCTGGGCCTGGCCGCCCTGCCCGCCCCGGCCCAGGCCGCGCGGCCGACGCGCCAGGACCTGCCGGCGTCGGATGCGCTCAGCATCCAAAAGAAAAATCCGGGCACGCTGCAAGGCCGCAAGTTCGGCGTCCTGCTGACCGACGGCGCTGACGCCGACCTGTTCACCGCGCTGGTCGCGGCGGTCACCGAGGCCGGCGCCACGCTTGAAGTCGTCACGCCGAAGATCGGCGGCGTGACCTTGAGCGACGGGTCGGTGGTCGCGTCACAGTACAAGGTCGACGGCGGCCCCTCGGTGCTTTTCGATTTCCCCGTGGTGGTGGCCTCGGCTGCCGGTGCGGAGGTCCTCGCCAAGCTGCCGCCGGCGCGCGATTTCGTGGCCGACGCGTTCGCCCACTTCAAGTTCCTGGCCTATTCGCCCGAAGCCTTGCCGCTGCTGCAAAAGGCCGGCGTCGCCGAGGCCCTGGACGACGGCTGCATCGAACTGGGCCCGGACGGAGTGGCCGCCTACATCGTTGAACTGGCCAAGCTGCGGTACTGGCCGCGCGAAGACGCGATGAAAGCGTCATAAAGCGCGTCGGGGATTGCGGCGGCCGTCATGCCTCTGTTATCGGCGGGTGCTAGCTGACCGCCGCACAGAGGTTCCCCATGACATTCAAGATCACCCGCCGCCACGTTGTCCTGTCGCTGTCGGCCGCGGCCGTGTTTCCGCTGGATGCCATGGCGCGGGACAAGGCGGCGCTGACCTTCCTTGCGGTCGGCGACTGGGGCCGCGGCGGCGACTTTCACCAGCAGGATGTCGCCGACCAGATGGGCAAGGCGGCGAACGACCTGTCGGCGTCGTTCATCGTCTCCGTCGGTGACAACTTCTACGAGGACGGCGTCACCGGCGTCGACGATCCCGCCTGGCAGGCTTCGTTCGAAAATGTCTACAAGGCGCCCTCGCTGCAGGTGCCGTGGTATGTCGCGCTGGGCAATCATGACTATCACGGCAATTCCCAGGCGCAGATCGACTATAGCGGCAAAAGCCGGCGCTGGCGCATGCCGTCGCGCTGGTTCTCCTTCTCGCAAAAGGCGCCCGACGGCGCCAAGGTCGACTTTTTCGTCCTGGACACCTCGCCGCTGATCAAGAAATACTATGACGACGGCGCGCAAAAGGTGAAGGTGGCGGGCCAGGATACGGCGGCGCAGCTGGCCTGGTTCGAGCAGGCGTTGGCGGCGTCGGACGCCGACTGGAAGATCGTCATCGGCCACCACCCGGTCTATTCGGGCGGCAAGCTGGCGACCGTCGGCGCGAACACCGCGGCCGACAACAAGGGCGAAAGCTCACCCGGCGGCTCGATCGACCTGGTCAACCTGATCGATCCGATCCTGCAAAAGCATAGCGTGCACCTGTACCTTAACGGCCACGACCACGACCTGCAGCACGTGGCGCGCGGCGTCACGCACTATGTCTGCACGGGCGCAGGTTCCAAGACACGCACCCATTGCGACATGGAGGGCAGCGATTTTTGCTCGCTGCAATCGGGCTTTATCGCCTGCGCCGTCGATCGCAAAAAGATCAACCTGGTCTATAGCGATTTTACCGGCGCCCAGCTTCACGTGGTCGATATCGCGAAGACGTCCTGAGCGCGGAATGAGGCCGCTTACGGAAGGCGAATAGAGTCCCCGGCCTGGCGCTCTCGTCACCGGCCATTGATCCCTTATCTTCGACAATGGTATTTGCCGTCGGATTGACGATCAGTCTGCGACCTTAGGTAGCCAGGCGTCTTTTCTCAAAGGATTGCCGTGACCACGCCCGTCGAAAAATCAAGCCTTCGATTCCTGGCCGGCGATGGCGCCATGGCGGGTCTCATCCGCGCGCACGACTGGCCGGCCTCCCCCCTCGGCGCGCCGGAGACCTGGTCGCAGTCCCTGCGCTCGGCCCTGCTGATCTGCCTCAATACGCCGATCGTCGCCGCCGTCCACTGGGGGCCCGAACTGCGCATCCTCTATAATGACGCCTACGCTCCGGCGCTTGCCGAGCGGCATCCGTGGGCGCTGGGCCGGCCGTTTCGCGAGGTTTGGGCGGAGATTTGGGACGTCCTTGGTCCGCACGTCGCTTCGGTGCGGGAAACCGGCAACGGATTTTCGACCCAACGCCAGTTGCTCAAGATGAACCGCAACGGCCGTGTCGACGACACCTGGTGGGTCTATAGCTTCGCGCCGCTTTACGATGATGACGGCTCCGTCGGCGGGATCTTCGTCACCGCGCTCGACGAGACCGACAAGGTCTTGGCCGAGCAGGCGCTTCACGAGAGCGAGACGCGCTTCCGCGCCCTGGTCAATGCAAGTTCGGACGTGGTGTACCGGATGAGCCCCGACTGGTCCGAGATGCGCCAGCTCGACGGACGCGGCTTCCTGGCGGATACGGGGAAACCGTCGATAAGATGGCAGGAAGACTATCTCTTCCCCGAGGATCGGCCGCGCATCCTTGCGGTTATCGACGAGGCGATCCGGACCGGCGGCACCTTTGAGCTGGAACATCGGGTGCGCCAGGCCGACGGCTCGGCCGGCTGCACCTCGTCCCGAGCGGTGCCCGTTCGCGACGACCACGGCGAGATTATCGAGTGGTTCGGCATGGCCAGCGACGTGACCGAGCGGCGGCGCACCGAAGACCAGTTGGCCGAGAGCGAAACGCGTTATCGGCAGATCGTCGAGGGCGCCGAGGAATTCGCCATCGTCACGCTCGATCCGCACGGTATGATCACCGCCTGGAACCGCGGCGCCGAACGCCTTATCGGCTATGCCGCCGAGGAAGCGATCGGCCGGCCCGGCGCCATCTTCTTTACGCGGGAAGACCAACAGAAAACGATACCCGAGCACGAGATGAACCGGGCGGCGACCGAGGGCAAGGTCGGCGACGAACGCTGGCACATCCGCAAGGATGGATCGCGCTTCTGGGGTTCGGGCCTGATGATGCGCCTGGAACACGATGACGGCTACCTCAAGATTTTCAGGGACCGTACCGTCGAACACGAGGCGGAGGCGCGTCGGTCGACCTTGACGGCGCTCAGCGACGCGCTGCGCGATCTGGAAGATCCGGTTGAAATCGGGTTTGTCGCGGCGAGCCTTCTCGGCGAATTCCTGGGCGTCGCGCGCGTCGGCTATGGCGGGATCGATCATGAGGGCGAGACGCTGCACGTGGCACGCGACTGGGCGGCGCCGGGCGTCGAGACTCTGGCCGGTGTCGTCAGTCTGCGGGTCTACGGCACCTTTATCGACACCCTCAAGCGCGGCGAATTCACCGTGGTGACCGACGTCCGCGACGATCCTCGCACCGCCGACCGCGCCGCCCTTTCACTGGAGAGCCAAGGCGCGCGGTCATTCGTCAACGCGCCCGTCCTGGAACAGGGGCGCCTGGTCGCCGTCTTCTTCGTCAATGATGACAAGGTGCGCAAATGGAGCGACGACGAGCTGGCGTTGATTCGCGAGTTCGCCGACCGCACGCGCACGGCCGTCGAGCGCGCCCATGCCACCATGGGGCTGCGGCATCTGAACGAAACGCTGGAGACCCAGGTCGCCGACCGCACCGCCGAGCGAAACCGTGTGTGGACGAGCTCGCGCGATATCCTGGTCGTCACCGATCGCTATGGCGTGTTTCGGGACGTCAACCCGGCCTGGACCACCATCCTCGGCCATGCGCCGGCAGAGGTTATCGGCCATAGTTTCAGCGATTTCGTATGGCCGGACGATCTTGGCGCCACGACCCGGGCCGTCAGATCCGCGACGTCCGGGGCGGATGTCGACGGCTTTGAAAACCGCTATCGCGCCAAGGACGGCACCACGCGCTGGATTACCTGGCGAACCGCCTTTGAAGGCGAGTTGATCTATGGCTACGGCCGCGACGTCACCGCCGAAAAGGAAAGCGCCGCCCGGCTGCTCGTCGCCGAGGACGCCTTGCGTCAATCACAGAAGATGGAAGCCGTCGGTCAACTAACAGGCGGAATTGCTCACGATTTCAATAATATGTTATCTGTTGTTATGGGATCGCTTGATCTTCTGGAGCGACGCATCGGTCCGGAGGATCAAAGATCGCGTCGATACGTCCAAGCGGCGGCGGAAAGCGCCAAGCGGGCGGCCAACCTGACCCAGCGCCTGCTGGCCTTTTCCCGGCAACAACCGCTACAGCCGGAAACGCTGGATATCAATCGCCTGGTGTCGGGAATGTCGGATCTTCTGCGGCATTCGATCGGCGCCGAGATCCGACTGGAAGCCGTCCTGGCCGGGGGGCTATGGAAAGCGAATGTCGATCCGAATCAGCTGGAAAACGTCATCCTCAACCTGGCGGTCAATGCGCGCGACGCCATGCCGGACGGCGGCCGCCTGACCATCGAAACGCAGAACAGCCATCTCGATAACCGCTATGTCCAGTCGGAAATCGGCGTGCCGGCCGGCCAATATGTGTTGATCGCGGTCAGCGATACGGGCAGCGGCATGCCGGCGGAGGTCATCGCCAAGGCCTTCGACCCGTTTTTCACGACCAAGGACATCGGCAAGGGCACGGGCCTCGGCCTGAGCCAGGCCTATGGCTTCGTCAAGCAATCCGGTGGTCACGTGAAAATCTATTCCGAGGTCGGCGACGGCACGTCCATCAAGATTTACCTGCCGCGGAGCGACGAAGACATTCTGGAACCGTCCTCGCAGACCGTGGGCGAAGATATGCGTGGCGAGGCCCGCGAAGTCATATTGGTTGTCGACGACGAACCGGCGGTGCGGCAATTCAGCGTCGATGCTTTCGAAGAGCTGGGATACAGCGTCCTGCAATCCGAAAGCGCGGTGACGGCTTTGCAGGTTCTGAAAGACCATCCGGAGATCGCACTCCTGTTCACCGATATCGTCATGCCCGACGTCAACGGCCGCAAGCTGGTCGACCAGGCCCGTGTGATCCGGCCCGACCTGAAGGTGCTCTATACGACGGGCTACACGCGAAACGCGGTTGTCCACAACGGCGTCGTCGACAAGGGTGTCGAACTGATCGGCAAGCCCTTCACGATCGAGGAACTGGCGACGCGGGTCCGCGATATCCTGGAAGGCTGAACGGGACGCCCGTGGCTATTGGCTGACATAATTTATGAAGGTATAGGCGGCGATACCATCGGCGGCCAGCAGCACGACGCAGGCAAAGGACGCCCAGCGCAACCGAGCGGTCAAGAGGTCGCGCCTATCCTGCTCGTCCATCTCGATGGTCTTGCCCTTGGCGAGCATCGGCCCGCCGGCGGCGATACGCGCCGCGAAAACGAACGTGACGATCGCCGTCACAGCCAGGATTGCCGCCAACACGGCCAAACCGGTCAAGACCAGCATCAGGTCTTCCTTTTCTAATTTCGGCTTTCAAATTTCGAAGGGGACGCCAAGCTAGTCCCGGCGCGCGTCATAGGCGGTGCTCAGGCCGGCTTCGCGCGCCGCCTGTACACTGAGGATCGACACGATGTCCGGCGCGCCGGAGTCGCGCGTCATGGGCCGGGCGTCGATATCGTAGGCGTGATCCGCCACCCGGAACGTGCCCGGCTGCCTGGGATCCTTGTGCACCCTCACCGGCTCCTCGATGCCCTCGACGCGCACCCAGGCGCTTTCATACAGTCGAAAACTCATGTGTGCACCCGCGGGGCCAGGGTTAGCAGCTCGGCCGAGCCGCCGCCGCAGAAGACGTCGTGCACCGCGATCTGCGCCGCTTCCAGGGCGCCGGCGCGCGACACATAGCCGCCGAACAGGCGGCCGTTGCGCAGCACTTCCCAAAGCTCGTCGCCCTGGCGCACCTCGAAACGTACCGGAACGTTTTCGTTGACCAGGTTGATCTCGCCGTGCGTCGGCCACAGGTCGTCCCAGCGGGACACCTCCGGCGGGACCTGGCCGTCGCGGCCGCCCAGCTTGATCACTTCGCGGACGAATTGGGCGGCATAGGCGGCCGTATCGGTGCGATCGGGATGTTCGGGACCCATCCGTATCGGATGACTGAAGGTCGCGCTCAATCGCTCGAGAAACCTCGGCTCGGCTTCGACCATGTGGGCAATCAAGGCTTGCAGGATTTGTTCGTGCGCCAGCACACGGCGTTCCAGGTCCGTGGTCTCCGCGCTCATGACAAACCCTCGCACGACCGCGTCAAGACAACAAATGGGTAGAGATTGGGGCGCATATAGCCCTTTCAAAATGGCGCAAGGCGCCCGCGAAACGCGGCCGCCCGGCCCTGGGTGATATTGCACCGTCCCCCAATATGGAGGGTGCGACGGCATTCAGGAAGAGGCGGCGCCCCTTATATTCGTCGCGGCATCCGCGCCGGCAGGCGCCGCCGCGACCGACAGGTCGGACTTGTCGCGCGCCGCGGCGATATAGGCCCCGGCCAAGCCGGCCACGGCGAAGATGGCGAGCCCGATCAAGGCGGCGATGACATGTCCCGAGGCGGGCGAGGTTGTCGTGAAGGCGGCGATCGGGATGTCCAGTTCGAGGGAAAGACTAATCAGGGAAAAATCGCAAGGGGCGCCCAGGTTCTCGAAGGGCCCACATATACAAAGGGTATGAAGGAAGCCGTATAAGAAGGCGATGCTGCGTCATCGCATTCGGCTCTAGGCCCCGCGGGATGAGAGCACACCCCGCAGGCATTGCGGAAGGCTCGTCAGGTCATACGGCTTTGCAAGGAAGGGAACGCCCTCGAGCGGCGGGCCCGGATAGGTGTTTGCGGACGTGATGACGACCTTGATCTTCGGGTGGTCGGCCAGGACGCCCTTGGCCAGGTCGAGCCCGTCCAATCGACCGGGCATGTTGACATCGGTGAAGACGCAATCAATCCCCTCGTGCTGCGCGATGACCTTCAACGCCTCGTCGGCGGAGCCGGCAACCAGGAGGTCAAACCCGCCGTCGTCTTCCAGCACCGTGGCGACGAGAAACCGCTGGGCCGGTTCGTCTTCGACAATTAATATTTTCGGCAATATTTTCGACGGGGGCGAAGATATCGGGGCGACTGACGCCATTTTGCAACCTGAAGCACGGGTCATGACAGTGAACGACGGCCGACCAGTACCGGGCTCAAAAATAAGAATTCAGTATAGGCTTGGAAAGAATAAAATATCGATGCGCTGAAATATTTTAAGAGAGACTTCGAAAATCCCGATTTTCGTGGAAAAAACCTGCAACGGTTGCGTGATTTTACATCGAAACGGTTTCTTTTACCCGATGGTTTTGATAGAGATGGCGGCAATCTCGAATGAAAATCCTCGAACGCAACAACGTTATAGTGACGGGCAATGCCAAGGCCGAAACGACCTTGATGTTCGCGCACGGCTATGGCTGCGACCAGAACATGTGGCGCTATGTGGCGCCGGCCTTCGAAGACCGCTTTCGCATCGTGCTGTTCGACCATGTCGGGGCCGGCGGCTCGGATCTTGGCGCCTATTCGGCGGCCAAGTATGCTGAGCTTGACGGCTATGCCGACGATGTCATCGAAATCGTCGAAACGCTCAACCTGACCGACGTCGTCTTCGTCGGCCATTCCGTCAGCGCGATGATCGGCGTCATCGCCGCCAACAGGGCGCCTAGCCTGTTTCGCGCCCTGGTCCTGGTCGGCCCCTCCCCGTCCTACATCAACGAGGGCGACTATGTCGGCGGCTTTACGCGGCCGCAGATCGACGAGTTGCTCGAGTCGCTGGACGCCAATCACATGGGCTGGTCGATGGCCATGGCGCCGGTGATCATGGGCAATGCCGATCGCGAGGAGCTGGGCCAGGACCTGGCCGCCAGCTTTTGCCGCACCGATCCCGCCATTGCCAAGGCCTTCGCCCGCACGACCTTCCTCAGCGACAGCCGCGACGCGCTGCCGCTGGTCACGGTGCCGACCCTGATCCTGCAGTGCTCGGACGACGTCATCGCGCCCGAAGCGGTCGGACAGTACGTCCACAGCCAGATCCCGGGCAGCACCTTCGTTCTTTTGGACGCAACCGGCCACTGCCCCAATCTCAGCGCGCCGGCCGAGACGATCGCCGCCATCGCTGCGTTCCTGTGATGGGCGAAGACGCGCCGCCATCGCCGTGGCATAATTTCCAGGACAACTACGATCGCTTCTTCGAGAAATCGCCGTGCGGCTTTGTCACGGCCGAAGGCCGGGCCAAGATCATCAAGTGCAATCAGCGCTTCGCCAACTGGCTGGGCTATGAGCCGTCGGAGCTTGTCGGCACGAAGTTTTCCGACCTTCTGACCCTTCCCGGCAAGATCTTCTACGAAACCCATCTGGCGCCGCTGCTGCGCATGACCGGCGCGTTCGAGGAAGCCGCGCTTGAGCTGGTGTCCAAGAGCGGAGACCGCGTCCATTTCCTGGTCAATGCCGGCGAAGAGCGCGACGAGACCGGCGCGCCGATGTTCGTGCGACTGGCCCTGTTCAAGGCCACCGATCGCCGGCTTTTGGAGCAGAACCTGCAGATCGCCAAGCAGCAGGCTGAGCACAGCCTGGCGGACGAGCGTGAAACCTCGGTCATTCGCGAGCAGTTCATCGCCGTCCTCGGCCACGATTTGCGCAACCCGCTGGGCGCCATGATTTCCGGGACACAGTTGCTGGCCCGTACCGAGCTCGATGCGCGCCAAAGATCGGTTGTCGAGATGATGCGGTCGAGCGCCGAGCGCATGGGCGAACTGATCGAAAACGTGATGGACTTTGCCCGCGCGCGCCTGGGCGGCGGCATGGGCCTGGTCCGTGACACGGCCGACCTGGCGCCGGCGCTTATCCACGCCGTCAACGAGGTGCGCTCAGCCTCCCATGGGCGCGATATTCGCACCGGGATACCGCCAGGCCTGATCGTCCACTGCGACCAGGCGCGGATAAGCCAGTTGCTGTCGAACCTGGTCGCCAATGCGGTGACGCATGGCTCGGCCGACCAGCCGATCATCGTCGAAGCCGGTATTGACGGGGATGATTTTGTCCTGGCCGTAGCCAATGGCGGCCGACCCATTCCGCCCGAGTTGCAGGCCGTTTTGTTCCAGCCGTTCACGCGCGAAAAGGCGCGGCCCAGCCAGAACGGCCTGGGGCTCGGCCTCTATATCGCCTCGGAGATCGCCCGGGCGCATGAGGGCCGGTTGGAGGTCACCTCGTCGGACGTGGAAACGCGGTTCACCCTGCACATGACGGCGCGCTGATGGCCGAGCGCACCGGCGTTTAGAGCGTTAGTTTTTTAGCGTAAAGCAGGCAAATCTCTCGCTCGCCCCGTTTACGGCCGCGGGCGAAGAGTGGTCACCGTTCCCATGTAAAACCACACAACACTAGTGGCCGGAGGACTTGACCCCGAGGCGGGCCAGGATGTCGGTCAGTTGTCCGGCATGGTAGGGCTTGGAGACGAAGCCGACATGGTCGACGCCGGTCATCTTGTCCCTCAGCGTATTTTCATCGTAGCCGCTGGCGATGATGATCGGCAGGTCTGCGTCGACCTGGCGCAGTTCCACCGCCAGCTTGTCGCCGGGCGTGTCGGGCAGGCCGATATCGACGATCGCGGCGTCGTAGCCGTCGATCTTCTTTATCATTTCCAGGGCCTGGGCCGCCGTCTCGGCTTCTTCCACGACATAGCCATCTGCCTCGAGGAATTCGACGGCGATCATGCGGATCAGCGGCTCGTCCTCGACCAGCAGGACGCGGGACACGTGCGTGTCGGCCAGTGCCTGCTTGATCCGGGCGGCCAGGTCGTTGAAGGCAAAGGGTTTGGCAATCAGGGAGATGCCGCTGTCGAGGCGACCATTGTGGATGATGGTCTCGCGCGAATAGCCCGAGGCGAACAAGACCTTCAAGCCCGGACGGCGCCTGGCCGCTTCGTCGGCCAGTTGCCGGCCATCCATGCCGCCCGGCAGGACGATATCGGTGAGCAGCAGCTTGATCTCGGCATGGGCGTCAAGCAGCGACAGCGCGGCCGTCGCGTCGGTCGCCGTCAGCACGGTGTAGCCCAGTTCCTCGACGATCGAGGACGACAGGTTCAGTACGTCGGCATCGTCTTCGACGAGCAGCACGGTTTCGCCCGCGCGGCTGCGCAAGTCGGTCGCCCCGGCCTGGGTTGGGGTCGGCTGGGCCTCCACGGGGCCTTCGGCTTTGGGCAGGTAGATCCGCACATCGGTGCCCTTGCCGGGCGCCGACTCGATATGGACGGCGCCGCCGGACTGGGCCGCGAAACCGTAGACCTGGGAAAGCCCGAGGCCCGTGCCCTTGCCGACGGGCTTGGTGGTAAAGAACGGGTCGAACGCCTGTTCCAGCACATGGGCCGGCATACCCGGGCCATTGTCCTTGACGGAAATAACCACGTAGCTGCCGCGTTCCAGGTCCGCAACAAGTGGTGACCTGGGCCCGTATTCGACATTGGCGGCGCTGATCGTCAGGTCTCCGCCCTCGCCCATGGCGTCGCGAGCATTGACGGCCAGGTTCAGGATGGCGTTTTCGAGCTGGTTGGCGTCCGCCTGCGCCGCCCAGGTATCCAGGGCCAGTTCGGAGCGGATGGTGAATTGCTCGCCCAGCGTCCGTTTCAACAGGTCGAGCATGCCGCCCAACAGGTTGTCGACGGCGATCGGCTTGGGCGCCAGCGCCTGGCGCCGGGAAAAGGCCAGCAGGCTGCGCGTCAGGGCAACGCCACGCGCGGCGCCCTTGGTGGCGTTTTCGACCGCGGCGCGTTCGCGGCCCTTCAGGACGACATTTGTCTGGCGCAGCAGGTATTCGAGATTGCCGGTGATGACGGTCAGCAGGTTGTTGAAATCGTGCGCCACCCCGCCCGTCAATTGGCCGATCGATTCCATCTTTTGCGATTGCAGCAGCTTCTCGTCGGACAGCCTGAGCGCCTCGGCATTCAGCTTCGCCTGGGTGACGTCGCGGCCGATGGCGAAGATCAGGTCCTTGTCCGGCGGCGAGGCGCGCCAGGAGATCCAGCGCCAGGTGCCGTCCTTGTGCCGGTAGCGGTTTTCGAGTTCCGTGCTGTTATCGCCGGCCTTCAGGCGTTCCAGCCACTGCGCGCCCAGGTCCCGATCGTCGGGATGGCGGATCGTGTCATAGCGCTGGCCCTCGATCTCGGAGGGGCTATAGCCCAGGATCGCCTGCCAGGCCGGATTGGCGCTGACGATCGTGCCGTCCAGCGACACCACCGCGAACAGGTCCTGGCCGAGGCGCCAGATACGGTCGCGCTCGCTGGTGCGCTGTTCGATCACCGCTTCCAGGGTGGCGTTGATTTCTTCCAGCTTGTGCTCGGCCGACTTGCGGGCGGCGCGTTCGTCCGATTCCGACCAGGCGCGCTTGACGGCGTCGGGCAGCTTGTTAAGGCGTTGCTTGACGACATAGTCGGTGGCGCCATTGCGCATGGCCTCGATCGCCGCCTCTTCACCGAGCGTGCCTGAAACCAGGATAAAGGCGACGTGCGGCACCTTTTCGCGAGCGATCGCCAGCGCGGCCAAGCCGTCGAAGGACGGCAAATTGTAGTCAGCCAGGATCAGTTGGTAGTCATGGCGACCCAACGCCTCGACGAATTCCTCGCGCGTCGACACGCGGTCCGCCGTATGGCGGATGCCGCCCTTTTGCAGGTGCGCACAGACCAATTCCGCATCGAGCGGACTGTCTTCCAGCATCAGCACACGCGGCATGGTCATGTCGTAGCTCACGCTTCCGTCACCTTCATGGGTTGCGATGGGGGACGGCGCGGCGGCGTCTCGTTGACGACGGCCCAGAACACGCCGATTTCGCGGATGGCGGCAAAGAAGTCGGTGAAGGCAACCGGCTTGACGACGAAGGCGTTCACACCCAGCGCATAGGAGCGGACAAGGTCGCTTTCCTCGCGCGATGCTGTCAGCATGACCACCGGCAGGTGCCTCATCTCCTCGTCGCCCTTGATCTGTTCCAGGACCTGCAGCCCGTCGATGCGCGGCAGTTTCAGGTCCAGCAGGACGACGGCCGGATCACCGCTGTCGCGGCCGGCATGGGCGTTGCGGCAAAACAGCCAGTCCAGCGCCTCAACCCCATCTCGAGCCGTGACGATGTCATTGGCCAACTGGCTGCGTTCCAGCGCGGCCAGGGTGAGTTCGAGATCCTTGGGATTGTCCTCGACCAGGAGAATGGGCTTAATCGTCGCCACCGTCAGGTCCTTTCCTACTGCGGGATTGAGAAATGGAATTGGGCGCCGTGGTCGACGGCGCCTTCGGCCCAGGCCCTGCCGCCGTGCCGCTCTGCGATGCGCCGGACATTGGCCAGGCCGATGCCGGTGCCTTCGAAGTCTTCCATGCGGTGCAGGCGTTGAAAGACGCCGAACAGCTTGTCGACATAGGCCATGTCGAAGCCGACGCCATTGTCGGCGACCGTATAGGTCGTTCCGGCCGGCGTGGATTGGCTGTCGATCGAAATGACCGCGGGCGTGCGGCCACGGGTATATTTGATGGCGTTTGAAATCAGGTTCTGCATCAGCTGGCGCAGCATGCCCGGGTCACCGCGCAGCGGCAGCAATCGACCGATGCGCCATTCGATCTGGCGATCCTTCGTCTCCGTGTCGAGGACGGCGCGCACCTCGTCGACCAGGCGTTCCATGTCAACATTGATCGGTATGACAACGGTGCGCCCCATCTGCGAGAAGCCCAGCAGGTCGTCGACCAGCTTGCCGGCGGAAAACGACGACTCGATGATGATGTCGATATAGCGCAGGGCGCGCGCCGACAGCTTGTCGTCCGTCTGTTCCTTGAGCAGTTCGGCATAGCCGACGATATGGCGAAACGGCGCGCGCAGGTCGTGGCTGACCGAATAGGAAAAGGCTTCCAGTTCCTTGTTGCTGCGCGTCAGTTCCTCGTTGAGCGCGGCCAGTTCCTCGGCCTTGCGCAGGACGATGCCGACGATGGCGTTGCGGAACGAGCCCGCCGTGTCGATCTGGACCTGGGTCCACGGCAGCGAGCGGGCGCGGACGGTTTCCTTCCACTGCTCGAACGACTTGCGCGGATGCAGGCGCTCCTCGGCGGCGGCGGTGGTCTTGCGCGGATCGCCGCCCCAGGTGACGGTCTGGATGACCTCGGGCCGGAACCACAGGATGAAACTCGGGTGCAGTTTGGAAATCGGAATGGCGCCCAGGCCGCTGGCGCGTGCGGTCAGCGAGGCCAGGTTCATTTCGGTCGCCAGGCGGTCGGTGAAAAAGCAGTCGTCGTCCTGATGCTCGGTCCACAGCCATTTGACGATCCTGGCTATGTCGTCGGCCGGCGGCGCATCGCCGAACGATTGGGTATGGCCGTCGAAAACGACCGCCGCCCCCGTGGCGCCGACCAGGTTCAGCAGTTCGGCGGGGTTCTTCTTCAGGCCGTTGATAAAGGGGTCTTCGCCGGCCATGGTCGCCAGCAGGTGCGACTGGATTTCCTGGTAGGCGACGCGTTGCAGGGCGTCGAAGGCGCGCCCCTTGGCCGCGATCTGCATCGCCAGGATCTGGCCCAGGAAGTCGCAGGCCGTGCGCACATGGGGCGGCACGCGCCTGGGCTGGCTGTGGTGGCAGGAGATCAGGCCCCACAGCTCGCCGTCGATGACGATGGAGATCGACATCGAGGCCGGCGTGCCCATGTTCTGCATGTATTCGATGTGCACCGGCGAGACGCTGCGCAGGGCCGAGAAGCTCATGTCCAGCACGGCGCCGGTCTTGGGGTTGCGCGACGGGGCGATGGCAATGGGCCGGTAGCCGGCATCGGGAATGATGCGCAGGCGGTTGAGCCGGTAGAGGTCGCGCGCCTGGGCCGGTATGTCCGACGCCGGGAAATGCAGGTCGAGATAGGCCGGCAGGGCGTCGTTGCGGTCTTCGGCGACGACGGTGCCGTTCCATTGCGCGTCAAAGCGATAGACCATGACGCGGTCGAACCCGGTCAGGGCGCGCACCTGGGCGACGGCGGTGGCGTTCAGCGTTTCGACGGTCTCTGCGCTTTGCAGCGCTTCGACGAAGCGGCGGATCTGCGGGTAAAGGCTGTCCAGCGAGCCGCGCGCCTGGTCTTCGATTTCCTCCAGTTCGAGGATCAGGGATTGACCGGCGTGATGAACCAGGATGCCGTAGGTCTGCGCCAGAAGCCTGACGGTGCCCAGCGACGCCGGCGCGCCGTCGCCGATATGGGCGGCCATAGCGGCCGACAGCTTCAGCCCGCCCGAGCACAGGACGTCGCCCAGCTTTTGGCCGAGGGCGGCGTCGCAGGGCACGGTGAGAATGCGGCCGGCATTGTCGCTTAACTGCTCGATGACCAGGCTACCGGGCGTCAGGACGAACAGGATGCCGTGCGGCTGGATGGTGCCCGGGATGCGGATCGGCTCCTGGTCGCATCCGACGATATGCGAGGTATCCAACGCCTTATGCTCATCATGGGCCATGACTGACGACAAATTCCAAGTCGCGGGTGGATGTTCCGGGTCAAATACGACCACGGTATGCCACTACTAATCGAGGTGCGACCGAGGGCTAATCCATTAAAAACTAATAAGAATAGTGTAAGGAATCGATTAGGATCGGCATTTGAAGGCGGCCTTGGCGCCCTGCCCGCGCCGGCAAGATCAAGCGCGGAGTGGCTTTGATCGCCTATGTCATTCGGTGGGCGGTTGGGTGTAATGTGCCGTGGCGACACTCACGATCTTAGGCCATCATCAGGTGACGACGGACAACGCCACGCGCCTCTATTTCATGATCGCCCGCAAGGCGCGACAAGCCGTTGTGTTCCGGCGCGGCCCCAGCAAATCCGTGCTTTTGCTGAGCTGGGACCTCAAAACCGACACGCTGACGCCTGGGCAGTGGTTCAAGGGCCGCATCTACGAGCGGCGCTGCGACCTCAGCCCGGATGGCGAGCTGCTGGTCTATTTCGCCGCGAAATACCAGGGGGCGCTGCGGTCATGGACGGCGATCTCGCGGCCGCCCTATTTGAAGGCGCTGGCGCTGTGGCCCAAGGGCGACGGCTGGGGCGGTGGCGGCCTGTTCGACGATGCGCGTACATTGCGGCTCAACCATCGCCCGGGGCCTGAGTCGCAGCTTCACGACGGCTTTTCCTTACCGAAAGGCTTTCGGGTAAAGCCATTGGGCGAGCGCCCGGGCTGGGGCGAGGACGACCCGATCGACACCCTGCGCCTGATCCGCGACGGCTGGACGATCACCTCACAAGGCGAAGTGTCCAGATATCAACATACGGGGCCGTTCAGTTGGACTTTCGACACGCCGGCGACCATCGAAAAGCCCGTCGACGGCAAGGGCTACCTGCGCCTCAGCCTGCACGGCATCGGCGCCCGCAATGGCGCCTGGTATAACCAGACGGCACAGGTTCTGGGTGACGAAGCTTTAGTCGACCTCGGCCGTGTAGACTGGGCCGACGTCGAACATAACGGCGACATCCTGTTCGCGCGCGACGGCTGCCTTTACCGGTGGCCGTGGCCGCGGGCGTCGGCACCCGTTCTGGTCGCCGATCTGGGTGGCATGATCTTTGAGCCGTGCGTGGCGCCGGGCTTTGCTTCCGGCTGGCCGAAGGCGGCCCGGGTGCCGGGAGGCCGTTGAGGTGTATCAGTCCGTGGCCAGGGGCGCGGCCGGCGGACGCTTGCTCGCCTTCACGCGCACGGCCAGACGGTTCAGCCCCCAGTTGATCCCCGCGGTAAGGATGCCGCTCGGCAGGGCCACCGTCAGGAAGACAAGGCCGCCGACGAGCACGCCCGTCGCACTGCCCACCGACGATGCAGCGGTCAGGCCTTCCAGGCCTCCCGCCGCCAGGGCGAGAATCAAGCTGTCCTTTAGCGGACGGAACTCAGGCCCGCCGCGCCAGATGGCGGCGACCGCCGCCGCCACGGCCGCGGGGAACATCGCCTGCCCCGCCAGATAGGCCAGGCCGTCCGGGCGGGCCGCGCCCCGGCTCAGGGCCATCGCGACGATCAGCGCGAAGACGATCAGACCGCCGACAAGACTGCCGACTTGCCGGCCAATGCCCAATGCCGGAACCTTTTCCCTGCCTTTGCCCTTGGCTTGCAGCCGCGCTATGGCGATGGCGGCGGGCGACAGACGCTCGAAAATGGCGCTGATGTCGGGCGGCGGCAGCATGGCGGCGTCGAAGGCCGAACCGTTGGCCGCCCGCAGGAAGGCGATCCGCGCATCCTTCACCTGATCCGCCTGCAGCTTGGTGACCGGGCCGTCGCCGCAGCCGAGCCAATCGGCCAGCCGGCGCCAGTCCTCCGTCTGTTGGGGGCCGGCCTGGCCGGCGAGACACTGCTCGCGCAAGGCGAGCACCGTATGCTGAAAGGAATCCGCACTGAAATCCCGCGAGGTCAGTCCGCGTACCTGATCGTCTGCCATGTTTTCCCCCTTGAAACCTGAACGGCCTTATATGCCCACCCTGACGCGAGTCATTGCTATCACCATCGACAAATGCTGTACAGTTGGGCGGGGTTTCGACGACAGGTGGATTACCGAACGGTTTTGGGTGATTGATACGCCCACTCCCCTGATTGACGGCCCTTCCCCGCATGCTACCCTTCGCTCTTTGCCGGAGACCGTCATGACCGTTTTTCGCCCTGCCGCCCTCGCCCTGCTGCTGGGGACGACGGTTCTCGCGTCGCCTGCCTTTGCCGCCGACAAGCCGGTCTATGGCCAGTGGGGGCTGGATACCGCCGGCATGGACACCAAGACCAGGCCCGGCGACAACTTCTTTCGCTATGCTTCCGGCACCTGGCTCGATGCCCACACCATCCCGGCCGACAAGAGCGCGGTGACGCTGCGCCTGGAGATGACCGACCGCACCCAGGGGCGGCTGCATGATCTGCTGGAGGCGGCCGCGGCCAAGGCGCCGCACCTGCCGAGCGATCTCGAAGGCAAGGCCGGCGCTTTCTACAAGGCCTTCATGGACGAGAGCAAAATCGAGCAATTGGGCGCGGCGCCGATCGCGCCCGAACTCGACGCCATCCGCAAGGCGACGACGCTGGAGCAACTGGCCGCGTTGATGGGCCGATCCAATGTCGATTTCGAGCCCTCCCTGTTCGGCACCAATATCGATGTCGACCTGAAGAATCCCAAGATCTATTCGGTCTATGTCGGGCAAGGCGGGTTGGGCCTGCCTGATCGCGACTATTATTTGCAGCCGGAGTTCAACGCACAGAAGACGGCTTACCAGGCCTATGTCGCGAAGATGCTGGGCCTGGCCGGCTGGGCCGATCCCGAAAAGAGCGCCGCCGACGTCGTGGCGTTTGAGACCAAGATCGCCGAGGCCAGCTGGAGCGACGTGCAAAACCGTGATGAGGTCGCAACCTATAATCCGACCAGGACGGCGGACTTGGCGACGTTGGCGCCCGGCTTCGATTGGGGCGGTTTCCTGGCCGCGGAAGGTTTGGGGCCGGACAAGCTGGGCAAGGACGGCCAGGTCATCGTCGCCCAGAATACGGCGTTTCCCAAATTGGCCGCCCTCTATGCCGGCACGCCCGTCGCGACGATCCAGGCGTGGGAGGCCTTCCACGTCGCCGACAATGCCGCGCCGTACCTCAGCAAGGCCTTTACCGACGCGTCCTTCCAGCTGCACGACAAGACCTTGGCCGGCCAGGCCGAGCAACGCGTACGCTGGAAGCGCGCCATCTCGGCGGTCAGCGGCGAGGACGCCATCGCCGGCAATACGTTCGGCGTCTTCGGCACAATGGGCTTCGGGGTCGGCGAGCTCTATACCGACCGCTATTTCGGGCCTGAGGCCAAGGCCAAGATCGAGGGCCTGGTGCATAACCTGCTGGCCGCCTATCGCGTGCGGCTGGAAAAGCTCGACTGGATGAGCCCCAGGACCAAGGCCGAGGCGATCAAGAAGCTCGACACCTATACGATCAAGGTCGGCTACCCCGACCATCCGCGCGACTATGGCTCGGTTGTCATCAGCGACGACGATCTGGTTGGCGACGTCAAGAGTGCCGCCGCCGGCGACTGGGCGTTTTATACCGGGCGGTTGAATGGTCCGGTCGATCGTAGCGACTGGAGCATGACGCCGCAGACCAATGACGCCTATAACGGCTCGCTGCGCGACATCGTCTTTCCGGCCGCCATCCTGCAGCCTCCGATGTTCGACGCCAACGCCGATCCGGCGATCAATTACGGCGCCATCGGCGGGGTCATCGGCCACGAGCTGACTCACGGCTTCGACGACCAGGGCCGCAAGATCGACGCCGACGGGGCGTTGCGCGACTGGTGGACGGCGGAGGATGCCGCCAAGTTCACAGCCCGCACAACGGCGCTGGGTAAGCAGTATTCGTCCTATTCGCCGGTGCCGGGCGCCCATGTGAATGGGGATTTGACCATGGGTGAAAATATCGCCGACCTCGGTGGGTTGACCCTGGCGCTGGATGCCTATCATGCGTCGCTGCATGGGAAAAAGGCGCCGGTGATCGACGGCTTGACGGGGGATCAGCGGGTGTTCCTGGGTTGGGCGCAGGCCTGGCGCGGCAAGGTGACCGACGACTACGTGAAGAAGCAGGTGGTCAGCGATCCGCACAGCCCGCGCATGTTCCGCGTCAACGGTGTCGTGCGCAATATCGATGCCTGGTATGCGGCGTTCGGCGTCAAGCCGGGGGATGCGCTGTATGTGGCGCCGAAGGATCGGGTGAAGATCTGGTAGGCGGCGCCGCAAGGTGGGCGTAATTTGGCGATAGTTGAGGTCTGATCGCTCTTTCTTCGCTCGCCCCGTTTACGGGGAGAGGGGACCGCCGCGAAGCGGTGGTGAGAGCGGGTACCGGCTTATCCGCAGCTCGATGGCTTCAGGCTGAGCCACGAACCTGCCGCCGGTTCCCCCCTCCCACCACGCCCTCCGGGCGCGGTCCCCCCTCCCCGTAAACGGGGCGGGCGAAAAAAGAATAGCCTCCCGTTACGGTACAATACTCGATATGCTCACCTCCCCGCCTGATCTTCATATCCATTCCCGGCCGTTGGGGCTGGATGCCGACATCGTCGCGCCGCGGTGGTGGTATGGCAATGATCCCATCGGCACGGCCGTGATGAATGCCCTGTCCCTCACCTTCCCCGAGGGCGAGCGGTTCTTCATCCAGGCGGTGAAGCGGTTCTCAAACGACCTGCCGCCGGAACTGGCGCGCGACGTGCGCGCCTTTACCCTCCAGGAAGGCGCCCATACGCGTGAGCACATGGCCTTCAACACCATGGTGGCGCGATCGGGCTTCGACATCGCGCCGATCGAGGCCCTTGTCGAGATGCGGCTGGGCAAGGCGCGCGAGCGTAAGGAATTGCTGCAACTGGCGGCCACCGTGGCGCTGGAGCACTTCACCGCCTGCTTCGCCCACCTGGCGCTCAGCGACCGGACCCTGCTGCAGGGTGCGCCGCCGGAGCTGGCCCGGCTTTGGGAATGGCACGCCGTCGAGGAGATCGAGCACAAGGCCGTGGCGTTTGATGTCTTCATGCACGCGACGCGGGACCTGTCGGCCTGGAAGCGCTATGCCATCCGGCGCTGGTCCATGGCCCTGGCGACCCTGCTGTTCCTGACGGTCGTGCGGCGGGCCAGTTTGATGCTGCTGAAACAGGACGGCATCACCGGGTTTTCAGCGCGGGTGAAACTGTTTCGCTGGCTATGGGGCAAACCCGGCCTGTACCGGCGCATCCTCGGTGAATACTTCGCCTTCTACGGCGCGGGCTTTCATCCGTGGCAGGTCGACGACCGTCACCTGATCGCCGAGACCGAGGCCCGCCTTGTTGCGTAAAGACTGGCCGCGTAAGCATTCTTTGACATCGTATTGAATTGCGTAGACTATCTCCCAAACCCGGGGAGAGAGATCTTATGAAAACGCCGCTTCTGGTAACGGCCGCGCTGTCGGTATTGGCCGTCCCGGGCTTTGTCGCGGCCAAGCCCGCGCCTTCGATGTGCGCGGCGGCCGAAGAGGTCGTCTTCAACTGCGCCCAAGGCCACAAGGTTATCTCCTTGTGCGCCGCCCAGGTCCCGGGCGGCCAGGGTCGCACGCAATTGCGCTATGCCTCCGGTGCGCCGGGCAAGCTTGAACTGGAGATCGCCCAGGCGGCGCACCCGGAGGCCTTCAGCGCCGGCGAAACCGGCTTGAGCGGCGGCGGCATCGACTTTGTCCGCGTCACCAACGGCGACTTCGCCTATGTCCTCTATACCGGCATGACGCCCAATTGGTCGCAGGATGGCTGGATCGTCGAGGCCAAGGGCAATGCTGTCTCGCACCATGTCTGTGCGGGCGGCGCGACGGGGCCGGATGTGTGGGGACCGGTCTACAAGGCCAAGCTCAAGACCGCGTCGGATGACCAATCGTTCCAGCCGCCCGAGTGGGTCGGTGCGGCGCCCAAGGTCAAACACTGAACCTTGTTATTCTCGCTAAAGGTGTTAAGAACAATCCTTAATTGTACTTGGCATTTGAGTCGGTCACCATGGAATGCAGCCTCTCGATTTCCCTCGACGACCATTTTGCCGGCTTTATCGCCACGCAGATCGCGTCGGGGCATTATGGGTCTGCCAGCGACGTGGTGCGCGCCGGGCTGCGGTCACTTGAAGAGCATGAGGCGAGGCTGCAATCGCTGCGGCATGTGATGATCGACGGGGAACCGGTGGGACCGCAGGTGCCTTGATCCTTCTCCTCCCTATTTGGGACAAATGGGGAGCGGGGCGCCCCGTGGCGTGGCGGCGCGGCCCGGCGAGGGTCACTTAC